>QFCE01002665.1_pt1 | contig 256036 bp, 217 predicted proteins | sample 5346091 | NCBI WGS metagenome assembly QFCE01 (sample SAMN09062252, study PRJNA434731) | Human gut metagenome, whole genome shotgun sequencing project. | isolation source: stool timepoint A chromium assembly | host: Homo sapiens | collected 2015 | reverse complement strand
TAATAGACACATTCCTGCGGAATGAAATACCCGCCTGGTCGAGAAGATTTTCTGAATCCTCTCACCCAGACGGGTATTCTTTTTGCTCATCTCGCTGTTTCTATGCGGTTATGCGCCATACTTTTCCAACGCTCTCCGAATCACATCCTCACAGTTGAACTCTATTTTCATCGTTTGATCGTCATACAGATAAACCATGCTCACAAAAGCATCCACACATTCTTTTGTCAGCCCGCCGATGTACGTTTTTTCGCTGGCCTGCTTTGTCAGAGCTCGGATTTCTTCATCCAGTTCATCGGCACACTCCTGTTCTTCCTTTTCTGTCCGTATGCTATCCTGCAATGCAGCCAGTTTTTCCGAAAGAGCTTTTTTCTTTTCTATGTACGCATCCCGTAGCAGTACACCGTCCGCATACGATTCATACAGTTTGATTTGCTCTACCCGAATGGCTTCTGCTTGCTTTTCCAAGCTCTCAATGTCCACGCAGCGCACCGTGATAGACTGCTTTTCCTGCATTCCCTGATTCACCACATCCAGCGCATAGAACACAGTTTTTATCGCACGAGCCACTTTTGCGTTCACCGAATACTCTCTATAATAGCCGCCGTAGCATTTAGAGAACTTTCCTGCCGCCCTTTTATAGCCGCAACAGAAAACCATTTCCCCATACTGCTTTTCGTGCCGAAGCTGCCGTTTGCAGTTTCCGCAGCAAATCTTCCCTTTTAACGCGAAATCATCACCTACCTTATACTGAATTGGGGTCACGTTACGGATTGCTTTCTGTGCCTGATAGTATTCATCTTTTGTCACGATGGCCTCATGTGCATTTTCTGCAATGATCCACTTGTCCTCCGGGAGTGTCCGAATAGATGTAGTGTTTACATCAATTTTCTTTCTTCTCCCCATAACCAGCGCGCCCGTGTATTCATATCGTCTAAGGATTCTCCATACGATTGCCGCATTCCAGAGCATTTCACTGTCCGGGGCAATAATAGGATTACTGCCCATCAGCAGATTTTTCCGCTTCGCATACAGCCCCGGCGTGGGAAATTGTAATTCGTTCATACCGTAGGCGATCTGCGTTGTATTGCGGCCGGACAATGCTAATTCAAATACTTTTTTCACGCTGGCTGCGGCCTCTGGGTCAATCTCCCACCGCTGTCCGCCTTTCTTGTTCCACACATATTCGAAAGGAACATTCGTGCAGGTGGCTTTTCCGTTCTTCCAGTTCGTTTCCAGAGCCGCCCGAACTTTTTTCGCAATATCCCGGCTATACATATTATTCACCAGATTGCTGACTGCTACTTCGATTCCCGGCGTTCCGTTGTTCAGTTTCATGCTGTCAAAGGTATTATTCACAGCAATAAACCGAACTCCCATCAACGGAAAAATCTGCTCAATGTAATCGCCAACACCGATATAGTCACGACCAAGGCGGGATAAATCCTTTACCATGATGACTTTTATATCGCCCTGCTTCAAATCCACAATCATTTTCTGAAAAGCCGGACGATTAAAATCTGTTCCAGTATAACCATCATCTACATATTCTACAATCTCGCCAAATAAATCTTCCTGCTTTCCAATGTAATCGTGGAGCAGCATCCGTTGGTTCTCAATGCTGTTACTTTCATCCTTGCTGCCCTTTTTCAAATCTCCGTCTGCCAATGATAAGCGGAGATAGATTGCAATTTTATCATTCATTCTGAACCTCCGACATAATTGCAAGCACTTCCTGATAGGGGTCGCTGCACTTAAATTCGACCTCCACAGAATTGTCCATTCCCACATATATTTTCTTAATAAGTTCGTGCACCAGTTCTTCATCAAACTCACTTTGATTCAGAAACCCACGCATCCGTTCCATCTGCGCATCACAGATTTTGATTCTCTTTTCCAGTTCCAATGCGCGCTGACGCTGCTTTTGCAGTTCATGTTCCAGCCGCTGCTTTTCTGCTATGTAATGCTCCTTTAGCTGACTGTATTCATCTTCGTCCAGAATTTCAGCTTTATAGTCCTCATATAAGCGCAACCGCCGTTCTTCGGCTTCCTGAATCCGAAACAGGATAGAGTTTTCTTTCATCTTGATGGAACGGGCTGAATCCAGATTGCTGCCGCGCATCATGTCTTTTACCATCTTTTCTTCTTCACACATGGTAGACACCAGATGATGAATCTGATCCATCGCCACCATCATCAGCATTTTTTCCGGCACCGCATGATAGGCACAGGGAGTCGTGTTTTTCTTTCTTTTGCAAATGAACACTCCATAGTGCGTTTCTTTCACCGTACCATGCACACGCCGTTCAAACGTCATGTTGCGTCTGCAGCAGCCACAGTAAACCATTCCCGATAGATGGTTATAACACTTCTCTCTGGTTGCTTTGGAACGAGCCATCGCCCTTTCCCGTTTTTCCTTATTCTGCTCCCGCCGTGCCTGCACTTTTTCAAAATCCGATTTCAGAATGATTGCTTCATGAGCGTTTTCAACAATATGCCATTCTCTCTTTTCCACTGGATGGAGGCCAATCCCTTTGTATGATGCAGTTTGCGTTTTCCCAGATACCAGTTCTCCAATATAGGTACTGCTGTTTAAAATACGAAGAACCGTACTAGGGTGCCATTTATTATAGGTAGGGTCATCTCCCTCATGTAATTTGCGATTCAGCCGTTCGTTCGGCCTTGCTACTTCTAAAAATTCCAACCTGCGGGCAATTTCGTTTGTACTCACTCCTGCAAGATACCATTGATAGATCAGTTTGACCCACTTCGCATCCTCAGTCGCTTCAAGCTTATTTCCCTGTTGGTTCAACTGATAGCCATACGGTGTACACCACGATGTAGGGATTCCCTTCTCGCGGCGCATCTGGTAACTAAGGCTGATTTTCTTTGAAATGTCCTTCGCGTACAAGCTGTTTACCATGTTCTTGATGGGAACCGCAAGACTATCCACATCCGACTGCCGGATGTTGTCAAAATCATCGTTGATGGCGATAAAACGAACATGGAGCATCGGGAAAATAGTTTCCAGATAGCTTCCCGTTTCGATATAGTCACGACCAAATCGAGATAAGTCCTTCACTACGATGCACTGAATTTTGCCTGTCCGTACATCCTGCATCATACGCTCAAATTCTGGTCGGTCAAAACGTGTTCCCGTAAAACCGTTGTCTGCATAGGTATCGGTCAGCGTCAGTTCAGGGTTTTCCCTGATATAATTATGAATTTGCAAAATCTGTGTGTGCAGGGAATCTTCTGTTTCATGCCCGCCGTTCTCAACCGACAGCCGCGCATACGCTGCCGTGCGCAGAAGTTCTTTTTCGTTTTGCTGTACGGCCTCCTGCACAGCAGCCTGCGGCATCATATTCTTTCTACTCTTTCTTGCCATTACAATCTTCCTCTCCGTTGTTCAGCCATTCTTCCGGGAAGAATCTCTTCCACTCACTTTCTTGTAGGATTACTTCTACCTGTTCAAAATCTACGATCCATACATGGTCAAGCCATTCTTTAAGATGCGTGCGCTCCAACGTTTCAGGAATTGAAATCGCTCGGAACTTCATCAACCAGGGATTCCCATGGCTAAATGCTTTTTCTATGTCATTAACAGCCAGCATTATTTTTTTAAAAGCCGCTTCCTGCTTCTGGACCGCCACCTGATACTGATGTTCATACTCCTCTACCTGTTCTAGTGAAATTGATCCCTGCTCGTATTCCCGATAAACTGCTGTTCGTTCATCGTCCTTGGCCATCAAGTACGTAACAATCTCATTTGCTCTTTTTCTGTACTGCAACAGTCCAGCATCCATGCACTGCTTGACTTTCTCAGGATTCAAGTCCAGCACCCTATCAATATGCGCAGCTTGCATTTTTTCTTTTTCCAAAGCTGAAAGAATCTCTCGAAAGATTTTCTCGCTTTCGATGAAAGGGGCTTTTCCAGAGAAGCATCTATACCCCTTGTCAAACGAATAGATTTGCTGGCTTTCATCTTCTGATGTTCTGCACAGCAGACCTTTTCCACTTTCCTTGTCATAGATTTTTTTGAAGAGCAGATTTGTTTTTTTTCGGGCCTTTTTTCTCGAAGGCAACCTCGTAGATTCCAACTTTTTCTGAGCTTTCTGAAATTCCGTCTCTGAAACAATCGCCGGAACCTCCAATTCTCGCTTTGCCTTTGCCAGTGTCAGCGTACACTTTCCGATATAGAGTGGATTTTTCAAAATCAAGCGAATTGTTGAATCCGGCCACTTGATTTTTGCTCTTGACCTTTTTTTCTTTGCCATCTGGATTTGTGGAGATGGAACGCCCTGTGCATCCAATGCTCTTGCGATTTCCGGGATTTTCATATCTTCCAGATACATCTGAAAAATCAGCTTTACAACCTGTGCGCTCTCAGGATTAAGAACAAGGTTTCTGCGATCTTCCGACAGCGCATAACCATATTTAGCCTGTCGATGGGTCAATGTACCTTCTTCAAAGTGATTCTGGCGATTGGTAATAAATTCCGAACGAATCTTATCAATGGTCTTTCCATTGAAATACTCTGCAACTTCTTCGGCAGTTTTATCTGCACTGCAAAAGTCATCTTCCACAACTGCAAATTGGATACCAAGCGGATAGAACGTCCTCTGCAGTGTTTCAATGGCAAACGGAAGGGTTCTTCCACAGCGGAAGATAGAATCCACAGCAACCGCATCAAATTTCCGAGCCATCCCATCCTGTACCAATTTGTCAAAGCCCTCTGTGGCTTCTGCTGTTCTCTTACGGTCACTATACTTTTCGGATATGCTGGACCCACGCTTTTTTAGATATTGTGCAATGCGCTCATTCTGTTCCGCAATCGTATTGGATGGATTTTTTTCTCCGATCCTGCTGGAAATCGACCTTGTATAACTGACCCATTTCATTCCTCTGCCACCTCATTTCCGTGATGTGTTTGATATTCCATGAATTTTTCTGTGATACTGTGCAGTTCATCCTCGAAGCAGAAATGAATTTCAATCTCTGTTTTGCTATGAACATCTATGTGGTCGATCAGTTCTACCACGACCCTGCGTTCGAGCGTTTTGATATGTTCGTACTGCTTAAATTCTTCCAGCCAAGTGGGAAGCAGCGTATCGTGCTTTAATGCCTCCTGCTTCTTTTCGCGGATTTCCTGAATCTTATCCTGTGCCTCTTTTATCTTCTGCGCAAAGCGAGTATTCATTTCTCCGTACTCTTCCCGACTGACAACATCATCGCATAAGTCCTGATACAGACGGATTTTCAAATTACTGTACCGTTCTAATTCAGCTTCCAACGCAGTGATCTGGCTGTCCAGAATCTTTATGCCAATCTGTTCGCCGCTTGCCAACTCTGCATTGGAGAGTACCTTTTCCGCTTCTACAAGAAGTGTCACTTGATGCCGAATCGCAGCCAGAACACTTTCCGTCAGCTTCTCACTGTTTATCATGTGCGGTGTGCAGCCGCCGCCATTCTTATAGGTAGAGCAGTGATAGTATTGATACTTCTTTCCGTTTTTCGTCACCGTGCGGCGAATCATATTCTGCCCGCAGTCTGCACAGCGCAGAAAACCTGATAATGGATAAACTGTTGTCTGCGATGGTGCGGTACGAGTGTCCAGTTCCAACAACTGTTGTACTTGCTGGAACTCGCCTTTGCTGATAATGGCATCATGCGCATCTTCCACTCGAATCCAGTTTTCACTTCCAACATCATGGCTCTTTTTTACTTTGTAATTGATTTTCCTGCGTTTGCCCTGAATCAATGTTCCCGTATAGGATTCATTTTTCAAAATACGATTGACGGAAACCACTGTCCACTTCTGATTCAGCCCAGCCTGAAAACCGCAGGTATAGTTGAATCCATTGGCTCTCTTATACTCGTTCGGTGGCAGGACCCCAAGTTCATTCAAGTGGCTGGCAATGCGCTGTGAACTCATTCCGTTCAATTTTGATTTGAATATTTCCTGCACAATGCCCGCAGCGTATTCATCTATAATCAGATGATTTTTGTCTTTGGGGTCTTTGCGATACCCATACCCTGCGAAACTGCCAATGAACTGACCTTCTTTTCGTTTCACATCCAAGTGACTGCGAACGCGCAGCGAAATATCCCGACAGTAGGTGTCATTGATAAGATTGTTGAACGGAATCAGAATACGGCCCTTATCATCGTTTTCCTCTGCACTGTCATAATGATCGTTGATGGCGATAAAGCGCACACCCATGAATGGAAAGATTCGTTCCAGATAACGACCCGTTTCAATGTAGTTTCTGCCGAAACGAGATAAATCCTTGACGATGATGCAGTTGACATTCCTTTTCTCAATGTCCTGCATCATCCGCTTAAAATCCGGGCGTTCAAAATTTGTGCCGCTGTAACCATCGTCCACATACTCATCGAACTTGTGCAATTCCGGGTGCTTCCCCACGTAATCGTTCAGCAACGCTCTCTGATTTTTTATGCTGTTGCTCTCCTGCTGGTCGCCATCCGAACGCGACAAACGAAGATATGTGGCGCAGTTGTATTTTTCATTTCCCTGAAAAAACATAAAAAGCCGATAACCTCCTAATCTATTTGTCGTTCAGACAATAAACCAAGAAATTATCGGCTTTATCAGCATATTCTGTTTTGACCCAAAGCCATTATCTCATATTTCACGGTTTATGTCAACGCTTTAATGTGCTAAAGTACAAATTTTCTTCTGCTTTCTTCTTTTTTTTATTTCCGATGTGTCCTTGCGCATTTTTTCAGCGTGTCCTCCAATCGGTTCTCTCCGGCAAAACTGATCTTTACGACCATTCCCCGGTCAAGATAGCAGTAGGGGTTCTTGATCTGTGAAACAAAATCAACCATCCGTTCTCGCTGCGACAGGTCTTTCTTGATTTCCACATCGTTGATGTCCACCAGTTCTTCACGGTTCACATCCCGAAGTTCCATCGCTGCCAATTTCTTCAAATCCTCAAGTGTATGCGTCATTTTCTGGTACATCAAATACCTCCCTTCACCTATAGCATTCTAAAAGGGGTGTTTGGCAACCAAATTTTGAAATTTCACAAAAATATTTTTTAAGTGGTTGCCAAAAGGTGGTTTCAGAATGTTATAGGTATAAGGACAATTCTCGATTTTCCAGGTCGTGGGGCTTTTTCTCTCTTAGCGCAAGATTCGCCCATAGCCGCTCAAAACTCACTTTCGTGGTTTTTCCCGGCTGGCAATCTTGATGGGGATTCCGTTCCCCATTCCCACGGTACGCACAAAATCTTGGATTTTGGCTATCTGGCTCCACATGAATGTGTTCGCAGCCGAACGCCTACGGCTTATCGGGAGTTGCTCTGCAACTATAAAGTGCAGGAGGATTATGCTATGGCTCGACCAAAGAAAGACGAATCGCTTCATAGGGGGAAACGAGTTTACATCCGTTTCACAGAATTGGAATATGAGCTGGTAGCCGGATACGCTAAAGACGCCGGATACCCGATTGGTACTTTTGTACGCAAACAGGCTCTCCGCGAAAAGCTGGAAGTCAACTATAATATCGTTGCCGATCTTGGCGAGATTCAGAATTTGACGGTGCAGGCCGCAGGCATTGGAAATAATCTCAACCAGATTGCCCGCTATTTCCACGGCGGCGGTCTGGCATCACGCGGAATGTTGGAAGAACTGAAAAAGTGCATTGCGGAAATCCGTGAATTGCGGCAGGAAATCGTTCAGCTTGGAGGTGTGTATCGTGGCAATTCTAAAACACATCGCAAGTAAAAATGCCAATTATGGGAGTGCCATCGACTATCTCAAATACCAGCACGATGAGTTTCATCTGGTTCCCGTTCTGGATGAAAGCGGGAATATGCTGCTTCGGGAAGAATTTTATCTTGACGGTTTGAACTGCAATCCCGAAACCTTCGACCTTGAATGTGAACTGTTAAACCAGCAGCACCATAAGAACAACACCTATGATGAAATCAAAAGCCACCACTACATTATCAGCCATGACCCCAGAGATAACGCCGACCACGATTTAACAGGAGAGCGTGCACAGGCCATCGGGCTGGAATACGCAAAAGCTAATTTTCCGGGGCATCAGGCTTTGGTCTGCACCCATACAGATGGCAATAACGGAACAGGCAACATCCATACCCACATCATAATCAACAGCCTGCGCAAATTCGATATCGAGCCTCAGACCTACACCGAACGGCCAATCGACTGCAAGGCTGGATACAAGCACCACCTTACCAAAGACTATTTGAAGCACCTGCAAAAATCTTTGATGGATATTTGCCAGCGCGAAGGGCTACATCAGGTCGATCTGCTCTCCCCTGCTGCGGATAAAATCACACAGCAGGAGTACCATGCGCAGCGGCGTGGGCAGCTGAATCTGGACATTGCAAACATGGAACTTCTGGGCGATGGCATCACCCCCATGCACACCACCTTTGAAACAAACAAAGAAAAAATCCGCAATGCTATTTCTGACATTGCGGAACGTACCACATCTTTTGAGGAGTTTCAGCGATTATTAAAAGTAGAACACGGAATTTCAGTAAAAGACCATCGCGGACGATTCAGCTATCTGCCTGCTGACCGACAAAAGTATATCTCAGCTCGTGCGCTGGGTTCCAATTATGACCGTGACAGACTTCTCCGCATTTTTGCAGAAAATGCACGGACAGCAAGGCAGAACAATCCTCACTGGGCAGTAGATGATCCTCTGGCCATCCTGTTCATCAAGTCCGATCTGCGCCTTGTAGTTAACTTACAGACCTGTGTAAAAGCCCAGCAGAGCCGCGCTTATGCGCAGAAAGTCAAGATTTCCAATCTGCAGCAGATGGCCCGGACCGTTGCCTATGTGCAGGAACATGGATACGATTCTTACGAAAAACTCTCCGATACCACCGACACCATCCAATCCAAAATGGCGAAAGCCCGAAGTGATGCCAAATTTACCGAATCAAAATTGAAAAAAGTCAATGAGCAGATTCGTTATTTAGGCCAGTATCTTTCCACAAAATCAGTCTATGGTGATTTTGTGAAATCCAGCAACAAGAAATCTTTCCGGCAGGCCCATGCAGAGGATATTGCAAAATATGAAGAAGCCCTCCGCATTCTAAAGCAGCACTCCCCAGATGGAAAGTTCCCGACCATGAAAGACCTCCGGGCCGAAAAGGAGCAGCTTACCATTCGGAAAGACGCCCAGTATGACACATACCACTATTTCAAAGATTACCACAGGGAACTCCAGACTGTATGCGCCAATGTAGATAACATTCTAGGAACAGAACGAGAAGTACAGCGCAAACAGCAGCAATCCCGAAAGAACGAACACTCTCTATATCAGAATCTGTAAGTGCCGGACTCTCACGATACCATCCTAACCCCTTAACAATGTCGTTTCTGTCAGTCATCATGTTATAACGAATGGCTCCCTTGAACTTCGGGTCGTTCTCAAGGACTGTAACCACATTTCTAATGCACTGCTTCACAGCTCCTTTGTCTGTTGTGATTAACTGTTCCCTGATTCCTGCGATATTCCCTGACTCTTCTCTCAATATCTTCCACCCCCTTTCCTAAATCGTGTATCACTGCTTCCTTTTCATCTTCCGTACCCCACAGCAGGGTATCAAGCTGAAACTCAACCTTTTCCCGATTCTGCACAGCTTCCACATATCTTTCATCAATCTTTTCCATGCTTTCCGGTCTGAAATTCCGCTCCCATTCTTTCAGCAGATGAAGATAGTCGGACAGCACCCGATATGTCTTTGTTTTCGTTTCTTCAAGAATCTGCATTGGAGATTTCTCTCTTCTTACCGGCTTGGGCGGTGATCGCACCGAACTGTCATAGATAATCCCAAACTCGTCAGCTATCTGCATGGCTGCTTCTCTTGGTGACCGGTTATAATATTTAGCGACAAAATCAATCGCATCTCCCTTTTCCCCACAACCAAAACAAAAATATTTTTTATCTGTCGGTTTTACTTTCATGCTCGCCGTTTTGTCCTGATGAAACGGACATCTGCACATGTTATTTCGATTGAAAACAATGCCTGCTCTCTCCATGACTTCCCTTGCGGTCACTCTTTCCTTTACTTCATCAAATACTCCCATACAATCCTTTCCGGACAATAAAAAAGCATCTGTATTTCCACTAATGGATTACAAATGCTTCCTAAAGTTCCATATTCTTTTTTCTGATATGCACATCTTGTTTTTTCTCATATTCCATAACCTGCTTCTGTTTCTCTTTCAGTTTTGCCTGAATGGAAACCCTTGCCTGTTCCTTAATCTGTTCCTTTGCCTTAACCTTATTTTTCGGCTCATTCAGGGCAGAGATGATATTTCCCAAAAGTGCCTGTGATGCTTTTTCCAGTTTGACAACAATCGCATTTACGACCTTGGAAGCCACCGACTTTGATTTATCACTGAGTTTGTCTTTCGGCTGTTGCTGTAAAAGTTCTCCATAGTCCTTTACAACATCAACATCATGCTTCACTGTTTCCTCTTTCACACGCTTTGTGACAACCTCACAAGCCTTTTCATAAGCAAGGTCTACTGCTTCTTCAATGACTGCGTTTACGTCCTCTATCTTCATCACAAGACCATCAAGAACAGCCTGTTTTTCCTCAATGCGTTTCTTCTGATTCATGATGATAAAATCCTGCTTCTCCAGATAGCTTGCACCGCCATACACCGGCTCAACATCAATCGTCAGTCCATGATTCTGACAGATGCTGATAAATAGTTTTCTGCACTCTTCATCAAAAACCATCTTCCGGTTATTGTACTTTCCCTTTTTCTCATTCGGCTTCGGAAGTTCAAAGCCAAGTTCTTCCAATGCCTTATCCTGTTGGGGACATAATTCTCCATACTGATTCACAGCATCAAATACATGCCGTTCATGAATATGTGGTGTTGCTTCATCAAGATGCAAAGCCCAGTCCAGTATATGAACATGGGAACCATACCGTCTGTTAAATTCCTCGAAATATTCTGCACTGACCTGTGCAAGCACATCAGCAGACACCGCACCGTCCATGTTTCCAAGCTGTAATAAAGTTTCTTCCGGACACGTTTTATTATTTTCAAGAATAGCATCAATCGTTTTTACTCGGTCATAGTGTCTTGCTTTCCGGTTTCTCTCATTCTGACCGTCCACATGGTCTGAATATTTCTCAACATAATATGCTTTTTCTATTTCCGTAAAAGTGAATCTCGCCCGCTCGTCCTTATCATTCGGCAGGCTGTACCCCTGATAACAATCCCAGTACACATTCATCTTCGTTCTCTCTGCGTCAATATGCTCACTATTTTCTACATCAAATCTGCGGTCATTGTGCTTTGCGTCATAGGTTCCATGCTTGCCTGACCGTCCATTGTGCCTAGTTGCTTTCATGCTAATCTTTCCTTTCTTTCCATAAAAAAAGACCAAGTAAATCTCTCTACTCAGTCTGTTTATCGTAACAATATTTAGTTCTTTTCCCGAAGGGAATTGCAACAAAGTTGCTTAATCTTGTGAAGCTTTGCTACAAGCAATACCCAGTACTTAGTGGCGAAACGCCACTAACTGGGCAATGGTTGCACCCTTGACCGGCTAAGGCGCTTCGCCCTTAACCCGAGCGGAGTCTTTCTCCTGCACCTTGCGTAAGGCTCTGCCTTTACAATCCGACAACCTGAAATTTGTGGGTTCTTTACATAGATAAAATTTCAATTTTCAAAGCTATCCCCATTGAGAGAATAAACTAAAATTTATTCCACTATCCCACTCCAATTGTTTACAATAATATCTGCGTTACTTTCAAGGTCCGTAGCACCGTCCAATTCAATTTTTACACACGACATATTTGTCATCCATTCTTTCTGTTCTCTCATATTTGGTGATCCATCTTCTTCATAACTTCGATTATCTTTCAAAAATTTCATATGGGATTCATACATATCTCCACCTTCAAGTACTCTTCTTCCAAATCGCTCTATTGCTCTTTTATGAACTCGTTGTATTCGAATATCTGGTTCAACATAAAGAAATACCATCATTTTAAACATATCATCAAATGCATAATGAAAGGAACTCATCGAACCAGCCATAACAAAATGTTCATATGGAGCAATATCAGTGTTCAGTCTGCTAATCTTTTCTTCCCTCGTATACATTTGTGTATATGGACTATCTGTATTCTGTTTCCAAATATAATCATCCACATCAAAATATAGATATCCCAGTTTCTGTGCAACTATTTTTCCAAGTGTTGTCTTTCCACTTCCAGATGGACCAATTATCATAATTCCAGTTGACATATTTACACCTCACTAAATAGCAATAAAGATTTATTATTGTTCTGAAAATCGGAATTTATTACTTATTCATTTCATCAACTAAGCTTGCTGCTTTTACCGTCATTTCCACCCATCCAGGCACAAAACCACTGCGCAATGCATTTTTTACCGATTTAAGATTTGACCACGCACAGCAGTAAAATGGTACTTTGCCTCTTTCAATTATTTCAATTGCAAGATTACTTGTTAGTGATGAAGCAATTCCCATTCTTCGATATTCAGGCAAAACATCGACACCTATCTGCCACATATTATCACAATCCGCTGAACACGCTGCGAGACCTACAAGCTTCTCACCATCATATGCTCCAACTCCCAGAACATCTAACTCTTTTCTATCTGCACACAATGCATTCCCCCACATTGGAAGATACAAATCTGCAAAATCTTTTTGTTCTAACACTTTAAGGACATAATTGCACTCTAATCTTTTCAATCGTTCCATATCCGGCAAAAAATACTCTGCCATAAAACATACTCTATATCCTTTTTCTTTCATCCGTTCATCAAGCCAGTGCATGTTAGGCGTCTCAAAACAATGATAAAATTCAAACTTACTCAGATATGTTTCAACTATTTCTTTAAATTCATCTTTCACAGATGCAACTACATTGCTTCCATAAGACACAAAATTACAAGCGATAGGTTCTTTATAATATTTTCTTGCCAAAGGTCCAACTCCAGATTTAACAAATACATTTGTATCCTGAAGGAAGTCAGAAACCTTTGCATTTGTGTCATATGCAGATTGCTGCATTGCTATATCCATTATTTCTTTATTCGTCATAACTTACTTCCTTTTTTATTCTTTATCCAATACTAAATTATAAATTGTTATCATTCACTAAATATGAAGTTGTCAATAGCGTTTAACAGAATTAAGATTCTTTTTATTCCTTTATTCTGCCTTATTAAGATGCCACAAATCAAGAATACTTCTCAATTTGTGGCACTAATTCATTAAACAAAATGTGCTATAATCGAATGTCTTTCTTCAACTATATTAAACCTAAATGTTTTTCGACACAAGTTAATGTACTCTCAACTGTACTATCCACAGTTCTCTCTATCCAAAAGAAAGAACTGCTTTTAATCTCCTCTATGCGATTTACATTGAGTTCATATAAGGTAATATTCACAGTTTGTTTGGCTTTTTCTATATCAGTCGCTGAATTTAAGTACTGAAAAAATCCCTGATGATCTGGTCGATTACCATATTCATCAACAAGATTAGATGGGTCTTTTATGAGAAAAACAACTCTCGCTGGTTCAGAAAAAGCGAGTGCCTGAGCAACTGTAAGATGACAATCGCACAAAACTTTCTTATTTTCTGATAAACGAATCAAATCAAGAAGAACAAACTCTAACTGTTCACGAGTATTATTCAACAGCCAATTCTTATATTCTTCAACTGTTCTTCCAAAAAATTCATCTGCACTGTTAAAATACGTATTCATCGCAGGCTGAAATAATGGGTTCGACATTTTTTTGTGCTCGTCGAATCTCTCATCAACATCAAATAGTTCAAATCCATACTTTTCCGCCAACGCACGTGAAACGGTTGTCTTTCCTCCACAAGGTGTTCCCGTTATAAAATAAACATTTTTTAAGTACTCTTTGATTACATTATCTTGAAATATCATTGCACAATCTCCTTTATTAAATAGTTTTTCGGGTTCTGCCTATACATAAAACTATTTAACATAGTTCTATGAACTCAGATATTTCTTAATTTTAAGAACATCATCATATTCATTTCACCTCCACAACTTTCGATTTGGTAAACCATCTATACAATACCATACTTCATTGTCCATTACAATAATTAATATCGCTCCCGCTTATTCTCATCAATTCTGCAACTATTATATTGTGATATTATGCTTACTCTTAGGCTGTCTGTTCACTTTTCTTTGCGTGATACGCTTCACGTCTCATAGCCAGTGTTTTTTCATATCTCTCTTTTGCAATAGGGTCTCCATTCAATGCATCTTCACGCATTTTTCTGTAGCTCTTCACTGTGGCTCTAACCTGATACTGTTTACGCTCTGCAAGCTGACTCTTTGCTTCCTGATCTCCGGCTTCCGCCCTGGCTCTCAAGGCTTCCATCTGCTCCTTTCTTCTTGCGGTATGCCGTCTGTTGTATTCTGCATTTCTCTCTTCCAAATATTTTGCATATTCAGGGTCATTTTCTGCTCTCTGCTTACGCTTTTCTGCTGATTTCCTTGAACGTTCTCTTGCAATAGCTCTACTCTCCTCAAGCTCTCTGACGGCTTCCTGATTGCCTTTTTCTGCCTGCTCCTTTAATTCTGCCAAAGCAATCTTTTTCTTCTTTGTAGCACGCTCCTGACGTTTCTTTTCCCTTTCCAATGCCAAGCGTTCTTTCTCTTCCATCTTCGCCCGATATTCAGGGTCAGACATTCTCAATTCTCGCATTTTTTCAGATCTCTTACGGTTGTTCTGTCTGCCTTTTTCAAGGATTGCTTTATATTCTGCCATAGCTTCAGGATCTCCAGCTTCTGCTTTTGCCTTGATCTCTGCACGCTTCTGATTTCTTTTCTGCGTAGATTTCTTAGAAGATTTTCTCTTTCTTTCAGCAATCTCTTCCGCTCTGCGTGCTTCCTCTGACTGCAAGGCTTCCACTTCATCCTCACTGAGTGGAAGAACAAAATTTCCAATGAAATTGAAATAAATATCCACTTGCTGAGTGCGGTCTTTTGTTCTGCCACCCTCAGCTTCATGAATTACAACCTTTTCAATGAAATCATTAAGCATAGGTGTTGTCAGTTCCTCAAAATCTCGGTATTTCTTAACCAGTCGCACAAATTTATCAATCTGCACTGCCTTAGTGGATATACGTTCTGTAGCAGTTTCAAGTTCTGAAATTCTCTGCTCTAGGCTGCTTTGTTCGGTGTCATATTCTGTCATAAGGCGGTTAAACTGTCTCTCCGGCAATCGCCCCAGTGTGAAATTCTCATACAGACCTTTTATCAGATCATCCAAATCCATCATACGACGTTTTGCTTCTAACAACTCTTTTTTATCATCTGTATTATCCTTTTCACACTGCAATTCATACTGTGCTTTCAACTGTTCTACAAACTCTTTTTCATCTTTAAGGACATACTGTGACACTCTCTTAGTTGCCTGATAAATCAGCATTTCTATTGTGCTTGCCTTGATATAGTGACCAGTACATGAATGATATTTATTGTGATACCGGCTACACCGGAATGCCTGATTGCTGTCATATATTTTCCCATCCTTTGGCTTTGAATTGATATATGCCAGTCTGCTTCCACAATCCGCACAATAAAGAAGTCCTGACAGCCTGTGCGCAGGCTTTTCACTGTTTCGCCTTGGAGATACCCTTTTTCTCATTCTCTGCGCTTTATCATATGTTTCCTGATCAATGATAGCTTCATGTGTATTGTAAAAGACAAGCAGTTCGTCCTCATTTGCAATTCTTTTCCGTTTTGTCTTAAAATTATCCCTCGTTGTCTTCCCAAGAACGGTATCTCCTCTCTATCTTTGCTGTATCAGGGGTGGTCTGCCCCAGACACAGGAGGTACCGTATTCCCCAACATGGAGCGAAACTTCTTACGGCACTGGTGCAGCAGATAGCCACACTCCCATTTGTGTCGGCAGCGCTTGCAAGGATGGCCGCTGTCCGTTCCCGGACGCTGGCGCATCATACGTTCAAACGGATTATCGGTAAAATTCATAGGCTTACCCTCCCTGTTCAGCCAGCGGCAGCACCCCGCGCCGCTTCAACGTATGATAAAGGAACTTCCGACCTTTCTGCGTCCATGCCGTGTGCAGCTTTTCCACCTCGGAACCATCGCTGCGCTGGAGCCGGAACGTCAGGCTGGACGTATAGCCCTTCCCGTGGTGTTCCGAATACAGCACCCACTGGCCGTTGGCCCGGTACTGGATGCCGTGCAGATGCAGCAGCCGATTGAACACCTTTGCTCCGCAGCCGTACTCTTTGGCGATCTGCGTAGTCGTCACCAGCGAATCCGAATCGCTCAGCTGCGCTTCGTAGCTGTTCCGGCGCGGCGGTTTCTTATGCAGCAGGCCCAGCAGCGCATCCCAGTCAAACGGCTGTGGATGGTACGCCGCACCGACTGCCGTATGGTGCAGCTTGCAGAGCTTCTTTGCCATGTCCTGCGTAATACGGTAGTCTTTCACATACCGCTGGACCGTACGTCCGCCCTCATCCTGGAGCCGAACACGGGGCATATGCTCGTAGTCGCGGCCCTCGATGAAACCATACTGGCACATACGCGGGAACCACTTGCGGAAATCGCTGCGAATGTGCATCTGGTCATACAGATCACGCGCCCACAGCGTAGAGGGCAGCGTGTCCATACTCATGAATACGATGTTCATGGGGTTGTCCTCCTTAATTTTTATCTACCCTGCCGCCCCCCATATCATGCCGAACCTGTGCGGAATAATAGCTGTCCACAGTCACAGGTGCGTTATAGAGTGTTGCCAGCAGGTATTGCTTGATGTTCCGAATCTGAGTGCTGTTTTCTTTTAAGCACTCCAATATGTACTGGATATGCGAGGAATCCAGCTTCATCAGGCGGCTTTTCACCACCTCTCTCGGCTTTTCTTCCCCACAGATGCGCAGGAACTTCTTTCTGCTGGTGACGGTTTCCACCAGCAGTTCCAGAATCTCATGCAGAACCGCTTTATCTGCCGGACAGCCCTGTTCCAGAATTTCCAGTTCCAGAACTTCCTTGAAATAGCGGCGGTACTGTTCTTCTTCCTGCAATTCAGCCGGATAGATAAGATCAGTTTCACTATTATCTGTCTTATTTATCTTCTCAGTATTACTTCCGTTTGATTTTGGAACTCCCGGAAGTTCGTTTTTCAAACTGCCGGAAGTATGATTTTCATACTTCCAGTAGTTCGATTGCGAAAGCCCCGCATAAAGGTCTTTCACATACAGCAGATTGGGTTTGCCAAGTCCTTGTCTGCGCCGCTCGATAAGCTGAAACTCCTGTTCCAGTTCATCCAGCAGTTTGACCGCCTTTTGTCTGGCACAATGAATAGAGTCCATGACTTCCTCTATCGTGCAGATAATGTAGGCGTTGCCGTGCTTGTCCTGCCAGCCGTTCTTGATGGAAAGGCTCATACGATCCAGCAGCACAGCATACAGCAGCTTGGCGTCCCCGGACATCTTCTGGAACAGATCAGCCTTGACCAGTGCCTTCGGCACACGGTAAAAGCTGTATCGGTCTGCTTCAAGACCTTTGAAATACGGGTACTCCATGTAAATTCATCACCCCCCTTATCGGATTAGATTTGCACTATTGGAAATAACAGTACATTCCTGCAGTGGAACACATTTCCTTGCTCCACCGCAGTGTATCTGCTGTTATTTGAGCTTTGCCATTCTGCCCCAGCCCGTTCCTGCCCCATATTTCAGCGGCGTATTTTCTGGTAAGACACGCAGGATGCACATCTTTCGTGTGCATGGTAGGAAACATATCCATTTTTATAGACGACTACTTCCGCATGGTTCTCCATCTGTTTTCGGAGAATCACTTCTATACCATCTTCCAATATCTTCTTCAAACCCGGCACTCGCTTAAATTCACTTGCAACAGGAACCATCTTCTTCAGTTCTTTCAAAGTAATAAAATTCATTTTAACCACCTTCCTGCCTTTCGGCAACAGGTGAGTCTTCTATGAAAGAACAGCAGAAATGACCTCAGACCCACCCGTTTTTTTTGAACGGGGAGCCTAAGCTCCATTCGATTAAAATTATGCCTATACCTATAGCATTCTAAATAAGGGTTTTGGCAACCACTTTTTTCAAAAAACTTTCAAATAAAAAAGCCGAAACAGGATGAACTACTTGCAGGCGCACTACTGTGCTGCATTCGCTCATTCTGTTCCGGCCTATATCACATATTGCTACGGTATCGCTCTAAACAAACAGATATTATGTTGTAGACCCAAAAGAACGTCTGGTGGAGCTGGTCGGCTAACCAGGTGCCGCCTAAGATTCCACCTCTGCGCTTTCAGTGTCGATGAAGCACTCTGCTTCAGGCTTCTTTCCGTTGGTTCTCTGCTGTGAAAAATTCGATACTCTTCACGGGAAGGCCGTGAATGCACTCCACCAGAGATTCAGCAGAAATATAATCTTCACAGCCACCACGCTTGATCTGAAGCATATTCTTTCCATCAACGACACTGCGATTCCCGATCCGCAACCCCTTTGGGGTGCGGATTTCATGTTCTCCGTTGCTCATCTTCTCACGGCCTCCTTTGTGTTGGTTTAGGTTTCTTTTTTCTTCTATTCAATTTCACCTTTTGAACTTCCGCTCTTTTTTCACCTTTTTCGGCTTGCATATTTACGTTTTTTACGGTATAATAATCCAAAAGATGATAGAATATAGCATATATTATAAGCAAGTCGTATCGCCGTGTCAAGAGGAAAATGTGAAAATTCGTTGCATTTTACAGATTGAATATTTACAAATTCCGTTGCACATTGTTACCACACGATAACTACTCCATAGAAAGGTTGCAAACATGAAATTTGGAGAGAAAGTTCGCGATCTACGAAAGAAACATTCTTTAACACAGGACGAATTGGCACAATGTCTGGGTATCAACAAACGAACGATCATCGGATGGGAGCGTGATGGCCGCTACCCTCGCAGTGTTGAAATGCTCGAAAAGATGGCTGATATATTCCATGTACCTCTGACCTATTTACAGCCAGATCAGTCTTTATTTATCGAACGTGCCGCCGAAGCCTACGGAAAAAAGGGCAAAATAGAAGCCCAGCATCTCGCATTTGAGCTTACTGAGCTATTTGCCAGCGGAGAGTTGACCCCGCAGGATATGGACGGCATCATGTATGAAATGCACAAAGCCTATTTTAAGTACCGAGAACAAAAGCGAGAAAAGGAACGAATAATGAACCTGTGAACCACTGTTTTATTCACTATGCCATCCCCGGAAGGAGATCACATTATGGATTCTGCATTTATTCACCAAGCCGCCAACGAACTTGTCCAAAATGCCGGAACTCGCAACATCAAACAGATCGCGCGTAGTTGCAGTCTGGACATCAGTGAAACATCTCGCATTAAAGATATGTTGGATTTGCTTTCACTCTATTTTGATAAGCCACTGATCCTTATCAATCGCCAGCTGGACAAACAGACGAAGCAGATGGTATGCGGCTATGCGCTGGGGCATTATCTGGAGCATCAGCTGCTTATGGACTTGCATACCCTGAACAAGTTTCTGACCATTAAGGACAAGCACATCCTTCTTTACGAGCATAACGCTTTCACATCCCACCTGATGCTGGACAGTGATGAAGTCTATCAAATGACAAAGCGTGGGTTGGACGCGGCGCAAATTTCCGCAGCGAAACGGATTCACCTCAATCTGGTGCTGGTAAAACTTCTTGAACTGCATCATCTTGGATACGATCTACAGCACTATCACGCCCAGCACCATGCGTTTATCAAACAGTTCAATCTTCCGGCACATTTTCAGTTTGATGTGGCAGCCGGATGAACTTATGTTCTTATAACCCTAAAACCCGTAATGGCCAGTGCGTTATGCCTGTCCATCACGGGTTTTTCGTGTTATTTCAGTTTTGCGAGGATTTCATCGGCACTCATGCCTTCGGCAAGCAGTTTTTTCAGAACAGATTCCGCTTCTGTCTTTTTCGCTTCTTCTGCTACTTTGGCATCTGCCTTCGCCTTTTTTGCTTCCAGCGTTGCCACTTCTTTTTCGGCCTTTTTCAGAGCAGTCTTCTTCTCTTTCAATTCAGCCTTCAAAGTGTCAATGTTTGCAGTAATGGATGCAATTTCCGCTGTGAGCGCTTCCTTTGCGGACTGCTTCTCTGCAATCTGCGATGCGAAATCAGCAGTCGTAGTTTTGGGCTTATTCTTGCTTCCTTTAGTTCTGGGCATAATAAAAACCTCCAGAAAAATTTAGTAGTTTTAGTATAGCACTCTGATAATTCTGTTTCAATATTGAGCCTGATAAATGCTTGTTTTCAATCGCCAATTTTATTTACAAACTATATCCTCTATCACGAATCACATCGACAACTTCGGAAACATATTTCTGACAGGTGTCGTGGTCAGGAGCTTCCACCATCACACGCACCACAGGCTCCGTGCCGGACTCACGGACCAGAATACGGCCAGTATCACCCAGTGCTTCAGCCACATTCTTTACTGCTGCCTGCACAGTCTCATCGTTCTGTGCCGCCTTTTTATCCGTTACACGAACATTCTCCAGCACCTGCGGATAAATTTTCAGCGGTGCCGCCAATTCGCTCATCGGTTTCTTTTTAGCCAGCATGACTTCCATCATCTTCAGACTGGTCAGGATGCCGTCACCGGTGCTTGCATACTTGGAGAAAATGATATGGCCGCTCTGCTCACCGCCGATACGACAGCCGTTCTTTGCCATGTACTCATAGACATACTTGTCGCCCACGGCGGTCTTAGCGTAGCCGATGTCCTTTTCATCAAAAGCCTTGTACAGACCAAAGTTGGACATAACAGTCGTGACCACAGTGTTGGTCAGAAGCTTGCCGCGCTCTTTCATGTAGCAGCCATAGATATACAGAATATGGTCGCCGGTCACGACATTGCCCTTTTCATCGACGCACAGGCAGCGGTCTGCGTCACCATCGTAAGCAAAACCAATATCCAAGCCCTTTTCCACAACAAACTTCTGCAGCCCCTCAATGTGAGTAGAGCCAGCGTTCAGGTTGATGTTCAGACCATTGGGCTGGTTGTTGATAACATAGGTATCTGCGCCCAGTGCATCAAACACGGATTTGGCAATGTTCCAGCTGGAACCATTGGCACAATCCAGACCGACCTTGACTCCCTTGAAAGAGTAGATCCCCAGCGAGATCAGGTAGCCCATATAGCGATTGCGGCCTGCTACATAGTCCACAGTGCAGCCGATATGCTCACGACGGGCAAAGGGCAGTTCCGGCCAGTCCTGATCGAACACATGGAGTTTGCCGTCGATGTAATCTTCCACCAGCAACAGCGTTTCTTCCGGCATCTTCTCACCATAGCAGTCAATCAGCTTAATGCCGTTGTCGTAATACGGATTGTGGCTGGCAGAAATCATAATGCCACAGTCGAAATCATCTACACGAGCGATGTAAGCTACAGACGGAGTGGTGGTGACATGGAGCAGATAAGCATCTGCTCCAGAGGCCGTCATACCTGCAACCAGACTGTACTCGAACATATAGGAGCTGCGGCGAGTATCCTTGCCGATGACGATACGAGCAGGATTGTTGTCACCATTTCGCTCACGGAGAGCATTGTAATACCAACCGAGAAAACGCCCCACCTTGTAGGCGTGATCGGCTGTCAAAGTAATTCCGGCTTCACCACGGAAGCCGTCGGTTCCAAAGTATTTTGACATTGTTAGTTTTCCTTTACTTTTTTCTTTCCCACCATCCATGGAGCAAGTCTTACAACAACCTCATATGCCGTACTGCATATTGCCATCGTAATAACTACCACTACCATGGCCAGTAGAAAATTTTCTCTCACTGCATCTGTCCCCAGATTCAACAGAATTGATACAATTTTTACCACAATTCGATACACAGGGCCGTGAATACAAAGAATAATTAGAGAAATCCGACCAAAGTATTGCAGGATTCTATTCTCGTTGATAAGTTGAGAAATCAGAATTACAGCAGCAACACCAATCAGGGCTGTTACAAACCACATGATTCCCATAGTTAAATGATAGCATGATAAGGAAAAGCTCAAAGCAAGCAGAACTATCGCTACTATTCCTGCTTCCACTTTTTTCTTTACCGCTTTCACGCTTTTTCCCGCTATGAACACACCCACAGCATAGAATCCTATGTACTTGAATACACGATCAATGCCCCAAATAAGTCCATGCATTGGAACCACAATAAAAGCTAAACTCATTAGAGCAGAAACAAGATAAGCCATTCTCCTTCCGCCTAGATTAACCAGTATATTAAAAAGGATTACCGTTACAAAGAAACATGGTAAGAACCACAAATGGATGTTGAACTCCAAATTATCATAACAGCCAGAGAATAAACCGAACAAAGAATCCATAAAACTCATATCTGAATCCCGGAATCTTCTCTCCATCAATTGCCAGTAGATAAGAACCAGAAAACCGAATGAGAAATACGGAATAACAATGGTTTGGATTCTTCGCTTTATGTCTGCTAAAACTGTTTTTTCTTTATACACCCATCCTGCTGCCAAGAAAAACAGCGGCATATGGAAGGAATACAACCAATTAAAGATGGTTTGATTGGAATAGATTGATACCGTTCCAGTTCGGATGGATACCCACAAAGCCTTTCAATGTTCCCTGCTGGATCACCACAATATCCTGCACACCGCACTTCTTCCTGCTGGATGCCACCAGATGTGCAGCCCGTGCAATTTCCGGCGAAACGATTGCTTCATGGTGTTCCGGAACATAGGCAGAGCAGCGATTCCCATTATTCTTTGTAACCTTGCCCAGCTTGTAGTCCACCACGATGCTCTTCCGGGCTTCCAGATCACCCCAGCGGCGTTCATTTTTCATGATGTTTGCCACCATCACGCCATTCCACTCCTGCCTGCCGCGCAGGGTGCTGCGCTTCTTCTGCGTCAGGATCGTTGCAATCTGATCGTAGTTATACCCTTGAATAAACGCCAGAAAGATAAACCGCACCGTCTTCGCTTCTTCCGGCTCAATTACCAACTGTCCATCTTTGGTATGCCGATACCCCATCAGGTCGGTCACCGGGTACTGACCTGTCATAATACGCTGGTCATACGAAAGGATCATCCGGCGGCTCTTGTTGCCCGATTCCCAATCTGCCAGAAGTGCTTGAATGTCCAAACTATATTGGCTGCTTGGATTCAGCGTGTAGATGTTTTCAGTTTCAAAGTACACGCCAATTGGATGTGCCGGGTGCATGGTTTTCAATGCTGCGATCTGCGTCATACAATCCGAAAAATTTCGGGCGAAACGTGAAATGCTGGCACAGATAATCAGATCCATCTTCTGGTCTTTGGCATCTCGCATCATTCGCTTAAACGCATCCCGTTTCCGCAGTGAAGTACCCGATTTTCCTTCATCGCTGTAAATATCCTGCAAATTCCAGTTTTCCGTTTCTGCAATCTTTTTGGTGTAGTATAGAGTCTGGTTTTCAATGGAAGAAATCTGTTCTTCGCTGGAAGTGCTGACACGGGCATAAACAGCTACACGCTTCAGGTCACTGTCGTAAATTGACGGTGTCGGTTTCGCCGGACGAAAGTAGTCTTTTGCCGTTTTCTGACCCTGTTCTGCCTGCTTATGGATTCTGTCCCGAATTTCAGCTTTTCTCTTTTCGGACTCCAAATGCCTACTCTGCCAGTCTGCTCCACACGGCAACATGTCCACATCTTCTGCTGGGATATGTTCTACGTTCATTTTTCTTCAGCCCTTGTCATTTCATCTTCCAGTCGAATTTTCCACTCAAGATAATCTTTCCTTCGGATTGATGTATATTTTTCGGCCAATTCTTTCAGGTTCTGACGCTGATTCTCAACATCAAGAATCGTGTCAATTCTCTGGTCGTCATCATCTGTAACAATGTCCACCCGCATCGGCAAATCAAACAGATATTTCAGCAGAAAACAGAAATCACAGGTATTCGCTGCAAGGTAGGCCCTTGTCTGTGAAAAAATCAGATTGACGGCACCCTTTTTGCAATCTTTGAGCAGATGCACCATTTCCGGGCGTTTATAAATTTCCTTATTCCCTGTGATGTCAATATAGACACCAACCAGCCTTTTATCCGCATCATCCCTAAACTTTTCAGCATAGTAGGAACTGTGATAGGCTACTGCTGCATCCTTAGAGCGTTCCCACAGTTTTGCAAGTTTCACATAGCCACCAACCTTATACTTGCGGTCCATTCATAGCACCTTCTTCCAGCTGAACACTCCAATACCATCTCCGCTTCTTCTGGTAGCAGTGGATTCCCATTTCCGTTTTTACCATCCGCGCCACTCGTTTGCTGACACCCTCATTGTCCAGACGGCAATAAATTTCATTTGCGCTCATATCGCCTTTTTCAAGGAAATGCTTGATCCAGTAGGCAGCTTTCTGTTGTTCTGTATCAAATTTAGGTTCGGCGTCCGGCTGTTGTTTTTCAAAAAGCTGTAGCCTGCATTCCAGCCATCGAAAGCCCTTGTCGGCAGAAATGGAAAAGCGGATGTCTTCTGCCGTAGGCGCAAGACTGTTTTTGATTTGATGTACGATTCTTATATCAGGATTCTCGGTATCTCGCTCCACCTGCAGGACGCTTCGTGCTGCTGCCACAACATCAATGCTGCCAAGGCTGCGGTACAGCCCTTTGGAGCCTTCTTTTTTGTTAAGGTGTCCAATCAGAACAATAGCGCAGTCGTAACCAGCAGCCCACATTCCAAGGCGGCGCATGAGTTTCCGCGCTCTGCCTGCGATTTGCAAATCCGAATCGCTTCCAAGATAAGCCTGAATCGGATCGATCACGACCAATCGAGGCCGGAATTCAATGATTGCCTGACGGATGCGCTCATCATCCAATGTAAGGCCGTTATAAACCTCTTCATTGATGAAGGCAATCTTCCGGCAGTCTGCTCCGCAGCGTTCCAGACGGGGCTTTATCGTGTCTGAAACGCCATCCTCTGAGCACTGATAAATCACTTTTTGCGGCGCACCAATTTTGCATCCGTCCGGGGTCTTACCTCCTGTTGAAAGTTCCGCAATCAGATTCATCATCATAGTGGATTTTCCATCGCCGGGATCCCCCTGCAGCAGTGTAATTTTCCCGATTGCAATAAAGGGATACCACAGCCACCGTACATCCGTTGACGGAACTTCGCTATACAGTGTCAGCAGCCGTTCCATTTCGTTTTCCCCACTTTATTTTCGCAGCTTGATTTCATGCTTTTATTATACTCTTTTCAGATGATTTTTTCTGTAAACCACCTGTTTACACGTGCTCCAGAATGTAAACAGGTGGTTTACATTTTGCTTTCAGAATACACGATTGATGAGGGTGAACACTTATGTACTCTGAACTCATTATTCTCTTCTTGTTATTACGACTAAAAGCGTAAATAATGGTAATGTCTTATGCGGGCGTAAGAAAGGAATGTTTTCTATGTCCGTTAATCGCATTGCTTTAGGTAAACGAATCAGTTTTTATCGTTTAAAGTTCAGCATGACTCAGGAAAAGCTTGCCGATTTGACCAACTGTAGTCGTGAATATATTGCCTATCTTGAAAACGGAGTCAAGACCCCCAGTTTGCCAATCTTGGTTGATCTCGCCAATGCTCTACATATTTCTGTCGATGCGTTACTGGTTGACAGCCTCGATTATTCTCTTTCTTCCTCTGATTCCGATTTACATCGCCTCTTATTAGACTGCAACGAAACTGAGCAGGAAATCATTATCCGCACGGCGAGGGAGTTAAAGGCCACTCTTGTCAGCTTTGGAATTTAACATCCATCCGTATTAAAATCACAAAATAAAAAAAGCCCGCATAAGCTGCAGACGCACCCTCGAATCCTCCTGGGTGCTGTCTGTGGTTTATGTGAGCAGTTATTATGTTAGCTTATTCTCTTACTATCAAGCAGGCATATTGTTGCTGCGTTCACTCCGCTTCATTCCCATAAAAGGAGGAACAGAACCTCGGCTCAGTCCTTTCTCATGGGCTTTCATCAGCTGGTACTCGTGCGTAGCCACTGCATCAATAAATTCACGCTGCTTCGGTGTTGCATGGTAATAATCTGTTTTAAAGCGTTTGCATACGCCAAATAAAACATTCAAATATTCCATTGTATCATTGCTCATATGAGCAACCTGCAGTTCAAGTTCTTGATCTTTCATACTGAACCCTCCAATCTTTAAGATAAGTAGGTACTGAAAATTTCTTGTGCGCCTTCATCAGCTAGCATAAGCAGCTTTGGGCCTCCCGAATGTGGCTGAAAAATCGGAACTGCATGAAAATCTTTGATGTAGTGATCATACAGTTCATCTGTTTTTGCTTCAAAGGTAACAATGCCGCCATGCCCACTATCAATTGACAATTGAATACCATAAGCAATCATCATTCGACCAATGCCTGCGTATTTCCGCACTGTGTTAATTGTCGGATTACTCTCAGGATGTGCTTCAATATTCGCAATAAAAACTGATATTCCGTGATCATCTTCTCGATATGCACCCAATGCTACAATTTCGCCAGCATCTGTTTTCGCCGCATACTTTTCCAGCTTTGGATCGCGGATAAATTCACTCGTCCAATCAGATTGCCACTTTTCCTTTGTAGAGGTCAGGTCTTCGTTGGTTGCCGATTCAATATCAATCTCAATTTGTTTTCCGGTCGCATTTTCTACCACATAGTACTGGAGAACCATTTCCTCCACACTCCCTTCTATAGTTATTGTAGCATGAACTTTTCAAAAACGCAAATATCATTTCTCACTCTGCTTCGTAACTTTTCAGTACATCTTCAAATGTAAAACGAATTTTCACGCGCTCATCGTTGAAAACCTCAATGCGGTCAATAAAGGTTTCCACCACATTCTGTGACAAGTGCATCACATCGCCAGCTTCTCCCACCGTATTCATCACGGCTTGCAAATTATCCATATCCTTTTTCACAGGCTGGAAAATTTGATTTTTCTCGGTACGAAGTCGTTGAATCTGTTCCATTTGTTCATCTTCCTGCTTTCTGTAGGCATCTCTCTGCCGGATGAATTCTTCCTTGCTCATATTTCCGTCGGCATATTGCTCATACAGTGCAACGCGCTGTTTTACGATCTCTGCCTTTTCTGAACTCAGCTTTTCTTCCTGTCGTTCCAGTGCGGAAAAGCAGATCAACGCTTTGCGTTCCCGCTCGTGCAGGATTTCCAGTATATGCTCTGCCTGCTTTATCTGCGCTGTCAGTGCATTTCGGACAATCTCTTCCAGCAATTCCTCAGCGATCGGGATTCGCTTGCAGGGGCTGTCCACCGCTGTCGCTGAGAATCTGCAATTAAACGAGGGGCCAAGTTTCTTGAGGACACGGTATTTCATCAGCTTCTGGCAGTAACCGCAGTAGACCTTGCTTTTCAGCGGATACTGGTGTTTTGTGTAGTTCCCGGCCTGACGATTCCCATGCTGTAGCATAATAACCTTTTGCGCCTGTTCAAATTCCTCCGGGGTCACAATGGCGGCATGGCTGTCCTCAATTCGCACCTGCTGTTCCAAGGGAGCGCGCAGGACCCGATGCTTGCAGGGAACTGGCATAATGAATTTTGCGCCCACATAGGTGCCCTTATACTTCTCATTTTTCAGTACATGGTAAACCATTCCGCTTGTCCAATGGCTGCGCTGCAAGTCCCATGCTTTCTGCTCGCTGTACACATGGTTTTCCGCCACATGATATGCTGCCGGGGTTGGAATCTGCTTTTCATTCAGGATTTTTGCGATGGTTCCCGTTCTGTTGCCCTGCAATGCCAGTTCAAAGATCAGACGCACATACTGGCTGGCTACCGGGTCAAGGATCAGCTTATGGCAATCATTCGGGTCCGGCAGAAATCCAAACGGGCGGTATCCTCCGAGATACATTCCTTTCTTCTGCATCACATGGTAGGCTGCTGCGATTTTGGCAGAAAGGTCACGGCTGTAGGATGCGTTGATGATGTTCTTGATGGCTACTTCCAGTCCGCGCACATCGTTTCCGGCCTGCGTTCCACTGTCATACCCATCGTTGACAGAGATAAAACGAACGCCCAGCAGTGGGAAGATGCGCTCCATATAATCGCCTGCCTCAATGTAATCACGGGCAAACCGGGAAAAGTCCTTTACAATAATTGTTTTCACCTTTCCGTCCTGCGCGTCCTCAATCAACCTCTGAAATGCAGGGCGGCTTGTGGAAGTGCCGGAATAACCATCGTCCACATACTCCTGACGCGGCTCTGCTGCCAGTTCCGGGCGAGCCATGATGTACCCCTCTACCAGTCCGCGCTGACCCTGAATGCTGTTGCTCTCGGCCTTATCAGCCCCAACATCCTCGTCTGCAAGGGAAAGCCGGTAATAGGTTCCGATCATCTGCTGCTCACCGCCTTTCAAACGTGTAGATCAATTCTGTCTTTACAATTTCCGCTGCACGATTTTCCAGATTGCTCATGCGGCGTACCCATTCCATCTGGTTCTCTTCTTTCAGTTTTTCTGAAATTCCCTCCTGCTGACTCATCTGCTCGATCAAGACCTCATACCGCTCTGCAGCCTGCTCTTCCACATTTGCTAAAACAGCATCCAGTTTTCCACTCAGCAGCAGGCTCTGGTAATAGGCTGGTTTTCGCAGTTTCAGGTACGCCTTGTGCAGCATTCCCCAGCGGCCAATCGGACGAGTCCGTGGCACTTTCAAGGCTGGCAGGTAATAATTGCCTGCCAAAACATATTCCATTCCTGTCCGAGCATCGTAGATTTTCTCTTTCATTGTCTGTTCTCCTTTTTCGTTAAAACACAAATTCCGTGCAAGTGATTTTCCTACGGTCCACTTCGATTTTCTTTACATACTGCTGTAGGTTGTCTGCCGTTAAAAGGACTTCTGTACTACCTGCGATCTGCTTTTTCTGCTGCAATTCTTCTTGAACAACGGCCAGTTCTTTCTCTTTTTCAGCTTTTGTCTGTTTCAGTGTTACGATTTCATTTTCCATGCTCTGCTTCAGTTCCAGAAATTTTTCTTTAGAAATCTTTCCAAGGACACACTGCTCATAGCCGCTGCGCTTCTGCGATTCCAGCCGAACGATGTTGCCCGACAGCTGTTCAATTTCACGTTTTATAGCTATTTCTTTTGATTGGAGTTTGCTTTTTCCAGAATTCTTCTGTATCAGCTTTTTCAAGTTCTTATGTTCTTCTAACCGCTGGTGCAGCTCCTTATGGATGCCGTTCCATAGGTCTTTTTCTGAAATGGAAACATGGCAGAATTTACAGTAAAAATACAGCGAACCATCACTTTGCCAATGGCAAACCAGCTTTTCTCCGCACTCTTTGCAAAAGATTCTGCCTTTGAAAATGTTCGGATTGTTCTCTCTGCGCTGTCTGCACCACTTTTTCCGTTCCTCCTTGACCGCTTCCTCGGCTTCCCGCAATGCAGAAACTTCATCAAACAGCTCCCAGCTGATAATGGCCGGGTGGCTGTCCGGCACCATACGCCAGTCTTCCCGTGGATTTTCTCCAATCTTCCGATACGTTTCATCATAGGCAATGCGGTTATACACCATTGTTCCCGTATAAATCGGATTTTCCAGCACCTTTGTCACAAAAGTCGGCTGCCATGCAGGGTCCTTTACCCGTGAGGTATTTCTCATATAACCCAACTGACATCGGCGTGTAAAAGGTGTCGGGATTCCCTGTGCGGACAGTTTCTTTGCGATTTCGTACTCTTTCATGCCGGATTTCTTCCAGAGAAAAATCCGGACTACCACATCGCTGACTTCCTCATCCAGAACCAAATGATTCTTCTGATCCTTTTTGTAGCCAAATGGAACAGGGGTATAGATTTCTCCCCGTGCTTCCTTGGAACGAAAGCACGACTGAATCTTCTGGGACAGGTCTTTCGAGTACATTTCATTGATCATGCTCTTGATCGGCACCAGCATCCCGTCCCGACTCTGGCTGTTCAGGCTATCATAATTATCGTTGATGGCAATAAATCTTACGCCGAACAGCGGAAACACCTGTTCCAGATACTGGCCTGTTTCCACGAAATTGCGGCCCAGTCGAGAGAAGTCCTTTACCACGATGCAGTCGATTTTCCGCTTCTGCAACGCTTTCAACAGCCGCTCAAATTCCGGGCGGTCAAAATTTGTTCCCGTGCAGCGTTTGTCCGCAAACACATCCAGCAGCATCAAATCATCCCGGCGATGGATGTACTCCTTGATGTAAGAAATCTGTACTTCCAGCGATTCCGCATCCCGAAGCGCATCATCAAAATCGGACAGCCGTGCGTAAATTGCAGCTTTCCAGACACGGTGTTGCGCATTTTCTGCTTCTTGCCGTGCCGCGCTTACTTTCTTGCTTACTCTTGCCATAAATCACGACCTTCTTTCAAGCTGACACTTCATGCTGCTTTTGGTGCAATTCCTCCAGCAGGTCCACAATTTCATCCTGGAATCGGAACGTAATTTCTACCCGATTGCCCTCATACACTTCGATTTTCTCAATCAATTCGACAATCATCGAGCGAGTGATTTCTTCCAATTTTCGATACTTACGGTACACATCCAGAAACGGATAAGCGTTTGGAGCAGTCTGTAGGTTTTGCCGTTCTGCTTCCAGTTCTGTGATTTTGCGGTCATACTCTTCGATCCGCTTGCTGTACAGTTCGTTGTAGTTCAAAAAATCCTCCCGTGTGAGGATTTCCTCTGCGTAATCCCCATACAATTTTTCCTTAATGCCCTGTGTATGGGCCTTTTCTGCAGTCAGCTGCCGAATCTGCCGTTCGATGCGCCGCACACGGTAGGGTTCCTGCTGGGCCTGCCGGATGCTTTCTACAAACTCTGCTTCCTCCATCACGATCTGGATCTGCATCTGGAGCGCATTCCGCACAATGTTATAGAGCTTTTCATCCCGCAGGTTATGGCTCGTGCAGCTGCCCTTGTTCTGTTTGCTGCCGGAGCACTGATAATAGATATACCGCTTTCCCTTATAGCTGGCCGACCTGCGCACCAGCCGGCTGCCGCAGTCCCCACAGTAAAGAAATCCTGCAAACAGGGCCACCGTTTCGGCATCGTTTGGCCTGCGTGTTTCGGTTTCCAGAATCCGCCGCACCAGCTCAAACTGCTCTGCCGGAATGATTGCTTCATGGGTGTTGTCCACGATTACCCAGTCCCGCATCGGCACGTTCATTTTCTTTTTGGAGCGATAATCCAATCGCCGGGTCTTTCCCTGTACCAGCTTTCCGATATAGACCTCGTTGTGCAGAATGCGGTCCACTGCCTTGGCAGACCACGGCGGCTCATCGCTCTTGCGGAAATGCAGGCTCAACTTTGCACCGCTCTGCAACTTTCGTGCAGCCGGGGACGGCACCTTTTTCGCATTCAATCGGTCTGCGATGCTCTGATTATTCATGCCACTGATCTTCCAGCGGAAAATATCTTGCACTGTTTCCGCTGCCAGTTCGTCCACGATCAGCTTGGTATGATTGCCGGGGTCCTTCTGGTATCCATAGGTTGCAAAACTTCCCACAAAATCGCCGCGCTTCCGCTTTACCTCAAGCTGACTCTTGATTTTGACGGAAATATCCCGACAGTAGGCATCGTTGAGCAGATTCCGCATCGGAACCATGATGGAATCGCTGGTCTTCCACGCAGATTGACTGTCATAGCTATCCGTCACTGCAATCAGCCGGACCCGCATGACCGGGAAAATACGTTCCAGATAACGCCCCACTTCAATGTAATTTCGTCCAAAGCGGGACAGATCTTTCACCAGAACACAGTTGATAGTCCCCTGCTCCAGTTCCCTGAACAGGTTTTGGAACGCAGGTCGTTCAAATAATGAGGTGTGATAGCGATAGCGGCAAAAAGCTAATAAAATCAATGGTTTTGCGGACAGCGGATAGACAGGGAATGTGTTAAAAACTGAATACGCACACAAGCGGCGTTACCTTAACCCCTTTTGGGGAGAAAGTAACGCCGTTTTTTTATGCCCGCAGGAAAGGAGGTACAGCCGGAATGTATTTCATAAAAGGCAAGCAGCGGGCATTTGAACTGCTCATGCAGCAGAAGCCGGGATTTGACCGCTATCAATCCGGTTGTGCCGGAGATGATGAAGATTGCGGCACTTGCCGTTTCTACCGCCCCGGGTGGAAATATGAGTTTTGCGTTTTCAAAGAGTGTCCCTATTGCCCCGGCAAAAGGACGCGGAAAACGCCCGCCAGCATGGACAAATAGACGGGCAAAAGCCCTTGTGTCATGCGGCTTTGCAGACGCGAAAACGGCAAAGGGCATATTGCAATACCAAAACAGCCGAAAACGGCTTTCTAATTGTCCACGCAGACCAAGAGAGGAAGTGAGGAAAAATGGCAGTTTTCAGAGTGGAGCGAAATACGGGATATACCGTTATGAGCAACCACCACTTGCGAAACAAGGAATTGTCCTTAAAAGCAAAAGGCTTGCTTTCGCAAATGCTGTCCTTGCCGGAGGATTGGGATTATACCCTTGCGGGCTTATCCCATATCAACCGGGAGAAGATCGACGCAATCCGCGAAGCGGTAAAGGAACTCGAAAAAGCCGGATATATCGTGCGCAGCCGGGAACGCGACGAAAAGGGACGCTTGCGGGGCGCGGATTACGTCATATACGAGCAGCCGCAGCCGCGAGAGCCGGAAGCAGCTACCAGCGTCGGACAGCCGCCTATATTGGATTTACCTGCGTTGGAAAATCCAACATTGGAAAATCCAACGTTGGAAAAACCTACGCAGGAAAAACCTACGTTGGAAAATCCAACGCAATTAAATAAAGATATATCAAGTAAAGAAAAATCAATTACTGATTTATCAAGTACCCATTCCTTTCCATTCCATTCCCTAAATCCCTTGCCCTTTGAGCAGGGCGAAGCGGCTTCGCCGCCGGAAAGGAAAAGAACGGAAGCGAAAAGCAATAGCGCAGTAGAGATTTACAGGGAGATTATCAAGGACAATATCGAGTATGACATTCTCATTCAAGACCCCAAAATGGACAAAGACCGCCTAAATGAGATTGTTGACCTCATGCTGGAAACCGTCTGCACAGCGCGAAAGACAATCCGTATTGCCGGGGACGACTACCCCGCCGAACTGGTGAAATCCAAATTTTTGAAGCTGAACAGCAGCCATATTGAGTTTGTTTTGGATTGCATGAGGGAGAACACAACCAAAGTGCGCAACATCAAGCAGTATCTAAAAGCGGTGCTGTTCAACGCGCCGAGTACCATTGACAGCTACTATACCGCCCTTGTCAATCACGACTTATACGGCGGCGAATGAGCATAGCCGCATTTTACCGGGAAAGGAGTTGATACCTTGCAGGAGGAAGTAACCCAAAAAACGATTGCCCTATACGTCAAAGTGGGAAAAGGCGCGGCGCGGCTTACCGAACAGGCGTTGCAGAAAGCAATCCAAAAGTTTTTGGAGCAGAAAAGCAAGCCCGCGCATGGGAAACAGACCATGCGGCAGCTTATGAAGCAGAACGCGGGTGTTTCCAACATCGAGATCACCGACAGCAATATTAAAGCCTTTGAGAGTACGGCGAAGAAATACAACATAGATTTTTCGCTGAAAAAGGTTAAGGGCGAGCAGACCCGCTACCTTGTGTTTTTCAAAGGCCGGGACGCAGACGTTATGACCGCAGCGTTTCAAGAGTTTTCCGCAAAGAAGCTGAACAGGGAGAAAAAGCCCTCTATCCGCAAAGCCCTTGCCGCTGCAAAGGACAAGGCAAAGCAGCTTAACGCCGCCCGCGACAAGGTAAAGAAAATGGACAGGGGGCGCGAGATATGAAGCAGATTAACTACAAAAAGCTAATACTTCCGAATATCCCCTATGTGTTCTTTGTCTATGCGTGCGACAGCGGGCGCGAGGGAGAACTCATTTTTCGATTTGTCTACGAACAGGTAAATTGCCAAAAGCCCTTTTCCCGCCTTTGGATTAGCAGCATGGAAGAAAGCGCAATCCGCGAGGGCTTTTCAAACCTCAAAGACGGGCGCAGCTATGACAACCTCTATCAATCCGCGCTTTGCAGAGCAAAGGCAGATTGGCTTGTCGGGATTAACGCGACCCGCCTTTTCTCTATCTGTGATACTCTTAATGCGCACGTTTTTGGCCAGCTTGTACATACTGGCTGTACCGCGATCGGCACTGGTGCCCGTCCCGGTATCGCCCACAATGACGCTGCTGCCGACAAAGAGATTTTTCGCCTGCGTGGCGGTCAGCAGCACGCGGGTTACACCGGTCTCAGCTGCGGCAGCCTTATACTGGTAATTGTACGCCGTGCAGCCTTCAATCGTGCCGGAGTTGCCCTTGCGCGCGTACTTCAGCCGGATCATGGCAAGCTGCCACTTGATCAGGTTGCCGCTCGCGCCGCTGTACTGCGACCCGCGGGCGCGCCATTTGGCGACGTCTGTGTTATGGCTGCTGTAATTGAGCGGCGGCAAGCCCGTGCCGCAGGTGACGTTACCGTCGGCATCCAGCCCCGCTGCATAGGCCGGGTTGCCGATGTAGGCGTGGACTTTGCCCGTGCGGTCAGTGCCCTGCGGCCATGTGTCATAGCCTGTGGCGGGGCGGCATTGCATTTTGAAGTAGCGGTAACCATCCTCGTTCCACTCGCGGGTGTATGTATTTTTTTGCAGCGCCCAGCACAGGTGTGTGCCGCCGCGTACCTCGTCATAGCTGTCGATAAACTCGACGGCATAGATGGTGTGGCTGCCGTCTGCGGCCTTCTCGGCGGCCACAAGGACGCTCCAAAACTGCGGCAGGTGCGCAAAGTCGTCCTGTTCTGCTGTTGTCTCGGTGCTTGGGGTACAGGTAAGCCTCGCGCTGTCGTCCGTCAGCTCGCCGATGGCCGTCTCGCTTGTGGGAAATAGTGGAAACTTCACGCCGTGCACGCGGTCATCGTCCAGCACAGTGCCGAACCAGCGCTCTAAAAGTTCGTTGCGGGTGGTGGTGCCTTCCGTCCAGTTGGCCCGCCACCACTGTACAAACAGGCCGTTCACTTCGGCCACTGTGCTGGCGTTGTTCACCAGCGCGTTGTACATTTGGTCGATGGCTGCTGTGCTGCCGCTGGCCAGCACGCTGGCTTTGTGGACGGCCACAAGCTCCGCCTGCATCTTTTGCATCGTGCTGTCCCGCACTAAGTCAACTACTTGCGTTGACATGGTTTTGCCCTCCTTAGTCTGTGTCTGTTGTATAGATCATGGATAAATGACCGTCGCTTTTGTCCACTGCCCAGCCGATGTTTACCAGCCCGGCATAGCCCGCCGCTTCCAGCGCACTTGCGGCTGCTGCCTTCATGCTAGCCGCTGCCTCGTCCGCGCTGGCCTTGGCGTTGGCCTCGCTCGTCGCGGCGGCGGTTTTGCTGTCGGCTGCGGTGGTAGCGCTGCCTGCGGCAGAGTTCGCGCTGCTCGCCGCCGCGCTGGCGCTCTTGGCCGCAGCATCGGCACTGGTTTTGGCGTTGCTCTCACTTGTGGCCGCTGCCGTTTTACTGGTGGCCGCGGCGCTGGCGCTGTTAGCCGCCTCCGCTTTACTGGCAGAGGCTGCGTCCGCGCTGGATTTCGCGCTTTTTTCGCTGTCGGCGGCAGCTGAGGCTGACGCTGCCGCCGCCTCGGCGCTTTTGGCGCTGGCATCCGCGTTGGTTTTGGCGTTGGTCTCACTGACCGCGGCATTGGACTCACTGGCCGCTGCCGCCGCTTGGCTGGCAGCACTGGCAGCGGCGCTTTCTGCCGCTGCGGACTCGCTACCAGCTGCAGCGCTTGCACTTTTGGCAGCGGCCTCGGCACTGCTCTGTGCGTTATCCTTTGCGGCGTCCGCCTCGCCTTCGGCAGCCTCGGACGCCTGCTGGCTTTTTTGCGCGGCAGCCTCGGACGCTTTGGCCGCCTGTTGGCTGTCCGCCGCCATCTCGGCACTCTTGGCCGCAGCATCGGCGCTGGCACTTGCGTTGCCCTCGCTGGTCGCCGCTGCCGTTTTGCTGGCAGAGGCCGCATCCGCGTTTTCGGCCGCCGCGCTGGCGCTCTTGGCTGCCGCGTCCGCACTTTGGGCCGCGACCTGCGCGTTGCTGCCGGTCTGCGTCAAGAGCTGCTCCAGCAGGCTTGGCGTGGCGGTACTCTCAGTGCCGCCGGTCGGTGCGTGGTCGCGCACCGTGTAGCGCACATCCGCGCTGATAATTTTTTCGTTGTCGGCTAAGCCCTCAAACACAACTCGGCCCGTCTGCGTTGGCCGGTTCGTCGCTTCCGGCGGCACGGTCAGCAGGCCGTCCGTACCCAGCGCCACGCGAATGCCAGGCGTGTCCCAGTGGTCGGGAGGATAGGTCGGCCAAAAGGTCGCCGTCACCAAAGTACAAACATCCCACGGCTCGGCTAAAGTTACCTGGATGGTTTCATGCCCATAGCTGCCCCAGGTGCCAAGGGCGATTTTTCCGGTCGCACTCTGCCCGCTTTCAGACGCGGCCTGCGCGTCATAGCCAGACAGGGTGATCTGCCAGATGGATGCCATGGAGTTCACCTCTTTCTCGTTACGTCATCAGTCGGCGCGCTTTCGGTCTGGTCGCCCTTGCTCCGCGCCTGCGTCATCCGCGCGATTGCGAGGTTAGCCTGTGCCGTCGCGTCCTGTTTCTTCGGCTCTTCGTCCGCGTCCTGCTGCATCTGCGCGCGCACGGCCTGCAAAATGTTTTCCAGCACCAGCTCGTCCACTGCCAGGCTGAACCCGTACCGGTTGAACGTGCCCTCCACGTCCCTCCGCAGGTCATGCACGCGCTTGTCAATGCTCTTCATCTCAGCCCTCCAAATGCGCCGCCGCGTCGGTGCGGATGGTGGCGATCGCCGTCAGCACGTCCTCGTCCAGTACAACGTAGTTCTTGCGGTTGTTGGTGCTCACAATGTTGCCGTCTGCGTCCAGCACGCTGTAAGAGAGCGTCACCCGCTCCCCCTCGCCGGTCGTCAGCACGCTAAAGCCTGTGATTTTGTTCATGGTCAAATCTCCTTTCAACTCGCTTCTTCTATCGTCAGTGGCAAACTCACCGCCGCTTCTGTTTCCGCCGCGTCCAGCAGGGCCGCGCCCCGGTTCTCCTCCTCCGGGTACTTGGCATCGCTCACGTCGGCGTACACGCCCTCAAAGCCGCGCTGTACGCCCCAGCACACCCAGTCAAAGCACTGTCCCGCCGGGCCGTGAACGATTGCGCCAAAGGCCGTTTTTTCTGCCCACAGCGCGGCGCTTGCGCCCGTCGGGGTCAGCGCCCAGCGCAAATCCTGCGTTTCGCTCACGGTCTCGCGGTAGCGCGGTTCGGTTGCGATGTAACAAAGGCCGGTTTCATCACACTCGCCGCTGCCCGCATCGCAGAACATCGGCTCCGGGCTTTCCACCGCGTTGATGGCCAGGTTTCCAAAATCGGTGCGTACAATGCGGTTCTTGGCGTCCCACGCGCTCAGGGAACGGCACTGGATGCCCTGGTTCACCTCCAGTTTTCCGCTGCACCCCACGCTGTTGTCCACCTGCTCGATCGTGATGCCCTGAAAGCTGCTGTCGTGCCACCATCCGTATTTCTGGTAGCGGGTGTCCGCGCAGAAAATGGTGGTGTCGCCCTCCGTCGTGGTTTTCAGCCCGTTCTGGATCACCCCCTGCGACATCCCGCTGCTGGTGGCGGTGCCCCCGTACCACTGGATGCCGCTCTTGTCGATGTACACCCGGTTCCCGTCGCTGGTGCCCATCCGTATCCAGGCGTTGTCCAGGTCGTACACCGTGGTGTAGTTGAGATTGTGTATCTGGCCGGTGGTAATGTTTCCGCCGTTGATGATCGTCTTGTCCTGGTTCCAGGTACTCAAATCCGAAAATGTCACCACGCCGGATAGGTTGATCTGTGTGCTGGTGATCTCTGTTCCGCCCGCCGTCAGCTTGATGGTGCTGGAAGTGCCGCTGGTGGAAGCCGTTAGCTTAATTTCGCTCACCGTCTGTTTGATCTCGGTCTTGGTTTCGGCGGTGGTCAGATAGTCCCCGGTGCTGGCCGTCCAGGCAGTGGGTGCATTGCCCATCTGCACCATGGGGTGCATGATGGTCAGGTCATTGGTAACGGTGGCGTTATCGTTCGCGGTACTCACAAACAGGCCGTCAGCATATCCATCGGCAGTAGCCGTAAAGGCTGCCCAGCGCAGCTTCCAGCCATTATCCAGCGCAATGTCCTGCTGGGCCTGCTTGAACGCGGAGCCGTAATAGCTTTTTGTGCCGCTGCTGCTCTTGGTCTCGAACTGCAAAAACAGGCTGTCGGTGCCGGAGTTGAGCTTGTACAGCACCGATGCGCAGTAGGTCATGCCCTTGGCAATCACCAGCGTTTTGTCCGCCCCAAAGTGGAAGCGGGTGTTCCGGGCCTTGTTCGTCACATGGACGGATTCGCCGCTGATCGTGTATGTTCCTTTTTTGCTCAGGTCGTTGCCGCCTGCATCCATGGACGCATTGTTCCAGTTATCCGTTTCGGTAATAATGTTGTTTCCGCCTGTGATCCGCTGGGTCACGGTCTGGGTGATGCTGTCGGCTTTCTGGTCAATCGCGGATACCGATTTTTTGACCGTCTTGAACTCCTGTTTCGTGCTGTCAAGGTCATCCGAAATGGTCGTGGTGGTTTGTTCCAGACTGCTGACTTTGGTGCTGATGCCGTCCGCCTTTTGGCTGATGTTGGAGACATCTTCTTTCAGGCTCTCCACCGTTGCTGTGGTGGCATAATCCTGCAGCTTGCTGTCAACGGCATCATTGGCAGCGCTGGTGGCGGTTTCCTTCACGTTGGCCGTTACCGTTTCGGTCACTGACTTTGTGACCTCGGTTTTGATCTCGTCAGCGGTCTGCGAAAACAGGCTTTTGGCGCTTTCCTGCGTCAGGTAGTCGCCGCTGCTGGCGTTCCACGCGGTCGGCGCGTTGCCGTATTGCAGCATGGGGTGCAGCAGCTCAAGCTTATTGGTGCAGTTGTCATTGCTGTCAAACTCGACAGTTTCTAGAATGCCCGTATAGTTATGGCGGGGCGTCCATGTACCATACCGCAGCACCCAGCCGTCCGTCTGCTCAATTTCGAGCTGGTCAGCGGTTTTTATGGAGGCAATGTAATTTTGTCCGTTATCGCCCTTGAACGCAATGCCCATCCGCAGCGCATCAGTGCCGGAAATGAGTTTGTACATGACGGACATGCATATAGTGACGCCCTCGGTGATATGAGCGCCAACGGTGTTGAACTTGAACCCGCGGCATGTGTTCGCATTGGTGATTGTTGCACTGCCATCGTCGCCATACACAACGCTGCTGTCAATGCCAACATAGGTGGCATTTTTGAAGCTCTCGCTGCCCAGGATCAGGTTCCCACCGCCGGTGATTTTGGTGTCTTTTTTCACCTCCGCCGAAAGCCCGTCCACCGTCTGTTTCAGCTCGCTGTAATTGCCGGAAAGCTCACTCGCGGTCACGGTCAGGCCGTCCACGCTGGTCTTGATCTCCAGCATTTTGCCGGTCAGGTTCTTGTAGCTCTGGCTGTTCACCGCGCTGGAACTTTCCCGGCTGGCGCTGCCCACGCTCTCAAAGCTGGCTTTGCCGGAGGAGATTGTGGCGCTCATCAGGTAGGTATCAAACTCCCGCCCGCGTGCGTCCTTAACGTGTACGATCTGCCCGCAGGCAAGGCCGGAACCACTGGGCACGGCCACTTTGCACGGGGTATAGGTCACGCTTTTCAGTACGTTGTACAGGTTTTGGGCAACGGTTTTCAGGTTGGCTTCGGTGCCGGTTGTCAGCAGCAGGTTGCCCTGCACTGCATAGGTGTTGGTGGCAGTGGTGCTGTCGGGGTAAATCACGCCCACGTCACTGTCCGACTGCCGGATCTGGACTTTCTCAATGGCCTTGACCGTGTAGTCCTCGTAGCTCAGGCTGTCAGCATAATAGGCGGTGCTGTTGCTGACGCCGTCCGGGGTGATTTTAGCCGTGCTGCGCTTGTCTGTGTAGGTCAAGAATTGCAGCTTGCCGTCTGCATTCATGTGGGCATAGCAGCCAGCTGCTTCCGCCGCCCAGGAGATGATTTGGCGGCAGGTCAGGTTGTCTGCGTAGAACGCCTGCACGCTGTGGCTACCGTTGATGGGCAGGCTGATGCCGGCAAGCGTGACCCCTGCCCGCTGGCAGGCCAGCTGAACCAGCTGCCAGATGGTCTTGGGGAACTGCGCCTGATTGGCCCGCAGCCAGCCGGAAAAGTCCGCATCCAGCTTGGACATGGTGTCATAGGCCGTGACCTTGTAGCTGTTGCGCTTGGTGCGGGTGGGCTTTTCGGCGTAGAAAATGCCCACCTTGGTGCGGTTCCCGGCATCGTCCAGCCGGTAGTAGGTCAGGACGTCTCCGGCAGTAATTTGCAGGCTGCCGCCTGGGTCCGCCCAGATTTCGGCCTCGATGTAGTCTGAATAAGCAGAGCCAATGGCGAATTCTTGCCCGGCGTTTACCGCAGTGTGCAGCGTCAGGTTTTCGACCGCACTGCCCGCCTGGCCGCCGCGCAGTTCCGTACCGCTTGGGAGAGTGAGAATTGGTTGGAGCAAATATACACCTCCTTTGGTTTTAGTTAGGAGGTAGGAGTGAGGAGTTAGGAGTTCATGGTGTGCGCGTGCGCCCGTCGCTTTGCGGTAAATCCTGTTATGGCATCTACCGCAAAGCCCCGGAACGGTCGAGACCGTTCCCTACAGAGCTGGACCCTAGGCTCGTTTTAACTCCTACCTCCTAACTCTCAATCAGCATTCAATAATGTTAAATTTAAGGTTTTTCCACTGTTTCGTCTTGGCATTATGCCAGGCGATACCGTATTTGCTGCAGTAGCAGGTGGTGGTTTCGGTCTCGGTGGAAGATCCGGCTTTTGGGTGGGTGAACTGGAAGGTCGCCTTGCCTGCAAACAGCCCGATGGTGTACTTGTATTCATCATCCGTCAGGCAGCTGTAGGCGATGGGCCAGGTAGCCACTTTTTCCCGCACCACTTCGCGGTGCATGTACCCGGCTTCGTCGCGGCCGGAATCGCTGGAATCTAGGTCAGAATAGCTCGGTTCAATGTCGCAGTCCGGTGCGTACAGGGATTTGCCATCGATCTGGAACAGATTAGTCAGGGTCACGTTACACACCTCCTGTTGCAATGGCCTGTTTGCGCTGCCAGCGCTGTACGGCGCGGCCTACGTCCTCGTCGGTCAGTTCAATGCCGTACACGGCGGAGAGGATCTCCCGCAGCACGGAAACCACGGCCTCAAAGCCCGCCATCTGGCCCGCCTGCAGGTCCTCCATGACCTCGGCCACAGCCTGCTTGATGGTGTCCAGCGGGGCTTCCACGTTGGTGCCGTGGCTCTGATCGCCCAGCACGGCCAGAAACTCCCGGTTGGCCGGGATGACCGCGCCCTGCGCCAGATACGGAATTTGCGGGGCCGTGACGGTGCCGATGTTGAACCCGAACGACGAGATGCCGGTCAGGTCCGTCACCCAGGACGGCGCATCGAAGGACAGGCTGTTCAGGCCGTTTATCACGGTGTTCAGACCAGATACAATGGCGGAAATCATTCCGTTCACAAAGCCGATAATGTTGTTGATCGCGCCCCGGATGCGGTCGCTGATGACATCCCAAATATCGCTTACGGCGTCCTGAACCACTTGCCAGGCGGCCTCCCAATCGCCCTCGAACACGTTGCGCATAAAGTCGATCACGGCCTGCAGGCAAATCAGGCCAATGTCCAGCACGTCGGCCACAATACCGATGGCGTTGGTCACGATGCCGGCAACGGAATTGAACACCTGCGTAAACACCGGGCCGAAGGTGCTTAACAGCCAGTTGGCCAGCGGGTCGATCACATTGTCCCACAGGGCCTTGATGACCGTAGCGATTGCGTTGATCGCGTCGCCGCCCACGGCGATCAGGTCACTGAACAGCGGGGACAGGTGAGTGTTCCACAGCTCAGTCAGGCTGGTGACCAAACTTGCCAGGATTGGGTCAATGACCTCCGTCCAAAGCCGCTGAATAATGTCGCACACATCCTGCACGACTTCACAGAACGCGGTAAAAATCGGGGAGATGTACGTTGTCCAGGTTTCGTTCCAGGCAGTTGCAAGGTCAAGCCATATCTGCTTTACAAGGTCAAGCGCCGGGATAATCCATGTGTTGATAGAATCCGTCAGCATATTGGCCAGCGCGCTTAGGATCGCCGTGCCCGATGTGATCACGGTGCTTACCACGTCGCCGACTACGGGCGCGAGAAGCAGGCTCAACCCGTTTACAAATCCGGGTACAAAATCAAAGACAAAATAGTCCAGCAGCGGAGCCAGCCCGTTTTGCCACAGGTTGGTGAACGACGCCTCCAGCTGCGGCAGCGCTGCCTCTGCGGCGGCTTTGATTTGTTCCCACGCTGCGCTCCACGCCGCTGCGGACGGGGCCAGCGCGTTGGTGAAACGCTGCCATGCGGCCTTGATGCTGTCGATAGCACCCGTGATGCCGCTTACGTCGCCGACCTCGGACAGCGCACCGAACGTGGCGTCTGCGCCGCTTCCACTGCCACCGCTGCTGCTGTTGTCTTTCTCGTCAAGCCGCTCGATTTCATCAAACCCGGCAAGGCTCTTGGCGGCTTTGTCGGTCTGCTTGGCCATACCGCTGGCCGCGGTGCCGACGCTGGTCATCTTCTTGGCTGTTGCCTGCATGCCCGAAAGGCTTTTGCCGGTCAGCAGGCTGATGAGCTTTGCCAGGTAGGCAAACGCCTTGGCGGCAAGGTTCATCACATAGGTCAGCGCGCTGCCCAGTGCATTGACCAGTGGGGCGGCCGCGGTCGCGGCGGCACCCTTTAGGCGGGCAAGTGCCGTGCCGAAACCGTCCGTCTTGGCGACAGCGCTGCCCAGGGCGGAGGTCAATGACCGCAGGGCCGAAGAAATGACGTTGAAGATCAGTGCGCTGAACACGATGCTTTTCAGCCGTTTGGCAAAAACGCCAAAAGCGGAGCTTGCCCGCTTGGCACTGTCACTGGCACCGCCAGTGCTGCTGGCATTTCCCGCCTCTTGGCCTGCCTCCGCCGCGGCGTGCTTTTTGGCAGCCTCCGCAGCGGCTTCCTGCGCTGCAATCTCCTTTTTGGTCGCGGCCACGACTTTTTCGGCGTGATGCGTGGCGGTTTCCGGGCCATAGGCTTTTTCCTGCGCCGCTGCAATTTTGGCGTACTGCTTTTCGATGTCGGCAGCCTGCTTGTTGAAATACTGCTGCATCGCGTCGTCGCCCGCCTGCATTGTCTGGGCGCGCTGCAAGGTTTCAGCTTGGTTCGCTGCGGCGGCCTGCTCCTGCTCCATCCGGCGCGCCAGTTCCGCATGGCGCTGGGTCATTCCCTCCAGCGACTGCCGCTGGCTTTCAAACTCGGCAGTAATTTTGGCCGCTGTGCTGTTTTGCTGCTCCAGCTTGGCTTCCAGCTCCGCAATTTTGGCGTCAGCCTGCGTAAGCTGTTCCGTCAAATCGCTCCTTTTCAGCAGCGCGGTGTCGCTCGGCAGCTGCCCTTTGTCGTGAGCGGCGTGGATCTCACTGTTTACTTTTTCAAGCGCGTAGGCGGCCTTGTCGGCATTGGCGTACGTTTTTTCCAGCTCGGCGGCAGTTTGCTCAGCCTCGGTTTTTGCCTTGCCAAGGCTTTCCGCCAACTTCCCGCGGGTGTTCTCGGCGGCAACGATGGTTTTCTCCAATGCCTTGATCTGCGCGGCAGTGTCTCCCGCCTGCGTCATGATTTTGGCCAGTTCCTGGGTCAGCGGCTTCATAGCATCGCCCAAACCGCTGGCTTTTCTGCCGTCAAAGGTCTTTTCGATGGATCGCCCCAGCTTGTCCATTGTCTTTTGCAGGTCGTTGCCGCTTTTTACGACCTGCACCGTGTTCAGGCTGGTGTCTATGGACACTTTCGGCATAAACGGCTCCTTTTTGTATCATGCTTCGCCTAAAAGCGCCAGAAGGCGCTGCTTTTCGGCTTCTTCCTCTTTGGTAAGCTGCGGGCGCAGGTCAACGATTTCCTTGTTTTCGCGGTAAAACTGCTGTTCCCATTTTTCGAGTTTTTGCCCTTTTGCCAGCTTATGGCGGATGCCCACCACCGTGGCAAGCGGCCCGCTGCCGATGTTCATAAAGTAGGCAATGAATGTCCACCAGTGCAGGTAGGGCAGCGCCCGTACCTCGCACCCGGCGACCTTGTTCACGCCGCCCACGATCAGCTCTGCATCCTGCTGCCAGTCGATTTCCCGTTTGGCTCCGGGCTTGCCCTGCGTTTTGCCGCAGGCGATAAACTCCGCCATCCGCTCGGCAGCTTCCTGCCGGTTTTGCGCGGGGATGTCCCGCCAGTTTTCGTAAAACAGCGCCATGGCAATATACCACCGCTCCTGTTCGTTATCATCGGTGTTCTGCAGGTGGTCGATGATGTCCAAAATATCGCGGTAGTCGGTATGCACGGCATATGGTTTCCCGCCAACCGTCACTGTGGTCGGCAGCGTCCAGCCCTGCATTATTTCTTGGCCGCAGCGCGGCGTGCGGCGCGGTTTGCCTTTGCCGTCTGCACGGCTTTGTCGGCTTTTTCTTCCATGCTGCGTTCTGCGCCTTCCCGGATGATCGGCGTCAGGGCGTCCAGCAAATTCGTCACCACACGCCTTCCGTTGCCTGCGACCGCCGCAAGGTTCACGCCATGCAGGATCTCGTCAAAGTCGTTACCCGCGCCAAAAACGCCGTTTAATACCTCTTTAATCTTCCGGTCATACTCGGCCAAAACGGCCAGTTCCGCGCCAACGCGCTGGTTGTCATCCGGGAAATCAGCCTCGATCTGTTCCATTCGCTTCTGGGCTTCCGCGTCCAGCTCGGTCAGGGTGGTTTCGGCTGCAAAAAAGCGGTTGTACACGTTGGGGTCGCTGGGGTTGAAGCGCAGCACGCCGCTGCCGTTGATCTCAAACTCCTGGACGCCGGTGTCAATGGTAAGTTGTTTCATCGTATAACCTCCGTGTTTTATTGCCCGATCAGGGCATCACAAAAGCGCCCTTGCTCATTCGCAAAGGCGCTCATTGTCATGCTCTCATCAGGTCGATGCTGTAAAGGTCTTTGTGCTGACGTTGAAGGTACCGGTCGTTTTAACGCCCGTGTAGTGGACATTGAACGGGATCTGGTAGCCGGTGGTGTCGCCGCCGTAGCTGCTGACTTCAACGTAGCATTCCTCTTTCACGGCGGGGTACGCACCGGAAGATTCGGTTTCCCACAGTTTGACCTCCACAATGTCGGTTTTCAGGTCATCCAGCACCAGATCACCGTCAATGATGGCCTGGAGCTTTGTAAACAGCGGGTCATCCTTTTCGGCGTAGTACGGGGCAACTTCGCCCTGCTTCTGGTAGCTGTCGATGGTCACCGACGTTTCGCCCATGATGTTGCTTTTCTTTTCAACATTGGCCGAAAGCTCCGGGCTGTACTCTTCCAGGTCTTTGCCAAGGCGTACATAGGCTGCCGTACCGGTATCCCCCGCAAAGACGGTGTTCAGGTAATGCGCCATATACTTGCGTTCGATTTTCACTGGATCAGTTCACCTCAATTTTCAATTTTTCGCTTGAATGTGACGGAAAGCACTGCCATGTACAGCGCGGTGCCGCTGTCCTCGGCGCTGTACAGTGTACCGTTCTGGGCCTGCGCGGTGGCTTTAGTTTCGGTATTGCCAAAGTTCGGCACAAGCCCGCGGGCGCTCTGTTCCTGTACCCAGCGCTGGAAGTCCATCACCCAGCTTGCGTTGGCGCGGGCTGCCGTGTCGTCCTGCAGGGCCTTCTCAAACGTAAAATACAGGCCAAAGTTATAACGGTCGGTTAGCGTCACGTTTCCGAGAATATCCTCTCTGCGCTCTACCTCCACCAAGCCCTGTGGGAACACAAAGCCCTGGTTGGGGATCTGGTCGGTATAGTCCACCTGGCAGCTTCCCAGAATATCGTAGCCATCGTAGGTTTTCAGCCATTCGATCAGGCATTCAAGGTCTGTCATTTCAGCATCCTCCTCATGTAGCGCGCAAGGTCGGCGGCCATGGCGTCGCCCTCGGCGGCCATAACGGCTTCATCCCAGCGCGGCCCGGCCAGCGGGTTTTTGGTATGGGTATAGTTCAGCGACTTTCCGCTTTTGCTCATGCCGTAATACAGGTACCGCGCCTGCGGGTTATCCGTCACGATCTCCGGCACATGGGTGTCGGTCTGCGCGATCGTCAGCTTGATGGTTGCGCCGGTGCGGTACGGCATATACTTCTGGATACGCCGCAGTACATTTGCGGTATGGAATTGCTGCACCGGCCCGTCCCGCCCAAGGCCGAGCGCTTCCACCCAGCCCTCGCCGTCCGGGATGTCCACGGTCACCCTGCACTTCATGCCCCTGCCTCCACATGGCACGGCTGCCCGTGCCAGTATTTCTGTTCCACCCAGGTTACGGTCGTCACGTCGTAGTCGCTGGGCAGCAGCGCCGCCCACTCCTCACGGGTCGTGATTTCCGGCCCCTCGCCCGCGACCACACGGTCGCCGGGCTGCAAAACATAGGTGCCGTCCATGCCGGTGTCAACTGTGGGGCTCACGCGCGCGGCGGTCTTTTGCGGGATAATAAGCAGGTACCCCGCGCTGTGTGCCGCGCCAGTCTTGTCCACCGCCACCGTGCGGCGGGTTTCATAGTGTACCCCCTCCAGCACGGCGCGGCGGCACTCGAACGGGTTGAACGTCGTGTGGTACACCGTCACGGTCATCGTGCACAGCGGGTAAGTCAGGGTCTGGTCCCTGGCAAAATATCGCTGCATTTCAGCACCCCCTGTAAATGTCGGCGTACAGCCCGGCGCGGCGGTACAGCTCCGCTGCCTGCGCGGCGGCGCTTGTGTCCGGCGCGGCCACCGCCGCGCGGTTCTCACTCACATTGCCCACGCTCACGCTCTGTACCGCGCCGCCCGCGTCCTGCAGCTGCGCAAACTCGTACAGCGCCTCGGCCATGGCGCACACGGCCATATTGCGGCTGCCGGTCTGCGGGTAGCTGACATGGTAGATGCGCTCGTACCGGTTCATCTGGGCCTCGGCGTCGCGGCACACCGCGTCCCACGCATCGGCCGGGATCAGGCTGCCGCAGTAGGTTTCGCTGTAAAAATTAAAGTCAGTCATGGGCCTTCTCTTGTTCGGCATCCGCTTTTTTGCGGGCGGCTTTCGGCGCGGCAGGCTTCTCCTGCGGCGCGGGCGTCGGCTTCGGCAGGATATACCCGATCGTCTTGCTCATCAGCCCACCGCCTTGTGGTGCGCGTACACGCCTGCGGTCTTGTTCGCGTAGATGTCCGCAATGCCCACCATGCGGTAGCCGAAAATGTACCCGTCGCTGTCGGGGTTCACGGACGGCTCAATGATCTTGGGCGCGGTGTGCTTGGTGTACTGGATCACGGCGGGCTTGTGGATCACCATAAAGTTCAGCTCCGCCGCGCCGTCGCCTTTCGTGTAGCCGCCCGCGCTCTCGGTGCTCGCGCCGGAAAGCTGCTTGATGGCGGTGTAAAAGCGGGTCTGCGGCACGTCGGTGATCTTGGCAAAGTTGTTCAGCACCTCGCGGCTCTTGGTGGTGTCCAGGTCCTGTACCATGCCGTGCAGGCTGGGCGTGATGAACAGGTAGCGCTCGGTCAGCGGCACCTCGGCTTCATCCAGGGCGGTGCTGGCTGCGCGCAGCGCCTGCAAAACGGCGCTGCCGTCCGCCAGCGCGCCTTCCACCTTCGTGACTCCGGTTTTGCCGCAGTAGGCGGCAAAGCGGAAGGCATCCAGCTCCGGCACCACCTTGGTGCGGATGAACTCGGCGCTCAGGCGGCCAAAAGCAAGCCCTGCCGTTTCCAGGTCATCCATGGTGTCCACGGTAAAGCGGCGGCCGCGGTCAAAGTTGCACTTGACCGTTTCGTTGGTCAGGGTCACATCGCCCTGCACATAGCCGCTGTTGCGGCTGTAGTCGGCCAGGCCGTCCATCGTCATCATGGGGATGATCAGCTCGTTCGCGTTCGCGCCCTGCCTTGCCAGGTCGGACGCGCCGTCCAGCATGGCGGTCAGCGAGGCGAGCTTGTACACCTCGTCCAGCTTGGGCACATAGCTTTTTGCCAGTTCGATTGCATTTGCCATAGGGCATTCCTCCTATCAGTTGTCGATGGGCAGGCCCATGGCCTGCCGCATCGCGGTGTCGGCGTCGGCCCCGTGCAGCGCGGTGCTGCCGGTTCCGGCGGCGTAGGGCGGCGGGGTTTCGCCGCTCTCAAACAGGTAGCCGCTGTCCTTTTGCAGCGCGGCCAGGGCGGCGGTGATGGCTTCGTCCTGCTTGTCGCTGCCTTTCAGGGTATCCACGTCCAGCAGCGCGCGGATAGCCTTGGCGCTGCGCCCGTGCGCGGCGGTGATAGCGGCGTCCAGCTTGCCGTCAAACTGCACGGCGGCCACGCGCTCGTCCGCGTCCTTGCGGGCCTGGGCGGCCTCCGCCTTGTACTTCTCGGCATCGGCGCGCAGGGCGTCGATGTCAACGTCCTTGTACTTGTCGTTGGCCGCGGCCAGCGCGGCTTCAGCTTCGCTTTTGGCAGTGTTGGCGGCCTCCAGGTCGGCCTTGGGCGCGTAGTCCGCCGTCAGCCTGGCGGTGATCTTGTTGTCAATGTCCTCGGTGTAAGCATCACCCAGGATCTCTTTCATCCATTCGATCATGCGGGTCTGTCCTTTCCTTATATATGGTGGGCTTACGGGTCTGGCGCGGCAGCTTGTCCCGCGGGCGGTTGCGGTGCGGCCACAGCCGTGGGCCGGGCGGGGTATAGCTTTGCCCCGGTCCGCTGGGGCCGGGGCGGTTCGGGGGTGTACGGTTGTGAGGCATAAAGGCATCTCCGTATCAAAATTTAAGCATCAAAAAAGCACCCCTTAATTGGGGTGCAAGCGGCAATTAAATTGGGTTTAATCCTCATCGTGCGGACCAAAGGCAATGCGTTCATCTTCTTCTGTCCACAGACCGGCAGCCTTCAAAAGCTCCATAGCAACAGTCGCATTTGAACGTGCAGGGTCTGGAATCCAGTCGAAATAACACGGCTCAGGGTCATCGTCCGTGTAAGGGCGCGCCTTGGCAATATTTCCACGCCAGCGCTCAATTTCTTTTGGTGTGGCCGGGTTATCCCGAAAAGCGGAGTCCATGTTTATCACCATCCTGCCGGAGTTCGTTTGCAAGGTCGATGCGCTGTTTCAGTGCTGTTTCAACTTTATTTGCATCTTGGCTCTGATATAGAGGATATTTTTCAAGCAGGCCGTCCATCCAGCGGTTGAAGTTCTCCTTCTTGTATCCGAACACCTTTTCACAGGTATGCAGTGCGCCATCATGCCCAACTGCGCCGATGCCTTTCATGTTGTCGTGTTTGGCCAGCTGGAAAATATCCTCTGGGCTAAGTATACCATTGCTCGCGTGGTTGTGCAAGGAATAATACGGGACCTGAAGGTCTTTCACTTTAACGCGCATTTCCTTCAGGTCGCCCACTTCCCAGCTGCATTGCCCGTCCTCGGTAAAGGATACCGTAGCCTCGGTGCCCAGCGGCAGGTCTTTCACCTTCGTCAGCAGGTCGCGGGCATAGCCCTGCGCCGCCGTGTTGGCTTTGTTGCTCAGCCCCCGGAAAAACGGCTTTGGCACAGCCTGTATCGCTTCGTCCGTGACGGTGTGCAGCGCTTGCCCGCCCAGGTCGGACGCTTTGGTGCCGGAGCTTTTCTTATACTCCCACACTGCCTTGTTCGCCTCGCTGCGGCCAAAGCCTGCCGTTTGCAGGCGCTCGGTGCGCGTGGGCAGGCCCGTCGCTTTGCAGAACTTGCCGTATTCGCTTTGCAGCACCCGCAGGCGGATCTGGTTGTTCTTCAGGTTTTTGGCGTCGCCGGTTTCGCGGTTCATCAAAATGTGGCGCTTGCAGGTGCGGACGGCGTTTTCCAACCGGCTCTGCTCCTGCCCAGCCTCGTACAGCGTGTAGTGCTGCCCGTTGTAGGTCACGCCGCGCTCGTTGGCGTCGGCAAGCTCCCGCAGCTGTTCCTCGGTGTACTGCGGCGCGTTCACGCCCAAAATGATGGGGCTGGCCGTGTGGCCACAGTTCAAATGCCCAATGCGCCGCTGTAAGCTGTTGTTCAGTTTCTCGTACTCGGCGTCGCTGTACTGTCGCCCCTGGTACGGCTCATGGTCGGGCGCGCACGCCAGGTGCGCACTGATCTCCCAGCCGTCGCAGCCAAGCTCATCGTGCGTCACCTGTTGCACCTCGTCGTCCAGTTCACCCAGCTGGTCCATCAGGTAGCGGCGGCAGGCGTACTCAATGCCCACGCTGCGCCCGCTTTTCTGTTCAATGGTGCGCAGGCCGCGCTTGGCCAGCGGCGCGCAGGCGCGGCGGATGGCGGTCTCCGTGTCCAGCGCGCCCGTCACGGTCTGGCGGAAGGCAAAGTCCAGCGCCTTCGCGTAGGCGTCCTGGATGGGCAGCACCTTGCCCTGCGGCGTGTCCGCCCACAGGTTTTTTAGCTGCTCGGCGGTCTTTTGGCGGCTCATTTTGGCGTAGCCCTCTGCGATCTGCTTCAGGCTGCCGTTCGCGGTCAGGGGTGTGCTGTTGTCCAAAATGTAGTCGAACAGGCTGTCGATCACCTTGTCCTGCGCCTTGATCTGCCTGGCAACAGCGGCCTTGATCGCCTGCTTGCTCTCGCCCAGCGCCTGCGCGCGGTAGATCTGGTATTCCGCCGTGTCGGTAATGGCGCCGGCGTCTTTGATGCGCCGGGCAATGTCCTTCAAAAGCTCGTCGATCACGGGCTGCGTCAGGGCAAGTGCCGCGTCGCTCAGGCCCTCGCGCTGTGTGGCGGTCATCGCTTATCCCTCAGCTTTCCATGTCCTGCATCGTCGGCATATACTTTTGCCGTATGGCGGCAAGGTCCTCCTCGGTATCGCACGGCAGGTCAAACTTCCACGCCAGCGCAAGTTCCGGGCGCAGCATTCCCTGCTGCACCATGGCCAGCCGGTCGGCCCATTCCTTGTCGGCGTCGTACAAAACGCCGTTGCCCCACGTCACGTTCAAAACCTCTGTGTCCCAGGCCGTGCCGTCGCACAGGCGGTACGCCTGCCCCAGCTGGTCGGCCAGGCGCAGCGCGGCCTGCAAAGCGTCATAGTAAAGGTTCTGGAACTCAATGATGGACAGGCTGTAATCCCCGGCGCTGGAGTTGATCTCGGTGGCCGTTTTGCTCACGGCCTCGGCGTCGGACAAAATGCCGCGCTTGACGCCCAGCAGGTTCTCCACGGCCTTCAGGTAGGCCTGCCGCCGTGCTTCGTAGTTTTCGTTGCGCAGCGCCGGGGCAAACGCCGTGATCCCCACCGTCTGTTCGCTGCCCTCCAGCCCAACGAACAAGTCGTCCCGCAGGCGCTTGCGCCCGTTCTCCGCTGTCAGCAGGTCGGCGCTGGCGGCAATGCGCATCCGGCCCAGTTCAAACTCCCGCGCCAGCTGGTACTCGTTGCGGTTGATGTTGTGGATCAGCCCCATGGCAGGCTCATACACGGCCACGCCGTCCGGGCTGCCGTCCACACAGTTGACTGTCGGCATTTTCAGCGCCACAAGCCCCAGCCCGTCAAGGGGCGCGGGGTAGGTGTAGGCGTCGGCCAGCCGTTCGTACTGCGCCAGGCTTTGCAGCGGCACCCGCCGCCCCAGCGTTGCCTTGTTGTCAGCCTGGTACAGCCGGTTTTCTATCGTAAGCCGCCCGTCCGGCCCCGTCGTGCGCCGCTCCACCAGCGTGTAATATTGGCGGTCGGCCACCACGCTTTTTTCGCAGCAGGCCAGGTCGGTCACGCGCCCGTCCGGCGCGCGGCCCAAGATCAGCACCGCGTCGCGCCGGATCACCTGCCACGTCAGGCCGTCCGGCGCAAACACCGGCTTGGCCCACGTCTCGCCGCCCACCATGCACCATTGCAGCAGCTCGCGCTTTTTGGCGTCGAACGCCTGCCGCGCGCGGTCCAGGTATTGCAGCTTGGGGGTGCCGGTGTTTTGCAGGCTGCTGTCGTACTCCGCAAACACCGCCTTGCCCAGCTTGTTCACCACGGCGTAGGGGATGCGCTGGCAGGGGTCCTCCTCGTCCGGGGGCACCCGGCTGAACCAGGCGTCAAACCATCTGTCGATGGCGCGTCGCATGGCGTCGCTGGTAATGTCCGGCATTCCCAGCGCCTGTTCAATGTTCTCAATTCCGCGGCTGTCCGTCAGCGCCCGCAGCAATGCGTTCATCGGCTTGCTTCTTCCTTTCCTGTTGTGGTCCTGTCAAGTACTTCTTAAAGCAGCGCGGCCACAGGCAGTAGGGGTCTGCGCTGCGCCACGGGCAATGCTCACAATATTTCGTCACTTTCATGCGGCGGCGCGCCCTCCCGTTCCGTGCAGCACCCGCGCCCGATCTGCCGCAGGGCAAACCGCAGCGCCCGGTTCTCGGCGCTCAGCTCGGCAATGGTCTGCCGGGCGGCGGCCAGCCGTTTGTCGGTGGCGGCCAGCTCGTCCAGCAGCAGCTCGTGCGCGTAGCGTGGCAAAAACTTCTCGATCATCCAGCGGTGCAGTCGGTTCATGGCAGGCTCCTATCATAAAGGTATAAAAAATTCCACCCACCCTCTTGCAAGGGTGGGCGGTGCGGTATTTAGTTGGTTACGCTTTGCCCAGCAGCGCGTTCTCGGCGCACTGGCGGTAGTGGGCTTTCTTGGCCTTGCCCGCCGTTTCCGCCATGGCCAGCCACATCTGGGCCAGCTTCAGGCGGCTGTTGTTGCGGCGGGTCTCGGCTTCCATCTCGGCAATGCCGGGCGCGGCGGGGGCCGCGGGCAGCGCCGCAGGGGCCGCCCGCACCGTGGGCACCATGGCCCCGGCCTGCGCCTGCTCCTGCAGGGCGTGGAAGGCGTTCACATAGGCGGCGGTAAACAAAATGCCTTTTTCGCCCGTCAGCTTGTTGGCCACCATCTCACAGCCCTTCTGGGTCAGGAGATAGCAGGGGAAAGTCTGGTTGTGGTCGTTGGTGTAGGTGCTGGGGACAAAGAAATCGACAAGCTGAAAATCTCTTGCGACGGGCTGAAAATTTAGCCCGTCTGCTTTTCGGCGTTCCATGGCCGAAATATAGCGGTGAATGTCCGCCAGAAGGTTTTTGTGTGGCCTACCCAGCATCCGTGCAACCTCTCGGCTATCCACAACGGCCTTGCCGTTCATCATCGCGGCGGGCAGCAGCACCTGCACATCGGCGGGCGCGGGGGCGTTGGCCTTTTTCATGCGGCATCACCGCCCTTCAGCGTCTGCCGCAGATCGGCCACCATATCCTTCATCCGGCTCCACAGCCAGTTCAGGCTGTTCGCATAGTCGCTGCTGTCATACTCGCCTTTCTCCAGCGCAATGCCGTACACCTGCACAACATCCACGGCGTCAGGTCCCGCGCCTTGTCCACAGGCGGTTGGTGGCGTAGCGCACGGCGTCAATGTGGTGGTTGTCAGCGTCGGGGTAGCCGGGCAGCACCTGGCCGTCCTTGCCCACCTCGTACTCGTACTCGCCAAATTCCCGCGCTGTGTCGGGGCAACGCTTTGGGTCAATGCAGATGGCGGCCAGGCTTTGCAGCCACTTCATGCTCTGGTTCACGCTGCCGGGGCCTTTCACCGCCTCGCGGCAGGGCAGGCCCTCGGCGCGGTAGTCGCCGCAGCTCTTCGGCTCGGCGCTGTCGGCGGTCAGCGGGCCGCCCGTTTCGGTGCCAACGCCGCGCGCCAAAAGCAGGTGCGCGGTGTCGCGGTTGGCGGTGCGCCAGCGGGTCAGCTCGTCATAAATATATAAGGTACGCCGCGCCGCGTCGTACTGTACGCGGTTGTATGCCCAGGCGTCCGGGTACCAGCCCCAGTCCACGCCGTTCAGCGGGCGGTCAAAGCTGCGGATCGTTTTGCCATCAATGGGCTCCAGCACCAGGTTTTCAAACACCTGCGTGCCGTTGCCCACGGCCTCGCCCAAATACTCGTGGCGGTACTTGGTCGGCTGCGTTTCCTTAATGTACTCCGCCTGCGCCAAAAACTTCGGCCCCAGCCATTCGGCGGGGGCTTGCAGGTAGCTGCTGTGGTGTACAAACTTGCCGCGCCGCTCGGCCCGGGCGTAGCGGTTGGCCCAGTTGCGGCTGGCCGCGGGCGGGTTAAAGCTGATAAACGTCAGCCCGTACTCGCCGCCGCGCAAAGCGGATTGCTGCACGTTGCGCACGGCCTCTTCGCCGCCTTTGATCTGGTCGGCTTCCTCAAACCACACAATGCCAATGTACCCAAACGGCAGCTTGATGGATTTGATCTTCTGCGGGTCGTCCAGCCCGCGGAACAAAATGCGCTGCCCCGTGGGCAGGTACACGCATTGCAGCGGGCTTTGTGTGCAGCGGAACTTTTCACCCAGCCCCAGCTTGTCAATGGCCCACAAGATCTGGGCGTACACGCTGTCGCGCATGGTATCGGCCACCTGGCGCGTCACCAGCGCGTGGCAGTCGGGGTGGCGCAAAAGCTGCAAAACCACCTCAACGCTCACATAGCTGCTCTTTAAGCTCGCGCGCCCGCCCTTCTCCACCGCCTCGTCGATCTTGCCCGCGCGGATCAGGCGGTGCGTTTCGTAGAAAGCGGGGCCGATGACGCCTTTCAGGCTCACCGCCGCCCCGCTGTTTTTAGATGTCGTCAACGATCGTCACCTCATTGCCGCTGCCCGCCTGCGCCATGGTTTCGCGGTACAGCCGGATGGCGTCCAGGTCCCCGGCGCGGGCCTTTTCGGCCAGCGCCGCGTGGATGGCGCTCCATTCGTTTTGGTACTTTGTGGCCATGCCGTCCAGCAGCTTGCCAAAGTCCCACCGGCTCATCTTGCGGTACTGCGCCGCCAAAAGCGCCAGGTCTGCGGCGGGGTCATAGCGTTCCAGCTCGCTGGCCTTCTGGATGTCGGCCAGCAGCTCCCGCAGGCTTTTTTCCTTGGTTTTCATCTGTTTTTTCCCTCCGCCCCACAGCGCCCCAAATAAGCCCGTTTTGGGGGCCTTTCTCTCACGCGGGCAGTTTTCCGCCCTTCGTTCCTTAAACAAAATTAAACGTATTAAACGGGGCAATTAAACGGTGCTGGCGGCACACCCGCGTTTTGCGGGGTATGCTTCGCCATTTTCGGCCGTTTTCGCAGCCAAAATCCCGTTGCTTCTGTCCGCCGCGCCTGCGGGCCGGGGCGAACCGGCCGCCCCGCAGTCTGCGGTTTCCTGTATCGTAAAGGTCAGCGTAAATTCTTTTGCTTCCCCGCCAATGGGCAGGGCCACGACCGCCCGCCGGTCATGCCGGTCAACACGCACAATGCGGTCGCTCAGCTGCGCCAACGGCCCGTCCACAAAACCCAGCACACCGGGCATCACCTCGCGCGCGGTGCTGGGGCGTAGGTCTTGCCCCGCCAGCCAGCGGATGTTCACGGCTTCGGCCAGGCTCAGTGCCTCCGGCGTGCCGGGGCTTGCCCCCAGCCAGCGCATCACGCCGTCCTGCCCGCGTACCGTATAATAGATGGGCAGCGGGGCTTCGGTGTCCACAAACACATACCCCCGGAACAGGGTGTACGGCTCTTCCCGCCACGCGCCGCCGCGGCGGATCAGCCGCCGCTCCTGCGGCAGCAGGGTGGCAATGCGGCGGTCGGCCAGGCGGCGGCAAACCTCCGCTTCCTGCCCGGTCAGTACCTGCACAGCATAAAGGCTCATGGTGCAGCCTGCGCTTTCTTGTCTAGGTAAGCCGTAACCTGCTTGTACAGCTCCGGCTTCTCGGTTGCCATCGTGCGCCACAGCATGGTCTTCACGTCATCCGTGCCTGCTTCAAGGTCGGTCTTGTTCCGCAGCTCCACGCGCTTCTTGTAGGCGACCGCGCGGGTCAGGCCGCTGATCTGGTTCATCAGCTTGTCCACACTCACGGCGTTCCAGTCCTCTTCCTTCTTGGCGGTCAGCGCCGTCATAAGGTCCTGGCTCGCCACGCGCACCAGCGCCTCGGTCGTGTCAAGGTCGGGGTAGCGCTCCAGCTCGTCAAGCATATTTCTAAAGTTGGCCTGCGCGATCTGCAGCGTCTGCAAATTTTCGACGTATCCCTGCGCGTAGCGGCACACGCTCGAAACCGACAGGCTGTACCCGTGCTCCTGCAAATAGTCCACGATCTCGGTATAAGTAGCGCTGCCGTCAAGGATCATCTCCTCAACGGTAGCTTTCATTTCTGGCGGCAGCTTGTCGATCTTGCTGTGCTTGCGGTTGCCGCTGCTCTTGCCCCCGCGCTGAAACGGCCACGCCATCGTTACACCTCGATCATCGCGTCCTTGACATCCTTTTCAAGCACGCGCATTCCCTTGCCGGAAAGCTTTGCTTCCAATTCCGTCCAGTTGTGGTCCGCTAAATCCTCGCACCGCACATGATCCTTTACGGTGCGCAGCAGAATATACCCTTCCAAAGCCAGAAAGTCGAGGCAGGCGGCGTATTGTCCCTCGCCAATGCCGTCGTCCTTCAAAATGCGCTGAATGCTGCTCAGGTTGTGGTAGCTCGGCGCAAGCACGTTCAGCGTCCGCATGATCTTGCCGTTATTTTTGGCAAAGTCGCTTTGCTCCATTTCGGCAAGCAACTTTTCTTTCATGTCCATGTTACGAATTCTCCTTTTGCGACAACTGCTGTAAAAGCTGCATCTGCAGCTCGATCACACGGTCAATTTTCTGGTTTGCCGACTCGATTTTGCGGTCGGTCTTGGTGTTTTCGCGGTAAAAGTCCTCTTTGGTAAGGTAGTTTTCACTGATGCGGGAAATCTTCTCCCGCAGCTCGCCCACGTCCTTGTCGTGGGTCGTGCGCGGCGTGTAGGTTTCTTGGATTTTTCGGATCTGCGCCTCGTGGTTCGCTATCTTTGTGTCGAAGTCTTCTTTCGGCACAGCCGTGTCCAACTTCTTTTCGATTTTGTCAAAGCTGTGCTTTATCATGTAGCCAAGCGCGCCCGTCAAGCCGCCAAGCAGTAATACTGCCAACCACCAAGTCCCTGCGTCAAACTGCATTGCCGTACCCCTCAAAACAAAAATCGTGATGTGTTATGGTTTCTGCAACCATAATACATCACGATTCGTAAAGTCCGAAAGATAAAGCCCTTTCGCAAAATGATTTACTTGTCTGTGTTCTGTTCGTCCGGCGCGTCGAACAGGCTCATCTGTCCGTCCACAGGCTTCGCCCTCACCGCTGCCGCTTTGTCTTTTACGATAACGCGGATTTGCATTTCCGTCAAATGATATTTTTGCGCAAGCTCCCGAAAATTGTACCCGTCAAACTCGGCGACGATTGCCTTGTTGCGGGCGTAGCGCTCAAAGCGGTCGTTTTTCGGGATGTACACGTTCCCGCCGCCGTAGGTGTCGATCAGCCGCAGGAACGCCTCCGTGCCCACAATGCCGATCAGCTGTCGGTCGTCCTCGGTCAAACATTGCTCAAGCCATTCCGGCAGCTTTTCATCCATCCGCAGCACCCGCCTTTCGCTCCGCGTTTTTGACGTATCCCTTCAGCGCCTCGATCAGCTTGTTGCAGCTCTTGTAGTCCAGCCACGCGAACGGGTCATCGGCAAAAGCGTCCACGCCGGCCTCTTTCTTGATCGCCGCCCGCAAGCGGTCGCCGACCGCGACCGTGCTCGGGCTGGCGGCGGCCAGTCGGTACATCAGCGCCCAAACCTTGCGCTCCTGGCCCTCGCTCACGCCGCCCGGCTTTCGCTTGCGGTGGTTGGTTTTCTTTGGGCGGGGCGGCGGCGTGCCCTGCCGTGCTTCCAGTTCTCCAATCACCTTGCACGCCTCGCTGTAGCTCAGCTCCTTCACGCTGCTCTTGCCGGTCACGCCATATACAAGGTCGTGCAGCGCGTCCTCGCCGCCGCGGTTCACGATTCCAAGCGCCTGCCCGATGGCGTAGATCTTGCGGATCTGGTAGGTGCTGCATCCGCCCATCCCTGCCGCCTCCTTACAGCTCTTTCGCCTCGGCTTCGCTTACATCATAATAGAACTCATCGGTCTGGTTGATGTACGCGCCCAGCTTGCACAGCAGCTCCGCGGGTTCCCTGCGCAGTGCCTCACGGTCAAGGGTTTCGGTGCGCTTGATCAGGTTGTCCCGCCCCAGGGCTTTCAGCTGCGCGATCACATCCTCCACACGCCCCTTGGGCAGCACCAGTTTGCTGCTCAGCCGGTAGCCCACCACGCCGAAGTTCAGCGCGCGGCTCTTGCCCACCAGCTCGGCGCGGTGTCCGTCCACAAACGCTTTTACCTGGCCTTCCAGTTCCTTCACGCGGTTCTGCACGGGCAGGGCCGTGGTTGTGTAGGTATCCTTGGCGGCATCAATTTTTCGGTCGCGCTCCACTGCCAGTTCCGCCAGCGTGTGCCGGCATTCGCGGATGTCCCGCAGCGCTTTGTCGGTTTCCGCCCAGCTTGCCAGCACGGGCGCGGTTGTCACTTTCCGTCTTGCCATAGGTCATTCCTCCGTAATAAGCTGTATGTCTTGGTTGTTTTTCACAAGCTGCCGTCGCAGGGCGGCAAAACTTGGATAATACGGGCTGTAGGTATAGTAGGCGTAGTCTTCCTCGTTTTTGCCCATCGCCTTCAAAAACCACTTTTTCTTGTTTTCCGGGCAGTTTTTCTTGATCAGGCTGTGCTTCACGCAGTAACAGAACCGTCTGCGCTCCTCGCAATCTTCGACGAGCCATTTTCCGCGGAATGTGCCGTTCACATAAACAGCCAGCTTGCTTTTGTAAGGCGTCGCGTACTGCCGTTGGACGCTGATTTTGTATCCGTCCACCAACAGCGTAAGCCCGCCATACTTCCACAGGGCGCGCCGTTCGGCTTCCTGCCATTCGTCCTTTGTCATATTCGCTCCTTCCTCGCTCTGCATCGTTCAGGGCTTGCGACCTGCGCCCAATCGGGCGGCTGCATTAAGGCGGGGGCCTGCGCCCCCAAAGGGTTACGCGCCGTGCTGGTGTTCCATCACAATGGGCCGCTCCGGCAATTCGGCCCGTACCATGTTGCCGGCTGCCGCCTTGCGCTTGTGCTTGCCCTTGCGGGGGCGCTGCGGCAAATTTGCAAATTGCAGGCTCTCCACGGCATCGTCGTAGCCGTCCCGGTACCCCGTGTCGTATCGGTCGCGGAACATCGCGGGCGCTCTCTCCGGCTCCTCGTCGTCCGGCTGGCCGCCGTGCAAAAGTTCCCGCTCCAGCCTGCCGTCCTCAATGATCATCCGCGCAATAATGTACAGTCCCAGCACGCCCGCCCCCAGCGTTGCAAGCCCCTGTGTCCAGGTGCTGCCCGCGGCGATCGCGCCGAACAGCATCCCAAACGTCATGCCAAGCCCCGCCCCAAGGGCGGCGGCGTATCCTTCCCGTGTGCTCATGGTTTCCTCCTTAACTCAGTACGCCCACGCCCATGCTGGCGGCAATGCCGCGCAGGCCGTCCAGGCTGGTGTTTTCGTTGCGCACGGCGTTGGTGTACACGCTCATTGCGCCGCGTATGCCCCATTTGCTGCGGCAAACGCCGGTCATAAAGGCAAGCTCCTTGCCGTGGCTGCCGTCCGCCAGCGTCGGGAACAGCTTTTCCACATCCGCCAGCTTCACGTCGGCGGTGCTGTACCGGCGGCGGAACCGCACCCGGCTGAACTGCTGGGCAAACTGCGCTTCCTGCTTGCCCAGCATCCGGCTGTACACCTCACTGTTGCCGATCAGGCAGATGCCCGTTCCGCTTTCGCCGGTCAGGTCGTCGGGGTCGCTCAGGCTGCGCAGCTCCTCCAGCGCGTCAAAGCGCAGGTTCTGCGCCTCGTCAATAATGATCACCTTGTCCGTCCCCTTCAGCCTGTCATGGATGGCCATACTCAGCTCCAACCGGTTGCGGGTGGCGGGCAGTTTCAGGGCCGTGCCAAGCTGCCGCAGCATGGCGGTCAGCGTGCCGCCCACCGGGGTGCAGCGGATGTAAATGGCGTTGGCAGGGTTGTCCTGCACAAACCGCGCCGCGCCCCGCGTCTTGCCAATGCCCGCGTCCCCGTGCAGCACCACAATGCCGCGCTCCAGCTGGCAGTACTGGATGGCCTTGTATACATCCTCGCTCACGCTGGTGGGCACATACCCGGCACTCAGGTAGGGGGCCTTCTCGGCCTCGGCCTGCGCCGCCGCGCTGCGGGTGCGCAAAAACTCTTCGATCTTGCTTTCCACGGCTTCCACGTCGCCGGGGTACTTGCTGTTGCGGTACTGGCTCAGCGCCGTTGGGCTTACCCCGATCATGGCCGCCGCCTTGGACTGCGGCAGGCCGCTCTGCTCGCTCAGGTAAGCGTCCAGCTGTGCCTGAAGCGCCGCGTTATAGGTTTTCATCTTCAAAGCTCCCTTCCTGTTCATGCTGTTTTATCGCATTGGCCGTCATCCGGCCAAAGTCTACCAGATGTTCCGCGCCCACGGCTTGCAGCAGCGGTTCGCCCTCGTTTGCAAACTGCAGCTCCACAACGGGCGGCTTGGCGTTCTCCGGCGCGGTGATGCGCGCCTCAATGTTCTGCTGCGCCTTGGCCAGGCAAACGTCAAAGGCCTTGGCTTCGCCGTACACCTCTGTAATTTTCCCGGCCTGCGCTTCGGCGGCGTTTTTGACCAGCTTGGTATAGCCTCGCAGTTCGTGCATGGCGGCCTGGATGCTCTCGCGGTTTGCGCCGTATTCCAGCACCATATCGTCGCGGCAGGGCAGTTCGCAGATGAACCGGTCCTGCGGGTCATACGCCCGGATGGTGCGCAGGTCGTCGGGGTCGTAGCGGTAATACACCTTTTTGCCCTGGTACTGCATCGTGAACTCGTCCGTGTAGTAATCCAGCTTCGCGCCGTACAGGTTCGCGGTAATGCCGTTGCGCCCCACCTTCAGCGGGCGGCTGCTGCGCATTAGCATCAGGTTCAGGTCGGCGGGGGCAGCGATCCGCTTCCGGCTCAGGTTGTCCCGCCAGACCTGCAGCTTGGTTTTCCCGTGGTCGCGCTGCACCGGGCCGTTGTACTCGCTTTCGTTCATCAGGCCGTCCAGCAGCGTCTGCACGCTGGCGGTAAAATCGCTGTCAAGCACCACTTCACCGCCCTTTAATAGGTGTTTTAACTGCTCCGGCTTTTCCACCACCGTGCCGCCGCAGAATGTGTCAAACAATCGGCTGATCTGGTTTTTCACATCGCAAAAGCGCCGCTCAATGGTCTTGGCGCGGGCGTTGCGCACAATGGCGTTCGTCATTTTAATGCCCAGCCGCGTAAACACGGGCGGCGGCACAAATTTCTCGGTGTCATCCCAGCCCTGCCACTCGTTTTTGGTTTTGCGGGTGCGGTGGCCGGTGCCGCCAACGTCCTTGTTCAGGTATTCGCGGCCGTTATCCACATAGATGTTGTCCGGGATGCCGTACCGCAAAATGCCCCGCCGCAGGGCGGTCAGCACATTTTGGCTGCTGTTGGTGTCTGCCACATGGCAGCCCACAAAAATGCCGCTGCGCGCGTCCATAAAGGCGGTCAGGTACAGGCGGTGCGTCCCGCCGCCGTCGCCTTTGGTCACAACGTCAAAGGTGTGGGTGTCGGCGATCCAGTATTCATTGGACTGCATATTCTCGTATTCGCGCCGGATGTAGTGGCTGCATCGGTCATAAAATGCCTTCGGCCCTTCGCGCCCCATCACCTTCACGGGCTCCGGCACATCCGCCATAACATGGCGGTAAAAAGTCGTGTAGTCCGGCACCGGCAGTGCTTCCGGGCAATGCTGTTCCAAAAAGTAGATCGTCTGGTCGTAGCATTGCTTGATGGGGCTTTGCCGCTGGTCCAGGTAGTAGTACATAAAGGCGTCCCACGCCGCCGCCGGGATCTTGCAGTACCCCCGCCGCGCCTTGCCGCGCCCGTCCACCAGTCCGTCCAGGTCATCCTCCAGCACGGCCCGCTGCCGCGCGTACAAGATCTTCCGGGTGATATGTACCTCCGGGTGGTCCAGCCGGAACTGCGCCAGCCACGCTTCGTCCGCGGCGGCCTTGTCACGGTACCCGGCACGGTAGCCGCGCCAGTCCTGCACGGCCTGGGTCCAAAACGCGATCTCCCCGCGTTCCTCGGTGCTGTATTCCTCCAGCGGCTTGCTTGCCGCCGTTTTCCCGGCCCCGCCCTTGCGCGGGCGGCCCCTGCCGCGCTTCGCGTTCTGTGGTTCCGCCGCGCCCTCCGCCGTGCCCTCCTGCGCGTGCTGCGCCAGGTAGCGCTGCGGCAGCGTGGGGTCAAGGGCAGCCAGCCCGCTTAATGGGAACAGGTATTTGGGGCGGTTATTGCTGTTGACTGTTTTCTCACAAGGCAGTTTGTTTGAGGCTGCCAATCGTTTAACGTGGCGCAGCGAAATCTCTGTCAATTCAGCAACTTCAGATGTGCTTAACATCGCGTCCATACTCTCACCTTACTTTCGGCCTGCCATCATCGGTCACAGGCGGCCATCCCCGCAAGACCGCCATTCCCGGCGGTTTCGGCTATTCAAAGTGTCCGTCTGTGCTGTAATCCCACTGCAGCTCCACGCTGCCGTCATGCAAGCGGTACAGCGCCGGGTGGTGGGCGGTGCAAACCCATCCGCTTGTCAAATTCTCCACGTGGGCGGTGTCTGCCGCCGCGTTGTACTGCCATACTTTATAATGGCTTCCCGCGTTGCGGTAGCTTTCGCCCGCTATCGGCGCGTCCGGCAGCCTGCGCACACCAGCATATCGGTCATTCCCCACGTCGGATCACCTTCTTCCTGGTGCCGTCATCAACCAGGTCATACAGCCGGTTGACGGCGGCGTCCGTCATAATCTCGGCAAAGTCCCAGTTGGGGGATGCCTCGCAGATCGTGGCTGCCAGCACTTCCACCAGCGCGTTCAGCGTGGCATAGCCGTCTCCACTCGCCGCCAATGTCACGATTCCGCTGTCTGACACCTTGATCTTAATCTTTGCCTTTGCCATCTCTTCGGCCTCCTTATCTCGGTTTAATTGCCTTTTAACGGCCCGTTTTGGGCCGGTTGAATTCCAATTCGCGGTAAAATCCTCCCGTCAGGCGGTCGTTGTCCCGTACCATCCCGCCGCGTCGGCCAGACTGTCATAGCGCAGGTCGGTTTGCTCTTCGATTGCATCCAGGATTTCTCGGTTCACGCCGTTTTGCCTTTCTTGCCGGGCGCATCAAACAATTCCTCCACCGGGCAGCCAAGCGCATCGGCGATGGCTTGGGCACGCAGGGAATGTGTTCTAAGGCTTTCTTTGGATTCGATCCGATAAATGGCCTTCTTATCCAGTCCGGCTTTCATTGCCAGTGCATATGCGCTAAGTCCCTGTTTCCGGCGGGCGGCCCGAATCTTTTCCGGGCAAGGCTTTATGTACATTTCGTTCACCTCGGTTATTCCCCATTTGTTCACTTTCTGCTATTATACTTCCCCTTTCGGGGAATGTCAAGCCTTTTTTGTTGCCCATATGGGGATAATGTGCTATTATAAGTATATCTATCCAAAGGAGTGCATCACTATGGGCGTCGCTCAACGGTTAAAAGATCTTCGTGAGGCCGCAGGCCTTTCTCAAGCGGAATTGGCAAGGGAAACAGGGCTTACAAGGAAGTCCATCATAAACTACGAAAACGGCTATCGTGAGCCAAATTCCAAGGCAATGGCCGCTTTGGAGCGTTATTTCCATGTTAGTGGTGAATTTCTCCGTGGGGATCTCGACGCACAACGCTTTATGGATGGTGCCGATGAAATCAATTCATCTATTGATGGGTTGAACGATCTTGTTTTACGATTCAAGCAGGATGTGCTAATTGCAAATCAGGCGGTGCAGCGGGAGTCCATCAATTATATCCGTGATAGCTTGACTGTACTTCTTTGTGCAATGGAACAGGACGAATTTTGTGCCGAAGAAATATCTCGGTATGCAAAGATGCTTACAGTCTATGCGTCTCTTTCCGCCGAAGGCCAAAAAGAGATGCTGAAGCGGTTGGATGAGTATAAATGTTTTGACCTGTCAAAGCATCCTTCGGATTGATGATAGCTGATTTGGGTCTTTTTGTACTCAAAGCGATACAAAATATCGCTGAGCGTTATGTCCTATTGATTTCAACGCTTTAATGGGACATTGCCAATGGGACTCATGACAGATAGAAAAGCCAAAAACAGCGATTCATCGCAATAGGACATCTCAACAAAAACCAACGCGAAATGTCCCATTGAAAGTCAAAGGGCGGGGCGCGCCAGTCCGGTTTTCCCGGCATGGTGCGTCCCGCCCTTAAATTTTATTTAATTGTCCTTAAACGTCATAAAACCGCGCTTTTTTCGCTTTTTAATTTTCTTTTAACCGCTCCTTAAACGCCGCCCGCCGCTTTTTCGCCGTTCCAGCCGGCACGCGCTCAAACACCCCCAAAACCGCCCCAAAAATCTTGCAAGTTGCAAAAATCGCCGCTTTGCATTTTCTTCCCTTTAATCCCGTTTAATCTTCAAAAAATCCGCGCAAATTCGTCCCTTTCCCGCCTTTTTGCGCCTTTTCCCACCTCAATCCCCACCCCCTCCGCCTTAATCGTCCCTTTTCTGTTCTTCGTACAAGATTACACCGGCCCGAAATTGTTTATTGGGTGCGGCTGGGGCAAACCTGCCCAGCCGGTTTACAGGGTAACTTTTTTAGGTTCAACAAACGGAACAACGTGTGCCACTGCCTCCTGCAGGGTAAGGGGAGACTGGTTGTTATCCAGGTCGATCAGCTTATACTTGCGGTTGCCCATGCCAAGCTCCTGCATGTAAGAAAGCTGGCGCAGGCCATGGCGGGTCTTGATGCGCTCCACCAGGTCGTGGTGATCTTCCTCCTTCATGGCATAGATCAGGTCCACGCTGGCCTGGTCAATGGCGCAGATATCCAAAGATGCCAGGATGCCCACGTTGGGGGTAACGACCGGTGCCGCGCTAACGCCCTCGCAGTCGCAGGAGACAGACATGTTGCGCATGACGTTGATGAAGGAGATATGATCCTTAAAGTAATCCACCGTTGCCTTGGCAGATTCCGAGATGCGTTCCATCAGTTCTTCCTCGCTGATGGACCACATGTTGTCAGAGCCGACAGCGGTGTGGATCTCGACCTTGCCGATGCGGCCATCGGCGCAGCCAATGCCAATGTTCTTGTTGGAACCGCCAAAGCCGCCCATCGTGTGGCCCTTAAAGTGGGTCAGCACCAGCATGGAATCATAGTTCAGCTGGTGGGAGCCAACGTGCATTTCGGTAAACCACTTGCCGTCCTTTACCGGCAGGGCTGCCACGCCGTCCTCGTCCATAATATCCACCGGGCAGAACGTCCAGCCGTTTATTTTCAGGGTTTCGCGGTGCTGTGCGGTGGTGTAGCGGTCGCCCTCGTAATAGGTATTGGTTTCCACAATGGTGCTGTTGGGGATCTGTTCCATCAGGCTCTTGACCCAGGGACGCGGGATGATGTTGGGGCCGTTCTGCTCGCCGGTGTGCAGCTTAACAGCCACCTTGCCGGTCAGGTTGCCCTGAATGGCGGCATATGCCTTTTTCAGGCCCTCTGCCGAAAGATCACGGGTAAAAAACACAACGGATTCGCCGCCGGTGCGCTCTGCATATGGCTGGTAATGCTCGCCGCCAATGCCTGCTTTAACTTCACTCATGGAAAAATTCTCCTCGCTTCAGTAGGCAACGCCGTATCATTCCCGCTTTGCACTCAGAATGATACGGGATTGCTTTTATTGTATCGTTTTCTGTATGTTTTTGCAATATTCAATGTTTGAAATTGCATGGTCAACATATTTTCGACATGCTTAATATTCAACATGCTTCGCATATTCGCTCTTCTGCTGGTTTACTTTTTCACATCTTTTGCTCGCCCCTACTTTGTGCTTGCTCAACTCTTAATTCACATTTTTTGGGCACAAACAGCTTTATGCAGTCGGTTCCTTCCAATTTCAACAGCTGGATTTTTCGCTCAACACCACCCGCATAACCGATCAGGCTGCCGCTGGCACCCACCACACGGTGGCACGGGATGATGAGCGAAATGGGGTTATGTCCCACGGCTCCGCCCACCGCCTGGGCGGACAGGCGCGCCGTGCCATGCTTTGCCGCAAGCCGGGCGGCCAGCGCGCCGTATGTTGTCGTTTGCCCGTATGGGATTTGCAGCAGCAGCGCCCACACTTCCTGCCGGAAGTCTGACCCGATGGGGTGCAGCGGCGGCATAAAATCCGGCATTTTTCCGCTGAAATACACATCCAGCCAGCGCTTTGCTTCGGTCAAAGGCGGGGTTTCGCGCTCCGTGCTCTGCGGGGCCAGGCCCGCCGCATAATACTTTGCGCGGTCAAACCACAAGCCGGTCAGGCCCACTTCATCCGCCGCCAGCAGAATTTCCCCCAAGGGGGACTGATAATGCGCGGTGAACATCATAGCATCTACCCTTTCTGTTGTACTTTTGATGTTTTCTCCGTGTGGGAACCAGCGGGTGCTGCCTTTTTGGCCGGGGCTTTCTTTTTGGGGGCATAATCCTTCAAACCCGGCACCGCGCCGCCCGCGGCGGCCCACAGGTAAAGGCTCGCCACGCTGCAATAAGGGCTGAACCGCCTGCGGTACTTTTCAAACAGTTTGCGGTCAATTTTACGGTGATGGTACACCATGCGCAGCCCGCGCTGGATGGCAAGGTCATCATAGCTGAACACATCGGGCCTCTGCATGCAGAAAAGCAAAATCATCTCCGCTGTCCACACGCCAATGCCTTTCAGGGCACTTAACTCCCGGATCACTTCCTCATCCGGCTTCTGCCAGATGCCCTCCAAATCAAACTCACCGTTCTGGATTTTTCGTGCAAAGTCCGTGATGTACTCTGCCTTGCGGCAGCTGATGCCAAGCATCTGTAATTGCTCGTTTCCTGCTTCCAGAATATGCTCGGCATCCACCGTGCCAAGGGCACCCCGCATGCGCTGCCAAATGGTAGCCTGCGCCTTGGTGGAAATCTGCTGCCCCACAATATGGTGCACCACGGCAGAAAACAGGTCTGTATCCACCTCGCGATTCACCCGGCCCACCTGGGCAATCACCGCCCCAAGTTTTTCATCTTTGCCGCTCAGGTATTCCGTTTCTTCCTGCCCGTATTGAAAGTACATGGTCTTTCCTTTCCTGTGTTCTTTTCGTGTTCTGTGTGTTGGTTTCTGCGTTTATCCTGCCATCATTATACCATGCTTTGCGCGGTTTGGGCATCGGCGGCGAAAGCGTATTTTTTTATGGCAATACCGCATAATTCTAAGTGCCGATACGGCGAGCGAGGTGCGGCAGATGCTAAGCCAAAAGCGCAGATAATACTGGATGCTGCAAAGGTGAGCGCCGCCAGTGGCGGATACAGCGAACCGAAGCAGGGGCAGCGGTCGCAGAGTGCGAGGGGCTTTTGCCCCCGAAGCACGATGCGGGTACCGCAACCCGACATTATCGAGCATTTTGGCAACGCAGATGCCGTGCCGCAGCCGCCGGAGCGGTGCTTAAGCCGTCAGGCGGGAATTGTGCGGTGTTGCCTTATCTCCACTTTCCCCCGATACAACAGCCAGCCGCCCCACCGTGGAACATTCCCACAGGCAGGGCGGCTGGCTGCTTTTATTTTTGTTTGTTTATGGGTTCAGTGCGCGGTGGATCAACACGCGCAGGTTTTGTATGGGCGTTAGCGCGCCCGGGTGCTTGGAAACATAGCACAGCCCTATCAGCCCACCCGCCGCAGCGGAAAGCAGAGCCAGATCACAGTAATCATCCGGCAGGGCGGGGTTGATCTCCCCTTTTTGCCGCAGGGCTGCCATGGTTCTGTGCAGCACCCCACGCAGGGCTTGCACACACTCGTCCATACCGCGGAGGTTCTCCCGTGCGCCAATACTGGAAGCGATCACCTGATAGGTTCCCATCCGGTTGCCGGAAAGATCCTGCAGGTAGGCCATCACGGCATCCTCCAGCTCTTGCAGGGTGGTGCATGGCTCCATCAATACGGCAATGCGGGCAATCTCGGTATCAAAGCAGTACAGGGCCATTCCCTGCAGGATCTCATCCTTGGAGGCAAAGTATTCATACACGGTGCCCTTGCCGATTCCGGCTTCGTCCGCGATCTGCTGCACCTTCATGGCGGCGGGGTTTACCCCCTTGGCAATCAGGCGCAAGGCGGCTTCGTACAGGGCGGTTTCACGTTCTTTGCGGATATCTGGTGTCATTGTGGCGTCCCCTCCCCGTTTTCGGTATCGGGTTTACCGGGCAGCTTTAAGTGGCGGTGCTCGGCGGTATCCGGTATTTCGGGTTCCGGCTGGTTCTTGCCCTCTGCTGCGCGGCGGGCGGCAAATTCTGCGGCAAACTCGGCCGCATCATCGGGCAGGTCATCCATGCCGTCATCGCCCACATCAATGTTGACCGGCGGCTTGCGGTAGAAGAGGTCATACATCACCGGCACAATAAACAGGGTCATCAGCGTTGCATAGGAAAGGCCGCCCACAATAACAATGGCCATGCCTTTGCCCATCTCGCTGCCGGCATCCTTGCTGAAGATCATCGTTACCATGGCAAGCACGGTGGTCAGGGTCGTCATCAGGATGGGGCGCATACGGGTGCGGCCGGTTGCCACCAGGGCATCGGTGCGCTCCAGCCCGCCAATGCGCAGCTGGTTGGCGTAATCCACAAACACAATGCCGTTGTTGACCACCACGCCCATCAGCACAAGGAAGCCCATGAGCGAAATGACCGAAAGCTGTTCGCCGCCAATCATCAGGCCGATCATGCCGCCGGTAAAGGCCAGCGGAATGGTGAACAGCACAATGAAGGGGGAAAGCAGGCTTTGGAACTGCGCCACCATGACAAAATAGACAAACAACAGTGCCAGGGCCATCATTTTGGCCATCTGCTGGATCATCTCGGTCACCTGGGTGGTTTCACCGGCAATTTCAGCGGTGCAGCCATCTGGCAGGTCCAGTGCTTCCAGCTGGGGGCTCAGATCACGGGAGATCAGGGCGGTGTTGTAGCCTTCGGCGGTATCGCTGGTCACGCTGATCTTGCGGGAGCCGTTTTCGCGCGCAATGGTCGCATAGGCGTTGCCGTTGGTGCGGGAGGCAAACTCGCCCAGGGTATGGGTCTCGTTCACGGTGTTGCCGTCATCGTCGGTGGTCGTTGTGATGAACTCCATTTGGAACAGATCGTCCAGGTTCGGGGTATCGGTCTTATCCACAATCGCCACATCATAGGTATCGCGGCCCACTTTCAGGGTGGTTGCGGTGGTATCGGTGCTGAGCTTTGCGGCAATCTGCTGGTACACCTGCGCCACCGTCAGGCCAAGGCGCATGGCTTTGTCCTTATCAATGACGATATGCACCTCCTCGTCGCCGGTTTCCTGCCCGTTGGAGACATTCTCGATGCCGTCCACGCTGTTCAGCAGGTCCATCACCTGCTGGCTGGCGGTGGTCAGGCTGTCCAGGTTCTGGCCGTAGATGTCCACCTCCACGCCGCTGCCGGACAATGCGCTCATATCCATGCTGCTGGCGCTGATGTCCACTTCGCAGTTCAGGTCAGCGGTGTCATCGGCGATCTGCTGCTGGATGGCCTTGCTGTTGCTGGCGCCCTCGTCAGTCAGCAGAACATAATAGGTAAAGCTGGTGTTGTCCGTGGTGCCCTCAGTGCCGGTCATCATCAGCATGCTGCTGGTGCTGTCGCTTCCGCCGGACATGGCGCCCACCGTTTCCACGCCGTCAATGTTGGTAATGGCGTCCATCACGGCGTCTGCGGTGGCAAAGGCATCCTCTTTTTCGGTATCCGCAGGCACCGTTACCGTAATCGAAAGCTGGTTGGAGCCCATATCCGGGATGAGCACCACGCCCATGGTGGCAATGCGCCAGACCGATACGGCCAGCAGCACGATCGCCAGTGTGAGCGGGATGGCCTTGCGCTTTAAGCAGAAGCGCAAGAGCTTTTCGTACCCGTTCAGGAAACGGTCGAACCAGGGGTGCTTGATCTCTTTTTGCTTGCGCAGTACGGTGGAACCGGCGCAGGGCACCACGGTAAGGGCCACAATGAGGGATGCCAGCAGGCTGAACGTGATGGTCCATGCCATATCGGAAAGCAGCTCCAGCACCATGCCGGTGGTAAACACCATGGGCAGGAACACGCAGACCGTGGTCAGGGTGGAGGACACGATGGCCCCCGCCACCTGGCGTGCGCCCTGCACCGCAGCACGCGGGGCCGGAATGCCGCGCCCGCGCAGGCGGTAAATATTTTCGATGACAACGACCGAGTTATCCACAAGCATGCCAACGCCCAACCCCAAGCCGGACAGGCTGAGAATGTTCAGGGTAATGCCACTGAAATACATCATGACAATGGCAAACAGCACACTGAGCGGCATGCTGATGGCCACCACCAGCGTGGGGCGGATATCCTTTAAGAACAGAGCCAGCACGATGATGGCCAGCACAGCGCCTTCGATCAGGTTGGTCATGACGCTGTTCACAATCAGCTTGATGTAATCGCCCTGATCCATGATGGTGGTCAGGTGCAGGCCATCGTTTTCTGCCATCAGTTCTTTCATAGCAGCGGTGCTTGCGTTGGAGACAGACGAGGTGGAAGCCGTGGAGCTTTTATAGATTGAAAGCAGCACAGCGCGGTTTTTGCCCACCTTGGCGTAGCTGTCGTCCGCGTTATCGGTCAGCTCAATGTCCGCCACATCGGAAAGCCGCACATCGCCGATGCCGTCAATGCTGCACAGGACCATACTTTTCAGCTCATCCACATTGTCAAACGCATCGCCGATTTTTAAGATGTACTGGTTATCGTCCCCTTCCCCGCCGTCAATGTAACCGGCGGGCATAGAGAAGTTCTGCGCGGCGATCAGCTGCTTTAAGGTGTTCATGTTCAGCAGCTGGTCCAGATTGGCGCTTTTCAGCGCTTCCTCGCGGGCCGATTCATACTCTTCGCGGGCGGAGTCCAACTGGGTCTGGCCCGCTTCCAGCTGGGTGCGGCCGCTGCTGATCTGGAACTCGCCCAAACTGAGCTGGGCTTCGGTGCCGCTGAGCAGCAGCTGCACGGCCATATCGGCCAGTTGGGGGTCTGTCGGGTTGGCAGAAAGGCTTTCCAGCATCGATTGCAGCTTGCCGCGCTGATCGTTCAAATTGGCCAGCATGGCTTCGGCTTTGTCGATCTGGGTATTCAGGGTGGTAATCGTCTGCTGTAGGGTTTGGCGCAGTTCCTCGGTGCTCTCGTTCAGGCTGGCTTCGGCTTCCTGCCGGGCTTTCAGCAGCACCGTTGCGTTCTGCAAGGCCGTCTGGGTGGTGGAAAGGGTGCTTTCATCACTCTTGTAACCATCCAGGGCTGCGCGCTGGCTGGTGGCAGTGTCCAGCTGGGTCTGTAAAGCCGCCTGTTCAGCTTTTTTGCTTTCGATTTCCGCGCGGATGGCATCCTGCTCTTCCGGGGCGGCGGCATCCAGCTGCTGTTCCAGCTGAACGATCTCGTTATCCTTCTGCTGCACCTGCACGGTCAGCGTCAGGATCTGGGCGTCCAGCGCGGCGCAGGCATCGCTGACGCTCTGCCCGCCGGTCAGGGCGGCAGCTTCGGTCTCAATGGCCTGCTGGGCGCGCTCGATGGAAGCCAGCATCGCGGCCATCTTGGTCAGGTCGCTCTTGGCTTCCTCCAAATTAGCGGGCATGGCATTTGCATCGTACTGGGGGTCATATTTTGCCAGAATCTCTTTGCAGGAAGCAAACAGTGCATCATCGATCGGCAGCGTCACTTCCGGCAGGCTGCTGGGGTCCACTTTCAGCTGGTTCAGCTTGCTCTGGGCGGTGTCCAGCTGGGTTTTCAGCCCCGCAATCTGCTCTTCCAGCTTGGGGATCTCCTCGTTCAGCTGGTCGATGGCATCCCGCAGCTGCTGGGTCAGGCTCTGCTTTTGGGTATTCAGCTGGGCTTTGCCGGAATCCAGCTGGCTCTGGGCACTGTCCAGCTCCGCCAGGCCGTCCTTGATTTTGGCCTCGTTTTCGTCCAGCTGCTTTTTGGCTTCGGCCAGGCGGTCGCTCACCTTGACCAGCAGTTTGTCATTCACCTCGTCAATTTTGTCCTGGTCCAGCGTGATCTGCACTGATTTTTTGACAAGGCCGGTGGTGGAAACGCTGGCCACGCCGTCCACGCGCTCCAGCTGGGGTACGATCGTATCCTCCACATAGTCGGAAAGCTCGTAGATGTCCATCCCCTCATAGTCCACTGCAACATACTGGGTGGCCATCATATCGGGGCTCATCTCCATCAGCGTGGGGGTGCTGGCCATATCGGGCAGACTGTCCGAAAGCTGGTTCACGGCGGTGCTGGCCTTGACCATGGCGCTGTCCATGTCGGTGTCGTCCTGGTATTCCAGAATGACAAGGCTGTAGTTTTCGTTGCTCTGGCTGGTCACGTTCTTTACACCATTCAGGGTGGAAAGGCTGTTTTCCAGCGGCTGGGTCACATCGCTTTCCACCTGTTCCGGGCTGGCGCCGGGGTAGGTGGTAATGACCAGCAGGTAGGGCAGGTTCATATTGGGCAGCAGGTCTGTCTGCATGCCGGTCAGGCTTACAAAGCCCAGCACCACCACCAATATGACCGCCACAAGTACGGTAAATGGCTTTTTAACACTGTATTTTGGCATTTGTTTGTTCCCTTTGCCCGCACTTTGGGCGGGCCTATGTTGGCGGATGTGACCGACCGGCCGGGTTCAGGCTGCCCCAAAAGGAAGGAGCGCCGAAGCGCAGCGCAGCCGCCGTGTGGCACCCCTTTTTAGGGGGAAACGGAGCTTTTTTAGCGCGCTTGACCGACCGGTCGGTCGGTTTTTCGCTGTTATTATAGCACCGCGGAAAATCATTGTAAAGAGGAGATAAAGATTCCGTCCGTGCGGTACAGTTTGCCGTAAAAGCGGCAAAAATCGCCGCCAGCCTTGCTTTTTCGGCCCCAATCATGTAAACTGTTCATCATAAGTTTACAGTTATACGGTGCAGCTGAAAAAACGAACATTCAGTCGGTTTCCTTGTTTTCCGCTGCACCCTGGGTAAGGAAGGGCGTTTTGCATGGGGATCGTTGTCATCGGCGCAGTTTTTGTTGATATCAAGGGGTACCCCCTTGCCACCTATATTCCGGGCGGGCGCAACGCCGGGCGGGTAGAACAGGTACACGGCGGTGTGTGCCGCAATGTGGCGGAGGATATCGCCAACGTGGAGCTGCGCCCCACCTTTGTAAGCCTGGTGGATGACACTGGCACAGGGCAGGATGTTATTGATAAACTGGCGCGCCACAAGGTGAACACCCGCTATATCCAGCGCGTGCCGGACGGCATGGGCACCTGGCTGGCTGTGTTCAATAATGAGGGCGATGTGGTGGCCGCCATCTCCAAGCGGCCGGACACCAATCCCCTGACCGACCTGCTGGCCGAAAAAGGCGATGAAATTTTTAAGGACTGCGATGGCATTGCCATTGAACTTGATCTGGAAAAAGACACTGTAAAGCAGGTCTTGTATTTTGCACAGAAATACCACAAAAAGGTATATGCCGCGGTTTCCAACATGAGCATTGCCATGGAGCGGCGTGACTTTTTGCAGCAAATCGACTGTTTTGTCTGCAACCAGCAGGAAGCGGGGATCCTCTTTTCTGACGAATACGACCATATGGGGCCGGAGGAAATGTGCCGCACGCTGGCCGCTAATGTAGGCAGCGCCCGCATCCCCTGCATGGTTGTTACCATGGGGGACAAAGGCGCGGTGTACGCCTGCGCGGATGGCGAAAGTGGCATTGTACCCGCCAAAAAGGTAAACGTGATCGATACCACCGGCGCAGGCGATGCGTTCTTTGCCGGTACGGTCATTGGCCGCGCTTATGGCAAAACGATGGCGGAAGCCTGCGGCATTGGCAGCCGGCTGGCGGCTTCGGTCATCTGCACCGCCGAAAATGTCTGCCCGCGGTTCCGCCCGCAGGAGTTCGGGCTGGATGTTCCGGTTGTGGATTGAGCGCCATTTCAGCAGGCCAGTCACAGCCGCCGGAACAGTGCGCATAGGCCGTTCGGCGGCACTTTGTGGTGCTGCCGCTATTATATATGTAAGGCAACACCGCATAATTCTAAGTGCTGATACGGCGAGCGAGGTGCGGCAGCTGCTAAGCCAAAAGCGCAGATAATACTGGATGCTGCAAAGGTGAGCGCCGCCAGTGGCGGATGCAGCGAACCGAAGCAGGGGCAGCGGTCGCAGAGTGCGAGGGGCTTTTGCTCCCGAAGCACGATGCGGGTACCGCAACCCGACATTATCGAGCATTTTGGCAACGCAGATGCCGTGCCGCAGCCGCCGGAGCGGTGCTTAAGCCGCAAGGCGGGAATTGTGCGGTGTTGCCCTATATCCCTGTTAAAATGTCAGCCGCATCTGGTTCCACGCCACATTGCCGTGGGTGGATTGGGAAACACCCTCGTTCACAAAGCCAAATTTGGCGTAATAGTGTACTAGTTTGTCCTTACAGGTCAGTACCAGACCCTTGCGGCCCTGCTGGCGGGCATCGGCAATGGCGCGGTTCAGCAGCTGGGCTGCCAGACCGTGTTTGCGGTACTCTGGCCGGGTCACCACGCCAAAAATCATCTGCCATGCGCCGGTTTCGCTGTGCAGAGCGGCATTTTCGTATAGATCATCGGTCAGATCGGGCTGGTCTGTCACCATGCCGTCCACAAAAGAAATCAGCGTTTCACCGTCAAACATCAGCCAAAAGTGTCCGGCATAAGCCTGCAGACGGTCCCTGAACTGCTGTTCCGGCGCGGCTTCCGCTGCGGGGAAGCAGAGGGCCTCCACCTCCGCCAGCGCGGCGGCATCGGCGGGGACTGCGGTGCGTATCAACATAAAAAACATCCACCTTTCGGGGAAAAATCGGGGGGCGTTCCTGTGCCCCGTTCCGCCGGTCAATCCGGCCGGGCGCAAACGGCATGGCCCTTTGCTGTAAGCCATTATCCCATACCCCCGTCCAAATTGCAAGCGGGGTTTGACAGGCGTGTGCGGGAGCGGTATCCTTAAGGCAACACCGCACAATTCCCGCCTTGCGGCTTAAGCACCGCTCCGGCAGCTGCGGCACGGCATCTGCGTTGCCAAAATGCTCGATAAGACATCCAGTATTATCTGCGCTTTTGGCTTGGCATCTGCCGCACCTCGCTCGCCGTATCGGCACTTAGAATTATGCGGTATTGCCTTAAAGTGTAACGGATGACCGCCCCTGTAGGCAAAGGAGTGTATTGTATTATGACCTGCCGCGTTCTGCGCATTGATGAACAGCTGTATGGCTGTGAGGAGCTGCCTGCCGGGCAGCCGGTGCTGTGTGATGTTCTGCTGGCCGATGCCGCCGGTACCCAGCGGGTGCTTCCCTACCCCGATGAAGCCCTGACTGCCCAGAACATCCAGGAGGGCGATACCGTTGCCCTGCTGCCGGACGGCACGCTGAAAAAACTAAGGTGTATCTGACACCCTAGGGTAAGCCCGCACTTTGCAAAAGATTCACCGTAACTTTACATCGGTATGGTTGCAGCCCGCAGCCAAATGGCCTATGATTCTGCCGGAACAAACGGCAATTCAATGTTTTCCTCGTCCACAGGCGGGGTTTGGGTTGCGCTGGGGGGCGGGGTTTCTGTCGGTTCCTTCGTGTTGTCCGCCGGTTCGCCGTCACCATTTTCTGCGGGTGCGGCACTGGCGGTGGGCTGACCGGCGGCGTTCAGCACCGGTGTTTTTTTCGTTGCGGGCTTCTGGGTCGGCTTGGGGGCAGTTGTCTGCTGCGGGACAGTAGTTGCCGTGGGCTGCGGTTCAGCCGTCGCGGCGGGCTGCGGCGTGGGCTCTGCCGGGACGGCATCATTCGTTTCCGCCTGCCGGGTCGGCTCCGGGGTTGGCTGGGTACCTGCCTGCGGCCGGTGCAGTGCAAAGGCAGCGGCAAGCACCACGGCAGCCACCACAACGGCCAGGACTATTTTTTTCTTCATTGCTGTTTTCCTTTTTATATTTGGGGGCGTTGCGGCATCAGCCTGCCACGCTGTAACGCTGTGCGGCGGTGGTCAGGTCATCCAGCGCGCGGAGCAGGTTCAGCAGCGGCAGCTGGCTTTCATCCACCGCTGCCAGCGCGCGAACCATATCGCCATAGCTGAACACCCCATAGCGCAGGATGCACAGGTCCGTCCCGTTTTGCCGCATGGCAACCACCGGCATGGCATCCGCGCGGCGGAACGCAATGGCCGGTGTAACGACATAATATACCTTTTTGCCGTCAAAGCGGGTGTTGGTATCCACGAGCTGCAATTCGGTTTCGGGCTCACCCGCGTTCCAGGCAAAAGTAAAAGTGTATTCCGCGCCGTCCGGCACCATAAAATAGTGGCGGATCTGGATAACGGGCTCCAGCAACAGGCTGCTGCCGTAATAATCATCGGTCTGGGTGCCGCTGCTTTCAAACTGGTAGCTGCCCCAGTTGGCCGTGGAGTTTGGCTCCGCGGTGCCGGCTAACGCATCGGTCCGGTAGCCAAAGTACAGCTGCGCTTTGCCGCCATACACCAGCAGGGTGCCGGCCAGCTCCTTTGCCTGTTGGGGATAATCGTGTTCCAGCAGGTAGTTCAGGTAATTCTTTACGGTGTAAGTATAAACCGGACCATATTTACCGTTTACCACCATCCGGGCTTCAATATCATCCGTCAGCTGTTTGGCGGCCACCTGGCAAGGGAAAGCGGTGCAGCTTTTGCCGTTTACTTCCACCTGCTTTGCATCTGCCACTGCCACCTGTGTTACGGTGGAATCCGGCAGGGTAAACTGCATGGCGGCATCCTGCGGGGTATCTTCCGGCAGGGTAACGTAAAAATAAATTGTGACTGTCTCCCCCAGGCTCAGGCTGTAGCCTTCCAGATGCTCGCCGGTCTGGGCGGTTTCCGGGGTGGTGGGATCCTGCGGCGGCGGAGTTGGCACGGCAGGGTCAGGCCGGCCGGTTTCGGGGGTGCTCTGCGGCGGATTCGCCCAGGGGATATCCTCATCCGTTTCGCTCACCTGCGTCTGGATGCTGGCCGTATTTTCCTCTGCCAGCGCGGCGGCAGGCAGCGCAGCACACAGCACCACCGCCGCCAGCAAAGCCAGCAGGCGCTGGGGCCAGCTTTTTTGTTTTGTATGGTTCAAACTCAAGGTGTTTCCTTCCTGTTTTTTGTTTTATCTTCTCTTTTTTATCCCGCTAAAGGCATCATCCCTGGTTTTTGGCCAGCAGCGCTGCTCCAATCACCCCGGCGCGGTAGCCGAGGGTGCAGGTGGTAATGCGGGTGTGCTTTTGGGCGTAAGCATTGCCAAAAACCATTGGTTCCACCGCGGCGCGCAGGGGAGCCAGCAGGTTTTCCCCCTGGTTGGCCACCCCGCCGGACAGACCGATCACTTCCGGGAAGAAGATGTTGATCATGTTGGCAACGCCCACCGCAAGGTAATGAATGTACTGTTCCACCACGGCTTTGCCTGCGGCATCGCCCTGGGCGGCGGCATCAAAGGCGGTGCGGCCATTTACCCCGCCGCTTTGGGCGGCTATGCCATGCAGGGTGCTTTCGGGGTGGGCTGCCATGGCTTCTTTGGTCATGCGGATCAGGGCGGTGGCACTGGCCAGGCTTTCCAGGCAGCCGGGGCGGCCACAGGTGCAGCGCGGGGCATCCGGGGTGTCCAGAATGACCATGTGCCCCGGTTCCGCCGCTGCGCCGGTGTAACCGGTCAGCATTTTGCCGCCCAGCACCACACCGCCGCCCACGCCGGTACCCAGTGTGATGATCACTGCGCTTTCGGCCCCTTTGGCGCAGCCCGCCAGTGCTTCGCCCAAAGCGGCGGCGTTGGCATCGTTGGCAAGAGCAACCGGCAGGCCGGTTTTGGCGCGCAGATAATCCCCCATGGCAAAATCATGCCAGCCCAGATTGTTGGAGTAGCGCACGAGGCCGCCATCCACCGTGCCGGGGCAGCCAACGCCAATGCCCGCTACCTGCTGGCCCTGTGCCAGCTGATTGCAGAGGGCTGCAATATCATCGCACACGGCCTCGGCCGGGCGCGGCAGTTTGGTGGGGGTGCTCGCTTCCTTTATAATAGCACCGTCTGCATCCACAAGCGCAGCTTTGATATTGGTTCCCCCAAGGTCCACACCCAGATAATACATGATTGCAGCCTCCTGTACATAACATTTTTTTCAGTGTAGCAGATTGCCCGCCCCGGCGCAAGAACCTGTAGACAAAAAAGCATCCAAAAGTAAACCCGGCACTACCCACTGCTCTTTGTCGGGTCGTGCCGGCTGGATTTTATTTTTTATTAGTGGCTGCTCATCCGTTCAGTTTGGCGTACTCTTCGTCGGTAACGGGCTCGCACCATTCGTTGCTGCAATCTTCGCCGGGAACTTCCACAGCAATGTGGCTGAACCAGCTGTCGGCCTTGGCACCGTGCCAGTGCTTGACGTTGGCCGGGATGGTGATCACGGTGCCGGGGGTCAGGCTGACAGCGGGTTTGCCTTCTTCCTGGAATTGATAACGCCTTCTATATTTTCATATGAATACCACAGCAATAGTACAACAATAGTACAACACAAACAGGATTTAAGGCAAAGAGCTGCAGGCAGTATGATGCGGGAATAATCAACCAGCAGGGTTCCGGCTGCTCCGGCGCGGTGAGTGCATCGCGCCCTACAAACGGCCCAATGCCTTATCGCAGTATGTTAAGCATGTAACCATCAATTTTTTCAAAACCCCTTATCGAAAAAACTGCCCGCACAACGGCTTATCATACCGTGTACGGGCAGTTGATTTATCATTATCTACTTTTCTCTCAGGTCTGGGTCGATAAACGCAACCCCACCTGGTACCCCAGCAGGGTGCGGGTTTCCACCGGCTGATGGCGGATGAGGGAAAGCAGCTGCTGTGCGGTACGGCGGCCCAGCTGTTCGGCATCAAAAGAGACCGCCGTGATCTGTGGCGTACACCCCTGCAGCGCTTCGTCGTCATACAGGGAGGCAAGACGGATATCCTGCGGCACGCGCAGGTTCAGCTGTCTCAGGGTGCTCAAAGCCAGCAGGGCAACCTGGTCATCCATGCACAGGATGCAGTCCGCCCCACGCTGTACCGCGAGCTCCACAGCGCTGATGCGTAGATCGTCGCTTTCCAGCTCCAAAAACAGCAGGCTCTCATCAATCTTGCAGCAGGCGCGGTCATGCGCCTGCTTATAGCCTTCCAGGCGGGACTGGTTGACGGTGTACAGCATGGATCCGCCCAGCAAAGCAATGCGGCGCAGGCCCTTCATCAGCAGCAGGCTGACCAGCTCGCGGCAGCCGCCCACCTGATCATGGTCCACCGAGATGACATCCTGGTCAGCCGGGCGGCCAATGGCAACAAAGGGGATGCCGCTTTTTTGCAGCATGGGGATCAGCGGATCACGCTCCAGCGTGCGGGCCAGAATCACGCCATCAATCTTGCGGTTGACCAGCAGACGCTGCATCGGGCTTGTTTCCTGCTCGCCCACCATCGTCATCAGCACATCATAATCATTGCGGGTGGCAATATCGTACACGGCGCTGACGGTTTTGCGCAAAAATGGTGCGGCAAGGTTGCCGAACTGGCGCGAGAACACCAGTGAGATATTATAAGACTGCTGGGTTACCAACCCGCGTGCCAGCATATTGGGCACATAGTTTTTCTCTTTGGCGTACTGGACCACGCGGGCGCGGGTCGCTTCGCTGACACGGCCATTGCCCGAAAGGGCACGGGATACCGTGGTCTTGGACACGCCAAGGTCTTCAGCCATCTGGCTGATGTCAATCTTTTTTTCTCCTTCTGTCTGTTTACGGCGCGGCATGGGTTTACTCCTGTTAACGTTTGCTTCTATAAGATCTTCTTTCTGTCCTTGCCGGTTTTCTGCCCCACGGGCAGTTCCCAGGGTACTGTTCCAGAAACCAGTCCCCCACCCCGGCCATTCCCTACTTGGTCAATGGACTTAACATATTATACCACATTTTCCTGGATCATGGTAGCCCCCTGTGCAAAGAAAGCAAAGAACACGCTACCCCAGTATGGGGTCATTATATCATTCCTGGCTCTGTTTTTCAACCGATTTCTGGCTCTGTTTCCGTTTTCCAGTGTGTTTTATAACCTGGTAAAGTTTTCTCATTTTGTCCGTATCCTGCTCAGTCATCGTACCTGCGCCAAATTGGGCAGCTTGGGCCAATGCCAGCAGAGCTTCGGCATCCTGGGGTTCAAGGGCGGGGACACAACTTTGCAAAAATGCGGCAAACTCCGGCGCATCGGATGGTGTATCCGGCGGCAGGCCGCGACGCACCAAAAGGCGGTAGATGCTGCCAAACGCGGCCAGCACCCGCGCGTTGCAGCTGCCCCGGCCATACCCCATGGCATGGCGGCGGGCCAGCACCAGCAGCACCGCAGCAGCCAACAGGCACCCCCCCAGCAACGCCGCCAAAACCAGCCTGCTGCGGGGCACGATGGTGGCTGCGGGTTCGTTTGCGCTGCTCTCCCCTGTTGCGGGGGCGGTGTCTTGACCTTGAGTTTCGGGCAGCGGGTCGGTGCGCAGGTCGGCCTGTTGGGCGCTGACCAGCACGCCGGGGGTCATTTCCATGGGGGTCCAGCCCTGGCCGGAAATGTACACCTCCGCCCAAGCGTGGGCGTTATCGTCCTGCAAAATGGCGTGCCAGCTGCCGTCCTCCTGTTGGGTAAACAGGCTTTGCGGCGCGGCATAGCCCACCACATAGCGCGCAGGCAGCCCGAACATGCGGAACATAACCACCGCCGCCGAGGCAAACTGCACACTGTACCCCTGTTTGGATTCCGTTAAAAAGTAACGGATGGGGTCGGCCCCCTCCGGCGGCTGGGGAGCGCTGGCGTTATACTGGTAGTTGGTGTTTAGATAGGCGCGGATGTAATCGCCAATGTCCGCAGCTTCGGTCAGCTTCTGGTCCTTTTTGGCTTCATCGCACAGGGCTTGCAGCTCGTCATAGCCGTCCGGCACGGCGGTGTAGCGGCTGGCGGCGTAAGCGGCATAGGATGCTTCCATCCGGTCCAGCACGCTGGGGTCGGCATCGGCGCGGGCTTCCAACTGGGTTTGGGCGGTATCCCGCGGGTAATACAGGAACACATCGTCCTGCGCGGTCTGGCCCGCGGCGGCGCCATCGCCCTGGATGGTGTAATAATCGCCCCAGTAGGCGTTGTACGGTGCATAGGTGTACTGGGTATCGGCGTGGATGCGCTCCACCGTCAGCGTCTGGGGCTGGGCGGTGCCGTCATAGGCGGTGCGCAAAAACGGCAGGCTGGCAATGGTCAGCCGGGCGTTATCCTCGGTTTTCCAGTTCATGGCGGCGCTGTCAAAGGCATCGGCATCAGGGGCCTGCCAGGTGGTGCCGTCATAACTGCCGCCGATAAATCCCCGCAGGTATACGGTTTCTTCGGGTTTGTCGCTGGCGGTCAGGGCAAGATCCGTCACTCCGCTGACCTGGATACCCCCGCCCTGGCTCAAGGCGCCATCCGCCACACCACCGGCGGCGGCTTCTACCTGAATGTTCAGCCTGCCGCCGCTGACCCGCGGCAGCCAGGTAATGGCGGTGCTCAGCGCGGCGGATTCCACCCGCTGGGCCGCGGGCTGCAGCCAGCCAAGGGGAACCCCCAGCGCCGGGCGCAGCAGCCACCAACAGGGCAGCGCCAGCGCAAGGCAAAGCCCGCCCGCCGCCAGCGCGGCAGACTTTTGGATGTTATAATGGCGGCAAAGGTTCTGGCGGTAGTTTTCGGTATCGCTCCTGCCCCACAAGGCCCGCCGCTGCACCGAGCAGGAAGCTGCCCACGCCCCCATCCAACCGGCCAAAAGCAGCAGGCAGGCGGGCACAGCAGGCGCGGCCCCGGCCAGCGCCAGCAGCACAACAACGGGCAGCAGCATTAAATCCAGCAGCAGGGCATCCGCACGGCGCAGGGCCGCAGCGGCCAGCGCCCCGGTAACGGGCAAGGCGGCCAGCAGCAAAAACAGCCCCAGCTGCGCCGCACTGCCGCCCTGGGCCACCGGCAGCGCGCTGCCAAGGCGGGCGTTCAGGCTTTGGGCAATGTTCCCGGCGCACTGCTGCGCCCCGGCCAAAAAGTTCCGCTGGCAGATGAACAACACCACAAGATACACAATCACCCCCGCCAGCAGCCCCCAGCGGCGCAGGGCTTGCGGCGCACGCAGGAACAGCGCCCACCCGGCGCAGAAAGCGGCTGCCGCGGGCCACACCCACAACGGCACCGCAATGCCGAACCCGGTGGAAAGCACCAGCAGCAAACCAAAGGTGAGCGCCAGCAGCAGCGCGGCATCTGCCGCCAGCCACAACGCGGGGTGCGCTGCGGGGCGCTGGGTGCTCACCAGCACACGGTCCACAAACTTCAGCCCACTGCCGGGGTCGGCAGCACCGCGCCGGTTCAGGGCAGTACGTTCTTTTTTGCGCTTGGGCGGGTTTTTGCGGTGCTTCGCCGCCTGTTGGGGAAAATCCCCCCATTCCTCCGCTCCGTCCAGGTCCCCACCGGGGGTCAGGGCAGCGCGCAGGGCGGTCAGCGGTTCGCGCACCATCAGGCGGTCCAGCTTGGCGCTCAGCTTCCAGTGTACCTGCTTGAGGGTATCCCCGTCCCGGTACTCCCGCAGCTCATAGCTGCCGCCCAGGGTGGCGCGGGTATCGGCTTCGTCGCCGTCCTCATCGGGGGCGGTTTCCGCTTTGGCTTTGCCAGCCGCGGCAGCGGGCAGCACACAGATGCTCCGGCTTTGCGCGGCAGCCGAGCACGCCGTGGTGAACACCCCCAGGTGATCCCGCAGGGTGATGCCCCGCACCGCAATGCTCCACACGCCGCTTTTGCCTGCGTTTAAGGTAATGCGCTGTTCGGCGCTCTCTCTGCCGCCCAACATGGCGGCGCAGCGCAGGGTGATCTGCCCGCCGCCCCATTCATCGGCGGCGTTCAGCAGCACCACAAGCGTAGGGATAGGCAACCGGCTGCGGTTGCGCAGCCGAACCGTCAGGGTAAAATCTTCGCCCTGTATCACGGGTTTGTCCGGCACCAGCAGCTCTGCCGTTACCTGCCGGCGCAGATAGGCGGCGTCCAGCCGCAGCAGCACCAGAAGCACCAGCGCAAACGCTAACAGGAACACCGCCAGCGGTGCCTGGGTGATGAGCGCCGCGGCCAGCAGCACCAAAAGCACCAGCGCCCGGCCCAGCTTACCTGCCATGGCGGTCAGCCTTTTCGGGGCGGGGGCGCGGCACGGTACGCAGCAGGTCCTGCATTACGCTGTCCACCGTTTCGCCGCCTGCGCGGGCCTGGTCGTTCAGCACCAGGCGGTGGCGTGCAACCGCATCAAACACAGCGGTCACATCCTGCGGGGCAACAAAATCCCGCCCCGCCAGGTACGCCGCCGCGCGCGTCATGCTGGTCAGCGCCAGGGTGGCACGGGGGCTTAACCCCACGGCCAGGCGCGGGTCCTTGCGGCTGGCCTGGGCCAGCGCCACAATGTAGCGGTACATCAGCTCATGCACAAATACCGTGCTGACCTCCTGCTGCATGGCAAGCAGATCCGCCTGACCGGCAACGGGGCGCACACGGTCCAGCAGGCGGCCTTTGCTCTGCCCGGCCAAAATTGCCAGCTCCGCTTCCTCATCGGGGTAGCCCATTACGGCGCAGACCATGAAACGGTCCAGCTGAGACTGCGGCAGCATCTGCGTGCCGGCGGCGCCGATGGGGTTCTGGGTTGCAATTACGGTAAAGGGTGCGGGCACCGGGCGGGTAACGCCGTCCACCGTCACCGTGCCTTCTTCCATCACTTCCAACAAAGCCGACTGCGTGCGGGAGGAGGTACGGTTGATCTCATCGCCCAAAAACAGGTTGCACATCACCGCACCGGCGTGGTACACAAACTTGCCGGTCTCTTTCTGGTAAACGGAAAATCCCACCAAATCGGACGGCAGAACATCCGGCGTAAACTGCACGCGGCTTTCTTTCAGGTCCAGCGCGCGGGCAAAGGCCAGCGCCAGCGTGGTTTTGCCCACGCCGGGAATATCCTCAATCAGCACATGGCCGCCCGCCAGCATGGCCATCCAGATGGTGTTTACCGTTTGCTGTTTGCCCTGCACGGCCTTGTTTACTTCGGCCGTAACGGCGGCGGCCTGCTGTGTGTACTGCATGGTTAATCCTCCCGGTGTTTTTTCCATATCACCATAATGCCAACGGCGGCGGCAATAACCACCAGCCCGGCCCACAGTGCGTTGTTTTCCAGCCAGATCATGGTATTGGAGATCGCGCTCCCCTCGGATTCCGCGCTGCCCTCCCCCGGCAATGGGGTCAGGGCCTGGGGGGCCACTTCGGCAATGGAGCTGCCGCCGGCATCCTCCACGGTCACCTGGCGCGGCGTTTCGTCCCAGGTAGCGGCGCTTTCCTGCAAATCCTCCTCTTTGGTGGTGTCCGCAGCGGCGGTGTCGTGCTCCGCAATTACCAGGTAGCGCTGGCTGTTGCGGGTGTAGGGGTGGCAGGTGGAAAGGGTCAGCAGGTCCCGCCCCGGCTGGATCAGCACAGCGTTGATATCGCTGGGGTCAATAATTTTCAGCTCGCTCACGCGGTAAATCAGTGTTTCCCACGGGGTGGTCAGCTGGATCTTGTCCCCCACCTGGATCTGCTGCACGTTGCGCAGCATTTCCGCGCCATAATAGCCGCGGTGGGCGGCAATCACGGTGTTGGTGTTTTCGCCGCCCAGCGGCATCGAGGTCTGGCCCAGCAGCGCCGCGCCTTTGGCCAGGTTTTCGCGGCTGGCGCCCAGGTAAACGGGCAGCTCCAGGTTCAGGCGCGGGATCCACAGCACAGCCAGCACATCATCGTCATAGCCATAGGCAGCAAGGTCCAGCGGGGCTTCCTCGTAGGCGAACGGGTCGGTCAGGCCGCTTTGGCCCCCGGCGTAAATTTCCGCGTTATAGTCCTGCATCGCGGCGTACAGTTCAGGGTAGGCGCGTTCCGGCTCCGGGGGTTCGGCTGTGGTTTCCTCCGCCGCGGGGGCGGTGGGCTGGGCTTCGGCGCGGGCCGCAAACTGCGCAGCGGTTTTGGCGTTGCGGGTGCTGGTCCACCACTGGGCGGCGGTGGGCTGTATCAACAGCGCCAGCCCCAGCAAAATGGCCAGCCAGGCCAGAATTTTAGCAATCAGCCGTCCCATTTAGTCATCCTCCTCGCGCTTTTTGCAGCGGTGCAGCAGCAAAAGCAGCAGCAGCGCTTCGCCGCCGATCACAATGCTGCCCGTTACCGCGATCCACGGCCAGGCATCCACCACGCGCTTGACCACCGTTCCGGTGCGCAGCGCCTGATACTGCACGGCCTGCGGGGTGTTGGTTTCTTCCTCTCCATTATAAGGGATGCGGGTGCCGCGCACAAGCATGCGGTGGGTGTTGATGGCATACGGCGTGCAGGTAACAAGGGTGCAGTAATCCTGCCCCGCGGTGATGTCCAGATCCTCGGTGTGCTCCGGTTCCACCACTTTGATTTGATCCACCTGGTACGCCAGCGTTTCATCCAGAATATGCAGGTAGAAACAGTCGCCCTCTTCCAGCTTGTCCAGGTCGGTGAACAGCACGGCTTCGGGCAGGCCGCGGTGGCCGGTCAGCACGCTGTGGGTGCTTTCGCCGCCAAGGGGGTAGCTGGAGCCTTCCAGATGGCCAACGCCCCTTTGCAGCACATCATCGCTGGTGCCTTCGTAAATCGGCAGGTTGACGTCAATTTTCGGGATGGTGATATACCCCAGGCTTTCGCCCACATCCACAAGGTCCACATAGCTGGTGCCGGTATCCTCCGCTTCGCCTGCGGCATCGCGCTCCACGGCGTTGTCCAGCTGCTGGTTATAGCGGCGGGCGGCCTCCTTGGCGGCGTCCAGTTTTTCGGTATCCATGCTTTTTACGGTATCATCGTAATTTTGGATTGCTTCGCTGGCGTGGCGCTGCGCCACCGCGTTGCTGATAACCGGGTACGATGCCACCCCAATGCCGGACAGGATCATCAAGGCCGCAAAGCCGACTTTTAGTTTTGTTGTGGTATCCATAGCGTCACCGCGAACCTTTCCGTGAGAGGGTTGAAGTTGGGATCTGATGCAATTAAGAATTAAGAATTAAGAATTAGCAATGAGGAATTGGAGGCAGACGAAAGAATAAATAATAAAGAATCATGAATCATTGTGGTGGACCGCGGTGCATTTGCGCCGCAAACATTGCAAATCATTTGTAGGGGCCGATGCCCGCCATCGGCCCGTTGGCGGGCCTTGCCATATTTATTTTTAGGTTCTGCACGCGAGATATTGGCGCCCCTTGAGGGGAGCTGGACGCGGAGCGGCCTGAGGGGTGGCTCCCCGCCACAAACCTAACCCGTGGGGTGGTTCCCCACGCAGGGCCTAAAAATCAGCCGAACAACGGCCATGTACACCCAAAAAAATTTATTTCCCAATAACCCACCATAGGGGGAGGGCCAAACCCGGCCCTCCCCCTGTGTATGATGGATTATCCCTCTATACCCTATTGGTGAATTGTAACATTGTTTTGCCTTGCGGCGGGCGCATCAGGCGCGGTTCTTCTTTTTCAGGCTCAGCAGCACGCCAACACCGGCCACAACCAGCAGCACGCCAATGCCGCTGAACAGCAGGGTGCCGAAACCACCGGTGGTGGGCAGGTCGAAGCCCTTGCGGTTGACAACGGTAATCGTGTGCACACCATCACTAACCTCATCACCATCCTTAAAAGTAGTGGTTTTCTTATCAACCGTATGCTTCAGCATGTTGCCGCTCTCATCATAAATGTACGTATCAGTCCATGTCGTCGTTTCCTGAATGCTCAAGGTAACTTTGACAGGAGCTTTCAGCAGGTTATAACCAGAGGCAGTCTTGGTTTCAACCAGGTAATACTCACCGTTTGCCAGGCCGCCCTGTTCCACATAGCCTTCCTTATTAGTTTTCAGCGGCGCTTCATTGACCTTGGTCCACTTTTCATTGGGATCCAGGCCCAAAGCTTTTGCATCAGCGCCAGTTACTTTGCCGTTCTCATCTTTTTTGTACAGGTCAAACTCTACGTTCTCAAGTCCCTTATTGGTATCGTCTGCAATTTTATGCACTTTTACTTTGAAAGTGTAAACAAAGGTACTATCATGGATTTCTTTCTGTCCACCTTCCTTGCCGTCTACACCAATTTTGCTGCCATAAACGAGAGAAACGTCATTCCAGTTGCCTGCGGTCGTCTGGTCAGCATCGCTCTGCAAAGTTGCAGTATACTTGATAATAATCTTTTGGCCGGCATATTTTTCCATTTGGGAAGGCGTAAATGTAATTTTAAATCCATTTACAGGAACACCCTCGCCCTCGGTAGCGATGGTATATACGCCCTCATCCACAGGAGCACCATTGCATGTCAATACCGCATTATTATTATACTTCAAATGATTGGGCGTATCGCTTACGGTAAAGGTCGTCAGCTTGGTAATGTTCTTCGGAACCGTTACCGTGATCTGGTAAGGAACCTCGTCGCCAATGCTGTAATCCGTATCGGTCTTGAGCTCATCGCCTTTAATTACATTCTTTTCAACATCCGGGCTTTCATTGATAACAGAAATAGAAAACGCTGCCTTGGTTTCTCCATTATATACAATTTCACCCTTTTTGTTCACTTCAAATTCAATGGGGGTCTGGTCAATAATGTAGGTGTTTTTTCCTTCAATCGACTGCTCGATAAAGCGATACTTGCCCTGAGACAGGCCGCTTACGGAAATTTCACCGTTTGTATCGGTTGTCAGATTGAACTCTTTGCCATCCTTATCACTGGCTGTTACAAGGTTCCACTTACCGTCAGTCTCATTCCACTTTTCCAGCGTGAAGGTTACACCACTGAGTTTGTTTGGCGTACCAGAGCCAACACGTCCGGTTTTAACAATCTTCACTTCGCCATAAGTTGTTCCATTTTTCGGATAAACATGGATATCGTACAGCCATTCGTTGAGACTGCTTGCTTTCGTCATAGGAACCGATACCAGGAACGGCTTCACCGGGCTTGTAACCTTATCCGGGGTACCGGTCTCAACAACTACATACAAACCAAGCGGGAGCTCGGTAAAACTGGCAATGCCGTTTTCGTCAGTCGTATCTGTAGCGAACACCTTGGAATAGCTCTGATCAGGTTTAATCGCATCCTCGGTTTCGTTCAGGTATGTATCGACTGTAACCTTTGTTTGGCCATCCGTACCGTCATAGTAATTTCGGAGCGCGGCACGGTCCATAACCTGATAAATGCTGAACGTTGCACCCTTCAATGCTGTAGCACCCTCGGGGAGTTTATCTACATCGTTCTCTTCACCAGTGCTGTTCGGCTTTACCTGGCCATTGTACTCATACTTATGAATCGTAATGGAACCGGTATCCTGCGTCCAAACATCCTGTGGTGGCGTTGTTGCCGGTGTTTCACCGTTGTCCGCTGCCATTGCTGGCATGGCGCACAGGCTGAGGGCCAGGGCGGCGCTCAACAGGCCTGTGAGAAAACGTTTTGCTTTTTTCATTTCAGTACCTCTTCTCTTAAAAAAATCATCATCGGATGGGCGGCAAAGCCGCCCGGCTTAGGGGTTCTGCATCAGCACGGCGTGCAGTGCGGGGCGCTGCAGCGGGGAAACGCTGCCGCGCCGCCCGCACTGTGCCGTAAAGAAAAAAGGAAGGGAAAACCGGGCCGCTTGCCCACTTGGCTTAAGGTGCATCTGAAAACAAAGGAAATAACGGATATTTCGCAGCCACAAGCAGGATGTAAGGCAAAGAGCCACCGGAATCCTTTCCGGATCCCAAGGCTTTTTAAGCCTTAACGCAAAATCCGGCTGCGCTTATAGAAACAGGCGATATTTTCCGCTTTTCAGTTATACCCCGGCTTATGGCTGCGCCCTGCCGTAAAACGGGCGCGCACTGGCGGGCAGGCCCTGTACCCTGGGGGTTGCTGGGTTTCCGGGGGATGGTTAATGTCGCCGGCCCCCTTTCCTGTTGTAGCGGAATGTGAATATCAACAGCCCTGCCACCGCCAGCGGCATGCCGATCAGCAGCCACAGGCTTGGCGCGTCTGCACCCGTGTGGGGCAGCTCAGGCGTTTTACGGTTCAGAACGGTAAGGGTCAGGGTGTAGGTGTTGTCGGACTTCGTAAACTTGTTTTTGTCATCAATTAGCTGCCCATCAATATAACACTTGCCGCCTTGGGTAAATTGGATCACAATTGGCTGTGCCAACAGGTTGTACCCCGGATGTGCCTTGGTTTCCGTCAGGCGGTATGTACCGGGTTCCAGATTTGTGAACACATTGGTGATTTTGCCGGTGCCGTCCGTTTTGGCGGTAATGGAACCTTTGTTTGTGCTATTGGAACCTGTGTTTGTGGCGGTATCGAATTTATAGTTAGGATCTACCTTCTGCGTTTCTCCTTCGGTTGTTGTTTCGACCAGCTTTTCCAGCTTGAACTCAACACCACTCAAGGGCACGTCATTGTTATGTTCGTCTTTTTCCGCGTCCTTCTTGATGATATCCAGTACAAACTTCGGGTTCTGCAGCGTGTTGGTCAGCTCAATCTTGCCGCTGCCGCCGGTGATGGTTCCATCGGTGGCTGTGGCTGGCGTTGTAGTTGCGCCGTTTTCGCTGTTCGTTTCGCTGTTTGGTGTTGCTTTAGCCGTTGCCGTTACAACATACGTATTGCCCTTAATCGTAATGGTTTTGCCTGGTGCTACCGCGGTAAATGTACCGGCGTCCACCGTACCTTCCACAATGCGGTACACATAATCGGTGTGGATATCACTCGTATCCGTATTGATTTGGTACTGATCCAAACCGCTAAAGGTACGCCGCCAGCCGCTTTCACCGTATTCAATGGTAACATATTTTGGGCTGTCTGCTCTCGGGTAGTTTACCGGTGTCCAGTCTGCTTCGTTTGTGCTGGTTGCCAGGCGGCGCTGGAGCTGGATGTAGATTTGTTTCGGCTGCTTCGCAGAGCTAAGATCGTCCTTACCATTTGCATCTTTCCAGAGCTTATCGAACTCAATGTTGATCAGTTTGCGCTTAGTGTTGATAAAGATTGCGGTAACTTCCAGATCTTTCGGATCGTTCGGATTTTTGCTCTCCACAATCTCGCCTTCCACCATGGTGTTGTAGATCACATCGGCTTTATTGTTAGGCGGAACGGTTACGCTTTGCAGTCTGGATTTATCTTCCGGTGTTTCTTCCTCGATGGTATAGCGGGTGCCAACGGGGATGCCGGTGATGGTTCCGGTGTGTTCTGGGTTGTTCTTATCGCTCATGTCGATCTTAACATACCTTATGATGTCCCCTTCTTCCAGACCAGCACCGCCAACATCACTAAAGGTAACTTTGAACTTGTAGGTTCCGTCCAAGGTTTCGCCGTCTGCGGCCTGCTTTTGGATTTTCAGCCCGCCGGTTTTGACGGTGTTGACGTATTCTACCTTTAGCTTTGTCAGCGTGGAGCTATTTTCGTCCGGGTCCTTATAGGAGCGGAAGACGATGGTGTTTTTGTCAGGCTTCGTGCTATTCGCCGTGTAGCCCGTATTGCTTACCTCTCCATCGACATAAGCTTCCGTTCGGCCATCATCGGGACCGCTTCCCTCCCGCCCGTCTAACGAAGGTATTGAATCAGGAAGACTTACGCTCTTACCTCCTTCCATCGAAGTAACCTTCTGCCCGTTCTCGTACACGGTCCATTTGGTGTCGTACAGGTTTTTGTTCAGTTCCTCATTGAGCGAAATGTAGCTGCCGCGGCGGAACTGGTCGCTGAAGGTAACGGTTTCTCCAGCTTCCAGAACAAAGCGTCCGTCCTTGTCCACCAACTGGGTTTCGTTGTCCATGGTGGAGGTGTACTGTGCGTTTTCGGCGTTTTGCAGCTGACCGGTTTTGGCGGAGCCGTAATCCGGGATTTCCTTCTGATCGGTTGTAAAGCCGGTCATCGTACTTGGCACCGCTTTGGGAATGAAAGTAAAGTTCCTGAAATAGATGTTGCGGCTATAGTTATCGCCCACGCGGATGGTTTTGACGTTGCCGCTAAAACCGTCCTGCTCTTTCATCTTGTGCAGGTCCAGCTTTACGGTGACCCATGTGCCTGTCACCAGTTCGACCGAGCCATACGTTGCGCCGTTAATGCCTGTTGTGCCAAGGCTGCCTTTTTGGACTTCCTTCTCATCCAGCAGTTCCAGATACAGGTTGTTGAGGGAAAGGTCACCTCCACTATCCCCTGGATCAACGTAAACCTGGAACGTAAGGAAGCGCATGTTGTCTTTGATATTGATGGGGGCATTCAGCGTCAGGATGCCACGACGTTTATAACGCCATTTACTGACGGGTTCCGTATCCGTATAGCGTGCGTACCAGTGAAGGACCTTTTCGGTATTTTGCCCGGGATTTTGCCCGGGATCTTGCCCGGAATCCGGCTTGGAATCTGGCCAGGGGTTTTTAACCAACTCGAAAATGTAGTCATCTTTCTTTCCTGGGGTTGCGGGTTCAATCTTGTTTTCTTTCGCAGTCAAATCCACCACTTCGGTATCGCTTGGATTCGGTTTAGCGGCCTCTTTTTCTCCATAATGGGTTGCCTGGTTCTGGATGGTGAAGTTGAAGATTTTCTGGTTTTTAAAGCAGTTTTTGAAGTCATCATCAGTAACGTTGGTCAGATCGACTTCTTTTTGAACCTGCAGCTCGTTATTATCCGGGAAGTTGAACGCCACCGCCATGTTGGACTCCCACATACCGCGTTCCATGTAGTACATGGTAAGGGTGTGCTTGCCGGTGGAAAGATTGTCGATGTGGACACTTGCGTTTTTATAAAACGTTTCGGGTTTATCTAAGTAAGTAATCCTTTTCTCCGTTGTAGGGTTGTGCTCATCACATTCATCAGCGCCATAACTATCTATCTTGTTGTACTTGACCTTGCTGACATAGGAAGTTACGGTGTCTTTATTTTGACCTTGCTGGTCAAATTCCAACACACCAGAAACTCTGGCATGATCACCGCCAATATCCAGGACAAGCTGATTGTCAATGAAAACCCACACATCATCATCACCAGAGAAGTAAAAACGAATTGGAATTTCATTTTTGTACTTGTCCTCAACTGTTCCGGTGCTGGTTAGGGTAAACGGGATTTCAAGTTTTGCACCGTAACCGTAATTGTACCTGGTTGCGCTCTTACTGGTTGTGTTTTCATTGAACGGGAAAAAGCCGTATTTCGTTGAAACACTACCTGTACTATTTGCACTGTCCACGTTGAGGGACGCATCGCTCGTATATTTAGCGGTTGTCTCTCCCGTGCTATCATTACCAAGGTACAACTGATCGCTATTTGTATCTTTGCGCAGATATAGAGAAGTTTTGCTACTGTCAAACCACCAGTATTTAACGCCCTCGCCTTTTTTCTGGCCGTTTTGCTCTGGTTCTACAAAAACTTCTTCTTGGGTAAACGGGAACTCAACATTGTGGTAAACTTCGCCAAGTTTTGCATTTTTGCTGTTTTGGCTGGTCAGGAACTTTTCATTGAAATGCGGTTCTTTCAGGGTCGTTCCATTCATCACGATGTCGCCATCGCTATCTCTTTCGTTTGCCACAATGCCCTGGAAAGCGTAGGAATTTTTTTTCTCGTTTTTTCTTATATCATAGTTCGAGTTATTGGCTGCGATAAAGATATCGTAAGAACTCCATCCGTACAAATTCAATGTACTTGCAATTTCCACAAATTTTTTATCCCAAGTGTCTGGCTGGAAATGGCCTGTATAAATGGGATATATAATGGACTTTCCGGTATTTTTATTATAACTCTGATAGTAGTCGCTGATTGCCTGATCGAACTGGCGGAAGGGTACCCAGTTGCGGTGACTTAAAGCAGGAAAATTTTGATCGTAACTATCGTAACTATTACGGTTCTTGCCATTCAACTCGTAATCTGTATAATAGTCATACAACGTACTGGTAACATACTTTGTGTTTGGTTTTTCCGTAAAAGGAACGGATTTAATATCTACTACTTTAGTTTCAGGATTTTTCCACGTTTCGGCATCACGCAGGGTACCTTTTTCGGCCCAGTAGCCTCTGCGGTTGCCACCTTTATAAATTACATCATCGCTGGCATCCGCAAAGAAACACGGTTCGGAAAGGTCGGCTGGGATGTCCATCATGGCCGTACCATTACCGTTATCGGCTGCGTTTTCGTTCACAACTGCCCAAGAAGCAAAACGGATTTTTGTATAACCTTCCGGCACTTCGTAATACCAGATGTTGGTGTCCTTTAGTTGACTCATCTCCTTTGTTATAGGATCCTTACCATCGCCCGTCAGATAGCACCAAAGCTTACCGTCGTTCGTCGGCATGCCACATCCAATCGCGCCATGTGTTTCACTTGTTTCATTCTCATAAGAAAGCCCGGAGAAAGTTGCATCGAAGTAAATAACTTGCTTGCCTTGCTTGCCTTGCGGGGTTCCCCAGGTGGATTGGTTATTTCCTTTATAAGTAAAGCAATATTTTTTGCTTGCGTTATAAAGGAATGTATTTCCGTCTGTTCCCTGTTCGTAGAAGTTATAGCTCTCACTTAACGGTTTGCTACCATTTTCGGCAAAGAATTGAACAGAAGAGCAGGCACTTGTAGGAATTTCAAATCTCGGCTTTTTGTCTTTGGCAACATTACCGATCGTTACCGTTTCAGTTGCCGTTGTATTTCTGGAAGAATTTTGTTCCGTAAATACTGCGGTTACATTTGCCAGGTCAGAATCACTCAGGTTTTCAAAGACCATCTTCTGGCCGCCAAAAGCGGTGTGGACAGCAGGGTTAGGTAATGCTGATGCATCTGCCCAGACGGCATCATTCCAAGCTACATCACCATTTACGCTGTTTGCATCGCCATCATAATATTTGTCATTAAATACGTCAACTTTTACAAAATGATTTGTCGTATTGTTCTCTTCAGGTGGAGCTGTTACTTTTACTTTATGGCTTTTATCTAAAGTAAACTGCATCCAGACATATCCGCCCCAGGGGCATATCGTCTGGTCGCCATTTATTTTATAAATGCGTTGGCCTTTGGAAGTAATTTTGTCGGGAACAAGGGACATTGGCTGTTCGCCAATCTCTCCGTCTTTTTCCTGGCTGCCATTTCCGCGCTTTGCATTAAAGGTAATTGTAGAATTTTTTGTTACTTCCCAACTGCTCGGGACTGCAAAGTAAACGGTAAACTGATTAGATTGTGTGCTAACCCCCAGCGCCCTATCCATATCTTCCGCTTCCTCGGCGTCCATCTGCGGCTGTTCGGTCGGTTCCGGGGTGGCGGTGGGGGTCACGGTCGGCACAGGGGTGGCCGTTGCGGTGGCTGCCGGTTCCGGGGTCGGGGTAGGTTCTGCCGTGGGCTCCGGCGTTTCGGTCGGGGCGGGCTGCTCCGGCCCGGCGCTTTGTTCCGGTTCCGGGGTGGCGGCATCCGGCACCGGGGTGGCGGCGTTCTGCTCCGGCGGAACGGTATCCTCCCCGGAGGCCGTTCCCGGCTCATCCTCCAGCAGCTCTACTTCGTCAGGTGCGTCGGGCAGAGGATCCACCTCGGCGTATACAGGCAGGGCCATTGCCATAACCAGGCAAGCGGTGACAAGCAGCGCTGTCAGCCGGCGTGCCCAACCTGTTGTGTTGTTTCCTGTTCTATTCAATCTGCTCACCCGCCTTTCGCGCTGGCTTGATGGAAGCACATTGTTCCACAGGGGATCCCTGTGGAACAGTAAAGGCATCACCGCACAATTCCCGCCTGACGGCTTAAGCACCGCTCCGGCGGCTGCGGCACGGCATCTGCGTTGCCAAAATGCTCGATAAGACATCCAGTATTATCTGCGTTTTTGGCTTAGCATCTGCCGTACCTCGCTCGCCGTATCGGCACTTAGAATTATGCGGTATTGCCTAAAAGAAGCCAGCTTCTTTTACTTGCGCAACCGTTGCCATGTTGTTTTCAAAAAAATTACGCATCGAGTCTTCTCATTGCGCATTTACTTTTCAGTGTTAAAGTATAGCACCTTTATACCAGAAAGGCAATACAATCCACGTAAATTCCTGTTTTTCAGCACTTTTACTGATTGCGTTTTCCTCCAATTATACAATGTATTCAAAGCCTTTGTATAATTTATTCCTGATTTTCTTTTTGGCAGTGGTCCCTTTTATATACTTTGACCGCGCGTTTATGATTCTCTGCGCACATAGAGCGCAACTTTGCAGCAAAATTCGCCTTTTTTGCTACATTTCCCTGCTTTTGCGCAATTATTTGTTTCGCATGCGCCTGTTTGCGGCGGGGCCTGGCGGCTGGGTGGGCGCCTTGTGGGAGGGATGGCAGGTTTGCGGCGCACGGTTCCCGTTTTTTTGCGGTGCGATGGGTACACCGCGCCCCTGCAAACGGTTTGCGGTGTTTGCGGCGGCGGGTGTGTTTTTGGTGGATTGCACGCCCGCCAACGGGACGCCGTTCTCCCTTTACAACGGGGTGCGGGTTTGCTGCAGATATGCCATTCGCTTTTTGTCCCCCCCCTGCCCCGCCCCTGATTCCCGGTTCCCCCTTGCCGATTTCTATCTGCGCCAGCTCCTGAGGTGCCTCTGAGAGCAACGAAAATAGCGGATCTTTCGCAAGCACAAAATCCGGCTGCGTTTACTGAGGCAACACCGCACAATTCCCGCCTTGCGGCTTAAGCACCGCTCCGGCAGCTGCCGCACCTCGCTCGCCGTATCGGCACTTAGAATTATGCGGTATTGCCCTGAAACAGACGAGCTTTTTGACGTTTCAGATAGATCCCAGCTCCCAGCTTTCAATCTATCCTGTGTAAACTGCAACCCCTCACGCGCCATTCTGTGCGGCACTTACCTTATAATAAAGGGGTGCTGCCCTGTGTGAATTTGCAACTGATCTATTTGAAGCAGCTGTGAGCTGTTGCAATTTTGCACAGGGTATTGCCCGCATTCTGTGCCGAACATTCTCGAAACGTGTTGGAAAAACGCACAGGATTGCCTTGTTTCCCTATGCCGCTTACCGTTGGAAAAACGCACAGGTTACCCCCGGAACAGTTGCAATTTTACACAGGGTATTCCCGCTCCCCTGCCCCGCCGTGACCCGCGTACCTGTTGGAAAACCACACAGGATAGGCCCGTTCCCCGTGTTGCAATTTACACAGGTTTGGCTGTTTTTGGCTTATTTGCAACTTTACGCAGGTTGCTTTCCGCACAGGAAAATGGTGGTGGAATGCACAGGCTGCAGTTGGTTGAACACACAGGTTTGCGTTGTTAAATTACACAGGCTCTACCTATTACTAATATAGAACTAAACATCTAAGCCATAATAACAACCAGAGGTAAGCCGGGAGATGGGGGAGAACGGGAAAAAATTGGTGTTGCCATTCCATCAGGTTACAGAACCCTGAAACGGCAGGACAGAAAAGCACAATAAAACCCTGTGTAACCTGCACCCGGGCTGCAGCCCCCACAGGATATATGGCAAAGCACAACGCGGGTGTTGCATTTTGCACAGGGTAATAGCGGTGAAACCCTGTGTAAATTTGCAATTCTTGCGCTGGACAACAGGATGTGCTATAATGTTTAGCATGATGTGCGTGACCACCCGGGATACAGCAACCGATACAGGAGGCCCCTGCTTATGGCGGCAAGTAAACAGAAAAAAGATGATCCGTTTGTCGTTACGTTTGAAGAACGCGGGGACCAGACCATCGTTCGCAAATCCAATGACCTTGTACAGATGACGCGCAACAACCTGACGCTGAGCCAGCAGCGCCTGATGCTGCATATTTTTTCGATGATTAAGCCGGAGGATACGGACCTGCCCTCTTATGAGCTGAGCATTTATGATTTTATCAAGATGACCGGCATGGACCCGCACAGCGGGGCGCTGTACAAGCAGGTGCGCAAAAATATTGAGGAGCTGGCCAACGCGCCCATCCAGTGGATCAAGAATAACGGAACTTCCACGGTGGAAACATTCCGCTGGATCGATAAAGTGCGCATTGATGAGGGCCGCGCGCGCATGACCATCACGCTGGATCCGGTGCTGAAACCGCACCTGGTGCAGCTGAAAACCCTGTATACCACCATGGATGTGACCTACACCATGCTGATGCGGTCCACCTATTCCATCCGCATTTACGAGCTGTGCAAGAGCTACCAGAGCCTGTACCTGAAAAAGAAAGCGGCCGGGGAACCGCTGGTATGGAACCTGAGCATGCTGTATGAACAGCTTTCGTATACGGCCAACCGATGGTCGGATTTCCGCCGCCTGGCACTGGAAAAGGCAAAGGCGGAAATTAACGAAAAGACGGATATTATTTTTAATTACGATGTGTACGAAAAAAAAGGGCAGAAGGTTCTTTCGCTGGTGGTAACGATTGACCCGGTGGATGATGCCGCCGCACAGGCCAACCTGGACAGCATCAACAGCACAGTGCGCAAAAAGAGCAAAAAGAAGGGCCGCCCCACCGTGGCGATTGAGGATTCGCTGCTGGATGACCCCAGCGTGATCACCTTTGATTATGTTTCGGCACCGGAAACAACGATCCCCTATTCCTTTGGACGCCACCGCACCGAGCTGCGGGAGGAAATTGTTGTGAAAGCGCGCATGGATCAGCTGCGCGCGGAGATTACACCCGAAGAGCTGCACGCGGTGGAAGTGATCATTGATGTGTTGGCAGATGCCTGCTGCACCATCCAGGCAGGCGATGGCGAGCAGGACGGCGGCAACAAAACGGTGTTTGGAAAGATGAATGCCATCATCCTGGATTGCGGCGGGCTGACCAGTTGGCTGGCCGGTGTGGCACCCCGTTATGCACAGGAGATCATTCCCCGGTCGCAGACGATGCGCAGCCCGGCGCGGTACCTGAACAAGGTGCTGCGCGAGGATATGGATAACTATCGCATTTATATTTTCCGCAAGGCAAAGCCGGCAGCAGAACCCAAAGAGGAGCTGTTGGAAGCGGAGTACCATGTGATGGACGAGCCGGTGCAGCAAACGATGCCGGAGCCTGAGTCGCCCAAGGTAGAGCTGATTCCCGAAACGATTGTAAAACGGCAGGATATGCGAAAAGAGTTTGCAAAGTTTGTAGATGATGGATACCTGGAAAAGACGTTGACGAGCGGCCAGCGCGGCGCTTACCACGAAATTTACCGCCACCTGGCAGCGCGGTGCGTGCCATCGCCTTCCAGCCTGCGCAATGGGCTGAAAGACGAAATGCGGCTGCATTACCTGGCCTGCATGAATGAAGTGATTGAAAAGTATGGCAGCCTGACCCCATTGATGGAAGCTATGGCGCATGAACTGGACTTTGATGTGTTCTGGGCAAAGGCCGCCAAGGACCCCAACGTGAATAACCCGATGGGGCTGTTCTACCACATTATTGAAGAACGCGCGCTGAACCCGATCGGCACCATAATGAACGACCAGGCACAACGGCAGAAGGTTGCCGCCAAGGAAAAAGGTGAAAAAGATAAGTGGCACAACGAAAGCTGGATGGATGCTTTTGAGGAAGATATCCCGGATGACAGCGAAGAGTAATTGAGATGAAGCGGAGCGGAACATCCGGGAACGCTATTATAATAAGGTAAGCAGCGGCTGGCAGATTGCTGGCCGCTGCTTTTTTGTTGGGGTGCAGCTGAGAAATGGAAATATCCGGCGTTTTTTGATTTCAGATAGACCTTGGGCAACACCGCACAATTCCCGCCTTGCGGCTTAAGCACCGCTCCGGCAGCTGCGGCACGGCATCTGCGTTGCCAAAATGCTCGATAAGACATCCAGTATTATCTGCGCTTTTGGCCTAGCAGCTACCGCACCTCGCTCGCCGTATCGGCACTTAGAATTATGCGGTATTGCCCTTGGGATAATGGGTGAGAATGAAGGTAGGTGGGCGGGAATGCCTGGATGAAGTGAAGAAGGATGGGAAGGAAAAGCGGCAGAGAAAAGCGTGAACAGCAACGAAGAGATGCCTGCATAATATTCGTCAAAATATCCGTTGACACGCGCGAAGCATATGATATAATAGAAGCTATAACAGCAACGAAGAGATGCCGCACGGCATGGGGCGCCCGTTTTTGCAACACGCAGTTAGATTAAGATACCGGCGTGCGGTACCGCAAAAAGAACCGAACAAAAGGCAAAAATTAACCAACAGCAACGAAGAGATGCCTACACAAAGGCGCTCGCAAGGAGGAAAACAATGGGATATTGTATCTCAGTCTGCATTGAAAAAGGCGGCGTGGGAAAAACCGTTACCGTCTGCAACCTGGCGGCGCTGATGGCGCAGGACGGCAAGCGGGTGCTTGTTGTGGATATGGATGCCCAGGGCAACTGTACCTATACCCTGACGGGCGCCCGTGTAACCGATAATACTTTTGACCGCGCTGGCGTGTATGATATGTTCCGTGCCTATGGCATCAGCGGTACGCAGAACTATATTTCCCACACGCAGTTTGATAATATTGATATAATTCCGGCAAATGGCAACACCCCAATGGCGGCCAAGCAGCTGCAAATCCTGGAACAGTCCGAAAGCACCAGTATCAATATGTTTTTGGCCATGTGCCTGGCACAGGTTGCCGGCGAATACGACTATATTTTGATCGATACCCCGCCGTCCCGCGATGTAATGGTGACCAACGCCCTGATGGCCAGTGACTTTGTGCTGATCCCCTGCGTGTGCGATGACTACAGCCGTGACAGTGTGTACCGCACTGTGGCCATGTGCCAGCAGTTGGAGCACGATGAGGGCGAAAAAATTGATGTTTTGGGCATTATCCTGACTATGGTGGAAAAAACTGCCCTGACCGAAGTGATCCGCAATGAACTGCGGGAAAGCCAGCTGGGCAGCAAGCTGTTTGCTGCCGAAATCCGTAAGGGACAGGCTGTAAAGGATAGCACCCGCCTTGGTGCGCCGGTTGTGCTATGTGCACGCAGCAGCAACCCGGCAAAGGATTATGCAAAGGTGTATGCCGAACTGAAAACGCGCGTTGAACAGGAGGCAGAGTGATGGCAAGCAAACTGGACCGACTGCAGAAGAAAGGCTTTAAAGTAAACGAAGCAGCGTTAAGTAAGATCGCGCGCGGCGACCAGGAGCCGGGCGGTGAATACAGCGAAATCAATATCAATGATATTGAAGAAAACCCGGATAATGCCCTTTACCGTGAGCTGGATACCGAGGAAGATATTGCGCTGCTGGCCGATGATATCCGCCGCGCGGGGCTGCTGCACAACCTGGTTGTGTTCCCTAAGACCGGTGTTGGCGGAAAATATGTGCTGCTTTCCGGCGAGCGCCGCCTGCGTGCGCTGCGCCTGTTGGTGGAGCAGGATAAACGCGAGCAGGAAGAAAAGCAGCTGCCCAACCGCATGAGTGAATGGCAGAAAGTGCAGTGCAAAGTGGTGCGCAACTTGACGGAAAACGAAAAAGTTGTGTATATTGACAGCGCAAACCTGCAAGTGCGCGGCGGCATCAGCAATGAACGTGTGATGCGCCAGGCGGCGGCGCGTTTTGTGGAAAACCTGCAGAAAGCACCGTATAACCTGAGCGCAGCGGAAGCGAAAAAGGCGCTGAAAGAGGTCAGCCCGCTCAATTCCCGCACGATTGATAAGGCGCTTTCGATTCAGAATGATCTCAACCCTGATCTGCGCCGCTTGCTGGATGAGGAATTCCTGAACCGAGCCGAGTGCGAAACCTATCTCCGCCTGACCCTGGAAGAACAGGCCCGTGCAGCCGCAGTGTTTTTGAAAATCGCAGCCCTTGACCCACGCAGCCATGAGCGCCGCGCCATTAAGGACGCATTGACCACCGCCATGTTGGATGTAGCAGTGGAACGCCGCAGCATGCAGGAGCGCGAGAGCGTATTTGCAGCAGCGTTGCAAAATGCACAGGATGCAATCGGTCAGGCCAAGACGCAGGAAAACAAGGCGGCGGCAGTAGATAAAGACCACAACTTTATTTCGGCTAAGCTGCCTACCACGGCTCGCAAACTGCGTAAAATTGCAGCGGCAAAAAATATTGAAGCTAAGATCCGCAGTTATACGGCAGAGGACCGCAAAGCGATGTCGGACCAGATGCAGGAGCTGATTGCGGCAGCGCAGGAGCTGAAAGCACTGATTGACGCTGTGGAATAATCCAGATCCACGAAAGCAGCAAACAACAAAAATCCATGCAAATAGGAATACAGGAATCCACGATATGAAACAGCGAATTGTCATCCGGCTGCACCTGGCTGTGCGGGCAGTGCTGCAAAGCGAAGCGGACTGGCGCGGCACGCGGCTGGGCACCCTGACATCGGAGCTGATCCATGAACAGGCTGCGAAAGCGCGCCTGTGCGGGGTGCAGAATTACGAGTTGAACCCCGTCAGCAGCCGCTATGTTCCCGTTACAAACGGGACAAAGTATAAGCAGACATCTGGCCTGGAGCAGATCTCCATCTATCTGAACGATGAGGATATGCAAACCCTGAAAGAGCTGGCACTGGCCAACGATAGTGTGCGTGTGATCAACGGCAGGCAGGCAATCACCTACCGATATGTTGTTCCCGGAATGCTGCTGAACGACCCGGTGTTTACGGGGCTGACAGAGCAGAACAGCACGGCAGGGTAAGCACTTCAAAATCTTGAATAAATCAAAGGCGGCACCGCGTTTTTTGAAAGACGCGGTGCCGTTTTGTATGCAAAGCAGCCTGAAAATACTACAAAACATAAACCTGTGCGAAATTACAACAAAACGGATAGAAGGTGAGAATAGGAAAAAAGGAGAAATATGTTGGAATTTTACACAGGTTTACAGAGCAAAACATGAGGAAAAGCGCGATGCAGCGTTTGCGAAATAAAGCGGATTTTGGGTGAATCAGGTGCGGGGAACCAAAAAAGAGGGGAAACCTGTGTAAATGGCAACAATCTGCAGGGTGAATTACCTTTTTATAATACGACAGGGATAGTAATACCCTGTGTAAAGATGCAACACTGTACGCTGCGAAAGGGAAGAGTTGCAATTTTACACAGGGTATTGGTTATTCTGTCAGGAGGAGTAGAAGGAAAACACTAAAAACAAAATGGCATATATGAGCCGTATTATACGATTTGGAATTAAAACAGCCGACCAAACGATGGGATTTGGCGGGATAGGGAGAAAGGCGAAAGTTGATATGGAGAGAGCGAGGGCAGAGGTTGGCATGCTGCTTGATAGACAAAAGCGTGGAAACGTGATGTGAAATGGCGGGAATACAACGCTGTTTTTGTATTAAACTTATTAAATAATACAATTTGTATTTCTGTACAGAGAATCTCTTTGGAAACCAAGCGGGAATAATTCGACGATTTAAGCAATAGTAGATGGCCTGCAACTTGAGAAAGTATTGGCAACACCGCATAATTCCCGCCTTACGGCTTAAGCACCGCTCCGGCGGCTGCCGCACCTCGCTCGCCGTATCGGCACTTAGAATTATGCGGTATTGCCTATTACCTTCGCATCGGTGAAAGACAGTCAAAATAAATGCGGAATGGTTAGTAGCAAGGAGAAAATGACTGCCGGACGCCGCGGAAATCGGGCAGCATAAAAACATGAATTTTTTAGATACACCCTAGAGGCAGCCTGTGGAATTCACCCTTCAAGCATTTGTGGTGACAGGTGTAAACAGCGCCCGGTCCTCTCCACCGCTCTGCGGCATTTTTCCACCCCGTGGGGAACTGCCCTCAAGAGAAGCATCGTCTCCTGCAAATATTTTAGCGGGCACAACACAAACCAACAAGGTTCTCCGCGGCGGGAAGGGGAAATCCCGCCCCACAGGTTGTTTATGGGGTGGATGTGTGGGATATAATAATCCGCAGAGGAAAATTCCGTCCTACCACCCTGCACAAAAATCCATCCCAGGCCATCATTCCAACCCACCAAAAATCCAGAATGTTCCCCCGCCCGAACCACCCACTCGCAAAATAAAAGCTACCCGCCGATCCTAATAAAACGCTCAACCCCCTATCCTAGGGTGTATCTGAAAAGGCGCCCCAAATACGCAAAAAGCTAACCATCATTCCGTGATTTTTGTCTTGCCCTTGGGGCAAAAGGGCTTTATACTGGTATATGAGTGGTAGTCTGCCCCAGTGTAAGGGCAGGCAGAAAGAACGGTTTTGCCCTGAACACGGGTGGGGGCTGCAAGATGTATAAACTGATTATTATTGATGATGAAGAAAAGATTGCCAGCGGAATGGCCCAGCTGTTCCCCTGGCAGAACATTGGGTTCGAGGTGGTGCAGGTGTTCACCGGCGCACGCAAAGCCCTGCAATATATTGCCGAAAACCCGGTGGATGTGGTGCTGACCGATATTGAAATGCCGGATATGAACGGCCTGGAGCTGAGCCATCAGCTGATGGAATACCCCAACATCCAGAAAATATTTTTCAGCAGCTACAGCAATTACGAATACTTCCGCGCGGCACTGCAAAACGGCGTGGCGGATTACCTGATGAAACCGGTGGCCTACAGCGCCCTGCTGGAATGCTTTGAAAAGGTCAAAGCCCGGCTGGATGCCCGCTGATCCTATGTCAAGAAAAAGTACAAATTAAGAATGACTTTTTTCCATCTTGCCAGCATACTTAGCCGGCAAGTTTTTGCTCCAGCTCTAATAGTTTATTCCTGTATTGTTTTTCATACTCATCAGGCGAAAGATATCCACAATGACTATGAATCCTTACTGTATTATAAAATGTCTCTATGTACTCAAAAACAAGGCGGTATGCATGTTTATAATCAAATATTTTAAAGCGGTTCAGCCATTCTCGTTTTAATAGTGAATGAAAGGATTCTATGCATGCATTATCCCATGGGTATGCTTTCTTTGAGTAACTGTTTATCATTCCTTCTGTTACTTTCTGGAATGCCTGGGATACGAATTGTATACCTCTGTCACTATGAAACACAAGCGGCGAGGTGACATTTCGCATCTGCTTCGCTTTGTTTACACATTCTACTACATGGATTGCTTCAAGACTCTGACTGAGTACCCATGCTATGATTTTCCTTGAGTAAAGATCCATTATGCTTGTCAGATACACAAATCCATTGTATGTCCATATATACGTGATATCAGATACCCATACAGCGTCCGGCCTTGAAGGATTAAACTGCTCATCAAGGATATTTTGCAGTTCACTGTTGAAATCAGAATCGATTGTTGTTACTGTATATGGTTTTACCCATTGCGCTTTGATCCCCATTTGGCGCATATAATTACCTACCGTTTTTTCAGCAATAGATTCCCCCTGCCTGTGCAGCATTTCTGTGATCTTGGGTGCACCATAGTTCTGATGCGATCCATCATAGATCTGTTTGATAGCATCCTTGATATGATCACGATGCTTTTCAGAAACCGATGGGACACGTTGCTTCCATGCACGGTATCCAGAGCGTGAAACACCTAATATTTTCAGTACCCCGCTAACAGAAACCCGGTGTTTCTGTGGCAGTTCTGCCACCTCTGTGGTGTATTCTGAAGTGGCAGTATAAATAGCTTCTGTTATTTTTCCAGGATACCGATTGCTTTTTTTAATATTTCAAGGGCATCCTTAGTATCTCGCAGTTCTCTTTTAAGACGGGCAATTTCTTTGGCTTCATCACTGGAATAATTACCTGTTCCGCGTGTGGGGACAGAACCTTCATTTTCTCTGGCTGCCTTCATCCAGTTTTTTAATGCAGACTCGCTGATCCCAAGGTTCTCAGCAGCTTTTTGAACGGTCAGTTCAGGATGATCTTTTCTGTAACGGACAGCATCCTCTTTGAATTGTTTTGAATATTGTGTACCTTTTGCCATAATGTTCTTCCTCCATATATTAATTTTATATCATCTATTGGAAGAAGTCATCTTTACTTTGTACTATTTATATACTACCACCACGCAGCGCCGTGCAGGAAACCGCCCCCAAGGCCTATTACGACCAGATCGTGTACGATGTGCAGCAATACTTAAAAGATAATTACCGCACTGCCACGCTGGAAGAAGCCGCGGCCAAGGTTTCCTTGAGTCCGGCTTATCTTTCCCGCGTGTTCAAGGAAAAAAGCGGAACCAGCTTTTCGGAGCTGCTGCTCAAGACGCGGATGGAAAAAGCATGTGAGATGCTGGCGGATATCCACTATAAAAGCTACGATATTGCCTATTATGTCGGGTACGATAACCCCAAAAACTTCTCCCGTGCGTTCAAAGCGTATTATGGGCAGAGCCCATCGGAATACCGCAAATCCCGCCTGGATGGTGCCGCGCTATGAAGGGAATGAAGCGGAAGTTCTTTTTGAAGCGCATGTGGAACTTTGTGGTGGTCATGCTGATCCCGGCGCTGCTGCTGGTGGCCGTTACCACCTATATGACCTTTGTGACCCAGATGCACCGTATGACGCAGGACAATGAGCGCGGTATTGAGGCTGTGCGCTCCAACATCTCGCTGGTGCTGGATTCGGTCCTGGCGCAGAACAGCTACATGACCGGCATGACCCGCACCAACATGGTGTTGAACAAAGCTCTGAAAAGGGAAAGCCTTGCTTACAACGATGCCATCTACCTGCGCAGCCTGGTATCCTCACTGAACAGCATGACCAACGCGTATGATTACGTGGATTCGGTTCTGATCTATATGGATGGGTACGACCGTGCGCTGACATCCAGCGGGCTGGTCAACCTTTCGGCGGATGATTACAGCGGCTGGTACAGCGTGTATTCCTCTATGTCGGATACCGAGCGCACCTGTATTGCCCCGGTGGTGGTGAACGCAGGCAAAGCCAGCGAGAGAAGGCAGCTGGTAGTGTGCGCCCGGATGATGACGATGGAAGGCTGTGTGGCCGTTACCCTGAACATCAGCCACTTGCAGGAAATCATTGCCGTGCTGCGCCCGTCCGATAACCAGCACCTGTACCTGGTTGACGGCAGCGGCCGCCTGCTGGCAAAGGCAGGGGACGCAGGCGCGACGGAAGAGCTGCAAAACCTGATGGGCAAAACGCTGAGCGGGGCAGGGAACACGGCGGAACAGGAGCACGAGTTCTGGATCAAGCTGGATGACCGGGACTGCCTGTTGAACTGGCAAAGCTACCAGAACCCGGATTTCTACATCGTATCTACCATTGACCGGGCCATGATCCTGGAAAACCTGGGCGAACGGTTGATGCCGCTGCTGCTGATGGCGGTTGTGGCGCTGTACGCCATTGTGTTTTTGGCATACGTCAACACCAAGCGCAGCTTTGACGAGATCAACCTGATGCTGCAGATGTTTGAGAATGCCGAGGCGGGCCGCACCATCCAGCGCCCCCAGCGCAAGGTAAATGATGAATATGACGTTATCATGAACAACATCCTGATGATGTTTTTGAACAACACCTACCTGAACATCCAGCTGAAAGAAAAACAGTACCGCCAGCAGAACGCCGAGCTGACCGCCCTGCAGTTGCAGATCAACCCCCACTTTTTGTATAATACCCTGCAAACGCTGGATATGGAAGCCCGCAAGCTGAACGATGATGGGCGCATCAGCGCGGTGGTGGGGTATGTATCGGATATCCTAAAGTATTCGCTGACCAACCCGCAAAAGAGCGTCAGCCTGCGGGAAGAGCTGGACTACCTTAAAAAATATGTGGAAGTGCAGCACTACCGCTTTGGGGACAGCTTTATTATTTATTATGAAGTGAACGACGATGTGATGGACGTCGAGGTATTCCGCCTGATGCTGCAGCCCGTGGTAGAAAACAGCCTGCTGCACGCCCTGCGCGGCAACGAACGCGGTTACATGAAGGTGCGCGCCCGCCGCATTGGCGATAAGGTGAACCTGCGTGTGATCGATAACGGCGACGGCATGACAAGGGAAGAGCTGGAAGCGCTGCGCAAACGCATTGCGGACCGCAACAGCCGCAGTATTGGGCTGACCAACCTGGACCGCCGCCTGCGCCTGCGCTACCCGGAGGAAACGGGGCTGCGCATCTGTTCCATAAAAAACCTTGGCACCAGCGTGTCGTTTTGCATCCCGTACAAAAAATATACCCCGGATGCCCCGCAAACGGGTAAAACAGAATAATAAAATACCGGGCAGGTATCTTAAATTGCGCCAAAACGCAAGAGATGATACCTGCCCGGCGTTTTGTGTCAAATGATGAATCCTTTTAGCAAGCGTGAGTCCTTTTATAAATCTGCCAAACAAATTATAATAAAACCATGATAAGGCTCGATGAAAAGGGCCGATTTAGAAGGAGGAAAACAATATGAAAAAGCAACTTATGGCCGGTATGATGGCCGCCAGTATGGCATTGTCTCTGGCCGCATGCGGCGGCAGTGCTGCCAGCAGCGCAGCCCCGGCAGCCGACAGCACCAGCGGCGCTGCCTCTACCAGCACCGCAGCTTCCACTTCCAGCGATGAACAGGTGACTTTGCGCTTTGCCTGGTGGGGCGGCGATGAGCGCGCCAACGCTACCATGGAAGTCATCAACAAGTTCATGGAAGAAAACCCCAACATCAAGATCGAAGCCGAGTATGGCTCTTCTGACGGCTACCATGATAAGCTGGCAACCCAGCTGGCATCCGGCACCGCCGCCGACATCGTGCAGATTGACCCCGAAACGATGCCCAGTTTTGTTTCCACCGGTGATTACTTCCTGGATTACAAGGACTACGACTTTGATCTTTCCAACTTTGACCCCAACTACATTGGCCTGCGCGTGAATGGTAACTATGACGGCAAGCAGCTGGGCCTGCCCACCGGCATTGCCGGCCCGGCACTGGTTGTGAACGAAGAGCTGGCTGAAAAGTACGGCATCGACTTCAACACCCAGTACACCTGGGATCAGTTCATTGAATGGGGCAAACAGGTTCATGAAGCAGACCCCGATACCTACCTGCTGTGCACCAACAAAGAGTATGTGACCAACCTGGTGTTCTTTACCTACATGAAGCAGCTGACCGGCAAGACCATCTTTGACGCTGACTCCAAAGCGTTCAATTATACCGAGGAAGATATCCAGAACTGCCTGGATCTCGTCAAGAGCCTGTACGACAACAATGTCTGCGCACCGGCTTCCTACTCTTCCGCTTACAGCAACGACGACCTGCAGTCTGACCCCAACTGGATCGCTGGCAAGTACGTCTGCACCTTCGCTTACATCTCCACCATCAATGTTATGACCGCCGCCAATGAGGGTGCAACCTATGGCACCGGCTACCTGCCCCTGCTGGACGGCGCTAAGGACAACGGCTGGGCTTGCAACTGCCCGCAGGTCCTGGCAGTTACCTCCACCTGCAAGGCTCCGGAAGCAGCCATGAAGTTCCTGGATTACTTCTTTAACAGCGATGAGGCCGAAAGCACCCTGGCCTGCGTGCGCAGTGTTCCCCCGACGGAAAAGGCCCGTGAAATCTGCGAAAAAGACGGTACCCTGGACCCGAACATGATGACCGCCGCCAACATTGCCAGCGGCTACAGCGGCCTGACCAACGACAAGTACTCCTCCGCACCGGAATCCAAGCAAATCATTGCTGATACCATCGAGGCTGTCGGTTACGGCACCACCGACCCCGCAAGCGCTGCATCCGATATGTACAAGCAGCTCTCCAGCTACATCAGCGCCCAGTAAACCTCAGCGAACATCAAAAACGGGTGTCTCCCACCGAGGCATCCGTTTTATTAAAGTGTACCTGAAAAGTCGAAAATATAGTCTATTTCTACAAACACAGCCGGATTTGGCGTTAAAAAGCCTTGGAATCCACAAAGGATTCCTGCGGCTCTTTGCCTTAAATCCTGCTTGTGTTTGCGAAATATCCGTCATTTTCTTTGTTTTCAGCTACACCAGTAAAAAGGCGGATTTTTTCCAAAGAGGTGTGATCCTATGACAAAACAAACCAAAATCAAGCACTATACCAAGCGCGATTACGCGGCGTTTGCTTATCTGGCCCCGTGGATCATCGGTATGCTGGTCCTGCAGCTGTACCCGTTTTTAAGCTCGCTGGTTTACTCGTTCTGCAACTACAAAATCACCGGCACCCCCTCGTTCACCGGCCTGAGCAACTACATCCAGTTGTTCACCATGGATAATGAGTTTTGGAACTCCTTGAAAGTTACCCTGGCCTACACGCTGTACACCGTGCCCGGCAAGCTGGTTATGGCATTGGCTGTTGCGGTGTTCCTCAACCGTGACATCAAAGGCATCAACCTCATCCGTACTTTGTACTACATTCCGTCCCTGTTCGGCGGCAGCGTTGCTGTTGCTCTGCTGTGGAAGATCATGTTCATGGATAACGGCGTTATCAACGCCATCCTGACCACCCTGCACCTGCCCAACGTACAGTGGCTGGGCGACCCCAACCAGGCCCTGCGCACCATCTGCATGATGGAGATCTGGCAGTTTGGTTCTTCCATGGTCATGTTCCTGGCCGCGCTGAAAAACGTTCCGGCAGATTTGTACGAAGCTGCCGAGATTGACGGCGCAAGCAAGGTCAAGATGTTCTTCAGCATCACCGTTCCGCAAATCACCCCCATCATCTTCTTCAACCTTATCATGCAGACCATTCAGGCTTTGCAGAACTTCACCTCTGCCTTTGTCATCACCGATGGCGGCCCCATGAAGGCTACCTATGTGCTGGGCATGAAACTGTATAAGGAAGGCTTCTCCTACTTCAAGATGGGTTACGCCAGCGCCATTTCCTGGATCATCTTTATTGTGATCATGCTGATCACTCTGGTGCTGTTCGCAACCTCCAAGTGGTGGGTCTTCTATGGCGACGAAAGCTGAGAAAGGGCGCGTGAGCATTATGACAAAACAACAAAAAAAGACCCTGAACCTGGTGCTGACCTATCTGGTCATCATCCTGATTGGCTGCGTGCTGCTGTTCCCCATTGCATGGATGATTTCGGCCGCGTTCAAAACCAACGATGAAATTTTTGGCTCCATTGCACTGATGCCCAAAAGCTTCAGCTTCCAGAACTTTATTGACGGCTGGAAAAGCGCCGGTATTTATACCTATGCAACCTATTTCATCAACTCCTTTATCATGGTCATCCCCACCACGCTGCTGACCATCGCTTCCAGTGCGCTGGTTGCCTATGGCTTTGCACGGTTCAACTTCCCGTTCAAAAAGCAGCTGTTTGCCATCCTGATCGCCACCCTGATGCTTCCCAACTCGGTCATCATCATCCCGCGTTACGTTCTGTTCAACAAGTTCGGCTGGGTCGATTCCTACATGCCATTCTGGGTGCCCGCCCTGCTGGCCTGCTACCCATTCTTCATCTATCAGCTCATCCAGTTCATGCGCGGCATCCCCCGCGATCTGGACGAATCCGCCTGCATTGATGGCTGTGGCACCTTCCGCATCTTCTGGCAGATCCTGCTGCCGTTGATGAAGCCGGCCCTCTTCTCCGCTGGCCTGTTCCAGTTCCTGTGGACCTATAACGATTACTTCAACTCCTTGATCTTCATCAACTCGGTCAAAAAATACACCATCTCGCTGGCGCTGCGCCTTTCCGTTGACGCGGAAAGTGTTGTGGTGTGGGGCCGCGTTATGGCCATGGCCTGCGTTGCGGTTCTGCCGCTGGTTCTCCTCTTCTTTGCCGCACAGAAATATTTTGTGGAAGGCATTGCAACCTCCGGCCTGAAAGGCTGATTTTCGTTTTCCTCTTTTTTGTTTGTTCCTGCACCTAAAAATGTTTGTCCCTCCTAAAAATCATTGACCCGTTGCGGGCCGGCACTGCCCGGCCCGCATTTTTTGTTGAGGTATCATAATGAAACTGGATCTGAATTCCCAAACATTAAACGTCAGCTTTGCCTGCCGGATCGAGGATGCCTGGGTGCCGGTGCCGGAAACTGCCTGCACACAGTCCGGCTTTGACTGGACGCTGAACGGTGCGCATTACAGTGCGCAGTTCACCCCCGCTGGCGATACGCTGTGCTACACCCTGCAAATGGATGCGCCCAACCCCACCCAGCTGCGCATGTGGCTGGCTGTGCCGGGGCAGAGCAATTATTTCCATGTGATCCCCTGCAATATTTACGGCGATAACCACGCCGCGGAAGCCAAACCCGGCGAATTTCCATTGCTGACGAAGGACCACCACGAGGTAGCGTTCTGTGCGCCGCTGTGGGAATTCCGTGCGGACCGCGCCGCCATGCCGCTCGCCGCCCTCTGCTGGGACGGCGGAGTGGCCGCCGCTGCGGTGGAACCCTACAGCGAAAGCGAGGCCGGGATCATCCGCAACGGTGTGTTTGCCGCTTTGCCGGATGCGTTCGGCATCAGCCTGGGGTACACCAACGACCCCACCACCTTCAAAAACCGCTCCACCCCGGCGCCGTCCACCCGCAGCATGGCCTGCAAGGCGCAGACCAGCGGCAGGATCTACCTGCACAGCGGCCCGCGAACCGAGCTGCATGAGATCATCCGGCAGGAATACGCCCGCCACCAGGACCGCGCCGTCCCCCGCAATACCCTGCGCCAGGCCGTGCAGGGCATGCTGGACACCTTTGCCTACCAGAACTTTGACGCGGCGGCGGGGGAGTATACCAACCGCTGCTGCCGCCCGCCCAGGGAGACCGAGATGCGCCCCTGGCGGCTGGTGACGGAGATCGGCTGGACGGGTGGCGGCGTGCTGGCCTATCCGCTGGTGCTCTGCCGCGATGCCCTTGGCGCGGATGCCGAAGCGCCGCTGGCCGCGGCCATGAGTGGCGAACAGCTGTTTGACCGCATTGCCGATGCGTATAACGAAAATTCCGGCCTGCTGAACGACCTGATGACCCCCAATGCCGCGGGCAGCCAGGTGAACGGCTGGTGGACCGGGTACGGCCTGGTCAAAGACTGCCACTGTGCCTATACAGTGGGCAGCGCCGTCCACTACCTGACCAAAACGATGGATTATCTGCACCAAAACGGCAAACCCTGCCCGGCCAAATGGATGGATGCAGCCCAAAAGGTGCTGCATACCGTCATGGATCTGCAGCGCGCAGACGGCGCTTTCGGCTATACTTACTCCACCCAGGAACGCAGAGTGCTGGATTGGAGCGGCTTTGCGGGCTGCTGGTTTGCCCCGGCGCTGGTTTACCTCTACCGCCTGACCGGCGAAGAACGCTGCCTGCACTCCGCCGAAAAAGCGCTGCATTACTACCATACCTTTGTCAAGGACCTGAACTGTTACGGCACCCCCATGGACACCTGGAAAGCCGTGGATGAGGAGGGCAACCTGGCCTTCATGCGCGGCAGCCGCCTGCTGTATGAGCAGACCGGCAAGGCCGAATTCCTGCAATATATGAAAGACAGCGCCGGGTACGAGTTCCTGTGGCGCTATGGCTACAAGACCTACCCGGAGCACACCCCGCTGAACCAGGGGTGGTCCGCCTGCGGCGGCGCCGTTACCTCGGTTTCCAACCCGCATATCCACCCCATGGGGGTTATTATTGACACTGACCTGCGCTATCTGGCACGGGTGACGGGTGACGGCTATTACGCCAGCCGCGCGGCGGATTCTGCCGCCTGGATGCTGCAATGCCTGGAACTGTACCCCGCAGCCACCGGCTATGGCCGTTACGGCATTTTGTCGGAACGCTGGTGCCCCAGCGATGGGCTGGATGTGGAGCGCTTCAGTGATGGCAGACCGTTCAGCAGCTGGTTCAGCCACAATCTGTGGGCTTCCGCCTGCGTGCTGGAAGCTGCATGTGAGCTGCTGCTGGAAATCGAACACAAGAAAGGATAAAAGCAATGGACCGTTATGTGACCGATATCAAAAATGGCTGCTACCAGAACCCGGTGCTGCCCATGGATTTCAGTGACCCCGACGCCATCCGCGTGGGGGAGGACTATTACCTGATCTCTTCCAGCTTTACCTACCTGCCCGGCGTGCCGGTGCTGCACAGCAAGGATCTTGTCCACTGGGAGCGCATCGGCAACTGCGTGGAGCGTCTGCCGTTTGACCGCTATGCCCAGCCCGCCCATGGCTGCGGCACCTGGGCCCCGGCGCTGCGCTACCATGCGGGCAGGTTCTATGCATTCATTCCCCTGCCGGACGAGGGCATTTTTTACACCGAAGCCACCGACCCCGCCGGCCCCTGGAGTGCGCTGCACTGCGTAAAATCCGCCAGCGGGTGGATCGATCCCTGCCCCCTGTGGGACGATGACGGCAGCGTGTATATGGCCCACGCCTTTGCCAAAAGCCGCTGCGGCATTAAGCACAAGATCCAGCTTTCCCGCCTGGATCCCGAAACGCTGGAAGTGGTGGAGGACGGCCCCATCGTGTTTGATGGCACCCTGAGCCAGCCCACCGCCGAAGGCCCCAAGATGTACAAGCGCAACGGCTGGTATTACATCTTTATCCCGGCAGGCGGTGTGGAATACGGCTGGCAGACCGTGCTGCGCGCCCGCAATGTGTACGGCCCGTATGAGGAAAAAATCGTCATGCACCAGGGGGCCAGCTCCATCAACGGCCCCCACCAGGGCGCGTGGGTCACAGCGCCGGACGGCAGCGATTGGTTCCTGCATTTCCAGGACCGGTTTGAACTGGGCCGCGTGGTACACCTGCAGCCTATGTGCTGGCACAGCGATTGGCCGTTCATCGGCCTTGAACAAAACGGCGATGGCATCGGCGAGCCGGTGACCGAGTGGGACTGCCCCAAAGGCGAAGCTGGTCCCGGCCTGCAAATAGGGGACAGCTTTACAAACGGCAAGCCCGGCCTGCAATGGCAATGGCAGGCCAACCCCCAGCCCGAAGCCTGGCTGCGCCCGGTGGCGGGGGATGCACTGCATCTGGTCTGCGGGGCCAGCGGAAGTTTGTGGCGGCAGCCCAATGTGCTCAGTCAGATGCTGCCTGCAGCGGATTTTACCGCAAACGTTACCCTTGGCCTGGCCGGGTGCGGCGCCGGAGCTAAAGTAGGGCTTAGCGTGATGGGGCAGAAATATTCCGCCATTGAGCTCTGCCGCACCGCGCAGGGCTGCACCGTGCAGTTGGTACAGGGCATGGTGAAAGACCTTGCCCCCACCGGCGATGCAGAAGAAACGATCCTTGCCGAAAAAATGGTTGACACGGATGAAATAACCGTTACAATGAAAATAACGGCTACCAAGCAGGTGCAGTATGCCCTGCTGGCAGCAGATGGCACCGCAGTGCCGCTGGGGGGAGCCCAACCCGTTGCCAAGGCAACCTGGACCGGCGCGCGCCTGGCCCTGTACGCCCGCGGCGGCACCAAAAAGGATGCTGCCTGCATCAAGCAGCTGAACATTACATTTTAGCCGGGCTTTTGGCGGCAGAACACCGCAGATGCCCGCGGCAAAAAGGAGAGCAAACTGGCAATGGCAAGTGTTACCATCCGGCTGAACAGCATTGGTGAAGTGAAAGAGTTTAACCGCATTGCGGCCACTGTGCCCGGAGATGTGGACCTGCATTCCGGGCGCTACTGCGTGGATGCAAAATCCATCATGGGTATTTTTGCCCTGAACCTGGCGCGCGAACTGACGGTGGACAGCCCAACCCTGAGCGAGGAAGAACTGCACAAAAAGTTTGCGGCTTTTTTGGCGGGCTAAGGCGTATCTGAAAACCAAGGGCAACACCGCACAATTCCCGCCTTACGGCTTAAGCACCGCTCCGGCGGCTGCGGCACGGCATCTGCGTTGCCAAAATGCTCGATAATGTCGGGTTGCGGTACCCGCATCGTGCTTCGGGGGCAAAAGCCCCTCGCACTCTGCGACCGCTGCCCCTGCTTCGGTTCGCTGTTTCCGCCACTGGCGGCGCTCACCTTTGCAGCATCCAGTATTATCTGCGCTTTTGGCTTAGCAGCTGCCGCACCTCGCTCGCCGTATCGGCACTTGGAATTATGCGGTATTGCCCAAGAAAATGACGGATACTTCGCAAACACAAGCAGGATGTAAGGCAAAGAGCCGCAGGAATCCTTTGTGGATTCCAAGGCTTTTTAATGTAAAATCCGGCTGTGTTTGTAGAAATAGACGATATTTTCGACTTTTCAGATACACCCAAACATAAAACAGGGCGGTTCACACAGAGCCGCCCCTTTTTTGTGTAGAAGATGCGCGACACTTTAGGCAACACCGCACAATTCCCGCCTTGTGGCTTAAGCACCGCCCCGGCAGCTGCGGCACGGCATCTGCGTTGCCAAAATGCTCGATAATACACAAAGTATTATCTGCGCTTTTGGCTTAGCATCTGCCGCACCTCGCTCGCCGTATCGGCACTTAGAATTATGCGGTATTGCCTTTAATAAAAAACGGGCTGCTGCCCCCCACTGCAAGCCGCAGCACCCGGAACATAAAATAGGAGGAAAGCATGACCTGTACCCACTACAACTTCCCCGTGCCGGAAGAAAAAATGGTGCGTGTAATTACCGATACCGACCTTTGCAACGAAGCGGACGATCCGTTTGCTGTTGTGCAGGCACTGTTGAGCCCCAAGTTTGATAATGTCGGCGTGGTGGCCGCCCACTTTGGCACCCGCGACCCCAACGGAATGCAGAAAAGCTGGCAGGGTCTGAAAGACTTGACGGCCCTGATGCAGCTGACGGTTCCGGTGCTGCACGGTGCGCCCCACGCTTTGCCGGATGCCGCTACCCCGGTGCCCAGCGAAGGCGCGAAGCTGATCATCCGTGAAGCGATGAAAGAGGATACCCGCCCGCTGTTTGTGCTGCTGCTTGGCCCACTGACCGATTTGGCCAGCGCCTATTTGCAGGAACCCCGCATTGCGGGCCGGCTGACCGCAATCTGGATCGGCGGCGCACCGTACCCTGTGGGCGGGCCGGAGTTCAACCTGGGCAATGATGTCAACGCCGTCAACGTGGTGTTTGGCAGCACCATGCCGGTGTGGCAGGTGCCCAAAAATGTGTACGAGATGATGCCGGTCAGTATGGCGGAACTGGAATACCGTGTGCGCCCCCAGGGAGCCGTGGGCCGCTACCTGTTTGACCAGCTGGTGGCTTACAGCCAAACGCCGGAATCCCGCGCCAGCGCGTTCCGCACGGGCGAAAGCTGGGTTTTGGGCGATAACCCCGCCCCCGGCCTGCTGCTGTATGAACACCGCTTCCAGTTTGACTGGGTGCCCGCGCCCTATGTAACGGCGGACCAGACTTATGCCGCCATCGGCCGCAATCGGCCCATCCGGGTGTATAAGGGGATCGACAGCCGTCTGATCCTGGATGATCTGTACGCCAAGCTGGCGTTGTTTGCCCAGTATATGGCGCAAAAGGGGGAGTGAACCATGCTGACTGTGACCGGCCTCTGGTTTGACCATGAGCGGACCCCCGTTGGGCTGGACCATACCCCCGTGTTCGGCTGGCAGCTGGAAGGGAACTGCCGGAACATCCGCCAGACGCAGTACCGCCTGCAAGTTGCCCTGACCCCGGATTTTGCCGCGTTGCTGTACGATGAAACCTGTGAAACCGGAAACTCCACCGCGGTGCACGCGGCGGGCCTGACGCTGCAATCGCTGCAAAAATATTACGCCCGTGTGCAGGTTTGGGCCGATACAGCTGCTGGCCCCCAGCAGACCCTGTGGAGCGAACCGGCGGTGTTCATCACCGCCCTGCTGGACCCGGCAGCCGAGTGGAAAGCCGAGTTTGTGAGCGCGGAATCCCCCGAAACCTGCAGGAAATCCTCCGCCGGTACAATGGTGCGCGCGGCGTTCACCGTAAAGCCGGGGCTGCGGGCCGCGTATGCCTGCACCACGGCGCTGGGGCTGTATAATGTTTATCTCAACGGCCAAAAGGTCAGCACCGATGAGATGACCCCCGGCTGGACAAGCTATAACCGCCGCCTGCTCTACCAGACCTATGAGGTCACTGCCATGCTGCACCCCGGCCTCAACATGGCCGGGGCAATGCTGGGGGCCGGGTGGTACAAGGGTGTGATGGGCCTGACCCGCTCCCGCAACAACTATGGCGATACCACCGCCTTTGCCATGCAGTTGACCCTTGTGTATGCCGATGGCACCCGTGAAACCGTGAACACCGGTCCAGCATGGCAGGGAACGAAGGCACCCGTGATATTCTCAGAGATTTACCACGGAGAAGCATACGATGCCGCGCTGGAACTGCCCCACTGGGCCGAATGCGAAACGCCGGAAAACACCCCCGCAGGCCGCTGGCACGCCGTGCACACCGTGCCGTACCCTGCCGCCAAACTGGCCGCCCAGGCCGCAGGCAAGGTATGCGTGCAGCAGCGCATCCCGGCGCAGCGGGTGTTTACCGCGCCGGATGGCAGCACAGTGGTGGATTTTGGCCAGAACATGGCGGGCCGGGTGGAAATTACCGTGCAGGGTACAGCCGGGCAGGTGGCTGAACTGCGCTGCTTTGAGGAGCTGGACGCCGATGGCAACCCCTACCTGGCCAACCTGCGCAAAGCCCGCACCACCATGCAATATACCTTTGCCCGCAGCCAAACGGTGACCTGGCAGCCGCAGTTTACCTATATGGGATTCCGCTATGCGCTGGTGTTGCAGTGGCCGGGAAAACCGGAACCGGCCAATTTTACCGCCTGCGTGCTGCACAGCGCCATGCAGCCGGCGGGGGAGTTTACCTGTTCCGAACCGCTGGTAAACCAGTTGAACCATAACATTTTGTGGGGGCTGAAAAGCAACTTTTTGGATGTGCCCACCGATTGCCCCCAACGCGATGAACGCCTTGGCTGGACCGGCGATGCACAGATTTTTTGCGAGACCGCCTGCTGGCTGGCCGATACCTGGACTTTTTACAGCAAGTGGCTGAAAGACCTTGCCGTGGACCAGCTGCCGGACGGCGGCGTGGCCAATGTGGTGCCCAATATTGAGGAAACCCACACCGAGGCCAACTGGCTGATGAAAAACTGCCCATATGGCGCTTCCGGCTGGGGCGATGCCGCGACTGTGATCCCCTGGGTGCTGTACCAGATGTATGGCGATGATACCATTCTGCGTAGCCAGTACCCCAGCATGAAGCGCTGGGTGGATTTTATGCGCGCCAACACCCAAAACGGTCTGTTTGATTTCAAGATGCAGCTGGGCGACTGGGTGGCGCTGGACGCCGAACCGGGCAGTTATTTTGGCGCAACCCCCACGGCGCTGACCAGCCAGGCGTACTATGCGCTTTCGGCCCAGCTGCTGGCGCTGGCGGCGGAGGTACTGGGCAACCGGCAGGATGCAGAGCTTTACGCGGGGGTTCACCGCCAGGCAGCCCAAGATTTTGCCGCAAACTTTTTTACTCTGGATGGTGCAATGACCGCCCAGACCCAGACAGCCCATATTCTGGCCCTGCGCTTTGGCCTGACCCCGCAAAAGTGGAAGCAGAAAACGATCCAGCGCCTGCTGGAACTGTTGGAACAACAAAACGGGCATTTGGTTACCGGCTTTTTGGGCACACCGTATTTCTGCGCGGCGCTCAGCCAGAATGGCTGCTGGCAGCAGGCGTATGACCTGATGTTAAAAAAAGATTACCCCGGCTGGCTGTATCAGGTGCTGCAGGGGGCCACCACTGTGTGGGAACACTGGGATGGCCGCCGCCCGGACGGCACGATGTGGTCCGCGGGGATGAACTCTTTCAACCATTACGCATACGGCGCGGTGGGGGCATGGCTGTACGGCGAGTGCGCCGGTATTGGCCAGCAGCCGGGCACGGCAGGTTTTTGCGCCGCACGGCTGGCCCCGCGCCCCGGTGGCGGGCTGCGCTGGGCCCAGGCCTGGCACCAGACCCCCTTTGGCCGCTATGCCCTGCAGTGGCAAGTTGATGACGGGAAAATCACCGTTACGGCGGCAATTCCACCCAATGCAGCGGCAAAAATCTGCCTGGAACCCGGTGCCAAGCTGCTGGAAACGGACGGCCTGCCCTTTGCGGAACAAAACGGATGCCCTACCGCCCAAGTGGGCTCCGGCCAGTATCGGGTCAGCTATACGATGGAGCAGTAATTGAACCAAAGCGTTCCTTTATGGTACAATAGCTCCAAAGAAATACAACGATTACCCGCGGGAATAGAAAAAATACTGCAGGCGAAAGGGGAAAGGGAAGCATGCAAATCAAATCTGTTGCTGTTCTGGGGGCCGGTGCAGTCGGATCTTATGTCATCTGGGGACTCAGCTCCCGCAAGGATATTCGCCTTGCTGTAATTGCCGAAGGCCCGCGTGCCGAACGGCTGAAACAACAGGGAATCACCATCAACGGCACCACCTACCGCCCGCAGGTTTGGACCCCGCAGGAAGCAAACGGCGTGGATCTATTGGTGGTTGCGCTGAAATACGGTGCGCTGCCCGGCGCACTGGACAGCATTGCCGCCGCCGTTGGCCCCAACACCACCGTGATGAGCCTGATGAACGGTGTGGACAGTGAGGAAATCATCGCCGCCAAAATCGGTGCGGAACATGTTCTGCCCTCCCTCATCAAGGTGGCCTCCCACAAGGAAGCCGACGGCTACCACTTCAACCCCGAAACCACCATCGGCATTATCTATGGCGAGCTTGCCGCACCGCTGAAAAGCGAGCGCGTGCAGGCGGTGGAAGCATTGCTTGCCGGTACGGGCATTCATTCCCGCATTACCCCGTATATTAAGGAAGAAATCTGGAGCAAGTTCCGCCTGAATGTCTGCAACAATCTGCCGCAGGCCATTTTGGGCGCGGGCGTTGGCTGTTACCAGAGCAGTGCCCACATGAAAGCCATCAGCGATGGTTTGTGCCATGAGCTGGAGGCCATTGCCGTGGCAAAGGGCATTGATTTGAGCAAGGTGGATGCAAGTTCCCGCCATGGCAGCCTGGTCCCACCTGCAACGCGCTATTCCACGTTACAGGATCTGGATGCCGGGCGGCACACCGAAATTGACATGTTCTCCGGTGCGCTGATGCGGATGGGGCAGGAACTTGGCATTCCCACGCCGTATAACGAGTATACCTATCACATGATCAAGGCACTGGAAGAAAAGAACGATGGCCTGTTTGATTATGCGGCCAAGGCAAGCAATTTGACCTGCGCCAAATAAGCGGGCGAGAGGGAAAAGCATAAAAGCGTTCTATCGGATGCGCCAAGGCCAGTACGATTTGCTGCTGACCTGCTGCACGGTAATTTTGCGTTTTGAGGATGGGCGCATCAAAGCCCAGTACCCTATGGATGCAGCCGGGGCAGAAAAGGTGAAACACTTTTTTACCGCAAAACCGGACGCACAGGAAGAAAAAAATTAACAACGACAAAAATAACAATAATACGCGAATAAAAACGCCAGAGCAGCAACCCTTACCGGGTGTTGCTCTGGCGTTTTTGCTTGCTGTTCCGTCTGCCTTTATGGGGTTAAAAAGGCAGGGGATTACTTTTTAATCTTGATCAGCTGGGCGTTCAGGCTGGGCAGGAATTTATCCCCCAGCAGGTCGGTGGAGATCATGCCGCTCATGTGTTCGGGGCTCATGCCGCTCATCATGCTCCACATCCCTTGGCCGGGTTTCAGGTCAAAGTTGGTGACCAGCTTTACGGCCTTGGCAACAATGGCAAAAGCTTCCTCGTTCTTGGCCAGCTCTGCCATAGAGTCCTTGATATTATAGTACCCTTCGGGGAATTCCATCGGGGATTCCAGATCCAGGCTGCCCATCTGCTTAAACCAGTTGGCAACGCCCTCCTGGCGCTCATTGAACTCCGGCAGGGTGTAGCAGGCGGGCTCTTTCTCTACCTTTTCCAGCGTGATGGAATCCTTGGCGGAACCGGCCACGGCCAGCAGTGTGTTAAAGCCCTCGGCCAGCGCCACGGTAAAGTGGAACACGCGGTGGGCCTGCTGGGTGCCAACTTCCTTGCCGTTCAGGTACAGGGTCACGCAGTCCTGATTGGAGTAAACCTTGATTTCGGTGGTTTCCCCGGCGCGCTGGGCATAGCGGCGGCCGTTGATGTGCACCATCGGGTCCTTGGTCCAGTATGCCTGGTACAGGTAGAAGCTGTCCTTGCGGGTTTTGCGGTCAATGGTAACAAGGCCCTTATTGTTGCGGCCTGCCACGCCGCCCTCGTTGCGGGCTGCGCAGCCAAAGTCGAACATGTTCCATACATGGCTGGCCCAGATCCAGGGACGATCCTCAAAGGCCTGTGCCATATATTCATGGTATACGGCCTGGTATTCCTCAGTATAATCCTTGCACTGGGGGGTGCTGCTGTGCCAGTTGATGATGCCTTCGCAGCCGTATTCCGAAACGCCAAGGCAGATATCGGGGTGCTCGGCGTGGAACTTGTCCAGCCAGGGACCATTGTCCTCAATCTTGCCGCCATACCAGCCAAAGTAGTGGTTGTAGCTTTCCAGGTCGGTGATGTGGTGCATGGGGCCATCGGTCGGGGTGTGCGAAACATGGGCAATGGTGGTGGAACGGGTGGGATCCAGCTCCTTACACAGCTTCTGCAGGTCGTGGTGGCGTTCCACCAGCTCCTGGCTGATGCCGCCAATCAAAATTTCGTTGGAAATGCCCCAGAACATGATGGACGGGTGGTTGTAGTTCTGGATGATCAACTCGGTCATCTCGCGGCGGCAGTGTGCGTGGGCATCCTCGCCGGGTTTGAACACGCTGATGAACGGAATCTCGGCCCAAACGGCAAAACCGATGGAGTCGCAGGCGTTATAGAAATCCTGACTGTGCTGGTAGTGGGCCAGACGAATGGTGTTGGCACCGACTTCCTTGATAATCTGGGCATCTTCGTAATGGTCGTCAATGCTCAGAGCGTTGCCTTTGTACAAGCGGTCCTGATGGCGGGAAACACCGCGCAGCGGGGTGGGCACGCCATTGATGGAAAAGCCGCCGTCCGGGGTGACGGTGTAGCTGCGCACACCAACATTGACGTACAGATCATCATAGGATTCATTGCAGCGCTGCAGGCGGGCAATTACGGTGTACAGGTTGGGCTCGTCCATGCTCCACAGCTCAGCATCAGGCACATACAGGGTAACGGCGGTGTTATCAGCCGGGCGGGTGGCGGAAGCAACCTCAAATCCATAGGGATCTTCAATGCTGTACTGCACGGTAAAGTTTTCGTCCGGGTTGGTCACATAGCTTTTGATTTCGAACGTGGCGCCGCCGTCCGCTGCCGGTTTGGGGGTAACTTTAATGCCGGGGCCGCCGAAATAATCCAGGTCAAAGTGGGTGTTGGGCACGCTGATCAGGTTGACGCCGCGGTACAAGCCGCCATAGAACGTGAAGTCGGCGGAAGAGGGATACATGGACGGCGTATCTTCGTTGCTGACTTCAATGGTCAGCTCGTTCTCGCCGTCATGGCACAAATCCGTCACATCAGCGCGGAAAATGGAGTAACCGCCCTCGTGGGTGGTGGCAACCGTTCCGTTGACCTTGACGGTAGCGGAAAGGGCTGCGGCCAGAACTTCAATATAGGTGCGGCCGCCGGCCAAGGGCTGCTTGGGCGCAGTAAAGGTGCGGGTGTAAACACCGGTGGTGCGCAGATAGCTGCCGTTGCCGTCCATGCCATCCACCGCGTTCCAGGTGTGGGGCAGGGTAACCGCTTCAGCCGGGCGCTCGCCCTTGGGGAAGGTCAGGGTCCAGTTTTCGTTCAGGGAAATTACGTTACGCATGGCAAATCTCCTGTCTTGTTGTGGTTTGTGGTGCGGAATGTTATTTTATGATAGGTTTATTGTACCACAGCGTCCGACAGGATTTTAGAAAGTTTTTATGAAGAAATAGTAGAATTTTCAGTAGAATGATTTGTAAAATGCAGGACTGAATAAAAAACTGCTTGCAGTGCTTGCAGCAGTTCTTTTATGGTACTTGATGATAAAAGGTTGCCGCCTGCATTTTTCGATAGCGCACCAATTTTTGAGCGGCGCACCTGCGCCGCGGTTCAAAAGCAGTGTTCTTTTTTAATTTATGGCAATACCGCATAATTCTAAGTGCCGATACGGCGAGCGAGGTGCGGCAGCCGCCGGAGCGGTGCTTAAGCCGTAAGGCGGGAATTGTGCGGTGTTGCATAAGGAATCCCCCTGTTCTATTGTCGATCCAAAACGATTTTCCTCAGTCTCTCCAAATCGTCCTCATCCGGGTGGGAAAGGGCACGGTCAAAGTTCTCAATCAGAGCGTCAATGTTTGCCGGATGCTCCGGCTGTGTCTTCATTTTCATATAACGATCCCGTACCGACTGCGGCATTTTGCCCTGGCACATATACTCTCCGAACACGGAGTTGCTTGGGCCAACAGACTGCTTAACATGATCAAGGATCTTCTGAAAATATGCCTCGCTGCCGCCAAAGCCCGCCGTCCCGAATAGAAAAACCTTTTTGTCTCTCAGCTTTGACAGTAGTTCCAAGGTTGCACTGTCCGCGTTGCCCTTATCCGTCCAGAACCCGATATAGAGTATTTCGGAGTGCAGTTCTTCCGCTTTCGGCGCACCGAAATAGTCACAGTCTTCTGCCGGAAGCACCGCGCGAATTGTATCAGCAAGTTTTTTTGTGTTGCCGGTCAAGCTGCTGAATATGATCGAATATTTTTCCTTATCCATAGTAAAAGCCTCCTGTCTAATCAAATCGGCATCGGTGTCCGGGCAATCAGAATGACCGCCAGAATCGCGCCCACAAACGCTGCAGCACCGATGACAGCCAACACCTTTTTGTTGGTTTTCTTCTTCGCTGCTTTGCAGATCAGAGCGGCGCAAGCTACGCAGACAGCCGCAGCAATAAGCGCAATGCCAAGTGTTTCCCATAACCACGACAATTCATTGATCCAGTTCATAACATCACCTGTCTTTCTCCATTCTCTTCCGGATGCGCTTAGTCCATTAAACCGTATTTCTTATAGGTGTTCAGCAGCTGCTTATAAAAGAGCCGGTTGCCGAAAAACTGCCGATACGTCGCGGACTTCTCTCGACCTTCGGCTTTGAGGCGTTCCATCTCATCCGCCTCGTAAGAGGCTTGTGCCTTGAGATCATTGAGCATCTTTTCAAATCCGCGATTTTTCTGTAAGCGCCTTTGGTGCGCGGAAAGGAAATGCCGTTCTCGTACCGGGTAATCATACGTCTGTTGATCCCCAGTGCATCGGCTACTTCCTGCTGGGTCAGCTTCCGCTTCTCCCGTTCAGCCTTGAATTTCTCTCAAAACGTCATTTTGGTGATCACTCCTGCCCACAAAAAGCTTGCGTCATCAAATTGCGCAAGTCTATGGCGAAGGCATTTGAGGTGCGTATCATAATGACTGAGCAATCCAACTGCTCATAGCATATCCTGAATGGCTCATCCCGTCAAGAAACATGGAGAGTCGTACACGAAAAAGTTACATCTTTTGAGCAGTTCAAATGAACAGGCATTTGTACTGCCGAAAATCATCCGTACCGGCATACACCGGTGTGAAGGAACCGGAGTAAGAAATACGGAAATGGCTGCACAGTACAGAAAAGGATACGCCCCGGTTACGCTGGGTGTGGACAGGTTGCGGCTTACAATATAAAAGGAAAAGCCAGAACTGCAGGAAACAAGCAGTGCTGAAGATGTGCCAACCTCATCCAATCCAAATCCCCAATCCCACCTTCGTCCCACCGCCTATTCGGCCTTCAACCTCGACCATATCACATTTTGCAATATTTAGGCTACAAAATGTGAGGAAAAAATAAACGAACTTTGATATGATAGGGATGAAATAAAAGACTGCTATGGATTATGGGTAAAGGAATGGCGGTTTCTGTTCAATATGCCCACTGACGAACAGAAAGTGCGTGACCGTAATTTTTAAGCAGGCCAAAAAAACGGACAAATACATGAAACAGAAAAGGGAAGGAGCTTGTACATGAAAGTTTGCTACACGGCAGGTCCGGTCAAAAAGCTGGAAAACTGCTTCTCGGTTTCCACCAATGCGGTGGAGATCCGCATCTGGTTTTTGACGGACGATATTCTGCGTATCCGCGCCGGTTTTGATGGGGACTGGGACGAAGCGTCCTACAGTCTGACCATGACCGCCTGGGACTCCCGCACGGACGAGCTGATGAAAGACTGCCGCAAGCGCGTGCAGACCGCCGCTGCCGAACTGACCGATGGCGACAAGCAGGCCGTGATCCAGGGCAGCCGCCTGAAGGTGGTTGTGGAAAAGGCACCCTTCCGTATCATGGTATACGATAAAGATGGCAGCCTGCTGCATGCAGATATTCCCGACCTTGCTTATCGTGAGGATTCCAACCACCGCCGCATGCATGCTTCCCAGATCGAAGCCGACGACTGCTTCTATGGCTTTGGCGAAAAATCCGGCGAGATCAACAAGGCTGAAAAGTACATGAACATGGCCCCCGGCGATGCCATGGGCTACAATGCCAAGGAGACCGATTCCCTGTACAAACACATCCCGTTCTACATCAAGCTGAACCGCGGTACCAAACAGGCAGTTGGTTACTTCTACCACAACACCGCTGAATGTGATTTCAATATGGGCCGCGAAAAGCGTAACTACTGGCATCGTTACTCCACCTACCGCACCGATGCCGGGGATGTGGATCTCTTCCTGATCGCAGGCCCCTCCATCCGCGATATCATTGAGCGTTACACCGATCTGACCGGCAAGTCCGTCATGCTGCCCAAAGCAGCGCTGGGCTATCTGGGCAGCTCCATGTACTACCCCGAATTGCCGGAAAACAGCGATGACGCTGTGCTGGAATTCATTGATACCACCCATGAGGAGGACATCCCCGTGGACGGCTTCCAGCTTTCCTCCGGCTACTGCGCCGTGGAAACCGAGCAGGGCATCAAGCGCTGCACCTTCACCTGGAACAACAAGCGCTTTAAGGACCCCGCTGACTGGTTTGCCCAGATGGTCAAGCGCGGCATTATCGTTTCGCCCAACATCAAACCCGGCATGCTGCTGGTTCACCCCCTGTTGGAAGAGATGAAGGCAAAGGATATGTTCCTGCCTGCATCCGATGACAACGCCGGTGTGGACGGCCTGGCGGTGGGCACCTGGTGGGGCGGCCCCGGCCTGTTTGTGGACTTTACTAAGCAGTCCACCCGCGAACACTGGAAACAGTACATCAAGGACGCCCTGCTGCGTTACGGCTGCCGCTCCCTGTGGAACGACAACTGCGAGTATGACAGCATGGTGGACAAGGATGCCAAGGTTTACTTTGAAGGCAAGGGCAGCACCATCGGCACCATGAAGCCGGTGATGAGCAACCTGATGTGCCAGCTTTCCAACGAAGCCATTGAAGAGTACGACCCCAACTGCCGTCCCTTCTCGGTCTGCCGTTCCGGCCATGCCGGCATCCAGCGTTACGCCCAGGTTTGGGCAGGTGATAACCTGACCCACTGGGATACCCTGAAATACAACATTGCCACCATCCTGGGCATGGCCCTGTGCGGTGTTTCCAACCACGGCTGCGATATCGGCGGCTTCTATGGCCCCGCACCGGAGGCCGAGCTGTTCGTGCGCTGGGTGCAGAACGGCATCTTCCAGCCGCGCTTCTCCATCCACTCCACCAACACCGACAACACCGTGACCGAGCCTTGGATGTTCAGTGATAAAAAGCAGTACATCCGCGACGCCATCAATTTCCGCTACAAGCTCAGCCCGATGCTGTATTCCCTGATGGTGCGCGCCCACGAAAGCGGCCTGCCGATCTGGCAGCCCACCTTCGCCGTGTTCCAGAACGACCCCGCCACCTATGATGAGGGCGTTGACTTCATGTTTGGTGATTCTCTGCTGGTTGCCAACGTTGTGGAAAAGGGCCAGACCGTGCGCCCTGTCTACCTGCCCAGGACCGAGAACGAAAACGAGCGCTTCTACAACTTCTACACCCGCGAGGAGTACGCTCCCGGCCAGACGATCGAGGTACCGGTCGATATTTCCAGCATTCCGCTGTTTGTGCGCAGCGGCGCGATCCTGCCCATGAGCGGCAACCGCCTGCACAACCTGATGACCGAAAAGACCACTGAGCTGGAGATCCTGATGGCACCGGATGTGGATTCCGAGTTTGTTCTGTACGAGGATGACGGCTGCACCAATGAGTACCTGAAGGGCGCTTACCTCAAGACCCGCATTGCCGTGACCGCAGGCGTAAAGACTTACGTTCACTTTACCAACGAGGGCGATTACGATACCGCTGTGGAAAGCATGTATCTGGATATGATCCACCGCGAAAAATCCCCGTTCTATGTACAGTTGGACGGCAAGGAGCTGCCGCACTTCCTGCACCGCCGCAAGTTTGAGGAAGCCGAGAGCGGCTGGTACTACAGCCAGCGCCTGAAGAGCGTGCAGGTCAAATACCCCAACCCCAAAAAGGACCATGAGATCATGGTCTCGTTTGAGCAGTTTGATCTGATTGGTATGTAACGCGCCGTAAAACGCGATACAAAATAGAAGGAGGAAACAAAATGTTCAAAAAGATTGCAGCGCTGGCAACGGCTGCTGTGCTGTGCGCCGGGCTGATGGCCGGCTGCGGCGCATCCAGCACCACGGCTGACACCAGCTACAGCGCAGAAAACCCACTGGTTCTGACGCTGGCCCACGGCCTGTCCGAGGCCCACACCGTCCACATTGCCATGACCCAGTTTGCTGAGGAAGTGAACGAAAAGACCGATGGCCGCGTCCAGGTCAAGATTTTCCCCAACGGCCAGCTCGGCAGCGAAAACGAGAACCTGGAGCAGCTGCAGGCAGGCGTTATCGCCATGACCAAGGTTTCTGCCCCCGGTCTGGCAACGTACAACGAAGCCTACAACGCATTCGGCCTGCCTTACATCTTTAATGATACTGAGGATTTCTACCATGTCATGGACTCCCAGCAGATGCAGGATTTCTTCCTCTCTACCGGCGATGACGGCTTTGTTACCCTGACCTATTACACCTCCGGCGCCCGCTCTTTCTACACCAAAGACAGAGCCATCCGCACCCCGGCTGACCTGAAGGGCCTGAAGATCCGCGTGCAGGACATGAAGTCCCAGACCGATATGATGAACTATCTGGGCGGCATTCCCGTTGCCATGTCTTACGGCGATGTGTATACCTCCCTGCAGACCGGCATCATTGACGGCACCGAAAACAACGAAACCGCACTGACCACCGGCAAGCACGGCGAAGTGTGCAAGGTCTACTCCGTTGACCAGCACGCCATGATCCCCGACGTTCTGATCATGAGCGAAAAGGTATGGAAGCAGATCTCCCCGGAAGATCAGGAGATCATTCTGGAAGCTGCCCACAACTCCACCGAGGCCCATAAGGTCATGTGGGATACGGCCATTGAAGAAGCTGTAAAAGAAGCACAGGAAACCATGGGCGTTGAGTTTGTTTACGATGTAGACAAGGAAGCTTTCCGCGAAGCAACCCAGCCCATGATCGAAGCATACGAAGAACAGTATCCCGGCGTTAAGACCCTGATGGATACGATTGAAGCTGCACGAGAGGGGGAATAAAACATGAAACAGTTTTTGGGTAAAGTAAAGTTCTGGATGGATAAGTTCCTCAGCATTGCCTGCGCCGTTCTGCTGTCTTTCATGACCATCCTGGTTCTCATCCAGGTGTTCTCCCGTTATGTCCTCAACAGCCCCGTTGCCTTTACGGAGGAACTGGTGCGCTACAGCCTGATCTGGACCGGCTTTATCGGTGCAGCTTACGCATTCTCCACCCGCGAGCATATGTCCCTGACGCTGGTGCGCGATAAATTCACCGGCAAAGCCCACACCGCTCTGCTGGTTGCCATCGACGGCCTGATCCTGCTGCTGGCGATCTTCGTCATCACCATCGGCGGCTTCAAGCTGGCTGTTTCTGCCAGCCGTGAATTCTCCGCTCTGCTGGGCATCCCCCGCAGTCTGGTGTACTCCATCGCTCCGATTTCCGGCATTTTCATCATCATCGCCCAGATCATCAACATTTATGAAGATATCACCGGCGAAAAAGTTGACTGCTAAGGAGGGCACAGAACAATGAGCATTACACTGACAACCGTTATCCTTTTTGCTGTGTTCGGCGTGCTGCTGTTTTTGGGCGTGCCCATCTCCATCAGCATCGTGGTTTCTTCCATTGTAACCGCCATGTCCACCCTGTCCTGGGACCAGATCACCTTTATTACCATGCAGAAGATGAACTCCGGCGTTGAGTCTTTCTCTCTGCTGGCTGTGCCCCTCTTCATCCTGGCTGGCAACATCATGAACAACGGCGGTATTGCCAAGCGCCTGGTCAACTTTGCCCAGCTGTTCGTTGGCAAGATCCCCGGCTCCATGGCACAGGCCAACATCCTGGGCAACATGCTGTTCGGCGCACTGTCCGGTTCCTCCGTTGCTGCTGCTTCCGCCATGGGCGGTTGCATCAGCCCCATTGAGGAAGAAAACGGCTATGACCCCGCTTACTCTGCAGCAGCCAACATTGCTTCCGCCCCCACCGGCCTGCTGATCCCGCCCACCTCCGCATTCATTGTTTACTCCACCGTTGCTGGCGGTGTTTCCATCTCCACCCTATTCATGGCTGGTTACGTTCCCGGCATCCTGATGGGCCTGTGCTGCATGCTGGTTGCCTTTGTCGGCGCCAAAAAGGCAGGCATGAAAGCTACCGGTTATGATAAGAGCAAGAGCATCGGCAAGACCATTTGGGACGCTGTGCCCTCTCTGCTGCTCATCGTCATCGTTATCGGCGGTATCGTTTCCGGTATCTTCACCGCTACCGAGGGCGCTGGCATCGCAGTTCTGTACTGTCTGATCCTCTCCATCGTCTACAAGAGCATCACGTTCAAGAGCTTCTTGAAGATCCTGCTGGATTCCGCCAAAACTTCCGGTATCATCCTGTTCCTGATCTCCGCTTCCTCCGCCATGTCCTTTGTTATGGCTTACTCCGGCATCCCGGCAGCCATCTCCAACGGCCTGATGAGTCTGACCAGCAACAAGTACATCATCTTCCTGCTGATGAACATCATCCTGCTGGTGATCGGCATGTTCATGGATATCACCCCGGCCATCCTGATCTTTACCCCGATCTTCCTGCCCATCGCTACCAGCTTTGGCATGACCGAGATCCAGTTCGGCGTTATGCTCATCTTCAACATGTGCCTGGGCAACATCACCCCGCCGGTTGGCTCCGTTCTGTTTGTCGGCTGCGGCATTGGCCATGTTTCCATCGAGCAGGTCACTTCCAAGCTGATCCCGTACTTTGTCGCATTGGTGCTGGCCCTGCTGGCTGTTACCTATATCCCGGCACTGTCTCTGGGTCTGCCCAGCCTGATGGGCCTGATCTGATCGCAGGCTTTGCCCCCTAACTCAACAATAGCATAAACAAAAACGGCACCGCTGCCCAAAGGGAAAAACCTGGGCGGTGGTGCTGTTTTTGCTAAGGTTCCAGATACACTTTAGGGTGTTGAAGCGACCGGTTTCTGCACAATACCTAAGGCAACACCGCACAATTCCCGCCTGACGGCTTAAGCACCGCTCCGGCGGCTGCGGCACGGCATTTGCGTTGCCAAAATGCTCGATAAGACATCCAGTATTATCTGCGCTTTTGGCTTAGCATCTGCCGCACCTCGCTCGCCGTATCGGCACTTAGAATTATGCGGTATTGCCCTAACAAATAATTCCATAGTTTTTGCTTCCTAATGATTGTCTTGATTTAGTAACTTCATGGAATAATCGTAAAAATCACTCAATTCCTTATATGTCTGTATCTTATTTTTGCGTTTTAGATAATCAGCATAAAAGGCAAAGAAGCAAGCAAGGGCAGCACCAATAATCATCAATCCGTATCCCCATAGGGTACTTCCACCATTTAGCGTAATGATAAGACCAGTTACCGCAATAAGCAGTCCTATAATCATAACCAGGCCGCTTTGGATCAGTTGTATTGCATCTTGGGGGGATTTATTTAGAGTTGTGTTGGCCACTTCTTTTTTCATCGTTTCTATATCTCCTTTCATAAGGTCATCCAAAGAAACGGAATAAATGTCGCAGAGCATAATTAGATTGTGAACATCAGGATAGCTCCTTTCATTTTCCCAACTTGAAATTGTTTGCCTTGAAACATCGAGGAGCTCCGCAAGTTTTTCTTGGCTAAAACCGCTTACGGTTCTCAGTTCTTTTAGTCGTTTACTTATGTACATCGCATTTGTTCCTTTCTTCTGTATATTCTTTATAACACATTTCCGCAAAAATACGATCAAGTTTACTTTCCAACCACCGTCAAAATCTCTTTACATAGGTGTTTGAAACGCAGAATCAACAATGTTTTTTATACAATCAGAGCGCCTATAACACCGTGGGAAAGCAGGCGGCAGCCTTTATTGCAGACTTTTTTGATAGCGCTTCCTGCTGAACATGCCGCCAAATTTTTTCAGCCTTTCTTCCTGCCGGGTCTTGCAGGCGCTCTTTTTTTGTGGTACCATGCCCTACAAAAGCAAAAATGGCCGCAAGCGGCAGGGGAGCCCCCTGACCATGCAGCCAACAACAGGAAGGGCACATCATGAAATTTTTCAGTCTCGAAAATCCAATCTGGAAGTTTATCGGCAATTTGGCGGATTTTTTCCTTTTGTCCTGCCTGTGGTATCTCTGCTGCCTGCCGGTGGTAACGGCGGGTGCGGCCACAACGGCGCTGTATTACGTTACCTTAAAGATGGCCCGCGGGCAGGAAGGCCAGCTCATTCCCGCGTTTTTCCATTCTTTTAAGCAGAACCTCAAGCAGGCAACCGCGCTGTGGGTGGGGTACTTGACGGTTGGCATCCTTCTGGTACTGGATCTGGTGATCTGCCTGCAGACCAGTTCGGTGCTTGCGGGGGCAATGTTTTTTACCAGCGTAGTGCTGCTGGCCTGCTGGGCGCTGTTTATCACCATGCTGTTCCCGCTGGTTGCCCGGTGCGATAACACCATCGGCGCGCTGTTCAAGATGGGCATTGCCATGGCACTGCGCAATGTAATGCCTGTTCTGGCCGCACTGATGGTCACCGTAGCATTTTTTGCCGTGGGCGTTTTTGTATTCTGGCCGGTGCTGCTGGTGGCGCCGGGGCTGGCGAGCTACTGCAACGCCTTTTTGTTCAACCGCATTTTTGATAAATATGGCATGACGCTGGAATAACTGCACAATAAAATACGGTTTGGTTACGGCACTCCGTGCGTTACCCGTTATCCCGCAGGTGGGGGTGGATGGGCAGCCCGGAGTGCTTTCTGTATTCACGGGGGGAACGCCCGGTGCTGGCGCGGAACAGATCCTTGAAATAGTTGCTGCTGCCAAAGCCGCACAGCATGGCAATTTTGGTGATGGAATTATCTGTCATCAACAGCATCTGGGTGGCCTGGCGCAGCCGGATGTAATTCACATGCTCTTTGAACGTCTGCCCGGTGATCAGCCTGAACTTGCGGGAAAAATAGGTGGGGCTCAGGTTGCAGTACCCGGCCACTTCTTCCAGCGTTAAGGGCTGCTGGTAATTCAGCGCAATGTATTTCAGCGCGCGCTCAATGTCGGCGCTGGAGCCCTCTTTGGGAGACATGGTTTCATGGCTGAAAATGCCATTCCGCAGCAAAAGCAGCACCAGATGCAGCGATTCCAGTTCCAGCACCTGCTCCGAATATTTGCGCGGCAGGTCGTTTTCCAGCAGCATCTGGTCCAAAAGAGCTTCTACCATCGTGCGGGTCTCGGCGTTCAGGATCACCTTGCAGGAACGCTCCAGCGCCTGCTGTACTTCGGTCGGGTCGCCACGCATCATGCCGGCAAGTACATCTGATTTACAGAACACGATAATGCGCTCGCAGCTGGTTTTGCCCTCGTAGCGGGTGCTGTGGGGGTCGCCCGCAGCCACAATAAACAGGTCGCCCGCTTCCAGGTGCCACTGGCCCTGGTTGACGGTGTAGGTGCAGGTGCCGCTTTTCAGGTAAAAAATTTCGCAATAAGTGTGGGTGTGCTCGTAAGACATGCGGAACACCGGGCCGTGCAGAGCACGCTCTACATAAACATCAACAGTTTGCTGCTCCAATTCTTCCGCCGTGCGGGAGTTGGAGTCGTTCTCCATCGGTTCGCGTTCGGGACTCATTGGCAAAGACGTCCTTTCATAAAGTTGTAACTTTTAGCATTGTGCATAAATTAGCGAAAATTGGTTTATGTATTATGGATATATATAATACACTGTTTTTGGGGAAAGTCAAGAAAACTGTGTTTTGTAGCAAAAACTGCATATTTTTTTAGTATTTTCGGTGCTTTCCAGCAGGTATAATGACAGTGTTGAAAGAAAGACGGGGTGCACACCGCCTGAATAAAAAATGTTAACGGCAAAGCTGGTTCATCGCTTGCCCAGCCGCCGTTCCACTGCTTGACATTAAGGAGAACACCATATGAAAAAGAAAATTATTGCAGCCACAATGGCCGCCGCTATGTGCGTAAGCCTGGCAGCCTGCGGCGGCAGCACCGCCTCTTCCTCCGCCGCTGAAAGCACCGCTTCCTCCACTGCCGAAAGCACTGCATCCTCTACTGCAGACGCTGCTTCCACCGGCGATGAAGAAGTTGACCTGCGCATGGCATGGTGGGGTTCTCAGGACCGCCATGACCGCACCATCAAGGCCATCGAGCTGTATGAATCCCTGCACCCGAACGTAAAGATCGAGTACGAGTATTACTCCTTTGATGACTATTTCACCAAGCTCAAGACCCTGGTTGCTTCTGACCAGGTGTGGGACATTTTCCAGCTGGGCGGCAACTTCCCCATGTACATGGACAAGATCTATCCGCTGGATGACTACATCGCTTCCGGTGTTGTAGATGTTTCCGGCATCGGCGATGCCAACCTGAAGACCACCCAGGATACTGAGGGCCATCAGCTGGGTATCTCCAACGGCCTGAACTCTTACGGCATTGCTTACGATCCCGACATGTTCGCTGAAGCCGGCGTTGCCGAGCCCACCGATACCTGGACCTGGGATGACTACGCAAACGCTGCCAACACCATCCATGAAAAGCTTGGCGTTTACGGCTGCTCCTCCATGCTGACCTCTGAATTCATCGCTGGCTGCTCCGTTTACGTTGCACAGTATGGCGATGTTGGCCAGTACAGCTTCTTTAACCTGGATCTGACCGGCATGGGCTTCGATGACCCCCAGATGCTGACCCCCTACATCCAGATGCGTGCTGACTCCATCAAGAACGAGGTTTACCCCGATGCCGGTGCTTCCGCTGAGATCACCAACATCGAAAACGACTTCCTGGTAACCGGCGAAGCTGCAATGGCTTGGGTTGCTGCCAACCAGTTCCCGACCATGTACAACGTCTGCCAGGAGCAGGGCCGCACCCTCAAGCTGGCAACTCTGCCCCGCATCACCAGCGATGGCCCTTCCGGCGCTGTCATCCAGTCCTCTCAGATGCTCTGCGTCTCTCAGGACAGCCAGCAGAAAGAAGAAGCTGCTAAGTTCATCAGCTGGTTCGAAAATGACCCCGACTGCAACAACATCCTGCAGGGCGAGCGCGGCATTCCTGTAAACGCTACCGTTCGTGAGACCCTGTCTGCCAACGCTACCGAAGGCCAGCAGATCATGTACGACTTCATGGACAAGGTTTCTAAGTTCAAGATGCCGGACAAGGTCAACGTGCTGAGCCCCGACGGCCAGGACGAGGTTGTTGATAACTACCGCAACTACATCCAGCAGGTTGTTGACGGCCAGATCACCGCAGAAGAAGCTGCCCAGAAGACCTATGACGATGCAGCTGCACTGTTCACTGAGTAAGTTCTAAGGCAATACCGCACAATTCCCGCCTAACGGCTCAAGCACCGCTCCGGCGGCTGCGGCACGGCATCTGCGTTGCCAAAATGCTCGATAAGACATCCAGTATTATCTGCGCTTTTGGCTTAGCAGCTGCCGCACCTCGCTCGCCGTATCGGCACTTAGAATTATGCGGTATTACCTTAACACAAATTCATAATGCTCCGGGCGGGCACGGTCAGGAAGAAAGGGCTGTGCCCGCCCTTTTTTGAAAGGGAGGTATTCTTTCGTGAAAGGTCAAACTTCCACCTCGGCACTGAAAAGGTTCATGAACAAAGATAATACCGTCGGCCATGTGTTTGCGTTCCCGTTTATCTTTGGTTTTGTCTGCTTTTCCCTGATTCCGGTGTGCATTTCCTTTTATTATGCATTCACCAACTATTCTCTCGGCTCCAAAACCGCAGCATTTATCGGGTTCAAGAACTTCCTGCGCCTGTTCCAGGACGAGGTTTTCCTGAAATCTCTGGCCATTACCTTAAAGTACGTTTTGATCTCTGTGCCGCTCAAGCTGACGTTCGCTTTGCTGGTGGCGTATCTGCTCACCCGGCCCAGCCGCATGGTTACGTTCTACCGTTCGCTGTATTACCTGCCGTCCCTGGTTGGCGGCAGCGTAGCCGTTGCCCTGGTGTGGAAACAGCTGTTTGCCCGCAAAGGTCTGTTCAACAGCGTGCTGGCCGAAATGGGCATGAGCACCATCAACTGGTTCGGCAACCAGAAACTGGCGCTTTACCCGCTGATTTTGATGTCCGTCTGGCAGTTTGGCTCTTCGATGATTATTTTTGCCGCCGGCTTGAAAGAGATCCCCGTCAGCTATTATGAAGCTGCCAGGATCGACGGCGCACGTGGATACCAGACCTTCTTCCGCATCACGCTGCCCTGCCTGTCTCCCATCATTCTGTATAACCTGATTATGCAGACCATCTCTGCTTTCATGGCATTCACCCAGGCTATGATCATCACCAACGGCGGCCCCAACAACAGCACCATGCTGTACGCCCTGTACGTTTACAACCAGGCCTTCAAGTACAATGATATGGGTTACGCCTGCGCCATGTCCTGGTTTATGCTGGTGGTTATGGGCCTTATCACGTTCATCATCTTCAAAACATCCAAGTTCTGGGTGTTTAGCGAAGCAAACTAAGCAGGGAAGGAGAGTACGGTTATGCATAACAGAAAAGCAGTCACCAAAGTACTGTATCACGCATTTGTCATTTTGTTCGGCTTTATGATGGTTTATCCCGTATTGTGGATGATCAGCGGCTCGTTCAAGGGCAACGCTGAGATCCTGCGCGGCACCCTGTCCCTGCTCCCGAAAGAGCTGAAGCTGACAAACTATGCCACCGGCTGGAAAGGCTTTGGCGGCACCACCTTCGCAACCTTCTTTACAAACTCCATCTTTATCACGGTTATCGCAACCTTCGGCACCGTCATCAGCTCTTCTCTGGTGGCATATGCTTTGTCCCGTGTGCGGTTCCGCGGCCGCAAGTTCTGGTTCACCTGTATGCTGATTACCATGATGCTGCCCACCCAGGTCATCATGATTCCCCAGTATCTGATTTATTATCGCCTGGGTCTGGTTCCCGGCTATGTACCCCTGATCCTGCCTTACTTCTGCGGTCAGGCGTTCTTCATCTATCAGATGATGCAGTTTATGCAGGGCATCCCCAAGGATCTGGACGAAGCCGCTACCATTGACGGCTGCAGCAAATACCAGATTTACAGCCGCATCATCCTGCCGCTGATGAAACCCTCCATCGTGACCACTGTTATCATTCAGTTCTACTGGAAGTGGGACGACTACATGGGCCCCCTGCTTTACTTGAGCCGCCCGCAGTCCTATACTGTATCCATCGCCATCAAACTGTTTGCCGACTCTGCTTCCACCACGGACTACGGCGCAATGTTTGCTATGTCCACCCTTTCGCTGATCCCCGTGTTCCTGATCTTCCTGTTCTTCAACCGCTATCTGGTTCAGGGCATTGGCACCAGCGGCCTGAAAGGCTGATGTTTGTATGAAAACCATCCAGAACCCCATCCTGCGCGGCTTTTGCCCGGACCCCTGCATGATCCGCACCGGGGACGATTATTACATTGCCACATCTACCTTTGAATGGTGGCCCTGTGTCAACCTGTACCATTCCAAAGACCTGGCCCACTGGGAGCAGCTGCCAAGCCCGCTGCGCGAACCCGGCCAGATGGACCTGCGGGGGGACCCCAACTCCGGCGGTATCTGGGCCCCGGACCTGAGCTGGGATGGGCAGTATTACTACCTGCTTGTCACCAACGTGACCACCAAAAAGGGCCGTTGGTACAACACCCATAACTATATGAGCCGTGCCTCTTCCATCACAGGGCCGTGGAGCCAGCCGGTGTACTTGAACAGCATCGGATTCGACCCTTCGCTGCTGCATGATACCGACGGTAAGTGCTACCTGGTCAATATGGTCAACGGCTTCAAAGGCGTGCTGGTGCAGCAGATGGACCCCGAAACCGGCGCCCTGCTGGGCGAACGCCGCAAGGTATACAGCGGCTCCGGCATCGGCTGTACCGAAGGTCCCCGCATCTATCACATTGGCAGCTGGTACTATCTGGTTGTGGCCGAAGGTGGTACTGGGTACTCCCATTGTGTCACGATTGCGCGGTCGGACAACGTGTTCGGCCCCTATGAGACAATGCCGGACAACCCGCTGCTGACTTCGGATCAGAACGATCTGACCGCCATCCAGAAATGCGGCCACGGTTCCTTTGTGGAAACGCAGAACGGTGAATGGTACATGGCACACCTGTGCTCCCGCCCGAACTCTGCCCGCGGCAGCCTGCTGGGGCGCGAAACAGCGCTGCAAAAAATCACCTGGCAGGATGGCTGGCCGCGGCTGGCCTGCGGCGGAAAAATTGCCCAAAACGCCGTGCCCGCCCCAAAAGATTTGCCAGAAGTGGAGCTGCCCGCAATGGCGGAACAGGATGACTTTGACGTTCCGGCCCTTGCCCCCGGCTATGCCACGCCGCGCACCCCGCTGGGCGATTGTGTGAACCTGACCGTCCGCCCCGGCTGGCTACGGCTGACCGGGCAGGAATCCATGAACTCGCTGCACCATGTCACCCTGGTGGCCCGCCGCCAGCAGGAGCACGAAATGCAGGCCGAGACCCGCATGGACTTTGCCCCCGTCTGCCCGGAGCAGATGGCCGGTTTTACCTACTGTTATGACAGCATGAACTTCTACCTGCTGGGCAAGACCTGCGCCGAGGATGGTACCCCGGTGCTGGAACTGTTAAAAAGCGATACTGGTGTGGTGGAAGATGTGTGCGACCCTGTTCCCGTGCCGGATGGCACGCTGGACTTTAAGCTGACCACCACCCCGGACGGCGGCATGGCGCAGTTCTATTACCGCCAGCCGCAGGGGGAGTGGCAGTCCATCGGCCCGGCCTGCCCCACCGATATTTTGACGGACGAGCACTGCCGCGGTTTTACCGGGGCGCATGTGGGTGTGTATGCCCACGATATGGCAGGGCTGCATAACCATGCCGATTTTGATTATCTGAACGTACATTTTGAGAGGTGAGCTCCCATGATGCAGGCAAACACCGGCGTCCGGTTTGAAACCAAAGACCCGCTGCTTTCCCAACTGGTCAAACAGGCGGAAGAAAAGTGCCGCCTGAACATTAAAAACTTTGGCGGCGACCCCGTTCTGGTTGAGGGCGGCGGCTATGAAAAAATCTGGCTGGAAACCCAGCCCATGGGCGGCGCAATGTATGCCAGCCGTGATTTTGCCACCGGCCTGAACAACAGCCTGATGTTTATGCGCCACCAGCGTGCGGACGGGCGGATTCCCGGCAGCATTGCGGTGATTGATGGCAAAGTAGTGCCGCAGTTCAACAAGTTCCAGGGCTTCTGCTTCCCGGAACCGGCGCTGGATCTTTACTATCTGGGCGGCAAGGATGCCGAATACCTGGCCCAGCTGGCCAAAACGCTGGAAGCGTTTGACGCCTACCTGTGGCGTGTACGCGATTCCGATGGGGACGGCTGCCTGGAGACTTGGTGCAAGTACGATACCGGCGAAGACCACGCCATGCGTTACGCCGATGCCCCCGACCCGTGGGAGGAGGAAACCCCGCCCCAAGGCTGCACAGCGGTGCCCATTGCCTCGATGGATGTGATGAGCTACTCATATGCCTGCCGCGAAACATTGGCGGAAATTGCACGAATCAGCGGCGATGCCGAGGCACAGGCCCAGTGGGCCGCCAAGGCCAAAGCCGTGCAGGACAAGATGGTGAGCTACCTGTGGGACGATGCCCGCGGCGCGATGTTTGACCGCGACAAAAACCACAACCAGATGCCCACCCTGATCCACAACACGCTGCGCTGTATGTATTGGCACAGCCTGCCGGATGCTTTGGCAGAGCGCTTTGTCAAGGAGCACCTGCTGAACCCGCAGGAGTTCTGGACCAAAATGCCGCTGCCCAGCGTGGCCGCCAACGACCCGCTGTTCCGCAACGTGACCACCAACAACTGGAGCGGCCAGGCTGAAGCGCTGACCTATCAGCGTGCCATCCGTGCGCTGGAAAATTACGGCATGTATGAGCTGATTCCCCAACTGGGGCAAAAGCTGATGCAGGCCATTGGCCCCCAGTGCCGCTTTGTGCAGCAGTATGACCCCTTTACCGGCGAACCTTCGGTCATCTGTGAACCTGGCCAGCCCCCGCAGGATGCTTACGGCCCGGCTATGCTCTCGGTGCTGGAATACACCGCCCGCATGTACGGCGTAAGCCTGGTGCGGGATACCGTGGTGTGGGGCACCTGCCCGCTGGAATGCCGCTATACCCAAGCCCTGAACGGCCGCAGCTGGGAGATCGTGAACAGTGGTCACGGGGCGGAAGCCTTTGTGGATGGCCGCAAGGTGTTCACCGCTGGCCCCGGCCTGCGCATTACCACCGACCTGGATGGCAATATTCTGGGCACGGCCCGCTACCTGCCGGATGCAGACCCCGCCCAGGTGACGCCGCAATAAACATTATATAATAAGGAAGCGAACACGATGGAATACCTGTATCCCGGTGGGCTGGCCAAAGCCATTACGTTCAGTTATGATGACGGCCAGGTATATGACCGCCGCCTGATCGAAATTTTTAACCAGGCGGGCTTCAAGGGAACCTTCCACCTGAACTCCGGCAACCTGGATAAGGACGGCTATGTGCAAAAGGCCGAGCTGCCTACCCTGTACGCCGAGCACGAAATTGCCTGCCATGGCGTGACCCACCGCCACCCGCGCCAGATGAACCAGACTGAATGGCTGCGGGAAGTGTGGCAGGACCGCCTGACGCTGGAAGAACTGACCGGCGGTATTGTGCAGGGCATGAGCTATGCCTTTGGCGAATACTACCCCGAACAGGTGGAAGCGCTGTGCGCCATGGGCATCCAGTACAGCCGCACGGTGGAAAGCACCGGAAGTTTTGCCCTGCCGCAGGAGCTGCTGCGCTGGAAACCCACCTGCCACCACAATGATAAACTGCTGGAACGCGCAGAAAAGTTTTTGCATGTTCCGGGATATCAAAAAATGCCGCTGTTTTATATCTGGGGCCACAGCTTTGAATTTGAGCGCGAAAACACCTGGCCCCTGATGGAGCAGCTGGCAGAAAAGCTGCACGGCGCACAGGATATCTGGTATGCCACCAATGGCCAGATTGCAGATTACCTGACCGCGTTGCGCAGCACGCGCGAAAGTGCAGACGGCAAGCGGCTGTATAACCCGTCGGCACAGCCCATCTGGTTTGTGGCCGATGGCAAGGTGCGCGTTGCAGAGCCGGGTAAGCTCTGCGAAATTTAAGGCAACACCGCACAATTCCCGCCTGACGGCTTAAGCACCGCTCCGGCGGCTGCGGCACGGCATCTGCGTTGCCAAAATGCTCGATAAGACACAAAGTATTATCTGCGCTTTTGGCTTAGCATCTGCCGCACCTCGCTCGCCGTATCGGCACTTAGAATTATGCGGTATTGCCTTAAGAAGCTGTTTTATCATCATTGCGCACCAGATAAAGCCGGTGCGCAATGATGACAAAAAATAGCTTCTAAGGTGTATCGAAAAATGAAAAACAACGATTACCTGTGAAGATTATCTGGGCTTTCGGCCCAGCTGATACACCCTGAATACTCCCCAAGGAGGCCAATCATGATTTATGATATTTTGCAATATGGTGCCGTGGGTGATGGCACCACAAACGATGGCCCTGCCATCCAGAAAGCCATTGATGCCTGCGCGGCAGCCGGCGGCGGCCGCGTGCTGGTGCCGGGCGGCCATATTTACAAATGCGGTTCCATTTTGCTGCACAGCCATGTGGAGCTGCACCTGGAGCACGGCTCCCGCCTGAAAGCCAGCGAAAACAAAGAGGACTTCTTGGAAGTGGAAGCTGCCTACCGCGACCATTACCGCGATACATCGCTCAAAGTGCCCTCTTACGAAAACTGCGAATATGACGGTGAGCCGAAGAATTATTTCATTATGGCTAAGGATGCCGAGGATGTCTGCATCAGCGGCAGCGGCGTAATCGATGGCTCCGAAGAAAACTTTTACGGCGAGATCGATCATAACTTTATTGAGGGAACCTATTACCCGCGCATTCCCATGCTGCTGATGAAAGGTGTGCAGCACCTGACCATCCGTGAAGTCACCCTGACCCGCAGCGCGTTCTGGACCGTGCATATGGTGGGCTGCCAGGATGTGCTGATCGATGGCATCCGCATTTTGAATAACCTGAAAATGGTCAACTGCGACGGCATTGATCCCGACCACTGCCGCAATGTGCGCATCAACAATTGCCATATTGAATCCGCCGATGACTGCATCGTGTTCAAGACCACTGAGAAAAATGCAGATCTTGGCCCGTGTGAGAACATTGTGGTTTCCAACTGTACGCTGACCTCCACCAGTGCCGCTATCAAGTTTGGCACCGAGAGCGTTTCGGACTTCCGCAATATTACCGTCACCAACTGCGTTATCTCCCGCACCAACCGCGGCATCTCTCTGATGCTGCGTGATGGCGGCAACATTGAAAACGTGACCTTTGCCAACCTGCACATCAACACCCGCATGTTCTCTGACCAGTGGTGGGGCGAAGCCGAAGCCATCTGTGTGACGGCGGTGGACCGCAAACAGGGCAACAGGGCGGGGCATATCCGCAATGTACACTTTGAAAACATTAACTGCAGCGGCGAAAACGGCATTTTCCTGCACGGAAGCGAGGGCAACAGCCTGGAAGATATCTCGTTCCGCCACATCCGGGTGGACATCCGCAAGCAGACCGCATGGCCCATTGACCATTGGGACCTGCGCCCCAGCGAGGTGCCCGGCATGATTCCCGGAAAAGTGAATGGCTTTACCTGCGTACATGGCAAAAGCATCCGCTGCGAGGACGTCGTTATCCGCAAAGACAGCTCTATGGATCCGTGGTTCGATCAGGATTTCTGCTGGCAGGACACCGAGAATGTGACTGTGGTAAAGTGATGATATACAGCGGCAAAATGCCTGTTTGGCGGCCGTAAGCCGCTGTTAATATTCAAAGGCAACACCGCACAATTCCCGCCTAGCGGCTTAAGCACCGCTTCGGCGGGAATTGTGCGGTGTTGCCTTACGTCCGTCGGGCGGCCAAGGACGCTATCTCTTACATATGGGGATTGGGTTATTGCATATTTGTACTGCGGTAAGGTTTCTCCACGGCGGGGGCGTTACAAACTTGACAATTTATACCAACCTTTCCCATGCCGCAAAATTGCCCCCAAAATTATCCGCCCAACCCGTGACAGAAAAACTGGAATCCGCTATAATAGGGGTAACCGCAAATCCACATTGCAGGCAACTGCAAGAAAGGGAACCCGATGAACCAAACAACAGCAAACGCCGCAGCCCTTGCGCTGGTTGGCGCACTGGCATTGCAGCTGGCCGCCTGCGGCACGGCGCAGCAGTCTGCCCCCGGACAGGCCTCCACTCAGCCGGAACCCGTTACCCTGACCATGAGCTGGTGGGGGGACGATGCCCGCACCGAAACCTACCAGCAGGCCATCCAGGCATTTGAGGCAAAACTGCAATATATTACTGTAGAAACCATCTACGGCACCACCGCTGACGAGGATCAAACCGCCGATGTGATGCAGGTGGACTGGACCTGGCCGGGCCAAAATGCTGACCAGTTTGTTGACCTGAACGAATATAGCGATGTGATCGATCTGGAGCAGTTCAGCCAGAGTGCGCTGGATGCCTGCACAGTGGATGGCGCTTTGCTGGCTGTGCCAATGTCGGTGACAGGCCGCATTTTTTATTGGAACACCTGCACTTTTGAACAGGCAGGGATCGATGCGCCCAAAACCTATGAGGAGCTGCTGACCGCAGGCAACACCTTCCGCGAGGTGCTGGGGGAGGAATATTACCCCCTGGCCATGGATGCAGCCGCCCGCATGAACCTGATGGTCAGTTATCTGGAATCTACCACTGGCAAAGCGTGGGTGGTGGATCGCCAGCTGCAATATTCGGCAGACGAGATCAAAACCGGGCTGGAATTTTTGCAGGCGCTGGAAGAAAACCATGTCATGCCCACCCTTGCCGCCCAGCAGACAAACGGGACGCTGGACCAGACCCCCATGTGGCAGAACGGCCAGTACGCCGGTACCTTTGCCTGGGATGCCGACGCCGAAACCTACCGCAGTGCGTTAAAAAATGCCAGCGGCTTTTTGGTAGGGGATGAGATCGCCTTTGGCGGGCAGGCCAACGGCGGATTTTCTAAAGTATATCTGGCCCTTGCCATCAACAGCAGCTGCCAGCACCCGAAAGAAGCGGCGATTCTGGTCAACTTTTTGCTGAACGAGGATATGGGTGCTTCCATCATGGGCACTGCCTGCGGTTTGCCGGATTCCGTCACTGGCCGTGCGGCTGCCACAGCGGCAGGCCTGGTGAACCCGCTGGTGGTGGAAGCCAACAACCGCATGATGGCTTTTGTGGATTTCCCACTTGACCCCACATTTGAAAGCCCGGCTCTGGCCGCTGTGCCGGACGGCTTGTACGCCGCCGTATTGACTGCCTGCAGCAACGGAGAGCTGACAACAACCCAGGCCGCCGAACAGCTGGCGGAGGGGATAACGGCTATGCTGGATAGAACCGTGGCGGAATAAGCGGCTAAAAGAGCAAGGCAATATCATTCTATCATGCCGCAAGCGTGAAAAGTGTTTGTAGGGGACGATGCTTGCTGTCCCGATAACACTACCAGATAAAAATAAAACTCTCCCTCTGGCCATGCCGGTTTGATCCCGTATATCTGGCCGCCGAGGGAGAGTTTTTTCTTTATTTCTTCTGCTTATTGAAAGTGGGAAAACCGTTTGAAACAAAATAAGAATATGCGCTTGTACGTACTTCTAAAGCGTAAAGTGAACATAATATACAAACGATATATCGACAAAAACACTGCAAAGAAATGACCCGCCAACCGGCCCCTGCACAAAGCACCTTTTGTAAAAGGCTTTGCACGGCCAACTCTGCTATTTTGCTGTCTTCGCATCCTCCCGATCCATCCGTTTCAGCTCCGGCAAAACGGTAATCAGCATTACAATAAAGCACAAACTGCCGCCGATCACGTTGGAAACCGGCTCCGCAGCAAACACGCCGTCGGTGCCCATGCCAAAAGCATAAGGCAGCAGGTAGGTGAGCGGCACCACAATGATGACCTTGCGCAGCAGCGAGAAAAACACCGCGTGGCGGCGCTTGTTCAGCGATTTGAACACTGTCTGGCCCACATATTGCAGCAGCATAAAACCAAAGGTGGAAAAATACAGCTTCATGGCGGGGATGGTATCCGCCTGCAGGGTGGGATCGCTGCTGAAAATGGAGATGAGGAAGTGCGGTGCCAACAGAATGACCGCCCAGATCGTAAGGGTGTATACCAAAGCCATCAGGGCCATGGAGACGGCGGCGCGCAGCACCTTGCGGGGGCGGCGTGCGCCGTAATTGTAGCTGATAATGGGGGAAGAGCCCTCGGTAATGGCATAAATCGGCGTTTCCACCATCTGGCGCACGCTGGAAATGATCGTCATGACCGAGATGTACATATCGCCGCCGGTCACGGACAGCACATTGTTGCAGCAGATCGTCACCACGCTGTTGGTCAGCTGCATGATGAAGCCCGCTGTACCAAGGCTGACGATATCGCCGATGCAGCGCCTGTTGGCGGGCAGCTGACGCAAGGGCAGCGGCTGCACGCGGTATTCCGACTTGCAGCGCAGGAAATACACCACAAACGCCGCCGAAAGCAGCTGCGAAAGCACCGTGGCAGCCGCCGCGCCGCGGATGCCCATGCCCAACACAAAGATAAACACCGGGTCCAGCACCAGGTTGGCCGCTGCGCCGATCACCACGCTGAGCATACCGGCTGTGGCATAGCCCTGCGCATTGATGAACGGGTTCAGCCCTGTTGTGAGCATGGAAGGGTAGGTGCCCAGCAAGTACAGCATCAGGTACGGCAGCGCATACTGCAAGGCTTCCGGCGAAGCACCGAATAAGACCAGAATGGGCCGGGCAAACAGCAGGCCAATGACCATCAATACACCGGCGCAGCACAACAACAGCGTGCAGGCCAGGTTCAAAATCAGCCCGGCACGGGCCTTATCCCCGCTGCCGCGGGCGATGGCGAACAACGGTGCGCCGCCGCTGCCGAACAAATTGCTGAACGCCGTAATAATGACAATAATGGGAAAGCAAAGCCCCACCGCGCCCAGCGCCGTCGTGCCGATATCCGGGATGCGCGCAATATAAATGCGGTCCACAATGTTATACAGCAGGTTCAGCACCTGCGCCACCAACATGGGCAGCGCTGCTTTCAGGATGTTTTGTGCAATGCCGCCGTGTTCAAAGTCGATCTGCCGCATGGGGAATGGTTCATCCTTTCCGTTTTCACAATACCAGTTTCGAGTATAGCATAAACCGCCCGCAGATACAAAAAAATCCCCGCACAAGGCCGCATAACGCAGCCTGTGCGGGGAATTTTTCTCAGCCGGAAGCTTCGGATATCTCCGGCTCCACGGCTTCCACTTCTTTGATCATCATCTCGTTGCCCTGCAGCAGGTGGGTATGGGGGCTTTGGCAGTGGGGGCAGGTGCGGCCATGGGGCACGGTGGGGTACTGCCGGCCGCAGTCTTCGCACAGGGTAATGGCGGGGATCTGCTCCACGGTCAGCGCGGCACCGGGCAAAATTTCTGATTTGGCGGCGGCCCATTTCCAGCAGTCCTGCAGGTAGCTTTCCACCACGCCGGAAACCTCGCCTAATTGCAGTGTTACCCGCTGGATGCGGGCAACGTGGTTTTCTTTGGCCACATCCTCCACCGTGCGGATGATGTGGAACACAATGCCAAGTTCGTGCATTTACTTATCCTTTTTCCCAAAGCGGATCTTCACTTCGCGCTTTGCCATGTAAGGCAGAATGGCCTTGAACTTATCTTCCGACCGCACCATGGTGCTGCATTCGGGCAGGTCGCGGTGCAGGTGGATGGCATCGAATTCACACTTGGTGGTGCAAACGCCGCAGCCAATGCACTTGTTGGGGTCCACCACGCTGGCACCGCAGCCCAGGCAGCGGGCTGTTTCGGTTTTTACCTGCGCTTCGGTCAGGGTCAGGTGGGCATCCCGGAAAGAACGGTGCGCGTCGATGGCATCATCCATTCCGGCTGCCTGGCGGGGTGCGCGGTCATAATCGCCAAGGGCCAGATTGGTTTTATCCAGCTCATAAAAATCGCGGCGGTTGCGGCCAATGGTCAGGCTGGTGTTGGGCTGCACAAAACGGTGGATGGAGATGGCGCCCTGCTTGCCTGCGGCAATCGCATCAATAGCAAAGCGCGGGGCTAGAGATATAATAGGGTCAACCAAGAAAACCTACGATAACTAAAGGGTTTTGACGGCTTGAGTTGTCCTTCAAATGTTTTATTTGTTGAAAAACTGCAAGAAGCGGGAAATCCTGGGGGTTATATGTAGGAGGCTTTTGGAAGCTCTGTTTTGACCCACAAAAAGGAGCAACAAATAAAATAGGAGGATAACACAAGCCTACGGTAGATTGCGATAAGCAGTCTGCCGTGGGCTTGTTGCTGTTTATAGAGAAAGAAAAGTAGAAGTGAAAAAATGCACAAATTTCCGATTCTTTTCTTTCAGTCGGTTCTACCGGTAACAAAGAATTTATTGGAAAAGCCTGATACAGTGGAAGGCTTTCTGTGTTCATTTACGGTTTCATGTATTACAGTTAGTATGTGCTATATGGGTACATTGATTATAAGAAAAATTGCACCGATGATTATACCTTTGCATACAGAAAAACCGCCGTACAGGTTTCCCCATACGGCGGCAGACTGTTTATTTGCCGAACAAGTCGCTGTGTGTGCCGGTGCGGGCCAGCGTCAGCACCAGAACATCATCCTCTATGCGATAGACAAGCAGCCAGTCCGGGAGAATATGACATTCCCGATGGCCTGCCCAATCGCCGGACAGGTCATGGTCGCGGTTCTTATCCGGCAGCGGTTCGCCCATTGCCAGCAATGCTACGACCTGCTCCAGCAGTTCGATCTTCAAGCCACGCTTGATGGCTCGTTTGTAGTCTTTTTTGAAACTGGTCGTGTACTTGACGGTATATTTGGTTTCTTTCATCTTTTCAGGTCAGCAAATAACTCGTCAAGGTCATTGTAGCCCTTTACAGACGGGTCTTTTGCAATCCTTTCCGCTTCCAGCATGGCAGCAACCGTTTCTTTGTTCGGCTGTTCCAGCCTTACTTCAAAGGGAATGCCGCCTTCACGAAGCGACTGGCGCACAAAGATGTTAAACGCCGTAGTCAGGTTCATGCCAAGTTCAGTAAACAGTGCGTCCGCTTGCGCTTTCAAATCTGCGTCCATGCGGATACTGATGTTTGTGGTATTTCCAGCCATACGATCAACCCCTTTCTGCTGGCAATTATAGTATATGCCATTTGCACGAAGAAAACAATACTTTGCACGAATATTTAACAATAAATTCATTCAAGGAGGTTACCTGCTTTGTGAAAGAAATCATTTATGAAGAACGACAAGACTGAACCTATCCCCGTCATGGATTACCGCCAGTACCGCAGAGCGCGGAGGCTGGTGCATGAGTGCTGCAACTACATCGACGGAAATTGTATCGCCCTGGACGATGGGGAGGAATGTGTCTGTGTCCAGTCTATTTCCTACTCCCTGTTGTGCAGGTGGTTTCGGGCGGCAGTATTACCGCAGGATAAGGAACTGGAAACGGCGCTGTTCCACCGGCTGAATGCGAAGAAATCCGCAGTTTCCGTTTTCGCCCATCTCCAGAGATCAAGCCCTGCAGCTGTACGATGAGGGAAAGCAGATCTACTTAGTCCGCACAAGTCTGCGGCCAACGATTGTCACGGAACGCGTAGAAATCGAGCGCGGAAGTGATGTGTTCCAGATCGCAACGGCAGAGCTGGAACTGGAGAAGAGTCGAGAAGAATCTTTGCTGCAGAGCAGTGAAAAACAGTTCGGTATTTATCAGATCACAGAGCGTGACCCGGAACACGACTACCGTTTCATGGGGCTGGACTATGTGGAGAAGAAAGGCATGACGGTTGCCCGTGCAGATTATGACCTGATCTATGCCGCACCGCTTACGGAAAAGGATACGCTGGATGGCATTTATGAACGATTCAATATTCAGCGTCCAGCAGACTTTACGGGGCATTCGCTGTCGGTCAGTGATGTGGTGGTGCTCAACGATGGCAGTACAGTCAAAGCCTACTATGTGGACAGTATTGGATTTGCTGAACTGCCGGAATTTTTCAAGGAAAGGAATATGGATTTGCAGAAAGAAAACCTTTTGAACGAGGAATTGCAGGAAATCGAAATCTTTGATAAGCCTGGTCTTTTCAGCAATGGCCGACTGCGGGATGAAGATGTGCCGGAGGGCTTATATCGCTATGATCTGCGCGGTTCGGACTACGACCCAGGCCAGCCTATTACAGTGGAGAAAACTGTGGTGGTGAACCATGCGAAGCGGAAAAATCTGCTGATGGGCAGTAATCCTATTATTGCCCCGGACAGTGAAATGCTCTGGAATGCGGCAATCGTATGGAGAATCCTTAGACGATATGAATACACGGGCGCGCTGGTTATGGGGAGAAGAAAGAAAATTGATGTAAACACTACATCTATTCGGACACTCCCGGAGGACAAGTGGATCATTGCAGAAAATGCACATGAGGCCATCGTGACAAAAGATGAATACTATCAGGCACAGAAAGCAATCCGTAACGTGACCCCAATTCAGTATAAGGTAGGTGATGATTTCGCGTTAAAAGGGAAGATTTGCTGCGGAAACTGCAAACGGCAGCTTCGGCACGAAAAGCAGTATGGGGAAATGGTTTTCTGTTGCGGCTATAAAAGGGCGGCAGGAAAGTTCTCTAAATGCTACGGCGGCTATTATAGAGAGTATTCGGTGAATGCAAAAGTGGCTCGTGCGATAAAAACTGTGTTCTATGCGCTGGATGTGGTGAATCAGGGAATGCAGGAAAAGCAGTCTATCACGGTGCGCTGCGTGGACATTGAGGGCTTGGAAAAGCAAGCAGAAGCCATTCGGGTAGAGCAAATCAAACTGTATGAATCGTATGCGGACGGTGTACTGCTACGGGATGCGTACATAGAAAAGAAAAAAGCTCTTTCGGAAAAACTGGCTGCATTGCAGGATAGCATACGGACAGAAAAGGAAGAACAGGAGTGTGCCGATGAACTGGATGAAGAAATCCGAGCTCTGACAAAGCAGGCCAGCGAAAAAACGTACATCGGCGGGCTGACAAAAGAATGTGTGGATGCTTTTGTGAGCATGGTTTATCTGTATGACGATCAAACGATGAAAATAGAGTTCAACTGTGAGGATGTGATTCGGAGAGCGTTGGAAAAGTATGGCGCATAATTTGATGGAAGAAGTTGCATAAGAAAAAGAATACCCGTCTGGGTGAGAGGATTTGCGAATCTTCTCGACCAGGCGGGTATTTCATTCCGAAGGAATGTGTCTATTAGAGGCTAAGGGTTTCCACCCATGCAGACAAATCGGCTTTTCTGGAACAAAATGGGTTGTAGAGGATGAGGAAATCTTGATATGATAAAGAGAGTGTGATAACATAAAGAAAATACTTTTGAATAAGAAATTGTGTGGGAATTCGGGAAAATGTTCAATTAAGGCGAATGGTGTTCAAGATGCTGTTGTATCAAAATTATATAAGAAAAGAGGTTGACTTAGTATGCACGATGAACTGATGGATGCTGACTTGAACGATTTGGAAATTTTGAAAGAATTCACTCTGGAAAGTAAACTTTTAATGTGTCAGCAATTATCTTGTCGAATCATGACGGCATCGGGAGTTGATATAAGAAAAGCGTATGAAGAAAATATTATGCCTTGGGAACTGGAAACATTTACGGCATATTCAATATTGTTTGATGATGCCAGTGCTAATAAAACATTGGATGTGGAAACATTTTCAAGGTGTATCACACTAATAAGAAATTACTGGCCGAACAAATTAAGTGAGGCAGAAAAAGATGGCGTGTATCCCGAAACATTTATAATGATTAGTGCATTACAGCAATATCCTGTTCAGGGTGTATATTTGCAAAAATTGTTTAGATCGCATTACTTTTTTACATTTACAAATGAAAACCTTGATATGAAAAAAATCTTCAACCAGAAAATGGGGGTTGAGTATGAACGCTTGGAATTGTTTGCGTTTGTATTGTTCTTTTCGATGTGTGGCGATTTGAGTGGTGAGGTGCCAAATGAAGTGCGCTGCAAATGGGTTGGAAATTTATTGAAAGATTCAGAAGTTTGTACGTTGCTGTCAATTAACATTGATGATTATAAAAAGCAATTAGAAGATTTGAATGGAAAAAGTGTCGAGGATCAATTCTACGGATTAAAGACCCAATATATATACCCATTGATTGAAAAAGAAAATATTATATATATTCCATCGCCATATTTGGTAATCAATGCGGTGACGGAATCTATGCTTAATAGAGTTACTTTTGGAGATGAGCAATTAAGGAGAGAATTTGGCAAAGAAGTTATAGAATCGTATTTATATGATATAGCATCCCAAGTTAAAACTGTATCATGGATTAGTAAAGAAATTGTATATAATGTGGGGCATCAAGAAATCCGTTCGCCGGATGTGTTAGTGGGCGAAGGAGAAAAAATGACTTTTTATGACACAAAGGCGTTCTCTCCAAGTCTTAGACTGCGCTCGTTAGATAGAACAGAAATTGAAAATGATATAGCAAGATATGCAAAAAATGTAATTCAACTGTATAAGCAAATTGTGAATTACTTAGCAGGAAAGTTTGAACTTGATAAGCACTATGAAAAGAAAGATATTTTTGGAGTAGTGGTAGTTTTGGAAGATGCTGTCGTTTCCCGAAAAAAGGTTTATGACAAAGTCTTTTTAGAATTAGAAAGAACTGCCCATTTGGATGACGAGGAAAAAAGATACATACATAGTCATATTAAAGTTCTTCCGCTGAGAGAAGTTGAAACCTTTATGCTTCAGAATATGAGTCCATTACCATTCCTTGTTGAACAGGTGGAAAATGAAAATCAATGGGATAATTATAGATATGGATGCCCTCAGAAGGAAAATGGACTGATAGCTGAATACGAAAGCTATGTGAAAAAATTAAAATCTATGTTGATTGCTCGAATAAGAACAGTGTAAAGCATATAAGTATTGGAACGGGATATTTCAATGGAAATACTTCACTTGAAAGATGGATGATTGACTAAAGGCATCTAGTATAATGAAATAAGCCCTACAAGGCTCGGATCGGTTGAAAATACGACTGAAAGCCTTGTAGGGCTTATTTTTTTTTGCAATTTTTTCTAAAAATTTTTCGCCCCTATCTTGACATCAGGGGGGCCGGTGTACACATCGCCGCCCACAAAGATATCCGACTGGGCAGTCTGGTAAGTCATGGCATCGGCCACAGCGCCCTGGCCGCGGCCAAGCTGCACGGCTTCGCCATCCAGCAGGTTGCCCCACTGGATGCACTGGCCAATGCTCAGCACAACATTGTCACACGGCAGGGTAATCGTCACGCTTTCATCATAGGTGGGGGCAAAGCGGCCCTCGGCATCGTACAGGCCGGTGCATCTTTTCAGCACCACGCCGCACACATGGCCGTCCTTTGTCAAAAATTCCTTGGGGCCGTACCCGCAGCGGATGGCAGTGCCCTCTTCCTCCGCCTCGGCAATCTCTTCAGCGGAAGCGGGCATCTTTTCCCGCGGTTCCAGGCAACCATCGTTACATCGCTGGACCCGCAGCGCAGGGCAACGCGGGCGGCATCAATGGCAACATTGCCGCCGCCGATCACCACGGTTTTGCCGGTCATTTTGTGGCTTTCGTCCCCGCCCACAGTGCGCAGCAGCGCAACGGCGGTCTGGATGCCCGCAGCGTCCTCGCCGGGAACCCCTGCTGTGCGGCCGCCCTGGCAGCCGATGGCGAGATAGAACGCCTTGTACCCCTGGGCGCGCAGCTGGGCAAGGGTAACGTCCTTGCCAACTTCCACACCGCAGCGGATGGTAACACCCAGCTCCCGCAGGATGTCAATTTCCGCATCAATCACATCTTTTTCCAGCTTAAAGCTGGGGATGCCGTACCGCAGCATGCCGCCAGGGTGTTCGTTTTTCTCAAATACAGTCGGGCGGTAGCCCTGCAGCGCAAGGAAGTACGCGCAGGAAAGCCCGGCCGGGCCGCCGCCGATGATTGCAATTTTTTGCGGCCACGGCCCCTGCAAAGAAGGCTGCACCACCGGCGGAACATAGCGGTGGGCGGCGTTCAGGTCCTGCTGGGCCACAAACTTTTTCACGGCATCAATGGCCACTGCCTGGTCCACGGTGCCGCGGGTGCAGGCATCCTCGCACCGGTGGTTGCAGATGCGCCCGCACACGGCGGGGAAGGGGTTCTCCTTTTTGATCAGCGCCAGTGCATCGCGGTAGCGGCCCTGCGCGGCCATTTTCAGGTAGCCCTGCACCGCAATGTGGGCGGGGCAGGCGGTTTTGCAGGGGGCGGTGCCGGTATCATAGCAGTTGATGCGGTTTTTATCGCGGTAGTCCACCGCCCATTTTTCGGGGCCCCACTTTACAGTGTCGGGCAGTTCCTGCTTGGGGTACTGCACCGGGCCGTTTTTGGTGCACAGCTTCTGGCCCAGCTTAACGGCACCGGCGGGGCAGAACTCCACGCAGCGGCCACAGGCAACGCAGTTTTGCGGTTCCACTTTGGCAACGTAAGCCGAGCGGCTCATGTTGGGGGTGTTGAACAGCTGGCTGGTGCGCAGGGCGTTGCAGACGTTGACATTGCAGTTGCAGATGGCAAAAATCTTGTTCTCGCCGTCAATGTTGGTGATCTGGTGCACAAAGCCGTTGTCCTCGGCTTTCTGCAAGATCCGCATCACTTCGTCATAGGTCACATAATGGCCCTTGTTGGTTTCCACCAGATAGTCCGCCATATCGCCCACGCCGATGCACCAGTCATCCGGGTCATCGCCGCAGCCTTCGCCCATGGCGGCGCGGGACATACGGCAGGAACAGGGGCCGGCGGCATACTTGCCCTGGTATTTTTTCAGCCAGTGGGAGATGTGTTCGATATCCAGCGAGTGGTTTTCGGTCTCGATGGCTTTTTCGACCGGGATCACGTGCATGCCAATGCCTGCGCCGCCTGGGGGCACCATGGCGGTAATGTGTTCCAGCGGCAAAAAGGTCATCCGCTCAAAAAAGGCGGTCACTTCGGGGTGGTCGGCAATCTGCTGTTTGTTCATGTTAAAGAACTCGGCGCTGCCGGGCACAAACATGGGCAGAATGTACTGTTTTTCGCGGCGGGGGTTCTCCCAGTTGTATTCCAACAGGCCAACGCAGCTCATCTGATACAGCAGGGGCTCCAGCTCTTTGGCGGGTTTGCCGGTGGCTTTTTCCAGTTCCGGCAGGGTCATTGGCTGGCGCACCTTCATTTTCAGGGCAACATCGGCCATTTCGTCAGTCACAATGCTGGCCAGACCCCAATATTCGGGGTCCTCCACCGTCAGGCGGCGCAGCTTGGCGGGCACACGGTCGGTGATCATCTGCCCCAGCTTCATAATTTTTTCCCGCGGCTTTGTGTCCTTGGGGATCTTGAACGGCAGCTTGCTTTCATCCAGTGGGAAAGCGGTCGGTTCGCTCATGGCTTGCTCCTTTTATTGCTCTGTGCATGTTCTGCTTCGTTTGCATTGCTTTGCAGGCGGTCCGGGCTTGCTGTGCCCTTATGCCTGCCACGCTTTCACCTGCTCCCGCAGCCAATCGGTCCATTCGGCAATGCCCTCGCCGGTTTTGGCGCAGATGGGGATGACCTTTGCGTTGGGGTTGCGCATGGCGATATATTCCCGGCATTTGTCCATATCGAAATCAAAATACGGCAAAACGTCAATTTTGTTGATAAGAACCACGTCGCACACCTGAAACATCAAGGGGTACTTCAGCGGCTTATCGTCCCCTTCGGGCACGGATAGGATCATCGCGTTTTTCACCGCACCGGTGTCAAACTCTGCCGGGCAGACCAAGTTGCCCACGTTTTCCAGCACCACAAGGTCCACATCCTGGGGGCCAAGGCCCTCCAGCCCCTGGCGAGTCATCTCGGCATCCAGGTGGCACATGCCGCCGGTGTGCAGCTGGATGGCTTTTGCCCCGGCAGCGGCAATGGCTTTGGCGTCCACATCGGAATCAATGTCCGCTTCCATCACACCGATGCGCAGCTCATCTTTCAGCGCGGCAATGGTGCTGCGCAGGGTGGTGGTTTTGCCGCTGCCCGGTGCGCTCATCAAATTCAGCAGAAAGATCTTTTTCTCTTTCAGGCTCTGCCGCAGCTGGGCGGCCTGTTCATCATTGGAAGCAAAAATGCTCTGTTTTACTTCCAGAATTTTCACGTTGTCCATGGGGGTGCTCCTTACATGTGTTTATCGCGGTATACTCTTGTTAACAGTTTAACATCCGGGTGGCGAAAGCGCAATGTTAAACGGAGATTTTGGTATTCCCGCCAAATTGGGCAAAAAGAAGCAGGCAGAATGACGGAACGCCGCCACACTGCCTGCAGGGAAAGATAAGGTTTTATAAAAAGCGGGGGGATCAATTCCATGTAAAAGTTGCCATGCCGTAAATATAAATGAACGCAATGGCGGCGGGCACCACAAAGCGGAAGATCGGCTTCATCCAGGGCTGCACTTTTAAGCCTTTGCCGGTGTTGGCCTCCTGAACAAAAGCGTCCCACCCCCAACCGAAAGAGTTGCAGCAGAACAGCGCCAATACCAGTGAACCCAGCGGCAAAATGTTATTGGAAACAATGAAATCCCACAGATCCAGCCAGGCCGTGCCCGCGGCAAACGGCTGGAAATGCAGTACACTGTAGCCCAGCGCGGTGGTCAGCGCCAACAGAAAGATGCCCGCGCCACACAGCAAAGCGCCCTTGGGGCGGCTTAACCCGGTCAGCTCCCGCACCATGGCAAGGATGTTTTCGCACACGCCCAATACGGTGGAAAGTGCGGCAAACACCATGAACAAAAAGAATAGCGTGCCCCACCAGCGGCCCCCGGTCATGTTGTTGAACACGGTAGCCATGGTATCAAACAGCAGGCTGGGCCCGGCGTTCACTTCCAGCCCATAGGTAAAGCAGGCGGGGAACATGATGATGCCGGCCAGCACCGCAACCAAAGTATCCAGCACAATAATGTGGACGGATTCCCCCATCAGGGAGCGTTCTTTTTCAATGTAGCTGCCAAAAATCGCCATGCCGCCCATGCCAACGGAAAGGGTAAAGAACGCCTGGTTCATGGCGCCCACCACAACGCTGCCATCAATCTTTCCAAAATCCGGCACCAGGTAAAATTTCAAGCCTTCTGCCGCGCCCGGCAGGGGCAGGCTGTGCACCGCCAGCACCAGCATCAGCACCAACAGGGCCAGCATCATATATTTGGTAATGCGCTCCAGCCCGCCCTGCAGGTTAAAGCTTAAAATGGCAAATGCTACCACAACGGTCACCAGCAAAAACACCACATTCACCGTGGGGTTCGTAATCATCTGGGTAAATCCGAAATCTGCGTTTTGGCCGGTAAGGAACTTGATGAAATAATAGATGATCCACCCGGTCACCACGGTGTAAAATGCCATCAGGGCAATGTTGCCAATCAGGCTGGCAATGCCGAAAATGCCCCACTTGTAGCCGGGCTTTTCCAACTTCTGGTACATGTGGATAGGGCTGGCCTGCGCTGCACGCCCAACGGAAAATTCCATCGTCATGGCGGGCAGACCCAGCACGACCAGACAAATAATGTACAGCAGCATAAAACTGCCGCCGCCGTTCTGGCCGCACATCCAGGGGAATTTCCACACATTGCCGCAGCCAATGGCGCAGCCGGCTGACAGCATGATGAAGCCAAGCCGGCTTCCGAGCCGTTCACGATTCTTCATAAACTAATATTGTTTTCTCCCATTTTTATTTGTGCTGCCGTGCGGGAAAAGGCAGCGGCCCGCACGGCAGCATAGATAACCGCTACCATATTAAATCCATATTAGCTTACCACACTACCATGCCAACTGCAAGCGATTTAAAGTTGTAAACCGACAAAATACAAAAACGCGCCCCGCGGCCATCCGTTCTTTGCCCAAAGCCGATGCCGCGCAGGTGCCCATTGTTGCCATGACGGCCAACGCCTTTGCCAAGGATGTGCAGCCGGCCAAAACCGCCGGTATGAACGAGCATGCCGATAGGAAACGCTTGTGTGAGATATTGCACCGGCGGCTGTAAGGACGCCCAGGAAGGCCGAAAAAATTCGGCAGAACATACAAACAGCACCTTGCGCTTTTGGATGCAATGTGCTACAATGAATCGAAAACTGAATATAAAACAGCAGGTGCCTTTCATTGTTTGCCGGGCGGCTGAGCCTTCCGGCGCTCTGGAAAGGGTAAAAGGGAAGCGGGTGCAAATCCCGCACGATCTCGTCACTGTGATAAGGGAGCCTGCCGCCAGGGTGCATTTGCACCGGTCACTGAGCATTGCTTGGGAAGGCGGCGGCAGGCGTTGAGCTTTCAGCCAGGAAACCTGCCCGCTGTTGGTACGGGAGCATTGCTCCAGATCACGAGGAATTGGTTGTACCTGAAAAGCTCATGGAAAATCCGGGGGTCTTTTTGCGTTGCCGTTCTGCACACAAAAAGACCCTCGTTTTTTTATGGCAGTTTTGTCTGCAAAGCTGCTGCGCCTGGGTTTTGTTTCCTGTACCTGTTTTTCAGCAAATGGATTTGCCATAGGAGAAAGGAAGCAAAACACATGAAACACAACAACCTGAAAAAGCCCGCTGCCGTGCTGACCGCACTGGCTCTGGCCGCCGCCCTGCTGGCTGGCTGTGGTGCGCCATCTGACAGCATGGCTGCCAGCAGTGCCCCCGCCGAAAGCGAGGCTGTAAGCACCGAAGCACCCGCTGAAAGCGCAGACGAGGGAGATGCAGACGAAGTGGCCGCAAAGAAATGTGCAGACCTGATCGATGCCATCTATGTGCAGGAGCGCACCGATGACACCGACGCCCAGTGCGAAGCTGCCAAGCAGGCATGGGACACCCTGACCGATACCCAGAAAGAGCTGGTGGAAGGCGAGAACGCTGACCCCGACTACTTTGGCCGCAATACCGGCGATGCCAACCTGGACGATTCCCGCAATGGAGATGAGATCGGCGAAAACGAACTGCTGGTCGTCAGCTTTGGCACCTCCTTCAACAGCAGCCGCGCGGCAGATATCAAGGGCATCGAGGATGCCCTGCAGGCCGCTTACCCGGATTGGTCCGTCCGCCGCGCTTTCACCGCACAGATCATCATCAACCATGTGCAGGCCCGCGATGGCGAGAAAATCGATAACATGAAGCAGGCTCTGGACCGCGCTGTTGCCAACGGCGTTAAGAACCTGGTTGTTCAGCCTACTCACCTGATGCACGGCGCTGAGTACGACGAAATGTGCGAAGCTGTGAACGAGTACGCGGATAAGTTCGAAAGCGTTGCCATTGCTGAGCCCCTGCTGGGCGAAGTTGGCGCTGACGCTACCGAAATCAACGCTGATAAGGAAGCTGTTGCCACTGCCATCACCACCGAGGCTGTTGCCGCCGCTGGTTATGATGACGCCGCCGCTGCTGCCGCCGATGGCACTGCTTTTGTGTTCATGGGCCACGGCACTTCCCACACCGCAAAGATCAGCTACAGCCAGATGCAGATGACCATGCAGACCCTGGGCTATGACAATGTGTTCATTGGCACTGTTGAGGGCGAGCCGGAAGACACCGCCTGCGAGGCTGTGATCGAAAAGATCAAGGAAGCCGGTTACACCAAGGTTGTCCTGCGCCCCCTGATGGTGGTTGCCGGTGACCATGCCAACAACGATATGGCTGGCGATGACGCAGATTCCTGGCTGAGCCAGTTCAAGGCCGCCGGCTGCTTTGACAGCGTGGATACCCAGATTGCCGGTCTGGGCGAAATTGCTGATGTGCAGCAGATCTACATTGACCATACCAAGGCCGCTATTGATTCCCTGAATGGCTGATTTATGATGCATACTGCCCGGAAGGATCAACGTCTTTTCGGGCAGCTTTTGTTTTGTGCGGACCGGGGGAAACGCTGTGCGCCAAAATGGGGCTGCGCTGCGGCTGTGCCGCGTCCCCACGCTTTTCTTTGAATCTTTAGCCCCTCTCGCCAAACCATGCCCGCCAACCTAAGGCAATACCGCACAATTCCCGCCTGACGGCTTAAGCACCGTTCCGGCGGCTGCGGCACGGCATCTGCGTTGCCAAAATGCTCGACAATGTCAGGTTGCGGTACCCGCATCGTGCTTCGGGGGCAAAAGCCCCTCGCACTCTGCGACCGCTGCCCCTGCTTCGGTTCGCTGTTTCCGCCACTGGCGGCGCTCACCTTTGCAGCATCCAGTATTATCTGCGCTTTTGGCTTAGCATCTGCCGCACCTCGCTCGCCGTATCGGCACTTAGAATTATGCGGTATTGCCCTAAAACATTGCAACACTCTTCCGGGTTGGCAATACACGGGGCAAATGACCGCGGGCGGGCAATGCTCGCCCCTGCGACGTAATTTTCTGTTATCCTTTCTTAATTATATTTTATTCTATCATTTCAATTTTTTACAATGCGAGGTAACACCCAATGAAACAAAATCGTGTGATTTCCGGCGCTGTGGCCGCCCTGGTGCTGGCCGCTCTGCTGGCTGGCTGCGGCTCCACCGCAACCGGCGCTTCTTCCGCTGACTCCACCCCCGCTGCCGCCGAGGCTGCCGGCAGTGAAGCCACCGCCCCCACCGCAGAACCCCAGGCCGAAGCTGCTCTGCCGGACGGCGTGTATACCGCCGAATTTGAAACCGACAGCAGTATGGTGCACGCCAACGAAGCCTGCGATGGCAAGGGTACCCTGACTGTCGCCGATGGCAAAATGACCTTCCATGTCAGTCTGGCATCGAAAAAGATCGTTAACCTGTACCTGGGCACTGCCGAGGACGCCCCCAGCCACGAGAGCGACTGGCTGCAGCCCACCACCGATACTGTGACCTATTCCGACGGCACCAGCGATGAAGTGTACGGCTATGATATTCCGCTGGACGCTGTGGATACCGACTTCCAGCTGGCCATTTTGGGCACCAAGGGCACCTGGTACGACCATACCGTCAGCGTGCGCAATGCCGAGCCTAAGACCGAAGATGCCGCTGCCGAAACCGCCGCTGTGCCTGCTGATGGCAGCTACACCTGTGCTGTCACACTGGAGGGCGGCTCCGGCCGCGCCACGGTGGAAAGCCCTGCCGCCCTGACGGTTGCCGATGGCACCATGACCGCCGTGATTGTGTGGAGCAGCCCCAACTATGACTATATGCTGATTGATGGAGAAAAGTACCTGCCCACCAACACCGAAGGCAACTCCACCTTTGAAATCCCCGTTGCTGCGCTGGATACCGCCCTTGCCGTTACCGCCGATACCGTTGCCATGAGCACCCCGCACGAGATCGATTATACCCTGACCTTTGACAGCGCCACGCTGACCCCCGCAGAATAATGCAGACGAAACGTTTTGGGCTTTGTGCCGCACTTTCTGCCGCAGCGCTTTTGCTGTTGGCCGGCTGCGCGGGCAGCGGCAGCACGGCTGCCCCCACCCTTACCGTGGAAAGCAGCTACCCGCTGCAATACGCCAAACAGTTTACCGTGGATGAATGCACCGGCGGGTACGAGCTGATCACCATTGCGGACAGCCAATATCTGGTGGTGCCGCAGGGCGCTGCCGTGCCGGAGGATCTGCCCCAGGGCACCACCGTGCTGCAACAGCCCATTGAGAATATCTACCTGGTTTCCACCTCCGCTATGGACCCCATCATCAGCCTGGGCGCGCTGGACAGCATTGCACTTTCCGGCACCAAGGCGGATGGCTGGTACCTGCCCGAAGCCAAAGCCGCCATGCAGGCGGGGCAGATTGCCTATGCGGGCAAGTACAGCGCCCCGGACGATGAAACCATTCTGGCTTCCGGCTGTGGACTTGCCATTGAAAACACGATGATCTACCATACGCCGGAGGTCAAAGAGCAGCTGGAAAAGTTCGGCATCCCCGTTTTGGTGGAGCGTTCCAGCTATGAAACCGACCCTCTGGCCCGCATGGAATGGGTCAAGCTGTACGGCATTCTGCTGGGCAAACAGCAGGAGGCGGAACAGCTGTTTGACACCCAGGTACAGCGCGTTGCCCCGCTGGAAAACCAGCAGCCCACCGGCAAAACGGTGGCGTTTTTCTCCATCACTTCCAACAACCTTGTCACGGTGCGCAAAGGCAGCGACTATGTGGCCCGCATGATCGAGATGGCGGGCGGCAGCTATGTGTTTGCTGATTTAACGGACAGCGGCAACAATCTGGCCACCATCAATCTTTCGCTGGAAGATTTTTACGCCGGTGCCAAGGACGCCGATGTGCTGCTCTACAACAGCACCATTGAGGGCAGCATTGCCAGCACCGAACAGCTGGTGGAAAAATGCCCGCTGCTGGCGCAGTTCAAGGCCGTGCAGAACGGCAATGTGTGGTGTACCGCGCAGAGCCTGTTCCAGCAAAGCATGGAGCTTCCGGATTTGATTCTGGATATGAACCGCGTGTTTACCGAGGGCACCCCCGCGGACAGTGAACTGACATTTTTAACGCATGTAGAATAATTTTATTGCAGAAAGGCAGCGCCATGCACACCAAGCGCCTGATAATTACATATGTAGCCCTTGCGGCGGCGCTGCTGGGGCTGTTTGCGCTCAACCTGTTCTGGGGCAGTGTGGCAATTTCGCCGCGCGGCGTGGTGCAGGTGCTGCTGGGCCGCGGGCAGGATGAACTGGCCGCCAATATCCTATTGCAGCTGCGCCTGCCGCGCGCCGTTATGGTGGTGCTGCTGGGGGCGGCGCTCTCGGTAGCGGGCTACCTGCTGCAAACCTTTTTTGCCAACCCCATTGCGGGGCCGTTTGTCATGGGCATTTCCAGTGGGGCCAAGCTGGTGGTTGCGCTGACGATGGTGGTATTTTTGAACCACGGCCTGCTGACCAACTCGCTCACCCTGATTCTGGCCGCCTTTGCTGGATCCATGGCTGCCATGGCCTTTGTGCTCAGCGTGGCGCGCCGGGTACACCGCATGAGCATTCTGGTCATCTGCGGCGTGATGATCGGCTATATCTGCTCCGCCGTCACCGATATTGTAGTGGCCTTTGCACAGGATTCCAACATCGTCAACCTGCACAACTGGTCCATGGGCAGCTTTTCCGGCATGACCTGGGGCAATGTGGCCGCCGCTGCGCTGGTGGTGCTGCCCTGTTTGGCCGCGGCCTTTTTGCTGGCCAAGCCGATGGCCGCCTACCAGATGGGGGAGCAGTATGCCCAAAGCGTGGGTGTGGCTGTGCGGCCGTTCTGCGTGGCGCTGGTGCTGCTTTCCAGTTTGCTGGCCGCCTGCGTCACGGCGTTTGCGGGGCCCATTTCCTTTGTGGGTATTGCGGTGCCGCACCTGGTCAAGCAGGCGTTGGGAAGCGCCAAGCCGCTGCATGTGCTGCCGGGCTGTGCGCTGGGTGGGGCGGCGTTCTGCCTGCTGTGTGATCTGATCGCCCGCAGCCTGTTTGCCCCCACCGAGCTTTCCATCAGCTCCGTCACAGCGGTATTTGGTGCGCCGGTAGTCATCTGGCTGTTGGTGCACCGCCAAAGCGGGGAGGGCCGGGCATGAGCGAAGCATTTTACTGCCAAACGCAGGATCTTGCCATCGGGTACGGCAAAACGCCGCTATTACAAAACATTGGCATTGGCGTGCAGCGCGGGCAGATCTTAGCGTTGATTGGCCCCAACGGCGCGGGCAAATCCACCCTGCTCAAAACGCTGGCCGGGCAGCTGGCGGCGCAAAGCGGCGCTGTGCTGCTGCAGGGCCAAAACCTGACAACCTACACCCCCAATGCCCGCGCGCGCAAAATGGCCCTGATGCTGCCCCACACCCGCCACACCGAGCTGACCACCTGTTTTGATGTGGCCGCTGCCGGGCGCTACCCCTACACCGGGTGGCTGGGCATCCTGTCCGAGCAGGACAGGATGCAGGTGCGGGATGCTCTGCATCTGGTGCAGGCGGATGAGCTGGCCGACCGGGACTTTACCAAAATCAGCGACGGCCAGCGCCAGCGCGTTCTGCTGGCCCGCGCCGTCTGCCAGCAGCCGGAAATTATCCTGCTAGACGAACCAACGTCATTTTTGGACATCAAAGGCAAAATTGAGCTGCTGACCATCCTGCGCCAGCTGGCACAGGAAAAACAGGTGGCCGTCATTGTCAGCCTGCACGAGCTGGAGCTGGCGCAAAAAATTGCGGATACCGTGGTGTGCGTATCGCCGCAGGGCGTTTCCGGCGTGATGACACCGAAAGACGCGTTTGCCGCAGAGAACATCCGCACGCTGTACCGCCTGACCAAAGAGCAGTATGAAGCACTGTACGGCCCCCAGCCGGAGCGTGAACCCGAACGGAGACCCGCCAAACAGGAGCCGCCCAGGTTTGAACATTACATCCGCAGCGGGCAAAAGCTGCTGCGCTGCGGCTACACCACCGGCACCTGTGCCGCCCTTGGCGCTGCCGGGGCCGCCCGCCTGCTGCTGACCGGTAAAGCGCCGGAATCCGTCGGCCTGCGCACCCCAAAAGGCATTGTGGTGGAAGTTGCGCCCATCTACTGCCGCAAAACAGCCGCCGGCGCCCAGTGCGCCATCCGCAAGGACGGCGGGGACGATGTGGACGTTACCACCGGCCTGCCGGTCATAGCCGACATCACCCTGCTGCCGGATGCCCCCGGCCAGGTCACGATTGACGGCGGCCCCGGTGTGGGCCGTGTGACGAAGCCCGGCCTGGACCAGCCGGTGGGGCAGGCGGCCATCAACCATGTGCCGCGCCGGATGATCACCGATGCCCTGCACGCGGAGGCCGAAGCAGCCGGGTATGACGGCGGCTTTGACGTAATGATCTCGATCGAGGGGGGCGAGGAAGCCGCCAAACGCACCTTTAACCCCCACATCGGGGTGGAAGGCGGGCTTTCCGTCCTGGGCACCAGCGGCATTGTGGAGCCCATGAGCCAGCAGGCCGTCCTGGATACCGTGCAGCTGGAGATCCACCAGGCCGCCCTGCGGGAGCAAAGCCCCAAGCGGCTGATCCTGGCCCCCGGCAACTATGGGCTGGACTATCTGGCCCAAAACCTGCCGGAATACAGCAGCATCCCGGTGGTCAAGTGCTCCAACTTTATGGGGGATGCGCTGGATATGGCCGCTGCGGAGCAGTTTGCAGAGGTATTGCTGGTGGGGCACATCGGCAAGCTGGTCAAGTTGGCGGGCGGCATTATGAATACCCATTCCCGCATGGCGGATTGCCGCACCGAACTGTTCTGCACCCATGCGGCGCTCTGCGGGGCCAGCCAGGCCACCTGCCGCGCCCTGATGGACGCCGCCACAACGGACGCCTGCCTGGACATTCTGGATGCCGAAAACCTGCGGGAGCCGGTGCTCGAAAGCCTGTTGCAGGCCATCCAGCTGCATCTGGACCGCCGCGTGGCGGGGGCGTTCCGGGTGGGGGCTGTACTGTTTTCCAACCAGGCCGGGCCGCTGGGCCAGACTGAGACCGCCGCCCAGCTGCTGCAAAGCTGGCAGAAAAAGGAGCAATGAGGTATGGTACATTTTGTGGGCGCAGGCCCCGGCGCACCGGATCTGATCACCCGGCGCGGTGCGGCGCTGCTGCAAACGGCGGACTGCATTATTTATGCGGGCAGCCTGGTCAACCCGGCGTTGCTGGGGCTGGCCAAAGCCGGCTGCGCCATTTATAACAGTGCTGAAATGACATTGGAACAGGTGCTTGCCGTGATGCGCCAAATGGAAGCCGAACACAAAACCACTGTGCGGCTGCACACCGGGGACCCCTGTTTGTACGGGGCCATCCGGGAGCAGATGGACGCGCTGGACGCCGACGGCATTGCTTACGATGATACGCCCGGTGTTTCCAGCTTTTGCGGTGCCGCCGCTGCGCTGAACGCCGAGTACACGCTGCCCGCCGTCAGCCAGACGGTCATCATTACCCGCATGGAGGGCCGCACCCCCGTGCCGGAAAAGGAAAAGCTCGCCAGCCTGGCCAGCCACGGCGCTACCATGGTGATTTTTCTCTCCATCGGCTTAATTGATAAAGTGCAGGAAGCACTGCTGCAGGGGGCATACACCGCAAGCACCCCCGCCGCCGTGGTGTACAAGGCCACCTGGCCGGAGCAGAATACCGTGCGCTGCACCGTTGGCACCCTGGCCCAAAGCACCAAGCAAGCGGGCATTACCAAAACGGCCTTGATCGTGGTGGGGGATTTCCTTGGCCGCTGCTATGCCCGCAGCAAACTGTACGACCCCGCCTTTACCACCGAATACCGCGAGGGGACCAAACCGTGAACTGTGCGTATCTTGCCTTTACGGCCAAGGGGCTGGCGCTGGCGCAGCAGCTGGCCCAAACCTGCCCCGGCTCCGTCAGCCGCTGCGGGCGGGGCGGGGTGACGCTGGCCGGGTGGACGGCCCAGCAGTTTGCCGCGGCGGATGCCCTGGTGTTTGTGGGGGCGGTGGGCATTGCGGTGCGGGCCATTGCGCCCCACTGCCAAAGCAAAGCCACCGACCCCGCCGTTGTGGTGCTGGATGAATGTGGCCGCTTTGCGGTGCCGCTGCTCTCCGGCCATCTGGGCGGCGCAAATAACCTGGCCTGCCGGCTGGCTGCCGCCTGTGGTGCGGTGCCGGTGATCACCACGGCGACCGATGCCAACGGCCTGTTTGCCGTGGATGAGTGGGCCAAAAAACAAAACTGCGCTGTGTGGGAAACCCCGCGCATTAAATTCGTCAGCGGGGCACTGCTGGCCGGCAAAACGGTGCGGTATGCTTCCCCCTGGGCCATTGCGGGTGCCCCGCCCGCCGGTGTGGCGGAAGCCGAAGAACCGTCTGGCGCTGATTTTGCCCTGACAATGACCCCGCAGGGGAACGCTTTGCATCTGATCCCCCGCATTGGCGTGCTGGGCGTTGGCTGCAAGCGCGGTACCACCGCCGCCCAGCTGGAAGCCGCGTTTGCAGCGTTCTGCGCCGATACAAATTTGGCCCCGGTCGGAATTACCGCCGCCGCCAGCATTGACCTGAAACAGAACGAACCCGGCCTGCTGGAGTTCTGCCGCAGCCACGGCTGGCCGGTCAGCTTTTATTCCGCCGCGCAGCTGCGCGCCGTGCCCGGAACTTTCAGCGCCTCCCGCTTTGTGCAGGGAGTGACGGGTGTGGATAACGTCTGCGAGCGCGCCGCCGTGCTGGCTTCCGGCGGCACGCTGCTGCTGCCCAAATATGCGCATACCGGCGTGACCTTTGCCGCTGCCGTGCGCCCCTTTGCCCCGGATTGGAGATGGAAAACCGATGAAGCGTAACCTTGTATCCGTTGTGGGCCTTGGCCCTGGCGATGCCCAGTTTTTGACCGCGCAGGCCCGCCATGCGTTGCAAGAGGCTGATGTGCTGTGCGGTTACACCGTTTACATCGACCTTGTGCGCCCCCTGTACCCGGAAAAAGAAACCTATGCCACCGGTATGACCAGAGAAATTGACCGCTGCCGCTGGGCGCTGCAAACGGCCCAGACCGGCAAAACGGTGGCGCTTGTCTGCTCCGGCGACGCCGGGGTGTACGGCATGGCCAGCCCGCTGCTGGAGCTGGCGGCGGAATACCCCGATGTGGAAGTGGAGGTCGTTCCCGGCCTGACCGCCGCATTAAGCGGTGCCGCCGTGCTGGGCGCACCGCTGGCCCATGATTTCTGCGTGATCTCCCTTTCGGACCGGCTGACTCCGTGGGAGATGATCGAAAAGCGGCTGGCCTGCGCCGCCATGGGGGATTTCTGCGTGGCGCTGTACAATCCCTCCTCCAAAGGGCGGCCGGATTACCTGCAAAAGGCGGTTCGCATCCTGTTGCAAAACGGCAAGGGGGCAAGTACCCTTTGCGGTGTGATACGCAGCATTGGCCGCACCGGCCAGCAGAGCAGCCAGATGACACTGGCCGAGCTGGAACACACCACCGTGGATATGTTCACCACGGTGTTCATCGGCAACAGCGCCACCCACCAGGTCAGCGGGTGGATGGTAACGCCGCGGGGGTACCACGGGGTATGAGGATCGTTGTGTTCAGCGGCACTACCGAAGGGCGGGATTTCTCCCGCGCCGCTGCCGCGTTGGGCATTGCCGTTACCGTCAGCGTGGCAACCGACCTGGGGGCCGAGGAACAGGGCCAGGCCCCCGGCATTACCGTACATTCCGGCCGCCTGCTGCCCGGCGCCATGGCGGAGCTTTTGCAGGGCGCAGCCCTTTGTGTGGATGCCACCCACCCTTACGCGGTGGAAGCCACCAAAAACATCCGCGCCGCCGCCAACGCAGCCGGGGTAGAGTACCACCGCCTGCTGCGCGCCGCCAGCACCTTGCCCGCGGGCAGTGTGGTGCTGGGCAGTGCCGCCCAGGCCGCGCAGTATTTAGCCGCAACGCAGGGCAATGTTCTGCTCACCACCGGCGCCAAAGAGCTTGCGGCCTTTGCCGGGCTGGATGCCGCCCGCTTGTACCCGCGGGTGCTGCCCACCGTGGCGGGCATTACGGCGTGCGAGGGCGCGGGCATCCCGCACCGCAACATCATTGCCATGCAGGGGCCCTTTACGCTGGAACTGAACCTTGCGCTGATGCAGCAGTTCCACATCCGTTACCTTGTCACCAAGGACGGCGGCAGCGCGGGCGGCTTTGCCGAGAAAGCCCAGGCTGCTGCCCAAAGCGGGGCTGCGCTGGTTGTACTGCGCCGCCCGGAGGAATGCGGCGAGACCGCCGAAGAAATTTTGCAACGATGCAGGGAGCTGTTATGAAGATTACATTGGTTGGCATGGGCAGCGGGCTGCCCGGCAGTTTGACTGCCCAGGGCTTGCAGGCCCTGCAAACGGCAGGGCTAATTTTGGGGGCAAAGCGGCTGCTGCAAAACCTGCCGGATGGCTGTACCCCCAACCGCAAGCCAATTTACCTGCCGGATGAAGTGCTGGCCTGCCTGCAAGCGGAGCCTTGCCAGACCGCCGCGCTGGTTTACAGCGGGGATACCGGCTTTTATTCCGGTGCTGCGGCGCTGGTGCCCAAGCTGCGGGCACAGGGGGCGGAAGTAACGGTGCTGCCGGGGATTTCCAGCGTACAGCTGTTGGCCGCGGCGCTGGGCAGGCCGTGGCAGAACTGGCACCTTGTCAGCGCCCACGGATGTGCCTGCGCCCCTGCGGCAGAGTGCCGGAGCGACCGCCCGACCTTTTTTTTGACGGGCGGGCGCAATACCAGCCCCGCCGCGCTGTGTGAGATTCTGGCCGCCGCAGGCTTTGGCGCGGTGCAGGCCACGGTTGGTGAGAACCTTGACACCCCGCAGCAAAAGGTCATCACCGATACGGTGCAAACGCTGGCGGGCGGCAGCTTTGCGCCGCTCAGCGTGCTGCTGGTGGAGCCCTGCCCCAAACCGCAGCCCCGCGTGCCCGGCCTGCCGGATGAAGCCTTCATCCGCGGCAAAACGCCGATGACCAAGCAGGAGGTGCGCGCCGCCGCGCTGGCCAAGCTGGCCGTTGCCCCCACGGATACCCTGTGGGATGTCGGTGCCGGAACGGGCAGCGTGAGCGTGGAAATGGCGCTGGCCGCCCCCATGGGTCAGGTGTACGCGGTGGAATGTGATGCCGATGCCTGCACGCTGGTTCGCCAGAACCAGGCCAAATTTGCCGCCAGTAACTTAACGCTGATCGCGGGCAAAGCCCCTGAAGCGCTGCAAAATCTGCCCGCGCCGGATGCTGTTTTCATCGGCGGCAGCAAGGGCAATATGCAGGCCATTGTAGATGCCGCCCTGGCCGCCAACCCGCAGACCCGGCTCTGCATCGCCGCCATTGCGCTGGAAACCTTGCAGCAGAGTATTGCCGCCCTGGCCGCTCACGGGCTGGCTGCACAGGTGACCCAGATTGCCGTAAGCCGCAGCAAGGCGGCAGGCAGCCTGCACCTGATGATGGCCAACAACCCGGTATTTTTGATCGTGAGGGAATGAGAATGCTGCAGCTGCTTTTGGCCGCGCCCAGTTCCGGCAGCGGAAAAACCACCGCCGCCTGCGCCCTGCTTTCCGCCCTGAAAGCCCGCGGGCTGGAGCCCTGCGCGTTCAAGTGCGGGCCGGATTACATTGACCCCATGTTTCACCGCGCCGTGCTGGGGGTGCCCAGCCACAATCTGGACCTGTTTTTCTCCACCCCGCAGACCGTGCGGCGGCTGTACACCAGCGGCGCGGCGGGCCATGGCAGCGCGGTGTGTGAGGGTGCCATGGGCTATTATGACGGCCTTGGCGGCGTGAGTGCTGCCGCCAGCGCCTGGCACACCGCCGATGTGCTGGACTTGCCGGTGCTGCTGGTGGTGCGCCCCAAGGGGGCCAGTTTAACGCTGGCCGCCCAGCTGCAAGGCTTAAAAGCGTTCCGCACGCCGCACCACATTGCGGGCGTTCTGCTGAACGACTGCACCGAGATGCTGTACAAGCTGCTGGCCCCCATGCTGGAACGGGAAACCGGCCTGCCGGTGGTGGGCTTTCTGCCCCCCATGCCGGATGCCGCCATCGAAAGCCGCCACCTGGGGCTGAAAACCGCGGGCGAAATTGCTGATTTGCAGCAAAAAATTCAGATTTTGACCGCCGCCGCGCAAAAAAATATCGACTGGCCGCGGCTGCTGGCCCTGTTTGACCGCCCGGCTCCAATGGCCCCTGCGGTTCAGGCCGCAGCCCCCACCGTGCGCATTGCCGTGGCACAGGATGAAGCGTTCTGCTTTACCTATGCCGAAACGCTGGAAAGCCTGCAGGCCGCAGGCGCAGAGCTTTGCTATTTCAGCCCGCTGCGGGATGCCGCGCTGCCGCAACATATCGGCGGGCTGTACCTGCCGGGCGGCTACCCGGAGCTGTACGCCGCCCAGCTGGCGGCCAACACCGCCATGCGCTGCGCCATAAACACCGCCGTGCAGCGCGGCCTGCCCACCGTGGCGGAATGCGGCGGCTTTTTGTATCTGGGCCAAACGCTGAAAGATGACGCCGGAACCGCCCACCCCATGGCGGGTGTGCTGCCGGGGCAGGGGTTCCGCGTGGGGCGGCTGGTGCGCTTTGGCTATGCCGCGCTCACCCCGCAGGCGGACAGCATGCTCTTCCGCGCAGGGGAGCCGGTGCCCGTGCATGAGTTCCACCATTGGGATTCCACCTGCAACGGCACCGCTTTTGCCGCCCAAAAAGCCAATGGCCGCCATTGGGACTGCGGCTTTGCCAACGGACATCTGTATGCGGGGTTCCCGCATCTATACTGGGCGGGCACCCCGCTGCCGCAGCGCTTTGTAACGGCTGCGGCGCAGTATGCCCAAACAAAAACAGGGAGAACGGTATGACGGAACCTGAACTGAACACACGGCTGCAAACCATCACCCCACCCGATGAAGCTGCCCGCGCCGCGGCGCACGCCCACTGGGCCGCGCTGGCCAAACCGCTGGGCGGGCTGGGCAGCCTGGAAACCATGCTGGAGGACGCTGCCGCCCTGACCGGCACCCCGGAGCTGGATTTTGCCCGCCGCGCCGTGCTGGTGCTGTGCGCCGATAACGGCGTGGTGGCCCAGGGCGTGAGCCAAACCGACGCCAGCGTGACCCGCGCGGTGCTGCAAAACCTTGCCGCGCGGCGCACCAGCGTGTGCCAGATGGCAGCTGCCGCCCATTGCAGCGTTGTGCCGGTGGATATGGGCATTGCCGGTGCCCCGGTGCCCGGCGTGCAGGACTGCCGCATTGCCCCCGGCACCAAAGATTTTACCTGCGGCCCGGCCATGACCCGCGCTCAGGCCGTGCAGGCCATCGGCTGCGGCATTGCGCTGGTGCGCGGACAAAAGCAGCAGGGAGTTCAACTGTTAGCAACGGGGGAGATGGGCATTGGCAACACCACAACCTCCAGCGCCGTGGCAAGCGTGCTGCTGGGTGCCCCCGTGCAGAGCATGACCGGACGCGGGGCCGGGCTTTCGGATGCAGGGCTTGCCCGCAAGATTGATGCGATCCGGCGCGGCATTGCCCACAACCAGCCTAATCCCGCTGACCCGCTGGATGTGCTGGCCAAGCTGGGCGGGTTTGATATTGCCGGGCTGTGCGGCGTGTTTTTGGGCGGCGCGCTGGAGGGTGTGCCCGTTCTGATGGATGGTTTTATCAGCAGCGTGGCGGCGCTGTGCGCGGTGCGGCTCTGCCCCGCAGCAGCCAAGGCGGTGTTTGCCAGCCATGTTTCGGCGGAGCCTGCCGCCCATATGGTGCTGGATGCTTTGGGCAAAGCGCCGCTCATCACCGCCAACCTGCATCTGGGCGAGGGCACCGGCGCGGTGGCTTCCATCCCGCTGTGGGATATGGCTCTGGCCGTCTACCGCGGCTGCTATTCCTTTGCGGAGGGCGGCATTGCGCCGTATACCCCACAATGCTGATGCTGGTTATCGGCGGCGCAGCCAGCGGCAAAAGCGCCTATGCGGAGCACCTTGCCGTGCAGAGCGGCGGCCCGCGCTATTACCTTGCCACCATGCAGGTGTGGGACGCCGAGTGCGCCGCGCGGGTGGCCAAACACCGCGCCATGCGGGCACAAAAACAGTTTGCTACTGTGGAATGTCCCCAAAACCTGCATCTTGTCCGCCTGCCGCAGCAGGGCACCGCCCTGCTGGAAGATTTGGGCAACCTGGCCGCCAATGAGCTGTACCGCCCCGACGGCAGCTGCCTGCCGCCCAAGCAGGCGGCGGAAAAAATGCTGGCGGGGATCGAGGCAATCGCCGCACAATGCAACCATCTTATCATCGTCAGCAACGAGGTATTCAGCGGCGGGGCGGACTATGCCGGGGAGACAGACCTTTATTTGCAGGCCCTTGCCATGGTCAACAATGCCGTTGCCGCCAAAGCCGATGCCGTCTGCCGCGTGGTGTGCGGCCTGCCGGTGTACTACAAAGGAGGGGAACGCCCATGACAGTTTTGCAGACGATCGCCGTGGCATTTGCCATGTTCTCGGCTGTGCCGGTGCCGCAGTTTGACTGGAACGAGAAAAACATGCGGTATTCGCTCTGTGCCTTCCCGCTGGTGGGGGTGCTGTGCGGCGTGCTGTGGTGCGTGTGCGCCAGCCTGCCGCTGCCCGCCATGGTGCGCGCGGCGGGCTTTTGCCTGATCCCTGTCTGGGTCACGGGCGGCATCCATCTGGATGGTTACGCTGACACCTGTGACGCCCTTTGCAGCTATGGCGATACCCAGAAAAAGCTCGATATCCTCAAGGACCCGCACTGCGGCGCGTTCGCCGTGATCCGGCTGTGCAGCTACTTTGTGGCCTACTTTGCGCTGTGCTGCTGCGTGCAGTTTACCCCGCAGGTGGGGGCTGTCTGGCTGCTGGCGCTGGTGCTGGAGCGTGCCTGCTCCGGTTACGCAGTGGCGGCGTTTCCCCTGGCCAAAAATACCGGCCTTGCGCACACATTTGCCACGGCGGCGGACCGCACCACGGTGCGCCGGGTGCTGGGATGCCTTAGCATTGTGCTGGCAGTGGCACTTTTCGCCCTGGGCGGCGGCGTGCTGGTGCTGGCGGCGGGGGTTGCCCTGTGGCGCTACCACCGTGTGGCGGTCAAGCAGTTTGGCGGTATTACCGGGGACCTGGCCGGGTGGTTTTTGCAAAAAGCGGAACTGTATATGCTGGCGGCCCTTGTGTTTTGCCAGTGGAAGGGGTTTTTGTAACATGCTGTTTATTACCGGCCCGCTGTACAGCGGCAAGCGTACCTTTGCCAAACCCTTTGGCGGGCGGCAGATTTACGAGGTGCAGACCCTTGCCGCCAATGCCGAAAGCCTGCCCGCCCTTGCGGACGAGCTTGCCCAATATGACGTAGTAACCGCCACCGAGGTTGGCGGCGGCGTGGTGCCCATTGACCCCGCCCAGCGCGCCGCGCGGGAAGCCGCCGGCCGCCTTGCCTGCCTGCTGGCTGAGCGGGCCGACTGTGTGGTGCAGATGTTCTGCGGCCTGCCTACCGTGCTGAAAGGGGAGCTGCCGCCATGCTGATCTACCTGCTGCGCCACGGCTTAACGCAGGATAATCAGGAAAAGCGCTACCAGGGCAGGCGGGATGTACCGCTGTGCCCCCAGGGCCTTGCCCAGCTGTGCCGGGCGGATTTTGCCCCCAAAACGGTCATGATTACTTCCTTGCAGCGCACCCGGCAGACGGCGGAAGTGCTTTTCCCCGATGCGGAACTGGTTGTGGCAGATGGGCTGAAAGAGATGGACTTTGGCGTGTTTGAGGGCCGCAATTACCGGGAGATGGAGCACGACCCCCAGTACCGCGCCTGGGTGGAAACCGGCTGTGAAGGCCGCTGCCCGGGCGGGGAAAGCAAGGCGGAATTCTGCCAGCGTGTCTGTACAGCATTTGCCGCGCTGGTGGATGCCGCTTTGGCGGCGGGGGAACCGCAGCTGGTGATCGTTGCCCACGGCGGCACCCAGATGGCGGCGCTGGAACGGTTCGCCGTGCCCCATAAAAACTATTATTCCTGGTGTGCTCCCGCGGCGGGCGGCTTTGTGCTGGATGCCGCCGATTGGATACACCAGAAAACCCTGCGCGTGGTCAAAACCGTGCAGTATACAAAGGAGTTACCATGCTGATTTGCTGGGCCGTTTTGGGTGGCTTTGTGCTGGATGCCATTTTTGGCGACCCGGCTTGGCTGCCGCACCCCGTTGTGCTGATGGGCAAAGCCATCACCGCGCTGGAAAAACGCCTGCGCGCACAATTTCCCCAAACGCCGCAGGGGGAGCTTTGCAGCGGGGCGGTGCTGGCCGCCATTTTGCCGGTGGGCACGTTCCTCATCACAACGCTGGTGTGCAGGCTGGCGGCGGCGCTGCACCCGCTGGCGGGGCTTGCCGTGCAGATGTTCTGGTGCGCCCAGGCATTGGCCGCTAAGGGTCTTGTGCAGGAAAGCTGCAATGTGTATAAAGAGCTGCAAAAGCAGGATCTGCCCGCCGCCCGCAAAGCCGTGGCCCGCATTGTGGGGCGCGATACCCAAAACCTGACGGTGGAGGGCGTGACCAAAGCCGCTGTGGAAACCGTGGCCGAAAACGCCAGCGATGGCGTGATTGCCCCGCTATTGTACATGCTGCTGGGCGGCGCGCCGCTGGCGCTGACCTATAAGGCCATCAACACGATGGACAGCATGCTGGGCTACAAAAACCAGAAATACCTGTATTTTGGCCGTGCCGCCGCCAGGTTGGACGACGTGGCCAACTATCTGCCCAGCCGCCTGGCCGGGCTGCTGTGGGTGGCCGCTGCCGCCCTGACCGGCAGCAGTGCCCGCGGCGCATGGAAGATCTGGCGGCGGGACCGCCGCAACCATGCCAGCCCCAACAGCGCCCAGACCGAAAGTGCCTGCGCCGGTGCCCTGGGCGTGCAGCTGGCAGGCCCCGCCTACTATTTTGGCGAGTATTATGATAAACCCACCATTGGGGATGCGCTGCGCCCCGTGGAACCAAAGGACATTTTGCGGGCCGACCGCATGATGTATGCCGAAAGCCTGCTGGCTTTGGTGTTGGGCATTGCCCTGCGCCTGCTGGTGCTGGCGATGTAACAACGAAAAGGGGAGAACGGAATGGAACTGGTACATGGCGGTGATTGGGCGGGCTACCGCGCCCGCTTTGGACATGATGCGCTGGATTTTTCGGCCAATGTCAGCCCGCTGGGCCTGCCCCAGGGCGTGGCGGATGCCATCGTTGCGGCACTGCCCACTGCGGACCGCTATCCGGACCCCCTTTGCCGGGAGCTGCGCACGGCACTCAGCCGGGCGGAACAGCTGCCGGAACCGTGGATCTTGTGCGGCAACGGGGCGGCGGATCTGATCTACCGGCTGGTGTGGGCGCTCAAGCCCCGCCGCGCCCTGCTGCCCGCCCCCACCTTTGCCGAGTATGCCGCCGCACTGGAAAGCGTTGGCTGCGAAGTAAAGCGGAAAACCCTGCATGAGGCCGATGATTTTGCCGTAACGGAAGCCTTTGTGCAGGCAGTGAACCAGAGCATTGACCTGGTGTTTTTGTGCCAGCCCAACAACCCCACCGGGCAAATTACCCCGCCGGAGCTGGTGCAGCGCCTGGTGCGCCGCTGTGCGGACTGCGGGGCCGTGCTGGTGGTGGATGAGTGCTTTCTGGACTTTTTGCAGCAGCGGGATGCCCTGACGGCCAAACCGCTTTTGCAAGCCGCGCCCAACCTTGTTATTCTGAAAGCGTTCACCAAATTGTACGCCATGGCGGGGGTGCGGCTGGGGTATGCCTTGTGTTCCGACACCGCACTGCTGGCCAAAATGCAGGCCGCGGGCCAGCCGTGGGGGGTATCCAGCCTGGCGCAGGCTGCGGGCGCTGCCGCTTTGCGGGAAACCGCCTATGCCGATGCCGTCCGCGCCCTGATTGCCGACCAGCGCCCCAAACTGGCGGCCGGGCTGCGGGCACTGGGGCTGCAGGTGATCGAGGGCAGCGCCAACTACCTGTTGTTCCGTGCGCCGGAAACGCTGGGTGCGGCGCTGCAGCAGCGGGGCGTCTGCCTACGCAGCTGCGGCAATTACCCGGGGCTGAGCGCCGGCTGGTACCGCACCGCCGTGCGCACCGCGCCGGAAAACGAACAGCTGCTGCAGACCATGCGGGAGGTACTAAAATGAGCAAAGCAAAATGTATTATGGTGCAGGGCACCATGAGCGGCGCGGGCAAAAGCCTGCTGTGCGCGGCGCTCTGCCGCATTTTTGCCCAGGATGGCTGGCGGGTGGCTCCATTCAAAAGCCAGAACATGGCACTGAACAGCTTTGTGACCCGTGACGGGCTGGAAATGGGCCGCGCCCAGGTGGTGCAGGCCCAGGCAGCCGGGGTGGAACCGGATGTGCGGATGAACCCCATTCTGCTCAAGCCCAGCAGCGATATTGGCAGCCAGGTGATCGTCAACGGGGAAGTGCGCGGCCAGATGCCGGCGGCGGAGTATTTCCGCCGCAAAAAGCAGCTCATCCCCGATATTCTGGCGGCTTACAACAGCCTGGCGGAAGATTTTGATATTATCGTCATCGAGGGCGCGGGCAGCCCGGCAGAGATCAACCTGAAAGCCGATGACATCGTGAATATGGGGCTGGCCAAGCTGGTGGATGCTCCCGTACTACTGGTGGGTGATATTGACCGCGGCGGCGTGTTTGCCCAGCTGTTTGGCACGGTGGAACTGCTGGAGCCGGACGAACGGGCGCGCATCAAAGGGCTTATCATCAACAAGTTCCGTGGCGATGTTGGGATTCTGCGCCCCGGCCTTGCCATGCTGGAAGAGAAAACCCACCTGCCGGTGATTGGCGTTGTGCCGTACTTAAAGGCGGATATTGAGGACGAGGATTCGCTTTCCGACCGGCTGCAGGTCAAAAATGCCGTCAAGCCGCTGGATGCTGCCATTGTGCGGCTGCCGCATATTTCCAACTTTACGGACTTTATGCCGCTGGAGCAGCACCCGCTGCTTGGCGTGCGCTATGTGCAGACCACCCGCGAGCTTGGCGCGCCGGATTGCGTGATCCTGCCCGGTACAAAAAATACCGTGGACGACCTGCTGTGGCTGCGCCAGTGCGGGCTGGAAGCAGCCATCAGCAAGCTGGCCCAGCGCGGCACGCCGGTGCTGGGGGTGTGCGGCGGCTACCAGATGCTGGGCCAGACCCTGGCCGACCCGGAAGGCACCGAGAGCGGCCGCCCGCAGACCCTGCGCGGCCTTGGCCTGCTGCCCACCCAAACCACCTTTGCCGCCGAAAAGCGCCGCACCCAAAGCCAGGCGACCGTGACGGCAGAGCCCTTTGCCGGGGCGCACCTGACCGGGTACGAGATTCACACCGGGCGCACCACCGTGCAGGGCGTGCCGTTCTGCACCCTGGCGGACGGCACCCCCGAAGGCTGCGTGCAGGGCCAGGTGTTTGGCACCTACCTGCACGGCCTGTTTGACAGCGGCGAGCTGACCGAGCAGTTTGCCGCCTATCTTTGCCGCCGCAAGGGCATCGACCCCGCCGCGGCAGCACCGATCTCCATGCAGGAATATCGTACCCAGCAGCTGGATCTGCTGGCCGATGGGGTACGCCATAACCTGGATCTGGCCGCCGTATATGCGGCTATGGGCCTTGCACAGCCCGCCGAAAGGGGAAATGACCAATGATGCCGCAGCACCACCTGCCTGCCGATATTGAACGCACCAGCATGAAAATTATCACGGGTGAACTGGCCCAGCGCGGGCTGGACATCCCGCCGGAAAACGCCCCTGTAGTCAAGCGGGTCATCCACACCACCGCAGATTTTGACTATGCGCAGACCCTGCACTTTACCCCCGGCGCGGTAGCCGCCGGTATTGCTGCTATGCACGCCGGGGCAACGATCATCACCGATACCAACATGGCCCTGGCAGGCATCACCAAGCCGGGCCTGGCCAAGCTGGGCGGGCAGGCACTCTGCTTTATGGCGGACCCCGCTGTGGCTGCAGCGGCCAAACAGGCGGGCACCACCCGCGCCGTGGCCGCCATGCACAAGGCTGCGGCCGAATACCCCGGCGCCGTGCTGGCCGTGGGCAACGCCCCCACCGCCCTGTTGACGATTGCCGAGAAAATTGAAAACGGCCTGCGCCCGGCGCTGGTTATCGGTGTGCCGGTGGGCTTTGTGAACGTGGTGGAAAGCAAGGAGCGCCTGATTGCCGTGTGCGAAAGCCACGGCGTGCCCGCCATTGTTGCCATGGGCCGCAAGGGCGGCAGCAACGTGGCGGCGGCCATCTGCAACGCGCTGATCTATTCCGCCGCCGAAATGCTGGATCCCACCGCCCGCGGATGGAAATAAGCAGGAGAATATCGCCACAGCCCGGTACCGCACTTTTTGGAGCAAAGCGGATACCGGGCTATTGTTATCTCACGGCGGCATTATAATGGCAGTATCAACGATACAATCAAAATAAATGGGAACGTTCTTCTTACCGCGTGAAAAAGGGCACCAAAAGCAACAGCCACAGCGGGCTTGCCCGTTGTGGCTGTTGTATTGCTTCTGCGTTTTGATTATGATAGGGAAAAAATGAAGCAAACCGTATGCTTATAAAGCAAACGCCATTGCATCTCCTGGCGCAAGCCCCCCGTCACTCACTTTTCCACCGCCATTGCGATCTGCTCGCGGGTGATGGGCAGCTCATAAAAGCGTTTGTGGGTGGCGTGGTAGATGGCATCGGCCACGGCGGGCAGCGGGGTGTTGATGACGACCTCACCGATGGACTTTGCGCCAAACGGGCCGGTGCCCTCGTAGCTGCTCTCAAAACTTACGTCAATATGTCCAATATCAGTGCGGCAGGGGATCTTGTACTGCATCAGGGAGCTTTCGCGCGGCATGCCGCGGTCATTGTAGGTCACATTCTCGGTCAGCGCCATGCCGATGCCCTGCAAAATGCCGCCCTCGGCCTGCACGCGGGCCAGGTTCGGGTTTACAGGGGTACCGCAGTCGACCGCGGCCACATAGTTCACCACCTGGGCTTCGCCGGTTTCCAGGTCAACTTCCACTTCGGCGGCGCCAACCATAAACGGCGGGGGCGAAATCTCCGAGCTGTGGGTTACGGTGGCTTCCAGCGCCACCGTGTTGCCGCACTGGGATGCCGCGGCAATGCTGGCCAGCGGTACGCGCTGGGTGCCATCCTCGCTCGTCACGGCATCGCCGGTAAACAGCACGGCGGCTTTGTCCAACCCAAGCATCTGTGCCCCCAGGGTGCAGATCTTATCTTTCAGTTCCAGCGCACACTTTTCCACGGCCTTGCCGGTCACATAGGTTGTGCTGGACGCATAGGAACCGGAATCGTAGGGGGAAGAATCGGTATCTGCGCCCAAAACCGCAATGTTTTCCAGCGGGCATTCCAGCACTTCGGCAGCGATCTGCGCCAGGATCGTATCGCAGCCGGTGCCCATATCCGCTGCGCCGATGGAGAGGGTATAGAACCCGTCGTCGTTGATTTTCAGCGTGGCGCTGCCCACGTCCACATGGTCGATGCCGGAGCCCTGCATGGCCATGCCCATGCCAACAGCACGCACCTTGCCGTTGCCGATCTCGCGCACGGGGTACTTATGGTCCCAATCCATCCTGTCATGCACGGTTTTCAGGCAGCGGTCCAGCGCACAGCTGGTGTTGACCTGGCCATAGTAGGCGGGCATAACATCGCCCTCATGGACAATGTTGCGCTGCCGGAGCTCGAACGGGTCCATCCCCAATTTGTCGGCCAGCTCATTCACAGCGGATTCCACCGCAAACAGACCCTGGGTTGCGCCGTACCCGCGGTACGCACCCGATGACATGTGGTTGGTGTAAACAACATCGCTGACAAAGCGGAACGCTTCGGCCTTGCCGTACAGCGGGATGGACTTGTGGCCCGAAAGCCCCACCGTTGTGGGGCCGTGCTCACCGTAAGCGCCGGTGTTGGAAAGGGTGTGCAGGTCAATGCCCTTGATGATGCCGTCCTTTGTTGCACCCAGCCGCACGTGCATCTCCATCTCATGGCGCGGGGTTGAAGCCGTCTGGCTTTCAAAGCGGGTATAGATGATCTTGCTGGGCTTCTTCGTTTTCCAGGTAACAAAGGCAGGGTAAACCTCGCACACTGACGTCTGTTTTGCGCCGAACCCGCCGCCGATGCGCGGCTTGGCAACGCGGATCATGGATTTGGGGATGTGCAGGGCGTTTGCCAAAATGCGGCGGCAATGGAACACGATCTGCGTTGAGCTGAGCACATTCAGCCGCCCGTAAGCATCAATGCTGCAATAAGTGCGGAAGGTTTCCATCATGGCCTGCTGGCAGGCGCGGGTGTGGTAGGTGTGGTCAATGACCACATCGCACCCAGCCAACACCGCCTCAATATCACCCTCGCCGGATTCATCGTGGGCGCAGAGGTTGCGGTTCTTGTCAGCTCCGATGCCGGGAACAAGGGCTTCCCAGTTATCCTCCGGGTGCACAAGAGTAGGGTTATCGAGCGCTGTGTGGAAATCCAGCACCGCGGGCAGAACTTCATATTCCACCTGAATCAGCTTCATCGCCTTATCGACGCATTTTTCGTCTTTGCCCGCAAGGATCGCAACAACATCCCCGGCAAAGCGGACATGGCGGTCGATCACAAGGCGGTCGTAAGGGCTCATTTCGGGGTAGGTCTGGCCCGCCTGGGTGTAGCGGCGGGCGTTCTGGTCCACATCTTTCCAGGTGTAAATCACCTCCATGCCGGGCACAAGCATGGCGCGGGAGGTATCAATATTTTTGACGATCGCATTGGCGTGGGGGGAGCGCAGCAGCTTGACGATGAGACAGTCCTGCGGGATAACATCATCCATGTACACAGGCTGGCCGGTTACAAGCTGCATGGCGTCCTTCTTGCGCACAGGCTGGTTCACAGTTTTCATTGGGCAGCCTCCTTTGATTTTTTCCACGCCAAAAAGTTCTGGATCCCGCGCAGCTGGCCTTCGTACCCGGAGCAGCGGCAAAGGTTGCCCGCAAGGTATTCCTTGATCTCCTCCTCATTGGGGTCGGGTTTTTCGCGGAAAAGGGCCAGCGCATTCATGATAAAGCCGGGGTTGCAGAAGCCGCACTGCTCGGCCCCCTGGTCAGCGATGAACGCGCCGAACTCAGCGGCTTCCTCCTGCAGGCCCTCCAGCGTGGTAACGCTGCGGCCATCCACCCGCGCCGCCAGTACAGAGCAGGAAAGCACCGGCTTTTCGTCCAAAAACACGGTGCACAGCCCGCAGTTGGCGGTTTCGCACCCGCGCTTGACGCTTTTGCAGCCTAAAGAGCGCACCAGATCAATCAGCAGGGTATCGGGGGCGATCTCAGCAGCTGTTTTTTTATGGTTCAACGTAAAATGAATTTGCATCAGAGCACCTCCAGGTTCCCCAGTGCCTGTACGGCACGCTTGACAAGCACCCCCACCAGATGGGTGCGGTAGGCGGCACTGCCGCGCAGGTTGCTGCCGGTGGGCACCGCAGCCTGTACGGCGGCGGGCAGCTCATCCGGGGCGGCCGTGGGGCAGACAAGCATGGCTTTCATGGGGCGTGCACCGATGGCAAAGCGGTAGGCTCCATCCGCCGTGCGTGCAGCAGCGCAGGTCAAAATCGGGAAGTCCGTCTGGGTGGCCCGCACAGACTGGTAATGCACGGCAAGCCCCGGCGTCTTTTTTATGTAAACATGGGTCAAAATATCACGGTCATAGGGCAGGGCGGCAAACTGTGCAATGGGCATCCGGCCTGCTTTGTACAGCTCCACATCGCAGTCCAGCGCCAGCAGCAGCGTTAATACGTCTGAAAAGCCAAACCGCCCGTACACGCTGCCGCCCACGGTGGCGCAGTTGCGGAACTGCACCCCCACAATATGGCGCACGGCCTCCCGCATGGCGCCGTTGGTGGCCGCGTTCAGCGCGGCGTGGGTTTCCAGGCTGCGCAGCGTTGCCATGGCGCCAATGGCAAATTCGGTATCGGTTTCTTCAATGGTATCCAACCCCAGCGCAGATAGGTCAATGGCTGTGCCAACGCTGATTTTTTCCATTTTCAGCCACAGCATCCCTCCCAGCACCCGGTTCGGGCGCTTCTGGTTCAGCTGCCATGCTTCTTCCAGTGTGGCGGGGCGGGCATATTCTCGAATTGTTATCATAGAATGCTCTCCGTTTTTGGGTAAAATCATACTTTTGTGTATAACCACTTTTATTTTACCACAAATTCTGCTATAATTCCGTTGTTGTTTGAAAAACACAACGGAATATTGGTTTTAGAAGGAAGTAAGAAACATGAAAATGACCAAAATGACCGCCCTGCTGCTGGCCGCCGCTATGGCACTGACAGCCTGCGGCAGCACCGCAGCCAGCGAGGCTGCTTCCGTAGAGGCTACCGCAGCCCCGGAAGCCACTGCTGCCCCGGAAGAACCTGCCGCCGAAACGGCGGTTACCTACCCGCTGACCGTTACCGACCAGCTGGGCCGCGAAGTTACCATTGAGGAAGAACCCAAAACCCTTGCCAGCGGCTACTACATTTCCACCAGCCTGCTGATTGCGCTGGGCGTGCAGAACGAGCTGGTTGGCGTGGAAGCCAAAGCCGACAAACGCAACATCTACAGCCTGTCCGCCCCGGAGATCCAGTCCCTGCCCAGCATTGGCACCGCCAAAGAGTTTGACCTGGAAGGCTGCGCTGCGCTGGCCCCGGATCTTGTCATCGTGCCCGCCAAGCTCAAGGATTCCATCCCCCAGATGGAGGAAATGGGCCTGACCGTGCTGGCTGTTAAGCCGGAAAACCAGGCCGGCCTGTTCGGCGCGATCGAGCTGCTGGCACAGGCAACCAACACCACCGCCCGCGGCGAGGAGCTGGAAATGGCCATTGACAGCAACCTGGCCGCCCTGGCCGAAGCCGTTGCCGGCACCGATGCCCCCAGCGTTTACCTGGCAGGCAACAGCTCCGTGTTGGAAACCGCAGGCCCCGCCATGTATCAGAACACGATGATCGAAAACGCCAACGGCACAAACGCCGCCGCCAGCGTGGAAGATACCTACTGGGCCGAAGTTTCCTATGAGCAGATCCTGGATTGGAACCCCGATTACATCATTCTGGCATCCGATGCTGAATATGACGTTGATTCTGTTCTGAACGATGCCGCCCTGGCGGACTGCACCGCCGTCAAGGAGAGCCATGTTTACCAGCTGCCCCACGCTGTTGAGGCTGTGGATTCCCCCGTGCCGGCCAGCTTCCTTGGCAGTGTTTATCTTGCCAGCGTGCTGCACCCGGAGCAGGTGACCGAGGAGTATTACCACGCCGCTGCCGATGAATTCTATGGTAGCTTCTATGGCTTTACCCCCGAATCTTATGAATAATAACCGCAAACGCACGGCGCTGTGCCTTCTGGGCGCAACGCTCTGCGTTTTTATGGCCTTTGGGGCGGCACTTTATTTCGGCCGTTATCCCATAACCCTGCAGGCACTGCTGGCGGGGGACGCTATGGCAGTGCGCACCTTTACGGTACTGCGCCTGCCCCGTGCCGTGATGGCGCTGGCGGGCGGGTTCGGTCTTGGCGTGGCGGGCTTTGTGTACCAGACTGTTTTCCGCAATCCACTGGCAAGCCCGGATATCATTGGGGTATCATCGGGGGCCAGCGTTGGCGCGGCATTTGCCATCTTGTTTGTCTCTTCGGGCACGCTGGGCACCACGGTATGCGCCTTTGCGGGCGGGCTGGCAGCGGTGTTTCTCTCGCTTGGCTTGGCGGCCGCCGCGCCGGGGCGCAGCAAGATGAACCTGGTGTTGGCGGGCATTGCCGTACATGCGCTGGCGCAAACGCTTTTGATGCTGCTAAAGCTGACCGCTGACCCGGAAAAAGAGCTGGCCAGCATTGAATATTGGATCATGGGCAGCCTGGCGGGGGTAACGCAAAGCCGGGTGTGGTTCCCCGTTCCAATGGTTATTTCCTGCTGCGCCGTAATTTTTGCTTTGCACCGTCAGGCGATGCTTTTATCCGTGGAAGAGGATGAAGCGCGGCTGCTGGGGGTTCCGGTGGGGCGGATGCGTTTTCTGCTGCTGACATTGGCAACGCTGGTGGTGGCCGCGGTTGTCAGCATGACTGGGCTGATCAGCTTTGTCGGGCTGCTGGCCCCCCACTGTGCGCGGCTGCTGGCGGGGCACAACCGCCGCTCCACCAGCCTGCTCAGCGGGCTGGTGGGCAGCACGCTGCTGCTGGCGGCGGATACCATTGCCAAAACGGTGGCGGCAACCGAACTGCCGGTCAGTATCTTCACCTCGCTGCTGGGTGTTCCGTTTTTGCTCTACCTTATTATAAAGCCGGGGAGGGAGACGCGGTAATGTTCACTGTGGAGAATCTGGCCGTCCGTTTTGGCGATAAGAACATCCTGCAAAATGTTCATTTTACGATAGATACCCCCGGCCAGCTGGTGGGAATATTGGGGGCGAACGGCAGCGGAAAAACCACCCTGCTGCGCGCAGTGGCCGGGCTTTTGCCCCATACGGGGTGCTGCCTGATGGATGGTGTGCCGCTGGAAAGCCTTTCTACCAGGTGTCTGGCACAAACGGTCAGTTACGTCCCGCAGCAAAGCGGAATTTCGGTGTCCATGTCTGCACGGGAAGTTGTGCTGATGGGCTGCAACCCCCGCCTTGGCGTGCTGCAAAGCCCCACCGCTGCCATGTGTGCGGCAGCGGAAGAAGCCCTGCGCACGGTAGGCCTGGCGGATAAAGCCGAGCAGGACTACCTGACGCTGAGCGGCGGCGAACGCCAGCTCTGTATTCTGGCACGTACCTTTGTGGAGGATGCGCCTTTGCTGCTACTGGATGAACCGGACAGCGCCCTGGACCTTGCCAACCGCAGCCATATGGCGGCGCTGCTGGCAGAATTTGTGCATGCAAGCGGCAAAACAGCGCTGATCTGCCTGCATGACCCCATGCTGATGCTGGACTGGTGCGATACGCTGATCGTGCTGCAAAACGGGCAGGTTGGAGCCATGCTGTACCCCAGAACCGATCCGGTTGAAGCGCTGCAATCCGCGCTGGCAGCAGTATACGGCCCGCTGGAACTGGTACCCGTGACCGACCGCACGGGCCGGGTGCGGCTGGCGCTGCTGCCGTTATGAGGAAAGAAAAATGAAACCGAAGATTTGTGTGATGCTCTGCGATGATATCGGCGAGCGCTTCTTTGGCGAAGGCCCCTGCCGCCTGCTGCACCGGATTGAAGAGACCGGCTCACTGCGGGCGGCGGCACAGGCCATGGGGCTTTCTTACTCCAAAGCGCTGCGCATGGTCAAGCGGGCGGAAAAAGAATTGGGCTTTGCGCTGACCCGCAAAACCATTGGCGGGCGCGGCGGCGGGGGCAGCACCCTGACGGATGAAGCCCGCAATTTTATGGAAAGGTATGAGGCTTACCGTGATGCCTGTGTACAGACTGACCGCGAGCTCTATTATAAGTTCTTTCCGGGTGAGCGGTAAGCGCCACCTGCTGTTGACCGGCGGGCGCGGTACGGGAAAAACCACCCTGCTGCGTGCGCTGGTGCCATTGCTTTGCCCCGGGGCACAGGAAATTACCACAGCAGCGTACCCTGCGGACCGTGTGGAAGTTCGAGAAAGTGTGGGCGGAAAAATAGCGGTGATCGGCCGCTTTGACCCGGCACTGCCCCCAGGCGAAAACCGGATGCGCCCCGTGGCGGACGGCTTTTTGCTGCTGGGAGTACCCGCCCTGCACCGCATGGCGGCAGGGGAGAGCGAATGGGCGGTGCTGGATGAACTCGGTTACCTGGAAAATAGCTGCCCCGAATTCCGGCAGGCAGTGGAAGCGCTGCTGGATGCAAAGCGCGTTCTCGCTATTGTGCGTAAGCAGGATACCCCATTTTTAGCCGCACTGCGCGCCCGGCAGGACGCTTTTGTGGTGGATTTGGACGATCCCGCGCCCGCTCTCGGCTGCGTGGTCATGGCGTCCGGGCTGGGGCGGCGGTTCGGCGGAAACAAGCTGATGGCGGATTTTTGCGGTGCACCGCTGATCGCCAATGCGCTGGCTTTAGCCGCCCTGCCGCTGCTGGCCTGCCGTATTGTCGTGACCCGCTCGGAAGAGGTTGAGGCGCTCTGTAACGCGCAGGGCGTCCCCGTTCTGCGCCACGCGCAGCCCTACCGCAGCGATACGGTCCGGCTGGGGCTGGCGGCATTGCTGGGAAAAGAGCCCGCTTTGCGCGGCTGCCTGTTTCTGCCGGGGGACCAGCCGCTGCTCACGCAGCAAAGTGTGGAAGCACTGGCGCTGGCAGCGGCCCCCGATGCCATTGTGCGGCTGTGCGCTGCCGATGGCACCCCCGGCAGCCCAGTGCTGTTCGGCGCGGATTATTTTTCGGAGCTGCTTCACCTGCCGGATGGCCGCGGCGGCAATGCCGTTGCGCGGGCCCACCCCGGTTCCGTCTGCCTTGTGTCCGCCCGGAACGATGCCGAACTGAGGGATGTGGATACGCGGGAGGACCTGAACCAGCTGCGTCAGCTGACAAACAGATAAAAATACCGTGCAGTTCAAAAAAGCTGCACGGTATTTTTTATTTCATCACCTATTATATGATTGTAAACTGGCAGGCCCGCATGGCATCCAGCGCGGTCTGGTGGCTCTGGGGCGTTACCCCGGCGCAGCAGTCCGACAAAACTTCGATCTCTGTTTCCGGGAAAGCCGCACGCAGTACCATGGCGTTGCTAATCACGCAGATATCGGTGCAGTAGCCATAAATAACAATTTTTTCAATATCTTCAACAGCCTTGTTGTGTGCCATCAGTTCATCCAGAATCTCACTGGGCAGCATATAACTGCCGAACGTGGGTTTGTCCACAATGTGGCACACTTCCGGTTCGGTGTCCGCCATGACGTTTTCCAGTTCGGGCGCAAAATTCCAGCCATCCTCACCCTCAATGCAGTGCTCGATCGGCAGGCTGCGGCCCTCCTGCGTGGTCAGGTAGTTGTCCTGGTGGGTATCGCGGGTAAAGAACATCCAGTGCCCGGCCTGCGCGTGTGCCCGCGCGGTCTCTGCCAGGTGCGCCACATTGGCCTGCGCCTGTGTGTTGGCCAGTGCCCCGGTAATAAAATCTTTCTGCACATCAATCACAAGATCAAGGGTGATTTTTTCGTCATTCATAGCATTTGCTCCCTGTCCACAGTATTTTCTCCAAGATGTCTTTACACCTTAGTATACAGCATTTCTTTGCCGCCGTAAAGATTTTCGTTCTTGTTAAAGCAGCAGAATTATACGGCAAAACGGGAACCGACAGGTGAGCGCTGCATGATCTCTGATACATCGTCCGCGTTGTCCAGCCGCCCACGGCATCCACTGCAGGGTCCATCAAAAGCATAATGCTGATGGTGACGAAGCCAGCGCAGCCTGTGCAGCGGCGCACGCCAGCTTTTCTGGCGGCATTCTGGCAGACGGCATTGACCTGCGCGATATGAACCGGAAACGCAAAGCCAGATTGACGCCACAAAAGTAATGATCCAGCAGACTTCCGATCGCATTGTACAGTATCAAAATGAGATGAAAATCTTGATACTGTACGGTGCTATTGGTTCGATGGCGACAGTGGATTCTGCGCTTTTTAGTAGTAGTGCAATTCGTGTGATAAAGATGATTGTTCTGTCTCTCCTCTATATTTCGCTAAACAGAGCTTTAGCGAAATTACGTGTTTGGCTTAAACATTCTGCCCATCGCCCCATTCCTATCTCTAAATCTCCTTAAATCACTTAAAGATTCTCCCGGTACCATGTGCGGCAATGCCTTCAGGCTGCTTATAACTTTATAACCGTATTGAGGGTGAGGATGGCTGGAATTTTGCGCCCGTTGCACTTCATGCCAGCGCTTTTGTGACGGTGTTCAACATTCTGCTGTGGACCGTGGGTTACGGCATGGTTTCCGGCAGCCATTCTTTCGTGGTGCTGCTCTTTGCTGCCACATTAGTTTTGGCTAACTCAATGAAATCGTTCTATCACACTATAAATGAATATGCCATCCATTCTGCACCGGGGAAACGGTAATTTTTCTGCAATATGCAGCCCCCCTGCGGTATAGGGAAAGCAGAACGCCCCGCAAATCTGTACTGCCGCAGCACAGGCCTGCTGTTTTCTATCTGATACGGAAATACCAAAACTTCCCCCGAACAGGTGCGGGAATCGGGGATGCAGAACAAAAATGTTTTTGCATAGAGGACATATCGGGAAAGATTCTGCACCTTTTGACTTTGCAGCGCCTGCCGCCATCCTGGCTTCCTGTGCCATGGATAGCCGATTTTTACGCTTTTATCATCGGAGGAGTCTTTACCGTTAAACTGTATATATATTCGAGATTTTGTGTTATATATACAGTTTTGGCGGGCTTGCATACGCCGTTTCCACTCCCTGTATTTTGTGTATTCCATTCAAGGACAGATATTTTGCTCTGTTGTTCCTCACCTCTGCTATTTTGCTGCGTTTCCATTGCCTTTTTGCGTTTTGATCTGTGTTTCGGCTATCTCGCTGTGGCCGTTATGCTTTTTCGCGCCGTGTTTCACTTGATGAGTTGGGCATCCCTTTGGGCTTATGTATGTTCTCCGTCCGCCTCCATTCGTCTCACTTTTCCTTTTTCCGCACATAAACAGTCCACCACATCCCCTTGTACGCTGCTTGTTCCCCTGCCATTCCGCAGTGATCCCACGATTTTGCGCCGGAAGCGCTTTCCCACGTTCCAGCGGCAGAGCATTGCGCTTTGTTTCAACCATCACAGCGATTCACTAGAGCGTTAAACCGTTAAACCACCCATACAAAGCCCGCCCCGCTGGAATTTCCAACTTTCCGGGTCGGCAATACTGCATTCATTCCCATATTTTCTCTTTTTTTGTTCTCATCACAAGGACACATTTGCTTTGTTCATCGCTTTTTCCCTCATAATCCATGGTCTTATTCTACACATTTTTTCACCGTCGCTGTTTGTTTTGTATGTAAATCGGATATTTTTATAAAGGTAAAAAAAATATGAATAAAAATTGATGACAACCGCAAGCTGCCGCTATATAATAAGATAATTATAAGGCGGCTGGATTGTCAGTCTGTACCGCCGCCAGGAACAACGCATGTGCACACTATGGCCACAGAGCAGCCGTCGGGGCGCCATTCCCTGTGCGGCGGCCGTGCACACGAAAGAAGGAAAACGTAATGGTTAAATTTATCCTAAAGCGCATCGGAACCATGATCATTGCCATGTTTATGATCATTCTGATTACCTTCACCCTGATGCACTCCATTCCCGGTGGCCCGTTCACCAACACCAAGGGCGTGCCGGAAGAGGTTACCCAGGCCATGGAAGCCAAGTACGGCCTGGACCAGCCCATGCCGGTGCAGTTTGTCAAATATCTGGGCAGCCTGCTGCATGGCGATTTCGGCCCTTCCTATAAATATACCGGCAAAACCGTCAACGATTTTATTGCCACCGGTGCGCCGGTATCCGCCAAGCTGGGCCTTGTCACCCTGGTGTTTGTGCTGCTTACCTCCATCCCCATGGGCATACTGGCCGCGCTGAAAAACGGCAAATGGCAGGATATGCTGCTGATGGCCATTGCCACCATCGGCGTTACTATTCCGTCTTTCGTGATCGCCTCCGTGCTGATTTATGTATTCTCCTTTAAGCTGAACGTACTGCCTACCTTCGGCCTGGACAGCTGGAAGAGCTACATCCTGCCCGTCATCGCCATGGGCGGCTATTCCGTCAGCTACCTGGCCCGCCTGATGCGCTCCAGCCTGCTGGAAGTTATGGGCCAGGATTACATCCGCACCGCCCGCGCCAAGGGCCTGACCGAGTTCGCCGTTGTTACCAAGCATGCCCTGCGCAATGCGCTGATCCCCGTCATCACGGTGCTTGGCCCCACGGTGGCTGGCCTTTTGACCGGCAGCTTTGTTGTAGAAAAGATCTTCGCCATTCCCGGCATTGGCTATTACTTTGTAAACAGCGTGACCCAGCGCGACTACACCACCATCATGGGCGTTACCATCTTCTTTGCTGCTTTCCTGATGGCAATGGTGCTTTTGGTCGATATCTTCTACTGCCTGATCGACCCCAGAATCAAGTTTGACGCATAATGTTGAGGAAAGGTGAAAACACTTATGGCAGATTTAACCGCACAGAACAAGTGGGAACCGCTTGCTACCGATAACAGCGACCGTGAAAAAATCTGGTCCAAAAGCCGCACTTTTGCAGGTGACGTCTGGTTCCGTTTCCGCCGCAAGCCGACGGCCATCGCCGGTTTTGTGATTATTATCGCCCTGATGCTTTTTGCATTGGTCGGCCCCCTGTTTACCCCGTATGATTACTCCGTGCAGAATCTGGAAGTTGTCAACGTTCCGCCGGTCATGAAGGTTTACCAGATCCCCAACGGCGACTACCTGTACATTACCACCGCCCTGAAAGTCATCTCCGTTACCCCGGACGGCAAACTGAGCGGCCAGTTGCGCAAGGTGCGCGATGAATCCGATAAATCCATGACCATCTTTGATGCCGACGGCACCGAGGTTGCCCTGTATTACGGCGGCAGCCCCTATGTCATTGCCGATGAAGCCACCGGCAGCATCTACCCGTCCAAGACGATGTTGAACAAATCCTACATCCTTGGCACTGACGCCCTGGGCCGCGATGTGCTGACCCGCCTGATGTACGGCACCCGCATTTCCATGCTGGTTGCCTTGATGGCTGCGTTCGTCAACCTCATCATCGGCATTCTGTACGGCGGTATTTCCGGTTACCTGGGCGGCACCGTGGATATGATCATGATGCGTATTGTGGATATTATCTCCACCATTCCCCTGACACTGTATGTTATCCTGATCATGCAGGTGCTGGGGGCCGGTATCCAGAGCATCATTGTTGCCTTGGGCAGCGTGTACTGGGTGGATATGGCCCGTGTTGTGCGCGGCCAGATCCTGAGCCTGAAGCAGCAGGAATTCGTTCTTGCCGCCAAGACCATTGGTTCCTCTGCCACAACGATTCTGTTTGACCACCTGATTCCCAACGCGCTCGGCTCCATCCTTGTTACCATTACCATGCTTATCCCCTCTGCCATCTTTATGGAGGCTTTCCTGGGGTATTTGGGCATCGGCCTGCAGCCCCCGCTGGCCAGCCTTGGCACCATGTGCAACGATGCATCTGCCAACCTGCGCACCAGCCCGCACGAGCTGTTGATCCCTGCTTTGATGATTTGTGTGATCATGTTTGCCTTTAACTTTGTCGGCGATGGTTTGCGTGATGCACTGGACCCGAAGCTGAAGAAGTAAGGAGAGCAAAATGAGCGAGACGATTTTGAAGGTAGAGGATCTGAAAACCTCCTTTATGACTTCCTCCGGCGAAGTGCAGGCTGTGCGCGGCGTCAGCTTTGAAGTGCATAAGGGCGAGATCCTTGGTATCGTTGGTGAATCCGGCAGCGGCAAAAGCGTTACTTCCATGTCCATCCTGCGCCTGCTGGCCGATACTGCCCGCATTAAAAACGGCAAAATTGAATTTGAAGGCACCGACCTGACCAAAGTCAGCGATAAGCAGATGCGCGAAATCCGCGGCCAGAAGATCGCCATGGTGTTTCAGGACCCCATGTCCAGCCTGAATCCGCTGATTCCCGTTGGCAAACAGGTTGCCGAAATGATCCATGTACACCACCCGGAGATGAAGCGCGACGAGCTGCAGGCTGCCACGCTGGAACTGTTCCGCGAAGTACGTATTCCCGAAGCCGAAAAGCGGCTGAAATCCTACCCGCATGAATTTTCCGGCGGTATGCGCCAGCGCGTCATGATCGCCATGGCGCTGGCCAACCACCCCGACCTGCTGATTGCGGACGAGCCCACCACCGCCCTGGATGTGACCATCCAGCACCAGATTTTGAAACAGATGCGCTCCCTGCAGGAGGAATACGGCACCAGCATCATCTTTATCACCCATGACCTGGGCGTTGTGGCCGAGCTGTGCGACCGCGTTGTTGTTCTGTACGGCGGCCTTGTGATGGAGGAAGCGGAGATCAACGATCTGTTTGAAAACCCGCTGCACCCCTACACCATGGGCCTGCTGGCCTCCATCCCCGGCCTGACCAAGGATAAGAGCGAGCGCTTGCAGTCCATCCCCGGCAGCCCGCCGGATATGACCAAGCCCCCCAAGGGCTGCCCGTTTGCTTCCCGCTGCCAGTTTGCGCGCAACATCTGCGCAGCCGAGTGCCCGCCGTTTGTCCAGGTTGGCAGCCGTCAGGCACGCTGCTGGCTGCTGCAGCCGGACGCCCCGGCCGAGGGAAATCCTCTGCATGAAAAACTGGCAGAAGCCGAAAGGAAGGCACACTAATGGAACAGCCCATTCTTCAGGTAGAGCACCTGACAAAATTCTTTTCTGTCGGCCCGCACGCGGAAGTTCATGCAGTAGATGACGTCAACTTTACGCTGCGCCGCGGCCGCACCTTTGGCCTGGTTGGCGAGTCTGGCTGCGGCAAAAGCAGCTGCGCACGCACCATCATCCGCATTTATGAGCCTTCGCAGGGCAAGATCATCTTCAACGGGCAGGATATCGCCCACCTCAAGCCCCGCCAGATGCAGCCGGTGCGCCGCAACATGCAGATGATCTTCCAGGATCCGTATGCTTCGCTGAACGCCCGCATGACGGTGCGCGATATCATTGCCGAGCCGCTGAAAGCCCACCATGTTTGCAAAAGCAAGCAGGAAGTTGACGAAAAAGTCTTTGCCATGCTGAACCGCGTTGGCCTGACGGCAGAACACGCCGGACGGTATGCCCACGAGTTTTCCGGCGGCCAGCGCCAGCGCGTCGGCATTGCCCGCGCCCTGGTGCTGAACCCCGCGCTGGTCATCTGTGATGAGCCCATCTCCGCACTGGACGTTTCCATTCAGGCGCAGGTCGTCAACCTGTTGCGTGACTACCAGCAGGCCGAAGGTACCTCTTACCTGTTTATCGCCCACGACCTTTCGATGGTGCGTTACGTTTCGGATGATATCGGCGTGATGTACCTGGGCCAGCTGGTGGAAAGCAGCGATTCCGAAGAGATCTACAAAAACCCGCTGCACCCCTACACCAAGGGCTTGCTGAGCTGCATTCCCATCGCGGACCCCAAGCTGGCCCGCGCCCATGCGAGCGCCGGTGTGGAGGGCGATCTGCCCAGCCCGGTCAACCCGAAACCCGGCTGCCGGTTCTGTGGCCGCTGCCCCTATGCAAAGCCCATTTGCAGCGAGCAGACCCCGGCCATGAAGGAAGCCGCACCCGGCCATTTTGTGGCCTGCCACCTGTATTAAGCCTTTTTATTTTGGTTTCTCCGTTTCTTGTTCCGGCAGCCTGCCGCAAACGGGTACCGGCGGTCAAAGTGGGATATGCAACATGGTGCTGTTCCGTTTTGGCTCCCCTGCCCGGTTTGCTGCGCCCTGCCGGTGCAAAGGAACGGCAAACATACATTATTTTCTTTTCGAGGGGGATACACATGAAAAAGAAAGTCATCAGTGCCGCTCTTGCCGGCACGCTGGCGGTCTCCTTGCTCAGCGCCTGCGGCGCTTCCAATGAGCCCCAGAACATCTCCGATGTTTCTTCTGCTGCCAGCAGCGAAGCAACTTCCACCACCGCTTCCTCCGAGTCTACCGGTGATGCCGCCCAGGAACTGACCTTTGTTCTGAGCAACATTCCCGACGGCCTGGATCCGAGCGTGACCAACAACTCCTTCGCACAGTATGTTCTGATCAACTGCTTCGAAGGCCTTGTTACCTATGACAGCACCGGCACCCTGGTTCCCGGCAACGCTGAAAGCTGGGATATCAGCGACGACGGCCTGACCTACACCTTCCACCTGCGCGACGGCCTGAAGTGGAGCGATGGCAGCGACCTGACCGCTGAAGATTACGTTTACACCATTCAGCGCGTTCTGACCCCGGCCACCGCCGCACAGTACGTCAGCATGGCTACCGATTACATCAAGAATGCTCAGGAGTATTACGACGGCACCGCCACCGCTGACGACCTGGGCGTGAAGGCTCTGGACGACAAGACCCTGGAGATCACCCTGATCCAGCCCACCTCCTATTTCATCGACATCCTGAGCATGTGGACCTTCTCCCCTGTTCAGAAAGCCACCGTTGAAGCCAACGGCGACAAGTGGTCCACCGAAGCAGATACCTATATCTGCAACGGCCCCTTCAAGATCGCCAGCATGAGCATGAACGAAAACGTCATTCTGGAAAAGAACGAGAACTACTGGGATGCTGAGAATGTCTCCCTGCAGAAGGTCACCTTCCGCTACGTTCTGGATCAGGCAACTGCTCTGACCGCTTACGAGTCCGGCGAGGTTGACGGCGTTGCCAGCATTCCTTCCTCTGACTTTGCCCGCCTGAAGGCCGAGAATGCCGGTGTGCAGACCAGCCCCAGCTACGGCACTGTTTACTATGACTTCAACTGCTCTGCCGAGCCTGTGAACAACGTTCTGGTCCGCAAGGCAATCTGCCTGGCCATCGACCGTCAGTCCATCATCGACAACGTTGTGCAGGTCGATGCACAGCCCGCTTACAGCTTCCTGGCCCCCGGCTACTCTGTTGATGGCAAGGATATCACCGAAGGCCGCGAAAGCTTTGGCCTGTCCGCTACCGCTGACGTTGAGGGCGCCCAGGCTGCCTTGGCAGAGGCTGGCTACCCCAACGGCGAAGGCTTCCCCACTCTGACCCTGAGCTACTACGACAACGACACCGTCAAGAAGGTCGTTGAAGCTATGGCTGAAATGCTGAAGAACAACCTGAACATCAATGTTGAAGTTTCCTCCAACGAGTGGAGCATCTTCTATGACGACGTTCAGAAAGGCAACTATCAGGTTGCTGCCATGGGCTGGAGCGCTGACTACGTGAACCCCATGAGCTTCCTGCCCCTGTGCAAGACCGGCGATTCTTCCAACAACCTGTTCTATTCCAACGCCGATTATGACGCTCTGGTTGATCAGGTCAAGGCTGAGAACGATCCGGCCAAGGCTGCTGAGCTGACCCTGCAGGCTGACGCTATCGTTTCCAACGATTACGCTGTTCTGCCCCTGTACTATAAGTCCAACAACTACCTGATGCATGACAACATCAGCGGTTTCTACATGACTGCTTCCGGCAACCTGTTCTTCAAGGATGTGAAGGTCGGCTAATGCGTTGCACGATTGAAACCAGGGACTTTGGTACTATGGTTTTTACGCTGTACCCGGAATATGCCCCCCTCACCGTGGCAAACTTTGTGAAAACTGCACGCAGCGGTTTTTATGATGGTTTGTGTTGGTGCCGCATCGTTAAGGATTATGTCATTCAGGGCGGTTCGCCGGACAATGACATCATGACGGACAGTGATTGGCATATTAAGGGCGAGTTTACGGAAAATGGCGTCAACAACCCGCTCAAGCATATCCGCGGTGCCCTTTCTATGGCGCGCGATGATGACTTTGATACCGCCGGCACGCAGTTCTTTGTTGTTCACAAGGATGCTGCCAAGCTGGACGGCCGTTACGCCGCCTTTGGCGAAATGGAGAGCGGTTTTGATGTGCTGGACGCCATTGCCAACCAGCCCACTTACGGCCCTGAAACCTGGAACAAGCCCAAACAGATGCCTGTCATCACCAAAATCACGATCGAAGATTGATGGTTTTGGCTGACCGGCTGAACTGAACCACAACACCCCCTGCACCGGAAAGCATTGTGCTTTTGGTGCAGGGGGTGCTTTTGTGCTGTCTGTTGTTCGGTTGCCGTTCTCCATCATTTGTACATGAATTTCCGGAATATTTTTCGTCCGTGCGTTCTCTATGGCAACACCGCACAATTCCCGCCTAGCGGCTTAAGCACCGCTTCGGCGGCTGCGGCACGGCATCTGCGTTGCCAAAATGCTCGATAATGTCGGGTAGCGGTACCCGCATCGTGCTTCGGGGGCAAAAGCCCCTCGCACTCTGCGACCGCTGCCCCTGCTTCGGTTCGCTGTTTCCGCCACTGGCGGTGCTCACCTTTGCAGCATCCAGTATTATCGAGCATTTTGGCTTAGCATCTGCCGCACCTCGCTCGCCGTATCGGCACTTAGAATTATGCGGTATTGCCCTATAAAATTTCTTCCAGCTATATTCCCGCTTTCATCCAGAACGGGAACCAGATGAAACTCATCGTGCTGGTATTTCAGATAGTCGATGGCACTCCCATAATTGGCATGCGTCGCAGACGACTTTCAAATTCGATACGGTGTAAATTATGTGCCGAAGGCTGTCCCGTCTTTTATGCGGGGCAGCCTATTTTATTACAGATTCCGTATGGCAAACCACGAGAAGGAAGCTTTGCTATCGCTTATCGCTCCATTTGCGCTGGCGTACATGCCTACCGTGCATCCGGTGAAGCCTCCCGCAGACTCTGTGCTGTAGGGACGTAGGTCGATAGCATCGGCCAGGCAGGCAGTGATGCCGCCCACCACATAATACACAGCCATATGCAACCTGTGGGCAATCAGCCGCAGAATCAGCGGCCCGTCGGGGATGGACTGCTCGGCCAAAATTTTATCTTTGTCGTTTTCACGGGTTGTCAAGCGCAATGCAAAGCCATCGTCTGTAAGCACTTTTTCTATGCGCAGATGGGAAAAACTACTCTGCACATAGGCAAGGCCCGCAGTCTCAAATTGTGTGCGTGGCGTGAAGTCCAACTGCGTCTCTGCCTGCCAGTCCACTCCACAGACGCGCAACGCCGCGTAGGCGGGCGTGTGCAGGTCATGTAGGGCGGCAGGCAAAAGCGGCAGCAGAAGGCGTCCGTCGGCCTGCCACGGCACAGGCCCGCGCAGCGTTAGAAACTCCGGCGGCAACTCCGGCGTAGGGAAAGTGTATACCAAAGGCGTCTCTGCAGTGCGTTCTTCCGGCAGGGGCACCGGGAACGTTTCCTCCAACTTTCCGATGCCCGGATTCACAACAGGCCAGCCGTTTTGCCACTCCACGCGGGCTAAGAATGTTTCGCGGCCCATAAGGGTATGACCGCCGCAGGGGCGCATTCCCAGCATAACCATATACCAGTTTCCCTCCGCATCGGCGGCAAGGTCACCATGTCCAACACAGGTCACGGGGTACTGTGAGCCCAAGTGGCGGTGGGTCAGAATAGGATTGTTCGGATTGCCGGCATACGGGCCAAAAACGTGTTTGCTGCGTGCTATCGATACACTGTGGTTCGGCCCGGTGCCGCCCTCAGCGATCATCAAGTAATACATCCCGTCCTTTTTATAGAGGTGTGGACCTTCGGGCCAGATGACGTCCCGCAGCGCACCTTTCCACAAAGCATGGCTCTCCCCCGTCAGCCGCATCGTGGTCAAGTCCAATTCCTGCGCCCAAATTTCCCAATCGCCTCCGTATTGCTCGCCTGCGGGATTAGGGCGGTTTCCCACATAATAGCAGCGGCCATCGTCGTCAAACAGCAGGCTTGGGTCGATACCTTGGGCGACGTCGCCCAGCCAATACGGCTCCGACCACGGGCCTGCGGGGTCTTTGGCGGTCACGATGAAGTTTCCACCACCAGAAATATTCGTTGTTATGAGATAAAATGTGCCGTCATGGTAGCGGAGTGTCGGCGCATAGATGCCACGGGAGTGGCGGCAGCCGTCCAACGGCAGCTGCGAGGGGCGCGTCAGCACATTACCGATCTGGCACCAGTGTGCCAGGTCGCGGCTGTGGAAAATCGGCACGCCGGGGAAATAGGCGAACGTCGAGTTCACCAGATAAAAATCGCGCCCCACCGCGCAGATTGATGGATCCGGATAGAATCCGGGTAGGATAGGATTGTGTACAATCGTCATACCAAATTTTCCTCTTTTTCTTTATAGTCCCACCACGTGCCGCACACGCCTTCCAGCACGCTGCCGCAAGCCCAGGGCATCAGCGCAAACCATGTGCTGGCAAGACTGCCGTCGGGGTAGGTCTGCACCAGCAGGCCCTCGCAGTGGCAGAACCGCTCGGACATCCAGCCCGCGCGGCCGTAGTCGTACTCGCGGTCAAAGGTGTTGAAGGTCTGCAGCGACCAGCCCACCGTATCCTTTAAACGGGATTCAATATAGGCATCGGGGCGGTGGCGCAGATAGTAGAACATCTCGTCGGCAACTGTGCAGGACATGGGGTGAATGTGCGGGTTGGCCACCGAAGTGATGCTGCCGCCGCAGCTCGACCAGCCGAGGCGGGACAGCGGCGGGACCTGTACAGGCACATTGTAGCAGAATTTAAAGCTGTACTCATAGCACAGTGCGTCCCGCAGGTGGTTGAGGTAGACGGCCTTGCCCGTCAACTCGTGCAGCAGCCGCGCGACGCGGATGTAGGCCAGCACACCCTCGCTGTCCACGGCTTTGCTGGTATCCGGCGGGCCGCCGTAACACTCAGCACGACGGATGAAGGCGTCATAGTAGTGCACCTCGCTGCGCTCCATGGCGGGCAGGTCGGCGGTGTCGCCCGTCAGCTGCATCAGCGCAGCCTCAGCGGCCAAGCACCAGGCGCTGCCCAGGGAATCGTATTCCAACCCTGCGCCCGTTTGCTCCGACAGGGTAAACGGGTACTCGCCGTCGCCGTTGCGTGCCGCCGCCAGCCGTGGCACCACGCCCTGCACAAAGGCGAGCCAGTCGGGGTGGTCGATGCCGCGGGCGGCTTCGAGCCGATAGGCCTTTAGGATATAATAAAGCGTCTGTCCGACCAGATAGCCGGAATGCCCGCCCGTGTACATGCCGTCGAACCACCAGCCCCGACAGCTCCAGCCGTTTTCGGCGTCCCAGGTCTCGTTGGGTAGGCCGCAGCGCGGGTCCAAAGAGTTCTGCACAATATTGTCGATGCAGGCAAGGGCCGCAGCGCGGATCGTCTTATCCCCCAGGCGGTGCGCCGCCTGCAGGCAGGGCACGGCGGCGGACAGGCCGTTGGTCCAGCTGATGGAGAAGATCTTGTTCTGCTCATAGCTGCCGTCCGAGCGCTCTTTGGTGATGCCGACATAGTTTTTATCGTCGGGCAGCCAAGCGTCGCGGGTAACGGCCCCGGCCAGCAGCTCTGCCGCGTGGGAGGGGGTCGTGCCGGGGCGCGGCGGCGTGTGCCACAGCCCATAGACGGCCTCCAGCGCCGCGTACAGCGTGCGCTCGCCATCCACTGCGACAAAATCATAGAGGTACAGCGGGAAGGCAACGCTCTCCCCCGCCGCCAGCGTCAAGCAGTTTTCACCCATCGGGGCGCGGGGCTTGATGTTGTGGGACTGCACAAACAGCCAGGGCGCGTTTTCGTACCCCAGCGTGTAGCCGACACTGCCCGTGTTCAGTGAGCAGGTAAAGCCTGCAAACTGTGCGAACGTCCCCGCCCTGCCGGGCTGCCAGGGTTGCAGCACGCCGTTTTGGCGCACGAAATATGGCGCAGCCGAGAGCCCATACCACCGTCCGCCGTCCAGCAGGAAGGCTGCGGGGTGGCTGAGGCGATCAGCGCGGACCATCCACCAAGGCGATGCGGGAAACTCCGGTGTACCTGCCCGCAGCCTTGGGTAGCGGTTGTCGACGCGGATCGGGGCCTCGCCGCGATTGCGGCCGTAGAGGAATCCGGGAAAGAAAAAGCGCGGTTCATCGCAAGCAGCGCAGTGTTCCAGCTTAACAACGCCGCGCCATGGGGCGTCGGCGTTGTTGGTCAGCGTCACCTGCCAGACCGCCGGATCGGCCAAAGTCGAAACGCCGTGGTCATAGGCAAAGTCTAGCGTCAGCGGCGTTTCAGCTAACGGGCGGTAGTCCTCATCGTCCGCCGACCGGGCCGTGCAGGCAAATTGCATCATCATAGGATTCCCCTTTTTTACTATATCAGAACGCTTTACAGCGGCCAAATGCGGTATCGGCCGCTGAGGGCCAGCAGGGCAAAGAAGTACAGGCAGTTGTCGTAATAGCGGCGTGGGCCATCCCGCAGGGGCGTGTTCCAGAAACGGCGCACGCAAACCTCGGCGTTGGGGCCGCCCGCCGCCAGGCTCGCCTGGGCGTTGGTGGCCGTGATGGCCACGGGGTGCAGGGCCTCCCCGGGCAGCGGTGTGCCATCGATCTCCCAGATGCCGTTTGTGCGGCCGCACAGCGTCTCGCAGAAAAATTTTTGCAGCCGCTCGGCGTTTTCGGCCTGCCACGGGTCGGCCCCAAACCAGGCGTAGTCCAGCGCCATGTTGGCGATGGTGCGGTAGGCATCGCTGTAATACAGGTCGTGGCGCTGGTCACGGTCCGAGCGGTTGTGGGGCGTACCGTCGTAGAGGGAATACTCGGCGCAGAGACCCGTGACCGGGTGGCACGCTTTATGGAGAAATGCGCGGCTAGCCCGGGCAGCCTCGGCCCAGAACGGGCGATCCGCCTCGTCGGCCCACAGCGAGAACAGTGTATAGAAGTGGGGCAGATGGTAGGACGGATCGGTAAAATCACACTCGGTGATAAATTTGATAAGGTGGTTCTCGGGGTCCCACATCGGGCGGCCCGTGCCGGGCTTTTCGCCCTTATGCAGGCAGCTGTGCAGGATGCGTCGGGCCATGGCGGCGTAATCATAGATTCCGCTGCCGCAGCCCCAGCGCCCCGCCGCAAAAAAGAGCGCCATGGCAAAATATTCCTCACCGTCGGGGGCTGGGCCATTGGCGTTTGGGGTGCCGTCGGTTTGGCATGACCAGGCAAAGTACCCCACGTTGGGACCGTCCTGCATGTACATATAGTGCATGACCCAACTCCACAGTGCGTCAAATTCGGCCTTGTGATCAGTCTGTACGCAGAGCATCATGCCGTAGCTCATGCCCTCAGTACGGACGTCGTGGTTGCCCGTGTCCTCGATGTAGGCAAGGCCCGACCCGGTGGGGTGGTAGAAGCGGTGGGCCTCGTCCCCATAAAAAATGGTATGAAACGTATTTTCAATGCGTGCGTCGATCTCCGCCTGCGCATAGCCCAGCTCCGCAAAAACGTTGCGATAGTGTGTGGGCAGGGTAACTGCTGCCATAAATCGGCCCCTTTCTTTGTTCGGTTTTGGCTCAATATAGCAGGTTGCGGCGGCAAAATCAAGGGGGTACCGGGCTCGATTTTCAACAGGGCAACATAAATACAGCACCCCCTGCATCCCACTTATTGCAAGAAAAGCCCCGTCGTTTTCGGGACTTTCGGCTTTTGCAATGCTTATTTTGTGCTATTTTTCAGGCTGTGCAAATTTTGGCGATGCCGAACAAGCGCAGCAGGTAGGAAAAATTCGCGGCACATTATGCACCATTTGTCCATAATGATGACACGAAAGTTACAATTTGTTTCTCGAATCGCACAAAAACTGTGTTTTTCTTTCTAGCACATTGCACAAAAAACAATCAACAAGCCTGCAAAAACAGCAGATACTGATAAGATATATAGCAAAAAATGAGAAGCATGCATTTTCGGAATGCGGTATAATAACGGCAAATGATATGTTTGGCCTGTGATGAGCTCACCAAACATAAGACACAGACAATTCAGAAAAGAGTGAAGCAAACGGTGTTGGACAAGATCGCACCCAAGGACCCAACGGCCAAACGCCCGGGATTTTATGTGCTGCTGGACAAGCCGGTCGGCGGCCTGCCGAGCAATGACGGCGTAGGCCGCCACCCCGTTTATATCAATGGTGACCGCCTTGTAACTTTCGCCAAGATGGTCGGCGGCATTGACGATGAGAACATTCTGGAAATGCTCCGCACGGCCAAGGGCTTCCGCAAGCTCGTGCACAGCGTCGGCGTCAGCATCGTCGGCGACCTGCCCGACAAGGTTGTGACCTTCACCCTCGGCTTCTCCGGGGAACTGGGCAGCGGCGGCAGCCGCAACAGCATGAAGATTACCACCGATGGCACCGAGCACATCATGGTCATGGATGAGCAGCAGTGGTCCGACAGCGACGAGACGCCGCAGGAGTTTCTGTTCGAGCTCGTCAAACCGAAGGACATCGCCACGGCCACCGTCAAGCTCTACTTGAACGACGGCTACACAGTCCCCGAGGTTGACCCCGACCCGCCCGTGGCTTTCGATACGCCCGCCTACGGCGAGATGATCGCCCGCAGCTGCCTGAGCACCGGCAACAACACCCGTATCAAGCGTGTGTTGCAGCAGCTCCGCGATGGCAAGCCCACGACGATCGCCTTCCTGGGCGGCTCCATCACACAGGGCGCGGGTGCGGTTCCCTCGCAGGAAATGTGCTACGCGCGCAAGACCTATGAGGCCATCTGCGAAAGGTACACACCCGACCACGGCGCACATGTCCGCTACATCAAAGCGGGCGTTGGCGGCACGCCCTGCCAGCTCGGCATCATCCGCTATGACCGCGACATCACCCGCGACGGTGCGGTGCAGCCCGATCTGATCATCGTCGAGTTCGCCGTCAACGACGAGGCTGACGAGACGAAGGGCCTGATGCACGAGAGCCTGATCCAAAAGATCTGGTCAGCCCCCAATGAGCCCGCCGTTGTGATGTTGTTCAGCGTTTTTGCCAACGACTGGAACCTGAAGGATCGCTTGGCTCCCATCGGTTGGCGGCATGAACTGCCGATGGTCAATGTGCTGGACGCCGTCAGCCCGCAGTTCCGCGTTGGTGTCGGTGAGCGCAGCGTCATCACCCGCCGCCAGTACTTCTACGATGTGTTCCATCCCTCCAACAGCGGGCACCGCATCATGCGGGACTGCCTCATGTATATGCTGGACCGGCTGGACAAGCAGCAGGAAGGGCCTGCCCCGAAAGAGCTCGCCCCCTACTACGGTTTCGACTTTGCCGAGACGAAGCTGCTGGACCGCAGTGTGAACCCCTTTGACGCGGTCATCGACCCCGGCTGCTTCACCGAGACGGACACCGATTTACAGAGCGTGCCCTTCGACTTCGAGGATGTCAACACCCCCGAGTTCCCCCACAACTGGAAGAAGGGCGCGGGCGACAAGCCGTTCACGATGGACATCACCTGCCGCAGCATCCAGCTCGTTTTTAAGGATTCGGGCAGCAAGGAGTTCGGCGCGGCAGTCGTCACGGTAGACGGCAAAGAGGTCGCGGCCTATGATCCGCGGCAGGCCGGTTGGACCCACTGCCATGCGGCCATTATCTTAAAGGAAGAAACCGCGCAGCGGCACCACATCGAAATTAAGATGCAGGAGCCGGGCACGGACAAAGTATTCACCATTTTAGGCTTCGGCGTTCTGTAAAGGACACGGAAGAACAGGAGAAAGCACTATGAAGAGAACCAAGAATCCCGCTAAAGAGGCTGAGTACCGCAAGCGTGCGGCCGACCTCGTTGCGCAGATGACCCTGCACGAGAAGGTCAGCCAGATGCTGAGCTGGGCTCCCGCGATCGAGCGTCTGGGCATCCCCGCTTACAACTGGTGGAGCGAGGGCATCCACGGTATCGGCCGCGCGGGCACTGCCACCGTTTTCCCCCAGGCCATCGGCATGGCCGCCGCCTTTGACGAGGACATGATGGAGCAGGTCGGCAACGCCGTCGGCGTTGAGGCTCGCGGCAAGTACAATATGTGCCGCGCCCACGGCGACCGCGACATTTTCAAGGGTCTGACCGTCTGGGCCCCCAACATCAACATCTTCCGCGATCCCCGCTGGGGCCGTGGCCACGAAACTTACGGCGAGGATCCGTTCCTGACGGGCCGCCTCGGCGTCCGCTTTGTTGAGGGTATGCAGGGCGATGATCCCGATTACCTGCAGGCCGCCGCCTGCGCCAAGCATTTCGCCGTACACTCTGGCCCCGAAAGCGACCGCCACCACTTTAACGCCATCGTCTCCAAGCAGGACCTGTGGGAGACTTACCTGCCCGCCTTCCGCGCACTGGTTAAGGAAGCCGGTGTCGAGGCCGTCATGGGTGCGTACAACCGCACGAATGGCGAGCCCTGCTGCGGCAGCAAGACCCTGCTAAAGGATATCCTGCGTGACAAGTGGCATTTTGACGGCCACGTTACCTCCGACTGCTGGGCCATCAAGGACTTCCATACCGGCCACATGGTCACGGACGGCCCTGTAGAGTCCGTCGCACTGGCCGTCAACAACGGCTGCGACCTGAACTGCGGCGACCTTTACGTTTACCTTGAGCAGGCCGTCGCCGAGGGCAAGCTTTCCGAAGAGAAGATCGACGAGAGCCTGACCCGCCTGTATGTGACCCGCATGCGTCTGGGTATGTTTGACGCCGAGGATCAGGTTCCTTATAATAAGGTTGGCTACGACGTTGTCGACAGCGCTGAGATGAAGGCCCTGAACCTGAAAGTCGCCGACAGCATCATGACGCTGCTGAAGAACGACGGCACGCTGCCGCTGGACAAGTCCAAGCTGCACACCGTCGGCGTCATCGGCCCCAATGCCGACAGTCGCAAGGCGCTGCTGGGCAACTATGAGGGCACTGCCTCCCGCTACACCACCGTGCTGGAGGGCATTGAAGATTACCTCGGCGACGATGTGAAAGTCCGCTACTCGCAGGGCTGCCACCTCTACGCCGACAACATCCACGGCTTGGCCGAGTCCAACGAGCTGATGAGCGAGGTCAAGGGCGTCTGCGAGGAGAGCGATGTCGTCATTGCAGTCCTTGGTCTGGATGCCGGCCTTGAGGGTGAGGAAGGCGACAAGGGCAACCAGTTCGCCAGCGGCGACAAGCCGAACCTGAAGCTCCCCGGCCATCAGGAGGAAGTCCTGAAAGCCTGTGTTGAGAGCGGCAAGCCTGTTGTTCTGGTTCTGCTGGGCGGCAGTGCATTGGCTGTCAACTATGCAGATGAGCACGCAAACGCTATTCTCGAAGCCTGGTATCCCGGTGCCCGTGGCGGCGAGGCTGTGGCCCGCGCTCTGTTCGGTGAGACGAACCCGCAGGGCAAACTGCCTGTCACCTTCTACCACAGCGACCGCGACCTGCCGGAGTTTACCGACTACGCCATGAAGGGCCGCACCTACCGCTACATGGAGAAGGAAGCCCTTTACCCCTTCGGCTACGGCCTGTCCTACACGAAGTTCGGCTTCAAGAACGCTGCTGTCAGCGCGAATGAGGCGGGCTCTGACGGCCTCGATGTGACGGTGGACGTCACGAACGAGGGTTCCGTTGCGGGCCGTGAGAGCGTGGAGGTTTACGTCAAGGCCGAGCGCGAGAACACCCCGAACGCCCAGCTGAAAGGCCTTGCCAAGGTCGAGCTGCAGCCCGGTGAGACGAAGCAGGTCAAAATTCACCTGCCGCTGGCCGCTTTCGCCCTCTGCAATGAGGAAGGCACGCCGATCGTTGAGGCAGGCAGCTACAGCGTTTACGTCGGTGCTTCCCAGCCTGATGCCCGCAGCGTAGCGCTGATGGGTCAGGCCCCCGCAAAGCTGACCGTCACCCAGTCCGCAACGCAGGCCCTTGACCTGTGATTGATATTAGGAAGGAGAGACAGAACTATGCCCAAGACCGCACAAAAAGACGCTTCTGTGGCCACTGTCAAGAAACAGGGTGCCGTGATGAAGCACATTAAAAAGTACTGGCAATGGTACGCAATGATGTTCATTCCCATTGTGTACTACATCGTGTTCCGCTACATCCCGATGTTCGGCAACATCATTGCGTTCCGCCGCTACCGCGCCGGCAGCAGCATCTTCGGCGATGAATGGAGCGGCCTGAAGTACTTCAACCAGTTCATGAAGGATCAGAACTTCTGGCGTGCGTTCAAGAACACACTGCTGTTGAACTTCAAGTATCTGATCATCAGCTTCCCGCTGACGCTGATCTTCGCCCTGTTGCTGAACGAGGTCAAGAATGTTCACTTCAAGAAGATTGTGCAGACGATCTCCTACCTGCCCCACTTCATCTCGATGGTCATCGTTGCGGGCATGGTCCGCGAGATTCTGTCCACCAGCGGTCCCATCAACAACCTCATCACCAAGCTGGGCGGCGAGGCCATCACCTTCATCTCCCTGCCCGAGTGGTTTACGACGATCTTCGTTACCACGGGCGTATGGCAGGGCCTCGGCTGGGGCACCATCCTTTACTTGGCTGCCATGTCCGGCATCAACACCGAACTGTACGAGGCTGCTGAGCTGGACGGCGCAAACCGCTTCCAGCGGTGCCTGCACGTTACCATCCCCGCCATCCTGCCCACCATCTCCACCCTGTTGGTTCTGAACATCGGCAGCCTGTGCGGTTCCGCCGCTTTCGAGAAGGTCTTCCTGCTGTACACCCCCACGACCTATGAGACGGCCGACATCATCGCCACCTACGTCTACCGCATGGGCCTTGGCTCCGGCAACTACAGCTACGCAACGGCCGTTGGCCTGTTCCAAGGTGTCATCAACCTGGTCCTGCTCACGGTTGCCAACAAGGTCTCCTCTTGGCTGACCGGCAGCGGTTTGTGGTAATTAGGAGGATAAAATAATGGCAAAAGCAACTACTATGGGCCCCATGAAGATCAAGGAATCCGCCAGTTACCGCGTGTTCAAGGTCTTTAACGCCATCATCCTGACGCTGATCAGCGTTGCGATGCTCTACCCGTTCCTGTACTTGGTCGCCCAGTCCTTCTCCTCTACGCAGGCGATCGTTGCAGGCCAAGTCGGCCTGATCCCGAAGGACTTCAACATCTCCACATATAAATACGTCATCACCGACGGCAAGTTCATCCCCTATTACGGCAACACCATTGTGTACTCCATCATTGGCACGGTCTGCGCTCTGCTGTTCAGCGCCCTGCTGGCCTATCCCCTTTCCAAGGCGGAGCTGTACGGCGGCAAGGCCATCAACAAGTTCATCATTTTCACGATGTACTTTGGCGGCGGCATGATCCCCAACTACATTTTGATGGTTTCCTTGGGTCTGCGCGATACCGTGGCATCCTTCATCCTGCCCGGCATGATCTCCACCTACTACGTCATCCTGATGCGTTCCTTCTTCCTCACTCTCCCCCGTGAGCTGGAAGAAGCCGGCGAGATCGACGGCCTGGACAAGTGGGGCGTGTTCTGGCGCATCGCCATCCCCCTGTCCAAGCCCATCATTGCCACCATGACACTGTTCTACGTCGTCCAGTACTGGAACGACTGGTTTGATGCTTTCCTCTACTTGGATACGACCACGAAATGGCCCGTTGCCTACTATCTGCGCCAGCTCATCAGCAGCGCTTCCGGCACAAGTGCCGATGCAGGCGACGCCATGCAGATCGCTTCCAACATCAAGTCCTGCGCCATGGTGCTGACGTCCGCTCCCATCATTTGCATCTACCCCTTCATCCAGAAGTATTTCGTGCAGGGCATGATGCTGGGCGGCGTTAAGGGCTAACGTTTTCGCGTTAGTGCTCTGCGTCCCGTTTTTCCACTGTCTTAAAACCGACGCCGACTCCGGCGCCGGATGAAAGAAAACACCTGTTTTCCCAGGGCCTTCCGGGGAGCAGGAAAAAACGTAATGGAGGTTACGAAACATGAAAAAGCTCACATCCCTCGTGCTGGCTACCGGCATGGTGCTGTCTCTGGCTGCCTGCGGCGGCTCCGGCAGCTCCACGGCTGCAAGCACCACCAACACCGATGGCAGCACTGCTACCACCGACACCGCTGCTGCGGACGAGTCGAACCTCGGCTATGAGTACGGCGAGCACTTCCACTCTGACGAGCCTGTCACCTACACGATGTTCTTCAACGACAACCCCGCCTATCCCATGAACGACAAGTGGATCAGCGAGGGCGTCTTTAAGGCCATCGAGGATGCCACCAACGTCCATCTGGAACTGACCGTCGTTGACAACTCCAACTACACCGATAAGGTTTCCTTGGCCGTTTCTTCCGGCACTTCCCCCTACATCATCCCCAAGATCTACTCTGAAACTGCGTATGTCACCGGCGGCGGCGTTGTCCCCGTCTCCGACTATGTCCAGTATATGCCCAACTACTCCAACTTCGTCGAGGAGTACAACATGCAGGACGACTTGGCCACCATCACGCAGGCCGACGGCAAGTACTACCGCCTGCCCGGCCTGAAGGAGACCTCTCTGCAGGATTACACCTTCCTCGTCCGCAAGGACATTTTTGACGCTGCCGGCTACGATGTCGCCGAGCTGGAAAAGGATTGGACCTGGGACGAGTTCGCCGACGTGCTGATCGGCGTCAAGCAGTACATGGTCGAGCAGGGCATGTGCGGCGAGAATGACTACATCTGGTCCGATATGTGGTGCGGCCAGACCTCCGGTTACGGTCAGGGCGGCAACCTGCTGAAGCTGCTGGGTGCCTCCTACGATATCAACACCGGCTGGGCCATCACCACCAACTACGGTCTGGTCTATGACGCCGACAGCGATTCCTTCGTTGACGGCTCTGTCTCCGACAAATACAAGCAGGCCTACACTGTCCTGCAGAAGCTCGTCCAGAACAAGGTTCTTGACCCCGAGACCTGGACCCAGGATGACGACACCGCGCTGAACAAGTTCTACCGCGGCGAGACCGCCATCATGTCCACTAACCGTGCCCAGTACGCCACCCAGGATTCCAAAATCAAGGAGCAGCTGGGCGAGGGCAACTACGAGCTGTACCGTACCCTCGTTCCCATCGGCACATCCGACTATCAGGCCGAGAACCAGCGCCTTGAGTGCGGTATCATGATCTCTTCCAACGCTCTGAAAGAGCTGGGCGAGGACGAGTTCATCAAGATGATGCGCTTTGTTGACTGGCTGTGGTACTCTGACGAGGGCCTGACCCTGACCAAGTGGGGCAAAGAGGGCGAGACCTACACCGTCACCGACGGCACCTACAGCCTGACCCCCGGTTACTACTGCAACGGCCTGTCCATCGCACAGACCTCCGATGATCAGATCGACCTGCGTGAAGAGCTGGGCTACGCCTGCGGTAACTTCATGTATTCCGGCAACACCGAGCTGCTGACCAGCAACTTCAGCGAGGATCTGCGTGACTTCTACGACCGTCAGGGCCAGTACCGCAAGCTGCGCCCGCTGGATCCCACCGTTACCTTCGACGAGGATCAGATGGAGATGCTGAACCTGTGGGGCACCCCCATGACCGATACCGTCAACGCTTGGACCTGCAAGTTTGCCATGAATCAGGCCGACATCAACAACGATTGGGATACCTACGTTGCTGAGGTCGAAGCCCAGAACATGCAGAACATCGTTGATATGTACAACGACACCTACAACGCAAGCAAGTAATTTGTTTGGAAACTGACTGTCCCTGCGACAGTGATGCAACTGCCGGGGGCAGCCTCACGTAACAACATGGGGCTGCCCCCGGTTTGCTGTTTATGGTACGCAAGTACCGCGCCCCGGTGACGGGGCGCACCGTGTGTGCCCGACACGGCCATGTCGGACCTGCACGGCACTTCCCGTCACATCCCCTTACCCTTATTAAAAAGGAGCTGTTCCTTATGAAACGCACCGATTTCAGCGTCGACTGGCTGTTTGCCGCCTGCGCGCCGGATACCGAGCTGCTGCCTTGGAACGCGCAGTTCACCCCCGTTGACCTGCCCCACGATTGGCAGATTCGCCACGCGGACGATCTGTACCGCGATGGCACACTGTTCTACCGCAAATATTTCTTTGTCACCGATGTACCCGGCACCCGCCGCATGCTTTGGTTCGGCGGGGCCTACATGGATACGACCGTTTTCGTCAACGGCACCGAAGTCGGCCAATGGAAGTACGGCTACACGTCGTTCTGGTTCGACATCACCGATGCGCTGCATGAGGGCCAGAACGAGGTTCTTGTCCGCTGCAATCTGCGCCACCCCAACTCTCGCTGGTACTCCGGTGCGGGCCTGTACCGCAATGTGGAACTGTGGGAGGCTCCCGACCTCCACTTGATGCCCGATGGACTGTATGTAGCTGCCAAAGAGGGCGACAACGGCGTTTGGACCGTGGCCGTCACTGCCGAGGCGGGTTCCGTCACCGCCGCCAGCGCGGGCCGCACGCTGACGCTGCATCTGACCGATGACAACGGCAGCCTTCTTGGCACTGCCGCCATCCCTGCCGATGCATGGGCCGCTCTCCCCTCCCCCGATGGCTGGCGCACGGGCAAGGAAACCGCGATTTACAAAGCCTCGCACACCTTCACGCTGCAAGACCCCGCTTTGTGGGACTTGGACGCGCCGAACTTCTACCACATCACGGCAGAGCTAACCGGCGCCGATGGCGTTACCGACACACTAACCACCCGCTTTGGCTGCCGCACCATCGAAGCCACACCCGACTGCGGGCTGCTGGTGAATCACAAGCGCGTTTTGATCAAGGGCGTCTGCATCCACCACGATTTCGGCTGTCTCGGTTCGGCGTTTGAGTACAGCGCCGCCAAGCGTCAGCTTGAAATCCTCAAGTCCATGGGGGTTAACAGCATCCGCACAGGTCACACACCGCCCGCGCCGCAGTTCATGGATCTGGCCGACGAGATGGGCATTTTGATGGATGTCGAGAGCTTCGACTGCTGGCGCAGCGGCAAGAACCCTTACGACTACGGCCGCTTCTTTGACGAGTGGCAGGAAAAGGATGTTGCTGCCTGGATCCGCCGCGACCGCAACCACCCAAGCCTGCTGTTCTGGTGCATCGGCAACGAGATCTACGACACCCACGCGGGTTCCGAGGGCGCGGACACAATGCGGATGCTGCTGGCCGAGGTCGCCGCGCACGACCCTGCGCGCAACGGCATCCCAACGCTCGGTTCCAACTACATGCCGTGGGAAAATACACAGCACTGTGCCGATATCATCAAGGTCGCGGGCTATAATTACGGCGAGCGCCTCTACGCCAGCCACCACGAGAAGCACCCCGACTGGGTCATCTACGGCAGTGAGACGTCGTCCATCGTGCAGAGCCGCGGCATCTACCACTTCCCGCTTTCGCAAAGCCTGCTGTCTGATGATGACCTGCAGTGCTCAAGCCTGGGCAACAGCCGCACAAGTTGGGGCGCAGAGAGCTGGGATGTCTGCCTGCAGAGCGAGCAGCGCTGGCCGTTCACGCTGGGGCAGTACCTTTGGACCGGGTGGGATTACATCGGCGAGCCGACACCTTACCACACGCGCAGCAGCTATTTCGGCACGATTGACACGGCAGGCTTCCCGAAGGACGCCTACTACGTTGTGCAGGCCGCGTGGCTCGACCCCAAAACACACCCAATGGTACACCTGTTCCCCTACTGGGACTTCAACGAAGGGCAGCTGATTGACCTCTGCGCTTGCACCAACGCCCACAGCGTAGAACTGTTTGTGAACGGCGAGAGCCTTGGCCGCAAGGTGCTGGACTCCGCCAAGGGCCGTACCGCCAGCTGGCAGGCAGCCTACCACCCCGGCAGCGTCAAGGTCGTAGCCTACGATGAAAACGGCAAGGTCGTGGCAACCGACGAGCAGGATTCCTTCGGTGACAGCGCTATGGTCTGCCTGCAGGCTGACCGCAAGACGATTTCCGGCGATGGCCGTGAGCTTGCGTTTATCACAATCACAACCCGCGACAAGAACGGCAACCCTGTACGCAACGCGAACGACTGCGTGACGGTCCGCGTAAATGGCGCGGGTGTGCTGGTGGGCCTTGACAACGGCGACAGCGCCGACCCCGACGAGTACCAGACCGACAGCCGCCGCCTTTTCAGCGGCATGCTGCTGGCCGTTGTGGCGGGCAATGGCCGCACCGGCACGATTACCGTGGATGTCACGGCCCCCGGCCTGCGCCCTGCAGTGCTGACGCTGAACGCCGCCCCGTTTGAAGGCCCCGTCCGCCGCCGTCTGCCGCCGCTGACCTTCGGCGGCAGCACGCAGGAAATCCCTGTGCGCAAGCTGACCCTGACCGCCGAGCGCACAGCGCTGGACAAGGAGCACCCTGTAACGCACATTACCGCTGCACGCCGGCCAGCGGCAGCAACCTTCACCGACATCGAGTGGCAGTTGACCGACGACAAGGGTGTGCCCGCCGTGAACGCGGCCATGCAGCCAGACGGTGACGTGCTGACGGTGACCGCCCTGGGCGATGGCACACTGCGGGTTCGCGCCCTGGCGCGCAACGGCCACGATGCGCCGCAGCTGATTTCCCAATTGGAGTTGTCCATCTCTGGCGTCGGTCAGCTGCACAAGAACCCTTATGAATTTATCTCGGCCAGCCGTTTTGATGCGTCCTTCGGCGACATCGGCAACGGCAACGAGCGCGGCGTTTCCACCTCCCGCACGGGCCGCAGCTGGGTGCTGTTCGATGATATCGACTTTGGCCCCGATGGTGCAGATACGGTGGAGCTGCCAATCTTTGTGCTGGACGGAGAACCGACGACCTTCCGCTTCTGGGACGGTGAGCCCTACGCCGAGGGCAGTACAATGATCGGCGAGCGCGTCTACCACAAGCCCAAGCAGTGGAACGTCTACCAGCCTGACACCTTCAAGCTGGACAAGCTCCTGCGCGGCATCGGCAGGTTTGCCGTGGAGCTGAACGTGAAGGTCCACATCAAGGGCTTTACCTTCACCCGTCATTCTCGCGCATGGGATACCCTGGCTGCGGGCGCGTGCGATGCCGTCTATGGCGATTCCTTTACCCGCGACGGGTCGCGTGTGCTGGGCATCGGCAACAATGTCTCGCTGCTGTTTGACCGCATGGACTTTGGCGAGACCGGTTGCTGCGGCATCCGCATTACGGGCCGCAGCCCGTTGCCCGCCAACACGGTGCATCTGATGTTTGCCGCTGCAGACGGCGGTGAGACCGAGCGCCGTGTGGTCGAGTTTGGCCCACAGGCCGATTGGGGCGAGCAAACCTTCACGTTTGAGCCCGTCACAGGGGCGCGGCAGGTCACGTTCCTCTTCCTGCCCGGCACGCAGTTTGACTTTGATTCCTTTACATTTATTTGAGGCAACTACCTATGAACCACGAAATTTATGCAGACCATGCCGCCACCGCGCCCATTGAGCCGCTGGCGCTGGAGGCCATGTATACCGCTTACCAAGAGTACGCGAACCCCGCCGCACTCTACCGCAGCGCCCTGCACACCAAGCAGACCGTGGAAAAAGCACGGCTGACCGTGGCGGAAAATCTGGGCTGCACCCCCGACCATATATTTTTCACCTCCGGCGGCAGCGAGAGCAACACCTGGGCCATCCGTGGCACGGTGCCGCAGGGCGGCCATGTGGTCACAACGCCCATCGAGCACCACTCGGTTCTGAACGCCTGCGCGTCAATCCGGGACGACGGCGGCCGCATGACAACGCTGGAGGTCGACGGGTTCGGCCGCGTTGTACCTGAGAGCTTGACCCGCGCCCTGGCGGCCCACCCCAACCTGGTCAGCTTGCAGTACGCCAACAACGAGGTAGGCGTTGTACAGAACATCCCCGCGCTGGCAGCGCTCTGCCGTGAGGCGGATGTGCTGCTGCACGTTGACGCTGTGCAGGCTGCGGGACACCTGGCCATCCCGCTGGACGGCATCGATTTTCTGTCGGCGTCGGCCCACAAGTTCGGCGGGCCGAAGGGCATCGGCTTCTTGTATGTGCGCGAGCCTCGCAAACTGCGCCCGCTGATTTACGGCGGCAGTCAACAGTACGGCCTGCGCCCCGGCACTGAGCCCGCAGCGCTGATTGCGGGCTTGGCCGCAGCGTTCAAGGTCACCTGCGCCGAGCGCCGCCAGCGCGCTGCCAAAAAGCGTGCCCTGGCCGAGGAGTTTTGGCAGACGCTGCATGCTGCCCGGCCCGAAGCACGGCTGCACACCCCTGCGGACGGCCTGCCGGGCCTGCTGAGCGTTGGCCTACCCGGCCGCAGCGGCCAGCGGCTGACCTACCAGCTGGATGTAGCAGGGGTCAGTGTCTCCCCCGGCGCAGCGTGCGACAACCGCGGCGTGCAGGAACCCTCCCACGTTTTGATGGCTCTGGGCGGCACTGCGGCCGAGGATGCGCTGTCGACCTTACGTTTCAGCTTCGGCAGTGCGAACCGCCCCGGCGACGGCAAAGAAGCTGCGGAACGGCTGATAAAAATTCTGGAACAACAATAATTTTATTTACATATATAGGAGGTTTTACCATGGCATTTACCAAGTGCTGGCTGGCATACCCGGAGATTAGGGGCTGCCGTTGCGACGCGATTTCTCTGCATACCGAGCTGACGGGCGAAACCATCGACCGCGCCAAGGCAGAACTGGCCGAGGGCTTCAAGGGCCTGTACGGCGCAGCGCTGACCGAGGGCGACGACATCACCCTGGCGCTGGACACGACCCTGGACCCTGAGGGCTACCGCTTGAAGGCCGCCGACGGCCATTGCACCATCGAGGGCGGCAGCGAAGTAGGCGTTTTGTACGGCGTTTTTGCACTGCTGCGCAATCTGCAGACTGCAGGCAAGGCGTGGGCGCAGTTCACCGCCGATGAGGAGAAGGCACCATCCAACCGCCTGCGCATGCTGAACCACTGGGACAACATGGACGGCAGCATTGAGCGCGGCTACTCCGGCGATTCCTTCTTTTTCAAAGATTCCGAAATTCTAATCGATGTACCGCGTTTGACGGCTTACGCCCGTATGCTCGCGTCCGTGGGCATCAACGGCATCACAATCAATAACGTCAACGTCAATGACGCCGCCAGCTGGCTCATCACCGACCGCTACTTCGGCGCCCTGCAGGAGTATCTGAAAATCTTCACCCCCTACGGCGTCAAGCTGTATCTGAGCATCAACTTTGCCGCCCCGATGGAGCTGGGCGGCATGGACTCCGCCGACCCCTGCGACCCCGCCGTGGCCAAGTGGTGGGCGGATAAGGCCCAGGAGGTCTGGGCAAACCTGCCCGGCCTGGGTGGTTTCCTGGTAAAGGCCGACTCCGAGGGCCGCCCCGGCCCCTTCACCTACGGCCGCAACCAGGCTGACGGCGCAAACATGCTGGCCGATGCCGTGGCCCCCTGCGGCGGTCACATTGTCTGGCGTTGTTTCGTCTACAACTGCCAGCAGGATTGGCGCAATACCAAGATTGACCGCGCCCGCGCAGGCTACGACTATTTTATGCCGCTGGACGGCACCTTCCGCGACAACGTCACGCTGCAAATCAAGAACGGCCCCATGGACTTCCAGGTGCGCGAACCGGTCTCCCCGCTGATTGGCGGCCTGCAGCACACCCACATTGCCGTGGAGTTCCAAATTGCGCAGGAGTACACGGGCCAGCAGCGCCACGTCTGCTACTTGATGCCCTGGTTCCGCCAGATTTTGGACTTCGACATGCACACCCGCCCGAACGGCGACGCCCATGTGCGTGCGCTGATCCAAGGTGCAGGCAACGGAATGGTGGCCGTGACCAACACCGGCAACGATGAAAACTGGACCGGCCACGACCTGGCCGCTGCGAATCTCTATGGATTCGGCCGCTTGAGTTATGACACCACGCTGGACCCCGCCGTGATTGCCGGCGAGTGGCTGCGGCTGACCTTCGGCAACAATGAGCCTGTGGAAAAGACGCTGTACCGCATTTTGATGCAGTCCTGGCCCACCTATGAGAAATACAACGCCCCCCTGGGCGTGGGCTGGATGGTCAACCCCAACAACCACTACGGCCCCAACGTTGACGGTTATGAGTACAGCCGCTGGGGCTGCTACCACCGCGCCTCCTTCGACGGCATTGGCATTGACCGCTCGCCCACGGGCAGCGATTACTGCCACCAGTACGCCCCCGAACTGGCCGAAATGTACGCCAATGTGGAGACCTGCCCCGAAGAGCTGCTGCTCTTCTTCCACCACATGCCGTACAACTATGTGCTCAAGAGCGGCAAAACGATCCTGCAGCACATCTACGACACCCACTTCGAGGGTGCCGAGGACGCCGCGCGGTTCTACGACGAGGTTGTGGCGCTGAAGCCTTACCTGGATCCTGCCGTGTACGCCCGCCTGGAGGCACGCTTTGCCCACCAGAAGGAGCACGCCTGTGAGTGGCGCGATGTCATCAACACTTACTTCTACCGCAAAACGGGCATCGGCGATGCCCACGGCCGCAAAATTTACGAATAATTAAAAAGTGCGCCGCCGCGTGGAACTTTCACGCGGCGGCGCTTTTTTATCCGTGGGAGGCCATCTGGCGGTACTCGGTAGGGGTATAGCCTATCTGCGCCTTGAACAGGCGGTTGAAGGTTGCGATCGAGTTGAAGCCCGACCGCATAGCGATCTCGGTGATGGGGATCGTATCGTCCACCAGCAGTGCTTTGGCATAGATGATGCGGCGCGCCACCAGGTAATTGTGGCAGGTCATGCCCGTGTTTTCCTTGAACAGGCGCGAAAAATGGTAAACACTAAACCCCGCGCGGAAGGCCAGATCCTCGACCGAGAGACGCTCGGTGCAGTGGTTGTTGATGTAGGCGCACAGCTCTGCAAAGCGGCGCATGTGGTCCTGCTGCTTGGGGTAATCCAGCACCTGCTCGCTGTTCTGGCGGTGCTCATACCGCCCGAAGATTGAGAAAAAATGCAGCATCAAGGCCATGATCTCGCTCTCACGGTAGACGTTCGTGCTGAAATACTCGCCCTCTATCTGCGCCAGCACCGCAAACAGCTGGTCGGCCAGTTCGGGGTCCTCCTGCCGGGTGACAAGGCGGAAGGGGTAGAACGTGTTGAACAACTTGGCCATGTCCTGTATCTGATGAAAGTACGATACGCTGTAGTTCATGATGTATCGCTCCCCCGTTTTGGGTGCGCGAATGCTGTGCAGCTCGCCCGATGCGATAATCAGCACATCATGGGGCTGCAGCGTCACGGTCTTGCCCGCAATCGTAACCGTGTAGGTACCCTCGATGGGGGAGATGATCTCGCCAGGGGCATGCCAGTGCAGTGGAAAATCGGCGTCCTCCATGTTGTGGTAAAAGCGGATCACCGTTGAAAAGCGGAAATCGACAGTTTCAGTCGTGCCGTCCAGATTCTCTATTTCGCCGGGGCGCACACTGCCGTATTTTTTGAGCAGTTCTACTTCCATAGTTTGTTTTCCTCGTGGCCTGCTGCCGTAAAAAGGTCGTTTCTTTTATTGTATCGCGGTTTTCCGCCCCAGTCAACAGGTACGGGGATGGAGTTTCCCCGCTAGAGTTTTATAATAAACGCAAAGCTCCAAAAACAGAGCTTTAGCACAAAAAGTACAAATATTGTCTATCAACATTCTTGGCATCAAGCATTCGGGAAAAACCGAAGTATCAATTACACCTGATACGGTGCTGTCCGGGGAAATAGCGATTTTAGCGTTGGGCGAATACAAAGCGCTGCAAAAGTGCTTCCGAATCTGAACGGACGGTGAGGGTATGTGGAAGATGTAGTTTTGATCGCTGGGACAGCGTTAATGTTCCTGTTCGGCTGGTTTTTGATGAAGCGGCTGGATCGCTTTCTGGATGAAAATCAGAAGCGAATCGAGGAAGCGCCCGAACAACAGCAGCCTGAGCAGTGCGTGCATCTGGCCGGAAATATTTCTCCTGACGAACTTGAGGAAACGCTTTCCCGGTTTCGCAGCAGTCATGCCCATGTAGAAATCGTGATCTATGATTCAGAGCAAATTTCATTTCCGGACAACGAATCCGATTGGGCGCAGTTGAAACCTTCACATCTTGGTGCTATAATATCGTTTAAGAGGGGTGGTGAAAATGTGCAGAACAAAGGAAGCGAACTTCCAAAAGAGCATATTCTTGTGTGCCTGTCCTCGTCTCCATCCAATGAACGCATCCGATTGGCGACAGCCGCCGAAGTTTTGGGCTTGGGTTTACGCTCTGCCAAGCCATCATTCATCTGCTTCCGTTTTACATGATCGGCTATGGTGTGATATGCTGCTTTGTAGAGGGACTTCGTACTGACAGTCTCTATCTGATGCCAGGTGTCTGCGTGTCGCAGGTGTTGTCTGGCTGCCTGATTCTATCGGGCATTTTACTCGTAGGTATTATTCGCAGAAGGCAGGATATACAGGTATGAAACTAATTTGTTCTTTATTTATCACATTCTTAAAAATCGGTGCGTTCACCTTTGGCGGCGGATACGCCATGATTGCGCTGCTTGAAAATGAGTTCGTTGAAAAGAAAAAATGGCTTGAAAAAAGCGAGTTTCTGGACATGGTTGCGGTAGCCGAATCCACGCCAGGACCAGTCGCCATCAACAGTGCGACTTACATTGGTTACAAAATTGCAGGATTTGCGGGTGCAACCATGTCCACACTTGCTGTCAGCATTCCATCTTTCTTTGTAATTTATGGTATCTCGCTGTTCTTTGATCAGTTTCTCAGTTTGCGCTGGGTTTCCTGCGCATTCCGCGGGATTCAGGTATGTGTGATCTATCTGATCCTTACCGCAGGGCTGAAAATGCTTAAAAGTATTGACAAAAATACACTAAACTTGACGATTCTCACGTTGGTCGTGGCTTCCATGCTCTGCTGCTCGATCACAGCAGTTTCGTTTTCCTCTGTGTTTTACATCCTGATCTGCGGCGCGGTCGGGCTTGTTGTTTTCTTTCTGCGAAAAATCCGGAAAGGAGATGGGAAAACGTCATGATATACCTGCGTCTCTTTCTGAACTTTTTGATGATCGGTGCCTTGTCTTTCGGCGGCGGCTATGGAATGGTTTCGCTGGTACGCGAAACGGTGCTTTCCAACGGCTGGCTGACAGAGAACGAGTTTCTGAATTTTATTGCCGTATCTGAATCCACACCGGGACCCCTTGCCGTGAATATGGCAACCTTTATCGGCTCAACACTGGGCGGAATCCTCGGTTCATTTGTTGCAACGCTGGGTGTGGTGTTGCCGTCATTTTTGATTATTCTCTTAATTGCATCCGCACTAAAGAATCTGATGAAATATGCACCCGTCAACGCCTTTTTATCGGGAGTTCGTCCGTGCGTTGTAGCGATGATCCTTGCGACCGCGCTCAGCATGGCGCTGTCTACGCTGTTTGGCTTCACAGATTTACAGGCCGGATTTGCGCCCGATTTGCGCTCTATCGCAGTATTTGCCATGCTCGGAGCAACGCATCTGATTTGTAAAAAAATCAGAAAAACAGCTCCATCGCCAATTCTGATGATCCTGTTTTCAGCAGGCCTCGGAATCTTGTTTTGGTGCATATTCTAGCATGGCGATTGATTTTATTTCCAACTTCAATAGCAATTCCTGCTGAACCGCGCTTATTTCATTGCGTATAATTTCGAGCGACATCACCCTTCATTCATGATGCCGCTCCGCACTTCGGCCATACCATTCTGCCACAAATGAGCTGACCATCGTTGTAATAGCGAGGACTTGAAAGTCCTCGCTATTAGCATCAGCTCTGTCATTTCGGTGCGTGTTAGATACTGACACCAGACTGATGCACCGAACATGCAGGCTTCGCTTTATAACCCTTTTTCTGCGTTTTAACTTATTTTAAGTTATAATACAAAATTCAAGTTAAGATTTACTGTGAATCACTTTTTCTTTACCATGCAGCGTTTCTTAAAGAACGAAATGCCATAGCAAAGAATCTGATCATAGTCGTCCTCATACTCCTTTGCGTACATCCTATCATCAATTTGCTGCAAAGCCGTATCGCACTCACTCTCCAGATTTTCCAAAGCCTTCGTGTACTTTGCTTCAAAGATTGCAACGCGGGCATTGATGGAATCGTAAACGACCACATCACTTCGGCCTTCTCCATGCTCTTTATTGGAATCCACCATATATCCGGCACCTGTGAAGATGCCCGCAAGGAAAGCATGATAGAAGTCTTCCCGGTAGTCATGGTAGCTTATGGTGCGCCGGAGCAGAGCATTCATTTCCTTGGTAATGCCCTCGCTATCACTGTTCCAGACTGCATCGAACAAAGCATTTCGATTCCACTTCTTCGTACTGTCATCGAACCATTTGATGACTGTTGTTTCAAAAATCTCTTTGATTTCTGCATTAGGAATCATAAGGGCAACCATGCCATCCGGCAATTCGCCTTTATAATCGCCTTCACGAGCTTTGGTCAGGTACCCTGTCAAGTACAGCGTACTCCAAAGATTGTCTTCTGAGGAATGCAGATAATCATAGGTTAGGTTTTCATCTACACGCTGAACGATGCAGCCACCAGCCATCAGGGTTTCAAGTTTATTTGTGATCGTACTGCCCGCATAGTCAATAAAGGAACGGATGATAGCATTGTCGCTGGTATTTTTCCAGTAGCTGATAGGCTTTGCTTTCGGATCGCGTTGCAATTCCAGCATGTAATTCATTACGTCCCACGGGCAGTAAACATCAAAATCGCCGAAATGATATCCATCATACCATTTCTTAATGTTTTCGGCCTGCTCTTTCAGGTCGGCATCCTTTAGCAGCTGGTCAACCTCGCTCTGTACAAATCCGAAATACTCGTTCAGACGAGAATTGGTGATAGTATCCGATACAAAATTGTTGGTTCCTGTAAAGATACTCTCTTTCGCAATCTTCAGGCAACCTGTAACAACTGCAAAACGAAGTGCTTGATTGTCTTTCAGTGCTTGCATAAGTCCTTTCATGACATCGAGCATTTCATCATAATAACCGTTGTTGTTCGCTTTTGCTACGGGTACATCATACTCGTCTATAAGAAGAATTACAGGCTTTTCATAATAACTTTGCATCATCGTTGTCAAAAGCATAAGGCTGCTCTTAACTTCTTTTATGGAGCCACTGCCATGTGCAAGATGCGCAAACGCTGTTTTTTGGAACTCTGTAGCACTTTTACTATCAAGCAAATAAAGATGTTTGTTGTACAAATCTGCTATCACCATTGTGAGCATATCATATGCCCCGGTGAAATTTAGTCCGTCTACTTGCCGAAACGAAACAAAAATTGTAGGATATTGGTTCATCCACTCATCGCACAACGCTTGATTTTTTGTAATTTCCAGCCCTTCAAACAGTTTTCTGCTGTCCTTGCGGATGTCGAAGAAGCTTTCCAGCATACTCATGCCCAATGTCTTACCGAATCGTCGAGGACGAGTAATAAGCGTCACTTTCGTTCCGGTTCTACTGATCAGTTCTCCAATCAGTCCCGATTTATCAATATAGTAATACCCATTTTTACGAATTTCTTCAAAATCCGAAACTCCAACGGGAATATTCATTTCTTTCATCTCTGCTGCTCCTTTCGCGTAGCCATGCACAGACTTTTCATTGCTTCTATGATACCATGAATCTCATGTTCTTACAAGAAAATTTCCGCTTACCACATTGATTCTGGCTACGGCTCATTCTGCATAGCCTGCCAGCACATCTTCAAATGGTCTGCTGCTGCGATTTTAGTGGAAAGGTCCCGGCTGTAGGATGCGTTGATGATGTTCTTGATGAGCATCCTGAGTTCGCCTCGTTCTTCGCTTTCGTTCATCATTTCCTCAACAGCTTTGCACACATCAATCACTTCCGCGCCCTTTGGAATGTCAGCGTCAAAATGCCGAGATTCAAAGACGGCTTCAAACGGGGAATGGTGAATGCTACCTTTGATGATGCTATGGTTCACGCCGGCTGGTATGATCAAGCAACAACAAAAAACAGCAGACAGATAATAAAAGAACATGAAAGCTTCTTTGATGGTCTTTCTGACATTGATGGTCTGAAGCGGGAGCGCACTGAACAGCAGATGCGGGATGCCATCGCCAAAGGAACCCTGATGAAGGACTTGCAGTGGGTTCCGGTCAAGAAGGACGACCTGTTTTTTATTGAAGCAGGTACTATCCATGCCATCGGAGCCGGTGCATTGGTGGCCGAAATTCAGGAAAACTCCAACCTGACCTACCGCCTGTACGATTATGACCGTGTGGGCAAGGACGGCAAAAAGCGGGAGCTGCACATCGGTACAAAAACAGATGTGACAAGATTGATTTCGGCACGAATGGCTACCGAATTTGAAAGGGGGCTTTATTATGGTAAAAACGAGTGAAATGTCTATGGAACTGAAACAGGAACTTGCTTTTACAAAAGAAGAACTCGCAGAACTGGAAGCGGCAAAGAAAATGCCAATCACGTTTGATGCGGATTGCCCTGAAACCACACCTGAGCGGGCGGTTAAATTTAGAAGAGTTAATCCGCCGCGTAACAGAATGGATGGTGATATAGAAAAAGTCGTTTCAGAGGAGAAAATAAGACAATTAAGCAGAAGTATAATGGATGTACTCTGGTTTTCACTATGGAATAAGGCCGAATGATAAAGGTAATGCCCGTCTGGGTGAGAGGATTCGTAAATCTTCTCGACTAGGCGGGCATTTCATTCCGCAGGAATGTGAAGGTTAAAGGTTGAGTGTTTCTACCCAAGCGGACAAGTCGGCCTTGCTGGAATAGAGTGTTTCTGCAAACTCTGTGTAATTAAAATTAAGATATTTCGCACCAGGTTTTACCAGACCGGATAATGGTTTCACACTTGAATGTACTTAGCGTGTTTTACCCATTTGCCCCAGACACCCAGCAGGCCGCCCGATGTCAAGTCTTGGACAACTTTTTTCACAAATAAATTTGAAAAATCGCAAAAAAATAAGCCCTACAAGGTTTTCAGTCGGTTCCGAACCGATCTGAGCCTTGTAGGGCTTAACTGTTTTCTCTATATGATTTTATCTTAGACTGCCTGCAGTGGAGTGTTTTCCATCACTTTCTTAAACTGCTCCACTGTCATTTTTGCCTTTTCAGCGGCACGTTCCATTTTTAAATCGCCGTCTCGAACAAGCTGCACCAGCATCCGCATCTCACCAATGCTAATGCCTTCTTCTCTGCCTTCGGCCTTTACGCCCTGACTAAGGTTGCACATAACAAGCACCTCTCTTTCCAGATCTTCGTTCATTGCAACGCCAAATTCTTCTTCAAGAATTTTCTTTTTCTCAGTAGCTGCTCTGGATGAAGAGAGCAGCACATCCATAAATTTCACAATACCTGTATAGTTTTCTGTACCCGACTCTCCCAGACAAATCGTTACAACGCTCATCAAATCATAGTTTTCTGATTTTTCAACAGCATTTCCAATCAACTGCTCTGGCCGAATGGAATAACGAATCAGAGTATTCTGAAACTCTTTAGTTGGATGTGTACAAACCCAGATAGAGTACACTTTTCGGATTTTCCCATACTCTGAGTTCGTGAATATCGGGCCGTGCTGTGCAGAGATCATTCTGCTGCAATAATAGATTGCACGCTTCGTCAAAGGGTACCCCGGATTAAAAGCGGTCTGCGCTTCTACATTGATAATAAGACGTATCACATCTTTCTGTTCAGCAGAACCTTCTGATGCTGGTGCGATTGCATCGAACCGAACATCATAATTGATGGTTCCCTCAGTCAGCGTAGAATCCTCATTATTGCTACCAGCAATTACGTCAGAAGTTTTCTTGGGTCTGTTTGTATCATCAACATGAACGCCAACTGTACCCACTTCTGGAGTTCCTTCGATATACTTCTCTGCAATTTCGTCTACGGAGCAGGCACTGTACTCATTCACGCAGTTCTTCATAATCTGCGCCAGAATCTGTTTGTTGGCCAGCAGCTTCTTGGCAGCCTTATCATAACTCAAATCGTATTCCGTCTGCGTTATCGCATGAGCAAGCTGATTTTCCATCGGCATTCACTTCCTTACAGCAGGGTCAACAGGAGCATATACTATCCCTATTGTGCTTTCATCTTACCATAAAACACCTTGCATATCAAGCAGGCAGATGTAAACTTTTCAGCATAGATTTGTCCATATTGCCCATTCTGATTTGAATTCAGGCCAGCAAAATATTTCAATAGTGCCACACCTGTATTCCAGATTTTTCCATCTCTTCTAACATTCCCGTTCATCTTTTTCAAGCGATATGATAACTGCGTTTTTCTCAGCTTCATACCTTCCCTTAAACTGATAGTCTTTCCCTGCAGCAAGACCATTTGCCTCTAATAACGCCTGGACGAACTGTACTCCATTGATCCTCATCCGGCACTGTCCGTCGGTCAGCAGCCTGTCCGGGACCTTAAAGGACATTGGATGTTCGGCAGCACATGGCGTAATTGCAATAGACTGCCGATAACCGAACTGTCAAATCCGTAAATCGTCTGCGCCACCAAAACTCCGCTGTCGTGGAGAACAATGTCCGGTTTTTGCTTTTTTGTCTGTTCACAGACAAGCTGTACAAATCTTTGCTCCTGCACATTCTTTTCGTCAATGACTTTCCATGTATCTGTTTGGCCTTCTATCTGATAGCCACCCTCATTCAAAATCAGGTAGCTGCCCTCAGCTTTTGGTGCCAGAAAGCCATTGAACTTTACCAGTGCTTCTTTGTCCACATAGTAAAATGCGGTCTTTCCTGCCGCTGTGATTGCGATAACGTCACTGACACCAAATTTTCTGATTTTGAATCAGCTTTCGCTGTGGTGGGTTAAGTATAGAGCGCAACCAGAAGCCATTAGCACCCAAAATCACGCTGGCCGCAACGCACCATGACAGGCAGAAACAGGTTGAGGTGAAAAGGTCAAGCCGCGTAAACCCGCATGAAATCAGGCTTTTGTCTGGTTGCCCATATGCGGTTGTCAAGTAAGGAACAAAAATTTTTGTAAATAAATAAGCCCTACAAGGTTTTCAAATCGGTTTTGAACCAATTTGATCCTTGTAGGGCTTATCTCTTAATTTTTATGGACGAAGACCCTTTACAAGAGTCTGAAATTCCTGTTCTGTATCCACAAAGTGGTAAGGCGCATACTCACCATACGCTGTTGGTCTGCTGATTGTTACAAGCTGTACTCCCTTATATCCAACCTCTCTGTTCAATTCTCTTTTTAATTCCACCAGATGCTTCCCATGCGTCGTTTTTAGAGCAAAACAACCATGTGCATTACGATCTTTTGCTACCAAATAGCACATTATTCAGCACCTCCTTAAATTCATGTTCATTCCGAATCAATCCATTTTCATACTTTTCACGCATTATCTTCCCTGTTTCCACGGGATAACTCTTTTTATACAGATAATCGTGAAGCCAGTTATTTAATTGCCTATCAAACAACGTATTAAATTGGATTTCTATGGGGTAATGTCTTCCACTTTTCTGATAGTACACATGGACACCCCTGTAACCATCATCCACTGCCTTTCCTTTTGCCATATCAGCAATCCGGAACGGTGAAAACTCTTCTTCTAATATTTGATCGTAGCTATCACAAAAAGCCCGGAAGCCCAGAATATCATTAAACACTTTTCGTGTCTGATGATCCGGATAGTAACGATCATACTTCAAAAGTATAGAATCCAAGCTCTTAACCCTGTAGTCTAGCGCAATATTAGAAAGGATTTCCTGTTCATCCAACCACTCAGTCATCGAAATCAGTTCAGCAATTAACAAATCCTTATCAAAATAATGCAAGTTCTTCTTCAACGGAATTCCCAAATGCGACTCAAATGATAGTGCATCTAAAATTCCCACCGATAAGCCATTCATTTTCAGCAATTGCTCATTCATAGAGATGCCCCACTGCTTATTAGGATTCTTATCTTATCGGTTTTCAATTAATTGAGCCTCGTATAGCCTATCTGCTTATTCGATATAGTTTTAGTGACCAGCTGTTCTTAGCAGCCTTATCATCACTCGAATTATACTTCGTCTGAGTTATCGCGTGAGCAAGCTGGTTTTCCATCAGCATTCACTTCTCAGCAACAGGTTCAACGGGAGTGTACACTCTCCCTATTGTGCTTCCATCTTACCATAAAACGCTTTGCATATCAAGCTTGCAGATGTAAACTTTTCGGCATAGATTTGTCCATATTGCTCTTTTTCGGCATCATGCCGTCATTTAAATTGATGTTTTCCCCTGTCACCAAATCATTTGCCTTCAATAGTTTTCAATTCTTCAAGGTAATAGTCACCATGATAGAATTTAGAAACATCCATATCAAGAGCTTCAATTACTCGACACGCCAAGCCAAAAGAACAGGTCAAAATACTTCTTTCCCCAGATTCCAACCTTTGATATTGACGCAAAGTTATTTTTGCGCGATCAGCAATCTCTTGTTGCGTCAGCCTTAACATTTGTCGTTTTTTCAATAAGACGGCTGCCGCTGTTGGAATTATCGTTTGAAAGCCATCTAAAATTCCGGCACTCATAATATTGGCTCCCTTCATCACGTCCATTTGGACGTATTATACGACCAAATGGACGTGATGTCAAGTTGTACATCTTTTAGGCGAGAAAGTACTTTATTCACCATTTTTGAGCGAAATGATAACTGCATTTTTCTCAGCATCATACCGCCCCTTAAATTGATGGTCTTTTCCTGCTGCCAGACCATTTGCCTCCAGCAACGCCTGAATGAACTGTATTCCGTTAATCATCATTCGGCACTGTCCATCGGTCAACAGCCTGTCTGGAACCTTAAAGGACATGGGATGCTCCGCAGCACACGGCGTGATTGCAATAGACTTCCGATCTTTCCTCTGCAAAACGCAGATATAGGCCGGACTTCCAAGAATACGGATAACATCTTTCCCAACATTCATTCTCCGGCTTTCCGCCGGAATTGTCACTCGCAGGTTCATAACTCGCCCAGAATTCATGTCTGCATTCCTCTCTCAGCAATCTCATTGCCTGATTGTTGTACGTTTTCAAGCTGTTCCGGTAAATCTGGCGAAGGTATATTTTCAGATTCTTCACGTTGCGGAATCGGTATTGAAGTAGTGCCTGCTTCCCGTTCGGGCTCATCCAATACAGTAGAACTCTGATACCCAATGAAGTCCTCAAACATGTTCATCTGATGATCTGCAATGTAGTCATTATAAGATTTTCCGATACGGTTCTTATAGGCATCCGGGAAGAATTTCATCTGCTTTTTCTTCATTTCACCAGTAAGCGGATCCGTATATTCCTGTGGCTTCGGGGTGAACATGATTGCTTCTTCCAAATCAAACAACATACAAAGACCCTGATCTGAATTAGCCACCCGTCCAAGCACTTTATAGCGGCATTCTCGGTTCCAGTTCATGAGCTTGAAGATATTTTCCACAAATTCCAAAGAGGTAATATCCTTATTCACCCAGTTTTCGTCCTTCTGTCTTGCCCATTCAACAGATGCACTGTCCTCTTCCGGGCACATGATCAACGCAAGCCGCTTCTTGTTTGGATGCAGAATTGGAAGAACATACTTAATTCCTTCAAAAAGCCGGATACAGGCCATATTGAATTTCATAACGCCATATTTTATGCTTACTGCTGGCTTATTCAGCATAGAAAACTGTGTGCGCGGCGGCAACTCATAGCCATCAAATTTTTCGTACTCCAGCTCTCTTTTATACTCTTTTCGTATCTGTGCCAACTCACGAATTAGCGAGATCTCCCGAGCACTCATTTCCTGCTCCCTGCTTTTTTCTTCCATTTCTCAAATCCTCCTGCATCGACATTAAAAGGTCATCCAGTTCACGCTGAACTTCATTTCTGCTCGGAATCGCGCCAATCATGGGATTTTCTACGACTTGGCCGGATTCCATCACATCACGGACCGTAATGCTCTGAACCCACTTATGCCGATACAGCCGGCATTTCAGATCCATCGAACGACCTTCAATCTGTTCATACTGATTTTTTCCAATCAAAATCCGGGACTCATCCAATTCAAAAATCAGAAATTTTGCATTTCCCTGACCCCGGCAGATACCACGGCACTGGTAACGGCAATTCATTTTCCAGTTCAACGTTTGAAGAATCAGGCCAGAAAACGCTCTGGCTGAAAAGGCACTATGAACGTCATTGTCATCTTGCCAGTGCATCGCCGTTGAAGAGCTATGATCGCTCTTTCGCAAAATCACGACCTGTAGAATCGGATGATAGAGCAGTTCCACATATTCGCAGTTGTCCAGCCGGGTGTGGCAAGCTTTGCTGAAACGGATTCCATTTTTAGAAATCGTCATAACCGGGCTGCTTTGATTGATAAAGCAAGTGCCTGAAACCGTCAGATATTCAGATTGAAGAACCTTTCCCAGCGTTGTCCCAGTCCTCATCTCTGCTATATCGTTCAGTTTCGCCACCTCTTCCGGCAGATAGGTGCTCAGACAAAGGCAGCGGATGCTTTCAACACTGATGCCGCTCCAATTCGGATGGATGCCAACAAAGCCTTTCAATGTTCCCTGCTGGATCACCACAATATCCTGCACACCGCACTTCTTCCTGCTGGATGCCACCAGATGTGCAGCCCGTGCAATTTCCGGCGAAACGATTGCTTCATGGTGTTCCGGAACATAGGCAGAGCAGCGATTCCCATTATTCTTTGTAACCTTGCCCAGCTTGTAGTCCACCACGATGCTCTTCCGGGCTTCCAGATCACCCCAGCGGCGTTCATTTTTCATGATGTTTGCCACCATCACGCCATTCCACTCCTGCCTGCCGCGCAGGGTGCTGCGCTTCTTCTGCGTCAGGATCGTTGCAATCTGATCGTAGTTATACCCTTGAATAAACGCCAGAAAGATAAACCGCACCGTCTTCGCTTCTTCCGGCTCAATTACCAACTGTCCATCTTTGGTATGCCGATACCCCATCAAATCAGCTATCGGGTACTGTCCTGTCATAATGCGCTGATCATACGAAAGGATCATCCGGCGGCTCTTGTTGCCCGATTCCCAATCCGCCAGAAGTGCCTGTATATCGAGGTTGTACTGGCTATTCGGGTTGAGTGTGTAGATGTTCTCGGTTTCAAAGTACACACCGATTGGATGTGCCGGGTGCATGGTTTTCAGTGCTGAGATCTGCGTCATGCAATCCGAAAAATTCCGAGCGAAACGTGAAATGCTGGCGCAGATAATCAAATCCATCTTCTGGTCTTTGGCATCTCGCATCATTCGCTTAAACGCATCCCGTTTCCGCAGTGAAGTACCCGATTTTCCTTCATCGCTGTAAATATCCTGCAAATTCCAGTTTTCCGTTTCTGCAATCTTTTTGGTGTAGTATAGAGTCTGGTTTTCAATGGAAGAAATCTGTTCTTCGCTGGAAGTGCTGACACGGGCATAAACAGCTACACGCTTCAGGTCACTGTCGTAAATTGACGGTGTCGGTTTCGCCGGACGAAAGTAGTCTTTTGCCGTTTTCTGGCCCTGTTCTGCCTGCTTATGGATTCTGTCACGAATCTCTGCTTTTCGCCTTTCCGATTCTAAGTGTCGGCTCTGCCAATCCGCTCCACTCGGCAACACTTCAAGGCTTTCTACCGGAATACACTCTACGTCTTTTGGATTATGCTGTCCTTCCACGTTCATTTTTCTTCAGCCTTTGTCATTTCATGTTCCAGTCGGATTCTCCACTCAAGATAATCTTTCCTTCGGATTGATGTATATTTTCCAGCCAATTCTTTCAGACTCTGCCGCTGGCTATCAACATCAAGAATAGTGTCAATTCTCTGGTCGTCATCGTCTGTAACAATGTCCACCCGCATCGGCAAATCAAACAGATATTTCAGCAGAAAACAGAAATCACAGGTATTCGCTGCAAGGTAGGCCCTTGTCTGTGAAAAAATCAGATTGACGACACCCTTTTTGCAATCTTTGAGCAGATGCACCATTTCCGGGCGTTTATAGATTTCCTTATTCCCTGTAATGTCGATGTAAACACCAACCAGCCTTTTATCCGCATCATCCCTGAACTTTTCAGCATAATAGGAACTATGATAGGCCACTGCTGCATCCTTAGAGCGTTCCCACTGTTTTGCAAGTTTCACATAGCCGCCAACCTTATACTTGCGATCCATTCATAGCACCTTCTTCCGGCTGAACGCTCCAATACCATTTCCGCTTTTTCTGATAGCAGTGGATTCCCATTTCTGTTTTTACCATTCGTGCCACTCGTTTGCTTACACCCTCATTGTCCAGACGGCAATAAATTTCATTCGCGCTCATATCACCTTTTTCAAGAAAATGCTTAATCCAATAGACCGCTTTTTGCTGTTCCGATTCAAATTCGGGTTTTCTATCTGGTTTCTGATTTTCAAAAGATTGCGGCCTGCATTCCAGCCACTGAAAGCCCTTGTCGGCGGAAATGGAAAAACGGATGTCTTCTGCCCTAGGCGCAAGACTGTTTTTGATTTGATGTACGATTCTTATATCAGGGTTCTCTGTATCTCGCTCCACCTGCAGGACGCTTCGTGCTGCTGCCACAACATCAATGCTGCCAAGGCTGCGGTACAGCCCTTTGGAGCCTTCTTTTTTGTTGAGGTGGCCAATCAGAACGATGGCGCAGTCATAGCCCGCAGCCCACATTCCAAGGCGGCGCATAAGTTTCCGTGCCCTGCCTGCGATCTGCAAATCGGAATCACTGCCAAGATAAGCCTGAATCGGGTCGATCACGACCAAACGTGGCCGGAATTCAATGATTGCCTGACGGATGCGCTCATCGTCCAATGTGAGGCCGTTATAAACCTCTTCATTGATGAAAGCAATCTTCCTGCAGTCTGCCCCGCAGCGTTCCAATCGGGGCTTTATCGTATCCGAAACGCCATCCTCGGAGCACTGATAAATCACTTTTTGCGGCACGCCGATCTTACAGCCATCCGGGGTCTTACCTCCTGTTGAAAGTTCCGCAATCAGATTCATCATCAGGGTAGATTTTCCATCGCCGGGATCACCCTGTAGCAGTGTGATTTTCCCGATTGCAATAAAGGGATACCACAGCCACCGTACATCCGTTGACTGAACTTCGCTGTACAGCGTCAGTAATTGCTCCACGTTGTTCCTACCACCTTATTATTGCTATTTAATTTCATGCTTTTATTATACTCCTGTCAGGTGTTTTTTTCTGTGAACCAGCAGTTCACTTGTTGCTCAAAATGTGAACTGTTGGTTCACATTTTGGCCTCAGAAGCCATCTCCGCTAGGGGGAAAAAATAAGAATTCTGACTTCTATGCAAATTACCTCTTTGGTTCCTCTTGATTCATTTCTCCATAAGTCAAATAATTAAAGTATCTTATGCGGGCATTTGAAAGGAAAATCACTATATGTCCGTAAATCGTACTTCTTTAGGAAAACGAATCAGCTTCTACCGTTCAAAATCGAATCTGACGCAAGAAGTTCTTGCCGCAAAAGTCAACTGCAGTCGTGAATACATTGTCCAAATCGAAAATGGCACAAAGGTTCCAAGCCTTTCTGTTCTTGTCAAAATTGCCAACACGTTATCCGTTTCCGCGGATGAGCTTTTGCTCGACTGTCTTGAATATTCATCTTCCTCTGCAAACTCTGAAATTCATCGCTTGCTGTTGGACTGTAATGAAACTGAACAGACTGTCATTATCCGCATGGCAAAGGAGTTAAAGGCCATTCTTGTCAGCCTTGGAGTTTAACATTATTTCGCAGTAAAAAGCACAAAATAAAACGGCCCGCATAAGCTGCAGACGCACCCTCGAATTCTCCTGGGTGCTGTCTGTGGTTTACGCGAGCCTTCGATTTTTTGCTTCTGAAATTCTGTATTTACCTTAAATCAAGAAATCGCTGCACTTACTTTTCCTCATAACTGTTCAATGCATCCTCAAATGTAAAGCGAATTTTCACGCGTTCATCGTTGAAAACCTCAATGCGGTCAATAAAGGTTTCCACCACATTCTGTGATAAGTGCATCACATCGCCTGCTTCTTCTGCTGCACTTACGACAGTCTGCAAATTATCAGCATCTTTCCTTACTGGCAGGAAAATTCGGTCTTTCTCGGTACGCAGCATTTGAATCTGCTCCATCTTATCATCTTCCTGCACTCTGTAGGCATCTCTCTGCCGGATGAATTCTTCCTTGCTTATATTTCCGTTGGCATACTGCTCATACAGTGCAACGCGCTGTTTTACGATCTCTGCCTTTTCTTCACTCAGCTTTTCTTCCTGCCGTTCCAGTGCGGAAAAGCAGATCAACGCTTTGCGTTCCCGTTCGTGCAGGATTTTCAGTATATGCTCCACCTGTTTTATCTGCGCTGTCAGCGCGTTTCGGACAATCTCTTCCAGCACTGCCTCAGAGATTGGGATTCGCTTGCAAGGGCTGTTCACCGCAGTGGCCGAAAATCTGCAGTTAAAAGATGGACCAAGTTGCTTGAGAACACGGTATTTCATCAGTTTCTGGCAGTAGCCGCAGTAGACCTTGCCTTTCAAGGGATACTGGTGTTTTGTGTAGTTCCCGGTCTGGTGCTTCCCATGCTGCAGCATGATGACCATTTGTGCCTGTTCAAATTCCTCCGGGGTCACAATGGCGGCATGGCTGTCCTCAATTCGTACCTGCTGTTCCAGCGGTGCGCGCAGGACCCGATGCTTGCACGGAACAGGCATAATGAATTTCGCGCCCACGTAGGTTCCCTTATACTTCTCATTTTTCAAAATATGGTAAACCGTTCCGCTGGTCCAGTGACTGCGCTGCAAGTCCCATGCTTTCTGCTCGCTGTACACATGATTTTCCGTCACATGATACGCTGCCGGGGTCGGAATCTGCTTTTCGTTCAGAATTTTGGCGATGGTGCCCGTCCTGTTGCCCTGCAATGCCAGTTCAAAGATCAGGCGCACATACTGGCTGGCTACCGGATCAAGGATCAGCTTATGGCAGTCATTCGGGTCCGGCAGAAATCCAAACGGGCGGTATCCTCCGAGATACATTCCTTTTTTCTGCATCACATGGTCTGCTGCTGCGATTTTAGCGGAGAGGTCCCGGCTGTAGGATGCATTGATGATGTTCTTAATAGCTACTTCCAGTCCACATACATCGTTTCTGATCTGCATTCCACTGTCGTAACCATCGTTGACGGAGATGAAGCGAACGCCCAGCAACGGGAAGATTCGCTCCATATAATCGCCTGCTTCAATATAGTCACGGGCGAACCGGGAAAAGTCCTTTACGATAATCGTTTTCACCTTTCCGTCCTGTGCATCTTGAATTAGCCGCTGAAACGCAGGACGGCTTGTAGATGTGCCGGAGTAGCCATCGTCCACGTACTCCTGACGCGGCTCTGTTGCCAGTTCGGGGCGGGCCATGATGTACCCCTCTACCAGTCCGCGCTGGCCCTGAATGCTGTTACTCTCGGTCTTATCTGTTCCCACATCCTCGTCCGCAAGAGAAAGCCGGTAATAGGTTCCGATCATCTGCTGCTCACCGCCTTTCAAACGTATAGATCAATTCTGCCTTTACAATTTCCGCAGCACGATTTTCCAGATTATTCATACGGCGTACCCATTCCATCTGGTTCTCTTCTTTCTGTTTTTCTGAAGTTTCCTCACGCTGACTCATCTGCTCGATCAAGACCTTATACCGCTCTGCAGCCTGCTCTTCCACATTTGCCAAAACAGTATCCAGCTTTCCACTCAGCAGCAGGCTCTGATAATAGGCTGGTTTTCGCAGTTTCAGGTACGCCTTGTGCAGCATCCCCCAGCGGCCAATCGGACGGGTCCGTGGCAGTTTCAAGGCTGGCAGATAATAATCACCCACCAAAACATATTCCATTCCTGTCCGGGCATCATAGATTTTTTCTTTCATTGTCTGTCCTCCTTTTTCGTTAGAACACAAATTCCGTGTAAGTATTTTTCTTGTGATCCACTTCAATTTTCTTTACATACTGCTGCAGATTATCTGCCGTTAAAAGAACCTCTGTGTTGCCTGCGATTTGCTTTTTCTTCTGCAATTCTTCTTGAACAACGACCAGTTCTTTCTCGTTTTCAGCTTTTGTCTGTCTGAATGCCTCAATTTCATTCTCTGCATCCTGCTTCAATTTCAAGAACTTTTCTTTTGAAATTTTTCCAAGGACATACTGCTCGTAGCCGCTGCGCTTCTGTGATTCCAGTCGAACGATATTGCCTGACGCCTGTTCAATTTCACGTTTTGTAGCTATTTCTTTTGATTGGAGTTTGCTTTTTCCAGAGCTTTTCCGTACCAGCTTCTGCAAATCACGGTGTTCTTCCATCCGCTGGTGCAACTCCTTGTTAATGCCGTTCCAGAGATCTTTCTCTGAAATTGAAACATGGCAAGATGCACAGTAAAAATACAGCGCACCATCACTTTGCCAATGACAAACCAATTTTTCTCCGCACTTTTTGCAAAAGATTCTGCCTTTGAAGATGTTCGGATTGTTTTTTCTGCGCTGTCTACACCACTTTTTTCGCTCTTCCTTGACTGCTTGCTCGGCTTCCCGTAATGCGGAAATTTCATCAAACAATTCCCAGCTGATAATCGCCGGATGGCTGTCCGGCACCATCCGCCAGCTTTCCCGTGGATTCTGCCCGATTTTCCGATTCTTTTCATCGTAGGCGATGCGGTTATAGACCATTGTTCCTGTGTAGATTGGATTTTCCAGCACCTTTGTCACGAACACGGTCTGCCATGCTGGGTCCTTTACCCGCAAGGTGTTTTTCAGGTATCCCAGCTGACAGCGGCGTGTAAAAGGTGTTGGGATTCCCTGCGCAGACAGCTTCTTTGCAATCTCGCGCTCTTTCATGCCGGATTTCTTCCAGAGAAAAATCCGAACTACCACATCGCTGACTTCCTCGTCCAGAATCAAATGATTCTGCTGATTTCTCTTGTAACCGAACGGAACAGGCGTATAAATTTCTCCTCGTGCTTCCTTGGAACGAAAGCACGACTGAATCTTCTTGGACAGGTCTTTCGAGTACATTTCATTGATCATGCTCTTGATCGGCACCAGCATCCCGTCCCGGCTCTGTCTGTTCAGGCTGTCATAATTATCATTGATGGCTATAAATCTTACGCCAAACAGTGGAAACACTTGCTCCAGATACTGACCTGTTTCCACGAAATTACGACCCAGTCGGGAGAAGTCCTTTACCACGATGCAGTTGACTTTCCGCTCCTGCAGTGCTTTCAACAGCCGTTCAAATTCCGGGCGGTCAAAGTTCATCCCTGTGCACCGCTTGTCCGCAAATACATCCAGCAGCATCAGATCATCCCGGTGGTTGATATACTCTTTGATGTAAGAAATCTGTACTTCCAGCGATTCCGTATCCCGAAGTACATCATCAAAATCGGACAGTCGTGCGTAAATTGCGGTTTTCCAGATACGGTGCGGTGCGTTTTCCGCTTCCCGCTGCGCAGCACTTACCTTTTTGCTTACTCTTGCCATAAGTCACAGCCTCCTTTTAAGCTGATACTTCACGCTGCCCCATCTGCTTTTGATGCAGTTCTTCCAGCAGGTCCGCAATTTCATCGTGGAATCGGAACGTAATTTCTACCCGATTGCCCTCATAGACTTCGATTTTCTCAATCAATTCGACAATCATCGGTCGGGTGATTTCTTCCAATTTTCGATACTTACGGTACACATCCAGAAACGGATAAGCATTTGGAGCAGTCTGTAAATTTCGCTGTTCCGCTTCCAATTCCTCAATTTTGCGGCTATACTCTTCGATTCGCTTGCTGTACAGTTCGTTGTAGTTCAGAAAATCCTCCCGTGTGAGGATTTCGTCTGCGTAATCCCCATACAATTTTTCCTTAATGCCCTGTGTATGGGCCTTTTCTGCAGTCAGCTGCCGAATCTGCCGTTCGATGCGCCGCACACGGTAGGGTTCCTGCTGGGCCTGCCGGATGCTTTCTACAAACTCTGCTTCCTCCATCACGATCTGGATCTGCATCTGGAGCGCATTCCGCACAATGTTATAGAACTTTTCATCCCGCAGGTTATGGCTCGTGCAGCTGCCCTTGTTCTGCTTGCTGCCGGAGCACTGATAATAGATATACCGCTTTCCCTTATAGCTGGCTGACCTGCGCACCAGCCGGCTGCCGCAGTCTCCGCAGTAGAGAAAGCCTGCAAACAGAGCCACCGTTTCGGCATCGTTCGGCCTGCGGGTTTCGGTTTCCAGAATTCTCTGCACCAGTTCAAACTGCTCTTTCGGAATAATTGCTTCGTGGGTGTTGTCCACGATTGTCCAGTCCCGCATCGGCACGTTCATTTTCTTTTTAGAACGATAATCCAATCGCCGGGTCTTTCCCTGCACCAGTTTTCCGGTATAGACCTCATTGTGCAGGATGCGGTCCACCGCCTTGGCAGACCACGGCGGCTCATCGCTCTTGCGGAAGTGCAGGCTCAGCTTTGCACCGCTCTGCAGCTTTCGCGTAGCTGGGGGCGGTACCTTTCCTGCATTCAACCGGTCTGCGATGCCCTGATTGCTCATACCGCTGATCTTCCAGCGAAAAACACTTTGTACATTTTCTGCTGCCAGTTCGTCTACGATCAGCTTGGTATGATTGCTGGGGTCCTTCTGGTATCCATAGGTTGCAAAACTTCCCACAAAATCGCCGCGCTTCCGCTTTACCTCAAGCTGACTCTTGATTTTGACGGAAATATCCCGACAGTAGGCATCGTTGAGCAGATTCCGCATCGGAACCATGATGGAATCGCTGGTCTTCCACGCAGATTGACTGTCATAGCTATCCGTCACTGCAATCAGCCGGACCCGCATGACCGGGAAAATACGTTCCAGATAACGCCCCACTTCAATGTAATTTCGTCCAAAGCGGGACAGATCTTTCACCAGAACACAGTTGATGGTCCCCTGCTCCAGTTCCCGAAACAGCCTTTGGAACGCAGGCCGTTCAAAGTTCGAGCCGGAGTAGCCATCGTCCACAAACTCATCCACGATGCACAGTTCCGGGTGGTCTGCAGTATAGGCTTCCAGCAGGGTGCGCTGGTTTGCAATACTGTCGCTCTCTGTCTTATCGCCATCCTCACGAGATAAGCGTAAGTACAAGGCTGTACGGTATCGGGTTGTATTTTGCTGTGTTCTCTTCTGCAAATTCATATCAGGGTATAACAAAAGCCTTCCACCTCCTTAACGAATCGGCAATACTGTTCGTCAGAGAAGCGAAAGGCTCCACATTTTTTTGTAGAACAAGCCTACCGAGCAAGTTCTGCTCAGTTTGCACATTCCTATTTTCTTACCCGTAAACAGCTTACCAGAATCATCATCTTTTGTCCAGTGCTTTATCGCATTAAAGTGTGAAATTTTTTTCTGCGTGTTTTTTCAGCAGCTTGCCGAAAGTTTCTCTGCCTTTTCAGCTGGCCGATTGAAAACACCTGCCAATGCACTCAGACAGTGTACTGCTCCCTCTCGGTGCGAAATTCAGCTTCACAATAATTCCGTTGTCCAGATAGCAATAAGGATTTCGGACCTTATCCAGCAGATTTTTCAGCCTTTCCTCCTGCGGCAGTCCGTGTTCCACTGCATCCTGCGGCAGTTCCTCCAGTTCAGACTGTTCAATCGTGCGAATATCTCGGTTCTTCATCTGGTGGATCTGCTCCAGCCAATTCATTCTGCCGTTTTCTTGCAATCGCGTTCCTCCCATTCAAGCCAGAAGTGTTTTCAGTAAATCCAATTTTGCCTGTCCTATATCCTTTCTCATGCTGGGGCCTGTGCAGGCAATCGGGGTACACAGTTCCAACAGACGGTCATAGATACGGGCGTGTGCGGTATCCTGCGGGTTCTTCAACTCCGTCAGGGTCAGGTTCGTGGTAACGATCAGCGGTTTCCGGCTGCGGTAGCGGCTGTCGATGATGTTATAAATTTGCTCCAATGCATATTCCGTACCACGCTCCATGCCAAAATCATCAATGACAAGCAACGGATAGCCGCAGAGCCTGTCCACGACTTCATTTCGCCCGGAGAAGGCGTTATTCAGTTCATTCATGATTCGGGCAAAATTTGTCATGCAGACGGCCACTTCCTGTTCCATCAGGGCATTGGCAATGCAGCCCGCCATAAAACTCTTGCCTGTACCAACACCGCCCCAGAGCAGCAGCCCCACATTCCTTTCCCGCATTTCCGGCCAGTGGGCCGCATACCGCTGTGCCAGCTGCATCTGTGGATTTTGCCCGTGATCGTTTGCAAATGTCCAGTGCTGCATCGCCCAGTCGGTAAAGCCCTGCAGCTTCAGCCGCTGCACTTTCTCGTAATGCAGCCTTGCACGTTTTTCTTTCTCTTGCTTTTCCCTTGTAGCCTGCCTGCACCGGCATTCAGCCGGATGGCGGTCACGCCCAAACAGTTTTTTGCCATTTGGAAAGAACGCTTCCTTGGGAGTTTTGCAGTTGCCGCAGTACAGCAGCCCATCTTCTGCAACATAGTCCTGCGGTTCCACAGAGATCGTCATAAGCCTGTCCATCGCTGTCTGGATCGTTTCCGTCATAAACTTTCCTCCTTGTTGTAGGTATAGTCCGGGATGCCTGCTCCCGGTTTCTGTTGTCTTTTCTTCCGTGCTGACCAGCTACGCAGGGTCGCCGCATGGTCTGCGTACTTCCTGCCTGTAGACTGCATATAGGCTGAAAGGTCTTCGATCAGAGTATCCAACTCTGCAATTTCCATTTCCAGTTCCGAATAATCTTCCAGAAAAACATTCCGATATCGCCCATACGCTTCTTTAGTTCTATTCAGTTGGTTCAATCTTAGGTTGTTCTTATTTATTTGGTTAGGTGTGCAGTTTTGCGCAACCGTATTGCTCACTTTTGAGTAATCAGGCTGCTCATTTTGGGCCATCTCGATTGCGCATTTCTGCGCAGTCTGAGGGATACCGAGAAATATCTGGTTCGGCTTGGAAAAGCCATTGGACTGCCGTTCGATCAGCCGTGCGGCTTCCAGTTCCCGCAGGGCACGGGTGACACTGGAAATACTGCTCTGCAGATCTGCCGCCAGCCCCGCCAGCGGATAGAGCACATATGCCCGGTCCTGCGCATCCACCCAGCCGTTCTTCTGCGAAAGGGTCATGCGGTCCAGCAACAAAACATACGTCAATCGTGCCGTATGGGAAAGGCTCATCTGTAGCAGAAATTTCGGATAAGGAAAATACGCAGGCAGTGGGGTTTGTGCTTTGATGTACTCTTTACTCAAACTTCCTCCTAGTCGTTTTCAAAAGTCCCTGCCGAATGGGAAAGCTCTGCACGGGCTTACGCATCCGGCAGGGTTCCGGGGTGCGGGGTGGAAGACCCTGCTGATTACAGGCTCATATCATAGCTGCGCTTCTTGCGTTTCGGTTGACGCTCACGCTGTTCCTGTCGAGCCTGCTCCTGCCTTGCCTTTTCGCGGACATTGGCCTCCCACTCGCGTTTCCATGCAAGGTCGGATTTCATCTCATTGGTTTTTCGGAAGATGCTGTACACATTATCCGATGCAATTTCCAGACGCTTGGATTCTTCCCTCAAGGGAGCATACGCTTTTTTCCTCTCCGCGATTTCTTGCGTCAGTTCTTCTTTCCGCTTTTTCAGAGATTTCAGCGATGGCAGCTTTCCATCGTTTTCTTCCCGGAAGTATTTCACGGATTCTGCATAGGCATCCAATTCCTTGGAATGCTCTGCACGGAATTTTTTCTTGAGAATTGCTTTCGTAAATTGCTGCTGAACCTCTTTTGTAGAAAGGTACTGCCCCGCATAATGAATCTGTTCATTGGTTTTGTACAGTTCATCCTCTGCCTGTGACAGCCGTTCATACGCTGCCTGCGCGTTGGCCTGCGCCGCCTTACACAAATCGTTCAGTTCCGTCAGGTCGTTGATGTTACTCTCCTGTACCCATACCAGCGTTTCAGCCATTTTCTGCAAATTGCTGATTTTGACCTTTAGCGCATAGGCCAGATTTTCCTGTGCCTTAACATTCTCCTGCAGGTCCACAACGAGCCGCAGCCTGGTTCTGGTTGTAAAGATCAGTATGGGTTCTTCCTTGTACCGCAGATTCTTCTCGGCGTTCTGAACAAAGAATCCTTCCAGACATTCTCTTTTGCAGCTTTCTCCCAGAGAATGCTCCGATATAAACTTGTTCCGTTCCGGCGGCAGATAGCTATAACGCCCACGTTGGGTTTTGACGAAAATGTTGTATTCATCCTGCAGGATGTCTTGAAAGTCTTCATACGAGATTGCTTTCTCACGAGCAGCGGCAACGGCATCCCGGATAAGCTGCTTCTGTGTTTGAAACTTTGTCGGATTGGGCGTAAATCCTTCCGTTTCGATTTTCTGTTTTTTCTCATCCAGCCGCCGCTGTGCCCAATACTCCGCTTCGGTCACACCCGTTCTGGATGGTGACAGTAAATCGACCTGATGCAGAAATTCACGTTGGCATAAATCCATAAGGGATTTCTGCAGATGCTTCAGGTACTCGTTCGTCACATGGTGCTTGTAGCCAGCCCTGCAGTCAATGGGTCGTTCCATAAAGGGCTGCTGAGGCACATCCAGTTTTCGCAGACTGTTGATTACGATATGGACATGAATGTTTCCGCTGCCATTGTGCCCGTCCATGTGCGTACAGACCAATGCCTGATGCCCCGGAAAATTTGCTTTTGCGTATTCCAGCCCAAGCTTCTGTGCCCGTTTCCCCGTCAAACAATTTTCTGTGCTGTCCCGTGGATCAAAGCTGATGATGTAATGGTGCGATTTAATTTCATCCTTGTTTTTGTTCTTCTGATATTCGCGGTTCAGTTGCTGGCAGGCCGCATCGAAGGAATAGGGTTCACAGTTCAGACCGTCCAGATAATACTCATCTCGCATGATACGATTTCCTTTCTGGTCAAGAATCGGAGTTTTCCGAAGCTCGTCATGCTTGAAAATCAGGTACTCCAGCGCAGCGCCATAGTTGGAACTCTTACTTGCGATATGCTTTAAGATTGCCATAGTTCTTTCCTGCCATTTCTGCGACCTGCTCCCGCATTTCAAAAATGCAGGAAATCGCATGGTTGATGTTTTCACACATGACATGTGATGGAAGACCCCCACTGTTGAAGAACGCCGCGATCTGGTTCAGGTTGTTTCCGATGGCGGCAAACTCCCGTGTGATTGCTTCGATCTCGTCCGGGTGGACATAGAACACATACGAGGTATTCACGCGGCCTTTCATCAGCATCTGCGCTGCAAATTGAGAGAGGGTCATCCCGGCATCTTCTGCCTGCCGGTGTAAAAGTTCATGTACCGTTTCTGTAACTCGTGCGGAGATTACTTTTGTCTTTACGATAGATTTCACTTTTCTCTTTGTTCGTGGCATGGGGTCTCCTTTCCAAAATCAATGGTTTGATTTTCCCGGCAGTGCATCTACACTCCGGCTGTGACCTGCTGTAGCAGGCCACCAATGGGCAAAATCATGTGATTTTGCTCGATGTGAGGGTATGGGGAGCACAATCCCCATCAAGATGCCGCCGTGGGGAAACCGCCCACAGGAGCGGTTTCGTATACAAAGGCGAATCTTGCTCTTAACTACCGTCCACTCTGTCCCGGCCCGTTCCTGCCCGATTTTCTCCGGCGTATTTTCCGGTAAGACGCGCAGAATGCACATTCAGTACCAGAGGTATCCTGCTGGGGTGGTTCATGAAATTTTCAAGGTGCGATGTGACTTTGTAAGGAATCGGGGAATTTCATCAGTGATACCGTAGTGAATTGGCTTACTTTTGAAAACACTTCCTATACCCTATACAAACTTTAAGGGGTGTTTTTAAACCGGGTCTTTTGAAAGTTCAAAGAAAATTCATTTTTCCAACATTCCCCTCTACCTATAACAATCTAAAATGGATTTATGGCAACCAGTTTTTTAAATTTTGTTGAACTACCTAATTTTAGAACATAGATTTTGTTTATTTTCCACTCATAAAACTAGAGGAAAGCCGTTTCACAAAAGATTTTGAAAACCCCTACACTAATAGGAATCCGCAGAGCCGTTTTGGAATACAGTTCTGAAAAAAATTATAATTTTAAATAAAAAGAAAAACGGCAAAGTTCAAAATCGAACCTTACCGTTATTCCATAAAGACACAGTATAAAACAAAATACCCACGATAAGCAGGTGGGTGTACCTGTTCATCGTGGACATATTGCTATTTTAACGTTGTGTAACCGTTATTGATGTTCCTACACGGGCAACCTTGACACATCCGTGTCAGGACGATTCACTGAACGATCTCTTCATCTTCTCCTTCACTTCATCCGGCACATCGATCAATCCGAACCGATAGAACATGCCATAAATGTAAGTCACTCCCCGGATATCGCCCAGAGCTTTCGGGCGGTCTACCACTTCTCCCACCTTTTTAATATTCTGTAGTGCCAGCAGCACCGAACTCCATGCCAAACTTTTACTCTTCTCCCGTCTGTCAATCCACAGCTCCTTCGTGTACTCGCCATTTCTGCCTTTTTTAATTTCGTAAGTAAATGGCAACCCGGAGTAGGTTTTAAATTTCACACCAGCATAAGCCACAACCACACCCCAGAAGTTTTCTTCTGTCAGATCAGTCCTCCATCGCTTCATCGCTCTGTATCTCCGCTGCCGCTCTGCTCCAACACTAATCTTTTCTTTCTCTGTACCTGGATAATACACGCCTTTCTTATAAGGCAGGTACGAGGTGACGGAGGCTTTGGAAAGTTGAAGAGTATTTGCGGTTGAGAGTATGGAGGTTTTGTAGTCTTGTGTTTCTCGGCACTCCTCAAATGTATCCTGTACCTTCTCGGCCACATCCGATTCATACACACCAGCCGTAATGAGCAGCTTCCGTACCTTTATTGGATTTAATCCCAGTTCTTCACCGATGGCCTGCAAGGACATCTCATAATCATAAAGTGCCACAGCTCTTTCCATCTGCTCTTTCAGATTCTTCCCGGCATCATACTCTGGCTTCAGCTTCTTCCGGCCACCGCCGGGCTTCCGGGGTTTATATGCTCTTTTCTCTCCCATAATTACTCGTGCAGCTCCAGCGGCAGTCCGTCCGGATCATGGAAGAAAGTCATCTTTTTGCCGGTATAATCATCAACTCGTATCGGCTCACATTCAATCCCTACCTCCGCCAGCTCTTTCACCGTCTGCTCCACGCTCTCTACACAAAAAGCAAGATGTCTCAGACCACATGCTTCCGGGCGGTTCACACGCTTCGGAGGATTTTTCTCAACGAAAATCTCCAGCTCTGTGTGTTCATTGACACGCAGATCCAGTTTCCAGTCCTTGCGCTCTGGGCGGTAGTTTTCCCTGATGACAGAGAATCCCAGCTTGTTCACATAGAAATCCTTAGCTGCTTCGTAGTCAGATACGATGATTGCAATGTGATGTATTTTTGATAAGTTCATTTTTCTCACGCTCCTTTTTATTTTCGTTATAAACTATATAGCGACTTTCAAAATATACCGCGTGAACTCCTGAAGTTCAGTTTGTCCACACGGCATTTCTTTTTTCTTGGGTTCTTGTTTATTTCAGCTTTTCAAGGATCTCATCAGCACTCATGCCGCCGGCCAGCAGCTTCTTAACCACAGCCTCGGCTTCTGCCTTCTTTGCTTCTTCTGCGGCCTTAGCATCTGCCTTTGCCTTCTTCGATTCCAGCGTTGCCACTTCTTTTTCGGCCTTCTTCAGAGCATTCTTCTTCTCTTTCAGATCAGCTTTTAAAGTATCAATGTTTGTGGTGATGGATGCGATCTCTGCAGTCAGGGAAACGATAGATTCCTGCTTCTCTGCGATCTGGGATGCGTAATCTTTGGTGGTATTGGTTTTGGGACGGTTCTTGCTGCCTTTCGTTCTTGGCATAGGTGATAACCTCTTTTCTTTTATAGTAGTTTAAGTATAGCAGTGTGTTGGGATGAGGGCAGTATAACTACCCGGCTATTGTTCATATTTCAAATTATGAAATCCTGAATCGGTCCAACCGGAGTTGCCATTGTTTTATCAAAAAGCACAATATCCTTTGCCCCCGTACAAACAGTACTTTTATACTTAATTCCTACGTATCCCTTATTTAAAAAATACTGAGCCATACACTGAAAAGGCGCATACATCAAACTTTTATCGTCTGCATCAGCCAATGGAGTAAAAATCTGCTCAGATAGTAGCTTAAGATACGTATGCAACGCCCAAAGGCTTATTTCCGCTTTCATTTCATTAATTTCATTTTCAGTAGGAATAACCACTCGTCCTTTCTTCATGCTTCGCTCATAGCGACGCGAGAGATAAACTTTTCCGCTATTTTCAAGCTGAGTATTTATATCCTCATACGTCATCTCGTCAGCCAAAGTTAAATCAATTATTTTTTCATCCTTGTTAGCCGAATTGATTTCAAATAAACAAATACCAAAGCGATTTCCTGTCGATGCACGACATTCCTTTATCGTACACTGCTCAGCCAAATTTTTGTCACTAGCCCATGCTAAATACAACCATTCAACACCAACGGGGCTAAACCTGTTATCCTCATTTATAAATTCTGCTTTTGGCATGAAGCGATCATATGATACCGTCTCAAGAGCTTTTAATTTTGCACCTCTAGCCAGATATCCATCAGTTTGAAAAATATCCAGTGAACGTTCCAACCGCACGCAACAATTGGCAAACAAATCATCAAACACTTTCAAAAATGTAGTCGTCATTGCTGATTCAACTTCATCATATTTAAATGTCTTATTTGCCAAAGCGGCTTGAAATTCATTCCATGTATTTTTAATTGTGATTTCGCTTTTCTTAATATCTCCGAAATCAAATAATGGAGCATTCATAATATTTTGATACGACATTTCGCATTATTTCCAATCTTATAATTTAATGTCAGCCAATCATCTTAGAATTCGAATCAATCTCTCTCGCCTTTCTTGATAAGTCTGGCTACCGGAGTAAGGTCTGTAAATGCGCTACCGATGATATTTCCACACACAGGGCACTCTATATCTTCATGTTCGCGGTTTCCTTCCCATATGGATTTATCGTCATATTCCGAAATAGAACCACATCTATCACAAGTCACTCGATGAGTCATCGTCAGACCTCCTTTGATTTTTTGTTTTTCTTTTCATCACATCTCAGCCGACCATAAGATCGTTGCCTGCTGCTCACCGCGTAGAGGTGTGTGATTATTAGAGCAGCAAGAGCCACGGTCTCCCGTGGCCCCAGAGTCAGGGCCCCACCTGAGACACAGTCAGTCTCGTTTGCCCCAGTATATCATATTATTCTCTATTTTGACAGCCTTTCGTGTACTTTCTTTCCCACTATGTAACACAGTCCACCAAGCATACCGCCAAGCGTGTTGTACACGATGTCTGACACTTGGAATGTCCCCAGTCGAAGCAGCAACTGCAGCATCTCGATGCTCACGGAGAAGATCAGGCCAAGCTTTGTGCTTTTCCATACTACACCCTTCTCAACATCAAACGTCCACATCACCATCCCGGTGAACGGCATCATCAGGATCACATTCTCGATGCACTCGGTCGTCAGCTGTCTTTCTCCGTTCACCGTTTCCCAGATGCCCCAGCCGCCCATTACATCGGACAAAGGATTCATCCACAAGTCCCGATTCAATAGCGTCCGGAACAGGATCATTGAGGTGACAAGAACAAGCAAGAATAACTTTCTAAAAAAAGAGGATACTTTGAATGCAGTAAACCATGTATGGATTGCTGCTTTCCAACCTTTTCCGGCTTCAGACGGGTAATAGGCATAAAGGTAAAAAAACAGAGCAAAAAAAGAAAGCAAGCATGAAAAGCCAAAAGGTTTATATAGAGCTGCTAGAATATTAGTAAGGATTTTTTGGGTAATAATTAAAAGCTGACTCATTTTTACTTTTCTCCTTGATTTCTTTCAGACAACAGCTCAACGCATCCTATTTTAGTCAGAAGCGGAATACTTCGACCTTTTTATAATGTTCAGGCTATTCTGATCATGTTACTTTAAGTGAGCCAACTTGCTTTTTGCCTCATTAATAATGAACTTTGTCTCCTTAGGAAAAGAAATCCATGTCACAACCATTATTTCAAAAATATAAATGAAAAATCCAGGGATAGCACTAAAACAAAATCCACATACTAAAAAAGCGCACGTCTGAATAAAAGGATACAGCTTTTCCTTGGTGTTATATTTTATCCACTTAAAATCAGGTAAACATAAAAAGTACCAGCATACAGCCGATAGCAATGTACCCACTGCAAAACTTTCCTTTACCTTATAAAGGTTATAGCATATTACATTAAACACAAATCCCACAACAATAATCGCTGTGAGTTTTATAAAATAAATACTCTGCTTTTTTTGTGCCTTATAGAGATTGACGTAAATGCTTTTTATGACAATATAAAAAATCTGTGCCGCAAAAAGCAAAAACATCACCTTAGCAGAATCGATATATTTTGTTAAATATACTTCCAAAATAAATCTAGCAGGAAATGCACAGGATACAATCAATGCGGCAAAAATCATCACATAATTTCTTGCTTTTCTTACCTTAACTTCATCTGTTGCCTTACAAAAGTAATTATATAATGTAGTTGTAACAGGTGTGACTGCGACATTCATAAAGTTCTCCATGCTAACAGCAAATGAGTACTGTGCAAATGCAAGCGTAGTCATAAGAGCTTTTACAAACCATCGATCCATACTTGTAAGTACAACTGATGACAGATTTCCAACAGTTAATAATATACCCGCTTTTATATTTTTTATCAGCTCATCAAATGAAAATGTATTTCCATCATTTTTGCTACCAATAAGTTTTCTACAGTTGAGTTCCAATACAATCCATACAATAAAATAAACCGCAACATTACTCAGCAGAAAGCAAAGAGCATTATCTGTTTTTATTAAGAAAATCCAAATCATGTTTGCAAAAAAGATCAAAATCGTATTTGCATTCATGATTTTTCCGTAAAGTGAGAACTCACCCGTTGCTTGATATAATTGTTTGAAATAGTTTGCTAAATTCAACGGAAGAATTGAAAGCGAAAAAAACACCAAAACTTCTTGCTTTGAAATTATCGCAATAATAGCACAAGCAATCGTAACAACAATTTCAAACAACCTTAAAGTTGAAAGGTTTGTCCCTAAATCTTCACGCCGGAGTTCTTTAATGTTTTTTCCTCCATATTTTAGGTACATTCCATCAACAAATCCAAAGTGAAATAAACCAGCATAACTTACATATAGCTGGAATGTTTTTATTGTAGCGTAGCTTTCCACACTCAGCTCTTTCGGGAGAACAAAATTAGTTATCAGATTAAATCCTAAATTTATGAAATTTGCTATAAGGACGTACATCAGTCCTTTTTTCAGTGATGTTGACATTGTAGACTTTCTCTTCCTTCATTTTTATGAAGATCAGATGCTCTCAATCTTCAATTCCACTTTATATCGTATTAAACACGACTCGAAGTTTTACTTTTTCAAATGTTCTCTTGGTTGTTTTCTTTTTATTATATGGGAGCATCAAAATCTTCAATTTATATTTCAAATTTTCTTTGTATTCTGCAAAAGCTATAAAAGCTTCTTTTGTTTTTTCTGGCATCATCTCGGAATACCCTTTTAGTATTTCCTTCGCCATATCACTTCTAAGGACATTTTTATTTTTAACGATCCCCATCAGTGTATCTTTCAGAGAATGCCTTTGTGCTCCCAAAACATTTGCATCATGCTGTCTATACATGATATAGGCATTCTGATCTGAATAAAAAAAGCCATTCACAGCAAGACACACAAAGCTGATCCAGCTATCATGCATACTAATTACTGAAGGTTTGTATTGTTTCAGCTTTTCCATCAGTGCTTTATTAAACACAAATGTACATCCTGGTGTTCCATATGTCAGAATATCATACAATGGATTTTTAAATGTATTATCTGTAAACGATTTCCGGATAAATGTTAAGTCTTTGTCCACCACTTCAACTGCACTACTGTATAAAGCAGGCTTGTCTATATTTTCAATACATTTTACAGCAGAAATGATTTTTTCTTCTTTCCAGACATCATCCTGATCACACAGCGCATAATAATCGTAATTTATATCCGCTTTCCAAATCAAGTCCAGAAAACTTTTCGCCGGTTTTAAATTATTCCCTCCATAAACTTTAACCCTATCATACTTTTTCAATATTTCAACCGTTTTATCTGTAGAACCATCGTCACGCGCAAGAATATCAACATATATGTCCTTCTGCGCTAGTACGCTTTCCAATAGTTCTGGTAAATATTTTTCGCCATTATATGTAGATAATAATATTAAGCATCGACACATACTAAACCTCTCAAATTATTCGCTTGCAATTGCTTGTGCTTTCGCATTATATGTTATATATAAAGCAATAATTACCCAAAGCAACTGCGATACATCAGCAACAGACAGCATTACTGCCACATAGGACACAAAGCAGAGAAAAAAGCTGTTATTCATGTTTCTTGAGTTTTTGAATGTCGCTTTTTTCCAAGAAGATTTAAGAAGCGAGTAAAATAAGCTAAAACATGCAATTCCACCTAACAAACCTTCCTCTACAAAATATCCAACATAACCGTTATCAATGGTATCTCTTGCCTGCCATATTCCATTTATAAGATAACTTAATTTTCCTCTTGTGTGACAACTGGCTCCAAGTCCAAATATGGCATTATGCATAAGCATCCAAGTAATGCCAGATAATTGAATCATTCTGGACTCAAGTCCTGTTGATGAATTTCCTCCAAAATTTTCAATTGTCTCACTGCTATCTCCAAATGCAATCATTACAGATTTAATAATATTTGAAAACTGCTACGCAACTGTCGGTACAACAAAAGAAACCACAACAGCGACACATGCAATCGCACAGACCGCAGTTAAAATTCTGTTTCTCGTTTTTTTATCCGCAATTATAACATATACCAAAAAGAGTGCCAGCAATACAACGATTGTTCCTCGTGACTCAGTCAAAAACGCCGCAATAACATTTAAACCGAGAACACAGCTATTCCACGCATTTTTTTCATTTTGCCAAACATACAATGCAAGCGGAATAATAAGTGCGCAATACATTGCATAATATACCGGATGTCCGAAAGTTGCCTCTGCACGAATAATACCCATTCTTACAGTAGATACCATCAGTACATTTCTGGACACTGTATTCAAATTGTAAAACAAGTTAGACCCAATCAGCACATTGATAATGCTTATAATTGCTACTACGCCACTTGCATTCACAATAGTCTTTACACACAAATGCACATCTTCTCTGCTTCGAACAACTTGACAAATCATAACAATCAGCAATAGCTGTTCCACAATCACTGTAAACTCAGTATTGATTGCCGCAGATAAACTCGGTGCATAATATCCATTTGCTAAAATTCTTGCCGCAAAATATATAAACAACGGCCAATATAGACCAGCTGCTTTCAAGGGTTTCCTAATTAGTTTTATTTTTTTGTTTCGGAAACATACACATAGAAGAAGTATCAGCAACAAAATTCTGCTGGCCTTTAATAGAGGCAATCCACCGCCCAGTTCAATTGAAAAATAGTCCGGCAATATCGGGTAAAAAGCCATAAAAAATATAATGAATTTTTTATTTCCTCTCGATGCCGCCCAAATTGCCGCTAATATAAAAACAATCAAAAATATCATAGTTATATTACTCCATATTACATTCTTTCCATCCTATATTTTTACTTGTTTTTAATTTTACCAGCCATCTTCTTAATATTTCTCTTCAGCCCTTTTGGAAGCATTCCGGAAACCGTATATTTCAAGATATCCTTCTTATAGTTTTTATGGAAATAGCGATCAACCGCTTCATAGCCTTCTTTCTGGTACAATTCCAGAATCTGCTCACGTTTCGGGCTGTACTTGCTGGGCGAATGCAACTGGTCGTTATGCCGTGCAACTTTCTCAAAGTCTGAGGTCATCAGCACAAACTGATCTTCACACTGTTCCAGAACATTATTGCCTTTATCCGTATTGACCAATACGCAAGAGATTCCTTTTCCATTGGATAGCCCCTGCTTTTCATCATAGGAAGGATACTCTTCATGAAATCCCCAAAAATCACCTAAAGTCAGATCTCCAACTCGCTTTTCTGAAGCAAATGGGCAGGAATAGCAATTTTTGCGGTATGTGAACGATCTCAAAAACAAATTGACGTAGGAAAGTAAATTTCCTGCGATTACTTTTTCTTGCCGTTCGCCATTTTTATTTTTATAGACACTCCGGGTAATCATGCCCTGCCCTTTGCTTTTGTCCCGGAAATAAAACTCGGTGATTGTTCCACCCAGTTTCTTCCCGTAGTCTTCCATAAAGCTCTGGAAAAATCGTTTGCTCGGAACTCCATGACAAATAATGTCCACTGTGAGCAGATTTTCATAATCTTTTTTCAGATACTGCTTTAATCCTGCAATCTGACAAGGTGTTCCAGAAAAAAGAACACTTTTTCCATCCAACAGATCTTTTTTGGCCTGTGCATAGGTATCCCCAATCGCACTTTGCACATATTTCGATCCTTGCAGTTCAGGCAACCTTTCCACTGTATCAATGCGGAGATGCTTTGGCTCCAATTTTCCATTTTCCAGAGGAAGTGCAGCACCATATACCACACCGTCTTTTTTCAACACATTCTCTGCAAGGACAGCAAATGCTCCACCAGATGCAGACTTTCGCAGAAAATTGTCATTGTTCGATGCAGCTGCATAGACTGCTTCAGACTTCTGCATCAGAGGTTGCGTTTGATAACCGCAAGCCTTTTTGCAGGCACCGCATCCAACACACAAATTTTGATCGATTTCCGGATAAACAAAACCGACTTCATCTTCCGCCATTCGGATCGCATTCTTGGGACAAACATTCATGCACGCCCCGCAGCCGCAGCAATCTTTTTTATCGTCAAATAAAACGATCGAACTCATGATTTATCTCCTGTAAGGAAGTCATCTGCTTCCTGAATCTTCTGTGCAATATAGTTTCGAGTTTCCGTATAATCCATTGGCGTATCCAACAGCGGGATAAATTCATCTTCGCATCCCACCTCCAAAAGTCGAGAGGCAATCTTCATATCGGATAACAGCGAACGAATCTTATTGATTCGGTTTTTCTCTGTTGGATAACACAAAACCGATTTGTTGTACTTAATAGAAAAAACTGTCCCATGAAATGTTCCAGTAATAACTTTTTCTGCATTCCGAAACAAATCGACCCACTCATATGGAGTCAGGTCAATAAATCCTTCATCATAGAATGTCTTGTAATCGCCCGCACCAATGATCTTCAAATCATTTTTCTTTGCATATTCCTGCAGCTGTTTCACCATCGGTTCTGTTAATTTGCAGTCATAAATCAGAATATAGCGGTACGGCTTCGGCTTGATATTTTCCCTTTCAATATCCGTATCAAAATTATAGAGAAAAGTCGGATCAAGCATTTTCTCAGCTTTTCTTCCGCAGGCTCTCTCAACAAATTTTAAAGATTCCACATCACGACCAGATATCCGGTCAAGGTGTTTCAAGCCCGAAAGGACATCCTCCGGCACAGCGGTTTCTTCGGTTACTGCGCCAACACTCGGTGCATAAGCAATCGTCCGCTGATTTTCAAGTCCTGTACCAAATTTTAAAGGGTGGTACCCAGATCCACACAGATTCCAAATCTCATCACTGCCAAGAACGATAAGGTCCAATTTTAAATCGATTATCTCCTTGGCAGTCTTTACCGGGCGAGTTCTCGGAATACTGCGTTCATATTTTGTGAATGTTCTTAACTGCCGGATTTTTTCCACATAGGTAGAAAGCGTATCAATTCCCGGACGAAAGTGAAGAATATGGAGAATATTTCTTCTCCAGTGCTTTTGATTTACATAATTGATGACCGTCACTTCTGCTTCAGGATATAGTCTTTGAAGCGTTTCATACATTCCCTTCATCTGAAGGAATGCGCCATAATTTTTTACATAATGATGTGTTAAAATTCCGATTTTCATTGTTTTGCCATTCCTATCGCATCCTTCAAATATTGTTTGCTACTTTGACGTTTCTCATTGATCACTCGATAAACAGCATCATAATTGATTTCGTTCTTCATGCTTTCCAGATCAAATTCAAACTTGGAATCCATTTTTCGATTTTGGATTCCAAGTTCCTCCAAGAGTGCCGTAACTTTTTTAATCCTGCTTTCATTCGTCAAATAGACCTTAAACTGCCGACGGTTCAAAATGGAAAAAACTGCCCCATGAAAAGTTCCGGTAAAAACAAATTCTGCATTGCGGAACATTTCCACCCACTCAAACGGCATAAGGTTCACTGTGATTTCCGAATACCTTTTATCGCATTCCCCTGCACCATAAACTGCCAGACCATGCTCTTTTGCATAAGAAAAAATCTGATTCAATATATTATGCGGCAGGTTTTCACAATAATAAAAAAGGATATATGGCTTTTTCTTCGCTGCCAATTCGGCACGAGGAAATTCCGCTAGAAATGTTGGGTCAAGCACTCTCTCCGGAGCCGTTCCCGTTATATTGCACACGAGCTGCTCTGTCAGATCATCTCGTGCCGATATTTTCTTAAACTTCTTGATTCCGCGAATCACATACTCCGGGACGCATTCATCTGCTGCCGTCTTTCCCACACTTGGCGCATAGGCAATCAAATTTTTGCAAGTGAGTCCTTCGCCAAATTTGAGCGCAACATTTCCTTTTGTGTCCTTATAATTCCAGACCTCATCACTACCAACAATAATGCAATCAAAGTCCAATGCATTGATCTGTTTTGCATTAAAGCACCGCTTGGAAAGAATCATTTCCTGATTTCTAGCTTTTGCGAATGTCCGTGGAAGCTTGATTTTCTCCATCCAATCTTTAAAAGACTCTCTGTTTTTATAAAACCGGAACCATCCACCTGCATTGATGATAAAATGCTTCAGATTAACATAATCTATGATCTGCACTTCATCGTTCGGAAATAATTCTGCGATTGCTTCCCGTAATGCCCACGCCTGTAGAAATGCTCCGTAATTATTGATGTATTGATGTGTTAAAATTCCTATTTTCATTCCACTTCTCCAGCCAGCTGTAAATATCGCTCCTGCAATTTCTTTGCCTCAATTTCAATATTGTAGTGATGTTCCGTTATCAACTTTGTGTTATCATTGCGTACATTCTGCTGTAAGGCATTACATATTTCAGTTGCCCAAGTCGAGATTTCTTCTGTAAGCGGGATGAATTTTGCACGATCTGACAAACCAATCTCGCGTGTTACAGCGGAAGAAAAAATGCATGGCAGGTCTGCCGCCTGAGCCTCAACGCCAACAACAGGGAGTCCTTCCCATACCGATGGCAGTACAAAGCAGTCAAATGCCTGATACCATTCGTTCGCATTACCTACATTTCCGACAAACGTCACTCGATCTTTTATTCCAAGATTGCTTGCTTTCTCTTTCATGGCATCCATCAGCTCACCGTCACCCAGCAGCACAAGATGTGCTAACGAATCCCTTTTTGAAACCTCAGCAAAAACATCCAGTAAGAATGTGTGATTCTTCTGAGACATAAAGCGTCCGACATGACCAACGATATGTTTGTTTTCCAAATGATTGTCATGTCGGATTCTATTTCTTATCGTTGAGTCGAAAACGAACCGATTCACCTCGATTGCATTGGGAATCAATTCATAATCGTTTCTTTCTACAACTTTTTCTCCGAAATAGCATCTGGCTGCTTCGATTCCACAAGAAAAATGTTGGTTCATATTGGACGGCAACAACGCTTTGCAAACAAGTTTGATTGGTAGCTTCCAGTCTCTCGTAATGCTTGCGCCATGTGCATGAAAAATACGCACCGGAATGTGATTGACTTTTGCAGCATGAAGTGCGTATACTCCAAGAGCTCCGTTGTGCGCTTCTACAATTTTGTATTCCGGGTTTTCTTCAAATATCTCCTTCATACACTTCAAATACGAAAGATATTTTGCCGGATTCAAACCAGGTGTGTGATAGATTTTACCGCCCATTTCCCTTATTTCGGCATCGTATGCACCGGGCTTTTTCTTATTGCACAAAAAGTCAAATTGTATTTTCGATCTGTCAATATGGCGATAATAATTCATCAGCATTGTTTCGATGCCGGCACGATCCATATTGCTGACAGAATGAAGGATTCTTATCATTTTTCTTCTCCTATAGATTCTTTGCTTGCAATACAGATTTCCGCATTGCCACTATTTCTGGTTATTGTTCCCGCCCTGCGTTCGTATGATAAAGTCATAGTCGTTTCCGAGTCTTAATGATTACCGAGGTGCTATATCATAATGCAGGGTGTGATACTTAAAAAGGCTGATGATAACATCATCTGCTCTATACAAATTCAGGTAGTGATACTGAAAAGAGGTGTCATGCAGTTTGGAAAGTATATGTTTTAGCGTATTATCGCTATTTTTAAGGCATTTTCACTATGTACATCTCACTACCTGCGTTCTGTTAGAGGAGATTATTTATTATTAATACTCTCATCGGCTCTTCTCCCCATACAATGCAAGTGTCTTATCCACCACTTCATCCCAGTTGTATTTTGCACAGATAAAGTCGGCTGCTTGATTCTTCATTTTCATAACCATTTCAGGATGGTCACAGGCATCTTGCAATTTTTCTTGTAAATCCTCTACATTCGTCTTTTGGAAAATTAACGCCTTATCTTCCACAACCTCTGCGCACTCTGGAATATCGGAAACCAGACAGCAATTGCCATAGCTCATTGCCTCCAGAAGACTTAATGGCATTCCTTCCAGATCAGACGGCAGCGTGTAGATGTAAGCGTTGCTGTACAGTTCATCCAGCATTGCTCCCTGCACAAACCCAGTAAAGAGAATCCGATCGTCACCCTTCGCCAGTTCTTTCAATTCCTTCATAAAGGAATCTGTATCACTGGAACCGCCTGCGATGACCAGCTTTTTATCTGTCTTGACATTCTTAAATGCTTCAACCAAATATCGAATGCCCTTTTCCGGCACCAGACGACCGAGGAATAATATGTAGGAATCTTTTTTCAGCCCGAACTTATCTGTAATCAGATTTGCTTCCCGAGTCTGCGGTCTATTCACTCCATTGGGGATAAAGTGTGTCTTTCTGCCATAGGTTTCCTTGAAATAATCCTGCACGCCTTTGCTCAGAACAATGACCTCGTCCGCATATTTCGCAGCATTTTTTTCGCCTTGGTGGATAAACTTAGAACCAAGTCCTGATTGCCATTTCTCGCGCTGCCAATCAATGCCATGGACGGTAACAACAACTCTTTTCCCAAACATCTTCGGCAGCCATGCAAAGAACGCCGGTCCTTCAGCATGGATGTGCACCACATCGTATTTTCCAAATGCACTATAAAGTGCCGCAAATGCGGAGGAGCTGACTGCAGCAAGTCCCCCTGATGTCAAGATAGGGGCGAAAGCTTTTTAGAAAAATCGCAAAAAAATAAGCCCTACAAGGCTTTTAGTCAGTTCTGTGAACCGACCTAAGCCTTGTAGGGCTTTACTCGCTATTCTATTTTCAATGGTAGCTTATCGAATCCAATCCATCAATTTTCTTACGCCGCTTATCACACTGGCATAATCAATATCTGCTGCATACGAGTATTTCTTCTCATATGCTCTCCACAGCACTTGAAGCTGCTCATTTGCTTCAATAATTTTGATAATCTCCTCGGCCTGCTCCTGCAGATGATCCGTTCCTCTCTTTTTACAAGTTGCTGCAAAAGCATCCTTCAAAACAGCCTTATTGATTTTATCTTCGTATGTATCGAGCAGCATCCGTATATCGTAAAAATCTCTCATTCGGGTGTTTAAGATACCCCTCGCCAAAACCGTCTGCAACTTCTCGGCTAATATAGTTTCCAAATTATACGACCATAGACTGATAGAACGATCTTCCAGCAAGAGATCATAATTGAACTCGATTGCTCGTGGGGTAATCACATCGCCCGTCGAAATGTCAATTTTCAAAGGCGTAATCAATTTTCCCACATTGGCGTTCATGGTAATGCGGATTCCCGGATACTCCATTTCATCCATGATATTGGAAACATCTTTAACCTCAAAAGAAACACCATCGTCAAGGTCAATATCTTTGACCTGATTGACAACTCGCAAGGCATCCTCCGCAGACAGATTCAGATTCTTCATGCTGGTGTCTATGTCCATCGTGGAACGGTGCGCAACACCAATCATTGCCGTAACTAGTATTCCGCCTTTGATAATGAAGTTATCCCGATATTCTGATTGTGCCAGTCTTTCCAGAAAACGCTCCATCATATAGATTCGCATGAGTGTCCTTGCGTCTGCATTGTTCTGTTTTGCAACGCTCTTGATACGCCCTTTTATCTGTTCAGGTGTAAATCCCATTTACAGTAGTACCTCCATATAATTTCGGATGATCTTATCCACTCGAAATAGCTTTGCATACTTCATCAGTTTATTAAGGTCCTTATCTTTTCTCCCGACATACGCTTTTAATACTGCATTGAAATCCTGTACTTCTATAGAACTTCTACTCCGCACCAAGTCGCAAATTGTCCGTTCCAAATCGTACATAGGAATTTCATTTCCCTGATTGCTTTTTACGATTTGCTTGCCAACGTCAAGAAGTTCCTTTTTTACTGTATAAACCTTATAGCCATCCTCTTTCAAGCGGTGAACATTATATCCACTATAAATCGTGAGTGTATGAACAAGCGGTTCCCGATCTGTCAGCCCATAATAATAGAACGCTTCATCATGAGAAAACACTCCCATCGGGCAGCGGCGGTGCAACATTTCTAATTCGTCAATCCAAGTATCTTTTGCTGCGTATACGCCATGTCCGACTTGCTCGTATTCATTGGCCTTTACATATTTATAAAACTCAAATTTCGTTAAACCCACTTTTGTTGCAAGCTGCGGTGTTAAAATCTCATGTGTTTGAGCCAAATTGTTCATGTTCATCATAAGCGTCACCTCACCTTCGTGCTTATATTGTATTCCAAATAAGCACGAAAGTCAATGCAAATTTTCTTTTGTGCTTATTTCATTTGCAATATTAGCACATTCGTCCACTCAGCCTTACTTGATGCTCCCTATTCAACGTGCTATACTTAAACCATGAAAATCAATCAAAGGAAGTGCATTTGTCATGAGCAAACGACTTGTTGCTTACTTCTCCGCCAGCGGCGTTACCGCAAAGGTTGCTGAAAATCTTGCCGATGCTATCGGTGCAGACATTTTTGAGATTCAGCCGGAAGTTCCGTACACCAAGGCCGATCTGAACTGGATGGACAAGAAATCCCGCAGCACCATCGAAATGAGCGATCCTACCTCTCGCCCTGCCATCGTTGCCAAGCGTGATAACATGGACGAATACGACACCATCTTTGTCGGATTCCCTATCTGGTGGTATATTGCTCCGACGATCATCAATACATTTCTGGAAAGCTATGATTTGAAGGGTAAAACAATCATCCCCTTTGCCACATCTGGCGGCAGCGACATGGGCAAGACCAATGAAAAGCTTGCTCCTAGCTGCCCCGGTGCAAAACTGCTGCATGGCAAGGTGTTCAATTCCTATTCCAGCAAAGCCGACTTGTCCGCATGGGTAGAAACCCTCAGCCTC
>QFCE01000582.1_pt1 | contig 257824 bp, 250 predicted proteins | sample 5346091 | NCBI WGS metagenome assembly QFCE01 (sample SAMN09062252, study PRJNA434731) | Human gut metagenome, whole genome shotgun sequencing project. | isolation source: stool timepoint A chromium assembly | host: Homo sapiens | collected 2015 | reverse complement strand
TCAAGGAATTCATGTATAATAAAAGAGAATAAGGAGGAACTCTCAATGTCACGAACCCAACGTAAATACGACCAGGAATATAAGATCCAGGCTGTCAAACTTGCCAAAGAAATCGGCGGTGCTAAGGCAGCCAAAGAATTAGGTATCCCAGAAGGAACCATCCACACATGGCTGAAAGCAGTTAGAGCAGGCACATTGGATATTGGCGACGGTGCACATACTCCGGAAAGCGCGATGAGTCTTGCTGAGGAGCTTGCCATGCTCCGCAAACGCGTTAAAGATCAGGACAAAGAAATCCGGCGTCTGAAAGAGGAAAATGAATTTCTCGAGGAAGCAAGCGCTTTTTTCGCAGCCAGCCGTCGGAAGTCAGCAAGAACCAAAGAATGATGTTCATTGCCATAAAAACGAAAGACGGCGTGATTAAGGGAAAACTCTCATTCTATTGCCGGATGCTTGGCGTCAGCCGCCAGGGTTTCTACAAATATCTTGCTATTAAAGATCGCCCTTGGAAATATCAGGATCTTGCTGATGCCATGAGAGTGATCCATGCTGAGGATGAATGCAATGATACCTATGGACGTATTCGCATGTACCAAGCACTGCTCCTTAAGAATCCGACGGGAATCAAGATCCCCAGTGAACGAACCGTTTACAGGGTTATGGATGAAATAGGACTTGTCCATCGGCCAAAGCGCAAGCCAAATGGCATTACCAAGGCTGATCGGGAAGCACGTAAGTCAGATGATCTTCTGAAGAGAGAGTTCAAGGCTGATAAGCCACTTGAAAAATGCGTAACTGATATCACAGAAATCAAGGCAAAAGATGGAAAACTGTATGTTTCAGCCATCTTCGACTGCTTTGATTCCAGCGTTCTGGGACTGGCAATGGAAACAAACATGAAGGCAACTCTGTGTGAGCATACACTGGATAATGCCTATCTGGCGCATCCTGATCTGCGAGGTGCCATTGTGCACTCCGACAGAGGAAGACAATATACCAGTGAAACCTACCGTCAGGCGCTTTCTAAATATGGCATTATACAAAGCATGAACAGTGATGGTGGCAGGTGCCACGATAATGCTCGATGTGAAAGCATGTGGGCCAGAATGAAAAGCGAGCTTCTCTATGACCGCTACAATACGGAAAGCCTGACCACGGATGAGCTGAGAGTTCTTATTTGGAGATATTTCATCAGTTACTGGAACAACAGGAGGATCTGCTCTGCCAACGGTGGGCTTCCTCCTATGATTAAGCGTCAGAGATACTACCAATCTCTGGGCCTGGCTGCATAGGAAATGATATCTTTGAGATAAATGTGTCAACCAATATTGACAATATCATTCTTATGATTGGAACGGAACTTCAGTCATTTGTAGACTATTCTATGCCGGTGAGGGTGATGGATTATGATGCGCTGGAATATAAAGATCAGATTCAGAGGATTGCATCTGAAAGAAAAACAGAAAATGTCGCAAAATCTGGAAAAAAGAAAGTAGAACTATCAACGATCAAGAAAGAAGACAGATTGATACCGGTTATCACATTAGTATTGTATATGGGAGAAGAACCATGGAACGCAGCAAAAAATCTTCACGGACTGCTGGATTTTTCTGAAGTCCCGAAAAAATTTAGAAACTATATTCCTGATTATCAAATTCATGTGTTGGATGTGTGTCATACACCGGATGAGCGTCTGCTTGAATTTCCAAAAGATATTGCAACCATGTTTTTGACGATCAAATATCGGGATAATTTACCGACTTTAAAGAAAGTATTGAAAACCATACCAGAGATTGAAAATATCGAAGAAGATACCTATGACGTAATGTGGAACTTCTTGGACAAACGAATGCTGGAACTGAAAGAAAATGTACAAAATGAAGATGGAGGAATCAATATGTGTGGAGCCGTAGATCAGATGATTGCAGAAGGAATGGAGCGTGGACTGGAACAGGGAATGGAACGCGGTCTTAAGCAAGGAATGGAGCGTGTTGCACAGGAAAAGGTATGGGGAATCAGAAATATGATAGAAGTATGTCAGGAACTGGGAGGAACATATGATAATACTCAGTTTCAGGTGGAAATGAGATATCATCTGAGCCAGGAAGATGCTGGGAAATATATGAAGCAATACTGGAAATAAGAAGAATGGGACATAGTGAAAAATATGGAAGTATTTGTAACAGATCAATGGGTGAAAAATGATCAGATGAAATTCATGTTTGACAGACTGAAAACGTATTCGGACAATAATTTGATGTCAATAAATATGGAAAAATTTTTTCATCTGTTCGAGCCGCCTTTTAAAGAGGTGTGTGACTGCATCATAATCACAGATTCGGATGTGTCGAATATAGAAGAGAATTTTGATAACATATTGAAAATGTATATGGACAGAACTGGATATGAAGCAAGCAATACGGAAAGGCGGATAAATGATTACTTCACCAGTGAAATATCTGTATTGGATGGTTTGAAAATAGCCATGCTGTTAGTAGATAACTGGAAAAGAAAAATAAAAGAGCTTGTGCCGAATACACCAATTTGCTTTATCTTATCTGCTGGAGATAATCATGTAGAATTGCGGTTTCATAAAGTGAGAAAAAATGAACAAATGTGGTTGGATACTGATTTAAGCAAATACAAAGATGAAGCTGTAGCTTATAGGATAATTTAGATAGTGCATACAGTGAAAGGAACTGGATATGAGTTATGATATCAATATAATTGCCATAAATCAAAAAAATCCTTGTCATTTTAAGAGTGAAACAAGTTTATTATTGCATAATGAGGTAGAACACAGAGAAGTACATAGATATGCTTATTTTTGACCTTTTTTCTCAAACACTAACGGAATATTGTATTCAGTAGTAGAAGAGCTTGATGATGATTTTTTTGCATGCTTTAATTTCTGTGATTCATTATTTGAAGAACCAGATGTTCAGGGTGTGCAAATCTCCTTGTGGATTTCTGTAGAAGCTAAAGATGATTTAACTCCTTTGCTTATAAGAGAAGATGTTAAAAATGAATTTTTGAAAATTATAAAACATGTTTTGCTTAGTTCCCCAGACCATAGGATTTTATTTCAGAGTCGATATCAATGTTCTGAAAAGGAAATTGTAATAGGTACGATATCTTTTGAAGAATTTAAAACTATGTTATTAAGTTCTCGAATATTGTTTAATGTGTGCTATATAATAGAAGAATGCTGAAATGAAAGAGATAATTGGGAGAAGAAAAAACGATATACGAGATGTGGTGAGTCAGTTGATAGAAATAATCCGTAAATACACAAGTCAGATTTGTACGACAATTTTTATTATTATGATTCTGGTATTTATGATATTCATGACAAGAGTGAATATCAGACACGATAAGACACCAGCGATAGATGATAATGCCCGCCTGGAAACTCTGACTGGAATTGTATCATCAGATTATGCGAATGTTTCGCAAAGATCGTTTACAATCAAATGTGGTGAATACGATTACTATTCTGGTGGAGAAACATTGGATGAGATCAACCAGAAGTATGATTTGAATCTTGATTATGGCGATAGTATAACCGCAGAGTGTGAAGTGTTTACTTATGAAATTTTTCCTGCAGAGATAACGATTCTTTCGGTAAGTACAGATTGAAGGATTGGAAACCTGTCATACAACTTGTATACGTTTCTCAGATAAAATATTTCAAATCGGTAAATTGGATATTTTGACAGGAGAACGAGCATGAGGAAAGAAGAGCAGAGATACAGAAAAAGATTAAAAACACTTTTTATAATTGATTTTTTGATTGTGGCAGTTCCAATTATATTTTTTCTGGTAATAAAAACATCATTTGTATTTGGGGTTCTGACGAATGACACGGAATATTCAGATGCAAGGTATGAGAATGTTTATATTGATCTTGCAGAAGGTGAAATGTCAGGAGAGAATGTTGCTCGTCTTGGATACACTTTACAGGAGTTAAACGAAAAATTTTCGGGAAAGTATGAATTCGGAGACAGGGTAATCCTTTATCATTGGCAGGATTGGAGTTTGATATGTCCGGTATATTTTAAGCCTATTTTTATTATAAAGGTACCAGAGTGGTTGTAGAGAAAAGTTGGACGTTCAGAGATTTTGAGTGGTGGGAAAGACACAGATGAGTCAGAAATTTAACAGTTATGATGATTATAAATTATATGGTAAAAAATTTTGGATGCTGTCATTAATCTTGTTTGTTGTAAATGGATTTCTCCTTGGAGCTTTAAGAATCAGTGTATCAGACAACTGCGCTATACCAACAAGATTGATATTTCTGATTTTGGTAATATCGTATATAAAGATATTGGGTGTATGGATAAGAACCTGAATAAACTTCTGAATGGTGTTTCAAAAAAATATTTAAGAAAAACGACTTGGAGTGTGATTATCTATTGGGAAATTATAGTTCTTTCGATTCTTATTTCTGGAAGCATAAAGGAAACAGATCTGATTGTTTGTTCAGGAATCATAGTCGGAGAAGGAATACTATTTTTACTTATAAGAGGATTTTATTATATAGATATAATGGAAAAATATCATCCACATGCAATAAATATGGATTCATATCCCATTGATCTTTACAGTGCTGATGAGAAAAAAAGACAAATCTCTGATAATTTGGATAAGATTCAGGAGACAACTCATAATACTGAAGTTTTGAAAGCACTGGAATTAAGACGAGCTATGGTTTTGATAATAGTACATGCAGAAGTTCCTGTTTTTACAATGTTCAATCTGGGATGTCTTGGATTGATAAAATAAAGGAAATGGATGTTTATTTGAAAGTGGGGTGATTGACGTGTTATGAAAGAAGCAGCAAAGAGACTTCTTGTTGTGATGTAATAAGTTGATGAAGGAGGGCAGCATATGAAAAAATTCATGAGAACAGCAGTGGCAATGATCTGTATGTTAAGTATTTCTGTGGGATCGGCAGGAATGGTCGTGTGTGCAGCAGACGAGAATCAGCAGAAATCGGAGTATTATGAAGAATATAAAAAAATTGTGGAAGAAATATCTTCAAATACAGATGTAGAACTCACTCTTTTACCTGTGGAAGATTTTGCGGATGAAGACTGGAGAACACCTGATGAATTTGAAAAAATTGTGAAAGCATTTGCTATGGCAGAGATTGCAGTGAATAAAAATGATGACATGGCGGATTTAGTATCTGAGACCAGATATGCTGTCACAGCATCGAAGAATGTAAGCTTTACAGTTGAAAATACTGCCGATATCATGATTAAAATCAAAGCAGATTTCAGTACACAATATCATGCTGAAAGACAGTATATTTCAATGGTAAGTAATATCAGTTCGAGTAAAGCCACTGATACTGGAACATGGCAGGAGACGGGAAGTAATTACCTGTTGATTGATGCGGGAAGAACAGCTCAGATTTCTGTGTCAGGCAATATTTCATATGGTGGTGTAAGTCAGGAGAAAATTATCACTGTCGAGTTTTATTGTGGCGCGACTGGTGGTGTATCCTGAGGCAGGAAGTTTTGTAACAGAGTATAATATGATCCGTTGTGGATAGATCTCTTCAGTAGAAACCTCAGCAGTTACAGACACATAATCGCCATATGACAGATCTGAACCGAATTTTTCATTGAGTTCAGCCAACGTCATACTACAGTCGTAGTCTGTTGTATTTGTGTGAAGATACACGCTGTTATACGTGGAATCATTTAGCTCCGGGTCTGGCAGCGTGTTTTCGATAGTGCCATACATGATTTCTACGTTTGGCGATTCACTGATTTCTTGCGCTGGCTCTGAAGTGGAAGCTGTGTCTGAAAATGAAAGAAACAGCATTGCGAACATAAAAACAAAAGTAATCAAAATATAAACAAATTTTTTCATCTGTAAATACCTCAAGTGGAACAAGATTTCTGTAATTATGATAACATGACCACGATGAAAGAGACAAGGATGTAATAAGAGAATATGTTTGCGGAAACTATTGTTTTTCCTCAAGCAAGAGAATATACTAAGAGAACCACAATCATCATATTTTACATGGAGGAAAATACAATGGACAAATTCATTCCCATCGACAAGCAGTCGAAGAAGAAGCAAAAAGAATTTTATGCGAAACAGAGAGGAACCTGGGGGACGTTCAATCCGGTGACCAGAACTGTTCCAAACGGGAAAGCCTACAACCGTAACAAGTTAAAACAGGAAGATCGCAGAAGCGGCAGATTATCTTATGGAAAACAAGATAGTCTGCCACTTTTTGTATGGTTGTCGATAGAGGTGGCGTGTGAAAATTGTCCAACATCAGATTCACTTTATCTCCACTTGCTTCTTGACACTACAGTGTGAAAAGCGTATCATAAAGCAAGATAAAGTCATCGCAGACATGGTCTATACACATAGGAAAGGAAGTAAAATGTGATGGAAAAGAAAAACATTGACTGGGGCAGCTTAGGTTTTGCCTATATGCCGACCGATAAGAGATTTGTTGCCAACTATAAAGATGGAGCATGGGATGAGGGAACCTTAAGTGATGATCCGATGATTACCATGAGCGAGTGTGCATGTGTACTTCAGTATGCACAGACCTGTTTTGAGGGAATCAAAGCCTATACAACTGAGGATGGAAGAATCGTGACCTTCCGCCCGGACCTGAATGCAAAACGTATGGCAGATTCTGCAAAAAGACTTCAGATGCCGGTATTCCCGGAGGATCGTTTCGTGCAGGCTGTTGTTGATGTAGTAAAAGCAAATGCAGCTTATGTTCCGCCTTATGGCAGTGGAGCTACGTTGTATATTCGTCCGTATATGTTTGGAATCAATCCGGTTATCGGTGTAAAACCGGCAACTGAGTATCAGTTCCGTATCTTTGTAACACCGGTTGGACCGTACTTCAAGGGCGGTGCAAAGCCGATCACTATCCGTGTATCTGATGTGGACCGTGCAGCACCTCATGGAACCGGAGATATCAAAGCCGGTCTTAACTATGCAATGAGCCTTTACAACATTGTAGATGCTCACAATAAGGGATTCGATGAGAATATGTATCTTGATCCGGCTACCAGAACCTATGTTGAGGAGACTGGTGGAGCTAACTTCATCTTTGTGACCAAGGATGGCAAGGTAGTAACTCCGAAGTCCAACAGTATTCTTCCGTCTGTAACCCGTCGTTCTCTGATGTATGTTGCAAAAGAGTACCTGGGACTGGAAGTGGAAGAGCGCAAGATTGCAAAAGACGAGCTGAAAGATTTCGCAGAGGCTGGTCTGTGCGGAACCGCAGCAGTTATTTCCCCGGTTGGAAAGATTGTAGATCATGATACCGAGATCTGTCTGCCGAGTGGTATGGAAGAGATGGGACCGATCACCAAGAAGCTGTATGATACCCTGACTGGTATCCAGATGGGTCGTATCAAAGCTCCGGAAGGATGGATCAAAGAGATCCTGTAAGATCATAAGATCACAGAATGATGATAAGGGACAGGCCGTTTTCCGGTGCTGTCCCCTTTCGTATCTATGGATAGACTTGACGGAAAGGGAATGAACATGAAAAAAGGACTTGTATTGGAAGGCGGAGCCATGCGGGGAATCTATACCGCTGGTGTGCTGGATGCATTTCTGGAGCAGAATATCACGGTGGACGGTGTCATCGGAGTCTCTGCAGGTGCGGTACATGGATGCTCTTATGTGTCTGGACAGCATGGAAGAAGCATCCGCTACTATCTGAAATATATGAAGAATCCCCGGTTTATGAGCTTTCGCTCATTGTTGAAGACAGGAAATCTGGTAGAGACGGAGTTCAGTTATCATGAACTTCCAGATCGTCTGGATGTATTCGACCGAAAAGCATTTGCAGAGTCACCTATGGATTTTTATGTGGGTTGTACCAATGTGGAGACAGGGAAACCGGAATATATTCTGTTGGACACGATGGATGAAATCGATTATATGCGTGCGTCTGCTTCAATGCCGATGGTTTCGCAGATCGTGGAAGTAGGAGGCATGAAGCTGCTGGATGGAGGTGTGGCGGACAGTGTGCCGATCAGGGCATTTCGGCAGATGGGCTATGAGAAAAATATCGTGGTGCTGACCAGACCTGCTGGTTATCGGAAGAAGAAATCTTCTATTGGTCCGGCGAAATGGATATATCGGAAATATCCGGCATTTGTAAAGGCCATGGAGGAGCGCTATAAGGTTTACAACGAAACGATGGATCAGATTGAGGAGATGGAGAAGTCAGGAGAGATTTTCGTGATCCGTCCAAGCCGTGACCCGCAGATCGGTCGCATGGAGAAAAATCCGGAAAAAGTGAAAGCGGTCTATGACCTGGGATATAAAGATGCCTGTGCACAGATGGAGGCACTTAAAGCATGGCTCTGATTCCCGTATTTTTTGAACATTTGCATGGCTCTGAATGGTTATATGAATTTTAAGAAAAATTTCATTGTATTTTCACAGGGTTCGTTTACAATAGGTTCATAGATTTAATGTAAATAGAATACATTATGTGAAAATAAAGGGGAAATTTTATGAGAGAGAAATTTTATCGTTTTATGCAAGGAAGATATGGTGTGGATCAGTTATACCGATTTATCTTTTTTTTGGCACTGGTATTGATGATTATCAACACCTTTTTGAGAAATCCGATGCTGAATCTGGTCGTCTATGCACTTCTGATCCTGGATATTTTTCGGATGCTGTCAAAAAATCACAGTGCAAGATATGCGGAAAATCAGAAATATCTGCAGCTGACTGCAAAATTCCGTTACTGGCTGGATCAACAGAAAAAGCTCTGGCAGGAGAGAAAGTATCATCATATTTACACTTGTCCAAAATGTAAACAGAAGATCCGGATTCCAAAAGGAAAAGGAAAGATCATGGTGCGCTGCCCGAAATGTCATTTTGAGTTTCAGAAGAGAAGCTAAGCGCCTATGTTCGGATATATTATTGTACACAAACCGGAACTGAAGGTCCGGGAATATGAGACCTACAAAGCAAGCTACTGTGGTCTGTGCAGAAGTCTGAAGAAGCGTCATGGACGAATCGGGCAGATGACTTTGAGCTATGACATGACATTTCTGGCACTTTTGCTGACAGGACTTTATGAGCCGGAGACCATTACTGGCTGTGAACGTTGCATTGCGCATCCGGTAAACCGGCATCATTTTCGGCAGAATCAGTATTTTGACTACGCGGCGGACATGAATGTGCTTCTTACCTTTTATAAATGCCTGGATGACTGGCAGGATGAGAAGAAGCTATGGGCAAGAATCTTTTCCTGGATGCTTATGCCAAAGATGAAGAAGATCAGGAAGCTTTACGGCGAAAAGGCACAGATGACAGCGGACAACCTGAAGGCACTCCGTGATCTGGAAAAGAAAAACATTTGTGATATTGATAAAAGTGCTGGATTTTTCGGAAGGATTATGGCAGAATTGTTTGTATGCCGCGAAGATGAATGGGCGGAGAAGTTAAGAAAGATGGGCTTTTATTTTGGAAAGTTCATTTATCTGATGGATGCCTATGAGGATATTGAAGAGGATCTGAAACAGAATCGATACAATCCTCTGGCAGAGTTATACGGGCAGGAATCTTTTGAGGAAAACTGCCAGCAGATTCTGAAGATGATGATGGCGGAGACTTCCCGTGTGTTTGAACAGCTTCCCATTGTGGAAGAGGTGGAAATTCTTCGGAATATATTGTATGCAGGAGTCTGGAGCCGATATGGTCAGATTCGCTGCAGTAGAAAGGGTACAGATAAAAAGGAATGATGATGGATCCATATGAAGTTCTGGGTGTGTCCCGGAACGCATCGGATGATGAGATAAAAAAAGCATATCGGACACTGAGTCGAAAATACCATCCAGATGCCAATGTGAATAATCCCAATGCTGCTCAGGCGGAGGAGAAGTTCAAGCAGGTTCAGGCAGCCTATGATCAGATCATGAAAGAGAAGGAACAGGGCTACAGCGGATATGGCAGTACCAATGGCTACGGCGGATACGGAAACGCCGGAGGCTATGGCGGATTTGGCGGCTATGGAAGTGCCGGTGGATTCGGCGGTTACGGAGGAGCTTCCAGTGCAGGTCAGAATGATGAATATACCATGCATCTGAATGCCGCAATGAACTACATACGGGCAGGCAAGTATAATGAAGCACTGAATGTGCTTTCCGGCATGGGACAGAAGACTGCCAGATGGTATTATTTAAGTGCGATTGCCAACAATGGACTTGGCAACAATGTAGTGGCATTGGATCACGCCAGGCGGGCAGCTTCCATGCAGCCGGGAAATATGGAGTACCGGGCACTTGTACAGCAGCTGGAAGGTGGAAGTGGATGGTATGATCAGATGAGCACTCCATACGGCGGTATGAGTGTTATGGGAAATGATTTCTGCTGCAGACTTTGTCTGGCGAACATGTTATGCAATTTGTGTTGCTTCGGTGGACGGGGCGGAATGCTCTGCTGCTGATACCGCAGAAACTTGAGGAGAAGAAGAGAATTACAGTATACGGACAGGATGAGAAAAAATGAGCTTTATGATCGATAGAACTTGTCAGAAAGCGGCGTTCTTGCTGGGAACGGCGCTTATGCTTGGTACAGGACTTGTGACTTCAGATGTGTTGAATGTATATGCAACGGAGGCTGTTGACCCGGCTGCGGCTGCTCAGCCGACTGATCCAGCAGCTACAGCAGATCCGAATGCAGCGGCACAGCCAGCAGTTGATCCGGCAGTGGCACAGCCCATGGATCCCAATGCGGTCACACAACCGGCGGATCCAAACGCGGCCGCAGACCCCAATGCAACGACAGATACAACGACTACAACACAGCCGGCTGCACCGAAGAAGCAGACGGTAGTATTGACAGAACAATTAAAAAAGGATATTGAAAACTCCCATGCGCCCGGGGCAAAGGACGCGATCATCAATGGATATTTAAGTCTTCTGAACAAAGAGTATATTCTGAAGGATGAACTGGATATTGATCTGGTCAGTGTGGGCAATGGTCATCAGTTGGAGCGCAGATCTGCAAAAGAAATCACACAGATGATGAAAGATGCGAAAAGTGTCGGTATGCGGATGAATCTGACTTCTGCATATCGTACATATATGAAACAGGTATATTTATTTAAAAATAAAATTGAACGTCTGGAACGGGAGGGGTACAGTCATGAAAAGGCTGTCAAAGAAGCCGGAACGGTCGTTGCTGTACCGGGAACCAGTGAACATCAGCTGGGACTGACTCTTGACTTTGTGACAGGCAGTTACAAAAATCTGGACGAAGGAATTCGGAATACCAAGGAATACCAGTGGACAGAAAAGCATGCCTGGGAGTATGGATATGTGATCCGTTATCCCAAAGATAAGTCTGCGATTACGGGTATTATTTCCGAACCATGGCATCTGCGGTATGTGGGAATCCCGGCGGCACAGCTGATGACGGAGCAGGATCTGTGCCTGGAAGAATTTTTGGGGGTGGCGTATGATGACCAGAGAGATGGAATTTCGTATGGAGCGGGCTGGATTAATACAGGTCGGTGATCAGGTACGATTAAAGGAAGACGCAGCCAACACTATGGCAGGTGTCATGTATTATTATACGATCCGTGATGCCATTGCCATGTCCAATAACACAAAGAAAAAACTGAACAGTCTGGAAGGTGTGGTCACAAAGATCGAGGCCAGTGAGAGCTATTGGACCGTGACTGTGAAGATTGATGAATAGACGAGGAGAGAAGATATATGCCAATCAGAATACAGAATGATTTGCCGGCAAAAGAAATACTGGAAAAAGAAAATATTTTCGTTATGGATGAGAGCCGTGCACTCAGCCAGGAGATCCGACCACTGAAAGTAGGAATCCTGAATCTGATGCCGCTGAAGGAGGATACAGAGCTTCAGCTTCTCAGAAGTTTTTCCAATACACCATTGCAGGTGGATGTGACATTTATTACAGTAAGCAATCATGAATCTAAAAATACAGATAAGAGCCATCTGAACAAGTTTTATCAGACCTTTGAAGAAGTTCGTAAAAAGAGATTTGACGGTCTGATCATCACCGGTGCACCGGTGGAACAGATGAAGTTTGAAGAGGTGGATTACTGGACAGAGCTTCGGGAGATTTTTGCCTGGTGTGAGTCACATGTGACATCTACACTGTATATCTGCTGGGGAGCACAGGCAGCACTTCATTATTACTATGGTCTGGAGAAAGTGCTGTTGCCAAAGAAACTGTTCGGACTTTATACACATAAGGTGCTGAATCGGAAAGAACCGCTGGTCAGAGGATTTGACGATTATTTTGTAGCACCGCATTCCCGCCATACTGCGATTCCGAGAGAAGACATTGCAGCATGCGAGGATCTGAAGATCATGGCAGAATCAGAAGAGGCAGGTGTATTTCTGTGTATGGCAGAAGGCGGAAAGAAGATCTTCGTCATGGGCCACCCGGAATATGACCGGATCACTCTCCAGAAGGAGTATGAGCGTGATAAGGCGAAGGGACTGCCTATTGATCTGCCGAAAAATTATTTCCCGGATGACGATGATTCCAGGCGCCCGGCTCTGCAGTGGCGTGCTCATGCAAATACCCTGTACACCAACTGGTTAAATTATTACGTATACCAGCTGACACCATATGTATGGGAAGATGATAAGTAAAAACACTGGAAAATCAAGAAAAACGTTGATATTACAGCATTCTTATGAAACTGTGAAAAACAGGATAAGTTCTTATATTTTAATGTAATTTGATGTATTTTCTCTCCGAAATGGAGATAAAATGGAGACAAACTAAATATCGTGGAGACAAAATAACAGTAGGAAAGACCCACACAACGAAAAGACGTTAGCAAAAAAAGCAAACGTCTTTTTTGTTGCTCAAAAAGAAGGAGGAAGAAAGAAAATGGCAATTGTAAGAATAAAAAAAGAAAAAAATTATACGGTGGTAGATAACGCATATCTTACTGATCCGCGTCTGTCGGCAAGAGAGATGGGATTACTGACTAAGGTGCTGTCCTTGCCTGATGACTGGGTGTTTTCCGTCAGGGGATTAGAACGCATCCTTAAAGATGGGCAGGATGGTATTCGAAGCGCACTCCGGGTATTAGAGGAGGCTGGTTATCTGGTACGTAGCCGTGTCCGTAATGAACATGGTAAATTAGGAAAAATTACGTATACGTTTTTTGAAAAGTCAACCAGTTGCAATACCCCAGATGTGGAGGAACCAGATATGGGAGCGCCAGACATGGGAGAACCAGATATGGGGCAGGAACCACAATTAATTACTAAAAAAGTAATTAATAATCTAAGTAATAACTATCCTATCAATCAGGATCGGGTGATGGAGGATAGGACCGTGCAGGAGGAGGCAGTCCGCAATAATATTGATTATTCCTCTCTGGTGATCCGTAATCCTCATAATGTTGACCAGATCAATGAGATGGTGGCAATTATGGCAGATGTGATGATGATGCCAGACAGCGCGGAGATTACAGTAGGTGGCAATCAATTGTCCGCTGGGGCGGTGAAATCCCAGTTATGTAGACTGGGAAGCAATCATATAGAGTATGTGCTGGACAGTATGTCTGGATCGACAGTGCCTATCCACAATATACACGGCTACTTGTTGACGGCGTTATACCGCGCTCCATTAACCATGCATAATCACTATGCTACACAGGTGGCTTGTGATGCTATGGCGGTCACACATGAGGATATTACATCATGATTGCCAAGATCCGTAGGTTGTGTAACGCAATCTCTTACACCGGAATCTGGACTCAGCCGATCATGATGGTGGCATTGCACCGCGTCCTGCGCCTGGTCTACTGGCGCAGGGGCATTAGCTGGCAGGCATGGCTGGTTGCATTGGGTATCTCTTGTATCCCCAGTATCTATGTGTGGGGTGGAAATAAAATCGCAAAGAAAAATGGAAAGAAAAAATATGGATTAATGGACGTGATATTAAATAAAGCAACACCATATTACGATACCGGAAAGGCAGAAGCTATGTATCCAGATGTACCAGCAGAACTACTGTATCAGGAGCCAACCGGTATTGTGCTGGGACGGTGGAAACGCAAATATGTCTGCCATAGCCTTGATAATGATGGTCATGTCTTGGTGATTGGTGGCTCCGGAACCGGAAAAAGCTCTGCTTTGGCAATCCCTACATTGCTGTGTAATTCGGATATCCCGATTTTAGCACTGGACATTAAGGGTGAGCTGCACCGGAAGACAGTAAAATTAGGAGATCCACTTGTCCGGGTTATGGATCCGGGAGACCGGAACAGCTATGGTTATGATCCGCTCTATGGAATAGATCAGAACAGCTCAAGTCAGGAAATTCTGGAAGCAGTGTTATTGATTGTCCACTCACTTATTCCGCTTCCGGCGAACACCAAAGATCCATTTTGGATTAATTCCGCTCGGAACTTATTAACAGGTCTATTACTCTATCACGTTAAACAGGGAAGAGATTTTATAGCTGCTATGGATGAAATCTTAGGAAAAACGATCAAAGGTAGCATTGACGAAGCTGTTCAAAAATTGTGTTCAATAAATGCAGAATATCGCTATCTTATCCAATTTGCGGATATGTCAGAAGTTACTTTAAGTGGTATTTTTGCAGAACTTGCAAATCACATTACCATTTTCGCCAATGACGCTGATATCCGTTACTGTTTCCGTGAAAATCGCTACAAAGTTTCACCAGCAGATCTGGAGGAAGGAAACAGCATCTATCTGGCTATCCGCGAGGACAAGCTGAGCGCCTACTATGATGTATTGCAACTGATTTTTAATCAGACCTTGGCTTACCTTGAAAAACGCCCGGAGAATTCCAAGAGAATCTTGATCCTGATTGATGAGCTGCCACGTATCTTGTCATCTGGAAAGCTGGAAAAATTGCTGGACGGAATAAAAACGCTGCGGAGCCGGAACGTAACCTTGTTATTGGTGACACAGTCGTTGGAAGCTCTGATAAACGCATACACAGAAAATGAAGTGGCAGATCTGGTAAGTAACTGTCAATATATATCCGTCTTGTCAGCAACATCGACCAAGACACAGAAAGCCATATGCGATTGGTGCGGCAAATTCCGTGAACGGAAAAACAATTATAACGAAGGTGCGCCTAAAAGAATGTCCATATCCTATGACTACCACAACATTGTGGAGCCAGCAGACCTCATGACATTGGCGCAGACTGGCGAGTCCATACTGATAAGCCCTTATGGATATGCCCGGATTGAGAAGGCTCCTTACTATAAGGATGCAAAGATTAGAAAATTATACGAAAAAGTAGAAACCTACAATAACACCATTAGAGAAACGGAGGATTAAAGATGGAATATGAAAAATTTGTTGATTACTTGAAAAGTCAGTTGGAACTGGATATGTGTGATCAGAATGTAACAGCAGAAAGGACGATGATTAATAAGCTCAATCAGGACAAGGATGTACTGTCACTTCGTAGTCCAGACTCTCGCATTGCACCGGTTGTCTATCTGGATGATGCCTACTACTGCTACCAGCATGGGGATTCTGTGGTAGAGATCTCAAGAGATATTGCAGAGAGTATCAGACAGACAATGCCCGATATTCCTGATTTCTCAGCTCCAGAGGCAAAAGACCACTTGTATTGTATGGTAATCAATGCAGAGGACAATGCAGACTGGTTAAGCCACTCGCCTCATGAGCAGATGCAGGATCTGGCAGTGATTGCCTATTATCGTCTGGATGAATCTGCAACGATCCGGGTTACGGACGAGATGTGCCCGTATCTTAGGATGACCGGTGAGGAGGTGTTAGAAAATGCACATAAGAATACCAACAAGCAGGAATACCGGTTGGAAACATTGGAAGATGTGCTGGATCGGATGATCCCTTATAACATTCAGGAACCAAACGAGATGGAAGAAAAGGCTTATGTCCTGACCAATTCTAATAATGCATTTGGAGCTGCGCTCATTACCAATCCAGATGTCATGGATCATGTGCGAGAAGTTATTGGCGAGGATTATTACATTGCGCCTAGCAGTATTCATGAGACGATCCTTGTGCCGAAAAGCATGGTCGATGATCCGAAAGAGTTGGAAGATATTATTAAGTCCGTAAATAAGAGTGCTGTCCGCAGAGAGGAACAGTTGTCAGATCATGCTTATTACTATAACAGCCAGGACAAAAAAATTGAGATGGCAGTGAAACCCGAACAGGAAAAAAGCGAATATCAGAGACAGAGTAATGATCGCGATAGATGAAAGGAGATAAAAAACATGGCTAACAGCAGAGAATTAACAGATCAATATCTTTCCTATATGAGATATCGGGAGATGCATTTTCAAACCGAATACATCTTTGCCACATGCAAGGAGGTAAAAAAAGAACCGTCGGAAGAGAAAGAAAAGAAATTATATATCCGGATCAGATAGTAGCGATACATAGTGAGGGCTTGTTTTCCTCTTAAGTGCAGAAAATATGGTTTCCGGGATCTGTCAAGGGCATTGCCGCTATGCAGTGCGAATGCATCCTTGACAGAAACCAGAAATCATATAAGATGCGCCCGGAGGAAAACACCCGGGAAAGGAGCCGATACATGGAAACAAAAAATTTAACACCTGAGCAGTTAAAGAATCAGCAGAAATTAAAGGAAAACAGAGATAAATTAAAGGAGCGTAAAAACCGTACACACAAGCTGATTGTCCGTGGCGCAATTGCAGAAGCAGCCATTCCGGGAGCAATCGACATGACGGATGAAGAATTTCAAAGGGCACTTTTTGACGCAATCGGAAGATGCGGCGGTACAGTGCCATGCTCTCCGCAGGAGTCCCGCGGAAGCGACCCTCGGTAGAGCGCACCACCATGCCGAAGCGTGGTGTATAAGTGCGCCCTTACTGATAAACAGACGGGATCTTAGAACAAACAAAACTACATAAAAGAAAAAGAAGGTGGCAGCATGGCAATCTATCATGCATCCGTAAAAATGATTTCCAGAAGTGCCGGAAGATCTTCCGTAGCTGCTGCGGCATACAGAAGTGGAACCTGTCTTGAAAATGACTACGATGGAAGAAAACATGATTTCCAGAAAAAACAATGGGTTTCCTATGCAAAAATTATATTGCCGGAACATGCTCCGTCAGAATATCAGGATCGATCTGTGCTATGGAATGCCGTAGAGAAATCTGAAAAAGCATCCAACGCACAATTGGCCAGAGAGGTAGAACTGGCTCTGCCGAAAGAACTGACATTGAATCAGCAGATCCAGATGGTGCAGGATTATGTACAGAGAAATTTTGTCAATCAAGGGATGTGTGCAGACATTGCGATCCATAGTCCGCCAAGGACTAATGACCGGCACCAGCCGATTGACAGCACCGGGCACCGGACAAATGATAAAGATAAAATGATCTTTGAAAATCCACATGCCCATATTATGCTGACTGTCCGTCCGATAGATGAATCCGGAAAATGGGAAGCAAAATCACAGAAGGTTTACCTTTGCAAAAAAGGAGACGCTGAAAAAGGGTTTACAGCCAGCGAATATGTGGAGGCAAATAAAAACGGCTGGGAAAAGCAATATCAATTTCAATCTGGCAAAACCAAAGTCTGGTGTACCATGCAGGAAGGACAGGAAAAGAATCTTGAACGGATCAACAGATCACCGAAAACCGAACGATTTGGACGGAAAAATCCGGTCACAGAATATTGGAACAGCAAAGACCGGATCATAGAATGGCGCAAAGACTGGGAAATAACCGTAAATAAGGAGCTTGAACGGATCGGATCAGATGAGAGAATTGACAGCCGTTCCTTCATGGATCAGGGCAGAGAACAGGAATTGCCTACGATCCATATGGGTGTTGCTGCTTCCAACATCGAAAAGAGAGCTGCGAGGGAAGCACTGGAAGGAATCCCATCTGAGAAAATCAAGCATTCTGATATTGGTACTTACAATTCTGAGGTGAAAAATTATAATTCCAGATTCCGCCAGTGGAAAGAAAAGATTGCGGAGGCATGGGAAAATGCAAAGTCAGGCTTCCGGAAACTTGCAGAAGAATTGGAAGAATTGCGCGGACAGTTCCTGAAATCTTCTTATGAACTTGCCGAATACCAGCAGCATCATAGCCACAAAGAACTGGAATATCAACAACGACAGGCAGAATTTTCTAAAATGGATCACTTGCTGGAAGCTACACATCAAAAAAACGCAGAATCCAGACAGCGAATCTCTGAAGCAGAGCAACGGCTTAAAGAATGCTCTATCTGGGATTTCAGGGAAAAACATGTCCTCCATACTGCGATAGATACGGAAAAAGCAGCCATATCTACCAGAAAGGAATATGTAAGCCATGAATTACATCATCTGGGATACCAGAATCCAGATCAATACCAGAAGTCCAGACAAGTTTATAAGATGGAAGAATCTAACCATAAAAAGTATGTGGATACAGTGGCATCCATGCAGAAAAAACAGGAAAGTTTGCGTTCGGAGATTCATGATAAGTTGCAAAATGTACCTCTGGAAGAACAAAAAGAGCTTGCAAAAGTAAATGTTGAATTTGGCAGCAAAGAAAAATCTATCCGGGAAAAACTGAGAAATGCAAGAAATCATATTGACGAACGGATATATCAGGATGCAGCAAAGCTGGCAGACGCAGAAATGGGCGAAGTTGCAGCGAAAAGCACAGAAAAACAGAAAAAACAAGACAAAGAACAGGAGAGACAATAATGAGAAGAAATAAAATGATGTTACAGGTAATCGGCGGTCTTATACTGATAATTTTGACACCGGCATTGATTTTAACAGTACATACAAATGCGTTCCGATACAATGGATTATCCGGATCTGCACAGAATATAGCCAATGAGATGTTAAAAATCAACGGGTATAGTCTTCTGCTGGCAATGGGCTTGCTGGTATTGCTCATGATTCAAGCCAGGACAAGATTTCGTAGAAAAAACCGGGTATCTGAAAACACCGGTGAAATCTATTTTCCGCAGATCGGTCTGACCTGCAAGAATGTTTTACGGATTGGACTGGTGGTGAGCATCTACCTATTACAGTATCATGCATATCTATATCCTTTTTTATCCAATATTGAAAAAGGGCAGATCACACTGGCAATGACTTATTACAACATATCATTAGTGTATAAGATTGCGGTATTTGCATGGGTGGAAGTATCTATTGGAAAAAATCTTTTGAGGGAGAATTACAGAAAAAACCGGTATGCTCTAAAATAAAAAAAGCGCGCCATCCCACGAAAATAAACTGGGCTGGCGCGATAAAGTTTCTTATAGGTGCGGTTCTGGAAATGCTACCACATCATTTGGTGTGCAATCAAGAATAGAACACAGCTTTTCAAGGGTAAGCAGGGTAATATTTTGATTTTTCTTTAATGTATCCAGTGTTTTGTTATCAATTCCGCTTTTAAGAAGCCGATACTGGGAAATATTTTTCTCTTTCATGGTTGCCCATAAGGGACTGTAATCTATGATTGGAATCACCACCTTATGGGTTCATTATATTTTGAATATTTGAAACACAATATTGTGAGTAACTCCACAATGTTGTATAATCGAAAGAAAGAGAAAACCAAAACAAATGAAAATTTGGGGAGGAAATGCTTATGAAAAAGAAACAGATTTATGCACTGCTTACGGCAACGGTGCTGATGGCAACTTCCATCACCGGTTGCTCCGGCAAGACCACCGAGGAAACTGCAGTTGAAGAAACTGCTGAAACCGAGGAAGCTCCGGAAGAGGAAGCAGTCGAGGAACCGGTCTACGAGACCAGACAGTACACTGTTGAGGTGGCAACTGCCAATGAGGATGGCACTTTCACCGCTTACGACACTGACGGGAAGCAGTACATTTTGACTCTCGCAACTGAGCTGAGTGATGATGAAAAAGCACTGGTCGTTCCGGAAGCTTGCTTAATTGTGAGTACCGAGGTGCAGGTTGGCACGAAACTGGTCGTAAATGGCGAGGAAGTTTCCACAACTGAGGAAGATGCGGAAGAAAATGCCGATGCAGAACTCGCAACTGAGGAAAACACCGAAGAATCTGCTGATTCTGCAGACGAAAACCTCGCAACTGAGGAAGGTTCAGAGGAAAATGCTGATGCAGAAGTCGCAACTGGGGAAGATGCAGAGAAATCTGAGGGCGAAGAAGTCGCAACTGAGGAACCGATCACGATCACGGTGACTGCAGTTGAATCACTGGATGATGAAGTACAGGCAGCAACTCTTGCCACCGTAACGTTCAAAGCCATCAACGGATTCAGTGTCGAGGACCTTGGTGACACCACCATGTATGCAAAACAGAGTGTAAATGTCAGAAAAGGACCGAGTTCTGACTACGAACAGCTTGGATCCCTTTCTTCCGGACAGGAAGTTACCGTGACTGGTATTGCGGACTCCGGTTGGTATCGCATCAAATACAATGACGAAGATGGCTACTGCTCAAACAACTATCTGCAGACCGAGAAGCCGGCCCCGAAAGCTGCAGCATCTTCCAACAGCGGAAGTGCAAGCTCTGCCGGAACTCAGGTAGCACAGGCTGATACGGGTGCATCTGCACCGGCGGCAGCTTCCGGAAGAGATTTCAAAGCTGAGTATGATGCAGCAATGAGAGCTGGAAATATTGACCTTGCAAAACAGATCCTCGAAGAATCATCTGGTGTAAAGATGAATCCGGGAGTCGTTGGTGGAAGTGGATCCGGAAGTGGAAGTTCTTCTGGTGGAAGCAGTTCTTCTTCCAGTTCAGAGAGAAGTGTATCTACCTCTGCTGATTTTGTAAATTACCTGAACCAGAAGAGAGCAGAAGAAGGTCTTGGAGAACTTAGCTGGAGTGATGGTATGGCAAGTACCGCAACTGAAAGAGCTTCCGAAATCGTGGATAACTTCTCCCATAGTGGAGCAAGAAATTGTCAGTCAGAAATCATTCTGCAGAGCAGAGGATCCGATGTTTCTGGTTGGTATGATCAGTTCTATGGATCAGCAGGTCATAGAGGAGCAATGTTGGGAGACTATGATACAGCAGCAGCTTATTGCAAATCTGGCGGAATTTACTATGTTGTTGTTTTGTTAGGATATTAACTCGCTGCATATTGTAAAGTTGGTGGAACTTATTATGTAGTTCTCATGCTTGACTATTGATACTACAATAAAGCAAATCCCCCGGAAGTGGACGAAACTTCCGAGGGATTTTTGGGCGTCTTAACTTTAATAATGATGGTTGAAGTGAACTAAATGTTTTGTTATAATACACACATGGGTGCTACCAGAAACGGTAGGCGGTTTGTCCCTCGCTTCAGAGGGCATTGTGACCCTCTGAGTATACATATGACCTTATATCAAGGATCAAGTACAAAGGAGGGGATGCCAATGAGTATTTCTGACTTACTGAGCGTGCTGAGTTTTGGTTTGGCTTGCTTCAGTGCCGGATATGCATTCGGCAAAGATAAAAACACAAAAAAATAACCGCCCAGTCTCCAAACAAAGCGGTTATTTTTAATAATTAGCTTAAAGGGATAAACCGTCTATCGGTAGCATCCTTTCTAATTGTTATATTAGCACACAGTTCTCAATCTGTCAATTTTCCCATGAACCCATTTTTAGATAAATCCAAATACAACAAAAGCCTTTTTCGGACATTTTTTGCACAAATGCATCATAGTGCGTAGTTGTGCATTGTAGTGCGTTATTGTGCATTCTGACTTTGAAAAAATACGAAAAACCCTGAAATATCAAGGAAAAATGGTTGCAGCATGTATCCAGATGTGGTATAGTATACACAGGTCGTTAAGCGATCTCATTGGAGTAGGATTAGCCCTAGAGAGGCAATAATAGATGCATCGCTAGCAGGCAATAACGAAAATTATTAGTAGGAGTAGTGCGCCCATTTTTTGGCGCAATGCTCCTTTTTTGTTGTCTCACAAACCCGGTGAGACAACAAAAATTGAATAAGTAGGGCATGATTCATCATATAGCATAGCTATCAGCAGCATGGTGGATCAGTAATAATGGGTATGGATAACAACAGTAATATAGATCCCACTGCTACTATTGCTGTGATGTGTAATGATATGATGCCAGAGACAGGGCATATAGATTACGGCTGTCTCATAATGCAACATAATGTTGCAGCGGGCGTCTGTGTATTGCTGCTGTGCACAGACGTCCCTGTGTCTCAATATATATGAGGTACAGATAGATGTATAAAAAGCCCTTATTAGAACGTGTAAACGATGTTGCAAGAATGATGCGTGAGACAATGATCCCAGCAAAAGAAATTAGAAAAATGAGTCAAAAAGATCTTGCGCAGATTTTAGGGGTATCGGCTAAAACGGTATCGGATTATGAGTGCGGGAAAGTTAATATTAAATTGTATATGCTCGTTAAGATTGCTAAGGCATTTGGGTATAATCTTGTGTTGGCTCTGGTGCCAGATACGTTTATTGATGGTGATATGGATAGCTATAAGAGATGCGTAGATCTTAATAAGACTCTAATGGACCTCCCTGAAGAGACAGTAAGACGTGTGCTTCAAGATCTGGGAGTTGACATTAATATTTAAAAATCCGATACTACTGAAATAAAAAGCAAAAAGTAAGGTTGTAGATCGCAAAAAGGTCTGCAGCCTTTCTTTTTTTGTTTCTCTAAAAAGTTCCGGTATGACCGGAAAAAACGGGAAAAGTTCCGGTCGATGTGCACGACATAGCCACGTCAGGGATGTACAATATAGACAGATTCAGGGACAACAGTAAAAGAGATTGAATCGGATAAGATCCGGAGGCGGCTCCGGTGACCAAAGCGCAGATAGATACGTTACTGTCTTAGAGAGCCATGTGATAGGTACGCAAGGATCCAATGATGGGGAGCGAGAACTACGATATCATAACGCGGATCAGGCAATCCGCAGGCGATGACATACAGACAGGGAGATACACCTCCATAGCCACAGTTGGGGCGACTCGCAAGCAATGGGTGGAGCCGGTAATCCGATAGGTATATCCTAGTGGGCTGATGCCAACAGCCGTCAATCTGCGTAGATAATTACGTATTTAACCGATGCGGTATGGGAGAACGAAATGGAGAAAAAAGAAAACGTTCCATGTTGGATGAAAGTTAATCTAACAATTCAGGAGGCGGCGGAATACTCTAATATCGGGCAGACTACGATAAGGGAGTTGCTGCGCCAGAAAAACTGCAATTTTATCTTAAAAGTAGGTAATAAGCAATTAATTAAGCGTAAGGAGTTTGAAAAATTTTTGGACAAGACCCATTTTTTATAATGATTAAAAATACTACTTATGGTATAATCCTGATGTGGGTCTTTCCGGAGAGGAAAGGTGATATAGTGGGGAAAGATCTAAAAGGAAATGAACTTGGTAAGGGAATTGTTCAGAAAAGAAATGGACAGTACGAAGCCAGATATGTAAATCGCTTTGGTGAGAGAAAGTCCATATCAGGTAGAGATCTGAGAGATGTTAAAAGAAGATATCTTGAGGCAGTTTATGAAAATGAAAAAGAAATCAATATCAAAGAAAAGGTAAAGATGGAAGACTGGTACGTCAAGTGGATGACTATTTATAAGGAAGACTTGATCCGCCAGAATACAAAACGGATTTATGATGGGATCTATCATAAATATATAGCTCCGACATTTGGAAAATTGTATCTCACAGATATTGCACAGTATCAGATCAGAGAATTACTGAGAAATATTGCAAAGCAGGGTTACGGTTACGAAACACAGAATAAAGTCAGGATATTGCTGTTAGATATTTTCAACAAGGCATTGTCTAACGATTTCATCAGAAAGAATCCAGCTAAGGGAATCAGCCTTAAGCGAAATGAGGAAAAAGAACCGAAGGTATTAACTACAGAAGAGCAGACTGTTTTCTTTGATTGCAGCAAAGGTACGTTTTATGATAATTTTTTCGTGGTTGCAGTCAATACAGGAATGCGAATTGGTGAGATTGCAGCATTACGCTGGGAGGATATTGACTGGCAGAAAAATGTGATCCATGTGACAAGGACATTGGTCTACCAGAATTATGAGGGTGATGAGAAGAAAGAGTTTCATTTTGAAGACCCGAAAACCAAGACTAGCAAAAGAGATATTCCGATTAACCGGCAATGTAGCCTTGCACTCAAACGGCAGTTACTGCAGAAACGGGTTGTCGAAGTAAAGGCTCCGAAGAGCAAAAAAACAAGAGAAGAATTTCTGGACTTGTTGTTTACAACAACGTTTAATACGCCCTTAAATTCGCAGCTGATCTGTCAGGCGATTAAACGAGTGGTGGATGAAATTAATCTGACAAGGGATTATCTCGATGAGATGGAACCGTTCTCTGCACATTGTCTGAGACATACGTTTGCAACCCGGGCATTTGAAGCAGGTGTCCTGCAGAAGACAGTGCAGAAATATCTGGGACATGCTACTCTGCAGATGACAATGGATTTATATACCGCAGTAATGCCGAAGCATCTTACGGATGAGATGGATAAGGTGGAGGCAATGATGGATAAGGTGGCGGAAGCAGGTGATGAAATCACCGAAGAGAAGTACAATCGAATGGAAAATAACTCCAAAGTAATCCTGTTCCCTGGAGATTCTATGGTGGTATAACAGAGGCTTGTGGAGATAAGATATAAGAAAATGTTGAATAATCAAGGTATTTTAGATATAAACTTTCCAGATATTAGGGTTTTATTACGTATACCAGCTGACACCATATATATGGGAAGATGATAAGTAAACAAAATGCATATATCGCGAGTGGCTGCAGACAGTGACATTTAAAGGAGAATCATTATGATGGATCGAATCGACTTGTTTCATCTGCCTTTTTATAAAAAAGAAGCATTTACCGGTTCAGACCGGGGAATCCGGTTCTGGATCGGCAAAGTGACGGTGGGAGAGGAAGAAGAGGCGCAGGATTATCTGCGTGTAACCGTTTGGCCGGAGCCATATGCATGGAAGCATACGCCGGACGAACAGAAGATCAGTAAAGATTTTGCGTTTTCAGAAGAAGGACTGGATGAAATCTATGAGTGGCTTCTGGGGGATGGAAGAAAACTGATTATGGAGAGCTGATGTGAGAAGTTCCTTTTGTACATCTAAATTGAAAAATGGAAGGCATATAGCCTTCCATTTTTCATCGCAAACACATTTTATACAACAAAAGGATTTTCTCCTGATATTGACTTTATGAGTATATAATAGTATAGTTTTATAGATAAGTAAAATTCATTTTTTTCATGTTTGAAATGAAAAATATTCAAGGAGAAGAGAAAGATATGACTTTATTAGCCTATCAGGTATTTCTGGCAGTGGTGGAACAGGAAAGCTTTCAGAAGGCTGCACAGGTTCTGAATCTGACACCGTCAGCCATCAGCCATGCGGTGGCTTCCATGGAGACGGAATTGGGATCAGCGCTGTTTATCCGAAGTAAGCAGGGCGTGTATCTGACTAATTATGGAAAGGAATTGTTTCCCTATATTAAAAATGTGCAGAACAGTGAGGAGTATTTCCAGCAGGCGGTGGCACAGATTGGTGGTATGGAAAAGGGTGTTGTTAGGATCGGTACCTTCAACAGTGCCTGCGTAGAATGGATGCCAAGTCTGCTCAGAGGTTTTGAAAAGGATTATCCGAATATTCGAATTGATATTTATCAGGGAAGTTATGATGATGTATATCAGTGGCTGAAGGATGGAATCGTAGATCTGGGATTCCTTTCATCCACCAGTGCAGGAGATCTGTCCTGTACACCTATCTATCAGGACAAGATCATCTGCGTGGCACCGCAGGGCTTCAAGACTGAGAATGAAGGATATATTACCATTGAGGAACTGAAAAAACAGCGTTTTGTAACCCAGAGGGAAGGCTGTGACGCAGATGTGAATCATGTGATGAACAAGTATGATCTGCCAGGTGGGGGCGGAAGCTACATTGCAGATGATATGTCCGCAGTATCACTGGTCATGGGTGGTTTTGGCGTCTGCCTTATGCCGGAGCTGGTGATCCGGAATATTCCGTTTCCTGTAGAAGTGATCCCGCTGGAAGTAGAGGAAAAGAGAACCATTGTACTGGCCTATGTGAGGTCTGATGTACTGGCACCGGCAGTACAGAAGATGCAGAGTTATATTTTAGAGAGCTTTCAGAAGAAAGCAGAGGAGGAGCAATAGATTATGAAATACAAGTACATATTTTTTGATCTGGATGGAACTTTGTGGGATTCCAGAGAAGGCATTACCAAAGGAGTGCAGTATGCACTTTCCAAAATGGGGATAGAAGAACCGGATCTGAAAAAACTGGAGCGGTTTATCGGACCGCCTCTGACAGAGTCTTTCCCGGAGTTTTATGGATTTACGTTGGATGAGGCAAGACAGGGAACTATTTATTACAGGGAGTATTTTGACAAGTATGGTATTCATCAGAATAAGTTGTTTCCGGGAGTGAGAGAGATGCTGGATGCGCTTCATGAAGACGGCAGGATCTTGTGTACGGCATCTTCCAAGCCGGAGGTTCATGTACTGACGACGCTGCAAGCATTTGGCATTGATGGATGCTTTGATTATATTTGTGGAGGAAGTCTGGACGAGAGTCGCTGTGTAAAATACAAGGTGATAGAGGAACTGCTTCACAGATTGAATTTGCCAGAAGAAGAGATGGATAAGGTCCTTATGGTTGGAGACCGGAAACACGATGTGGAAGGAGCGGCTGTATTTCACATTCCGTGTCTGGGAAATGCCATGGGATTTGCGCCGGAAGGTGAGCTGGAGGCAGCTGGTGCGATTGGTGTGGTACACAGCATGAAGGAACTGACCGATTATATTCTTGCACATTAACCAGAGTCTGTGTTATGATATGAAGTCGGGATAAATACGGAAAACAGGAGGAATAACCATGAAATGGAATAAATATACGTTGACAACAACGACCGAGGCAGAAGATCTGATCAGCAGCATGATGATGGATGCGGGAATCGAAGGCATCGAGATTGAGGATAAGATTCCACTTTCTGAGAAGGATAAATCCCAGATGTTCGTGGATATTCTTCCGGAAGGACCGGCAGATGATGGAGTTGCGAAGATCAGCTTTTATCTGGAGCCGGATCAGGACAATGTAGAGATGCTGGCAGCTGTCCAGAGAGGACTGGATGAGATCCGCAGCTGGGGTGTGGATGTGGGAGCAGCCACGATTGAGGCTTCTCAGACGGAGGATAAGGATTGGATCAACAACTGGAAGCAGTATTTTCATCAGTTCTATGTGGATGACATTCTGATCAAACCGTCATGGGAGGAACTGAAAGAGGAAGACAAAGATAAACTTCTGATCCAGATCGATCCGGGAACTGCATTTGGCACCGGTATGCATGAGACTACACAGCTCTGCATCCGTCAGATTCGTAAATATCTGAAAGACGGAGACAGGATCCTGGATGTGGGAACCGGAAGTGGAATTCTGTCGATCGCAGCCTTGAAGCTGGGAGCAGGTTATGCACTGGGAACAGATCTTGATCCATGTGCAGTGACAGCAGTGAAAGAGAATATGGAAGTCAATGGTCTGAAGGAAGATCAGTATGATGTGATTCTTGGAAATATCATTGATGATCCGAAGGTGCAGAGTGAGGCAGGAGAAGAGGCATATGATATTGTCACTGCCAATATTCTGGCAGAGGTATTGCTGCCGCTGACACCAGTAGTGATCCATCAGTTGAAAAAAGGCGGTATCTACATTACTTCCGGTATTATAGATGACAAGGAAACGGTCGTTGTGGAAGCCGTGAAAGCAGCAGGACTGGAAGTGCTGGAAGTGACCCACCAGGGTGAGTGGGTATCTGTAACAGCCCGTAAGAATTAAGGAATGGAAGTATGTATCATTTTTTTGTAGAACCTTTTCAGATTCATGAAGAGCAGGAATATATTGAGATCCTGGGCGGAGATGTGAATCATATTGAAAATGTGCTGCGCATGAAGCAGGGAGAGGAACTGACGGTCAGTGATGGATTTGGTTCTGAATACCGGTGCAGTGCGCAGGAGTTTCTGCCAGAGACAGTAAAGGTAAAGATTCTGGAGAAGAGTCGGGTAAGTTCGGAGCTGCGTTCGGAGATTACCTTGTTCCAGTGTCTGCCCAAAGGGGATAAGATGGAACTGATCATTCAGAAGGCCGTTGAGCTTGGAGCATCAAGGATCGTTCCGGTGGCATCGAAACGCTGCGTAGTCAGGCTGGATGAGAAGAAAGCGCAAAGTAAGGTGAAACGCTGGCAGGCCATTGCGGAGAGCGCGGCCAAACAGTCCGGCAGGGCAGTCGTTCCAGAGGTGAAACTGCCGGTCAGCTACAGGGAGGCTATGAAGCTTTCCGAAGAACTGGATGTGAAACTGATTCCCTATGAGTGTGCAGATGAACTGTTGTCCGGCACGGAAGAGACTCCTATGGAGCGGACAAGAAATAGATTGAAGACCATTCTGCCGGGACAGTCCATAGGTATTATGATCGGACCGGAGGGGGGTCTTGAAAAAGCAGAAGTAGAGCAGAGTATGGAGGCGGGATTTGCACCGGTGACCCTGGGGAAACGCATTTTGCGTACAGAGACAGCGGGTCTTTGTATCCTTTCGGTGCTCATGTTCCAGCTGGAGGAGTAATGTAAGATGGAAGCATATCTTGATAACTCGGCGACTACCAGATGTCTTGAAGAAGTGACGGACAAGATGGTGCATATTATGAGGGAAGATTATGGAAATCCTTCTTCTATGCATATGCGTGGAGTAGAAGCAGAAAAATATATCAAAGAGGCAAAAGCATTTTTTGCTTCAAATCTGAAGGTGAATGAGAAAGAAATCTACTTCACCTCTGGAGGAACAGAATCTAATAACCTGGCATTGATCGGATGTGCCATGGCGAACCGCAGAGCAGGTAATCATTTGATCACTACATCGGTGGAGCATGCATCTGTATTAAACACCATGAAATATCTGGAAGAGCAGGGGTTCCGTGTGACATATCTTCCGGTGGATGAAGATGGCAGGGTATCGCTGGATGCCTTGAAGGAAGCTATCTGCGAAGAGACGATTCTGGTATCCTGCATGTATGTGAACAATGAAGTGGGAGCTGTGCAGCCCATTGAAGAGATTGGAAAGATCATCAGGGAAAAGAATCCTGCGATCCTGTTTCATGTGGATGCAATCCAGGCTTATGGAAAATATCATATTTATCCGAATCGACAGGGAATTGATCTGTTGTCAGTCAGCGGTCATAAGATCCATGGACCGAAAGGTGTGGGACTTTTATATGTAAATAAGCGGGTGAAGATCCGTCCCATTCTGTTTGGCGGCGGTCAGCAGAACGGTATGCGTTCCGGTACGGAAAATGTGCCGGGAGATGCAGGAATGGCAGTGGCTGCCAAGTGCTGTTACGAAAACCTGGATGAGAAGATCGACCGCCTGTACGCATTGAAAGACCATTTTGTGGAAGGTGTGAAGAAGCTGCCGGATACGAGAGTCAACGGACGCACCGGAAGAGACAGTGCGCCGCAGATCGTCAGTGTCAGTTTTGCAGGAGTGCGCAGCGAGGTGCTACTGCATGCGCTGGAAGATAAGGGAATCTATGTGTCTGCAGGCTCTGCCTGCTCATCTAATAAACCTGCAGTAAGCCACACTTTATCCAGTATGCATCTTCCAAAAGAACTGCTGGGAAGTACGCTGCGGTTCAGTTTTTGTTTTGATACAACAGAGGAAGAAATCGATTACTGCCTGCAGGAACTTTCAGAGCTTCTGCCGGTTCTTCGCCGGTTTGTACGCCGGTGATCCAACAAGAGAAAGGAAAAATAAATGTTTCAGGCTTTTTTAATTAAATACGGTGAGATCGGCGTAAAAGGCAAGAACCGTTACGTATTTGAAAATGCACTGGTGGACCGCATGAAAGAAGTACTTGCGGAGACTGACGGTACATTTCATATTATCAGAGAACAGGGTCGTATCTATGTGGAGGCAGAAGGAAGCTTTGACTATGATGAGACCATTGAAGCGTTGAAGAGAGTCTTCGGTATTGTGGGAATCTGTCCGGTGGTTCTGATAGAAGATCACGGGTTTGAGGCACTTTCTGAAACTGTGCTGGATTATATGCAGAAAATGTATGGTGATAAAACCATGACATTCAAAGTTATGACACGTCGTGTCAATAAGCGTTTTCCGATGGAATCCATGGAAGTGAACGCAGAGCTTGGTGGACGGATCCTGGATCAGTTTCCGAACATGAAAGTGGATGTACATCACCCGGATGTGATCCTGCATGTGGAGCTTCGCCATAATATTGGTATTTATTCAGAGGTGATTCCAGGACCTGGAGGAATGCCGCTGGGAACCAATGGTCGTTCCATGCTGCTGCTGTCTGGTGGAATCGACAGCCCGGTAGCAGGCTATATGGTTGCAAAGCGTGGTGTATATATTGATGCGGTATATTTTCATGCACCGCCATATACCAGTGAGCGTGCAAAACAGAAGGTGGTAGATCTTGCACGTCTGGTCTCCAGATACACAGGAACGATTCGCCTGCATGTGATCAACTTTACTGATATCCAGATGTACATTTATGAAAAGTGTCCTCATGATGAGCTGACGATCATTATGCGCCGTTATATGATGCGGATCGCACAGAAGCTGGCAATTGATACCGGCTGTCTGGCACTGATCACCGGTGAGAGTATCGGTCAGGTGGCAAGTCAGACTGTGCAGAGTCTTGCGGCAACCAACGATGTATGTACCCTTCCGGTATTCCGTCCGCTGATTGCATTTGACAAGGAAGATATTGTAACGATTTCAAAGAAGATCAATACATATGAGACTTCTATTCTTCCATATGAAGACTGTTGTACCACTTTTGTGGCAAAACATCCAGTAACCAAGCCGAGAGTGGATCTGATCCGTAAGTCTGAGATTCTTCTGCAGGAAGAAATCGATCAGATGATGGAACGGGCATTTGCAACCGAGGAAATTATTGAGATCAAATAAAAAAGAAGCGCGGGATGTGGATTCACATCTCGCGCTGATGCCATCAGACCTATGTAATTAGTCTACAATATACGGCTGCAGGACACTAAGGATCTCATCTACATTGCCCTCGGAGTGAATATTCAGCTCAATCGGCTTGGAAAGATCCAGACTGAAGATACCCATGATAGATTTCGCATCAATGACATAGCGACCAGATACCAGATCGAAATCATTATCAAATTTGGTGATGTCATTTACAAAAGCTTTTACTTTATCAATTGAATTTAAAGAAATATGAACGGTCTTCATGATACATTTCTCCTCCTTGTTTATTATCATATACTACCATATTAAATACTTGGAACAAGAAAGTCAATGAGAAGTTGTGAAAAAATGAAGAGCCATGCAGGAGGAATACTATGAAAAAAGCGGCACTGCACAATCTTGGCTGCAAGGTAAATGCATATGAAACAGAAGCGATGCAGGAAATTCTGGAAAAGCATGGCTATGAGATCGTGCCATTTGGTGAAAAGGCGGATGTCTATCTGATCAATACCTGTAGCGTGACTAATATTGCAGATCGGAAATCCAGACAGATGCTTCATCGTGCCAGAAAGATGAATCCGGATGCGGTAGTGATCGCGGCTGGTTGTTATGTGCAGGCGGCAGGGCAGGAACTGCTGCAGGACAGCTCGGTGGATATTCTGATCGGAAATAATGAAAAAGCCAATCTGCCAGAGATCTTAAAGGCATGGGAGGAAGAACATGATGCTTCCCATATCCATGATCTGACAAGAGAACACACATATGAGGAACTGAGCCTGTCCCACACAGCAGAGCATACCCGTGCATATATGAAGATCCAGGATGGATGCAATCAGTTCTGTACCTATTGTATTATTCCGTATACAAGAGGACGGGTAAGAAGCCGGAAGATCGAAGATATTGAAGCAGAGGCAAAACGTCTGGCAGTGGGTGGTTATAAAGAAATCGTCCTGACTGGTATTCATCTGGACTCTTACGGGGTAGATCTGGAAAATGAAAATCTGCTGGATGTGATCCGACGGATCGCGGCGATAGATGGAATCGAACGGATTCGTCTGGGCTCGCTGGAACCGCGGATCATGACTGAAGAATTTGTGGAAGGGCTGGCATCTGTGAAAGAACTCTGTCCGCATTTTCATCTGTCCATGCAGAGTGGATGTGACGAGACTTTGAAGCGTATGAACCGAAAATATGATACGGAAGAGTTTCTCGCCTGCTGCGACAGACTGCGGGCTCATTTTGACGAACCGGCATTAACCACCGATGTGATCGTTGGATTCCCGGGAGAGACGGAAGAGGAATTTGAGACTACTGTGGAGTTTATTAAGAAGATCCGGTTTTATGAAACTCATGTGTTCAAATATTCCCGGAGAAAAGGTACCAGAGCAGACCGCATGCCGGACCAGATTCCAGAGCAGATCAAGACAAAACGCAGTGAAAAACTTCTTGAATTACATCGGGAAAACAGTAAAAATTACAGAAACCGTCTGATCGGAACAAACGTGGAAGTGTTGATGGAAGAGGCACAGGTGATTGACGGCATATGCTGGCAGGTGGGACATACCAGGGAATATGTGAAGGTTGCAGTGCCTCAGGACGAATCTTTAACGAATCAGACAGTGCAGGTTTTCGTAGATGGATTCCGTGACCAGGAGATGATGCAGGGAAAGTTGCGGTTGAATTTATAAGAGGATTATAGTAAGATATTGTTAGACTACACGTTAAGGATGTGTGATGATGAAAAAACTGGATAATACACAATATTTCAAGATACAGTCCGATCAGGAGATCAGGGTGTCAGAAGTTCTTCAGTTAGTATATCAGGCTATGACAGAGAAGGGCTATGATCCGGTCAATCAGATCGTAGGGTATATTATGTCGGGAGATCCGACCTACATCACCAGCCACAAAGGCGCAAGAAGCCTCATTATGAAGGTAGAGCGGGATGAGCTTGTAGAAGAGCTTTTGCGGGTATATGTGGAGAAAACAGTAAAGGAATAAGAGCGGATGAGAATAATGGGTCTTGATTACGGCTCCAAAACAGTTGGAGTCGCTGTCAGTGATGCGCTTCTTCTTACCGCACAGAACATCGAGACAATCTGCCGGGAGCAGGAGAACAAGCTGCGCCGTACGCTGGCCAGGATCCAGGAATTGTGTCTGGAATACGAGGTAGAAGAGATTGTACTCGGCTTTCCAAAGAATATGAATAATACCACAGGGGACAGGGCTGAGAAATCGCTGGAATTCGCAGAGATGCTGAAGAAGCGGACAGGTCTGCCTGTTGTCATGTGGGATGAACGTCTGACAACAGTAGCTGCAGAGCAGGTGCTGATGGAAAGCGGTGTGCGAAGAGAGCATCGGAAAGAGTATGTGGATCAGATCGCTGCATCCATGATTTTGCAGGGATATCTGGATTATCGAAAAAACAGGAGTGAATAAATGGAAAAACTGACCTTTCAGGGGGAAGACGGAACAACCGAAGAATTTTATGTATTAGAACAGACCCGCGTAGGCGGAGTGAACTATCTGCTGGTAGCAGATTCTGAGGATGAGGATGGAGAATGCCTGATCCTTCGTGATGTTGCCGGTGACGAAGAACGTGAGAGTCTCTATGAGATCGTAGAGGATGAACAGGAACAGGAAGGACTATTAGCTGTGTTTGAACAGCTTTTGGACGATGTGGACATCGAACGATAAATACTATAAATAAAACAGGAGGTTAAATTTTTTGAAAAATGTGAACAACTCAAAATTGCGTATCATTCCGCTGGGCGGCCTGGAACAGATCGGAATGAATATAACTGCCTTCGAATTTGAAGACAGTATAGTTGTTGTGGACTGCGGTCTGGCATTCCCGGAGGACGATATGCTGGGAATCGACCTGGTGATACCTGACGTGACTTATCTGAAGCAGAATATTGATAAAGTGAAAGGTTTTGTGATCACTCATGGGCATGAGGATCATATTGGTGCACTTCCTTATATTCTGAAGGATATTAACGTGCCGGTCTATTCCACGAAGCTGACGATTGCGCTGATCGAAGGTAAGTTAAAGGAGCACAATATGCTTCGCACCACCAGAAGAAAAGTGGTACGTCATGGACAGTCCATCAATCTGGGGCAGTTCCGTGTGGAATTTATCAAGACTAATCACAGCATTGCAGATGCATCTGCACTTGCTATCTATTCACCGGCAGGTATTGTAGTACACACCGGTGACTTTAAGGTAGATTATACACCGGTATTCGGTGACAGCATCGATCTGCAGAGATTTGGTGAGATTGGTAAAAAAGGTGTTCTTGCGCTCATGTGTGACAGTACCAACGCAGAGCGTCCAGGCGTTACCATGTCTGAAAAGACTGTAGGGCGTACCATGGATGCACTGTTTGCAGAACATGTGAACTCCAGAATTATCGTTGCGACCTTTGCGTCCAATGTTGACCGTGTGCAGCAGATCATCAATGCTGCTTATAAGAATAATAAAAAAGTTGTTGTGGAAGGCCGGAGCATGGTCAATGTGATCACCACAGCAGCGGAACTGGGATATATCCAGATTCCGGATAATACATTGATTGATATTGAGCAGCTTGGCAATTATCCGCCGGAGTCCACGGTACTGATCACTACCGGAAGTCAGGGAGAGTCAATGGCAGCCCTGTCTCGTATGGCACAGAATCTGCACCGGAAAGTGCATATTATGCCGGGAGATACGGTTATCTTCAGTTCCAATCCGATTCCGGGAAATGAAAAGGCAGTTTCCCGCGTAATCAATGAACTGTCAGCAAAAGGTGCCAATGTTATTTTCCAGGATGCGCATGTATCCGGACATGCCTGCCAGGAGGAGATCAAGCTGATCTATTCACTGGTACATCCGAAATATGCAATTCCGGTTCATGGTGAATACCGTCATCTGAAAGCCCAGGCAGGTATTGCCAGTCAGATGGGTATCGATAAGGAAAATATTTTCGTCCTCCATTCCGGAGATGTGATTGAGATGGACGATAATTCTGCAAAAGTAGTAGATAAAGTACACACAGGCGCAATCTTTGTAGATGGACTTGGTGTGGGAGATGTAGGAAATATCGTTATGCGCGACCGTCAGCATCTGGCTGAGGACGGTATTATGATCATTGTACTGACCCTGGAAAAACACAGCAATCAGCTGCTCAGTGGACCGGATATTGTGTCCCGCGGATTTGTCTATGTAAGAGAATCTGAGGATCTGATGGAGCAGGCAAGAGCTGTTGTCTACGATGCTGTGGAGAAATGTCTGGATCGTGGAATCACAGACTGGGGTAAGATGAAGAATATTATGAAGGATTCTCTGGGAGATTATATCCGTAAGAAGACCAAGAGAAATCCGATGATTCTTCCGATTATTATGGAGGTGTAAACTCTGACCGGAAAGCAGAACAGCCGCCGCAGCGGCAAAGGACAGAAGAAAAAAAGTAAAAAGAGCAGTACGGAAAGTCTGATGATGTCAGTGGGCATAGGTCTTTTACGTCTGGCGATCGTCTTGCTGGTGATCGCTGCAATCTGGCGCGTCGGACAGACAGCATATGATTTTGCTTATCATGTCGTTTCAGATGCAGCGGTGGATCCGGAACCGGGACGGGATGTGAAAGTTTCCGTGACTTCGGATATGGGCAACAAGGAGATCGCAAAGCTGTTGGAGAGCCGTGGTCTGATCACGGACAGCAGAACGTTCCAGATTCAGTTGAAGCTGACAGATTACGATGATAAACTTAAGTCGGGAACCTATGAACTGAATACATCCATGACACCCAGACGGATCATGAAGATCCTTGCCGGAGAAGAGAAGACCGAGGAGGATGAAAAATCATGATCCTTGAGGAGAACAGAACTGCTTCTTACATCCGGTCATTGTATACAGGGAATACAGAACTTCTGGATACCATTGAGCAGGAAGCACTGCGGGACTATGTACCGATCATTCGGGTGGAGACCCAGAGCCTTTTGAAACTTCTGTTAAAGCAGAAGAAACCCCGGCGGATTCTGGAACTGGGAACGGCTGTTGGATTTTCAGCATTGCTCATGTGCGAATATGCACCATCTGACTGCCATGTGACGACCATTGAGAATTATGAAAAGCGCATTCCTGTTGCAAAGCATAATTTTGAAAGAGCTGGTAAATGTGATCAGATCACATTGCTGGAGGGAGATGCCATGGAGATCATCAAGACTCTTGATGGTCCTTATGATTTTATCTTTGTGGATGCAGCAAAGGCGCAGTATATCCACTACTTTCCGGAACTGATGCGTCTGCTGGAGCAGGATGGATATCTGGTGTCTGACAATGTGCTGCAGGATGGTGATCTGATCCAGTCCCGTTTTGCAGTGGAGAGAAGAAACCGGACAATCCATGCCCGGATGAGAGAATACCTGTACGAACTGACGCACAATCAGGAACTGACAACTTCCATTCTTCCGGTTGGAGATGGAGTGGCAGTTTCTGTGAAAGATAGAAAAGAGGAACAATTATGAGACATCCGGAATTATTGATTCCGGCCAGCAGCCTGGAAGTGCTGAAGGTTGCGGTCACATTTGGAGCTGATGCAGTCTATGTCGGCGGAGAAGCATTTGGTCTTCGTGCCAAAGCAAAGAATTTCTCCATGGAGGACATGGCGGAGGGAATTCAGTTTGCCCATGAGCATGGAGTAAAGGTTTATGTGACAGCTAATATTCTGGCACATAACCGGGATCTTGATGCAGCAAGAGAATATTTCAAAGAATTAAAAGCAATCGGACCGGATGCACTGATCATTTCAGATCCGGGGATGTTCATGATTGCAAGGGAAGTATGCCCGGAGATCGACATTCATATTTCAACCCAGGCAAATAATGTAAATTATATGACATTTCTGTTCTGGCAGGAACAGGGTGCGGCCCGTGTAGTGACGGGAAGAGAACTGTCACTGGAAGAGATCCGTCAGATCAGAGATCATATTCCGGACAGCCTGGAGATTGAGACATTTGTCCACGGCGCCATGTGCATCTCTTATTCTGGAAGATGTCTGCTCAGTAATTTCTTCACCGGAAGAGATGCCAATCAGGGAGCTTGTACCCATCCCTGCCGTTGGAAATATTCCGTTGTAGAGGAGACCAGACCGGGAGAATATATGCCGGTTTATGAAAATGAGAGAGGAACTTACATCTTTAATTCCAAAGATCTGTGCATGATCGATCATCTGCCGGATCTGGTGGAAGCAGGTGTGGATAGCCTGAAGATCGAGGGTCGTATGAAGACTGCACTTTATGTGGCAACGGTGGCAAGAACTTACCGCAAGGCACTGGATGATTTGGCTCAGGGAAGAGAGGTTTATGAAAAAAATCTTCCATGGTATGAGCAGCAGATCACAGGCTGCACTTATCGAAGGTTTACCACCGGATTTTTCTATGGAAAGCCAGATGATACTGCGCAGATCTATGACAGCAATACCTATGAAAAGGATTATGTTTATCTGGGAATTACCGGAAAAGCAGATGAAAATGGTGTCTTTGATCTGGAGCAGAAAAATAAATTTTCTGTGGGCGAGATCATTGAGATCATGAAGCCGGATGGCCGCAACATTGAGACTGTGGTAGAAGGCATCTGGGATCTGGAAGGAAATGAGCAGGAGAGTGCTCCACATGCCAGACAGGCATTGAAAGTGAAGCTGCGGGATATTCCTGATGAAATGGATCTGCTCAGAAGAAGCGAATAAAGACAAATTAAGAAAAAGTGGAAAGGCACTTTCGTGTGGATTTTTACATAAGATGTATTAAATCCGCACTGAGGTGTCTTTTTTTGAAAACTTTTCCGAAACCACTTACGGAGGAAGAAGAGAAGCAGTATCTTAAACGGCTTCAGAATGGAGATAAAAAGGCACGACAGGTGCTCATCGAGTACAATCTGCGTCTGGTGGCACACATTGCAAAAAAGTATCAGATGATGGAAGCAGATATGGAGGAACTGGTCTCCATCGGAGCTGTTGGGCTTATTAAGGCAGTAGATACCTTTGATCAGGAAAAAGCCAGTAAGCTGGCAACCTATGCAGCCCGTTGTGTGGAAAATGAGATCCTTATGTATCTCCGGGTCCGAAAGAAAATATCCAGAGAATCCTCCTATTATGAGCCCATCGGTACAGATAAGGAAGGAAATGAGATCCGACTGCTGGATATTATGGAGAGCCAGGATCCGGAAGCGTTGGATGTGATCGAACTGAAAGATGATACCAGGAAGATCTATACCTTATTGGATCGTGTGCTCACTCCCCGGGAAAGACAGGTGCTGATCATGCGTTATGGTCTCTACCAAGGAAAGGAATATACCCAGCGGGAGATTGCAGAAGAATTGGGAATCTCCAGATCTTATATCAGCAGAATTGAGAAAAATGCTCTGCAGCGCCTGCGGGAGCATTTTCAGGATTGAGCTCTGAAAAAAATTATGTTATACTGAAGTCGTCTAAAATCTGAATGCATATCGCAGCCAGTTCCAAATACAAGATCCAGAAAGGAAAATATGTTCAGTACCATATTATCAGCAGCAGTGCTGGGAATCGAGGCATATCCAGTGCAGGTGGAAGCAGATATCTGTGATGGACTGCCTCAGTTTTGCATGGTGGGTGACTTGTCACCAGAAGTGAGAGAAGCAGCAGACCGGGTCCGAACAGCTCTTCGGAATACAGGCATCAGCTTTCCGCCGCGTAGAGTGACAGTTAACCTGTCGCCTGCCAATCTAAGAAAAGAAGGGACCAGGTTTGATCTTCCTGTGGCAGCTGCATTGCTGACTGCACTGGGAGTTCTGCCGCAGGAGTGTTCTGAGGATAGCATGATCGTAGGCGAAGTAGGGCTGAACGGAGCGGTCCGTCCGGTTCCGGGGATTCTGCAGACGGTTTTGCTGGCATCAGAGCGAGGTGTAAGAAGGTGTCTGATTCCTGCGGACAACATAGGAGAAGGACAGGCCGTGGCTGGAATGGAGGTCTGGGGCATTCATTCGGTGGAAGAACTGATTGATTGTCTGCTGAAAAATAAAGCGCCTGCAGTCAATTTATCAAAATCCCGGATACCAATCACACAAAACAAGCAATTTCCGGAAGATTTCCGGGAGATAAATGGTCAAGAAGCGGTGCGGCGGGCAGCAGAGATCGCTGCTGCAGGGATGCACAATTTTCTGATGGTGGGGAGTCCGGGGGCAGGCAAGACCATGATCGCAAGGCGGATACCTACGATTTTGCCCAGTCTTTCGCTGGAGGAAAGTCTGGAGGTGTCCAGAGTGTACAGTGCCTGTGGTCTGATGACCGGAGAACAGGGGCTGGTGGGAGTCAGACCCTTTCGTGCCCCTCATCATACAGTCTCGGTATCTGCTTTGGCAGGAGGCGGACGGCATATTCTGCCGGGAGAACTAAGCCTTGCGACCAGAGGTGTGTTGTTTTTAGATGAACTGCCAGAATTTCATCGAAATGTTCTGGAGACACTTCGGCAGCCTATGGAAGATGGTGTTATCACCATCAGCCGGGCAGATGGGAAATATACTTTTCCGGCGCATTTTCAATTGGTGGCTGCAATGAATCCTTGTAAATGTGGCTTTTATCCGGATCGCACCCGCTGCAATTGCCTGCCAGGAGATATCAGCCGCTATCTGAAGCGGATCTCTGGCCCGCTTCTGGATCGAATCGATATCTGCACAGAAATCTCACCGGTAGAATATGGAGAACTGACTGGAAAAAGAGAAAATGAAAGTTCAGAGGCGATTCGAAGTCGGGTGCTGGCGGCACACAGACGTCAGCAGGAACGATACCAGAAGGTGGGGATTCAGTTTAATTCTCAGTTGACGACCCGTGTAATCCAGAATCTATGTCCTCTGGGAACGGAAGAAACTGGCATTATGGAGCAGGCATTTGAATCTTTGAGACTCAGTGCCAGAGGGTATTACAGGATCATCCGGGTGGCCAGAACGATTGCGGATCTGGAAGGAAGCAAAGAGATCCGAACACCTCATCTTCTTGAGGCTGTCGGGTATCGAACCATGGATCATAATATCTGGGAGGAACCTTTTGGATGAGAGACATATATAATGGAAGAAACAGCATACAATGGATTCAACAAGAAGACATAGAGTACCCTGAAAAGTTAAGACCCTATAAAGGAATGCCGAAGACACTGTATGTACTTGGAGGGCTTCCGGATCCCTCACGTCCGTCGGTAGCGGTGGTGGGAGCCAGAAGATCTACATCCTACGGGGATAATATTGCCAGACAGTTTTCGGCAGAACTGGCCGCCAATGGAATACAGATCATCAGCGGTCTTGCGTGGGGAATTGATACAGCAGCCCACACCGGAGCACTGGAAGGTGGAGGTGAGACCTATGCAGTGATGGGATGTGGTGTGGATGTGTGTTATCCGGCAGGAAATCGTAAGTTGTATGATTGGATCCTTCAGGAAAAGCGAGGTGGAATCATTTCAGAACAGGAACCCGGGCGTCCCCCTCTGGCAGGATTTTTTCCGGCAAGGAATCGTATCATCAGCGGCCTTGCAGATCTGGTTCTGGTGGTGGAAGCCAGAGAAAAAAGCGGATCTTTGATTACAGCCGACCAGGCGTTGGAACAGGGAAAGGATGTCTATGTGGTTCCCGGACGGATCACGGATGAACTGAGCCGGGGATGTTTAAACCTTTTAAAGCAGGGAGCGGGATTGGCAGACAGTCCGGAGACATTGCTGGAAGCACTGCACGTGACAAAAAATGGAAGGTGTAAAAATAGCAAGAACGGGAAAGTTTTACTTGCAAAGGATGAAAATATCGTGTATAGTTGGATACGTTTACAACCGGTATCATTGGATGAACTGGTGAAAAAGACAGGATTTCCCGCAACAAAGGTACTTCAGACACTGGTGCTTTTGCAGCTTGGAGGACATATCAGGGAGATCCGCAAGAATGAATATGTAAGGATGGATTCGAGGATCATCGATGGCGAAGTATTTAGTAATCGTGGAGTCACCGGCAAAGGTGAAGACAATTAAAAAGTTTCTGGGAGCCAATTATGAAGTCATGGCGTCCAACGGACATGTGAGGGATTTCCCTAAAAGTCAGTTTGGAATCGATGTAGATCATGATTATGAACCCAAGTATATAACCATTCGTGGAAAAGGAGAGATCCTGGCAAAGCTTCGCAAGGAAGCCAAGAAGGCAGATAAAGTATATCTGGCAACTGACCCTGACCGCGAGGGAGAAGCTATTTCCTGGCATCTTTCAAAAGCACTGGGACTGGAAGATAAAAAAATGTACAGGATCACCTTCAATGAGATCACAAAGACAGCTGTGAAGGAATCTTTAAAGCATGCCCGTCAGATTGATATGGATCTGGTGGATGCGCAGCAGGCGCGCCGGATGGTGGATCGTATGGTGGGTTACCGGATCAGTCCGCTTCTGTGGGCAAAGGTTAAGAGAGGCTTAAGTGCAGGCCGTGTACAGTCGGCAGCGCTCCGGATCATTGCAGACCGGGAAGAAGAGATCAATGCATTTGTACCGGAAGAGTATTGGAGCCTGGACGCACAGTTTAAGGTGACTGGTGAGAAGAAGCCGGTGACGGCAAAATTTTATGGAACTACCAAAGAAAAGATGGAGATTCACTCCAGAGAAGAGATGGATCAGGTGCTGGCTGCTCTGAAGGATGCAGCATTTTCTGTGACAGATGTGAAAAAAGGAGAACGTACTAAGAAAGCACCGCTTCCGTTTACTACCAGTACTCTGCAGCAGGAAGCTTCTAAGGTGCTGAATTTTTCTACATCAAAGACCATGCGGCTGGCTCAGCAGCTTTACGAAGGAATTGATATTGAGGGACAGGGAACGGTTGGTGTGATCACGTATCTGCGTACGGATTCCACCCGTGTATCTGATGAAGCTGCTGCACAGGCAGTTTCCTATATTGGTGAGATTTATGGCGAGAATTATCTGCGTCATGGTGAGACTAAGAAGGCGCCGGACCGTAAGATCCAGGATGCACATGAGGCGATCCGCCCTACAGACATCCGCAGACTGCCGGTGAAAGTGAAAGAATCTCTGTCCAGAGATCAGTTTCGTCTCTACCAGCTGATCTGGAAGCGGTTTGCTGCAAGCTGTATGGCGGATGCAAAGTACCATACTACCAGTGTGAAGATTGATGGAGCAGGTTATCGTTTTACTGTATCTGCGTCTGTTGTTGCATTTGATGGATTTATGTCTGTTTATGTGCAGGATGAAGAGAAGAGTGATAACCCGTCTCTTCTGAAAGAACTGGGACCAGATTCAGAGCTTCAGCTTCTGGAATTTGAGGACAAACAGCATTTCACACAGCCGCCTGCCCATTATACAGAGGCTGCATTGGTTAAGACGCTGGAAGAACTTGGCATTGGACGCCCCAGTACTTATGCACCGACCATCAGTACGATCATTGCCCGTCGTTATGTGGCAAAAGAAGGAAGAAATCTGTATCTGACTGAGCTTGGGGAAGTGGTAAATCATATTATGAAGCAGGCATTCCCAAGTATTGTGGAGTCTGATTTCACAGCCAATGTGGAGTCCTTGCTTGATAAAGTGGAAGAGGGTGTAGTCAACTGGAAGACAGTTGTCAGCAATTTCTATCCAGATTTGGAAGAAGCAGTGGAAAAGGCAGAAGAAGATCTTCAGAAAGTGAAGATCGAAGATGAGGTGTCTGATGAGGTCTGCGAACTTTGCGGACGCAACATGGTAGTGAAATATGGTCCTCATGGTAAATTCCTTGCCTGCCCGGGATTCCCGGAATGCCGCAACACCAAGCCTTATCTGGAGAAGATCGGTGTGAAATGTCCGAAATGCGGAAAAGAGATCGTTCTTCGCAGATCTTCCAAAGGACGGAAATTCTATAGCTGTGAAGGCTATCCAGACTGCGATTTTGTGTCATGGAAACGGCCGGAGGCACCGAAGGAACAGACGGAAACAGCAGGTGAAGCTGAAAAAAAATAAAAATGTCAGAAATTTCAGAATTTTATTGAAATTTCAGAAAATATGTGCTAGTATCGAAAGTGCGGTTGCGGGAGTGACTGCACTTTTTACGTTATGGGAGAGAGAAGAAAGATGAGCGTACAATTATTAGACAAAACAAGAAAAATTAATAAACTTCTGCATAATAATAATTCCAGCAAAGTAGTATTTAATGATATCTGCAGTGTGCTGTCAGATATTCTGGAATCCAATGTGCTTGTGATCAGCAAAAAAGGAAAAGTTCTGGGTATCAGCCAGTATCATGGTGTGGATGAGATCCATGAACTGATCGTTGACCGTGTGGGTGGACTGATCGATCCGCTGCTCAATGAGCGTCTGCTGGGTATCCTTTCCACCAAGGAAAATGTAAATCTTCAGACTCTTGGATTTGAATTTGAAAATATCAGAAAATATCAGGCACTGGTAGCACCTATTGATATTGCCGGTGAGAGACTGGGAACTTTGTTCCTCTATAAATATGAAAAAGATTATGAAATTGATGATATTATCTTAAGTGAGTATGGAACCACTGTAGTAGGGCTTGAGATGATGAGATCCGTTCATGAGGAAAATGCAGAAGAGATCCGTAAACGTCAGATCGTACAGTCGGCGATCGGTACTCTGTCTGTGACTGAGCTGGAAGCAATTCTTCTGATCTTTGGTGAGATGAAGGGAACGGAGTGTACACTGGTGGCAAGCCGTATTGCAGACAAGGCAGGCATCACCAGATCGGTGATCGTCAATGCTCTGAGAAAATTTGAGAGTGCCGGTGTGATCGAGTCCCGTTCTTCTGGAATGAAGGGAACCAACATTAAGGTGATCAACGATGCGGTATTTGATGAACTCCGTCAGATTGAGGAGAAAAAAGGGATTGCCAGAAAATATTAAAATTTTAGAAAGTTTCATTTCCCCATTGACATTTTCGGATAAGCATACTAATATAATGACTAAAGGTTAGCACTCGATAAAAGTGAGTGCTAATAAATTGAAAGAACATCGATCAGGAGGAATTATCATGAAGTTAGTACCTTTAGGCGACAGAGTCGTATTAAAACAGAGTGCAAAAGAAGAAACTACCAAATCCGGAATCATTCTTGCAGCAAAAGCACAGGAGAGACCGGAAAATGCTGAGGTTATCGCAGTTGGACCTGGTGGAATGGTAGACGGTAAAGAAGTTACCATGCAGGTAAAGGTAGGCGATCAGGTAATCTATTCCAAGTATGCAGGTAATGAAGTAAAACTTGATGACGAAGAATACATCATCGTAAAACAGAGCGACATTCTCGCAATTGTTGAATAAAATATTTGATTACAGATTGATTTCAGGAGGGAAATTATCATGGCTAAAGATTTGAAATATGGCGTAGACGCCAGAAAAGCACTGGAAGCCGGTGTGAATAAACTTGCAGATACCGTTCGCGTGACGATCGGACCGAAAGGAAGAAACGTAGTTCTTGACAAACAGTTCGGCGCTCCGCTGATCACTAACGATGGTGTTACGATCGCAAAAGAGATCGAGCTGGAAGATCCGTTTGAGAACATGGGTGCACAGCTTGTAAAAGAAGTAGCAACCAAGACCAACGATGTAGCTGGTGATGGTACCACAACCGCTACCGTACTTGCACAGGCTATGATCCACGAAGGAATGAAGAACCTGGAAGCAGGAGCTAATCCGATCGTTCTGAGAAAAGGAATGAAGAAAGCAACTGACAAAGCTGTTGAAGCAATCGCAGCAATGAGCAGCAAAGTATCCGGCAAACATCAGATGGCAAGAGTTGCAGCAATCTCCGCTGGTAATGACGAAGTAGGCGACATGGTTGCAGATGCTATGGAGAAGGTTGCAAATGACGGTGTTATCACGATTGAAGAGTCCAAGACCATGCAGACCGAGCTGGATGTTGTAGAAGGTATGCAGTTCGACCGTGGATACATTTCCGCATACATGGCAACCGATACAGAGAAGATGGAAGCAGTTCTGGATGATCCGTACATCCTGATCACTGATAAGAAGATTTCCAATATTCAGGAGATCCTTCCGGTACTGGAGCAGCTGGTACAGTCCGGTAAGAAACTGCTGATTATCGCAGAGGATATCGAGGGCGAGGCTCTGACCACTCTGGTACTGAACAAACTGCGTGGAACCTTCACCGCTGTTGGAGTAAAAGCTCCGGGATATGGTGACAGAAGAAAAGCAATGCTGCAGGATATCGCGATCCTGACAGGTGGTACTGTAGTTTCCGAAGAGGTTGGTCTGGAACTGAAAGATACTACCATTGAGATGCTTGGCCGTGCAAAATCTGTAAAAGTACAGAAGGAGAGCACTGTGATCGTTGATGGTATGGGTGACAAGGCTGCAATCGCAGACCGTATCAAGACCATCAAAGCTGAGATCGAGAACACCAAGTCTGAGTTTGACAAAGAGAAACTGCAGGAGCGTTACGCAAAACTGTCCGGTGGTGTTGCAGTGATCCGTGTAGGTGCTGCTACTGAGACTGAGATGAAAGAAGCAAAACTCCGTATGGAAGATGCTCTGGCAGCTACAAGAGCAGCTGTTGAAGAGGGTATCATCTGTGGTGGTGGATCTGCTTACATCCACGCATCCAAAGAGGTTGCCAAACTGGTAGACACTCTGGAAGGTGATGAGAAGACCGGTGGTAAAGTGATCCTGAAAGCTCTGGAAGCTCCGCTGTTCCACATTGCAGCAAATGCAGGTCTGGAAGGCGCAGTGATCATCAACAAAGTACGTGAGTCTGAGGTTGGTGTAGGATTTGATGCTTACAATGAGAAGTATGTAAACATGGTAGATGCAGGTATCCTGGATCCGGCTAAAGTTACCAGAACCGCTCTGCAGAACGCTACCAGCGTTGCATCCACATTCCTGACTACAGAGGCTTGTGTGGCTAATATTAAAGAAGAGACTCCGGCAGCTCCGGCTGGCGGCGGAATGGGTATGATGTAAGGAGTACATCAGCACCTTTGTAAATAGAAAAAGGACATTGTCAAAAGACAATGTCCTTTTTTTGAAAATGGCATTGACAGAGTGGCATGCTTCTGATAGACTAGATTCAATATCAATTTAGACATTATTTTTTCTACTAAATGATTGTTCATATATAAGAGAAAATAATAAATGAAAAACAACAGATCAGAGGAAAGAGAGGAAAAGAAATGGGCAAAATTATCGGTGAAAGCATTACGTTTGATGATGTACTGCTGGTTCCCTCCTATTCAGAGGTGATCCCGAACCAGGTCAAGCTGGAGACATGGCTGACAAAGACTGTCAAGCTGAACATTCCTATGATGAGTGCAGGAATGGACACGGTTACCGAACACAGAATGGCAATCGCTATGGCAAGACAGGGTGGTATCGGTATTATTCATAAAAATATGTCAATTGAACAGCAGGCAGAAGAAGTGGATATGGTAAAACGTTCTGAGAACGGTGTTATCACAGATCCGTTTTCTCTGTCACCGGAGCATACACTGGCAGATGCCAATGAACTTATGGCAAAATACCGGATCTCTGGTGTGCCGATCACGGAAGGAAAGAAGCTGGTAGGTATCATCACTAACCGTGATCTGAAGTTTGAGACAGATTTTACGAAAAAGATCAAAGAGTCCATGACTTCTGAGAATCTGGTCACTGCACAGGAAGGTATTACACTGGAAGAAGCAAAAGTGATTCTTGGCAAGGCCCGTAAGGAGAAACTTCCGATTGTTGATAAAGATTTCAATCTGAAGGGCCTTATTACGATTAAAGATATTGAAAAACAGATTAAATACCCGCTGGCAGCAAAGGATGCACAGGGACGTCTTCTGTGTGGTGCCGGTATTGGTATTACTGCCAACGTACTGGAGAGAGCAAAAGCACTGGTGGATGCACATGTAGATGTACTGGTTCTGGATTCCTCTCATGGTCATTCTGCAAATGTGATCCGTTGCCTGCGTATGCTGAAGGAAGCATATCCGGATGTTCCGGTTATTGCAGGTAATGTGGCTACTGGAGAAGGTACCAGAGCGCTGATCGAAGCAGGAGCGGACGCTGTAAAAGTTGGTATCGGACCTGGATCTATCTGTACTACCCGAGTGGTATCTGGTGTAGGTGTTCCACAGGTCAGTGCGGTAATGGATTGTTACGAAGTGGCAAAAGAATATGGTATTCCGGTCATTGCAGATGGCGGTATTAAATATTCAGGAGATATTACCAAGGCAATCGCAGCAGGTGCGAATGTCTGCATGATGGGAAGTATCTTTGCTGGTTGTGATGAGAGTCCGGGATCTTTCGAACTGTATCAGGGAAGAAAATATAAAGTATACCGTGGAATGGGATCCATCTCTGCTATGGAGAATGGTTCCAAAGACCGTTATTTCCAGAGTGATGCCAAAAAGCTGGTACCGGAAGGGGTGGAAGGCCGCGTAGCTTACAAGGGTTATGTGGAAGACACCATTTTCCAGCTTCTTGGAGGACTTCGTTCCGGTATGGGTCTGTGCGGAGCTAAAGACATTGAGACACTGAAGACTACAGGCAGATTTGTGAAGATTTCTGCAGCTTCTCTCAAAGAAAGTCATCCCCATGACATTCATATTACAAAAGAAGCACCGAACTATAGTGTAAACGAATAAACTGATTGATAGACAAAAGGCTGTCAGCTCATAAATTCTTTTCATGATCTTAACTTCCTTTTTAGTTGCAAAAGGGAAGAACAGATGGTAAATTAGAAACATGGGCAGACAGCCTTTGTTTGTCTGTCTGACGATAAGTGGATACTGTAAAAAAATAAAACCTGATGAATAGGTCTGTCATAACCAAAGAATACTATACGCAGGAAAGGATATAAAGAATGAGAAGAACCAAAATCGTATGTACATTAGGACCATCTACAGATAAAGAGGAAGTATTAAGAAATCTGATGAAAAATGGCATGAATGTAGCCAGAATGAATTTCTCTCATGGAACTCACGAGGAGCAGAAAGCAAGACTGGATATGATAAAGAAACTCCGGGAAGAGCTGAATCTGCCAGTGGCAGCACTTCTTGATACAAAGGGACCGGAGATCCGGATCGGTGATGTAGAAGGAGGAAAACTGGAATTAAAGCCGGGCCAGGAGTTCACGCTGACCACTGAAGAGATGCTGGGAACCGAGAAGAAAGTCACGATCACATATAAAGAATTGTACAAAGACGTGGAACCGGGAGATTCTATTCTGATCGACGATGGACTGATCGGCATGGAAGTAGTGCGCATTGATGAATCAGATATTGTTTGCCGTGTGAAAAATGGAGGATTTATTTCAAATCATAAAGGAGTAAATGTTCCAGGTGTAGAACTGAATATGCCATTTGTCAGTCCGAAGGATCTTGCTGACATTGTATTTGCTGTAGAGCAGGATTATGATTTTATTGCAGCATCTTTCACCAGAACTGCAGAGGATATTATGGAGATCCGCAAGATTCTGCAGGCGCATGGTGGCGAGAAGATTCATATTATCGCCAAATTGGAAAATAAGCAGGGTGTAAAAAATTGTGAGGATATTCTCAGAGTGGCAGATGGAATTATGATCGCCAGAGGTGATATGGGTGTAGAGATTCCGCTGGAGGAAGTTCCGGTAATCCAGAAAGAATTGATCCGCAAGGCAATGCATATGGGAAAACCGGTGATCACAGCTACACAGATGCTGGATTCCATGATGAAGAATCCAAGACCGACGAGAGCGGAGACCTCGGATGTTGCCAATGCGATCTATCAGGGAACCAGTGCGATCATGCTGTCCGGAGAGACTGCTGCAGGTGCTTATCCGATAGAAGCAGTACAGACTATGGCGAAGATTGCGGAACGTACAGAACAGGATATTGATTATAGCAGGGAATTTAAGCCGAGAAAGCTGGCTGAAGCACCAGATGTGACCAGTGCTATCTCTCATGCGACTTGTACGACAGCAGCCGATCTGAAAGCAGCAGCTATCGTGGCAGTATCCAAATCTGGCCGTACCGTGTCCAGAATCGCAAAATATCTGCCGGTATGTCCGATCATTGGCTGTACCACAGATGAGCGCGTATATCGTCAGTTAAATCTGCTTTGGGGTGTGACTCCGGTCGTGATGGAAGAAGCAAATACTGCAGATGAGCTGTTTGATCATGCGGTGGAATTGGCAGAGCAGAAAGGCCTGATCGCCAGAGGAGAACTGGTTGTTATTGCAGCAGGTGTGCCGGTTGGATTGTCCGGAACTACTAATATGATGAAGGTGCAGATCGCAGGTAATGCACTGGTGACTGGAAAAGGTGCCAATAAACTGAAAGCCTCCGGGAATGTCTGCGTATGCAGCAATGATGAAGATTTGGAGAAAAAATTCCGTGCAGGAGATATTGTAGTTGTGGAGCAGACTACCAATGAGATGGTTCACAAGCTGAAGGATGCAGCCGGTATCATCACAGAGACTGGTGATCGCTATTCTCATGCAGCAGTTGTGGGAATGACTTTGGAGATCCCGGTCATCACATCTGCAAGAAATGCGACCAGAATCCTCAAGTCTGGAACATTTGTGACTATGGATGCAGAACAGGGAATCGTATATAACGGAAGATAATTGCAGTCGGAAACCAAAAGAGGGCGAACAGGTATGGATGAACCTGGAAGAATTTTTGCTGGTAAAACAGAGATTTTTGGGAAATACAGAAAGAGAAACTGGAGTCTAGGACTTCAGTCGGAGGAATGATATGTCAGAAGAGGGAAGACATGTGCATGTGGCTCCTGATGGAACGATTTATGAGCACGTACATCATGATCATGAGCATGTGCACAGTCATGATGAGGGGAATACCCATGATCATGACCATGATGAGTGCTGTCACAGCCATGGACATGGACACACGCATACTCATACGAATACAAAAGCAGTGTTGAATCGTCTTTCCAGAGCGATTGGACATCTGGAATCTATCCGTCGCATGGTGGAAGAAGGAAGAGACTGCAGTGAGGTGCTGATACAGCTGTCAGCTGTAAAGTCGGCTATCAATAATACCGGAAAAGTGATTCTTAAGGAACATATTGAACACTGTCTGGTAGATGCAGTAGAGTGCGGAGATATGGAATCAGTGAAAGAACTGGCAGAGGCCATTGATCGCTTCATGAAGTAACAAAAGATGAAAATTATGAAGAGCAGGTTTACCCATTTGTCAAGTGGATAAACCTGTTTTTTTGAAGTTTGTGAAATATAGTAGAATTTCAGAAAAATTTCTTGGTAAGTTTTCAGCGTCATTATGTCTTGCATATTAAATGTGGTTGGTATATACTTTTAATCAATATTTGGAATAAAATTAAACATAAAACACAAGATATAGTAGGGGTGAATGAAATTGTACGTAGTCAAAAAGGACGGAACAAGAGAGATATTTAATGTAGAAAAGATCATTAATGCAGTCAATAAGTCGGCTGCAAGAATTTTGTACAAATTCTCGGAGGATGAGATTCGATTTATCTGTAACTTCGCGCAGGAGCGTGCAGAGTCCCTGGGAAAAGAAAATATCGATATCCAGGATATGCATAATATTGTGGAGGGAGCTCTGGATCATGTGAATCCGGCGGTGGCAAAGAGCTATCGTGACTATCGGAACTATAAAAAAGATTTTGTACACATGATGGATGACGTCTATACTAAGAGCCAGTCTATCCGTTACATTGGTGATAAGAGCAACGCTAATACAGACAGTGCTCTGGTAGCCACCAAACGAAGCCTGATCTTTAATGAACTGAACAAGGAATTGTACCGCAAGTTCTTTATGAATCGCAATGAGCTGCAGGCCTGCAGGGATGGATATATCTACATTCATGATCAGTCAGCACGTCTGGATACCATGAACTGCTGTCTATTTGATATTGCCAGTGTTCTGAACGGTGGCTTTGAGATGGGTAACGTGTGGTACAACGAGCCGAAGACATTGGATACAGCATTTGACGTTATGGGAGACATTATCTTAAGTACTGCAGCCCAGCAGTACGGTGGATTTACAGTGCCGGAAGTGGATAAGGTGCTGGCGCCTTATGCAGAGAAGAGCTACAAAAAATACAAAACCGAATTTTTATCTTATATGGATCCTGAATGGCAGGGAGTGGAAGAGAAGGCAGAGACCTATGCCATGAACAAAGTCCGCAGAGATTTTGATCAGGGATGGCAGGGAATTGAGTATAAGTTAAATACGGTAGGATCTTCCCGTGGAGATTATCCGTTTGTAACAGTAACCCTTGGACTTGGACAGGAACGGTTTGCAAAGATGTGCAATATTTCTCTGCTGCATGTGCATCAGGGCGGACAGGGTAAACCGGGGAACAAAAAGCCGGTACTGTTTCCGAAGATTGTATTTCTTTATGACGAAGAGATTCATGGAAAAGGCGGTGTCTGCGAGGATGTATTTGAAGCAGGAATCGAGTGCTCTTCCAAAACCATGTATCCAGATTGGCTGTCCATGAGCGGAGAAGGATATATTTCTGAAATGTATAAAAAATACAAGAGAGTCATCAGTCCCATGGGATGCCGTGCGTTCCTGAGTCCCTGGTATGAGCGAGGAGGCATGAGACCGGCAGATGAGAATGACAAGCCGGTATTTGTAGGTCGTTTTAATATCGGAGCTGTAAGTCTGCATCTTCCTATGATTCTGGCACAGTCCAGAGCAGAGAACCGGGACTTCTATGAGGTGTTGGATTACTATCTGGAGATGATCCGTAATCTTCATATCCGTACCTTTGACTATTTGGGCGAGATGAGAGCGTCTACCAATCCGCTGGCTTACTGTGAAGGTGGTTTCTATGGAGGACATCTGAAGCCGCAGGATAAGATCAAACCACTGTTGAAACCTATGACAGCTTCCTTTGGAATCACGGCCCTTAATGAGCTGCAGGAGCTTTACAATGGAAAATCTATCAGGGAAGACGGCGAGTTCGCACTGGAAGTAATGCGATACATCAATAAAAAGATTAACGAATATAAAGAAGAGGATGGTATCCTCTATGCCATCTATGGTACTCCTGCAGAGAGCCTGTGTGGGCTTCAGATCGAGCAGTTCCGCAAGAAATATGGAATCGTGGAAAATGTATCTGACAGACCGTATGTGAGCAACAGCTTCCACTGTCATGTGACTGAGGAAATGACTCCAATTGAAAAGCAGGATAAGGAAGGCCGCTTCTGGGAACTGTGCAACGGTGGAAAGATTCAGTATGTGCGTTATCCGGTAGGATATAACAAAGAGGCTGTCCGCACTCTGGTACGTCGTGCTATGAAAAAAGGATTTTACGAAGGCGTGAATCTGTCACTGGCATACTGCGATGATTGTGGATATCAGGAACTGGATATGGATGTATGCCCTAAATGTGGCAGCAAAAATCTGACCAAGATCGACCGTATGAACGGCTATCTGTCCTATTCCAGAGTAAAGGGAGATACCAGGCTGAATAAAGCGAAGATGGCAGAGATCGCAGAACGGGTGTCTATGTAATATGAAACGGATTCTAATGATAACGACAGGTGGAACCATCGCTTCTCAGGAAGGAGAAGACGGTCTGGAACCGAAGACGACCGGACAGCAGATGCTGGATCTGATTCCGGAACTTCAGAGTCTGTGTGAAATCGACTGTGTCGATCTTCTAAATCTCGATAGCACTAATATGCAGCCAGAAGAGTGGGCTGTGATGGCAAAAGCAGCATTTGAAGGAATGAAGAACCATGATGGAATTGTGATTACTCATGGAACAGATACTTGTGCCTACAGTGCAGCGGCACTGGATACGATGTTGATCCATCCTAAAGTGCCTGTGGTTCTGACGGGATCTCAGCTTCCAGCGGGAGAAGAGGACAGTGATGCAGCGCATAATATTTATGATGCATTCCTGACGGCCTGCGGAGCACCGGCGGGAGTTTATCTTACTTTTGATGGCAGAGTGATTCATGGATTATGGGCAACTAAAATCCGAACGATGGGATTCGATGCCTTTGTCAGTGTGAACTGTCCTTATGCAGGAAAAATTGTGGATGGGAAATTGATGATGCAGGAAACTGCAAAAGAAAAAGCTGTCGCAGCTGCAACAGTAGAATCAGTTGTTGATGTACGATTGGACTCTAAAGTGGCAGTATTCAAGTTAATACCGGGGTTTGATCCGGTGCTATTGGAGACGGTGGTGGATCTGGGATATCATGGTGTGGTTCTGGAAGCTTATGGATGTGGAGGAATCACCAATTATCGCCGGAATCTTCTTCCTGCTATTGAAAAAATGATTCACAAAGGGATGGTTGTGGCAACTACCACACAGAGCATCTTTGACGGTTGTGATTTGAGTCAGTATGAAGTGGGAGTTCGAGCTCTGAAACTTGGTGTGATCCCAGCAGGGGATCTGACCACAGAAGCTCTGGTTGTGCGGACTATGATCGCTCTTGGGCGCTGGAGAGATAAGAAGGATATCGAAGCCTTTCTTCGTGGTGACATGAGTCCTGTAGACCGCAGTGTACCATTAACAGCATTTATAGAATAAAAGTTTGCATCCATTCCCGAGTAGCCGAAAACCTCCCGGTTCACACAGACCGGCAGACAAGGAACAGCGCTGCTATGGATTGGAGCGGACATTTAGTGAAAAGAGTCCACCCAGAATGAACATGCTTGCATGTACACTCTGGGTGGACTCTTTTTCATCTAAATGCTCCGATACACTCCATACGAGCGTTCCTGCCTGTCGGTCTGTGTGGACCCTCGAGGATTTCGGCCAAACATTTTATTTAGTTATCATCTTCATCTTCACGACTGTTGCTGTAGACAGTTCTCTTTCTCGCCATCTCATCGCTTTCCAGATACTCATCATAAGTCGTGATCTTATCAATAATGGAACCATTTGGCAAGATCTCGATGATTCTGTTGGCAGTTGTCTGTACGATCTGGTGGTCACGTGAGGAGAACAGCAGTACACCTGGGAATTTGATCAGGCCATTGTTCAGTGCTGTGATAGATTCCATATCCAGATGGTCAGTTGGCTCATCCAGAAGAAGTACATTTGCACCGGAGATCATCAGCTTGCTGAGCATGCAGCGGACTTTCTCACCACCGGACAGAACGCGGACTTTCTTTACGCCGTCCTCGCCGGCGAACAGCATACGTCCCAGGAATCCGCGGACATAAGTCGCATCCTTGATCTCGGAATACTGAGTCAGCCAGTCAACGATGGTATCATCATTATCGAATTCCTTGGTATTGTCCTTCGGAAAATAGGACTGAGAAGTAGTAACACCCCATTTGTAAGTTCCTTCATCCGGTTCCAGTTCACCTGCAAGGATACGGAACAGCGTAGTCTTCGCAAATTCATTGCTACCTACAAATGCAACCTTGTCGTCATGGCCAAGGATAAAGGATACATTGTCCAGAACCTTTACACCATCGATGGTTTTGGTCAGTCCCTCTACGGACAGAACCTCGTTACCGATCTCGCGATTCGGCCGGAAGTCAATGTACGGATATTTACGACTGGACGGACGAATCTCATCCAGCTGAATTTTTTCAAGAGCTTTCTTTCTGGAAGTTGCCTGCTTGGATTTGGAAGCATTTGCAGAGAAACGGGAGATGAATTCCTGCAGCTCTTTGATCTTCTCTTCCTTTTTCTTGTTCGCTTCTTTCATCTGACGGATCAGCAGCTGACTGGACTCATACCAGAAATCGTAGTTTCCGGCATAGAGCTGGATCTTGCCATAGTCGATATCAGCAGTATGGGTACATACCTTGTTCAGGAAATAACGGTCATGGGATACAACGATGACAGTATTTTCAAAGTTGATCAGAAATTCTTCCAGCCATGCGATGGCATCCAGATCCAGGTGGTTGGTCGGCTCGTCCAGAAGCAGAATATCCGGGTTTCCGAACAATGCCTGGGCAAGAAGCACTTTGACCTTCTGTGCACCGATCAGATCCTTCATCATGCTGTAATGAAGATCAGTCTCGATTCCCAGACCATTTAACAGGGTAGCGGCATCAGACTCGGCTTCCCATCCGTCCATATCTGCAAACTCAGCTTCCAGCTCACTGGCGCGGATTCCATCCTCATCAGAGAAGTCCTCTTTGGCATAGATGGCATCTTTTTCTTTCATGATCTCATAGAGTCTTGCATTTCCCATGATAACGGTATCCATAACGGTATACTCATCATACTGGAAATGATCCTGTTTCAGGAAGGAAAGGCGCTGTCCCGGAGTAATCACCACGTCACCGCTGGTAGACTCCAGTTCTCCGGAGAGAATCTTCAGGAAGGTAGACTTGCCGGCACCATTGGCACCGATCAGACCGTAGCAGTTTCCTTCAGTAAATTTGATGTTTACATCTTCGAAAAGAGCTTTTTTGCCGATCCGAAGAGTAACGTTATTTGCACTAATCATTGTAACACCTCAGTTTATCAGAATTTTTACATTAAAACGCACCATTCTTATTATACATAAAAGTGTTGATTTTTCAAGGAAAATCGCAAGTAAGTATAAAAACATATCTTTCCGAAAAATGTGCTTTAGAAATAATCTGATTTATGATATGATATTCCTATCAAATATCTCTTTATGGCGACAGGGGGACTCATTTATGAGAAAAATATTGTTTGCAACATCGGAGTGTGTACCGTTCGTGAAAACAGGAGGACTGGCGGACGTATGTGGAGCTCTTCCGAAGGGATTCAATAAAGATGAGTGGGATGTCCGGGTAGTGCTTCCGAACTATACTTGTATTCCAGATCATTTCCGAAATAATTTCAAGTATATCACGCATTTTTATATGGGAACCGGTTCTTATAATCCGGGTGCACATGTAGGTGTCATGACCTATGAGTATGAGGGCGTCACCTATTATTTTATTGACAATCTGGTCTATTTCGGGGGATCTAAACCGTACGGAGATTTCCGTACCGATATTGAGAAGTTTGCTTTCTTTGACAAGGCAGTGCTCTCTATCCTGCCGATCGTAGGCTTCCGCCCGGATCTGATCCACTGCCATGACTGGCAGACAGGGCTGATTCCGGTATATCTGAAGACGGAGTTCGCAGCAGGCGAATTTTATCGCGGTATCAAATCTGTTATGACGATTCATAACCTGAGATTCCAGGGAATCTGGGATGTTGAGACGATGCAGGGACTGACAGGACTTCCTGATTATGTATTTACCCCGGACAAGCTGGAGTATAAGAGAGACGCCAACATGTTGAAGGGCGGTCTGGTATATGCAGATTATATTACGACTGTCAGCGAAACTTATGCACAGGAGATTCAGACACCGCAGTATGGCGAAGGACTGGATGGCCTTCTTTCTGCAAGACACATGGATCTGAGAGGAATCGTCAATGGTATCGATTACGATATCTGGAATCCGGAGACAGATGGCAAGATCAATACCAATTACAATATCAAGGATGTTCATAAAGGAAAAGCGGCTAATAAAAGGGCACTTCAGGAAGCTCTGGGTCTTACAGTAGATGAGAATAAGATGTTGATCGGTCTTATCTCCCGTCTGACAGATCAGAAAGGCCTGGATCTGATCGCAGAAGTGATGGAACAGATCGTGGATGATAATACGCAGTTTGTTGTGATCGGAACCGGCGATGAGCGTTATGAGAATATGTTCCGTCACTATGCATGGAAATATCCGAACAAAGTATCCGCCAATATTTATTATGCGGATGAGATGTCTCATAAGCTGTATGCAGCAGCAGATGCATTCCTGATGCCGTCTGCATTTGAACCATGTGGACTGACACAGTTGATTTCTTTCCGCTATGGCACCGTGCCAATTGTCAGAGAAACTGGCGGATTGAAAGATACAGTTGAACCCTACAATGAGTATGAAGGTCGTGGAGATGGATTCTCTTTCACCAACTACAATCCGTGGGATATGATGGAAGTTATCAACTATGCGAAATATACCTATTTTGTCCATAGAAAAGAGTGGGACGAGATGGTGGCCCGCGGTATGCAGAAGGACTTCTCCTGGGATGCTTCCAGATACAAATATGAAGGAATCTATTCTTGGCTGATTGGCTGGTAGGTGCTGGAATAAATGCAAGAATGGTCGACAACCGGTCGACAAAACAGGAAAAACCGCCCGTTTTCGGGCGGTTTTCTTTCTGGCATAAAATAAAAAAACCTTGAAAAATCAAGGTTTTTACGTGAAGCTCCCGACCGGATTCGAACCGGTGACCTACGCATTACGAGTGCGTTTGTAGAGTTCTTCTGGTTTTGCATAAATTCCGATTTTCCTTGAAAAATCAACGTTTTTCAGGTATACCTTTTGTCTGGCTTGATGGCTCAAAATGAGGTTTTTTCCAATTCCGGTCGACAACCGGTCGACAAAATCGACCAGAATTGGAGAGGAAAACAGTGTAATATACAGATGCTACAAAGAAAAATTTTACGCTGCCGGAGTGTCACAGCTCCGGTGGTGATTCGAGAGAGATGGTACGAAAATATAGAATGGAAAATTTGTCACACTTTATGAAATGCTATGTAGAAATCTAAAATGTTTTGTTGTAAAATAAAGAAAAATGTGGGGGGTCATGTTATGGCGAATATTATTGCAGTTGTATGGGATTTTGATAAGACATTAGTAGATGGATATATGCAAGATCCAATTTTTAAACATTATGGAGTAAATGCATCGGATTTTTGGAAGGAAGTAAATGCTCTTCCAGAGAAATATATGAAAGAACAGAATGTTTTGGTAAATAAAGATACCATTTACTTGAACCAATTTATCAATTATGCCAAATCAGGGAAATTTAAAGGTCTTACTAATAAAAGATTAGAAGAATTTGGTGCTGATTTGAAATTTTACGATGGAATTCCAGATATATTCGAAAAAACAAAGAAGTTGATAGAGGATAATCCAATTTATCAGGAATATGATATAAAAGTTGAGCATTACATTGTTAGTACAGGTATGTCTCAAATTATTAGAGGATCTTCAGTTATGCCCTATGTCGAACATATATGGGGATGCGAATTGATTGAAGGAAAAGATGATCAGGGGGAAGTATGCATTTCAGAAATTGGATATACAATTGATAATACAAGCAAAACACGAGCATTGTTTGAAATCAATAAAGGGGTAAATAGCAAAGATGGACGAGAAGGGGTCGAGGTAAATACAAAAATCCCAGAAGAATTGAGAAGAGTTCATTTTATAAATATGATTTATGTTGCTGATGGGCCGAGTGATATTCCTGCATTTTCATTGCTGAATAAAAACAATGGTGCAACCTTTGCTATTTATCCTAAAGGAAACATGAAAGCAATGAAACAAGTTGAAAAACTGAGAGTTGAGGGCCGAATTAATATGTATGCTGAAGCTGATTATACAGAAGGTACTACGGCATATATGTGGATTTGTAATAAAATAACGGAGTTTGCGGAAAGGATACGTAAAGAGGAAAAAGCAAAATTCGCGAAATATGCAGCTTCAGAAGGTCCCAAACATTTAATTGATGAATGAGTAAGAGATAGAGTTATTTTGCCTGGGTATTAAGCTGCAAGAAAACGTAAAAGGACAATTTATAAAATTTTTGAATATGATATATAGTTTTATATAATTGTAATTTGGATAATTGAACTTTTGAAAATTGCTGAGTTAATTGAGGGTCAGTCCTAATGGACTGACCCTTTTGCATTCGTAAAAGGTGAGTTATTGTTTCATCTCCGGATATATGCCATGTCTATGTTCCTTTCATTCATCCGGGCAGGGTATGGAATGATTTGGAGCTATGGGAGCAGGTTGATTATCTGCGTCTTTAGCAATGTCTTTTTCATCTTTCCGAGAAAGTCCAGAATTTCCATGCGTATCCATTGTTCCGTTTGGGCTGTCTGAATTGTAAGGTGTAATGGTTTCTGATACATACGTACTCGTACGAGATGATAAGTTATAGAGTGGTGTTTTGTTGTCTTCGTATATTGAAAAGGAGGTGAAAATGGTGCTTCTTATAAAAATTACAAGATTATGTGAAAAAAGAAGAATAAGCATTGCAAGATTGGAAAAAGAATGTGGTCTTGGCAATGCGACTATTCGTGGCTGGGATAAATCTGATCCTAGAACAGAGAATCTTAAAAAGGTGGCTGACTATTTTGGTGTAGACATTAAGTACTTTCTGGAGTAGATCAAAATGACATTATGGAGCGGATCGCGTATCCGACTTTGGCATGGTAAAATATTCTTATCATTAAAATCAGGAGGATATAGGATGTTTCTAGGCTCCCGGACTGGGGGCTTTTATTATGCCCGAAAGGAGTTGATAAAGTTGGGAACTATTATTTCAGCCTGCGTGTCAGCGGCAGCCGCAATACTGGTCTGCATGATTAGCAACCATTCTCAGCAAGAGAAAACAAGGGCTCTTATGGAGTATAAACTGGATGAACTGACAAAAAGGGTAGATAAACATAACAATGTAGTAGAGCGCACCTATCATCTGGAAGAAGAAATGCGTCTTCAGGAAGAAAAAATGAAGGTCGCAAATCACAGAATTGATGATTTGGAGCAGAAAGGTTAGGTAAGAATTATGAATATGGAACTTTTAATGCAGTATGTAACGTATGCACTGATGGCTGTAGGAGTGGCAGCATTCCTGGTTTCCTGTATTACACAGGTGATTAAGGATCTGCCGTGGGTGACAAAGATTCCGACCAGTGTAGTGGCTCTTTGTGTGTCGCTTATCTTGTGCCCGGTGGCGGTGGTGATCGCCTGCCAGTATTACAAAATTGTGATTGCATGGTACTACATTTTTGCGTCATTTATCGCAGCCTTTATTGTGTATTTGGTAGCGACCGGTGGCTGGGAAAGAGTTACGGAGATTTGGCAGAGGTCAAAATATAACAAGCAGTAATTAAATGTGGGGCGGCGTATGACCGTCCTTTTTTTGAAGGAGGTAAACGATGAGAGCAATAGACGTATCAGCATATCAGGGAAAGCCTGATTGGAGCAAAGTAAAGAAAGCTGGAGTGAGCGCAGCAATATTGCGTATTGCAAACAGAAAAGGAAAAGATGAAAGCTTTGAACATAACTATGCCGGATGCGAGACAGCAGGTATTCGCAGAGGAGTTTACAGATACAGTTACGCAAAGAGTCCAGCTGAAGCGGTTCGAGAGGCTCTTGGAGTATTAAATATCCTGGATAATCGTCCGCTGGAACTTGGCGTATGGCTGGATCTGGAATGGTCAGGACAGCGTGCGCTTGGGAAAAAAGCGATCACTGCAATCGCACAGGCATTTATCAAAACCATTACAACAGCAGGTTATAAGTGTGGAATTTACTGCAATATGGACTGGCATAAAAACGTGCTGGACACTGCAACTCTGAATGTCCCGTATTGGATCGCCCGTTATCCGTCTGATGATTCTGGTATCATGCGTCCGCAGCTGAAGCCAAATCGTGGTGAATGTGGATGGCAGTACAGTTCAAAAGGTAAAGTGGACGGCATTAACGGTCATGTTGATCTGGATGAATGGTATGGGTCTGCAGATATGTTTGGGACTGGTGTGAACAAAGTGCTCGAATCAGAAGCGGTGAGAAGTCTGCAGGAAGCCATGAAGGCTGATGGCATCAAAGACAAGAACGGTAATGACCTAAAAATAGACGGTGCCAAGGGACTGTTCACAGAATCTGCGATCACGAAGATTCTCATGAAATCTGGAGCTTTTGACACTGCAAGAGGTAAATACTCTGTAGGAAGTACTGGACAGGTCGTGAAATGGCTTGAAATGCGTCTGGACAGTCTTATTGGAGATAGTATCCAGGAGCTTCTGGGTCATACCCTGACAAACGGAAAAAATCCGGATGGAAAGTATGGAGCAGATGTCCGATTGGCAGTCGGTCTTTTCCAGAAACTGAGAGGTTTGCAGATTGATTACAAAGCAGGTCCGAAGACAGTGACAGAACTTTTGTTCAAATAGATAGAGGAATGTCTGATTCTATTTTGGAGAAAAACTGTGACATTGGGCATTAACTTAAAAGTCGAATTGCAATTATTACAATAGGAAGCTTTATAGGATTATACTTTGAAAATAGTCAGACTATTAAGAATGAGAAAACAGTTACAAGCTACAGAAATTTCTGACAGAATACTGGCAGTCGAAAGAATACCAAGGAGCAGGACATTGAAAATTTATACAGATTGATGTAAAAAATCCGGTCGACAAAACAGGAAAAACCGCCCGTTTTCGGGCGGTTTTCTTTCTGATGCAAAATAAAAAAACCTTGAAAAATCAAGGCTTTTACGTGAAGCTCCCGACCGGATTCGAACCGGTGACCTACGCATTACGAGTGCGTCGCTCTACCTACTGAGCCACGGAAGCTTGTTGCATAACAACAAATGATATTATATCGGATAAATAGAAGATTGTAAAGTCTTTTTTCGAAAAACTCTAGGAAAACCTTTCCTACAATGTGTACAATCACACATGAGAAAAAGTATGTTATTATAATAACAATCTTTGACCCGGGTCGTTAATATGGGGGCGATCCATAAAGATTCTGAGTATCTGGCAGAATGATAAAGGGTAACAAGAGCAGAATGGAGAGATGAAGATGTTCAAAGACGAGTATCAGAGCGTATGCAACGCGGCAAAAGGAAAACTTGGATTACTGGAGAAGAGTCCACTGGGATATTTTGTATCATCCATAGTGGCAGGCATGTTTATTGCACTGGGTGGATTTGTGACATTTACTCTTGGGGCACATCTGACTGCGGCAGGTTGTACGATTACCAAGCCGATCATGGCTTTCGCATTTGCCTCGGCACTGAGTCTGGTAGTCATGGCAGGAGCAGAACTCTTTACCGGAAATAACTTTGTGATGGCAGCCGGTTCCTTTATGGGACAGGTGTCCTGGGCAAATACTGTGAAAGTATGGGTAGTCTGCTATCTTGGTAATCTGGTGGGAGCACTTTTAGGGGCAGTCATGTTCGTGGCAGCAGGTGTTCCGACTGGGACTGTCGGTGAATTTTTTGCAAATACAGCGGCAACCAAGATGGGCGGAGCAGCCGGCCAGTTGTTTGTGAAAGGTATTATGTGCAACCTGATGGTTTGTCTGGCAGTATGGTGCTGTACGAAGATGAAGACAGAATCCGGAAAACTGATCATGATCTTCTGGTGTATCTTTATTTTCATGGTGTGCGGATTCGAGCATAGTATTGCAAACATGAGTGTGATGGCAATCGGACTGATGAGTCCTAATGGTGTGGCAGGACTTACCGTTGCAGGATATTTTCACAATCTTCTGTGGGTAACACTTGGAAATATTATTGGTGGCAGCATCTTTGTTGCACTGCCGTATTATCTGATCCAAAAGAAATAAAAGGACAGCTACCTTATATTTGGATCCCATATAAATCCGGGGCATCGGCAATTTTGTCGGTGCCCCGGTTGTTGTATGTATATAGATATGTTAAAATATATTTCATATGTTTTTGAAAAAAGTATTGCATTTTTATCAAAAATCCTGTAATATTTCAGAGGACATACAAATGTACGCTACATACGGACATGTGCAGCGGGCATAAAACAGAGGAGAATGAAAGAGATGAGCGAGAAGTTAAGAGTAGGTATCCTTGGCGGTACCGGTATGGTAGGACAGAGATTTATTTCATTGCTTGAGAATCACCCGTGGTTTGAGGTAGTGACCATTGCAGCCAGTGCACGTTCCGCAGGAAAGACTTATGAGGAAGCTGTCGGAGGACGCTGGAAGATGGATACTCCGATGCCGGAAGCGGTAAAGAAGATCATTGTTATGAATGTCAATGAAGTAGAAAAAGTAGCTGCAAGCGTTGATTTTGTATTCAGTGCAGTGGATATGTCCAAGGATGAGATCAAAGCAATCGAGGAGGCTTATGCAAAGACTGAGACACCGGTTGTTTCCAATAACAGTGCACATCGCTGGACCCCGGATGTGCCAATGGTAGTGCCGGAGATCAATCCAGAGCACTTCGAAGTCATCGAACATCAGAAAAAACGTCTGGGAACCACCAGAGGATTTATCGCAGTAAAACCGAACTGCTCTATCCAGAGTTATGCACCGGTCCTGACTGCATGGAAAGAGTTCGAACCGTATGAGGTCGTAGCTACTACTTACCAGGCAATCTCCGGAGCAGGAAAGACTTTCAAAGACTGGCCGGAAATGGTTGGAAATATCATCCCGTATATCGGTGGTGAGGAAGAAAAATCCGAGCAGGAACCGCTTCGTATCTGGGGACATATTGAGGATGGTGTGATCGTAAAAGCAGAAGAGCCAAAGATCACCTGTCAGTGTATCCGTGTTCCGGTTCTGAATGGACATACCGCAGCTGTATTTGTAAAATTCCGCAAGAAACCGACCAAGGAACAGCTGATCGATCGCCTGGTGAACTTCAAAGGATTCCCGCAGGAAGCAGGACTTCCAAGTGCACCAAAGCAGTTCATCCGCTATATGGAAGAAGATAATCGTCCGCAGGTACAGCTGGATGTAAACTATGAGAACGGAATGGGCATTTCTGTAGGACGTATCCGTGAAGACAGTATCTATGACTGGAAATTTGTAGGACTTTCCCATAATACCGTCCGTGGTGCAGCAGGAGGAGCTGTGCTCTGCGCAGAGACTTTGAAAGCAAAAGGATATATCGCTAAGAAATAAGCATCAGATATAAAGCTGATACTGCACAAACACATCGCAAATACACAAAAGGCAGCAGACCCCGGGAGAAAGTATCCCGGGGTCTTTGTAATTTCAACAGAATAACCATGGTGATCCAGGGAACTTTTACTTGACAATCGTCTGGAAATAGGATAGGATGAATGCATGGAAATCGAACAAAAGTTCGTATTGCGAAACAGATCATTTGAAGGAGATTATTCATGGCAAAGGAAGATAATAAAAAAGATGATGTAAAAAAGGATGACCGTCTGAAAGCGCTGGATGCGGCTTTAAGCCAGATCGAGAAGCAGTATGGGAAAGGTTCTGTGATGAAGCTGGGAGATACTTCCCATATGCAGGTGGAGACCGTTCCGACTGGTTCTTTAAGCCTTGATATTGCACTGGGAGCAGGAGGCGTTCCGAAGGGAAGAATTGTTGAGATCTACGGACCGGAATCCAGTGGTAAGACCACGGTTGCTCTTCATATGGTAGCTGAGGTACAAAAGCGTGGAGGCATTGCGGGATTTATTGATGCAGAGCATGCGCTTGATCCGGTCTATGCAAGAAATATTGGTGTGGATATTGATAATCTCTACATTTCCCAGCCGGACAATGGGGAACAGGCACTGGAGATCACTGAGACCATGGTGCGTTCTGGAGCAGTGGATATTGTGATCGTGGACTCTGTGGCAGCGCTGGTTCCAAAGGCAGAGATCGAAGGCGATATGGGTGATTCTCATGTGGGACTGCAGGCGAGACTTATGTCTCAGGCACTGAGAAAGCTCACATCTGTTGTCAGCAAGACTAACTGTATCGTGATCTTTATCAATCAGCTTCGTGAGAAGATCGGCGTGATGTTCGGAAATCCGGAGACCACAACTGGTGGACGTGCATTGAAATTCTATGCATCTGTACGTCTGGATGTACGTCGTACGGAAGCTCTCAAGCAGGGCGGAGAAGTGATCGGTAACCATACGAAAGTAAAAGTTGTAAAGAATAAGATCGCACCTCCATTTAAAGAGGCTGAATTTGATATCATGTTCGGGCAAGGAATCTCCACGATTGGAGACATTCTGGATCTGGCTGCTAACTGTGGCATTGTGAACAAGAGCGGTGCATGGTATGCCTATAATGATGCTAAGATTGGTCAGGGCCGTGAGAACGCAAAACAGTATCTGAAGGAGAATCGTCAGATCTGTGATGAAATTGAGAGGAAAGTAAGAGCATATTATGGATTACCGGTGCCGGAAGAAGATAAAGCGAAGTCCGCAGGAGCTGATGCCGGAAGAACAGCTGAGACAGGCGAAGCTTAAAGCTTTACGGCTTCTGAAACGGATGGACAGGACAGAGGCACAGCTTAGAGAAAAGCTTTTACAGGCGGAATTTGACCCTGAAATGGTGGAGAAGGCCATTGCCTATGTAAAAAGTTTTGGTTATATCAATGATGAACGCTATGTGCGTAACTACATAGAGTGCCGGTGTCAGAGCAAAAGCAGAAGGCAGCTGGAACAGGAACTGCAGTTTCGCAAAGGAGTATCCCCAGAACTGATCCAGCAGGTGTACGAAGAACTGGAACCGGTGGATCAGTGTGAGCTGATCCGAAAGCATCTGGAAAAAAAGCATTATCGGAATGCGGAGGCAGATGACCGTCAGAAGCGGAGTGTGATAGCATCTCTTGCCAGAAAAGGATTTTGCATGAGTGATATCATATCTGTCATGAAAGAAACTGACTGATTGCACAAAATATACAAAAGCGGACAGACAACACTTGACATAATTGTAAAAACAGATTAAACTTTAAGTGTTGTGTATGTACAATGAAAATTGAATAAGGAGGTGCTCCTGTATATGGTTACGGCTATAGCAGTTCTGGTCGCAGTTGTTGTTGCAGCAGCTATCACCTGGCCTTGCGCAATCGGTTATCGGAAAAAGGTTGTGGAGACCAAGCTTGGCAATGCAGAGGACAGAGCGAGAGAGATCGTAGACGAAGCGCTGAAGACCGCTGAAACGAAAAAACGTGAAGCGATGCTGGAAGCAAAAGAAGAGTCTATGAGAACCAGAAATGAATTAGAAAAAGAAACCAAAGAACGCAGGGCAGAGCTCCAGCGCTATGAGCGTCGTGTTCTGGCAAAAGAGGAAACTCTTGACAAGAAGACTGAGGCAATTGAGCGTAAGGAAGCAGGCTTTGCAGCACGGGAAGAGCAATTGGCAAAAAAACGTGCTGAAGTAGAAGAGCTGTCTGTCAGACGTGTGCAGGAACTGGAAAGAATCTCAGGCCTTACCTCCGAACAAGCAAAAGAATATCTTTTAAAAACAGTTGAAGACGATGTAAAACATGAAACAGCCAAGCTGGTCAAAGAAATGGAGGCCAGGGCGAAAGAGGAAGCAAACAGAAAAGCAAAGGACTATGTGGTAACTGCCATTCAGAAATGTGCAGCAGACCATGTGGCAGAGACAACAATTTCTGTTGTACAGCTTCCGAATGACGAAATGAAAGGAAGAATCATTGGACGAGAGGGACGTAATATCCGTACTCTGGAGACGATGACCGGTGTGGATCTGATCATTGATGATACACCGGAAGCAGTTATTCTCTCAGGCTTTGACCCGATCCGCCGGGAAGTAGCCAGAATCGCTCTTGAGAAGCTGATCGTTGATGGACGTATCCATCCGGCCAGAATCGAAGAGATGGTTGAGAAAGCTCAGAAAGAAGTCGAGACAATGATTCGTGAAGAGGGAGAAGCAGCAACTCTCGAGGTTGGTGTACACGGTATTCATCCGGAACTGGTACGTCTGCTTGGACGTATGAAATTCCGTAGCAGCTATGGTCAGAATGCTTTGAAGCATTCTATTGAGGTTGCACATTTGTCAGGACTTCTGGCAGGCGAGATCGGTGTTGATGTTCGCCTGGCTAAGAGAGCCGGACTTTTACATGATATCGGTAAATCCATCGACCATGAGATGGAAGGATCCCATATTCAGATCGGCGTAGATTTATGTAAGAAGTATAAGGAATCTCAGATTGTTATCAATGCGGTAGAAGCACATCATGGTGATGTGGAGCCGACATCTCTGATCGCATGTATCGTTCAGGCAGCAGATACAATTTCTGCAGCAAGACCGGGTGCAAGAAGAGAGACACTGGAGACTTATACCAACAGATTAAAACAACTGGAAGATATTGCAAACTCCTTTAAGGGAGTAGATAAGTCTTTTGCTATTCAGGCAGGCAGAGAGGTTCGTGTAATGGTAGTTCCGGATCAGGTAGACGATGCATCAATGGTATTGCTTGCGCGTGATATTTCCAAGCAGATTGAAGCAGAGCTGGAGTATCCTGGTCAGATCAAAGTAAACGTGATCCGCGAAAGCAGGGTAACGGAATACGCGAAATAACTAAGATAAAAGATAACAAAGAGGATGTCGTAACATACGGCATCCTTTTCTGTTTACAAAGAAAGAAGGCAGGTACATAGTATGGCGAAGATTGGATTTATTGGAATGGGCAATATGGGACATGCGATCCTGAAAGGAGCCTTAAAAGAGTATCCAGCAGAAGAGATGATCTTCTGCGCAAAGACTTCTGAAACAAAGGCAAAAGTTCATGCAGAGACAGGGGTGGAATATACAGACAACAATGCAGAATGTGCAAATCGTTGTAAGTATCTGGTGTTGGCAGTAAAACCGCAGTTCTATGAGGAGGTTTTAAAAGAGATCCGTTATATGGTGACACCGGAGCATGTATTGATCTCGCTGGCACCTGGCAAGACTATTGACCAGTTAAAGCAGAACCTTGGCAATGATAAGAGAATCGTCCGTGTCATGCCAAATACACCGGCTATGATCGGAGAGGGAATGACAGGTGTCAGTATGAAGCAGGGCGAATTGTCAGGCGAGGAGGTGGATGAGATAAAGAAGCTCTTCGATGCCTGCGGAAAGACCGAATTTATCGAAGAACGGTTGATGGATGCGGTAGTCTGCGCCAGTGGAAGCTCTCCGGCATTTGTCTATCAGTTCATTGAAGCATTGGCAGACAGTGCGGTCAGATATGGTATGCCAAGAAAGCAAGCTTATGTATTTGCGGCACAGGCAGTGAAAGGTGCGGCTGCCATGGTGTTGGAGACTGGAGAACATCCCGCAGTCTTAAAAGACCAGGTATGCTCTCCGGCGGGAACGACCATTGAAGGGGTGGCAGCACTGGAAGAATATGGCCTTCGCAATGCAGTGCTCAAAGCATCGGAAGCAGTGTACAACAGATGTACAAAAATCTGAGATAGAGTCATACAGACACCTCCCCGTCCATAAGATGGATGGGGAGGTGTTTTTGTGTTAGGGAGGATATGGAGGCAGTATACGAATAGCGGCATCAGGTGGAAACCAGGGCCGATGATCTTCTTTGCAGGGATCATTGCAGGTGTTCTGATCGCACAGACAAAAGCAACGACAGCAGATACAGGATTATTCAGTGAATATTTTCTGAATCAATATGCTTCCCTGTCTGTTAATATAGAAAAATTGTTCTTGTACATAGGTGGTTATCGGATAAGTCAGTATCTGGCAGTTGTGTGCGCGGGATTTCTTCCGCTGGCACCGGCTATACTGACTGGACTGATATTTCTGACAGGAATGCTCTGGGGAACCATGGCGGGAATCTCAGTGATCCAGCTGGGTGGAAAGGGGCTGATGATCTGTGTAGCCGGACTGTTTCCGCAGATCCTTTTCTATATACCGGCCTTTGGGTGGGTGATTCTGTGGACCTCCTGTGGAGGATCGAACCGAAAAAAATATGTTTTTCTGGCGGCTTTGGGATTGTTTTTTCTATTCTTTGGAGTTGCATGTGAGGCGGCCTTGAATCCGGGACTTGTCAGGCAGATTTTACGTAAAATATAGTGAAAAAAAGATTGAAATTCACAACATACTTGGCTATACTGAATCTAATATTGATATCTGATCTGAAGGGAGATATCAATGCAGTTTTCAGAGGTCGAGGAGTTGTTATGGAAGAAGAACTGCGATATTTTGTCGCATATTTGGAAAATATAAGAAAGGCATCACATAATACGGTCATGTCCTATCACAGTGATTTGACCAAGATGATTGCGTATCTGCATGGACAGGGAATGGATTCTGTATCTGCGGTGCGGACCACGCATCTGAATTCCTATGTGCTGCTTCTGGAAAAGGATGGAATGGCAGCAGCTACCATTTCCAGATATATTGCCTCGATGAAAGGGTTCTTTGAGTATCTGTTTCGGGAGCATATGATCGAGGAAGATCCTGCATTTACGTTAAAACCGCCAAAGGTGGAGAAGAAGCAGCCAGGAATACTGACCATTCAGGAAATGGAGCATCTGCTTGCTCAGACCACCGAGGATACGCCAAAAGGATGCAGGGATAAGGCTATGCTGGAGCTTTTGTATGCCACAGGTATGAGAGTCAGTGAACTGATCAGCCTTCGGATGGAGGATGTGAATCTGCGTTTTGGATGGATTCTGTGCAGGGATGAAGGTCGGGAACGTATGATTCCATTTGGCGAAAAAGCGGGAAAAGCTTTGCTGGTCTATCTGGAACGGGGAAGAGATGCATTTCTGAAGAAAGATACAGAGACTCTGTTTCTGAACTGCTCTGGTGCACCCATGAGCCGCCAGGGATTCTGGAAAGTATTAAAAGGTTATGCGGCGAGAGCTGGTATCGAAAAAGATATTACACCACGGATGTTCCGTCATTCCTGTGCAGCGCACATGGCTGCAGGCGGAGCAAGAATGCATATGATACAGGAATTGTTGGGGTATTCAGATCTTACGGCGGCACAGATCTATGCAGGATTTCAGCCAGAAGTAAAGAATGAATACAGCAAAGTACATCCAAGAGGGTGAGAAGTATGGAACACAGAAAATTGATTTCCACAAAGGCAGACACATTGTTTGCCTTAAGAAGTCTGATCCATGAGTCTGTGATTGAGGAAATGTATATTTTGCAGGTGGGAGACTACCACAGAGATAAGATCGGCGTCTGCCATGAGATCATGGATCAGTTCAGGGGAAGGCGGATTGTGGTAAGAAGCTCTTCTACCGCAGAAGATTCTTTCCAGCGTTCTAATGCGGGACATTATAAAAGTATTCTGGATGTGGATTCTTCCAGTGAGCAGGAGATCATTGATGCGGTGGATGCAGTCATTGCGTCTTATCGGCGGGATATTCACAATCTGGAAGAAGAACAAGTGCTGATTCAGTGTCAGGCCAGAAATGTCATGCTCGGGGGTGTGGTCTTCACCCGCGATATCCAAAGTAACAAACCATATTATCTGATCAATTATGATGAGACCGGGTCTACAGATAGTGTGACCAGCGGCTCTGCCGGAAGGATGATGAAGATCGTCCGGAATATTAAGGCGGAGGGGCTGCCTTCACCATGGAAAGAATTGCTTTTGGCAGTGCGGGAGCTGGAGCATATTATGGATGGACTGGCTCTTGATATTGAGTTTGCCATTGACAGGGACTACCAGGTGATCCTGTTTCAGATGCGGCCGCTGGTGGCCAGCTATAAGCAGGCAGGAAGTTATGATGACCACGCATTTTTTGAACTTCTGGAAGATGCGGGAAGTATGTATGAACGACATAAAAATGTGATTACCAAAGAGCCTATGATGATGTCAGATATGGCATTCTGGAATCCTTCTGAGATCATCGGAAGTAATCCGAGACCTCTTGATTATTCTCTTTACCGGGCAATCATTACCCATCGGGCCTGGAATCAGGGAATTGCGCGGATCGGATTCCGGAAGCTTGAGGAAGATCTGATGCACCGGGTGGGAAATAAGCCGTACATCTGTCTGGAATATGCTTTTTATTCTTTGATTCCGCAGGCGGTGGACGAGGAGCTGGCACTCCGGTTGGTGCGGTATTATCAGGATGCTCTAAGACACAATCTGACGGCTCATGACAAGATCGAGTTTGAAATCGTGTTTACCAGTTATGATTTTGGAACAGAAAATCGAACCAGATGTCTGCTGGAGCATGGATTTACGGAAGATGATCGTCAGGATCTAACGGAAAAATTAAAAGAAGTGACAATGGCAGCAATCCTTCAGTTTGATGAGATTCTGGCAGAAGACATGACAAGTCTTCAGAAACTGGAAGAACTTCGAAAAAAAGAGGAGAGGCTTCTTAGAAACCAACAGGCAGATATTTATCAGATTCTCAGAGCAGTTCAGAATCTACGGGCAGGATTACAGCATTATGGAACACCACAGTTTGCCAGACAGGCACGAATGGCATTTATGGCACGTGCATTTTTGCGGAGTCTTACAGAAAACGGACCAGCAGACGATGAAGGAAAGACCTGGTTTTCACAGGAGGATACAGATGCATTTATGCAATCAATATCTACTGTATCCACGGAATTTGAAAAAGATTTTCGGGCATTTTCCATGGATGAGATCAGCCGTGCGGAATTTAATGAAAAATATGGACATCTGCGAGTGGGAACCTATGATATCCGTACCGAGCGGTATGACCAGATGAATTTCCGACCGGGGCCGTCAAAGAGTAAAGGCAAGGCGGAAGCTAGAGAAGATGCGTTGAATCCGGGGCGTCTGGCAGAGGCTTTGGAGGAAGCTGGATTACAGGTAAGTGTCGAGCAGTTGCTGCATTTTATCCGCTACGCCATCGAACAACGGGAATATTTTAAATTTGAATTTACAAAATCATTAAGTCTCATTCTGGAACTTCTGGTACGTGCAGGAAATGAGATGGAGATCGCCAGAAATGATCTGTCCTGGCTGGAGATTGAAGATTTCAGATTGCCTCAGTATATGGCGATGGAAGAGCTGAGAGATCAGCTGGAGGTGAAGATCAGACGGAGACATAAACGGTATCAGCAATATCGGGAGCTTTCGTTGCCGGAGGTAATCCTGAACCGTGAAAGTCTTGATGTGGTGGAAGTTTACGAGGCGAGACCTAATTTTATTACGACCAAACGGATCGAGGGAGAAGTGGTGCTTCTGGAGGAAGAGCCGGGGGTGGATATTCATGATAAGATCGTAGTAGTTCCCAAGGCGGATCCTGGCTATGAGTGGGTATTTGCAAAAGGGATCAAAGGATTTATTACCTGCTATGGTGGTGCGGCTTCCCATATGGCGATCCGATGTGCGGAATTTGAAATACCAGCTGCTATTGGTTGCGGAGAGAAGATATATAATTATGTTTCTTCTCTGAGCTATCTGACACTGGACTGCCGGGCTGGAAAGATCGAGGAAGGAATTCAGTATCGGAATTTAAGTGCGTTGATCACCCAAAGAGAGGGGGTCAATCAGTACGGAGATCCGGTAGATATTCTGGAATCTGGCTATGTACGGTTCTATGAATTACTTGGATTTATTCCAAAGACCATTTCCAACTTTACCAAAAATGTAGAGATGATTTTTAATAAGAAGAGAGATCTTCTGATCGTGGTGGGAGGCGGTTCTCTTCCGCCGCAGTTGTATGACAGACCTCATGAAGATGAGCTGCAGCCCAACCGTGACCGGATGGAAGAGCAGGTGATCCATTATTGTGTGGCTCACGGGATTCCCATCATTGCCACCTGTCGCGGCATGCAGTATATCAATGTGATGTTTGGCGGAAAGCTCTGGTATCATCCGAAACTTCCGGTGAACCGGACCAGAGGCGTGGATCATCAGGTGTGGCTGGTGAAGGAACAGCGAAATATCTGGGTCAACAATTATCATTCTGACTGTATCTATGAGGAAGGTCTGGCTTCTTGCTTTGAACCTCTTGCTATTGACAGGGAAAACCATGTGGTTGAGGCCTATGGTTCGGATGAAATGAAGATTCTGGCGTTGCAGTGGCACCCGGAGCGGAGATTTGAGACAGCTAATGCTTATGAGGAGACGAGAAAGATCATACTGGATTTTATTCAGAAATATGTGAAATAAAAAGTCCTGCGGAAACTGCCGGTAAGAACAGTTTTCGCAGGATAATTTTTGTGCTAGCACTCCTCAGCGATCTCGTAGAGAAGTCTTTCTGTTTTTTCCCATCCAAGACAAGGGTCGGTGATGGATTTTCCATAGATGTGATCATGGATCTTCTGGCTGCCATCTTCGATGTAGCTCTCAATCATCAGTCCTTTCACCATCTTATGGATGTCGTTGTTATAACGGCGGCTGTGAAGGACTTCCTTGGCAATACGGATCTGTTCCAGATACTGCTTGTTGGAGTTAGAATGGTTGGTATCTACCACACAAGCTGGATTCTGGAGGTTTTTCTGAGCATACAGCTCGCATAAGAGACGCAGATCTTCGTAGTGATAATTCGGAAGAACCTGCCCACGCTTATTGACAGCACCGCGAAGAACCGTGTGAGCAAGCGGGTTGCCGGTGGTGTCCACGTCCCAGCCCCGATAGATAAAGGAGTGAGCATGCTGAGCAGCGACAACGGAGTTCAGCATAACTGTCATGTCGCCGCTGGTCGGATTCTTCATACCGGCCGGGACATCAAAGCCACTGACAGTCATTCGATGCTGCTGGTCTTCTACGGAACGGGCACCAACTGCCACATAAGAGAGCAGATCTGCCAGATACCACCAGTTCTCCGGGTAAAGCATCTCATCCGCTGCGGTAAGTCCGGTCTCCTCAATATTTCTGATATGAAGCTTACGAATTGCAATCAGACCTTCCAGAAGATCTGGTGCTGCTTCCGGATCCGGCTGATGAACCATTCCCTTGTATCCTTCACCGGTAGTACGTGGCTTGTTGGTATAAATACGTGGAATGATGATGCATTTATCTTTAATCTGCTCCTGGATCGGAACCAGACGGTGCAGGTAATCCATGACAGCAGGCTCATTATCTGCGGAACACGGTCCGATGATTACGAGAAATCGATCGTCTGCGCCAGTGATCACGTCGCGGATCTCTTTATCTCGCTGTGCTTTTTTTGCTGCATTTTCCGGGGAAAGCGGATACATGGCTTTGATCTCCTTGGGGATAGGCAGCTTTTTGTTGAATGTGAATCCCATGGTAATCTCCTTTGTTACTAGTTTCTATGTTTGCGAAATGATATTCGAAAACATTATAGTATACTTCACTGAGATTGTAAATAAAAGAACTTCCGGGCAGAAGTGAAAAGTTTCCAGATTCCGAAGGACAGGAGCAGAAGTATATACAGGATCGCGCATAGACAAAGATTTCCTGCCAGAATCAGGATCGTTGATAAAGAACGGAAAATCATAAAGTGAGACAAGGGTTTCAACAGATAAATACCTCCGGTTGATAAGAGCATGGCAGCAGCGGGCTTTAGAATATAGGCATCAAGCCCGATGGTTGGGTGAATGTGCCGGGAGACTGCCAGAAGCCCGGACATGCACAGCAGCAACTGACTGATCAGAATGCTCCAGAGAACACCTTCGATGCCGAAGCGGGGTACGAAGAGCAGAAGAGCCAGGATCCGCACCAGCACTGCCGCCAGCTGATTGATGAATGTGATACCGGTCTTGCCAAGACCGTGGAGAATGCTGTTGATATTTCCGGTAAGATACAGAAATGGGCAGATCCATGCCAATGTACACAAAAAGCTTCCGGCTAAGGGTTCGTGGAAGACAACGGTTCCCAATTCATTTCCAAAAAATAAAAAAATTCCCATACAGAATATTCCCATGAGGAGTCCGAAGAGAATCGTATATTCAATAGAAAGAGAAATTCGTTGTTCATTACCGTGGGACTGCTCTTCTGAGATGGTCGGGAGCAGCATGGCAGACAGAGAAGAGGTCACTGCATTGGGAAACATCAGGAAGGACAGGGACATGCCGGTCAGGATGCCATAGAGACTTAAAGCTTCTGATACAGACAGACCGGATGTCTGGAGGCTTACAGGAATCAGCACTGCCTCCGCACTTTGAAGGAGGGTCAGACTTAGACGGCTGCCGGTGAGAGGCAACGCCATGGAAAGAATCTTCCGGCATTGAATACGCAGTGCAGATAGTGGCAGAGTAGAACGCTTTTCGGAAACAGTAAAGTGGAGCATGAACAGGGCGGAAGCAGCCTCTCCGAAGAGAAGCCCCAGTACTGCCAGTGAGGGGGTGATTGCCCGGCTCTCCTGGATAAAAATGCGGTAAAGCAAGATCACAGAACCGATTCTTGCTGCCTGCTCCAGAATCTGGGAGATGGCCGGGAGAGATGCTTTCTTCTGTCCCAGATAATATCCCTGGAGACAGCCGTGGATCGCACTTAGAGGGATGACCGGAGCCAGAATACGTAAAGGTGTGACACAGCGGCTTTCGCAGAGCAGTTTGTCTGCTATGAATTCTGCCTGATTCCAGAGAAGGATGCAGACCAGCACAGAGGCGGACAAGGACAGGAACAGTCCGGCTTTCAAAGCGTAGGATCGTTCTTTTTCTACAGCTCCGGCGGTGAAACGGGAGATGGCAGATTCAATACCGGAGGCGGTACATGCATGACATACGGCGAATACAGGAAAAATAAGCTGATAGATGCCGATTCCTTCCGCACCCAGGGCATGTGCCAGGAATATCTTATAGAAGAAACCGGAAAAACGGCACAGAAGACCTGCACAGGTCAGCAGGAGCGTGCCTTTGATGAAATGAGGAAATGATCGCATAGAATTTCGCTGTTCTTTTTTCCTATAATATATTAGAGAAGAGTGCTTGACAGAACTGCTTACCAGTGTTATTCTTTTACATGAAATCCGAGTAAAAAGCTCGGAATTGAAACGGGGTGAAAGAGATGAAGCTGTCTACAAAAGGACGTTATGGGCTCAGAGCGATGATCGATCTGGCATTATATGCGGAGAATACTCCGGTGTCGATTGCAAGTATTGCAGCCAGACAGCACATATCCGAGAGCTATCTGGAACAACTGATCGCGAAGCTCCGTAAAGCAAATCTGGTAACAAGCGTGCGTGGAGCCGGAGGCGGATATGTACCGGGACGGCCGGTGGAAGAGATCTCAGTAGGAGATGTGCTGAGAGCCCTGGAAGGGAATCTGGATCCAGTGGAGTGTCCGGGAATCGAACATCAGGGCGGCTGTGATGGTTCCGATGTATGCGTGACTAAATATGTATGGAAACGGATCAATGACAGTATTAACCAGACTGTAGATGGAATGATGCTCAGCGATCTGCTGGCAGAAAGCCGGGAAGTACAGAAAAAACGTCAGATTCCAGTATCATGTTGTGAGAAAAAGGAGTGATGAAACATGGGTGAAGAGAAGAAATTAATTTACCTGGATAATGCGGCGACAACCAAGACTGCGCCGGAAGTTGTGGAGGCAATGCTTCCGTATTTTACAGAACTGTACGGAAATCCGTCCAGTGTCTACAGCTTTTCCCAGAAAAGCAAAGAAGCTATCACTGCAGGAAGAGAGAAGATTGCAAAGACTCTTGGGGCAAGTCCGGAGGAAATCTATTTTACAGCAGGCGGAAGCGAGTCTGATAACTGGGCATTAAAAGCAACTGCAGAAGCTTATGCTTCCAAAGGAAATCACATTATTACATCTAAGATCGAGCATCATGCAATCCTGCATACTTGTGACTGGCTGGAAAAACATGGATTTGAGATCACTTATGTGGATGTAGATGAGTTTGGTAAGATCAAGCTTGATGAACTGAAAAAAGCTATCCGTCCGACTACCATTCTGATCAGTGTGATGTTTGCAAACAATGAGATTGGTACCATTCAGCCGATCAAAGAGATCGGTGAGATTGCTCATGAGCATGGTATCCTGTTCCACACCGACGCAGTACAGGCATATGGACAGCTTCCTATTAATGTAGATGAGCTGCATATCGATATGTTAAGTTCTAGCGGACATAAGCTGAACGGACCGAAAGGAATTGGCTTCCTGTATATTCGTAAAGGGGTAAAGATCAGAAGTTTTATTCATGGTGGTGCTCAGGAGAGAAAACGTCGTGCAGGTACAGAGAATGTTCCGGGTATTGTAGGATACGGTGTGGCAGCAGAACACGCAGCAAATACCATGGAAGAGCGTACTGCAAAAGAGCGTAAGATCCGTGATCATCTGATCGACCGTGTACTTGCAGAAGTTCCGTACACCAGACTGAATGGACACAGAACTGACCGTCTGCCGAACAATGCAAACTTCAGTTTCCAGTTCGTAGAGGGTGAGTCCCTGCTGATCATGCTTGATATGGATGGCATCTGTGGCTCCAGTGGATCAGCCTGTACATCGGGATCTCTTGATCCGTCTCACGTACTGCTGGCTATTGGACTGCCTCATGAGATCGCACATGGTTCCTTGCGTCTGACTCTGAGTGAGGAGACCACCATGGAAGATGTGGACTATGTAGTAGATTGTATTAAGAAAATCGTTGAGAGACTTAGAAGTATGTCTCCGCTGTATGAGGATTTCATTCGGAATCATTAATTACAGCCATTAATAAGAAAAGAGGATTTAGAATATGTATAGCGATAAAGTAATGGATCATTTCCAGCATCCGAGAAACGTAGGAGAGATTGAGAATGCCAGCGGTGTAGGTACAGTTGGTAATGCAAAATGCGGTGATATCATGAGAATTTACTTTGATATCGATGACAACCAGATCATCCGTGATGTAAAATTCAAGACTTTTGGCTGCGGTGCAGCAGTTGCAACCAGCAGCATGGCAACGGAGCTGGTAAAAGGAAAAAGCATCTATGAAGCTCTGGAAGTTACCAATAAAGCAGTTATGGAAGCACTGGATGGACTTCCACCTGTAAAAGTACACTGTTCTCTGCTGGCTGAGGAAGCAATTCATGCAGCACTGTGGGATTATGCAGAGAAACATCATATTAAGATTGAAGGACTGAAGAAACCAAAGTCAGATATTCACGAAGGCGAAGAAGAGGAAGAATACTAGGATGAAGAAAAAGGTCGTTGTCGGAATGTCCGGCGGAGTCGATTCATCCGTGGCGGCCTGGCTTCTTCTTCAGAAGGGCTACGACGTGATGGGTGTGACCATGCAGATCTGGCAGGATGAAGTGCCGGAGCAGGTGGAGGAAAACGGCGGATGCTGTGGACTTTCTGCTGTGGATGATGCCAGAAGAGTGGCATCCCGTCTGGAGATTCCTTACTATGTCATGAATTTTAAACAGGATTTCAAGGAAAATGTCATTGATTATTTTATGGATGAATATTTAAAGGGACATACACCTAATCCCTGTATTGCCTGTAACCGTTATGTGAAGTGGGAGTCTCTGCTGAAGAGAAGCATGGATATTGGCGCAGATTACATTGCAACCGGTCACTATGCCCGGATCGAGCAATTGCCCAATGGACGTTATGCGCTGCGTAAATCAGCGACTTCGGCCAAGGATCAGACTTATGCACTGTATAATCTGACACAGGAACAGCTGTCAAAAACACTGATGCCAGTGGGAGAGTACACCAAGGATCAGATCCGCACATTTGCAGAAGAGCTGGGTCTTCCAGTGGCTCATAAGCCGGACAGCCAGGAGATCTGTTTTGTTCCGGATGGAGATTATGCAAAGTTCATTGAGGAGAACTCTGGAAAGAAGATTCCAGAAGGAAATTTTGTCTGGACAGACGGAACTGTGATCGGAAAGCATAAGGGAATCACGCATTATACCATTGGTCAGCGGAAAGGGCTTGGACTTGCCATGGGAAGACCTGTCGTTGTGACAGAGATTCGTCCGGAGACCGGTGAAGTGGTTATCGGTGAAGCAGATGCCGTCTTTCGTACAACGCTTCGTGCGGATCGTCTGAACTGGATGAGCGTGCCGGATATTGAAGGGGAAGCACGTTTCCTGGCAAAGATCCGTTATAACCACAGCGGATCCATGTGTACTGTGCGGAAGATCGAGGAAGATCTGGTGGAATGCACCTTTGATGAGCCGGTTCGTGCCGTGACACCTGGTCAGGCCGTTGTATTTTACGATGGAGACTACGTGGCAGGCGGCGGAACAATTCTGTAAATAAATAACAGCCCGAAGCGGCAGCGCAATTTATTGCTGTCATTCCGGGCTGTTGTGGTTTTTATAGAAGTTTTTATGCTGCCATTCCAGACTGTCATAGTTGGCTACAGCGGCAGTTCCATCGGGGCACGTTTCTTGAATATATAATAGGAAGAAAATCCGCAGGAGATCAGCAACTCTCGTAATCTTGAAAATTCATAGGCCAGATACGCAGGATCATGGGCATCTGAGCCGATGGTCAGCAATTTCCCGCCAAGTTCTTTATAACGTTTCAGAATATCTGTGCAAGGATTAGGTTCGCCGAGACCATATTTATATCCACCCGTGTTGACTTCTAACGCAATTTCATTTTTGATCAAAATACGAAGGATTGCATCCAGAATTTCCTGATATTGTGTCCATGCATAATTTTTGTTTTTTGTGGGACCATATCGAACAACATAGTCAAGATGTCCAAGACTGTCAAAGTTCGTATATGATTTCAGATTCTGAAGGACACATTCAAAGTATTCCCGGTAAGCGGTCTGCTCTTCTCGCCCTTCAAAAAAAGAAGGGTAGTAAGGGTCACGGCTGTTGACGAGATGGATGGAGCCGATCACATAATCAAAGGGATGAGAAAACACCAGATTGTGATGCCGGCTGGACAGGTAGGGCTGCAGCCCGAGTTCCACACCGATCATCAGATCGATCCGATCCTGATATTGTTCCTTCAGTGGAGTCATATAGTCAAAATATTTTTTCGGGTCAAATTCAAAGCAGATACCGCCGTCTGTGTAATCATAGTCCATGTGGTCGGTCAGACACAGATGGGAAAGTCCGAGTGAAATTGCTTTTTCAATCATAATTTCCGGTGAAAATGAACCATCACCGGAGAACAAAGTATGTACATGTGTATCAGCAATAATTGCCAAAATCTGTTCCTCCTGTGTAAAAATAGTCCTGTCCTGACCCATGATAGAAGAAAAAAGCAGGAAAGTAAAGTAAAAAAATGTGGAATCTTGATTTTTGGTATTGATATTTTCAGGCAAAGCAGTTAAAATAAGTAACGGTTGATGTTCTTTTAACAATCATGGCAAGAGTTAAAAGATCAGAAATATATCATTATTCAACTTTTAGGAGGAATTGAAACATGGCAGTAAAAGTAGCGATCAATGGATTCGGACGTATTGGCCGTCTGGCATTCAGACAGATGTTTGGCGCAGAGGGATATGAGGTAGTAGCAATCAACGACCTTACTTCTCCGAAAATGCTTGCACATCTGCTGAAATATGATTCTTCTCAGGGTAAATATGCTCTGGCTGACACTGTATCTGCAACTGATGATTCTATCATCGTTGACGGAAAAGAGATTAAGATTTATGCAAAAGCTAACGCAGCTGAGCTTCCGTGGGGAGAGATCGGCGTAGATGTAGTTCTGGAGTGTACCGGATTCTACACCTCCAAAGAGAAAGCTTCTGCACACATCACTGCAGGCGCTAAGAAAGTAGTTATTTCCGCTCCGGCTGGAAATGATCTGCCGACTATCGTATACAACGTAAACCACAAAACTCTGACCAAAGAGGATACTGTTATTTCTGCAGCTTCCTGTACCACCAACTGCCTGGCACCGATGGCAAAAGCTCTGAACGACCTGGCTCCGATCGAGTCTGGTATCATGTGCACCATCCATGCTTACACTGGTGATCAGATGATCCTTGACGGACCGCAGAGAAAAGGCGATCTGAGAAGAAGCCGTGCAGGCGCTGTTAACATCGTTCCGAACAGCACTGGTGCTGCAAAAGCAATCGGTCTGGTTATTCCGGAACTGAACGGCAAACTGATCGGTGCTGCACAGCGTGTACCGACCCCGACCGGATCTACCACTCTTCTGTTCGCAGTTGTAGACAAAGCTGTAACCAAAGAAGAGATCAACGCAGCTATGAAAGCAGCTACTACCGAGTCCTTCGGATACAACGAGGATGAGATCGTATCCAGCGATATCGTTGGTATGAGATTTGGTTCTCTGTTCGATGCTACCCAGACTATGGTTTCCCCGCTTCCGGATGGAAAGACCCAGGTTGAGGTTGTATCTTGGTATGACAATGAGAACTCCTACGTTTCTCAGATGGTTCGTACTATCAAATACTTCGCTGAGCTTGCGTAAGCATTAAGCCATGCAAAAGGCGTAAAATGCAGGCGCTATGTGCTTGCACATGAGCGGCTGGAGTTTGCGTCTTTTATAGGGCGATAGCCCGTTCACCGAGATGAAACGAAGTGGAATCGAGGGGCATGGCGGGCTGATTGTTTAAGACCTCAAAAGGTCCGGTCTTCAGGACCGGACCTTTTTTTCGTCTTTGTGAAAGATCCTGAAAGAAAGGAAGTTATTTATCATGGCATTAAATAAAAAAACAGTTGATGATATCAATGCAAAAGGAAAACGTGTCCTTGTAAGATGCGATTTCAACGTACCGCTGAAAGACGGCGTGATCACTGATGAGACCCGTATCGTTGCAGCACTTCCGACTATCAAAAAGCTGATAGGTGATGGCGCAAAAGTGATCCTTTGCTCCCATCTTGGAAAAGTAAAGAATGGTCCGAACGAGGGAGAATCCCTGGCACCGGTTGCAAAGCGTCTGTCTGAGAAGCTTGGCAAAGAGGTAGTATTCGTATCTGATTATCATGTAACCGGAGAGGCAGCTACCAAAGCAGTTTCTGAGATGAAAGATGGAGATGTAGTTCTTCTTCAGAATACACGTTTCCGTGGTGCTGAGGAGACCAAGAATGGTGAAGAGTTCAGCAAAGAGCTGGCTGACCTGGCTGATATCTATGTATGCGATGCATTTGGTTCTTCTCACAGAGCACATGCTTCTGTTGCAGGTGTTACCAAATTTATCAGTGCAAAAGGCGGACAGAATGTAGTTGGATACCTGATGGAGAAAGAGATCAACTTCCTTGGAAATGCAGTAGAGAATCCGGTTCGTCCGTTCGTTGCAATCCTTGGTGGTGCAAAAGTAGCAGACAAGCTGAACGTTATCTCCAACCTGCTGGAGAAATGTGATACTTTGATCATTGGTGGTGGAATGGCTTATACCTTCCTGAAAGCACAGGGCGCAGAAGTTGGTACTTCTCTGGTAGATGATACAAAACTTGATTACTGCAAAGAGATGCTTGAGAAAGCTGAAAAGCTTGGAAAGAAACTGCTCCTTCCGGTAGATACTACCATTGCAGCAGCATTCCCGAATCCGATCGATGCTGAAATTGCTGTAGAAGTTGTAGACAGCAAAGCAATTCCGGCTGATATGATGGGACTGGATATCGGACCGAAGACTGCAGAGCTTTACGCTGATGCTGTAAAATCTGCTAAGACCGTTGTATGGAACGGACCGATGGGTGTATTTGAGAACCCGATCCTTGCAAAAGGAACCATCGCAGTTGCAAAAGCACTTGCTGAGACCGATGCAATCACTATCATCGGCGGCGGCGATTCCGCAGCAGCAGTTAATACTCTTGGATTTGGCGATAAGATGACTCATATCTCCACCGGTGGCGGAGCTTCCCTTGAGTTCCTGGAGGGCAAAGAGCTTCCGGGTGTTATGGCTGCTGATGACAAATAAGTTTTCGTAAAATACCGCGGCAGTTTCAGCTGCAGACGGATATTTTATAAAGTATATCAGGAGGATATAAGAAATGGCTAGAAAGAAAATTATTGCCGGAAACTGGAAGATGAACATGACTCCGAGTGAGGCAGTAGAGCTGGTTAACACACTGAAACCGCTGGTAGCAACAGAAGATGCAGATGTAGTTTTCTGCGTACCGGCAATCGACATCATTCCGGTAATGGAAGCTGCTAAAGGTTCCAATATCCAGGTTGGTGCAGAGAACATGTACTTTGAGGAGAAAGGTGCTTACACCGGAGAAATCTCCCCGAACATGCTGACTGACGTAGGAGTAAAATATGTAATCCTTGGTCATTCTGAGAGAAGAGAGTACTTCGCAGAGACCAGCGAGACTGTAAACAAGAAGATGCTGAAAGCATTTGAGCATGGTCTGACTCCGATCATGTGCTGTGGTGAGACTCTGACTCAGAGAGAGCAGGGCGTAACTATGGATTTCATCCGTCAGCAGGTAAAAGTTGGTTTCCTTGGAGTAACTGCTGAGCAGGCTAAGACCGCTGTTATCGCTTACGAGCCGATCTGGGCAATCGGTACCGGCAAGACCGCTACTACCGAGCAGGCACAGGAAGTTTGCAAAGGCATTCGTGAGTGTATCGCTGAAATCTATGATGAGGCAACTGCAGAAGCAATCCGTATCCAGTACGGCGGATCTGTAAATGCTGCTACCGCTCCGGAGCTGTTCGTACAGCCGGATATCGATGGCGGACTGGTTGGAGGAGCTGCTCTGAAACCAGATTTCGGAAAGATTGTTAACTGGAAATAAGTCACTGGATAAGTGAAAGATGGATCCCTCATATTCTGGCATATCAGAGTATGGGGGATTTTTATGATTGAAGTTGAAGTTTTCATCCTTGTGTTGATGTGATTATTCCTTTTCCCAAAATTGGTTTGAAAAATCAAATAATTATGTTATAATTACTATAACTATATGTGGTTAAAGGGGAGAAGTATTCTAGTGATAAAAGAGGATAAATGGACAGCGAAAGTATTGTTCAAATTGAAATTACATGAGAGCAAAGGGCAAGAATTTGAAGATTTTTTTGTCGCGATTATGACAAAAGCGGATATGGATTTTCAACCGGTGAAAGCATATGGAAATATTGGGGATCAAAAGAATGATGGATTTAACAAAAAAACAGGAACATATTATCAAGTATTTTCACCGGAAGATATAACGAAGGATAAAACAGTATATGATGCAGCTAAAAAGCTGGAAAAAGATTTCCGAGGATTGTATAAAAATTGGAATGATACGTGTAAGATAAAAAAATATTTTTTTGTCATAAATGACAAGTATGAGGGAATAGATCCAGTAATAACAAAAAAAGTATTGGAGCTAAGATGCGAGAAGGATTTCTCGGATATAGACATAGATATCTTTTTGGCAAAAGATTTGCAAAAGGTATTTGAAGGACTGGATGAAGATGATATACTAGACATTATTGGGTTTATACCAGGCTGTTCTCATGAAATGATTGAATATAGTACTCTTAGTGAAGTTATAGATTATTTGATGAAGACAGAATTACCGGAAAGTAAAAATGATAAATTAAAAGTTCCGGATTTTGATGAGAAAATCAAATTTAATGGTTTAAGTACAGTAGTAAAGTCAAAATTGTCTGTGGGAAGTTATCAGGATGGTGCACTACGGAAATATTTTAATGATAATCCAGGTATACGGGAAATTCTACAGGAAAAGTTTCACGCATTATATCAGATGGCATGTGAAGAAATATCAGATATACAGGAAGATGGAGCAGATTGTAAATTTTATTATATTGCTGATAGAGCCTGCCCAAAAAGAACAGCAGCGACAGTCGCTTGTGTTGATGTGTTAATGGCATATTATTTTTCGAGTTGTGATATTTTTGAAGAACCGCAGTGATTGAGATAATAGATTGGAGGAAAAAATGATTTTGCCTAAAAAACAATTGTCTGTTGAAGAATCGTTATGGGGGTTTGGAGGATTTTTATTGCAGAAACTTCAAAAACCAGTGCATGCAGATGAGTTATGGGAATATTATAAAGAAGTCTATTCAAATGGCAAATATTCAGTAAGGTTTTCCTTTGATCAATTTGTTATGGCATTGGATTATTTGTACATAATCGGTGCAATAAAAAAGGATGAGAGAGGGAGGATAAGCTATGAAACTAATCAGCCTGACTGCGAATAAGAGTACATTTCATCCAATATATTTTAACGATGGAATAAATATTATTGTTGGAAAACAAGTTGCTCCACATAATGAAAATGATGGAAATACTTACAATGGAGTGGGAAAATCATTAACATTACATTTGATTCATTTTTGTTTGGGATCTAATAAAATTGATTCATTTACCAAGAAGATTCCAGATTGGGAATTTACTTTACGATTTAAAATTGATGAAAAAGAGTATTTTTGTAAAAGATCAACAAACAATCAAGGTGTTATAGAATTCAATGGTGTGGAATTAAAACCGAGGGCTTTACATGATAAAATGATAAAACTTTGTTTTAAAACATTGGATACACCACAGAATATGACATGGACAACTCTATTTTCCAGATTTGTACGTAGATATAGGGCTAGTTATGCTTCGTTCGATGCATTTGTCCCCAAAGAAAGTGATTATAGTAAAATTTTAAATAATTGTTATTTGCTGGGAATAGACACAGAGCTGATTATAAAAAAGAAGGAATTAAGAGATCTTCAGTTGGCATCTGCTGCAACAGAGAAAGCAATTAAAAAAGATCCGGTATTTCGGCAGTACTATTTGGGAAAAAATGATGCTGAATTAGATGAGGCTGATTTGGAATATCGGATAGCATTGCTGGAAAAGGAAATATCAGAATTTAAAGTTTCTAATAATTACCATGAACTTGAAGTTGAAGCTAATGAAAAAAGTTATCAAAAAAAAGAACTGGAAAATCAGAGGGTACTTGTAAACAATTATATTAAGAACATAGAAGATTCAGAAAAGGAAACGGAGGACGTAAAAGAGGAAAAGTTATTAAAAGTATATGAAGCGGCCAGTGTTGAAATCCCTGAGATGATAAAAAGAAATTTGGAAGAAGTTTCAAAATTTCATCAGGAATTGCTGGTAACCAGAAATATCAGATTGCATAAAGAGTTACTAAAGCAAAAGCAGCGGCTGGAAGAGATAGACAATCAGATTTTGCAAATTGGAGTCAGAATGGATGAACTATTGGATTATTTGAATTCCCATGGAGCATTAGAAGAGTATGTTGCACTGACCAAACAATTATCAGCATTGAAAAATGATTTGAACAGGATTCATGAGTATCAACGGATTTTAAAAGCTTATCGTGATACAAAATTAGATATTAAAGCACATATGATTGAACAGGACAAAGCAACAGATTTGTATTTAGAAGATCACAGTGACTATTTGGATAATTTACGAACTGAGTTTTGGAGATATGCAAAAAGGTTTTACCCAAAGAAAAAGAGTGGTTTGGTTATAAAAAATAATTCTGGTGATAATACATTACGATACAGTTTGGAAGCTAGAATAGAAGATGATTCATCAGATGGTGTTAATGAAGTTCGGATGTTCTGTTTTGATTGGCTTTTGTTGAATTGCCAGGTGAGCAAAATAAAATTTGTAGCACATGATAGCAGAATGTTTGCGAATATGGATCCAAGACAGAGAGAGACGTTGTTTAGAATAGTTGAGGAAGGGTGCAGTAGTGCAGATTTTCAGTATATTTGTTCTATTAATGAAGATGCATTATTATCATTTAAGTCAATGATGGAAGAAAAAGAATATTATAACATTATACAGGATAATGTTGTAATGGAATTGAATGATGATGATCCTTCAAGTAAATTGCTTGGAATACAAATAGACATAGATTTGGAAGATAAAGGAAAATCATCAGAAGATATGGCATAATTTTAGAGTTATCTAAAACCAAAGCCCCCTCAGGCACAACCTGAGGGGGCTTCCTTTATCCTCTGATCCCCAACTCTTACGGTGAACCGTAAGACCCTTTTCGATTTTCCGTCATTTTTCCTGGAATATTCACTTCTAGGAAATGTTTGCAAAAATCCTTGCATTACGGGAAAAACGTAAGATGGCCGACGGAATTTTTGACGGTTTATACAGCGCATTTCTTTTCCGGGAAATGTAGGATCATGATCTGATGCTGCTTGAATTTCATGGTCAGATGTACATATCGGTCAATGGTGATCTTTACGGAAGAATGTCCAAGAATTTCACTTAAAGCTTTTATATCCATTCCGGACTCGATACATTGTGACGCAAATGTGTGACGCAGCACATGGAAATGAACTTCGCGGATTCCACAGGTTTTCAAAACTTTTTTGAATCTGTTTTCCATTGTGCGGGGTTCTGTGGGGCGAAAATCTCCAGACAGCAGATAATCTGACGGCTCATATTTTTCCTGAATCTTCCGAAGCAGATCGACGATATGGTCGTGCAGCGGAATGATCCGTTCCTTTCCATTTTTCGGCAATCCGATATGGAGACAGGTCTTCGGCTCCCCGGACTTACGGTCAGGATTCTGGATTCGCTGCAAGGTATGACGGATGTAACAGACCCGCTGTTCCAGATTAATGTCCTTCCATTGGACGGCGCATAATTCTCCCAGACGAACACCCGTGTACAATGCGAACAAAATACCGACTGTATTCAGATCCACCCGATTCCGAAGCTTATACAGAAGAAGAGCTACTTCCGAATCGGTCAGGATTTTAACCTGACTGTCAGTGGCGGCAATCGATTTAAAATCAATGGGAACACTTTTCAGAGCATGTTTCATACATCCTTTTATCACTGTATTGATCACTCGAAGAGAACTGTCGGACAGAGTTTCTTCAAGACTGGTGAACAACTGGTCATACGTTTCCTGCGTGATCATTCCCACAGGCGTATTTTTCCAGTGTGGAAGGATATAACTATCCAGATAATTTTTATATTTATTATAAGTAGAAGGTTTACAGCTTTTCCGTTTCTGTTTCAGCCATTCATCCGCGGCTGTCTGGAACAGGAGCTTCTGCTTTTCGGATGCAGGGATCATAAAACAGACTGTTTTCTGAAAATCTTTCTGTGCCAGGCTGACTTCGCGATAAGTGGGTGCGTACAGATATTTATACTGTGGCTTTCCGTTTGCCTTTTTTCCAATCACCACGCGCGCTTCCCAGCGACCATCCCGGCGCTTATAAATATTGGGTCCGATTCTCATAGATTACCTCCTGCGATTTTGACCATTTTATTGACGGCAGATAACCGATGAAAGTGTTTATATTGTGTAGATTGCCCAACATCAACCGTCTCCAAATATGCATTTTTACGCCGTCTGACATCTTTTTGTGAACCTTCTGTGAACTTTTTTTGTTAAAAAGATTGACAAAAGTGTAACTAGCAACTAATATTATACATATCGGGAGTTCTTAGAAGTGAATATTCTACGAAATTCCACCGGCCATCATTACACAGTGAGTATGGCCAGATAATTGAAAATGTAATCACAGGCGAATGAATCGGAAGCATCCATACAAGGACATGACCTCCGGGAATGCAGTGAGAATCTGCGACAGTTAATCCCTGCTGTGATGATCTACAAAAACCGCAAGAACCATTGGGCAACTGAGAAGGGCGGCGAGTAGGATTGAAGATCTGAGTCAGAATACAGCATTTGCGTGTGAAGAGAAGTGATTACTGTCCGGAGGCATACGGAAAGTCTTTTTTTGTTGTATATACAAAGAAAGGGATGGTGAACACAGGACAATAATTACATAATAATTCCACTGTACGGACCAGAATCGGGTGATAATTCCCGAACATTTATTGCGGTGTCGTCAGAGTCGGCAAGGAAAGGCAGTGAAACATGATAGGACTGTACATACGGTCATGTGTCGCATATAAACACTATCAGGTAACAGAGAGAAGGCCCACGAAAAGGGTCTCGTTCTGTTACCTTTTTATTTGGGAAAACGAAAGGGAGAGAGAACATGAAGCAGATCATACAGAAAAAAATCATACGCACAGTTACGCTTTGGATGCTGGTGATGACCATGGGCTTATCCATGACCGGATGCGGTCCGAAGTCCAGCTTTGGTTCACAGACACTGGATATCGACTATGTGGGCAGTGATGGCGAGGTCACAGAAGAAGAGGTCAGCGCCAAGAGCGAGAACCCTATGGAGTGGCTGAAGAAAAAGCTGACCGGTGATAAGAAAAATGCGGGAGTGAACGGAAGAGAAAATGTCGCAGGCTATACAGAAGATACAACGGTTCAGGATCTGTACGGAGTCACTTCTGATAAAAATACAAAGACCGAGCGGACCAGCCCCTCAGAGGTACCGGAAGAGTCTGACGACACCCAGCAGTCCACAATTCCCATTCCAAAGAAGGACAATACGGATGGAAGTGTAGATATCCCCGTTACAGATGACAGCACCACCAGCGGAACCAACAGCTCCGGAAAAAATAATACCGCGACACCGAAAAATACAGTCACATTTACGATCCGCTGCGATACTGCCGTGGCAAATGGAATGGCAAAGGATCCAAAATGGGCAGGCATCGTCCCAGCCAGCGGCTGTATCCTTCCGGTGATTACCATGGAGTTTGAGGAAGGAGAGACGGTCTTTGACCTGCTCTGCCGAATCAGAGACACCTACAAGCTTCAGATGGAATATACAGGAAGCAGTGGAGGACAGTACATTCAGGGCATCAATAACCTATATGAATTTGATGGAGGCCGCTGGAGTGGTTGGATGTACTGTGTCAATAGTTGGTATCCCAACTATGGCTGTGGTCAGTACAAGGTAAAGGCCGGAGATGTGATCGAGTGGAATTACACCTGTGATCTGGGACTTGATCTGGACGGCGGCTGGTGGGATGGCGCACAGGACTGGAAGGATACACACGAATGACATATTTTGAAAACCTGCATCCCATCTGCATATTGCTCTATTTTGCAGCGGTGATCGGGCTGACACTGACCTGCTTTCATCCGGTGATGCTGCTGGTATCCCTGCTGGGGGCGCTGGCATTTCTGATCCGTCTGAAGGGCGGGTGTGGGGCAGTAAGACATCTGAGCTTTGTGATCCCCATGTCCTTACTGGTAGCAATAGCCAATCCCCTGATCAACCACCGGGGAGTGACGCTGCTGGGACTGTTCCTGAATCAGTGGATCACACTGGAAGCCATCGCCTATGGCATCACAGCAGGTTTGTCGCTGGCGGCACTGATCCTGTGGTTCGGCTGTTACAGCGAAGTTATGACCAGTGAGAAGTTCCTGTATCTCTTTGGAAAGATCGCTCCGGCCAGTGCCCTGCTCATCAGCATGGCACTTCAGTTAGTGCCGAAGCTCAACCGTCAGCTCACGGAGATCAGGGAAAGTCAGGAGATGCTCCGCCCGGAGCGGAAAAATCTGAGCGGTAAGCTTGGAACCGCTCTTAGGCACACTTCCACACTGGTTGGCTGGAGTCTGGAAGGAGCAGTGGAGCAGACGGACTCCATGAAAGCAAGAGGCTATGGCCTGAGACGGCGGACAACCTTTCATCTGTTTCATTTTGATTCCAGAGACCTGCGGTTCTTCTGCGGCGTGATGATCCTCTTTGGAGTCTGTGTGATTGCCAGAGCTTTCGGACATGGAACCATGGAATTCTACCCGCGGATGGATGCAGTGATCACAGGGCAGAGCGGAATCCTGCTTTACATTCTGTTTGGCATGCTGGCATTTTTACCGGCGATTCTGGAAGGAAAGGAGGCGCTTGTATGGCGCTCTTGCGGTTTGACAAAGTAAGCTTTGCGTATCCCGATGCAAAGACGCGCGCATTGGATCAGGTCTCCTTTTCTATGGAAGAGGGAGAGTACCTCGTCGTCTGTGGCGAGTCTGGCTGCGGCAAGACTACCCTTCTAAGACAGGCCAAGCCGGAACTGACCCCTGCGGGTGCCAGAGATGGAAGCGTCTATTATATGGATCAGCCCCTTGCAGAAGTTCCGGATCAGGTCTCAGCCATGGAGATCGGGTATGTACAGCAGAATCCCGACAATCAGATCGTTACGGACTATGTGTGGCATGAGTTGGCCTTTGGACTGGAGAATATGGCGCTTCCCACAAGCACGACCCAGAGAAAGGTCAGCGAGATGGCCAGTTTCTTTGGGATGGAAGAGTGGTTTCGGAAGAAGACTTCGGAGCTGTCCGGTGGACAGAAGCAGATGCTGAATCTGGCATCCATCATGGCGATGAATCCGAAGCTTCTCATCCTGGACGAACCAACATCCATGCTGGATCCGCTGGCGGCACGCAACCTGTTGGATACGATAGCACGGATCAACCGGGAACTGGGAGTGGCAGTGCTGTTGTGTGAACATCGGCTAGAGGATGTGTTCCAGCGGGCAGACCGGGTACTGCTTATGAAGCAGGGAAGCATCCTTGCGGATGACACACCGGAGAATCTGACCTTTGCATTGCAGAGAGATCCAACAGCTTCCCGCATCTATCTGGGATTACCCGGAGCAGCGAGGATCTTCGGAGAGCTTCAAAAAGAAGGAATCTGTCCGGCAGACAGAAAGCTTCCGCTCAGTATCCGAGATGCCAGACGTATCCTGAAAGAACTGGATCTGCCCTTTGAAAAAATGAAAGCAGAGACAGAGAAGAGAACGGAACCGGCAAGAGGCAGTAAAGAAAAGCCGGTTCTGGAAGGAAAGGAACTCTGGTTCCGCTATGAAGCAAAAGGAAAAGATGTTCTGCGGGGACTGAACCTGTCTGTACAGCGGGGAGAACTTTTAGCCCTGCTGGGCGGAAACGGAGCCGGAAAGAGTACGTTGCTTCGTATCCTCTGTGGTCTTCGCAAACCTTTACGGGGAAAGGTTAAGAAGGAAAAAGATCTGCGCCTTGCCATGCTGCCCCAGAGCCCGCAGGCACTCTTCACTTATGACAGTGTGTGGGAAGATCTTCTGGATGCAGCCAGACAGGGAAGGGAGCAGGACCATAGCACAGCCGCCGACCGTGCCAGAGAGATGGCTCGTAAGTTGGAACTGACAGACAAGCTTACTTCCCACCCGTTTGACCTGAGTGGAGGGGAATTGCAGAGAGCCGCCATCGGCAAGCTTCTGCTGCAGGATGCAGATATTTTATTACTGGATGAACCGACCAAGGGGTTGGATGCCTACTTAAAGCAGGAACTGGCGGGGATCTTAAAGAAGCTGACCGCAGAGGGCATTACGATCCTGATGGTGACCCACGATCTGGAATTTGCGGCATCTTACGCAGACCGGTGTGCGCTGCTCTTTGACGGACGCATCACTTCGGAGGAAGAACCCCATGTCTTCTTCAGCGGTAACCGCTTTTATACGACCACGGCAGGGCTTATATCAGAAGGATATCTGCCGGAAGCCATCACTTGCGGGGAGGTGATTGCCGGATGCGAAGCAGCATACGCGATATCTTCGTAAGCCGCGGAACCCGCAGAGCGGCACTGGTCATTACCGTAGTCCTGCCTGTACTGCTTGCCGCCTATGCATGGTTCATGAACCACCGGCCTGCTCTTCATGTGAAGGCGGAATGGACCTGGCAGGATACATTGATCCAGAATTCGGATCTGCTTTTGTCCTTCGTATTTCTGTTCGTATCGGCGTTGCCGTTCTATCTGGTCTTTGACCGGAAGAAGGTAAAGGCAAGGGAACTTACTCCTATTGCCCTGATGGCAGCCCTGTGCGTAGTAGGCAGAGCTGCATTTGCCCTGATTCCGCTGCCGAACTTCAAGCCGGTCAGTGCCATCATCATTATCACGGCACTGGCATTTGGCCCGGAAGCAGGATACCTCACCGGGGCACTGGCGGCAATCTTAAGCAACTTCCTGTTCGGACAGGGACCGTGGACGCCCTGGCAGATGTTCTGCTGGGGGCTGTTGGGATTTTTGGCAGGAGTGCTTGGACGCATGGGACTCTTCGGGCCGGTAGGACGGACGGCAGCGGATGAGAAGGGAAAGAGGAAAAAGCCGGTTGCCCTTTGCATTTACGGATTCGCAGGCGGATTCCTCTACGGCTGGATCATGAACATTTATTACATCATCGGCTGGGTGCGGCCTTTTAGCTGGAAAGCAGCAGGCGCCGCCTATGTGTCCAGCTTCTTCTTCGACTTAAGCCACGGCATCTGCACGGCGCTGGTATTGTGGCTGGTGGGAGAAGCCTGGGTTCGGAAGCTTCTGAGGATCAGGAAAAAATTTGGGCTGACAGGAGAGGTCAGGCGTTATGAGCTGCCGCCCTCATTCCGGGCTATGGAGGGAGAACACCCATGACAGTAATTGAAACAAAAAGTGTGCAGAAATGCTATCAGGTGGGCAGCAACAGCGTCCATGCAGTGGATGGCATAGATCTGGCCATAGACGAAGGAGAATTCGTCTGTATCAGCGGACGAAGTGGTTCCGGCAAATCCACGCTCTTAAGTCTTCTGGCAGGACTTGAGAGTCCCACGGACGGAGAAGTGATCCTCATGGGGGAACATCTGGAGACCATGAATGAGAAGGAGCGGGGACGCTTCCGAAGGGAGAACATCGGCTTCGTATTTCAGGCATACAACCTGTTACCACAGTTCAATGCATGGGAAAATGTGGCAGTTCCGTTGGAAATCCGGGGGATTCCTCTGCAGGAGCGCCGTCAGATGGCGATGGAAGCACTGGAGATGGTGGGACTTAGCGATCATGCGGAACACCGACCCGCAGAGCTGTCCGGCGGACAGCAGCAGCGTATCAGTATTGCCAGAGCCATCATCACAAGACCGGGCATCGTCTTCGCCGATGAGCCGACCGGAAACCTGGATACCAGAACAGGAACAGAGATTATGGATCTGCTGACCGGATTATTCCGGCGATGGGGAACGACCTTTTTGCTGGTCAGCCATGATGAGGATATGAACCGTTATACCGACCGGGAGATCCGGCTGAAGGACGGGAAGATAGAAAAATTTGTAGCTATGGGAGGAAAGTAAAGAATGAAAACACCAGTCATCAAGCGTCTGCTGCCATTTGCACTGGCTCTGTGTCTGACCTGCGGAAGCAGCTTTAGTGCTTATGCAGCCGAGGCTAAGGATGCAGAAGCGCAGATATCTGAAGAGAGCACAGCATCAGAGAAGACACAAGAGAGTACAGGAACAAAAAGTACAGAGGAAACAGCTGTGCAGAATACGGCAGCATCTGGAAAAACGGGAACTACTGGGGGGCCTACTACTGGTGGAACCACTACTGGAGGCACCACTTCAGGCAACAGTACGACCACGGAGAAGCCCAACACAGACATCGTGGTCACACCCAGCAATGCCAATGCACTGCTTCTGATGGATGCAGGCGCACAGTCACCGAAGGCAGTACCGGGACAGGAAGTAGAAGTGGTGCTGACCCTGGCTGTGAACCGGGAATATCTTCCCAGCGAAAAATACGTCCTTCGCAATATCACGATCCAGCCGGACATTCCCAAGGATTCCACCAAGGACTCCTGGCCCTTTGACATCATTGATGCCAGCAAGGTGAGACACCTGGATGACATGAGCTACAACAGTACTGCGGAAGTATGGTACAAGTTCTCCGTCTCCCAGTTCGCAAAAGAAGGCGTCTATCCCATCAACTTCAAGGTTAACGCCACCGTCTGGCGAGAGGACAGTGTCAACGGAACGGCCATCACAGAAGATGTGACCTTCGCGCTGAATGTATTTCTGACAGTGACCGAGAACGGAGACATGTCCGGTGTTGTCAGCAATATCGGACCGCTGAACGTAGCAGGACGTGAGAACACAGCGATCGCATCTCCTACCGGCAGCCCGGGTGAGACCGTTGTCATGAGCATGCCCATTGTCAACAAAGGCGGTACTCTGGAAAATGTTACCGTATCTCCGGTAGTGACCGGCGATCTGGAGACCTTCCCGTTCGTGGCGGAGGATATCAACTACGGAAGAGAGCTGGGACGCATGGAAAATGGCACCCGCCAGCAGGTGGACTGGATTTTCAAGATCTCCCCATACGCGACCACCGGAAATAAGATCGTCACCTTCCGTGCTACCTATGAGGAAAATGGTGTCTACGGCGAGTGTACCTTTACTGGATACATCTATGTCAAGAACGGATATACCCCCAATACCGCTGCTTCCCTGATGGTAGAAGGATATGCACTGTATATGGATGACACACAGGTGGACAACCTGACGGCTGGCAGTGATGCACTCCTGAAAGTAACTCTTAAAAATAATGCGGCGAAGAATGCAATCTACAAGACCGTGGCAACACTGAAGCTTGCTGATGCCAATAGCCTGATATTGACCAGCGGATATTCTGACGCGGCATATGTGCGGAGCATCCCCGCAGGACAGACCACAGAGATTGAATACCACATCACAGCGAGAGCATCCGCTTCCGTAGGACCAAGTACTGCGACCATCGCACTGACCTATGAGACATCGGAAAATGAAGGAGCCGTAGCCGGAAGTGCCACTTCCACGATCCAGATCCCCATCAAACAGGAGATGAATCTGCAGATCGATACTCCGGTGATCTATGGCACTCCGGTACAGGATGAGCCTCTGGCTGTCTCCCTCAATATCGTGAACCTTGGCCGTTCCCGCGCTTATAATGTGCGCATCGTGGGAATGGATGGCGTCTCCATGCAGGACGCATATTTTGGCGGCGATATTCTGGCAGCAGGCACACTGAATGCAGATTTCCAGGTGATCCCGAATAAATCCGGCAGCTACAGCGGCAATCTGATCGTTCAGTACGAAGATGCTGACGGCGAGCAGTTCACAGAGAGTGTACCGCTGGAACTGGAAGCAGCAGCGGCAGATGATGTGATGACAGAAGCACTCAGCACCAATACGGAGAACGCAGGCAAAAGCGGCTCCCACTGGTGGGTATGGCTCCTGATCCTGTTACTCCTTCTGCTGGCAGCATTGCTTGGATGGTATTTCCTTGTATACAAGAAGAGAGAGCAGGCTGGAGATGAGGAAGGAAATGATGAAAACGGTGAAAACAGCGATGAGCATGAGAATCTCTGATCTGCTGCGGACAGGCTGTGTCAATCTGTGGAGAAGAAAGACCCGAACCATTCTGACAGCACTGTCCATGACCATCGGTGTCATGTGTATCGTCGTACTGATCTCCATCGGAATCGGCTACGGACAGGCTTATCAGGAGACGGTGGAAGCCATGGGAAGTCTGACGAAGATCGATGTGACCCCGGTTCAGAAGGTAGATGACAAGCAGAAGACCGCTCTGTTAAATGACAAAGCGGTGGAGAGCCTGAAGCATCTGGAAGGTGTGGAAGCGGTGACGCCGGTAGAGCAGTTGACCGGTTATCTGAAGAGCGGCAGCTACATAGCCATGGTCAAGCTCTACGGCATTGATCTTGACACCGCACAGAGCTTCCAGATCACACCCACAGAGGGCGAAGCACCCACAGAAGGACTCAGGCTCCACCCGGAAGTAATGGTGACCGATGATCTGGCGACCTCATTTGCAGATCCCAATAACAACTGGTCAGATGCCGTGGATGCTGATGGCAATCCGCTGGTAGATGTGATGTCCTCCCCCATCAAGCTGACCTTTGATTATGATCTGCTGAACGGCAACCAGAAAGCGGACAAAGAAGGAAGAGCCTCCGCCATCGGAACCTTCTACAACCTGGATGTATCCGGTATCTGCACCAGCCAGAATTATACCTATGCGACTTCCGGTTTCCTGGATATCACAAGACTTCAGGAATGGCAGAAGATCCAGAAGGAGCAGGCGGAGCAGAAGAGTAAGAGCAGTACGGACAGCAGCTCTTCGTCGGGCAGCAGTACCACCACAGGAAATAACGGCAGTACCGAAACGAACAGTACCGGTAATAATACCACCACCGGTAACACCACGACGAACAATAGTGGAAATACCACCACCGGCAGCACAGATACCAGTGCAACGAACAATAACAATAATGCGTCCAATGGAAATAATACATCCACGACGACCGTATCCAACAGTAAGGACACAGAACGTGCACCGGTAGGAAGCAGTACCAGCGGCAATTCGGCAAATGCACAGAGCGGAAGCAGCAGCCCGGCGGCAGATACATATGATCTGGTGTGGGTCAAAGCAGAGAAAGTCAGCGAAGTACAGCGGATCTCCAACCTGATCAAACAGGCAGGATTCGAGACCTATTCCCTGAACGATATGCTGGAGACGGTCAAGAAGCAGTCCCGTCAGATCCAGGGTATGCTGGGAGCCATCGGTCTGGTGGCCATGCTGGTATCCGGCATCTGTGTGGCAAATACTATGATGATGTCCATCAATGAGCGTACCCGCGAGGTAGGTATCCTCAAAGTACTGGGAACCGAGTTCTCCGACATTGCCCGCATCTTCCTGACAGAAGCCTTTCTGGTAGGACTGGCAGGCGGTGTGGCAGGGTTGATCCTGAGTGCATTGATGGGGCAGTTGATCCCAAGGCTCTTCGCGGATATGGATATCCGCTGCGTCTTCCCCTGGTGGCTGGTACTGGGCGGTATCCTGTTCGCAGGTGTGGTAGCCCTGATCGCAGCCTGGATCCCGGCGCGTAAGGCCATGAACATCAGCCCGAATGAAGCGATCCGAAGTGAGTAAGGAGGCGGCTGATATGGGAAATAAGAAAAAGAAGCAGACAAAACAGACAGACCGGAGAATCCGTGGCGTGATTGCGGTTCTGGTGATTCTGATCCTTGGTGTGATCATATATGGGATCAGCAGTCAGATCGGCGGATTCTACAGAACAAGTATCCGGGAACCGTGGCTTACGTCAGTCAGCATCGGACCGGAACATGGACAGATTGAGAAAACAGATAAAAAAGGAGACTTTAGCATTGCGGTAAGTCTTCCCATAGACACAGATATCACACAGATATCCTGCACGCTGGAGACCAGCGAAGGGACACTGGATATGATGCAAAGCAACTGTATCATCACAGATCTGGGAGGAAAATTACTTCTGAATCTGGGCGTAGAGGAACCGAAACTGGTTCTGAAGGCTGGCGGAGACAGTGATGCGGAGCAGATATATAATATCGTTCTTTCTATCTCGGAATAACATTCCGGGATGAAAAGATAAATTGGTAACCGGTAACATGGAAGCAGCCCTGAATGCTTCTATCACTAAAAAGAAAAGGAGGGTTTTGATGAAAAACCTTAAAAAACTCATGGCGCTGGCAACAGCCCTGACACTGGCATTCAGCTTGAATATTACAAGTTTTGCAGCCGAAACGACAACTGATGAAACTACATATGTGCAGCCGAAGAGCAGTGTAACAGCAACTCTTGACGGTACAACTGTAACAATGAAATCTGCAGACAATACAGCAGCAGACGTAGTTGTGCAGCAGGATGTAAATGCAAACGGTGTCACCGAAGATCAGATTTATGTTCGGGCACACTATGAGAATGGTAGTGAGTATGCGTTAAAGCAGCAGACAGTTACAATTACATCTAATAAAGATGTATCTTCTGATGAGATTTCATTCCAGAAGAATGGCAATGTGTATACTGCAACAGTGAATATGTTGAATAAGGCATATGATGTGACCATTGGAACTGAAAAAGTAAAACTTGCAGCAGGTCTGGCAGATGGCGCAGTTCAGATTCCGTCTGATGATCCGCTGGCAGTTTCCAATGTGACACTGGCTGGAGTAGCTACCACAATAACCGGAACAGACGAAGAAAATCCGTTTGCAGGAAATCCATATTATGGAGAGCAGGAATGGACCAATGTAGTTTATCAGATTGCATCTGTTAGTGATCTTCCTGATGGAACCACACTTGGAGCTGTAGATGGAACCATGACCATTGCTTCTGGTACAACTGTAACAAAAGGTTGTGCAAGTGCTACGGATACAGGATACACCTTCAGATTAAATATTGCGAATCCGTCCTTTGTAGTAAGTACATCTGATGATGCAAGAACTTATTATGTAGCTGCAACTATGGATGGACTTATGGAGGTGACTTATCAGATCAATCTTTCAGAGGTAATTGATAGCACTTATTATACAGGAAACGTAGAGACTCAGTGCAAAGAAATTCTGGCAGCAGGGGAAGAGTATTTCGGAGAGTCAAGTAGTGCAAAACAGACAGGCGGTGTAGTATTAGTTCCAATTGGAAGCGATGCAATGCAGCCGATGATTGATTTCTGCACATGGGCAACTGAGAACAATAAATTCCACTTTACAACAAAAAATAGTGGTACTTATTTGGCAACATTGGATGGGCTTGGAGAATTTTCCTGTGGAAGTAGTTCTGGTTGGATGTATACAGCAGGGGAATATAGTTCAAATTGTAAAGGACCGAATGTAGGTGCAGCAAGTTACACTATGACAGAAGGTCAGACAATTACATGGTACATGACCACTAATTATTTTAACCACTTCTAACTAGAAGAAAGGTTTCGGGAGAGTCAGTCAGGGCTGACTCTCCCAATCCAGAGAATGGAGACTGTTATGAGATATAGAAAGAGAATACTGGCTGGGCTCCTGAGTCTGGTTTTGGCTACGGGGTTAATAACTCCTGTCATGGAAGCAAAAGCCTTGGATGGATGGGGAATAATGTGGCCGGTGCTGATTTATGATGGAAGTGAATATAACTATCGTTATGATGCTACAGGGTTTCGGGCAGGAAATACATCCTATACAATCGATACAACAGAATTGAATTTAATTGATTTTCCGGAGGGAAGTACAGACTTTCAGATTACACCGGAAGAATTTACAGGAGGACAGAGTGCCTGGGAGAAGGTTAGTCCGACTGGAGAAACACTGGATCTTTCGGAACCGGTTGAAATGTGGGTATATGCGAAAGATGGAAGAAAACACCCGTTTTTTCTGATGGGACAGGAAAAAAAGGCACTGTCAGAAGAAGAAAAAGAGGCAAGAATAGGACTTGCGGAACGGTTGAATGAGGAAAATCAGAAATGGTGGTCCAAGATCAATGAACTGGAAAGTCTGAAAAATGAAAAGAGAGTGGAGGTTGGAGGATACCATCCGGTTCACGCTCTTATGCTTGCAAGCGTTGGAACAGAGCTGTGGAGGAAGGCTGATGCCAATTATGCATACCGTGATAAACAATCTGCGGCAACCACAGAGGATTTCCGAAAGGAGATCACGGACAGATTGAGCAAATCAGGCAGTTCATATGCCACCGCTGAGACAATTACGAAATATCTGGGCACATTGATTCCTTATTACTTGGAATATGTGGAAACACATAGAATTGCATCTCCGGTAATAGAGAGTTATGCAATAGGGGAATCAAAAGGGATTATTGATGAAGAGAACAGAACTGTAACAATCCGAATGCCGGAGAATACAGATTGGAATAAATCGGAGGTTTCCATAGAGACGCCGGAAGACATTAAGACCGTGCTGAGTATGGGAAGTCCGAAGTATGGGGAAGCTGTTTATACACTTACTCCATGGGAAGAGACCACAGGAGTCACTTATGATGGAGTAGATTCAAATCTTGAAGCAGGATGGGGATGTGGAGTTAACCTGAGTGCACAGTGGACACTGTTGGTAGAAGAAGGTACTCCCTATAATGAGATAACGGATTTTGCGGTAACAGCAGATGACGGTACATTGCGTCATGCGTCCATAGAAGAAAATAATATTGTTTTGAATCTGCCATATGGAACAGATCTGCATACTGTAAAAACAAAAATTCAGCATACAGGTAAGAGGCTCTTGCTGGACGGAAAAGAATGGGATGGTGAAACCGCAGATTTTTCCACAGCAAGAACCATATCCGTTATAAATGATACTTATAATCTGAAAAAAGATTATACAGTAACATTAACAGCGGAGCCTTCAGAAGAAAATGAGATACTTTCTTATGTGATCGGGGACAGAAAGGCATCGATTCAGGGAACGGATATTCGTATTACGGTTCCATACAGTGCCGTTTTGGAAGAGATAAATCCAGAGATAAGTATATCTGAATTTGCCAGTTTTTCCGAAGTGCCTGATGCACTGGCATTTGATACCCCTCTTTCCTATACGGTAAGAGCACAAAACGGTGCAGAGAAAACATATACGGTAATAATTCATAAGGAAAGCGTCAATACAGAGGCAAAAATAAAAGAATTCTGGTACGGTGGAATTCAGGGAACTATTGATGATCAGCATGGTACGATTGAACTAAAGGTACCGGAAAATACAGATGTAACTGCGATAAAACCAAGACTGGTTATATCAGATTATGCAACAGTGACACCGGAAAGTGGTACGGAGGTGGATTTTACCAGTCCGGTTATTTATACGGTTACATCGCAGTCCGGAACAAAACAGACAAAATATACGGTAACCGTCACAAAAACGGTTGCTTCAGACAATCCATACAGAATTCAGATGGAAACACTGGTGAAGAAGATTGTAGAAGGTTATGAGGCAACCGTCAGTGAGAATTCAGATGACTGGACGCTGATGGATATCGGATTTTATCGGAATAAGCTGAGCACGACCATAGCCGACCTTCCGGCTGGAATGAATCTTGCATCCAGAATCCGGAAGATAGACACAGATAATCAATATGCCATGACCACACTGGCCCGTACCACGATGATGCTGACTGCGCTGGGTGTCAATGCGACGAAGCTGGATGACTACAGTGATGGCAAAGGCTTTGAGGATGCCAACGGCACCATGATCCATGATCTGGTTTCTTATATCTACAACTATACAGGTGGTTATACCATCAATGGTCCTACGTTTGCACTGATCGCATTGGATATGGGTAATTATTCTGTGCCTGACAATGCGAACTGGACAAGAGAGAAGCTTCTGGAGGTGCTTCTGAACCATGTGTATGGAACAAACCTGAAGGACATTGATATGGTAGGAGCAATTATGTATGCCATTGCGCCTTATCAGGATGATCCGGTGTATGGAGAACGGGTAAGAGCCAAGCTGGAAGAAGGCGTGAAGATTATCACAGGAGAGAAGAAGGTCTCAGGGGTAGATCCCATGCGGGAAGATCTGAAATTCTTTTCTGCCGGAAGTATCAACAGTGAAGCGGCTGGCTGGGTGATTGCAGCCCTGTGTTCCATGGGAATCGATCCGCAGACAGATCCCAGATTTGTAGACGGAAAAGGCAATACCGTCATATCACAGTATATGGCATATGCCACGGAGGATGGCTTTGAGCATAACATGGGTGCCGGAAAAGATGGAATGGCGACCTACCAGGCATGTTATGTGATGCAATGGTATCTGAGTTTCCTGAAAAACGGAGGAGCCGGACATCCCACATGGTTCTACTACCAGAGATTCCCTTTTTCCAGACCGTTGAATACAGAGACGAAGATTACAGGATTTGAACTGGGTGGATATGAAGGAACGATACAGGAAGGAACAGAAGACGGTCCTGGTCAGATAGAAGTGACAGTACCAGCGGGAATGAGTCTTGAAAATGTAACACCGGTATTGACGCTCTCAGAAGGAGCGACCCTGAAAGCACCGAAACTTCCGACCACACTGGTGGCAGATACAAAACAGACCTTTGTCGTGCTGGCGGAGGATGGCAAGACCATGGGAAGCTATGAGGTGACAGTACATCTGGATGAGACGCTGAAAGGAAAGGATGCACAGATCAAAGGATCAGATCTGAAGCTTCAGGATGCTTCCATATTAAAAGATATTGAGATCTTAAAATGTACGGAAGAGCCTACGGCAGATGGCGCGGATATTACACTTCTGGTGGGATCCGGAGTTGATATTACCAGACTGTATGTGACAGGTGTGATACCCTTCGGGGCAAAGGTGACACCGGACATTCTGAATGGCGATACGAAGGTCGATCTGAGCGACTGGAATACAATTACAGTCGTATCGGGAGACGAAACCGTTACCAGAACCTATCGGATCAGAGCGGAGAAAAAGCCTGTGGCGGGAATCGATTTATTCCGGGTGGAGATCGACGGAGAGACCTATGACGGAGTGATCGATAACGATCAGAACACCATAAAGATCACAGGAGTGCCGTCAACAGCCAATGTAAAGGCACTGGCTCCGCAGATCACGCTGACAGAAGGAACGATGGTGTGCAGTCCGCTGCCGGGTATTCCGCAGAACTTCTCAGTGCCGGTATCCTATACGGTATCGGGCGACAATATGGATTCACGGGTGTATACGGTCCATATCACCGATGCAGACGGCAATTATATAACAGGAAGCAAGGACGATACCGATAAAAAACCGGATACGCCGGTATCTTCAGAAGTAAAGATTAAGACCTTTACGGTACTGGGAGCAGAAGGAACCATCGATGAGAGCGCAGGTCTCATAACAGTCACATTGCCGGAAGGAACCGATGTATCCGCAGTAGTGCCAACCATAACGCTGTCCAGCGGATGCAGTGTAAGCCCGATATCCGGGGAAGCAGTGGACTTGAGAAGTCCAAGAGTGTACACCGTGACCAATGGAATGCTCAGCAGAGACTATACAGTGATTGTAAGCTTTCAGAAGAGTACTTCTCAACAGTTATGGGAGAAGATGGAAGACGATAGTTCCATTGCCGATCATCAGGTAGTGAAAGATTAGGAGGGACAGGTAGTGAAGATAAAAAAATGGAAAAAGATATTAGCACTGCTGCTGATTGTTTGTATGACAGCCATACCAAAAGTTGTTCATGCAGAAGATACTCTTGATGCGACTTACGCGTATACATGGACAAACCCGGAAATTTTAAAAGATAAAGAATTACAGTTCAAATCAGGATCAAAAATTTATGATACATTAAAAATTTTGGGAGTGAAATATGAGCCTTATAGTACACCTCAGATAGTGCTTACGGATGGAAGTACGAGTTTGAATACTATAACAACAGGTAAGTTGAGCATATATGTTGATAGAGAGAAGAGGTACAAAACAGCAAGCGCAAAATATACCGTTACTGTTTCAGATGCTACAATATTAGACCCAACAGTAGCAGCATTTGCAAAAGTCAAAGCAAATCAGAAATTGCGATCAATTTTGATAAAGGGAAATGAGAATAGTATCAAACTGGAAATAGGCACTTGGGGATTAGGAGAAAGTATAGTAGGTGATGATGCTCCAAAAAGTTATAAAACAATATGGGATTTGGAGTTAAAGGTGGGGTTGGATACAGATGAAGATGCTCATACCTTAAAAGGCAGTTCAGATACTGACAAACTAAATAATAGTACTTATGACAAAGGAACAGTAACATTTAAAAACAGTTCAGATGCAGAGATTGACAGCGCTTCAAGTGGAGAGACGGTAAAGGCATATGCAGTTCCTACTACATCGGTAGAAGCATTTGCGTACAAATTTACAGGTTGGGAAGCAAGTGGATTATCTCTTAGTGCAGAACAACAAACAGAAAATCCGCTGGAATTTGAAATGCCGGATAAAGATGTCTCTTTAAAGGCGAATTTTGAGAAAACAGGTACAGAAGTAACGGTGACTTCCAATGATTATAGTTTGGGAAATGTATATGTTTCATATGAGAGAACTTTGTCAGGTGGAACAAAGAGCTTTAACGGAATTGAGAAAGAAGAAGGAAAAGCTTATACGGAGTGTTTCCGGACAGGCGCAAGATTGCAGTTTAAAGTTGCAGATGATCCCAATATGGCTTACCGCCCGACACAGTGGGAGATCAAAGTAGATGGTCAGGTACTTGGTGATGATGCTATTACATGGACAGAGCAGAAGAGTGTGTGGTCGACGAGTGAAAATGCATGGCAGCCTTATATTTGCAAGATCCCGACGATTACAGTGACAGGAAGTAAAATTGAAGTAGTTGCGAAGTTTGAACCACGTCCATTTAAAAAGGTAACTGTCTCCAGTTCAGATCCGAAGATGGGAACGGCTACGGTGGGAACTGCAAATGCAACAACTTCACAGGAATTTGTAGGGGATACAGTTACGATAACTGCAACACCGGCCAGCGATCTCTATGCACTTCGGGAGTGGAAGGTTATTTCTCCAGTGCAGAATGACAGTACGGCAGATGCAGATAAGATTACGATAACCTCGACCGGTGAAAACACAGCGACCTTTACGATGATCAATCAGCCGGTGGAGATCCAGGCTGTATTTTACAAGGCAAAGAAAAGCAGTGAGAAGGAACTGAAAGAAGTGTATCTGCTGGATACTGATGATAAGGAGAAAGTAATTGGTGTGGCTGCACGCTCCGGTACAGACTGGACGATCACATTGCCGGATACATTGACGAAGGAAGAAGCCAATGTATATTTGGTTGGTCAGGCGTATCTGAAGTTAGTAGCATCGGAGGATGCTCTGATAGGACAGCAGGATGCTTATCAGGAAAAAGGTATAGAAGGAGAAGCAAAGTGGTCGAAGGGTGAAGTACTCTGTTCTGGTATGACGTTGAACAAACCGACTACTTTTACAGTGACAGCAGAGGATGGAAGCACGCAGGACTACACGATTACCATTGTATACACAGGTAAGAAACCGAAGCTGACAGTGGAATCTTCCGAACGTACATCTGACACTGAGGCGAAGGCATCCTTTAAGACAGATACAGCAGGAACTTATTATTATCTGTACAAAAAGGCAGACGAGAAGGCACCTACTGTGGAGGAACTGAAGAACAGTGCACTGAATGGATCTGTCGGAGTTGGAAATGTACAGAGCCTGAATCTGAAATCACTGGATGGCAGCACGGCATACAAGATCTATGTTCTTGTGAAGACAGATGAGGACAAGTTAAGTGATATGCTTGTGATCGATATTCCGAGTCTGGGTGCATATACGATCAAGAAGAATCCGCAGTCCGGCGGTACGGTTACGGTGGACAAGAGCCGCGCCAATGCTGGGGAGACCATTACTGTGACGGTGAAGCCGAATACAGGAAAACGGGTTGATTTCCTGAGTTATTCCACAGAGGTGGCAGGTTCTGCACCAGTGGAGATCACCAATAAGGTAGACGCAACGACCTATACCTTTGAGATGCCTGCTGCAAATATTTCCATCGGCTGTACCTGGGCGGATGTAAAGGATGCGGCGATCATTAGTTTTGTGGTAAATGGTGTCAATGGCGTGATCAATGAGTCTGCCGGAACCATCAGCATTGTGCTTCCTTATGGCACGGATCTGACATCTCTGAAGCCGGTGATCACGTTGAGTGGTGCCACTTCGGTAAGTCCGGCCAGTGGAGAGACTGTGAACCTGTCAGGTCCGGTGACTTATACCGTGACAGGCGAGGACGGAACAACGAAGACTTACAAAGTGACGGCTGTCACTTCCGAGCAGCCCAAGAGTGACAAGCTCTGGGAGAGCATGCTTGAACAGACAGGCGGAAGCACCGACCATACGGGTAAGAATACCTGGTGGAAGAAGGCTAAGGATATGAAGAAGCATAATGATTATCCGAAATACTGGTAAGCCGAAAATCAGATTTACATAATGTGTTTCAAAACCCGCGGACAGGGGCAGCTCTGTCGGCGGGCTTTGAACTGTGGGAGATATATGGGTGATAAGAACTATCAGATAGACATAAGAGAGGTACTGTCCCGCAAATATGCAGGCGGCTATGCGAAGCAGGAGTTTTTGCAGCTGCCGGACAGATACCGGATGATCGGAGACGGCGCATTTCAGGATAATATCCGGATCGAGAGGCTGGATCTGAGTGACAGACTGCAGGTGATAGGAAGAAATGCATTTCGCCACAGTATTGCTTTGAAAGAGGTGCGGCTGCCCCGCTCGGTGGAACGGCTGGGGGATGGCTGCTTCTCGGACTGTCCCAGAATACGGGAGGCTTATATGTCCCGGTATTTACGGGAGGTTCCAAGGGATGCTTTCCGGGAAGACCGGAAGCTGATGAAAATATTATTTACCAAAGACAGCGTCCTGACAAGGATCGGCAGGGATGCATTTTCAGAATGTGTGTCTCTGGAGAAGATTTTGCTGCCTGGGACGGTGACGGAGGTGGATGACCGGGCATTTTACCGGTGCAAGAGCCTGAAGACGGTCCGTTTTCCGGAAGGTTTGAAGCGGATCGGCAAGGAGGCATTTTACTTTTGCGCAATGGAGACGCTGGAGCTGCCGGAGTCTCTGGAAATATTGGATGAAAAGGCATTTTTCAAATGCACCTGGCTTACGGAGGTGTGTCTGCCGACCCATATCCGGCGGATCGAGAAATGGGTATTTCACGGATGCAGCCGCCTGAAGGTGCTGGAGATCCGCCACGACCCGGAGTACATCGGCGAGTGGATCATCAACCGCGCGGCGCGGATCCGGTGTTACCAAGGATCGAAGGTGGACAGATATTGTCAGGAGTCAGGATTTACAGTGGAGTATATAGATGGAGAACAAAGAGAAGAATCCGAAGGTCGTGGTGATTGACCGGAGGGAGGACAATGGTGTGCTTCTGACCCGCAGGATAGCGGAGAGGTATGGAACGGAGAAGTATCTTAGTCTTCCGGGGACTTATCGGAAGATCGGAGAGGAAGCATTTAAAGGAAATGGTAAGATCGAGCGGTTGGGGCTGCCGGATTCCGTGCTGGAGCTGGGAGAGTATGCATTTCGGAATTGCAATACATTGAAGGAGGTGCATCTGCCGAAGCATCTGGCACGGATCGGCGCAGGATGCTTTGCAGAGTGTCCCAGACTTCGGCTGGTGGAGATCCCTGCTTATGTGGAGACACTGCAGGCGGGGACATTTCTGGAGGACCGGAAGCTTCAGGAGGTGCGGTTTGCGACTGGAAGCCGACTTGCCGCTATCGGGGAAGATGCATTTGCGGAGTGTATGGAACTGAAGCAGATCTGTCTGCCGGACAGCGTGACCAGGATTGGTGACAGAGCATTCCGCCGCTGTAAATCGCTGGCGGAGATTCATTTCCCCGCCAGGCTTACACATATCGGGGAGGAAGCATTTTATTTCTGCGCAGCAAAGGAGCTTCACCTTCCGGCGAAGGTTGTCTCTGTGGGCAGCCGCGCATTTTGCAAATGGATGCATCTGGAACAGGTGACCCTGCCGGAGAGTGTGCAGTACTTGGGAGATGGCGCCTTCCGCGGCTGCAACCGCCTGAAAGTGCTGGAGATCAGGCACGATCCTGAACATATCGGCGAACTCATTGCTAACCGTAATACGGTGATCCGGTGTCGGAAGGACTCGAAGGTGGAGGAGTATTGTAAGGAATATGGGTATCAGGTGGAGATTGTTACCTGATGATAAAAAAAACCTGCCGATTTTATCAAGTATGTTATACTGTTCTTATCAGAGAGCAGGAATATAGGAGATGTAGGAAAAGAGGGTAGGAATGCATGAAATTTCAGATGAATTTTACCACATCGTATGATGATGTGATCCGCTTTGGCTCAGCGGAGGAGCTGCAGCAATTTTATACGGAGCACGGGTGTACCGGATTGGAAGTGATGCCGTTAGGATATTCTACGAAGGATGCTCCGGATGTATATTTATCGGCAGAGGAGTGTCCGCTGATCCGGCCGGAGATGGTGACAGGGGTTCATTGCTGCTGCAGTGGAGACTGGATAGCCAGTGACCGGCAGAAGCTGATCGAAGGGTACCACAGGGATCTTGATTATGCCACACGCATGGGTGCGGAATATGTGGTGTTTCATGTGGTGCAGGTGGATGATGAAGAGGGGATAACTTATAAGCTTAAGCACACGGACCGGGAAGTGATCGAGGAAGCAGCTGACTTTATTAATGAACTGCTGGATGGGCAGAAGTATGATTTCTGGTTCCTGATGGAAAATCTATGGTGGCCTGGACTGACATTTCTGCATCTGGAGGATACACAGATACTCCTTGACAGGGTACATTATGAGAAGAAGGGATTTATGTTGGATACCGGACATTTCCTTCATACCAATCTGGATCTGGAGACCCAGGAAGAGGGGGTAACATATATTCAGAAGATGCTGGATGCCCATAGAAATATGATTTCCTATATAAAGGGGATTCATCTGCAACAGTCTCTGACCGGAGATTATGTAAAGAAATGGCTTCAATCCGCTCATGAACTTCCAAAAGATCCCATGGAACGGTTCTGCAAAGTGTATGAGCACATCTTCCAGATCGACCGGCATGAGCCCTTTACAGCTGAAGGTGTGGAAGATCTGGTGAGACGGATCGATCCTTTGTATGTGACATATGAGTATATTACCAGAAGCCGGGAGGAACTGTCGGCATATCTTCGAACCGGAAGGCTTCGGCTATAAATATTTGGTTTTCTTGAAATATGGAGAATTATATGTTCATTCTAATGATGATATCAGTTATCATTTCCCATTTGTTGTGTGCAAAATGTGTTCAGTGCAATAAGCTATTATATCAGTAGATGGAAATAGATTACATGTGAGAGCATAAGGACAGATTTCTGATAGGGGATAGTAGTTTGTCAGAAAGTTCATATGGAAAAAAATATGGAGAGTGTGTTATAGTATTTATTACAAGAAGAAATAATAGATAGTATAATTATAATAGAAACAGAGGTGGACAAATGGCAGTATATTTGAACGATATGTTTATTGATTCATATAGAGGAATTAGAAAATTGAAGATTCAGGATTTGGGAGATATTAACATACTTGTGGGTGATAATAATGCGGGAAAAACAAGTGTGTTGGAGTGCATTCAACTGCTGGGGACACCAAGTGTATATAATCTGGTACAGGTTGCAAGGCAAAGGGAACAGCATACAAGACCGCTTAGATATGGGCTGAGCATATATGATGCAGTACGTTTTTTGTTTGATATGGGCTCAAAGCAGGATGAAGAAAATAACATCAGGATAGAATCTTCATTAGATGGTAAAGAAATAGAATTAATTATTAAAGCAAAAGAATTTGAACAGATGATTGATACATGGGAAGTGCGAAGTCAGATGGGGCTTTCCGTGATAGGAAAAAAAGATCAAGGCATAATGGAGGAAGTGAACACTTTTTTTGTTGAAATGGAAACCAGAAGGAATGGAAAGGTTGAAATGCAAGATGAAGCTACATTATATGAACCTATTTCATATTTACAAAATAAGCGGAAAAATCAGTTTATAAAAGTAAAAACTGTAAAAACATACGATTATCTTGATACTTCCATAAATGATATTATAAAAAATTCATCTGCGAGAGAACAAGCAATCGAGCTTCTTCAGAAATTTGATAAAAACGTAAAAGATATTCGCTATATTGGGGATGAACGCAGAGTAGCACCAATGATTGAAAGCCAAAGTGGAAATTATATTCCTTTGTCAGCTTATGGAGATGGAATGAGAAAAACACTTAGTATGTTGAATGCACTGTTAAATGCAGCAGGTGGAATTGTTACAATTGATGAATTTGAAACTGCGATTCATATTTCTGCCATGACAAATGTTTTTTCTTCTTTGATAAAAGTGGCAAATGGATTAAATATACAATTATTTTTGACAACGCATAGTATTGAAGCAGTTGATAAATTTTTAGAAAATGCTGGAGAAAATCTGGAGAAAGTAAGGGTAATTCGCCTGAAAAAGAAAAATAATGTCACATTTGCAAAGGTACTAAATGGAGTAGAAGCATTAAACAACAGAAGAGATTATAATATGGAGTTCAGAATATGAGAAGTATCATCTTATGTGAGGGATTTGATGAAATACTTATTATCGGTTATTATCTTTATAAAACAAAAGGATGGTTATATCAGAAAGATGGATCTTTTTCGCAATTATATAGTTTTCCCAAACTTCATAAGAGAAATCAGTTAATTGAAGTATATAAAAAGAATAACGATCTTCTTGCTATTTGGTGTGTGGGTGGAAAAGACAGTTTTGAATTAGCTTTTAAATTTATTAAAAAGACCAATTTTAATCATCCGGAAGAAGGAATTACAGATGTATTTATTTTGACGGACAGAGATAGATGTGAAATAGAGGAATGCATATTAAATATTGAAAAAAAGATGAATGATGCTGATTTGCAAGTGAAAGAATTACATAATAATGATATTAATTCATTTACATATGAAGAAGAAGGAGAACAGTACAAATTAAATATTTATCCAGTTGTATTACCTTTCGATAAACAGGGAGCGTTAGAGACGGTTTTGTTAGATGCAATTGCTGAATCGGGAGAAGAAGACCATTTCATTGTCGAAAATGCAAAAAAATATGTTGATGATCTGATAAATGGTGGTAAGATACAAAAATATCTTCAACATGAGCGTTTACGCTTGAAAGCTGAATTTTCTTCGGCTATTTCAATTACGAATCCAGATAGGTCAACAAGCTTGTTTGACACGCTTCTTACAACGCATTCGTGGGAGGAAAAAGATATAGTAAAAAAACATTTTAATATGTTTGATAAATATTTGTAGTGAATATTACAATTGTAAAGATTTGGTAATATGGGCGGGGAAATTCTCCGCCTATATTGCATTGAATGAAATAAAATGATCATGAAAATTCTCTGAATTTGTCAAGTGACGGCTTGCATGTTCTGCGGACATCATGTACAATGACATATGGCTGGTTACAGGTTTGTTCTGAAGACAGGCCGTATACATAGATAAGATAAAGGAGAATGAAAAAATGAGCAAAAGACCAACAGTGCTGATGATTTTAGATGGCTATGGACTGAATGACAGAAAAGAAGCCAATGCGATCGCTGAGGCGAATACCCCGGTGATGGACAAACTGATGGCTGAGTATCCGTATGTAAAAGGAAATGCCAGTGGACTGGCAGTAGGACTTCCGGATGGACAGATGGGTAACTCTGAGGTTGGACATATGAATATGGGTGCAGGCCGTATCGTATACCAGGAGCTGACCCGTATCACCAAAGAGATCCAGGATGGTGATTTCTTCAAGAATGAAGCACTTCTGGAAGCTATGGATAATGCCAAGAAGAACGATTCCGCACTTCATCTGTACGGACTGCTCTCTGACGGAGGCGTTCACAGCCACAATACTCACCTGTATGCACTTCTGGAGATGGCAAAGCAGCAGGGACTTCACAAAGTATATGTACATTGCTTCCTGGATGGCCGTGATACACCGCCTGCATCTGGAAAAGATTTTGTTGCTCAGTTAGTTGATAAGATGAAAGAGATCGGTGTTGGAGAAGTGGCAACCGTTATGGGTCGCTATTATGCTATGGACCGTGATAACAGATGGGATCGTGTGGAGCTGGCATACAAGGCTCTGACCAAGGGAGAAGGCATCCCGGCTGACTGCCCGATCTGCGCTGTAGAGAATTCTTATAAGGAAGAAGTATACGATGAGTTCGTAAAACCGAGCGTGGTTATGAAAGACGGACACCCGACCGCGACCATTCAGGACAAGGATTCTGTTATCTTCTTCAACTTCCGTCCGGACCGTGCAAGAGAGATTACCAGAGCTTTCTGTGCAGATGAGTTTGACGGATTTGCAAGAGAGAAGAAGCTGGATCTGACATATGTATGCTTCACTCAATATGATGCAACGATTCCGCATACGATCATTGCATTCAAGAAAGTAGAACTCCACAATACGTTTGGTGAGTATCTGGCAGCACATCACATGACTCAGGCACGTATTGCTGAGACAGAAAAATATGCACATGTGACCTTCTTCTTCAACGGAGGAGTGGAGCAGCCCAACGAGGGCGAGGATCGTATCCTTGTAAAATCTCCGAAAGTTGCAACTTATGATCTGAAGCCGGAGATGAGCGCATATGAAGTATGCGACCGTCTGTGTGAGGCAATCCGTTCTGAAAAATATGATGTGATCATCATCAACTTTGCAAACCCGGATATGGTAGGTCATACAGGTGTAGAGGCTGCAGCTATCAAAGCCATCGAGGTTGTTGACGAGTGTGTTGGCAAGGCAGTAGAGGCACTCAAGGAAGTGGACGGACAGATGTTTATCTGTGCTGACCATGGAAATGCAGAGCAGCTTAAAGATTATGAGACCGGTGAACCGTTCACTGCTCATACCACCAACCCGGTTCCGTTCATCCTTGTAAATGCGGATCCGAAATATACGCTGAGAGAAGGCGGATGCCTGGCAGACATCGTACCGACTCTGCTGGAACTGATGGGAATGGAGCAGCCTGCTGAGATGACCGGAAAATCTCTGCTTGTAAAATAGGAGTGGCTTATGGTACTGGAGATGAAACGTGCTCTGGAAGATCTGAAAAAAGGTGCTGACGGGGCATATAGAAAAATATACGATGCAACTTATGAAGAGGTATACTGCAAGAGTTTTCTGATCACACAGGAAGAAAAACAGGCATTGAGTCTGGTGGAAGATTTTTATGCAGGTGTATTAAAAGAGATCGGCGAAGCACTGAAAGCAGAGGATCAGAATCTCTGGTTCTGGCAGCAGTATTATAAAAAGATCCGCCGCGAATATCAGAAGCTTTTAAGCGTTCAGCACAAAGAGGCTCCGGGAAAAGCACAGAATCTGGCACAGATTCTGGCGGCACTTCCGCTGCTTCATCGTGTGATGCTGGTGATGGCTTATGAGGATGACTTCAGCGCAGAACAGATCAGCGCAGTGCTTGGTCTGGCATCGGAGAAGATTGAAGGCGAGCTTGAGAAGCTGGAGAAGATTCTTCCGACCCTTACACAGGGACAGCCGCAGGAGAATGCTGTATGGCTGGCAGGCTGGAAGACGATTCTGGCAGGCGCAGACCGTCAGATCCTTGGGACGGTAGCTGCTGACTGGGTGGATGTGGCCTATGAGAAGGCATCTGCTGCTGCAGGCGTGAAAGAACAGCCGAAGAAAGAAGACAACTTTGAGTATTTTGTGGCAGATGTAGATCTGACAGAAGAAAAGCCGAAGAAGAAAAAAGCAGAGCCTGTCATTGAAGAAGAGGATGATGAGGACGAAGAAGAGTATTCCGATGAAGACAATGAGGATGAGGAATACGATGACGATGATGAAGAATATGATGACGAAGATGACGAGGATGACGAAGACGATGAGGATCGTTACGACTGGGATCTGGAAGATGACGGCCGTAAGATGATCATTATTGGAGCAGTTGTTGCAGTGATTCTTTGCGTTGTGATCGGACTTGGTGCCATGTGGTTCATGGGAAGAAACAAGAGTGACAGTGCGACATCTTCTCAGACAGAAGAACAGCAGAAAGATGAAGATGCAGCTGCAGATCTGGTGATCAAGGGTGATGGAGATACTGCTGATGATGCAGAGCCTGCTGAGGAAACGGATGCTGAGGAGACAGAGGAGACTGAAGAGGCTGCTCCGGAAGAGGAAGAAGCAGAACCGGAAGAGCCGCAGACTGTGACTATGAAGGTCAATGCAAGCTCTTTGAATGTAAGGAGTGAAGCTAATACCACCAGCTCTGTCGTAACCAGTCTGGCAAATGGAGATACGGTAGAAGTTCTTGGTGATGCATCTCAGGAATGGGTACAGATTCGATGCACCAGCAAGAATAATGAGGAAGGCTACGTGAAGAGCGAGTATCTGGTAGCTGCCGAATAGAAAGAAAGGAACCTGCCTATACTATGAAAAAATAGTATAGGAGGTTCTTTTTTTATGAATCGATATCTGCCAATCACCTATATTTACGCAAGAGAGATCCTGGACTCCAGGGGAAAACCTACTGTGGAGGCGGAGGTGGTGCTGGATGGTGTCTATGAGGCAAGGGCATCCGTTCCGTCAGGAGCATCTACAGGGCAGTATGAGGCGGTGGAACTGCGGGATGGACAGGAACGTTACCTGGGATTGGGAGTAGAAAAGGCAGTCTCCAATGTAAACACAAAGATCGCCAATGCTCTGCTGGGGGAAAATGCGTTGAGTCAGGGATATATTGACCATCTGCTCATCGATGCGGACGGTACGGAAAATAAGTCTAACCTGGGTGCCAATGCGATCCTGCCGGTCTCTATGGCGGTTGCCAAAGCTTCTGCAAAGGCACTGGGACTTCCTCTGTATCAGTATCTGGGTGGTATTCGGACAGACAGCATGCCGGTTCCTATGATGAATATATTGAATGGGGGCCGTCATTCGAAGAATTCATTGGACTTTCAGGAATTTATGATCCTTCCTGTAGGTGCAGAGAATTTTAAGGAATCCATTCGTATGGGAACAGAGGTGTACCACAAGTTAAAACTGATTCTCAACAAAGATCAGATGGTCAGCGCAGTTGGTGACGAAGGCGGATTTGCACCGGATCTGAAAAATGCAAGGGAAGCGTTGGAATATCTGATGAAGGCAGTAGAACTGGCGGGATACAATCCGGGAAAAGATGTGGTGTTTGCCATGGATGCAGCAGCCAGCGAGTTGTTAAATGAACGGACTGGCTGTTATGATTTTCCAGGAGAAGGAAGCCAGGAAGGCTGTCAGATCAGTCGGAGTACAAATGAGATGATCGATTACTATGAATCGTTGACGGCAGAATTTCCACTGGTATCAATTGAAGATGGATTGGCGGAAAATGACTGGGAAGGCTGGCAGAAGCTTACCTGTCGTCTGGGTCAGAATATTCAGCTGGTAGGAGATGATCTGTTTGTAACGAACACCAGGCGGATCAGCTGTGGGATCAAGCTTCAGACGGCCAATGCGGTTCTAATCAAACTCAATCAGATCGGAACGCTGACGGAAGCTTTTGATGCGATCCATATGGCTCACAAGGCCGGATATCGCACCATTATATCTCATCGCAGCGGTGAGACTTCAGAGGATATGATCGCAGATCTGGCAGTAGCCTGTGGATCCGGACAGATTAAGACCGGTGCGCCATGTCGGGCAGAGCGGACGGCAAAATATAATCAGTTGTTGCGGATACAGGAAGAATTAGGAGAGCTGGCATCTTTTCGGAATCCTTTTGTTGTTGATGACGGGCGGGAGCAAAGTTCATGATTTACAGAAACCGGCATAGATGATATGATAATGCAGAACTGACTGGCGCTTAAAAACCAGTTTATGGACGGGAGAAAACAAATGAAGAAGATCATATTGGCTTCCGGATCGCCAAGAAGAAGAGAACTGCTGACACAGATCGGCATCTCCTTTGAAGTGGTGAAGGCGGAAGGTGAAGAAAAGATAACGACGGATGATCCGGAGGAAGCGGTCAAGGAGCTTGCCATGCAGAAAGCGCAGGAGGTTGCGGGCCGCGTGGATGCAGATGTGGTGATCGGAGCGGATACGGTGGTCGCTGTAGACGGCGAGATCATGGGAAAACCAAAGGATCCGGAAGATGCGGTTCGGATGATCCACCGCATTCAGGGACGGGATCATGAGGTGCTGACCGGTGTGGCTGTGATCCTGAAAAAAGGAGAGGTGGAGACCACCATCAATTTTGCAGAGACTACCCGTGTGCATGTGTTTCCTATGACAGAGGAGGAGATTCAGGCGTATGTAGCAAGCAAAGAACCCATGGATAAAGCCGGGGCATATGGCATCCAGGGGCTCTTTGCCGCATATGTATCCGGAATCGAAGGTGATTACAACAATGTGGTTGGTCTGCCAGTGGGAAGACTGTATCAGGAAGTAAAGGCCATTGCAGATGTGAATCTGCGAACCCTATAGAAGATAAGAGACAGGAGTCAGAAATATGAGATTTGTAGTACAGAGAGTGACACATGCATCTGTCACGGTAGATAGTCAGGTGATCGGAAAGATCGGAAATGGATTTATGGTGCTGATCGGTGTAGCGGATACAGACACGAGAGAGATTGCTGATAAAATGGTAAAAAAGCTGCTGGGACTTCGCATTTTTGAGGATGAGAACGGCAAGACGAATCTGGATATACATACGGTGGAAGGTGAACTTCTGCTGATCTCACAATTTACTCTCTATGCAAACTGCCGTCATGGTAACCGTCCGAGCTTTATTGAGGCAGGAAAGCCGGATATGGCCAACGAAATGTATGAGTACATCATTGCAAAATGCAAAGAACAGGTACCGGTGGTGGAAAAAGGGGAATTTGGCGCGGATATGAAGGTGGAACTGTTAAATGATGGTCCGTTCACAATTCTGCTGGATTCAGACCAACTGTAAGAAGTGACTGGAATCCGTTCCGACGACTGACGTATCAGTTGAAAATCTTCTGGTGTTATGGTAGAATAACGACAGATATGAGGCATGCAGGGATACTGCGTGCTGCGAGAAAAAATTGAGGTGCGATATGAAACGTGTACTTTTGAAACTGAGTGGAGAAGCTCTGGCCGGTGAGAAGCATACCGGATTTGATGAGGCAACCTGCCTTCAGGTTGCAGAACAGGTAAAGCAGGTGTGTGACAGCGGTGTTCAGGTGGCTATTGTGATCGGAGGAGGCAATTTCTGGAGAGGCCGTACCAGCAACAATATTGACCGTACAAAATCTGACCAGATCGGTATGCTGGCAACTGTGATGAACTGTATCTATGTGTCTGAGATTTTCCGCAGCGTGGGAATGAAGACCAAGGTATTTACTCCGTTTACCATGGGACCGATGGCTGAGATGTTTACCAAGGATGCAGCTGTTGAGTGCCTGGAGAAAGGGGTAGTGACCTTCTTCGCAGGCGGAACCGGACATCCGTATTTTTCCACCGATACCACCACAACTCTTCGGGCAGTGGAGATCGAGGCAGATGTGATTCTGCTGGCTAAGGCAGTGGACGGTGTCTATGACAGCGATCCGAAGGTGAATCCGGAAGCAAAGAAATATGATGAGATTCCGATTCAGCAGGTGATCGATCAGAAGCTGGGCGTGATGGATCTGACAGCATCTATCATGTGCATGGAGAACAAGATGCCGATGATGGTATTTGGATTGAATGAAGAAAACAGTATCGTTAATACATTAAAAGGAAAATTTTCCGGAACAAAAGTGACCGTATAAGGGAGGATATATAGATGGATGAGAGATTAAAAGTATATGACAGCAAGATGACAAAATCATTTGATGCGCTGCTGAGAGATTATGCAGCAATCCGTGCAGGACGTGCCAATCCGCATGTGCTGGACAAGATCAAAGTTGATTATTATGGAACCCCGACTCCGCTTCAGCAGGTAGGAAATATTTCTGTACCGGAGGCAAGAATCATTCAGATCCAGCCGTGGGAGAAAAAGCTGATCCGTGAGATCGAGAAGGCGATCATGACTTCTGATCTTGGTATCAACCCGACCAACGATGGTACGTCTATCCGCCTGATCTTCCCGGAGCTCACTGAGGAGCGCAGAAAAGCACTTGCCAAAGATGTGAAGAAAAAAGGCGACGAGGCAAAGGTTGCGATCCGCAATATCCGTCGTGATGCAAACGAAGCATTCAAGAAGATGAACAAGAACAATGAGCTGACGGAGGATGATCAGAAGGATCTGGAAAGTCAGGCACAGAAGATGACTGATAAATACATCAGCGACATTGATAAAGCTGTAGAAGAGAAAACAAAAGAGATCATGACCGTATAGGCATGCAATGAGGGAGGCTGCTGTTGGGTAACATGAGGAGAGCTGTGAATCACGGGTCTTCTTGTCCGACAGCAGCCTAAAACACGTTTTAGAGAGAATTTGGAGGAAACCGGTATGAATATTCCGCAGCATGTGGCGATCATTCTGGATGGAAACGGCCGCTGGGCCAAAGCAAAAGGCATGCCCCGCAATTATGGACATGTACAGGGAGCAAAAAATGTGGAGAAAATCTGTGAAGATGCATATTATATGGGTATCAAATATCTTACAGTCTATGCATTTTCCACGGAGAACTGGAAGCGTAGCAAGGATGAAGTGGACGCATTGATGACATTGCTGCGCAATTATATGAAGACCTGTGTCAAGACGGCGAAGAAAAATCATATGCGCGTGCGTGTGATCGGAGATAAGAGCGGATTGGCAGAGGATATCCAGGCAAGCATTGCAAAGCTGGAGGAAGAGTCTAAGGATCAGGACGGACTGAACTTTACGATTGCCATTAATTATGGAAGTCGGGATGAGATCTGCCGTGCAGTGAAAAAGATCGTGGCAGAAGGAATTGCACCGGAGGATATTACAGAGCAGGTGATCAGTGATCATCTGGATACAGCAGGAATCCCTGATCCGGATCTTCTGATCCGTACCAGCGGAGAGCTTAGATTATCCAATTATCTGATGTGGCAGCTTGCTTATACAGAGTTTTATTTTACTGATGTACCGTGGCCGGATTTTAATAAGGCGGAGCTTGAAAAAGCGATTGAAAAATACAATGGCCGTGACCGTCGGTATGGGGGAGTGAAAGAAGAATGAAAGCATTTTTAACCAGACTGACCAGTGGTATTTTGTTGCTGGTAATCATTGGCGTGACCTGTGCATTTGGCAGCTGGCCGCTCTGGATCGCAGTAACACTGGCGGGTTTTATTGGGCTTCATGAATTCTATCGAGTGCTGGAGATTCCCAGATGGGATATTCTCTGGTGGATCGGCATGATTGGTGCGGGACTGTGGTCTTTCATCAGCTTTGTTGTCTGTGGTGGCAATCCGGCATGGAAAGAAAATCTGTGGCTTACACTGGTTGCGGCATTTATGCTGATCATGCTGGAATATGTGATTTCCTATCCTAAATACAATACCCAGCAGATCATGGCAGCATTTTTCGGCATCTTCTATGTGCCGGTGATGCTGAGTTTTATTTATCAGACCCGGATGCTGGAAGATGGATTTCAACTGGTCTGGCTGATCTTCTTAAGTGCATGGGGCTGCGACACCTGCGCATACTGTACAGGTGTACTGATCGGAAAGCATAAGCTGGCACCAGTATTAAGTCCGAAGAAATCCATTGAAGGAGCCATCGGGGGCGTTGTAGGTGCGGCATTGCTTGGAGCGGCGTATGGAGCGTTGCTGGGTAAGTATATGGCAGCCTTTGCTCTGATCTGCGCAGTGGGTGCAGCGGCTTCCCAGATTGGAGATCTGGCGGCATCAGCGGTGAAGAGACAACATGGCATTAAGGATTATGGTACGCTGATTCCGGGACATGGAGGAATCCTGGACCGGTTTGACAGCGTGATCGTTACAGCTCCCATGATCTATGTACTTGCATTAAGGATGCTTGGATGATCGGTCGGGAATAAATAAGGCAGTCAGGAGCGACTGCAGGAGAACAGGAGAACAGCAGATGAAGAAGATAGCAATCTTAGGCTCTACTGGTTCCATTGGCACACAGACATTGGAAGTGGCAAGAGAAAATGGTGATCTTCAGATCACAGCACTGGCGGCGGGAAATAATATTGAACTGCTGGAAAAGCAGATCCGCGAGTTCCATCCGGGACTGGTAGCTGTATGGAAAGAAGAAAAGGCAAAGGAATTAAAAGACAGAGTAAAAGATCTGGATGTGAAGGTGGTCTGTGGCATGGATGGACTTCTGGAGGTGGCGACAGAACCGTCTTCAGAGATCCTGGTGACGGCGATCGTAGGTATGATCGGCATTCGTCCGACTATCGCGGCTATGAAAGCTGGAAAGGATATTGCACTTGCCAATAAAGAAACACTGGTAACGGCAGGTCATATTATTATTCCGCTGGCGAAGGAGTGCAACGTACAGATCCTTCCGGTGGACAGTGAGCACAGCGCGATTTTCCAGTGTCTGAACGGAGAGCACAGAAGTCAGTTGAAGAAGATTCTTCTGACAGCTTCCGGTGGCCCGTTCCGCGGAAAGAAAAAGGAAGAACTGAAACATGTACAGGTGGAGGATGCCCTGAAGCATCCGAACTGGTCCATGGGAAGAAAGATTACCATTGACTCTGCAACGCTGGTCAATAAAGGTCTGGAGATGATGGAGGCACGTTGGCTCTTCGGCGTGGAACCAAAAGATATTCAGATCGTGGTGCAGCCTAAGAGTATCATCCATTCCATGGTGGAGTTTGTAGATGGCGCAGTGATTGCGCAGCTTGGCACACCGGATATGAAGCTGCCGATCCAGTATGCCCTGTATTATCCGGATCGCAAGTATCTGCCGGGAGACCGGCTGGACTTCTGGTCATTGAACCAGATTACTTTTGAAAAACCGGATATGGAGAATTTCCCGGGACTGAAGCTGGCATTTGATGCGGCAGCTGCAGGCGGCTCCATGCCGACGGTTTATAATGCGGCCAATGAGCGGGCAGTAGCCAAATTCCTGGATCGGAAGATCGGTTTTCTCGATATTCCTGAGATTATCAGTGAGTGTATGGCTGCCCACAAGGTTGTGGAGGCTCCGACTGTAGAGCAGATCCTTCAGACAGAGGCTGCAACCTATGACATGATTGAGAGCAGGTGGTAGATTGAGTTATATTCTGGCACTGATCATATTCAGTGCGATCGTTATATTTCATGAGCTTGGACATTTTCTCCTGGCAAAATGGAATGGTATTGAAGTGATTGAATTTTCTCTTGGCATGGGACCAAGACTCTTAAGCCATGTGTGGGGAGATACACGGTATTCGCTGAAGCTTCTGCCGATCGGTGGTTCCTGTCAGATGGTAGGAGAGGAAGAAGCCAGCGATTCTGAAGGTGCTTTTGGAAATAAATCTGTCTGGGCACGGATCGCTGTGGTGGCGGCAGGCCCTGTATTCAATTTTATTCTGGCATGGGTGCTGGCGTTGATCATTGTGGGAAGCGTGGGCTACGACAATACAATGGTGGACATTATTCCAGATTCTGCGGCAGCAGAGGCTGGCATGGAAGATGGTGACCAGATCATCAGCATCAATGGAAGCCGTACTTGGCTCTACCGGGAGGTAAGTCTTTACAGCAGTCTTCATCAGGGACAGACGGCAATAGTAGTCTTTGAACGGAATGGAGAGAAGCAGACGGTTGTGCTGACTCCGAAGCAAAGCGACACCGGAGCTTATCTCTATGGATTTTCCAGAACTGTGCAGCGGGAAAAGGGCGGTGCACTGGAAACAGTTGGATACAGCTGTGCAGAGATCCGCTACTGGCTGAAGGCTACCGTTGAGAGCCTGAAGATGCTGATCGGAGGACAGGTGGGACTGGAGGAAATGTCCGGTCCGGTGGGAATCGTCAGCACGATTGGTGATACCTACAAGGAATCCCGGGTAGATGGCTGGTACTATGTGACTATGAATATGATCATGATCGCAATTTTTCTGAGTGTGAACCTGGGAGTAATGAATCTCCTGCCGATACCGGCATTGGACGGGGGGCGGCTGGTATTTCTGATCCTTGAGGCTATTCGCGGCAAGGCTATTCCACAGGAAAAAGAAAGTATGGTGCATTTTACAGGATTTGTATTGTTGATGGGACTGATGGCTGTGATTCTGTTCAGCGATTTGCATAAACTTTTTATTAAGTGATGATTATTTTGCACGAAAGTGATATAATGGGTGCATATGAATCGAATGATATGGCGCTGAAAATTGAATTGTAAGGGGAAGAAAAAAGATGGAAATACGTTTTGTAGAACCAGCAGAAGTGGAGCAGCTCAGAAGAAATGTACAGACAGCGTTCCCATCTAAGACACCGCAGGCATTACTGGACAATATGCCAGGAGAACTTGTCAGACCGGAGGAAGGGAGATATCTTGGCTGTTTTGATGATGACGGCATCATGATAGGTTCTCTTCTTATGATGGATTTTGAGATGAATGTCCGTGGGAAGATGATGAAAATGGGTGCGCCCGCCTATGAGGTGACCCCTCAAAGTTAGACTTTTACGAGGCGACTTCGGTCGTCTCGCTTTTCTTTATGCAGCTAAAAGATGGAGCCTGTATTGAACAGGACTCATCCATCCCAACTTTTCTTTTATCCGTTTCTCGTTGTAGTATTTTATAAAACGTTCTATCTCTGATTTTAATTCCTCGTAGCTGTAATAAACAACACCGTAGTAAATTTCTTGTTTGAGCAGTCCAAAGAAATTTTCCATTACGGAATTGTCCAGACAGTTTCCTTTTCTGGACATACTTTGAAATATCCGTTCTTCTTTTAGTCTATGGGAGTATGCCTTCATCTGGTAAGCCCATCCCTGATCTGAGTGAAAAGTTCTTCTGTATGGGCAGTCCGCAGTAGTTTCAATTGCTTTATCTAAAGCATCCATTACGCTTTTAGCAGAAGGTCTCTGATCTATCCCGTAGCTAAGTATTTCACCATTACACATATCCATAAACGGATCGAGATAAAGCTTATGCATAGTCACATGCCCTTTCTCATCAATTTCATAATACTTGAACTCACTGGTATCTGTAGTGATTTTCTGATGAGGTATATGTGTATCAAAACGTCTGCGAATCCTATTCGGTGCAACGGTGCCAATCTTACCTCTATAAGAACTATACTTTCTGCTTTTTCGAGTATAGGACATCACCTGTAATCCGAGCTTTTGAACAATACGTTGAATTTTCTTTTTGTTTATGGAATATCCTTGATTACGAAGTTCTCCGAGAATCCTACGATATCCATAATCCTTATGTTCTTTACGAATCTCGAGTATCTTTTCCTCAATTTCCTGATCCGGATTTTTTCTGTCAAAACGCTTTTGCCAATACATATATGTGGCTTTTGGCATTCCAGTATATGAGAGAAGGTCTTTTAATTTGAACTGTCTTCGGAGGCTGCTGATGATTCTTGCCGTTCTCTCATTTTTGCTTCGTCCTCTAAACGCAGTCTCCTCAGTTCTTTTAAAAACGCATTCTCAATTCTTAGTTTAAGAAGTTCTTCTTCTAGTTCTTTTACATGCTCTGCGCTTGTATCAACAGAAGATTCTTCAACGGGTTTGCTTTGTGTATTGTCACCAGATGTGTTCAATGTTTTCTTTCGTCCTTTTTTACGTGGTCTCAGCGCATCAGGACCCGTCACTCGAAAGCGATTAACCCAATTGACAATCATTGATGGATTAGTAATTCCTTCTTGTAGAGCCAAATCTTGATACGAGATTTCACTTGATAAATATAACTCTACAACAGAAAGCTTCTTTTCGAAAGAGTAGTTTTCTTTTTTTCGAGAACGTTTTAATCCTTCATCTCCGAATTCTTTATACGCAGCAAGCCATTTCCTGAGCTGGGAATTTGATCCAAGCCCATACTTTGTGGAAAGATACTGTGTGCCACCTTCTCCATTTATGTATTCTAGAACTACTTTTTTCTTGAATTCAAAAGAATATTTAGCCATAAAAATACCGACCTCCAATCGTTAGATTTTTAGGTCTAACTTTTGGGGGTCGGTACAGGATGTGTCAGTCTTTTTTGTTTATTTTGTGACGGTGAATCAGGGGTTATTTTTGTGTATTTGCAAACCTGTCAAGCTGTGCTATAATATAATGCTGTATCGGGCGAAAGCCCTGGCTGCGTGACAGTTTATGTAGGAAAATAATTTAGAAAGGCGAAAATGCGTGAAATACAGCATTTTCTGAACAGGTAACACATAAAATGAAATTAGGAATCGTCGGACTTCCAAATGTTGGAAAAAGTACATTATTTAACTCCCTGACCAAGGCAGGAGCATTGTCTGCAAACTATCCGTTTGCAACCATTGATCCGAACGTAGGAATTGTATCCGTACCGGATGAGCGGATCGTGAAGCTGGGAGAACTGTATCATACAAAGAAAGTGACACCGGCAACCATCGAATTCGTGGACATTGCAGGCCTTGTAAAAGGAGCCAGCAAAGGAGAAGGACTTGGTAACCAGTTCCTTGCAAATATCCGTGAAGTAGATGCCATTGTTCATGTAGTACGTTGTTTTGAGGATCCGAACATCATCCATGTGGATGGTTCCATTGATCCGGCAAGAGATATTGAGACCATCAATCTGGAGCTGATCTTCTCTGATATTGAGATCCTGGACAGAAGAATCTCTAAGATCGCAAAACAGGCAAAGATGGACAAGACTTATGCCAAAGAGCTGGAGCTTCTTGAAGCTGTCAAGGCACATCTGGAAGAGGGAAAGATGGCCAGAACCTTTGAAGTCCCGGATGATGAAGATGATGAAGCGTGGTTTAAGAATTACAATCTTCTGACCGCAAAACCGACCATCTACGCTGCAAATGTAACGGAAGACGATCTGGCAGATGACGGTGCATCCAACCCGCATGTGGCTAAAGTCAGAGAGATGGCAAAAGAAGAAGGTGCAAAGGTATTTGTAATCTGTGCACAGATCGAGCAGGAACTCTCTGAACTGGATGAGGATGAGAAGAAAGAATATCTGGAGGATCTGGGAGTAGAATCCAGCGGACTTGACAAGCTGGTGGCTGCAAGCTACAGCCTGTTAGGACTGATCAGCTTCCTGACTGCAGGTGAGGATGAGTGCCGTGCATGGACTATCAAGAAAGGTACGAAAGCTCCGCAGGCAGCAGGTAAGATCCATACGGATTTTGAACGTGGATTTATCAAAGCAGAGGTAGTTAATTATCAGGATCTGCTTGACAATGGAAGCCTTTCCGCAGCAAAAGAAAAAGGAATCGTCGGCATGGAAGGAAAAGATTACGTGGTGAAAGACGGCGATGTGATCCTGTTCCGTTTTAATGTATAAAGAAGGACTTGGAGCTTGTCGAAATCTGTCGATGAAATCAAGTTGCGAAAAGACAGAAACTACCATAAAATGAGATTGTGAGACGGAAAGGAAATATTCATCGATGAACATGTCAATCAACTTTCCACATCTGGGAATTTATCTGGAACATGTGGGAAAATCCATTTCCATTCATGGCTTTAGTATTGCCTATTATGGAATTATCATGGGGTGCTCGATCCTGCTGGGCTTATACCTGGCAGAGCGTGAGGCAAAAAGAACTGGACAGAATCCGGACACTTATACAGATCTGGTTATTTATGCCATCGTCGTATCGATCATCTGTGCCAGGACATACTATGTGATCTTCTCGTGGGACAGTTATAAAAATGATCTTCTGAGCATTTTTAATCTGAGACAGGGAGGAATTGCCATCTATGGAGCTGTGATCGGAGCAGTTGCTACGGTCTATGTATATAGCAGGGTGAAGAAGCTGTCATTTCCGGTTATGCTGGATACGGCCTGTATCGGACTGGTAGCAGGTCAGATCCTGGGACGGTGGGGTAATTTCTTCAACAGAGAAGCCTTTGGCGGTTATACAGACAATCTGTTTGCTATGCAGCTTCCGGTCAGTGCAGTGCGTGTCCATGAGATTACAGATGAGATGTGGGCACATGTACAGATCATAGGCGGCGAACAGTTTATACAGGTACATCCCACTTTTCTGTACGAATCTTTGTGGAATGTGGGTGTGATCTGTTTCCTGTACTGGTATCGGAAACGGAAAAAGTTCCAGGGAGAACTTTTTCTGACTTATCTGCTTGGATATGGACTTGGAAGAGCATGGATCGAAGGACTCCGTACAGATCAGCTTCAGATTGGCATGACCGGAATACCGGTATCCCAAATGCTGGCATGTATACTTGTGATTTTTTCCGCAGTAACAATTCTATGGGGCAGAAGTAACGCAAAGAGGAAAGAACAGGCGAAGACAAATGAATAAGGAATTGATCGAGAAACAGCGCAAAGAGCTGGATCGTATGGCGGAAGAGACTTGTGATCTTACTTCACTGGTCACGGAAGCACAGAAAATGGACAGACTTATTGAGGTCTGGGAACAGGAACAGTCACTGTAAAGCGACAGCCCGCATCAGAGATGATGTGGGCTGTTTTTTTGTGTGTAAATCTGAAGAATTTCTTAAGACAGATATTGCTTTTTTTACTTATTCGGGGTATTATAAGTGCATAAGTGGTAAAAAGTGGCGTATTGTGGTTCTGAAATGGTAGAAAGTGGAGGAACTGACAGAACGAAAGAGGGTGAAGACGCATGTTCATGGGTGAATACAGACATACGGTAGATCCCAAAGGCAGGCTGATCGTACCCTCAAAATTCCGCGAGCTTCTGGGAACAGAGTTCGTTGTGACAAGAGGACTGGATGGTTGCCTTTTCGTGTATCCTATGGACAGCTGGACGGCCTATGTAGACAAATTGAAGAAGTTACCACTTACAGATAAAAATGCCCGTCTTTTCATGCGTTTTCTGATCGCAGGAGCGAACACCTGTGAACTGGACAAGCAGGGACGAATTCTTCTTCCGGCAACACTTCGGGAATTTGCAGGATTGGAAAAGGATGTATTGCTGGCAGGTATGCTGGATCATATCGAGATCTGGAATGAAGAACGCTGGAAAGAAAATGCTGATTTTGGGGACATGGATACCATAGCCAGTCATCTGAATGAGGTAAGCGGAAGAGAGTGAGGAGAGAACCCATGGAATTCAGCCATTATTCCGTTATGCTGAAAGAGACAATTGAAGAACTTAAGGTGAAGTCGGACGGAATCTATGTGGATGGAACGCTGGGTGGCGGCGGACATGCTTATGAGGTATGTAAGAGACTGTCGGATGCGGGACATTTTTATGGGATCGATCAGGATGCGGCAGCCATTGCGGCAGCGTCACAGAGACTCTCAGAATTTGGAAATCGTGTGACGATTATCCGCAGCAATTACTGCGAAATGTGTAAAGAGCTACGGGACCGAGGGGTGACCGGTGTGGACGGTATCGTTCTGGATCTGGGAGTATCCTCTTATCAGCTTGATGAAGCAGACAGAGGTTTCACTTACAGGGAAGATGCAGCTCTTGATATGCGGATGGATCAGCGCCAGGAGAAAACAGCCAGAGATATTGTCAATGGCTACAGTGAGATGGACTTATACCGGATCATACGTGATTACGGAGAAGATAAATTTGCAAAAAATATCGCGAAACACATTGTACAGGCCCGCGAGAGACAGCCGATCGAAACCACCGGTGAACTGGTGGAGATTATCAAGGCGGCGATCCCGGCAAAGATCCGCATGCAGAAAGGACATCCGGCAAAGCAGACCTTTCAGGCTATCCGGATCGAACTGAACCGGGAGCTGGAAGTGCTTCGGGATTCCCTGGACGATATGATCGATTTTTTGAATCCGGGCGGAAGACTCTGTATCATCACCTTCCATTCACTGGAAGACCGGATCGTAAAGAATGCATTTCGCAAAAATGAACATCCGTGTACTTGTCCGCCGGACTTTCCGGTCTGTGTATGCGGAAAAACACCGAAAGGAAAAGTGGTGACAAGAAAACCCATCCTTCCGGGAGAGGGAGAACTGGAAGAGAACAGCCGTTCCAAGAGTGCGAAGCTCAGAGTGTTTGAACGAAGCTAAGGGAAGCGGCTTGAGACGATAAAATGGCAGAAAGGAAGACCGCATATGTCGACAGGGAGAAAACGTCGAGTGATTGAAGGAAATACAGTGCGGAAACTCCAGGTAAGGGAAGAAAGACATTACCGGAGACAGGAAGAATCTCATGCATACAGGGTAGAACGTGATCAGAAAATACAGTATACGACTGTGATCTATATGATGTTTCTGACCATTGCGGCTGCTATGGTTCTGTGGTCATGTGTAACTTACCTTCAGCTTCAGGCAGAGACCACCAGCAGAGTGAAGAATATTGCTGCGCTGGAGACGGAGCTGGAAGATCTGAAAAAAGAAAACGATGATAACTATACGAGAATCATGACTTCGGTAGATCTTGATTATATCCGCGATGTGGCAATCAATGAGCTGGGAATGGTCTATGCAAATGAAGATCAGGTGATCTTATACGATGGAGGGACCAAAGACTATGTACGACAGAGTCAGGATGTTCCGAAAGACAGTAAAAATTCATTGATGGATCAGCTTCTTGGCAAAAATGGAAAGTAGGAGTAATCTATGTCAAGACATCGCAGGCGGCTGTCCAGGAGACAGCGTGGCATTCTGAAGATGAAACGAAAACTGGCACTTTTGTTTGTTGTGATCGTACTGCTTCTTATGGGAATCATTGTACGACTGGTCTATATCAACAGTGTCAGCGGCGAGCAGTATAAGAAGAGAGTTCTTGCACAGCAGGATACCAAAAGTCAGACACTTCCTTATAAAAGGGGAGATATTTATGACCGGAACGGAACTGTTCTGGCAACCAGTGAAAAAGTATATAATCTGATCCTGGATCCGGGTGTCCTGTGGAAAAACTATGACGAGGATGCCAAGAAAGACTGTGTGGAGCCAACCTTAAGTGCGTTGGTGGAGTACTTCGATCTGGATCGGAGCGAATTGAATACGATCATGCAGGAGAAAAAGGACAGTCATTATGTCATGCTGAAAAAGCAGCTGACCAAATCGGAAGTGCAGGATTTTGAAGAAGCAATGGATGATAAGGACAGCAGGATCGAAGGTGTGTGGCTGGAAGATACTTACATCAGAAGGTATCCTTATGATTCTCTGGCATGTAACGTGATCGGATACACGGTATCCGGAAATGTGGGACAGTACGGAATCGAGCAGCAGTATTCTGATACACTGAACGGTGAGGATGGGCGTACCTACAATTATCTGAATGAAGACCTGGAGCAGGAGAAAAATGTCCGTGCAGCTGTGGATGGAGATTCTGTCATGTCCACGATTGATGTGACCCTGCAGGAGATCGTGGAAAAAGCGATCGATGATTTCCAGGAAAAATATACGAACAATTTCCGTGAGGGAGAAGCTGGAAGTAAGACGTCAGCAGCCATTATGATGGATCCCAATACAGGAGAGATCCTTGCCATGGCAAGCAACCGGAAATATGATCTGAACCAGCCTTATGATCTGGTTGCAAATGGAATCGCCACACAGGAAGAATCCGATGCCATGACAGAGGAAGAACGGCTGGATAAGCTCAATGAGCTGTGGCGTAATTTCTGTGTTAGTGATACTTATGAGCCAGGTTCCACCGCAAAGCCGATCACAGTGGCAGCGGCGCTGGAAAGTGGTGTGGTTCATGACGGCGATACATTTCTGTGTGATGGACGTCAGAATGTGGGCGGCCATGAGATTTGGTGTGCAAAGAAGATCGGTCATGGTGTGATAGACCTGGAAGGTTCTCTGAAGTTTTCCTGCAATGATGCCCTGATGCAGATTGCCGCAAAGCTTGGAGAAGAGGAGTATTCTAAATATCAGAATCTGTTCAACCTGGGACTTCGTACTGGTATTGACCTGCCAGGTGAAGCACGTACAGACAGTCTGATTTACTATGCCAAGGATCTGGCACCCAGTGATAATCTGGTCATGGGAGCCACAGACCTGGCAACCAATTCCTTTGGTCAGAACTTTAATGTGACTATGGTACAGTTGATCTCAGCATTTTCTGCGACCATCAACGGCGGTTATTATTATCAGCCCCATGTAGTGAAGAAAATTATGGACAGTAATGGAGGTACGGTGAAAAACGTAGAGCCGATCCTTTTAAGGAGTCCTATTTCTTCCAAGACTTCTGCATTGATCCGTCAGTATCTGTATGCAACCATGTATGGTGCGCAGGATGCAAATGGAAATAATGCAACTGGTCGTGCTGCCCGGATCGCAGGATATGCCATGGGTGGTAAGACAGGTACCGCAGAGAAGATCCCGAGGGATAAGACCAACTACCTGGTTTCCTTTATTGGATTTGCACCGGCGGACAGCCCGCAGGTGGTGCTTTATGTGGTTGTAGATGAACCGAATGCACCGAAGCAGTCTACCAGCTCCTTTGCACAGGAGATCTGGAAAAATATTATGAAACAGGCACTTCCATACTTGAATATCTATCCGACAGAGGAGATTCCGGAGGATATGAAGGCTGAAGTGGAGGCAGAACAGGCAGCAGCTGCAGAGGCGGCAGCTTCTGAGGAGGAATCTTCGGAAGAGGAAAGTGCCCTTCCGGAAGGAACGGTAGTGGATCCGCAGACAGGGGAGACCGTACAGATGCCTGACCCGGACAGTGTGGATCAGAGTGATGACTCTGTGCTGGGAGACGCACCGGTTAATGAAAATCTGGAAAATGTGGAACCGGCAGATGCTACGGAAGATACGGCAGACGCCAATCCTACTGAATAAGAATGCAAAACACCTCATAAAATGGAGAAAACCATATGATGGGGTGTTTTTTTGTATTGCAGGACTTTTCATAGAAAAAAGATTGTGATCGTATTTGGCATCTGCCTGCTTCTGTTGTCGATCCTGGCAGGAAGACTGGTGTATCTGATGATCTTTGAGGCAGAGTATTATCAGAATCTGGCGAAGGATCTTCACGAAAGAGAACGAAGTATTAAGGCGCCCAGGGGGCGGATCCTGGATCGGAACGGGACAGTTCTTGCAGATAACCAGACGGTCTGCACCATTTCCGTGATCCACAGTCAGATCAAAGACCCGGAAGGTGTGATCGATATGCTCTGTGAGGAATTAAAGCTTCCGGAAGAGACTGTACGCAAACGGGTGGAAAAGATCAGTTCTATTGAACGAATCAAATCCAATGTGAAGAAGGAAACAGGGGATGCTATTCGCGCCTGTGGATATGACGGTGTAAAAGTAGATGAAGATTTCAAACGATATTATCCTTACGGAGAACTGGCGTCCAAAGTACTTGGATTTACGGGAAGCGATAATCAGGGAATCATCGGACTGGAAGTAAAGTATGACGAATATATGGAAGGAATCCCGGGCACGATTCTTACGCTGACTGATGCAAGAGGGATCGAACTTGAAAATACAAAGGAAGACCGGGTAGAACCGGTGCCGGGTAACGATCTGGTGATCAGTCTGGATTATAATATTCAGATGTATGCCCAGCAGGAGGCGGAGAAGGTCATGGAAGCCAAAGGGGCAGACTATGTGTCAATTCTGATACTGAACCCCCAGAATGGGGAAATCTATGCCTGCGCCAATGTGCCGGAATTTGACCTGAATGATCCTTTTACATTGAATACGGGAGTGGATACTTCGGCCATGACAGATCAGCAAAAGCAGGATGCCTTGAACCAGATGTGGAGAAATCAGTGCGTCAATGATACCTATGAGCCGGGATCCACTTTCAAAATATTTACTTCTTCGGCGGCCTTGCTGACGGGTACATCCAAGCTGACAGACCAGTATTACTGTCCAGGTTATAAGATCGTGGAAGACCGGCGGATCCGCTGTCATAAAGCAGGTGGACATGGGAGTGAGGACTTTACCAAAGCTTTGGAGAACAGCTGTAATCCGGCTTTGATGGAAATGGGGCTTCGCATGGGCGTTGACAGGTTTTATCAGTGCTTTTCAGATTATGGACTTCTGTCATTGACCGGCATTGATATTCCTGGCGAGGCAGGCACCATTATGCATAAGCTTGATAACATCGGCGAAGTGGAACTGGCGACCATGACCTTTGGACAGTCGTTTCAGATCACACCGGTACAACTGGCGGTGATGGCAAGCTCGGTGGTCAATGGAGGACGTCGGATCACACCGCATTTTGGAGTAGCAGTACAGGATCAGGAAGGAAAGATCTTGAAGGAATTTTCTTATCCAGTGAAGAAAGGAATCGTTACAGAAAAGGTGTCTGAGCAGATGCGGGAAATATTGGAAAAAGTAGTAGCAGAAGGATCAGGAAAGAAAGCCTATCTGGAAGGCTACCGGATCGGTGGAAAGACAGCAACTTCTCAGACCTTGCCCAGAAGTGCCCATAAATATATTTCTTCATTTCTTGGATTTGCACCAGCCAATGATCCACAGGTGCTGGCCGTGTGCATTGTCCATGATCCTCAGGGCATCTACTACGGTGGAACTGTCTGTGCACCTGTGGTGCGTACAATATTTGAAAATATTTTACCTTATCTGGGGATTGAGAAGACTTTCTGAAAGCGGATAACGGGAGTCGAACCCGCCTGTTCAGCTTGGGAAGCTGACATTCTACCGATGAACTATATCCGCATATAAGATTATCTTACACCTGTACTGATAAAAATGCAAGACCGATGGTTGATAAATTCGCCTGAAAGACGTATACTGATTACTGTTCAGAGTCGTGGGAATGGGGCTCTGAACAGTAATATATATTTTCGAAATGAAAAAAAGAAAACAAATGAATATGAGGTGTTGATTATGTTGAATTTTGGTGTGATTGCCCCATTGCTGATCTCTTTTGTGATCAGTGCGGCTGCAGGTCCGAAGATCATCGGAATCCTTAGGAGGCTGAAAGCAGGACAGACGGTGAGGGACGATGGTCCGCAGACTCATCTGAAGAAGAATGGAACTCCTACCATGGGAGGTATTATTTTCCTGCTGGGTGTGGTGGTGACCTGCCTGTTTTATGTAAAAGATTATCCAAAGATCATTCCGGTATTATTTATGACTGTAGGATTTGGTATTGTAGGATTTTTGGATGACTATATTAAAGTGGTCCTGAAGCGTTCCGAAGGGCTGACACCAGGACAGAAGATGGCAGGACAGCTGGTGGTGACGGCTGTATTTGCATATTATATGGTGAAATATTCGGAAGCAGGTCTGACGATGCTGGTACCGTTCTGCCCGGGACTGACCATTGATCTTGGCTGGCTTTCCATTCCGCTTCTGTTCTTTGTCGTGATCGGAACAGTCAATGGAACCAACTTTACGGATGGACTTGATGGCCTGGCTTCCAGTGTTACGGTGATTGTTGCTGTATTTTTCTCTGTAGTCGCACTGGGAACGGGAACAGGCATTGCACCGGTGACATTGGCAGTTGCAGGTGGACTTCTTGGATTCCTTCTGTTTAATGTATATCCGGCAAGTGTATTCATGGGAGACACCGGTTCATTGGCACTGGGCGGATTCGTGGCATCAGTGGCATATATGCTGAATATGCCACTGTTCCTTCTGCTGGTTGGACTGATCTATATGGTTGAGGTGCTATCTGTGATCATTCAGGTCACTTATTTCAAAGCGACTCATGGTAAGCGGTTTTTCAAGATGGCTCCGATCCATCATCATTTTGAAAAATGTGGATGGTCTGAGACTCGTGTGGTAACAGTATTTTCTATTATAGAAGCATTTTGCTGTCTGATCGCACTGGCAGCAATGTAAGGAGGCACTATGGAATTTGCAGACACAAAGGCGCTGGTCATTGGAACCGGGATCAGTGGATTGTCAGCGGTATCTCTGCTGGAACGAAAAGGTGCACAGGTGATCCTGTTTGATGCCAATGAAAAACTGAAATGTGCAGATGTAAAAGCAAAATTAAAAGCAGACAGTCAGGCACAGATCGTGATCGGAACTCTGCCGGAAGACTTGCTGGACACGGTAGATCTGGTGATCCCAAGTCCGGGAGTCCCGATGGATATTCCAATGATGCTGGAGATCAGAAGGCGTGAGATTCCAGTCTGGGGTGAGATCGAACTTGGATATCGCTGCGGACAGGGGAGTATTGCAGCGATCACCGGAACGAATGGAAAGACCACGACGACAACCCTTGTGGGGCAGATCCTGAAAAATTATAATCCACATACCTATGTGGTGGGAAATATTGGCATGCCATATGCAGATGTGGCGGACGGTATGGAGCCGGATGCTATGACGGCAGCAGAGATCAGCAGCTTTATGTTGGAGAGTATTGTAGAGTTTCATCCGAAAGTCAGTGCGATCCTTAATATTACGCCGGATCATCTGAATCGTCATCATACTATGGATAATTATATTGCGGCCAAGGAACGGATCGCAGAGAATCAGACGAAGGCAGATACCTGCGTGCTGAACTATGACGATGAATTGCTGCGGGCATATGGGGAAAACTGTCCGGCAGATGTTCTGTTTTTCAGCCGACTGCATAAACTGGAACAGGGCGTAGACCTGGAAGATGGTTATCTTGTGCTGAAAGATGATGGAAGAAAAGAACAGATCTGCCATGTGGATGAACTTCATATTCTCGGTGGACACAATCATGAAAATGCCATGGCAGCCATCGCCATTACCCATCGAATGGGCGTGCCTGTGGATGTGATCCGTAAGACGCTGCTGGAGTTCCGTGCGGTGGAACACCGGATCGAATTCGTGGAAGAAATTGCTGGTGTGGCATATTATAATGATTCCAAGGGAACCAACCCGGATGCGGCGATCAAAGGGATTCAGGCCATGAACCGTCCTACCTATCTGATCGGCGGAGGTTACGATAAGGGTTCGGAGTATGATGAGTGGATCGAGGCATTTGATGGAAAAGTGAAAGAACTGGTGCTGATCGGTGTGACAGCGCAGAAGATTGCTGACTGTGCAAGAAAGCACGGATTTGAGCATATTGTGTTTGCAGATTCTCTGGAAGATGCGGTGAAAGAGTGTGCGGCAAGAGCCGGATCCGGTGACGCTGTGCTTCTGTCTCCGGCCTGTGCAAGCTGGGATATGTTCAAAAGCTTTGAGCAGCGCGGAGAATTATTTAAAAAATATGTGAGGGATCTGATGGCATGACAGACCTGCATCAAAGAAATGGTGATACAAAAGAATCCATTGATTATGTACTTCTGATTCTGGTATTGCTTCTTGTGGTGTTCGGGCTTGTGGTGCTGTACAGTACCAGTGCTTACAATGGCAGGGTCAAATTTGCTGACCCTGCCTATTATTTACGTAAACAGTTTTTTGCGACCAGTATCGGACTCTTTTCCATGTATCTGGTGTCCTGTATGGATTATCGGAGGCTTCAGAATTATGCCTGGACCGGATATGGAATTGCGCTGATGCTGTCCACAGCCGTGTTGTTTGTCGGACGGGAATATAATGGATCCAAACGGTGGCTGGCACTGGGCCCGCTGTCCTTCCAGCCTTCTGAGTACGCAAAACTGGCGGTGGTCGTTCTGCTGGCTGCTATTGTAAGCCGTAATGCATCTCATATGAAATCATGGAAATATATGTTTCTTGTGATCCTTCTGATCCTTCCGGTTGTGGGGCTGGTAGGATCCAACAACTTGAGTACGGCAATTATTATTCTTGGAATCGCAGTAATCCTGATCTTTGTTGCAAATCCACGGTTTTTACCTTTTCTATGGATCGGCGGCACAGGAGTGGGATTCATTGGTATTTTCCTGAGTCTGGAATCCTACCGGCTGGAACGGCTGGCCATCTGGCGGAATCCGGAATTATACGAAAAAGGATATCAGACCATGCAGGGACTCTATGCTATCGGTTCTGGTGGACTCTTCGGTGTGGGATTGGGAGAAAGCATGCAGAAGCTGGGCTTTGTGCCAGAGGCACAGAATGATATGATCTTTTCAATCATCTGTGAGGAACTGGGGCTTACAGGTGCAGTAGCAGTGCTGGTGATCTTCGGGCTTCTGATCTGGCGGCTCATGGTGATCGCCACTTGGACGAAGGATCTGTTTGGAGCTCTCCTGGCGGCAGGAGTTATGGGGCATATTATGATCCAGGTGATTCTGAATGTAGCAGTGGTGACCAATACGATCCCGAATACGGGAATCACTCTTCCGTTTGTCAGCTATGGTGGCACATCTGTCGTTTTTTTGCTGCTGGAGATGGGGATTGCTTTAAGTGTGTCCAGAGGTGTGCGGAAGGAACACTGATAGTGGCAGCGTTACAGAGCAGGAACACTGACAGGCATTTTTTGCATATACTGGTATATAACGGATGACCTGAAGGCGGGTCCAAAGGAGAGGGATGTGGACGAAAACAGAATTGTGATCAGCGGACCACAGAGAATGCAGGGAGAATTACTGGTACAGGGTTCCAAAAATGCGGCGCTTCCGATCCTGGCGGCAGCAGTGTTGGCTGACGGAATCTTTGTTCTGCATCACTGCCCGGAAATCTCCGATGTGGATCATATGCTGGAACTGCTGCAGACAGCGGGCTGCCGGGTCAGACGGGAAGGTCATATGGTGATTCTGGACACCAGAAGTCTTGATAATCACAGAATCACAGGATCAGGAGCGGGAAAGATGCGTTCCACCATCACCTTGCTTGGAAGCATGCTGGGAAGGCTTCATCAGGTAGAAATCCCTTATCCAGGTGGTTGTACCATTGGAAAGCGGCCCATTGATCTTCATCTAAGCGGCCTTAGACTGCTGGGCGCGGATTTTCGCCAGGAGGAACATACCCTGTGCGGATCAGCGGACCGGCTTCACGGAGCGCAGATCTGTCTTCGTTTTCCAAGTGTGGGAGCTACGGAGAACCTGATGCTGGCGGCGGTACTCTCAGAGGGGGTGACAGTGATTCATGGGGCGGCCATGGAACCGGAGATCTGTGTGTTGGCAGAATTCTTACGGGAAATGGGAGCAAAAGTGAGGGGAGATGGAACACCTTGTGTGACCATTGAAGGAGTGAAAAAGCTGGATGCAGTGGAATATATCATTCCGTCTGACCGAATCGTGGCAGGAACCTATCTGCTTGGTGCGCTGATCACCAGAGGAGACGTAAAGCTTCTTCATTTGCCAGTGCAGCATCTGGGGACACTGCCCCATCTGCTGGAACAGATGGGAGCAGTTGTAGAGAGCGGGAAGGACTGGATCCATGTACAGATGGAGAAACGCTGCCGCCCGATCCCGAATATTGTGACAGCTCCGTTTCCGGGATTTTCCACCGATCTTCAGTCGGCATTGATGGCAGTGTTGTCCACGGCGGATGGTATCAGTTTTGTAGAAGAAAGAATATTTGAAGCCCGGTTTCAGATCGTGCCGGAACTTGTGAAGATGGGGGCATCCATTGTAAATCAGGACAGTTTTGCGCTGATCGAGGGAGTCTGGAGACTTTCAGGAGCGAAGGTGCAGGCAAGAGAACTGCGCGGAGGCGCGGGTCTTATTATGGCGGCACTGGCAGCAGAAGGGGAGACTGTTATGGAAGGCATGGAATATGTGCGCCGGGGCTATGAAGATATAAAAGGGGATTTGAAATCACTGGGAATCGTGATATACTGAACGCATGTGGGAAAAAGAAACAAAAACAAAGACAGTAAAAAAATTGATCGTGGTACTGGCGGCACTGGCAGTACTGTTCATATTGGGATTATCTTTTGCAGGTGTTTTCCGGGTGCGGCAGGTGACTGTGACCGGAAATGCCTACTATACCAAGGAAGAAGTAGTGGATCTGCTGCTGGATGAAGGAAGTCTTCAGAATACGCTTCTGGTATATCTTCGGTATAAATATCAGGAGCATCCGGAGATTCCGTTTATCGATGATTTTGAAGTGACCATGGATTCCTGGCAGAGCCTGAAGATCCGGGTCTATGAGAAAAATATGGTAGGTTATGTGCGCTATCTGGGGCAGGATGTGTATTTTGACAAAGATGGCATCGTGGTGGAGAGTTCTACCCAGGAACTGGAGGGAATCCCACAGATCAGCGGTGTGACCTTTGACAGTCTTGCCATACATCAGCCATTAAGCGTGGAAGATCCGACGATTTTTGATACGATTCTAAGCATTACGAAGCTTCTGACCAAATATGATCTGGATCCGGATGAGATCCGGTTTGGAGCAGGAGGTGAACTGTTCCTTCAACTGGGAGATGTGAAAGTGGCACTGGGAACCGGGGAGAATCTGGATGAGAAGATTTCCAGACTCAAACAGCTGGAGGGAGATCTTAAGGACAAGTCCGGCACGCTTCATATGGAAAACTATACAGACGAGACAACGCATATTTCCCTGGAGTCGGCAAAGTAAAGCAGTAATTATGATTTTTTTTCAAAAATTTGTTGCGCATTTTAAGAAAAGAAGCTATGATATAAAGTAATGTAAGATGGCGTGGAAAATCGCTATTTGAAGGAGGATATAGCCTTGTTGGAAATCATGACGAATGAAACAGAAGCAGCTGCACGGATCATTGTGATCGGCGTTGGTGGTGCAGGAAATAATGCTGTAAATAGAATGGTAGAGGAACAGATCGGCGGAGTAGAATTTATCGGTGTGAACACGGACAAGCAGGCACTGAAGCTCTGCAAGGCTCCGACGGCGATCCAGATCGGCGAGAAGCTGACCAAAGGACTGGGAGCAGGTGCAAAGCCTGAGATCGGTGAAAAGGCGGCAGAAGAGAGTATTGAAGAGCTCAAAGAAGCGATCCAGGGTGCAGACATGGTATTTGTAACCTGTGGTATGGGTGGCGGAACCGGAACCGGTGCAACTCCTGTTCTGGCAAGAGCAGCTAAAGAGATGGGGATCCTGACGGTTGGTGTTGTGACCAAGCCGTTCCGTTTTGAAGCAAAGCAGAGAATGAACAATGCATTGGCAGGTATTGAGAAGCTGAAAGCTTCCGTAGATACTCTGATCGTGATCCCAAACGATAAGCTTCTGGAGATCGTGGACCGCAGAACTACCATGCCGGAGGCACTGAAGAAAGCAGATGAAGTATTGCAGCAGGCAGTACAGGGTATTACTGACCTGATCAATCTGCCGGCACTGATCAATCTGGATTTCGCAGACGTACAGACCGTCATGACAGACAAGGGTATTGCACATATTGGTATTGGTACTGCAAGAGGAGACGACAAGGCTCTGGAGGCAGTAAAACAGGCAATCACCAGTCCGCTTCTGGAGACGACCATCGCAGGAGCATCTCATGTGATCATCAATGTATCCGGAGATATTTCTCTGATCGATGCCAACGAGGCAGCAAGCTATGTACAGGAGCAGGTAGGCGAGGATGCAAACGTGATCTTTGGTGCAATGTATGACTCCACCAATTCTGATGAAGTAAGCATCACTGTAATTGCAACAGGTCTGCAGGATAATGCCAACAAGTCTGTCCTGCCGAATTATCGTCCGGTAACTCAGAAAGCTCCGCAGCCGACTGCAGCCGCTTCAACAGCAACACAGAATCCGGTAAAACCGGAGTTCAAGACCAAACCGGTACAGCCGCTTCCGGGACTGAAGACGTTTAAGAAGCCGGAGAGTACCATAGAAGAACAGGAGATCAAGATTCCGCAGTTCTTTCAGAAAAACAGATAGATAATAAAGGATATATCAGACACCCACTGTGTGCCGAAAACGCCTGAGGCGTGGGCATGTAATGGGTGTTTCTTTGAATAGATATATGGGAAGAGGATAGACTATATGGGAACAATACCGATTACAGGACATACGGGACTGACCTGCCTGCTGGGTCAGCCGGTGGCACACAGCGTTTCGCCTGAGATGCACAATGAATCCTTCCGTTATCACGGACTGGACTATGTATATCTGGCATTTGATGTGGCGCCGGAACAATTTGAGGCAGCAGTGGATGGGCTTATTACCTTTAATGCCAGAGGATGGAACTGTACTATGCCTCACAAGCGGCGGATGTTTGAACGGGTAGACAAGCTCTCCAAAGAAGCGGAACTGATCGGGGCAGTCAATACGGTAGTGCAGGAAAATGGTGTTCTGACCGGGTTTAATACAGATGGAAAAGGATATATGACTGCGGTAACAGATGCAGGCTTCGATATTATCGGAAAGAAGATGACGCTTCTGGGGACCGGAGGGGCAGCGGCTTCGATCATTACTCAGGCGGCGCTGGATGGAGTGCCGAAAATCGATGTGATTGCCAGAAAAGGTAATTCATGGAACGCAGTGGAGCAGGTCATCCATCGGGTGAACAGCCGGACAGACTGTAAGGTCTGTATGTATGAACTGAAGGATGAGGTGCAGATGAGAAAGAGCATCGATGAGAGTGCCATTCTGATCAATGCGTCCTCTGTAGGCATGAGTCCCCATGAAGAGGGCTGCCTGGTGCCGGATGTAAGTTACTTTCATCCGGAACTGATCGTATCGGATGTGATCTACCAGCCGAGGAAGACCAGACTTCTTCAGATGGCAGAATCAGTTGGATGCCCGACATTCAACGGCATGTATATGCTGCTCTATCAGGGAGCCTATGCGTTTGAACTGTGGACCGGTAAACCGATGCCGGTAGAACTGGTAAAAAATAAGTATTTTAAGTAGGGATAAAGAGATGAAACGAACATTCAAATTAAGTACAGGTGTTTTTGGAGAAGGAGATCCGAAAATCTGTGCGCCTATCGTAGGCAGGACAAAAGAAGATATTTTTAAGGCTGCAGAGGTTATTGCGAAGACAGAAGCGGATGTGGTGGAATGGAGGGGAGACTGGTTCGACCGTGTGGAAGACAGGGATGAACTGCTCGAAGTGCTACAGGGAATCCGCGGACGGATCAGAGAAAAAGCACTGCTTTTCACGCTCCGGACAGTCTATGAAGGTGGACAGCTTGCAGTGATGAAAGATACTTACTATGAGTTGAATGAACGGGCTGCCAGATCCGGCTATGTGGATCTGGTAGATGTGGAAGCATTCCGGGAGGAGGAACGGACATCAGAAGAGATCAGAAAACTTCAAAGCGCAGGTGTTCATGTGATCGCATCTTTTCACAATTTTGACCGGACACCGGACAGAGAAGAACTGATCCGCCGTCTGACCAGGATGCAGGAGATGGGAGCAGATGTGGCGAAGATCGCAGTGATGCCACAGAGCCGGGAAGATGTGATGACACTGATGGAAGCAACCATGGAGGCAGACCATTCTCTGGATATTCCGGTAGTGACCATGTCCATGGGTCGTCTGGGAGTCTTAAGTCGTCTGGCAGGAACCCTGACAGGTTCAGCTATGACCTTTGCAAGTGTGGGAGAAGCATCCGCACCGGGTCAGATTCCCATCGAGCAGATGAGAGTATTTTGTCAGCTTTTGTCTATAAAATAGAAAAGCAGGCTGCACCGTTTGACACGGTTCGCGGCCTGCTTTTTTTATAATGTTGTCTATCATAAGAGAGAGGACAGCAAGTGTATTATGAAGTTTATGTAGATGTACTGTTTGTGGAAAATCTGTGGGTCAACGTGTGTCTCTTGCTTCTCACATCCAGACTGATGGGGTATCAGACAGACAGAAAACGGATCGCAGCCGGAGCAGCACTGGGAAGCATGGGAGCCTGTCTGCTGGAAACAGGTTCGGCTTATCTGACAACAGCAGGATGGTTTCTGGGGACGATTCTTACGGCGGCAGTCATGATCCGGACCGCATACGGAAAAAGGAACACATACATAAAGTGTCTGGTCGTGTTATATCTGGAAGGATGGCTGCTTGGCGGTACGGTCCGGTATCTGGAACAGTTCTACGTGCTGGCGGGGCTTATGCTGGCAGGAGGTTCGATGGTGCTTGCAGGTATCCTGCTGGCTGTCGAGTGGGTGCTGGTGAAGCTTCGGGAGCGAGAGGATATCATCTGTCCGGTGGCATTGTATCTGGGGGAGGCATCGATCAGCACAGAGGGACTTGTGGATACAGGAAATTCCCTGCGGGATCCTGTGAGCGGTCGGCCGGTCAGCGTCTGTACGGAACCGGTGCTGCAGGCACTTGTGGAGAAGTCCGGAAAAGAGCTTTTTCCGCGACTCATTCCTTATCAGACCGTTGCGGAGCATGGACTTTTAAAAGCGTATGTGCTGGATCGCATGGAAATTACCACAAATACAGGAATCTGTGTGTGCAGGCATCCGATCCTTGCAGGCATGCCTATGACCAGCAGACAGTATGAGCTGATTCTTCATCAGGAGCTTCTGTCCTCCCGGGAGGAGGCAACATGATCATCAAGGTAGCAATACCCAATCAGATCCAATTGAAAGTCGTACCCAGATTCAAAAGTATGTTTCTGGCTCAGAAAGGAGAAATCCATTATATAGGAGGTTCCGAGATCCTTCCACCGCCCTTGAATCCGGTGGAGGAGTCGGAAGCAATACACAATCTTTCAACAGAACAGGAACAGCAGGCAAAAGCCACGCTGATCGAACATAACCTGCGGCTGGTAGTCTACATAGCGAAAAAATTTGACAATACCGGAGTGGGTGTGGAGGATCTGATCTCCATTGGAACCATAGGACTTATCAAAGCAATCAATACGTTTAACAGTGGAAAGAACATCAAACTTGCTACTTATGCGTCCCGCTGCATTGAAAATGAGATCCTGATGTATCTGAGAAGAAACAGCAAGCTTCGGATGGAAGTATCTATTGATGAGCCGCTGAATGTGGACTGGGATGGAAATGAACTGTTGCTTTCGGATATTCTGGGAACGGATGAAGACATTATTTACCGAGATCTGGAAAATGAAGTGGAACGAAAGCTTCTAAGAAAAGCGTTGGGAAAATTATCCAGACGGGAGCGGATGATCATCGAACTGCGGTTTGGACTTAATCATCCTTCCGGGCAGGAGATGACCCAGAAGGAAGTGGCGGATCTTCTGGGAATTTCCCAGTCCTATATTTCACGGCTGGAGAAGAAAATCATCGGAAGACTGAAAAAAGAGATCGTAAGATACGAGTAGATGGAATAGGGGATTATTTCAGATAGTTCCGCATGGTTTTCAGTGCATTTTTTTCCAGACGGCTGACCTGAGCCTGGGAGATATGGATCTCCTCAGCCACCTCCATCTGAGTCTTCCCTTCAAAGAAGCGAAGATCGATGATGTGATGTTCTCTTGGGGTCAGCCGCTTCATGGCCTCGGATAAGGACAGATTTTCCACCCAGTTGTCTTCTTTATTTTTTTTATCGCTGATCTGATCCATCACATAGAGGGTGTCTCCGCCTTCTGTATAGACTGGATCAAAGAGGCTCACCGGGCTTTGAATGGCATCTAGTGCATATACAATATCTTCGGCAGCGATGCCGGTGGCAGCGGAGATCTCCTGAATGGTCGGTTCGGAAGCATGCTCTTTCATAAGCATTTCCCTGGCGTAGATGGCCTTATAGGCTGTATCCCGAAGAGACCGGCTGACTCGGATACTGTTGTTGTCCCGAAGATACCGGCGGATCTCGCCCACGATCATAGGCACTGCATAAGTACTGAATTTTACATCCATGGTACAGTCAAAATTGTCGATGGCTTTCATGAGGCCGATGCAGCCGATCTGAAATAAGTCATCGGCATTTTCACTGCTGGATGAGAACCGTTTGATCACGCTTAAGACCAGACGGAGATTGCCTTTAATATAAATCTCCCTGGCCTCCTGATCTCCTTTTTTAATCCGCTCGAATAACAGCTTCTTTTCATCATTGGTAAGGAGCGGCAGTTTGGATGTGTTGACTCCGCAGATTTCCACCTTGTTGATAAGCATACAGTTCCCTCCTGACTTGTTAAAAGCATTTCCCAAAATAAATGGGTTATGCAGAAAATACAGAAAAAACTATTTCCATATTTTTCTTGGAGAGAGCACCTTTTCTGCTGTGATCTCCACCAGTACAATATCAGGACCGATCTGACAGATACAGTTCCAGGGAATGATATATTCCTGATCCGGACAGAGAAGACCACACAGTCTTGGAGGACCAGGCACGATGATGGAACAGATCTGACCACTACACTCATCAATGACCAGATCACAGATCTGGCCAAGCTTCTTGCAGTCACATCGGTTGATCACATCTTTTTCTTTTAATTCACAGAATCTCATCGGAATATCTCCATGCACCATTGTTTGTTAAAGCATATGCTTCTTTGAGTCTTTCATTGACAGAAAAGTGTAGCCTGTTATATACTGAACAACAAAGAAGGAGGGGTTTCATGAAGTGTCCATATTGCGGAAAAGACAATACAAGAGTCATTGATTCCAGACCTGCGGATGATGGGGATTCCATCCGCCGGAGAAGAGAATGTGATGAATGTCATAAACGGTTTACTACTTATGAAAAGGTAGAGACGATCCCGATGATCGTGATCAAAAAAGATAATAACAGGGAGACTTATGACCGGGCCAAAGTTGAGGGCGGGGTGTTCCGTGCCTGTCACAAGAGACCGGTATCAGCCACACAGATAGAAGCCATGATCGATGATGTGGAATCAAGTATTTTCAGCAAAGAGGAACGTGAGATCTCCAGCCGTCAGATTGGGGAAATGGTTATGGAAAAGCTGAAAGACCTGGATTCTGTGGCTTATGTCAGGTTTGCTTCTGTGTACAGAGAGTTCAAAGATGTGAATACATTTATGGATGAACTGAAAAAAATGCTGAAGTAGAATGAAGAAAGTTTGAAAAAACAGTTGAAATAATGGATGTTCTATTATAAAATAGGATAAAGTGTGGGGACTGCGCATTGCCCCGTATAACATAAGGAGGACGAATTAACATGATTTCTGCAGGAGATTTCAGAAATGGCGTTACACTGGAGATCGAAGGTAACGTTTATCAGATTTTAGAGTTTCAGCATGTAAAACCGGGTAAAGGTGCTGCATTTGTGAGAACCAAACTTAAAAATATCATCAACGGCGGTGTAGTTGAGAAGACTTTCCGTCCGACCGAGAAATTCCCGGCAGCACGTATTGACCGTGTAGACATGCAGTATCTGTACAGTGATGGAGATCTGTTCCACTTCATGAACGTGGAGAACTACGATCAGATCGCACTGAACAGCGAAGATGTGGGAGATTCCCTGAAGTTTGTAAAAGAGAACGAGATGGTTAAGATCTGTTCTCACAACGGTAACGTATTCGCAGTAGAGGCTCCGCTGTTTGTAGAGCTTGAGATCACAGATACTGAGCCGGGCTTCAAAGGTGATACCGCAACAGGTGCTACCAAACCGGCAACCGTTGAGACCGGTGCAGTTGTTAACGTTCCGCTGTTCGTTGAGACCGGAAACAAGATCAAGATCGACACCAGAACCGGTGAGTATCTGTCCAGAGTTTAATTCTGGTTTATAAGGAAAATCCATACAGGAAGGCAGAATGTTCTATTGCAACATCTGCCTTCTTTTATTTTTGTTACAGAAAACAATGACAAAAAATATGTTACATCAGTAAGAACATATATTGTCAGATTCTGTGAAAAACCGCTTGAAAAAGTGGCGGCTAGTTGCTACAATGGAAAACGGCAGAATTTGCGTTATTTAATAATATATGTGATGGAGGGCTAAAAATGAGTAATACAGCACAGACCTTGGCAAGTGGCAGAATTGCAGCGCTGCTTGACGAGAACAGCTTTGTTGAGATTGGCGCAGCAGTTACTGCACGTGCGACAGATTTCAACATGAACAACACAGATACTCCTTCTGACGGCGTAATCACAGGTTACGGACTGATCAATGAGAGTCTTGTGTATGTGTACAGTCAGGATGCTTCCGTGCTGGGAGGCTCCATGGGCGAGATGCACGCAAAGAAAATTACAAAAATCTATGATATGGCTATGAAGATGGGAGCACCGGTGATCGGTCTTGTTGACTGTGCAGGTCTTCGTCTTCAGGAAGCAACTGATGCACTGAACGCATTTGGAGAGCTGTACCTGAAACAGGCAATGGCATCCGGCGTTGTTCCGCAGATCACAGCAGTATTTGGAACCTGCGGCGGCGGTATGGCAGTAGCATCTGCTATGTCTGACTTTACCTTTATGGAGTCCAAGAAAGCAAAACTTTTTGTAAACTCCCCGAATGCACTGGAAGGAAACGATGCATCCAAATGTGATACTGCTTCTGCAAAATTCCAGAGCGAGGAAGTTGGAAATGTTGATGTTGTAGCTGAAGAGGCTGAACTGATCACCAAGATCCGTGATCTGGTATCTCTGCTCCCGGCTAACAACGAAGATGATCTTTCCTATATGGACTGCGAGGATGATCTGAACAGAGTATGTGCAGATCTGGAAGCTTCTGCTGCAGATCCGGCAATTACCCTGCCGATGATCTCTGACTCCGGAATCTTCTTTGAGACCAAAGCAGAGTATGGAAAAGATATGGTGACCGGATTCATCAAACTGAACGGAACCACTGTAGGAGCAGTTGCTAACCGTTCCACCCTGTACGATGAGGAAGGCAATGCAGTTGAAGAGTTTAATGCAGAGATCTCTGCAAGAGGATGCGAAAAAGCAGCAAAATTCGTAGAGTTCTGTGATGCTTTCAATATTCCGGTACTGACTCTGACCAACGCAGCTGGCTTCAAGGCAACCAAATGCTCTGAGAAGAAGATGGCTGCAGCTGCTGCAGCACTTACCTATGCATTTGCAGAGGCAACTGTGCCGAAGGTAAATGTAGTAGTTGGAAAAGCTTACGGAAGCGCATATGTGACTATGAACAGCAAAGGTCTTGGCGCTGACGTTGTATACGCATGGCCGAATGCAAAAATCGGTATGATGGGTGCAAAACTTGCAGTGAAAGTAATGTATCCGGAAGCTGACGCAAAAGAGCTGAGAGAGAAAGAAGCTGCTTATGCAGAACTTCAGAACAGTGTTGCTTCAGCAGCAAAGAGAGGTTATGTTGACAGTGTGATCGAAGCACAGGATACCAGAAAATACGTGATCGGTGCATTTGAGATGCTGTACACCAAGAGAGAAGACCGTCCCTTTAAAAAACATGGAACCGTGTAGAGCGAGGTGAATCATATGAAACAGAAATTAAGAAAGATCCTTGCGCTGCTAGTGCTTTCTGTATCGGTTCTGGGTCTGACTGCCTGCGGAAGTGCAAAGGACAGTGAGACTATCGAGTATGACAGTGCGTATCTTCAGTCTGTATCTGATTTCCTGATCGGAAGCTGGAATGGTCTGTCAGAGGCTGATCTTGATACATATGCAACCATGGATGAGGAAGATGCTCAGTCTATGCTGGACTCTTATGGACTTCCGTTTACCGCTGAAGCATTTACCACCGCTTTTGCAGGTTACGAAGGTTCTATGGAAGAGCTGGGTGCTTATGTAAGTACGGATGGTTATGAGTTTGAGACTAAGAAGGATGAAGTGATTCTGATCACTCACCTGACTTACGAACAGCGCAAAGCGGATCTGGAAATTGTATTCAACAAGAAGAGTGTTGCACAGAGTGTAACTGTAAATCCGGAGTATTCTCTGGGTGAGATTCTTGCAAAAGCAGGAATGAATACACTCCTTGGTATGGGAACTGTATTCGCAGTACTGATCCTGATCAGTCTGGTCATCTACTGCTTCAACTTCATTCCGAATATTCAGGCAAAATTCGGAAAGAAGAAAGAAGAGAAAGCACCAGCCACAAAACCGGCAGCAGCACCGGCTGCAGCTCCAGTAGCAGCACCGGCAGAGCCGACTGTGGATGAGGGCGAGTTAGTCGCAGCGATCACCGCAGCGATCTGTGCATATACCGGAAGCTCATCTGATGGATTCGTAGTACGTTCCATCCGTCGTGCAGATTCCGCAACCTGGAAAAGAGTATAAGGAAATTAGGAGGATATATTAAGATGAAAAATTATACCATTACCGTAAATGGCACTGTATATGAAGTATCTGTAGAAGAAGGTGGCGCAGGAAGCGCACCGGTTCGTGCAGCAGCTCCGAAGGCAGCACCGAAGGCACCGGCAGCAGCTCCGGCTGCAGCAGCACCGGCAGCAAGTGCTGGTTCTATCGAAGTAACCGCATCTGTACCGGGTAAAGTATTTAAAGTAGAAGCAAGTGCTGGCCAGGCTGTAAAAGCTGGTGATCCGATTGTGATCCTGGAAGCTATGAAGATGGAGATCCCGGTTGTAGCTCCGGAAGACGGAACCGTTGCTGGCATCAACGTATCTGTTGGTGACGCTGTAGAGTCCGGTGATGTATTAGCTACCATGAACTAGGAACATATACGACTGGTATTCTAATTAATCATTGGAGGTTACAACATGAGCTATATTGCTGAAACATTAGGAAATCTCCTGCAGCAGACCGCGTTCTTTAACCTGACCTGGGGAAACTACGTAATGATCGCTGTTGCTTGTGGATTCCTGTATCTGGCTATTGCAAAAGAGTTTGAGCCTCTGCTTCTGGTTCCTATCTCTTTTGGAATGCTGCTGGTAAACATTTATCCTGACATTATGTTGTCAATCGAGGATTCTGCCAACGGAGTCGGCGGACTTCTCTACTATTTCTACACACTGGATGAGTGGGCGATCCTTCCGTCCCTGATCTTTATGGGTGTAGGTGCGATGACAGACTTCGGTCCGCTGATCGCAAACCCGAAGAGCTTCCTGCTTGGTGCAGCTGCTCAGTTCGGTATTTTCGCAGCTTATCTGGGAGCTATGCTTCTTGGCTTCTCTGATAAAGCAGCAGCAGCAATCTCCATTATCGGAGGTGCTGACGGTCCGACTTCCATCTTCCTGGCAGGTAAGCTGCAGCAGACGGCTATTATGGGACCGATCGCAGTAGCGGCATATTCCTATATGTCACTGGTGCCGGTTATCCAGCCGCCTATCATGAAGCTTCTGACCACTGAGGAAGAGCGTAAGATCAAGATGGAGCAGCTTCGTCCGGTATCTAAACTGGAGAAGATCCTGTTCCCGATTATCGTTACGATCATTATTTCTCTGATCCTGCCTACCACCGCTCCGCTGGTTGGTATGCTGATGCTGGGTAACCTGTTCCGTGAGAGCGGTGTGGTTCGTCAGCTGACAGAGACCGCATCCAATGCCCTGATGTATATCGTAGTTATTCTGCTTGGTACTTCCGTAGGAGCTACCACAAGTGCAGAAGCATTCCTGAACCTGGATACCCTGAAGATCGTTGCTCTGGGTCTGATTGCATTTGCATTTGGTACTGCAGCAGGTGTTCTCTTTGGTAAGATCATGTGTAAACTGACCGGAGGAAAGGTAAACCCGCTGATCGGTTCTGCAGGTGTGTCTGCAGTTCCTATGGCAGCCCGTGTATCCCAGAAGGTTGGTGCAGAGGCTGATCCGACCAACTTCCTTCTGATGCATGCAATGGGACCGAACGTAGCCGGTGTTATCGGTACTGCAGTTGCAGCCGGAACTTTCATGGCTATTTTCGGAGTATTCTAAGCTGCTGACGGAAAAGGACAAATTTGTAGGAGGAATAGAAAATGACTGAAATCGCTAAAAAGCCGATTAAAATAACAGAGACTATCCTGCGTGACGCACATCAGTCTCTGATCGCTACCCGTATGTCAACTGAGCAGATGCTTCCGATCATCGAAAAGCTTGATAACGTAGGATATCATTCCCTGGAGTGCTGGGGTGGAGCTACTTTCGATGCTTCCTTACGTTTCCTGAAAGAGGATCCGTGGGACAGACTTCGTAAGATCCGTGAAAGAGCTAAGAAGACCAAGCTGCAGATGCTGTTCCGTGGACAGAATATTCTGGGATATCGTCCGTATGGTGATGATGTGGTTGAGTACTTTGTACAGAAATCCATCGCAAACGGTATTGATATCATCCGTATCTTCGACTGTCTGAATGACCTTCGTAACCTGCAGACCGCAGTAAAGGCATCCAACAAAGAGGGCGGACATGCTCAGGTCGCACTTTCCTATACACTGGGAGATGCTTATACACTTGAGTATTGGACCTCCATGGCAAAACAGATCGAAGAGATGGGAGCAGATTCTATCTGTATCAAAGATATGGCAGGACTTCTCCTTCCGTACAAAGCAACCGAGCTGGTTACTGCACTGAAAGAGACCGTTAAGATCCCGATTCAGCTGCATACTCATTATACATCCGGTGTTGCCTCCATGACTTACCTCAAAGCTGTTGAGGCTGGCGTGGATGTGATCGACTGTGCAATGTCTCCGTTTGCTCTGGGTACTTCCCAGCCGGCAACTGAGGTTATGGTTGAGACCTTCAAAGGAACTCCGTATGATACCGGATATGATCAGAAGCTTCTGGCTGAGATCGCTGATTACTTCAGACCGATGCGTGACGAAGCTCTTGAGACCGGTCTGCTGAATCCGAAGAACCTTGGCGTTAACATCAAGACTCTTCTGTATCAGGTACCGGGTGGAATGCTTTCCAACCTGACTTCCCAGCTGAAAGAGCAGCATGCAGAAGACAAGTTCTATGACGTACTGGAAGAGGTTCCGCGTGTACGTAAAGACCTTGGTGAGTGCCCGCTGGTTACTCCGTCTTCTCAGATCGTTGGTACTCAGGCAGTATTTAACGTAATCATGGGTGAGCGTTACAAGATGGTAACCAAAGAGACCAAAGATGTTCTCTCTGGAAAATACGGAAAGACTGTAAAACCGTTCAATCCGGAAGTACAGAAGAAGTGCATCGGAGATGGTGAGATCATTACCTGCCGTCCGGCAGACCTGATCGGCAACGAGCTGCCGAAGCTGGAAGCTGAGATGGAAAAATACAAACAGCAGGATGAGGACGTTCTGTCCTACGCACTGTTCCCGCAGGTTGCTACTGACTTCTTCAAATACAGAGAAGCACAGCAGACCAAGATGGATGCAAATGTTGCAGACACCGAGAACGGAGCATATCCGGTTTAATTATTACAGACACAAGGAGAACCACTGGTGTATACTGGTGGTTCTTTTTTGTTGAAATAAAAAATATCGTTGCCATAAGGTAATGGTTCAAAGTATAATACAAAAGGGTTATCATATTACGATAACTTAGTGTGATAGAGGAGCAGAAATGAAGATGCAATTTACATACAATATTTTTTTGATCGGATTTATGGGATCTGGAAAAAGTACTGTGGCTGATTATCTCTGTGAAAAGTTTGATATGGATGTGGTTGAGATGGATCAGGTAATCGCAGAAAGAGAGAGAATGAGCATCTCCGATATCTTTGAAAAACACGGAGAATTGTATTTCAGAGATCTGGAAACGAAACTTTTAGTGGAATTGCAGGAGAAGACCAACACAATTGTCTCCTGCGGTGGTGGTGTTGCCATGCGAGAATGTAATGTGACAGAGATGAAGAAGAATGGAAAAGTGGTTCTTCTGACTGCGAAGCCAGAGACAATTCTGGAAAGAGTGGAAAATAACCATGACCGTCCGTTACTGGAAAACAATAAGACAGTTGCATATATTGCAGAGTTGATGGAAAAACGACGGGAAAAATATGAAGCAGCGGCAGACATGATTATTGAGACTGATGGAAAAAGTGCACAGAAGATTTGTGAGGAAATGATTCAACGTCTGGGAGAACAATAAAATGGAAAAAATAGCAGTGATCGGCGGCGGTGCTGCCGGTATGATGGCCTCCATTTTTGCAGCAAGACGGGGAATGGAAGTCCATGTATATGAGAAAAATGAAAAGACAGGCAAGAAATTATATATTACGGGAAAAGGCCGGTGCAATCTGACCAATGCCTGTGATATGGAGGAACTGCTGGAGAGTGTCAAGAGCAACAAAAAATTCCTGTACAGTGCATTTTATGGATTTACCAATCAGGATGCATATGATTTTTTTGAAGCAGAAGGGTTGAAGCTGAAGGTGGAGCGGGGTAACCGGGTCTTTCCAATGTCTGACCGTTCGGCGGATGTTCTGGATACTTTGCGCAGAGCCATGAGATCAGCAGGGGTGCAGGTACATCTGAATACAGAAGTAAAAAGTGTACGGAAGCAGGAAGATGGATTTACCCTGCAGCTGGCAGATAAAACCCTTGAGCAGGCGGATAAAGTGATCGTGGCCACCGGCGGCATCTCCTACGAAAGTACCGGATCCACGGGAGACGGTTACCGGTTTGCAGAAAGCTTTGGACTGAAGGTGACGGACTGTGTGCCATCGCTGGTTCCTTTTAATGTGAAGGAAGACTGGGTGAAGGAGTTGCAGGGACTTTCACTTAAAAATGTTTCCATTAAGATTCTGGATGGGAAGAAGCGGTTGTACGAAGACTTTGGAGAGATGATGTTTACTCATTTCGGAGTAACGGGTCCGCTGATCCTCACAGCCAGCAGCGTCTGTGCCAGAAAGATCCGTGAAAAGCAGGTGAAGCTGATTCTGGATCTGAAACCAGCCCTGTCAAAGGAGCAGCTGGATGCAAGGATTCTAAGAGAGTTTGATGCCAATGCCAACAAGCAGTTCCGCAATGTGCTGCCATCCTTCCTGCCGTCCAAGCTGGTGGGAGTTATGTATGGGCTGTGTGGTATCGAACCGGAGAAACGAATCCACGATATTACCAAAGAAGAGCGGGAGAGATTTTTGTCCTGCATGAAAGAACTGGAGCTGACAGTGACAGGACTTCGTGGATACAATGAGGCAATCATCACAAAGGGAGGTGTCTCAGTCAAAGAGATCGATCCAGGTACTATGGAGTGTAAAAATATTCCAGGACTTTATTTTATCGGAGAAGTGCTGGATCTGGATGCAGTGACCGGAGGATTCAACCTGCAGATTGCCTGGTCCACGGCAGTGGCTGCGGCAAATGCACTCTAAGATATGTTTTGAAAAGAAAAAGGGAGGACACTATGAGTCATAATGTAGCAATTGATGGACCGGCAGGAGCCGGAAAAAGTACCATTGCAAAGCGAATCGCCAGAAGACTTGGTTATATTTATGTAGATACAGGTGCCATGTACCGTGCCATGGCCTATTATCTGATCCAGAATCAGGTGGATGCCGCAGATCAAGAAGCAATCGCTGCAGCCTGTCAGCATGCGGATATCTCCATCTGTTATCAGGATGGAGAACAGGTAGTTCTGTTAAATGGGGAAAATGTAAATGCATATCTGAGAACAGAAGCGGTTGGAAATATGGCATCTGTCTCATCTGTAGTACCGGAAGTACGTAAGAAGCTGGTGGAACTTCAGCAGAAGCTGGCCAGAGAGACCGATGTGGTCATGGATGGCCGGGATATTGGAACTGTGGTATTGCCGGATGCGGATGTGAAAGTGTATCTGACTGCCAGTGTGGAGACCAGAGCAAAGAGAAGATTTCTGGAACTTCAGGAAAAAGGTGAACCTGCAGATCTTGCAAAGATTGCAGCAGATATTGAAGACCGCGATTATCGGGATATGCATCGTGATATATCACCTCTTCGTCAGGCAGAGGATGCAACATTGGTAGATTCTTCCGACATGACCATTGATCAGGTGGTAGAAAGGATCCTTGAATTATGCAGGTAAAAGTGGCTAAGAGTGCGGGCTTTTGTTTTGGTGTACAGCGGGCAGTGGATACAGTCTATGAGCAGGTGGAAAAAGGAATCCGCCCCATCTATACGTATGGTCCTATTATTCATAACGAAGTAGTGGTGCAGGATCTGGAAGAGAAAGGGGTTCGGGTTCTGGATTCAAAGGAAGAACTGGAGGCTCTGACTGAAGGTACAGTTATTATCCGTTCCCATGGAGTGGGCAGAGAGATTTATGATCTGATCCAGGAAAAAGGACTCCTCTGTGTGGATGCCACCTGCCCGTTTGTAAAGAAGATTCACCGGACTGTGGAAAAAGAGAGTGCAGCTGGCAGGCAGATCATTATCATAGGAAATGATAAGCACCCGGAAGTAGAGGGAATCAAAGGCTGGTGTCATACCCCGGCAATTGTAGTGGAATCCTCAGAGCAGGCAGAGGCTCTGGAGCTTGCGGAGAACAGTTCTGTATGCATTGTCTCACAGACGACATTTAACTACAAGAAATTTCAAGATTTAGTTGAAATTCTTGACAAAAAGAGGTATGATAGAGTTGTTGTAAATACAATTTGCAATGCGACGGAAGAGCGACAGACGGAAGCACGTCAGATTGCAGACGAGGCAGATGCCATGATCGTGATTGGCGGAAGCCATAGTTCAAATACGCAGAAGCTATTTGAAATATGCAGAAAAGAGTGCGAAAATACTTACTATATACAGACGGTTGACGACTTGAATTTAGGGGTATTACGATCTACTGGGCTTGTAGGTATTACAGCGGGGGCTTCCACCCCAAAGAAAATTATTGAGGAGGTTCAAAAACGATGTCAGAATTAAGTTTTGAACAGATGCTGGAAGGTTCATTAAAAACTATCAGAACAGGAGAAATCGTAGAAGGCACAGTGATCGATGTCAAAGAAGACGAGATCATCTTAAATATAGGCTACAAATCAGACGGTATTGTTTCCAGAAACGAGTATACCAACGTGCCGAATGCAGACCTGAGAACTATGGTATCTGTAGGTGACACTATGGAAGTTAAAGTCCTGAAAGTAAATGATGGTGAGGGACAGGTTCAGCTTTCTTACAGAAGAGTAGCTGCAGAAAAAGGAAGCAAGAGACTGGAAGAGGCTTTTGAGAACAAAGAAGTTCTGACCGCAAAAGTATCTCAGGTACTGGATGGTGGATTGAGTGTTGTAGTTGATGAGACCAGAATCTTCATTCCTGCAAGCCTGGTATCTGATACTTATGAGAAAAACCTCAGCAAATATGCTGATCAGGAGATTGAGTTTGTAATCACTGAATTCAATCCGAAGAGAAGAAGAATCATCGGTGACAGAAAACAGCTTCTGGTTGCTAAGAAAGCAGAGATGCAGAAAGAACTCTTCGAGCGTATCCATGAAGGAGATATTGTAGAAGGCGTTGTTAAAAATATTACTGACTTTGGCGCATTCGTAGATCTGGGCGGAGCTGATGGTCTGCTTCATATCTCTGAGATGTCCTGGGGTCGTGTTGAGCATCCGAAGAAGATGTTCAAGGTTGGTCAGAAACTGACTGTTCTGATCAAAGAGATCAAAGATACCAAGATTGCTCTGAGCCTTAAGTTTGATGATGCAAATCCGTGGCTCAATGCTGCTGAGAAATATGCAGTAGGCAATGAAGTAGAGGGAACTGTAGCACGTATGACTGACTTTGGCGCATTTGTTGAGCTGGAGCCGGGTGTAGACGCACTGCTTCATGTATCTCAGATTTCCAGAGATCATGTTGAGAAACCGGCTGACGTTCTGAAGATCGGTCAGGTTATCAAAGCTAAAGTTGTTGATTTCAACGGTGAGGATCATAAGATCAGCCTGAGCATGAAAGCTCTGGAAGCACCGGTTGAGGAAGCAGAGGAAGAGTAATTCTTTCTATATAACAGGTGATTGTAAAGAGGTATGCGGATTCCGTATACCTCTTTTTTGCGCAGAGTTTCATATTCCAAATTAGAATGTCAAAAATTTAACAAAATAATTGACTTTACGAGAAGAAAAGGAGTATAGTGGGGACAGAACAAACGGAACAAAGAAACGCTTGATTCTATGAGATAGAAGATGGAGGAAAAAACAATGTCAAACAGATTAGTATTGAATGAAACATCTTATCATGGAAAAGGTGCAATTCAGGAAATTGCAGGAGAGGTGAAACGCAGAGGCTTTAAGAAAGCATTTGTATGTTCCGGACCTACGATCTTCAAGCATGGTGTGACTAAGAAAGTAACAGATGTACTGGATCAGGCTGGCTGTGCTTATGAAGTATATACCAATATTAAAGAAAATCCAACCATTGAAAACGTACAGAATGGTGTGGAAGAATATAAAAAATCCGGTGCTGATTTTATCATTGCAATCGGCGGTGGTTCGCCGATGGATACGGCAAAAGCCATTGGTATTATCATTAACAATCCGGAGTTCGCAGATGTGAGAAGTCTGGAAGGTGTGGCTCCGACCAAGAATCCTTGTGTACCGATCATTGCCGTTCCAACGACCGCAGGTACCGCAGCAGAGGTTACCATCAACTATGTCATCACTGATGTAGAGAAGAAACGGAAATTTGTCTGTGTAGATACTCATGATATTCCGGTAGTAGCAGTGGTAGATCCGGATATGATGTCTTCCATGCCGAAAGGACTGACAGCTGCAACCGGCATGGATGCACTGACCCATGCCATTGAGGGTTATATTACAAAAGCAGCTTGGGAGATCACAGATATGCTGCATCTGAAAGCGATCGAGATTATCTCTTCCTCTCTTCGTGGAGCTGTTGAGAACACACCGGAAGGAAGAGAAGGTATGGCGCTTGGACAGTATATTGCAGGTATGGGATTTTCCAATGTAGGACTTGGGATTGTACACTCCATGGCACATGCACTGGGAGCTGTCTATGATACACCTCATGGGGTGGCAAATGCGATCCTGCTTCCGACGGTTATGGAATATAATGCAGATGCAACTGGTGAAAAATATAGAGATATTGCAAAGGCTATGGGAGTAGAAGGAACCGAAACCATGAGTCAGGAAGAGTACAGAAAGGCAGCTGTCGATGCGGTTCGTAAGCTGGCAGCTGATGTGGGAATTCCAAAAGATTTGAAAGCAATTGTAAAAGAAGAAGATATTCGCTTCTTGAGTGAAAGTGCAGCAGCTGATGCGTGTGCTCCGGGCAATCCAAAAGAAGCAACGGTGGATGATATTGAAAAACTGTATCGCAGTCTGCTGTAATAATAAAGGCCCTATTCCATTATAAGATGCCCATATATATATCCTATTGCAAAAAGGGAATGCGTAAGCATTCCCTTTTTGCATACAGTGAGATATAATAAGGAAAAGGAGGGAAAAGATGAGATTTGATATAAAAGAAGATGGAAAGAGAATTCTGATGGTCTGCGTGGCATCGCTGATCATGGCATTGAATATTAAGACTTTTGTACGGACAGGCGGCTTGTATCCTGGTGGAGCAACGGGACTGACGATTCTGATCCAGCGTGTGGCTGATCTGTTTTTTGGCATTACGATTCCATATACGCTGGTCAATGTGATCCTGAATGCGATACCGGTCTATATTGGATTCCGTTTTATTGGAAAGAAATTTACCTTGTATTCCTGTCTGATGATCCTGCTGACAGGTATCCTTACAGATATGATCCCGGGATATCCTATTACTTACGATACGTTGTTGATCAGTGTGTTTGGAGGTCTCATTAACGGAGCAGTGATCAGTCTTTGCTTATTTGTCAATGCAACATCTGGTGGAACGGATTTTATTGCTATTTATCTGTCGGAGAAAAAGGGCATGGATTCCTGGAATCTGGTGCTGGGTCTGAATGTTCTGATCCTTGGCGCTGCAGGTCTTCTGTTTGGATGGGACAAGGCATTATACTCAATTATTTTCCAGTATGCATCCACGCAGGTATTGCACACTTTATATAAGAAGTATCAGCAGCAGACATTGTTTGTTGTGACCGATCATCCGCAGGAAGTGTGTGATGCAATCTCAAACACGTGTCACCATGGGGCAACAATCCTGAATGGAGAGGGATCCTATGAACACTGTGAACGCCACATGGTCTATTCTGTCGTATCAAGTGCGGAGAGTAAGCATGTGTTAAAAGCAGTGCGGGAGGTGGATAAGCATGCATTTATCAATGTGATCAAGACCTCACAGCTATCCGGTCACTTTTATCAGAAACCGGAAGACTAAGAAATCAAAGTCCTGAGGGAGGAAAAGAATGTGACAGAAGGCGAGAAAAGAAGAAGCCAGATCATAAAAATATTAAAGGACAGTAAAAGTCCGGTGTCAGGAACAAAACTTGCAAAAGTTCTGAAGGTGAGCCGTCAGGTGATTGTACAGGATATGGCGCTGCTTCGTGCTCAGCGGATGCAGATTCTGTCCACTTATAAAGGATATTTTCTGGATGCGGCAGTAAAAGAACAGTATGTGCGGATCTTTCGGGTACATCATGACACGGAGCATACTTTGGATGAACTGCAGCTGATCGTGGATTATGGTGGAAAGGTTCTGGATGTGTTTGTAGAGCATCCTCTGTACGGACAGATACGGGCAGACCTGATGATCGCCAACCGTATGGAAGCAAAGCAATTTGTGGAGCAGATGGAGGCTCATGAAGCCCATCCGCTGAAACTGCTGACTGATGATTGCCATTATCATACGGTGGTGGCCGGTTCAGAGGAACAACTGGATCTGATCGAACAGGAGTTAAAGATGAGAGGGTATTTGCAAGAGTGAACTGTAAAACTGTGAAAAAACTGTGAATTTTTAAATGCCTGTTGAAAATTTAAAATATATGTGTTATATTACAAATAGAACAAAGAAAATAGTAAGTCCCGGCCGAAAGGTCGGGATTTTGAGCTATTCAGAGTTATGCACATGTCATTTTGCGAATGTAGCTCTGAATAAGTTGTACTTATAACACAGACACCTGGAGGTGACGCAGGATGAGTAAGAGAGATTATTATGAGGTGCTTGGGATTAACAGAAGTGCTGATGAAAAAGAAATCAAACGTGCCTATCGAAAACTTGCAAAGAAATATCATCCGGATATGAATCCTGGTGATAAGCAGGCAGAGCAGAAATTTAAGGAAATTACAGAAGCATATAATGTATTGAGCGATCAGGAAAAGAAGAAGCTGTATGACCAGTATGGATTTGCAGCATTTGAGGAAGGATTCGGTCAGGGTGGATTTGACCAGGGCGGATTCAAACAGGGCGGAGCCGGATCTGGCTTTGGTTCCGGCGGATTCCGCAGCAGCGGCTTTGGCAATGGAGGCTATCAGGAATACCATTTTGAAGGTGGAGACGATATGGGAGATATTTTTGGAGACATGTTCAAAAATATGTTTCATGGGCAGGGTGGCTTTGGCGGCAGTACCGGCGGTTTCCATCAGCAAAGCTATCGGATGAAAGGAGAAGACCTTCATGCAGATGTGAATGTGAGCTTTGATGATGCAGCATTTGGCTGTGAGAAGCTGATTCATCTGACCAGCCAGGATGGAACCGGTAAGAGGATATCTTTACAGGTTCATGTTCCGGCAGGTATTGATGATGGTCAGAGCATCCGTCTGAAAGGCAAGGGTATGCCGGGCGTTGGCGGCGGAGAAGCAGGAGATCTGTTCCTGAAAGTTCATGTAGGCGCAAGACCTGGATTTGAACGGAAAGGAATGGATGTGTACACCAGCGCGGAGATTCCGTTTACTACAGCAGTCTTCGGCGGTGAGACAAGAGTGCAGACCCTGAATGGCAGCGTGATCTGCAAGATCCCGGCAGGCTGTCAGTGCGGAAGCAAGATCCGTCTGAAAGGCAAGGGCATCATATCCATGAAGAATCCGTCGGTACACGGTGATCTCTATGTGGAGGTGAAGATCCAGGTACCGAAATATCTGAATCCGGAAGCATCACAGAAGCTGAAAGAATATGAGGCTTCTGTAAACCATGGTGCATATGAACGTAAGGCTGGTTGAAGCAAAGAATAAAAAGCAGGTTGTCAAGAAAAAATACTTGACAGCCTCTTTTTTTTCATGTAAGATAGGCAAGGTGATTGTAATGGAAGAGATTCTGAAGCAGACGCTTCTGTATGATTTTTATGGCGAACTGCTGACAGAACATCAGAAGCAGGTATATGAGGATGTGATCCTCAACGACTATTCGCTCAGTGAAGTGGCAGCCAGTCTTGGCATCAGCCGACAGGGCGTACATGATATGGTCCGCCGCAGCAGCAGGCTGCTGGAGGAATATGAAGCAAAACTGCATCTGATGGAACGCTTTGTGAGTCTGCGTGAAAAGGTTGGAGAGATCCATAAACTTGCGAAGGAACAGGCACAAGATCCAAAGATGGCGAAGATCGACGAGATCGCATCGGAAATTCTGGAGGAGCTTTAGATGGCATTTGACAGCTTATCGGAAAAATTGCAGAATGTATTTAAGAATCTGCGCGGCAAAGGAAGACTGACAGAGGCAGATGTAAAGGCAGCTTTAAAGGAAGTGAAGCTTGCACTTCTGGAAGCAGACGTCAGCTTCAAAGTCGTAAAACAGTTTATCAAGGCTGTAGAAGCGAGAGCTGTGGGTACAGATGTGATGGAGAGCCTGACTCCGGGACAGATGGTGATCAAGATCGTGAACGAAGAGATGGTCAATCTGATGGGCAGCGAGACCACGGAGATCAAACTTCGTCCTTCCAATGAGATCACAGTGGTCATGATGACAGGTCTTCAGGGAGCTGGTAAGACGACAACAGCTGCAAAGCTTGCCGGAAAGTTCAAAATCAAAGGCCGGAAGGTTCTTCTGACCGCCTGCGATGTATATCGTCCTGCTGCGATCAAGCAGTTACAGGTAAATGGTGAGAAGCAGGGTGTGGAAGTATTTTCCATGGGAGACCAGCATAAGCCGGTGGACATTGCGAAAGCGGCAATGGAGCATGCGAAGAAGCAGGGCATGAGCGTGGTGATCCTGGATACGGCCGGACGGCTTCATATTGATGAGGCTATGATGGAAGAACTTCAGGACATCAAGGCGAATGTACATGTGGATTACAGCATTCTGGTAGTAGATTCCATGACCGGACAGGATGCAGTCAATGTGGCAACAACCTTCTCAGAGAAAGTAGGCATCGACGGCGTGATTCTGACGAAGCTGGATGGTGACACCCGAGGCGGTGCGGCACTTTCTATCCGTGCAGTGACCGGAAAGCCGATCCTCTATGTAGGTATGGGTGAGAAGCTGTCAGATCTGGAGCAGTTTTATCCGGATCGTATGGCCTCCAGAATCCTTGGCATGGGTGATATTCTGACCATGATCGAGAAGGCACAGGAGTCCATTGATGAAGAATCATCTATGAAGATGGTCCAGAAGATGAAGAAGAATCAGTTCGACTTCGAGGATTATCTGGAGAGCATGCATCAGATGAAGAAGATGGGTGGTATCGGTGCTCTTTTAAGTATGATGCCGGGTATGGGCGGCAATCAGATGAAGCAGCTGGAAGATGCTGTGGATGAGAAGAAGATGGCACGGATCGAAGCAATCATCCTGTCCATGACAGTGAAGGAGCGTCAGAATCCGGATGTGCTCAATCCATCCAGAAAGAGAAGAATTGCCAATGGCGCAGGTGTGGACATCAGCGAGGTGAATCGTCTGGTGAAGCAGTTTGAACAGAGTCGTAAGATGATGAAGCAGATGTCAGGCATGATGGGCGGCAAAGGCAAAGGAAGATTTGGTAAAAAAGGAATGTTCGGGAAGCTGCCATTTTAAGGCAGGGGTGTAAAGCCATCACCGACGGTATTCCGTTTACAACATAGAAAACAAGAAAAAACATTTATTTTAATGGAGGAAACAACAATGGCAGTAAAAATCAGATTAAGAAGAATGGGACAGAAAAAGGCTCCTTTTTACAGAGTAATCGTAGCAGATTCCAGATCTCCGCGTGACGGAAGATTCATCGATGAGATCGGAACTTATGATCCGAGCACTGATCCGAGTACTTTCAACATCAACGAAGAAGCAGCTAAAAAGTGGCTTGCTAACGGCGCTCAGCCGACTGAGATGGTTGGTAAACTGTTCAAACTGGCAGGAATTACCAAATAAGAGCTTTCTCGGTAAAGCCCCTTGGAGGTGGAAGGATGAAGGAATTAGTGGAAGTGATCGCAAAAGCACTTGTGGATCATCCGGAGGAAGTGACCGTTACAGAGACTGAAAAAGATAATGCAACGGTTGTTGAGCTTCGTGTGTCACCCACAGACATGGGGAAGGTAATCGGCAAACAGGGCCGTATTGCAAAAGCCATCCGCTCGGTTGTAAAAGCTGCAGCGTCAAGGGATGACAAAAAAGTGATTGTTGAGATCGTACAGTAAGACGATACACAAAAGGGTGCAGCCCGGAGCACCCGGATGGAGAACCGTAAGGAATGCCACCCGGAGCTTCGGGCTGTTGTTGTCAATAGAAGGATGGAAAACATGGAACAGTTTTTAAGAGTAGGTGTGATTTCCAGTACCCATGGAATCCGCGGAGAAGTAAAAGTATATCCCACGACCGATGATCCGGAACGTTTTCTGGATCTTGATGAAGTAATCCTGGATACAGGAAGGGAACACAAGATTCTTGAGATCGAAGGCGTGAAATTCTTCAAGAACCAGGTGATCCTGAAGTTCAAAGGATATGATAATATTAACAATATCGAGAAATACCTGAAAAAAGATCTGCTGGTGGACAGAGAACATGCAGTGGAGCTTGGAGAAAACGAAAATTTTATTGCGGACCTTATCGACATGGAAGTGGTGACAGATGAAGGCAAGGTTCTTGGAACGCTAACCGATGTGATCGAGACTGGTGCCAATGATGTCTATGCAGTGAAGACACCGGAAGGAAAGGAGATCCTGCTTCCTGCGATCAGAGACTGTATTCTGGATGTAAATGTGGACGAAAAACGGATGACCGTACATGTGATGGAAGGACTGCTGGATTGATGAATTTTCATGTACTGACACTGTTTCCGGAGATGATCCGGGACGGATTTGAGACAAGTATTACCGGACGTGCGGTGGAGAAAGGGCTGTTGAGCCTGGAGACTGTGAATATCAGGGATTTTTCAGTGAATAAGCATAACCGGGTGGATGATTATCCATACGGCGGCGGAGCCGGTATGGTCATGCAGGCGGAGCCGGTGTATCTGGCATGGGAGTCTGTAGTAGAGAAGCTTGGGCATAAGCCGAAGGTACTCTATATGAGTCCTCAGGGCCGGGTCTTTGACCAGACTATGGCGCAGGAACTGGCAGAAGAAGAGGATTTGCTCTTCCTGTGCGGTCATTATGAAGGAATTGATGAGCGCGTGCTGGAAGAGATCGTGGATGAAGAAGTGTCTATTGGAGACTATGTGCTCACAGGCGGTGAGCTTCCGGCACTTGTCATTATGGATGCAGTATCCCGTCTGGTGGGAGGTGTGCTTCACAATGAAGATTCGGCAGAATTTGATTCTTTCCATGATAATCTGCTGGAATATCCGCAGTACAGCCGTCCGGAAGTATGGAGGGGCAAGGCGGTGCCTCCGATCCTTATGTCCGGACATCATGCCAATGTGGAAAAATGGAGAAGAGAACAGTCTCTGCTTCGGACCAGACAGCGGCGGCCGGATCTTCTGGAGGATGCCAATCTGAGCAAGACAGATCTGAAATTCCTGCGGATGCTGGAAGAGCATGACAAATTCGAATAATTTTCAATTTTATTGTTGCAAACCCAGGCAACTTATGATAGAATGAAACACGTTGTGAGAAAAGGAGATGGTCCTCTGCTGCCATAGTGGCATTAAGAACATCGAAGCATATAAGGAGGAACACAATGAACGAGATTATTAAAAACATTGAAGCTGCTCAGTTAAAAGCAGAGGCACCGGAGTTTTGCGTAGGAGATACTGTTAAGGTATACGCTAAGATCAAAGAGGGAAACCGTGAAAGAATTCAGGTATTCGAAGGAACTGTTCTGAAGAAACAGGGTGGAAGCAACCGTGAGACCTTCACCGTTAGAAAGAATTCCAACGGAATCGGCGTTGAGAAGACCTGGCCGCTGCACTCCCCGAACGTAGATAAGATCGAGGTAGTTCGTCATGGTAAAGTAAGACGTGCAAAGCTGAACTACTTAAGAGACCGCGTAGGAAAAGCTGCAAAGGTAAAAGAGCTTGTAAAATAATTCTGAATGGAGAGGGACATGTACGAAAGTATAATGTCCCTTTTTTTCACTGATAAGTGAGGAGGAGACTTGTGTTAGGACGCAGAAAGGGACTGAGTTTTACCAGAAGAAGAAAACGGATCGAGACATCTGCCATACAGGCAGGATTGTTCTGGGCGGGAGAATGTATTCTGGCATTTGCCATTGGATGCGTTCTTGTTTTTTATTTTATGTCCAGACTGACCTGTGTAGGCCAGGCCATGGAGCCGTCCATCAACAGTGGTAATAGTGTGCTGGTCAATCGGTTCAGTTATGCCATGACCACACCAAAACGGGGCGATGTGATCGTATTCAAGCCAAATGGCAACAAGAATGCCCATTACTACATGCGCCGGGTAATCGGTGTGCCCGGAGACAAGATTCAGGTGAAGGATGGATTTGTCTATGTGAATGGAGATTTGTATGAGACGGGGATCAGCAATGAGCAGATGGATTATGCCGGTCTGGCGGAAGAAGAGCTGAAGGTAGGCTCTGATGAATATTTTGTGCTTGGGGACAACCGTAATGTGAGTGAGGACAGTCGAAGCGCAGATATTGGAAATGTGAAGAAAAGTGATATATATGGGAAAGCATGGTTTGTCGCTTATCCATGGGATAATTTTGGGTTTGTGACATCTGTCAAATAGATAAGGAGCGTATAGATGAATATTCAGTGGTATCCGGGACATATGACAAAAGCACGCCGGATGATGCAGGAAAATATAAAACTGATCGATCTGGTTATCGAACTGGTGGATGCCAGAGCACCTATGTCCAGCCGTAATCCGGACATTGATGATCTGGCAAAAGGAAAAGCAAGATTGATTCTGCTCAACAAGTCGGATCTTGCCAGCGAGCGTTGGAACGATGCCTGGGCAGCAGCTTTTAAAGCACAGGGGTTCTTCGTGGTGAAGCTGGATTCCAGAGCCAGAGGCGGCATGAAGGAAGTACAGGCTGTGATCCAGGAAGCCTGTAAAGAAAAGACGGAGCGTGACAGACGGCGAGGAATCATCAACCGCCCGGTCCGTGCTATGGTAGTTGGTATTCCGAATGTGGGAAAATCCACATTTATCAATAGCTTTGCTGGTCGTGCATGTGCCAAGACTGGTAACCGTCCGGGGGTGACCAAAGGTGCTCAGTGGATTCGCCTCAACAAGCAGGTGGAGCTTCTGGATACACCGGGAATTTTGTGGCCCAAATTCGATGATCAGCAGGTGGGACTGCGTCTTGCCATGCTGGGATCTGTCAATGATGAGATCCTGAATCTGGAAGAGCTGGCATGTGAATTGGGAGAATTTCTGGAAAAAAATTTCCCGAAGGCCATGGAAGAGAGATATCATATTGTCCCGGAAGAGGGACGCCGCAAGGAAGAAATCCTGGTACTGGTGGCAAAGGAACGTGGATGTCTGGCAAAAGGCGGTGAGGCAGATACTGCCAGAGCAGCAGGACTTCTGCTGGATGATTTTCGGAGTGGTCGTCTGGGACGGATTACACTGGAATTCCCGGAGCCGGAAAAAGAGGTGCAGCATGGGGAGTAAGGAAGGCAAGACCGGAATCGTACGGGAAGTGTTAAGCTTTTTTCTGTATGTTGCAATTGTAGTTGGAATTACATTTTTGATCATTCATTTTGTGGGTCAGAGGACTTATGTGAGTGGAAGTTCCATGGAAAATACTTTGAGCGATGGAGATAATCTGATCGTAGATAAGCTGACCTATCGGTTCTCAGATCCAAAAAGGTTTGATATTATTGTATTTCCATATAAATATGAGGAAAATACATATTTTATCAAACGAATCATAGGACTTCCAGGTGAGACTATTCAGGTGACTGACGGCAAGATCTATATTAACGGGCAAGTGCTTGACGAATCCTATGGGCGGGAAGTGCTCAAGAGCGGAGGAATCGCTGAGACGCCAATCACATTGGGAGAGGATGAGTACTTTGTGATGGGAGATAATCGAAATGATAGTATGGACAGCCGTGATCCCAGCGTCGGTGTGCTGCACAAGAGTGAACTGGTTGGCAGAGCATGGGTCAGAATCTGGCCATTGTCCAAGTTTGGAATATTGAGGCATCAATAATGACGAAAAAAGAAGAACAGGAATTAAAACGACAGCGGAAGCTGCAGGCAGAACTGGAACGCCTGGAGGGGATGCTGGTTTATGAGAGAGAGTATCGTCCACTGGGAGTCGTATGTGGAATAGATGAAGTGGGCAGAGGTCCGCTGGCAGGTCCGGTGGTGGCAGGAGCAGTGATCCTTCCAGAGGATTGTCAGATCCTGTATCTGAATGATTCCAAGAAGCTGACCGAGCGCCGCAGGGAGCTTCTCTATGAGGAAATCATAGAAAAAGCAGTGGCAATAGGACTGGGAGTTGTGAGCCAGGAGCGGATCGATGAGATCAATATTCTGCAGGCGACCTATGAAGCGATGCGGGAGGCAGTCGGGAAACTGAATCCTCAGCCGGAGATCCTGCTCAATGATGCTGTGACCATACCGGGACTGTCTCAGAGACAGATTCCGATTATCAAAGGAGATGCCAAGAGTCAGTCCATTGCAGCAGCCAGTGTGGTGGCAAAAGTGACCAGAGATCATATGATGATCGCATTGGATGAAGCATATCCTCAATATGGATTTGCTTCCAATAAGGGATACGGATCGGCAGCCCATATGGCAGCACTTCGGGAGTATGGTCCCTGTCCGCTACATCGGAGAACCTTTATCCGCAATATCTGTGGCTAGAAAGTGACTGCACAGTCGAGGAATGAAAGATAATCGGATGAATAAACGAAAAACAGGAACCGAATATGAAGAACTGGCGGCCCGGTGGCTGACAGGAAAAGGATTTGAGATTCTGGAAAAAAATTACCGTTGTCGAATCGGAGAGATCGATCTGATTGCCAGGGATGGGCGGTATCTGGTCTTTGTCGAGGTAAAGTACCGGTCAGATGAAAAAGCAGGAGACCCATCAGAGGCAGTGAACTGGTATAAGCAGAAGAAGATCTGTCAGACAGCCAGCTGGTATCTGAGACAGAAGCGGATTCCGGAGGATATGCCCTGTCGGTTTGACGTAGTCAGTATTCTGGGATCAGAGATCTATCACATAAAAAATGCATTTGAATATGCAGAATAGGAGAGGCGCATGATGCTTTTGAAACGAAAAACAAGTGCGGAGACCTTAAAACTGCAGGAAAAATATGGCGTACCATATCTGGTATTCCCCAGTCTGGAGAATACAGGGCTGGTGCGCCATGCATTTTCTACCCGTCTGGGAGGCTGCAGTACAGGAGATCTGGCAACCATGAACTTAAGCTCCACCAGAGGAGATGATCCGGAAAATGTAAAGGAGAATTTCCAGCGGTTCGGAGCGGCTGTGGGATTTGATCCCAAGGATCTGGTATTGTCTCTGCAGACTCACACTACCAATGTGCGTCTTGTGACCGAAGAAGACCGGGGCAAAGGCTTCACAAGACCCCGGGATTATAAGGATGTGGATGGGCTTATCACCGATGTACCTGGTCTTGTGCTGGCGACTTTCTATGCAGACTGCGTGCCTCTCTATTTTGTGGATCCGGTGCATCGTGCCATCGGATTGTCTCATTCCGGCTGGAGAGGAACGGTGAACCGCATGGGCGAAGTGACTCTGCAGCGGATGAAAGAAGAGTTTGGCACAAGGCCTTCTGATGTGTGGACTGCGATCGGACCATCGATCTGCCAGGATTGTTATGAGGTCGGCGAGGATGTGGCACAGGAGTTCATAAGTGCTTTTGAAGGACGGGCAGATAACAGGCTCTTATACAGAAAGGAAAACGGAAAGTATCAGCTGAATCTGTGGAGGGCCAATGAGCTGGTACTGCTGGAGTCGGGTGTACCAAAAGACAGAATTGCGGTGACGGATATTTGTACCTGTTGTAATCCTCAGGTATTATTTTCCCATCGGGCCAGCAAAGGAAAAAGAGGGAATCTTGGAGCATTTCTGCAGCTGTTGTCTTAAGAAGTTAAAATTGTCCATAGGAACAGTAAGATTCTGCCTAGACAAAAGATTTTTTTGATTTTACAATAAAATTTAGTAAATGATAGAATCTTATAAGATGGAAAGGAAAACATCATGAAAATTATCAAAGCAAAAGATTACAATGACATGAGCCGTAAGGCAGCAAACATCATTTCTGCACAGGTGATCATGAAACCGGATTGTGTACTTGGACTGGCTACTGGTTCTACTCCGATTGGAACCTATAAGCAGCTGATTGAATGGTATGAAAAAGGAGATCTGGACTTTGGTGATGTGACGACTGTGAATCTGGACGAGTACAGAGGTCTTCCGAGAGAGAATGATCAGAGCTATTTCTATTTTATGAATCATAATCTGTTTGATTATGTCAATGTCAATCCAGAGAGAACCCATCTGCCAAACGGTATGAATCCGGATGCAGATGCAGAGTGCAAACGATATGAAGAAGTGATCCGTTCTACTGGCGGTGTAGACCTGCAGCTTCTGGGACTGGGACATAACGGACATATTGGATTTAATGAGCCGGGCGAGGCTTTTGAGACTGAGACTCACTGCGTAGATCTGACTGAGCGTACCATCGAGGCGAACAAGAGATTCTTTGCATCCATCGACGATGTTCCGAAACAGGCATATACCATGGGTATCAAGACCATTATGATGGCAAAGAAGATCCTGGTAGTTGTCAGCGGTGAAGATAAGGCTGAGACTGTAAAAAATGCATTTTTCGGACCAGTAACTCCGCAGGTTCCGGCATCCATTCTGCAGATGCATCCGGATGTAACGATTGTAGCTGACGAGGCTGCACTGTCCAAATGTGATCTGTAAGCAGGAGGCCGTTTATGAAGATCATAAATGCAAAAGTATACACAGAAGCAGGGATATTTGAAGAAAAAGATGTCTATACAGATGGAGAACTGATCGCTGAAAAAAGCGGGGATGATCAGGTGCTGGATGCAAAGGGATGTTATCTGATTCCAGGTCTGACCGACATTCATTTCCATGGTTGTGTGGGACATGATTTCTGTGATGGAACTCATGAGTCCATTGAAGCGATGGCTGTCTATGAGGCATCTCAGGGTGTGACCACTATCGTTCCGGCAACGATGACACTTGGAAGAGATACACTGAAAAAGATCTGCGAAGCAGCAGGTTCTTACAAGAGTGAAAAAGGTGCGATCCTCTGTGGAATCAACATGGAGGGACCGTTTATTGCCATGGAGCGTAAAGGTGCTCAGAATGGTGATTTTGTTCACAGACCGGATGCAGAGATGTTCCGGGAACTGAATAAAGCTTCCGGTGGTATTGTAAAACTTCTGGCAATTGCTCCTGAGGTGGAAGGTGCGAAAGAGTGCATCGAAGAGCTGAAAGATGAGGTCGTTCTGTCTGTAGCTCATACCATGGCTGATTATGAGCAGGCAAAAGAAGCATTTGAGCATGGAGTTCATCATGTGACCCATTTGTACAATGCCATGGCAGGTCTGTCTCACAGAAAACCAGGTGTGGTAGGCGCAGCAGCAGATGATGAGCATGTGGAAGCAGAGATGATCTGTGATGGTGTCCATATTCATCCGGCAACTGTTCGTCAGACTTTCAAGATGTTCGGTGATGACCGGATCATCATGATCAGTGATTCGATGGAAGCTACTGGTATGCCGGACGGCGATTATGCACTGGGTGGACAGAAAGTAATTAAAAAAGGACATCTGGCAACTCTGGAAGACGGAACCATTGCAGGGTCTGCAACCAATCTGATGGATTGTGTAAGAGTAGTTGTACAGAAGATGAATATTCCACTGGAAAGTGCTGTTAAATGTGCAGCAGTGAACTCCGCAAAATCTGTAGGAATCTATGATCAGTACGGAAGCATCACTCCGGGCAAGACTGCAAATATGGTTCTTCTGAAGGAGAAGGATCTGAGTACAAAGCAGGTGATCCTGAAGGGAAAGATGCTGTAAAGAACTGGCTGTAAATGTTTTGTATATACAAAAAACCTCTGTGACTGGCAGATGCCAGCTACAGAGGTTTTTGCTTGAGGTGCGCTGTTGGCACACCTCTTTATTTTTCTTTATTTTCAAGATTTTCGTATTTTTCCAACAGCGTATGGATGCGCTCTGTCGGATCATTGACGTGCTCGGTGGATACATCGTGGTTGATACAGTCGATGATGGCAGCCAGGAACTTGGTCATGGTTGCTTCTACATAATAGGGTCTGGACAGAAGCTCCGGTGTCCGGTAATTCAGATTGGTGGTCACCACTTTATCAATATAGCCTTTTTCATAATACTCATCAAATTTCTTCAAGCCATCGGTGAACAGACCGAAGGTTACACATACGAAGACACGTTTGGCGCCGCGTTCCTTGATCTGACGTGCCACATCCAGCATGCTTTCGCCGGAGGAGATCATATCATCAATGATGATAGCATCTTTTCCGTGCAGATCATCTCCAAGAAATTCGTGAGCAATGATCGGGTTCTTGCCGCCAACTACAATAGAATAATCCCGGCGCTTGTAGAACATACCCATTTCCACACCCAGTACACCGGCAAAATATACGGCACGACTCATAGCTCCTTCATCAGGGCTGATGACCATCAGATGATCTTTGTCAATCTTCAGATCCGGCACTGAACGGAACAGGCCTTTGATAAACTGATAAGGCGGATTAAAGCTGTCAAATCCGTAGAGCGGGATGGCATTACAAACGCGCGGATCATGAGCATCGAAGGTGATGATGTTAGAAACACCCATATCGATCAGCTCCTGAAGGGCAAATGCACAGTCCAGAGATTCTCGCTGACTTCTTTTGTGCTGACGGCTTTCGTACAGGAATGGCATGATCACATTGATCCGGCGTGCCTTTCCGTTGGCAGCGGAGATGATGCGTTTCAGATCCTGATAGTGGTCGTCCGGTGACATGTGATTTTCCTGACCTGCGATTTTATAGGTGAGACTATGGTTAGTCACATCTGCCAGAATAAACAGATCCGCACCGCGGATAGATTCATAGATAATGCCTTTGGCTTCTCCGGTACCGAACCGGGGGCAGGCAGTTTTGATCAAGTAGGTGTCTTCATGATATCCATGGAAATTAGGTTGATCCTGAAACTCCTGGTTACTTTTCTGTCGAAATTCTACCAGATATTTGTCCATTGTTTCAGCCAGTTCCCGACAGCCCTCCAAAGCAGCAATTTTTAATGGAGCGATCGGTAAAATGCTTTCGTATGAAAAATTCACGGGTATAGCCTCCTGTGTATACTTGCTTCTTTATTTATAACATTTTGCGTCAGTGTCCGTCAACCGGTATCTATGGAAATTGGCGGGTATCGTTGCATTTTTGTGGTAAATTTAGTATAGTAAGGAATGAAAAAGATAGGAAGGTTAGATATGGAACATATTATAAGCTCTGTTGCGCCGGGAAGTATTGCGCAGGAGATGGGAATAGAGCCGGGAGACAGACTCCTGGAGGTAAATGGAAAATCACCGGAGGATGTCTTTGACTACCGGTATCTGATGAATGAAGAAGAGATTCTGGTTCTGATCCGTAAGGCAAATGGAGAAGAGTGGGAACTGGAAATTGAAAAAGAATATGAAGATGATCTTGGAATTGAATTTGAAAATGGACTGATGGATGATTACAGAAGCTGCCGTAACAAATGTATTTTCTGTTTTATCGATCAGCTTCCCAAGGGAATGCGTTCGACTCTGTATTTTAAGGATGATGATTCCAGACTTTCGTTCTTACAGGGAAATTATCTGACACTGACCAATATGAGTGAACATGATATTGACAGGATCATTCAGTACAAATTGTCACCAATCAACATTTCATTCCAGACTATGAATCCAGAGCTGCGCTGCAAGATGCTGCACAATCGGTTTGCAGGAGAGATTTTTGACAAGGTGAAGAGACTCAAGGACGCAGGTATTATCATGAATGGTCAGATCGTTCTATGTCGTGGAGTCAATGACGGAGCGGAACTGGAACGCTCCATCCGGGAACTGACCGCCTACATGCCGCAGCTTGAGAGTGTATCCGTGGTGCCGGTTGGACTGACCCGCTATCGTGACGGTCTGTACCCACTGGAACCATTTACAAAAGAAGATGCCTGTGAAGTGCTGGATCTGATCCATGGCTGGCAGGAAAAGCTTTACAAGGAGTGGGGCAATCATTTTATCCATGCGGGTGATGAGTGGTATATTCTGGCAGAGCGGCCGATTCCGGAGGAGAAGACCTACGATGGATATTTACAGCTGGAAAACGGAGTGGGAATGGTGAGACTTCTGGAAGAAGAAGTGGTACAGACCCTCGCTGGTATGACTGGAGATGACCGGAAGATCCATCGCACCATTGCCACAGGAGAACTGGCGGCACCGTTTCTGCGGAAGCATGTGGAGTCAGTGCGGAAGAAATATCCCAATGTAGATATTCAGGTTCTTGCAATAAAAAATGAGTTCTTTGGCGGAAAGATTACGGTGGCAGGACTGATCACCGGAACGGATCTGATCAGTCAGTTGAAGGGAAAAGATCTGGGAGATCGGCTGCTGCTTACCAATCATATGCTGAAGAGTGGGGAACCGGTCTTCCTGGATGATGTAACTGTAGATGATGTGCAAAATGCTTTACAAATCAAAGTTTCCATAGTAGAATCAAGCGGTGCTGATTTTGTCAGCAGTTTAATCGAGGATTAAGAGAAAGAGGTTTAAAATATGAGCAGACCAGTAGTAGCAATTGTGGGACGTCCGAATGTGGGCAAATCCACACTGTTTAATTCCCTGGCAGGAGAGAATATCTCCATTGTAAAAGATACGCCAGGTGTGACCAGGGACAGAATCTATGCAGATGTCACCTGGCTCAATCATGATTTTACATTGATCGATACAGGCGGTATTGAGCCGGACAGCAATGATATTATTCTGGCTCAGATGAGAGAGCAGGCACAGATCGCTATCGACACCGCAGATGTGATCATTTTCCTGGTGGATGTGCGTCAGGGTCTGCAGGATGCAGATTCCAAGGTGGCAGATATGCTGCGCCGTTCCCACAAGCCGGTGATCCTGGTAGTTAACAAAGTAGACAGTTTTCAGAAATTCATGGCAGATGTGTATGAGTTCTATAATCTGGGAATCGGTGATCCGGTTCCGGTGTCTGCATCTTCCCGTCTGGGCATTGGCGACATGCTGGATGAAGTGGTAAAGCATTTTTCTGAGACAGACAGCAAGGCAGAAGAGGATGACCGTCCGAAGATTGCTATCGTTGGAAAACCGAATGTAGGAAAGTCTTCTATTATCAATAAGCTGGTGGGTGAGAACCGTGTGATCGTATCCAATATTGCTGGCACCACCAGAGATGCTATTGATACAGACATCAAATGGAATGGAAAAGAATATGTATTTATTGATACGGCAGGACTGCGCCGGAAGAATAAGATCAAAGAGGAACTGGAGCGTTACAGTATTATCCGTACAGTAACGGCTGTGGAACGTGCAGATGTGGTCGTTGTTGTGATCGATGCAACCGAAGGTGTGACGGAGCAGGATGCCAAGATTGCGGGAATCGCCCATGACAGAGGAAAAGGTATCATCGTAGCTGTCAACAAGTGGGATGCCATCGAGAAGAACGATAAGACGATCTATGAGTTCACCAGAAAAGTAAGAGAGATCCTGTCCTTCATGCCATATGCAGAGATCCTGTTTATTTCTGCGCAGACCGGACAGCGTCTGTCCAGACTGTTCGAGACAATTGATATGGTCATCGAGAATCAGACCCTGCGTGTGCAGACGGGTGTCCTTAACGAGATCGTAACGGAAGCGGTAGCCATGCAGCAGCCGCCTTCAGATAAAGGAAAGAGACTGAAGATCTACTATGTGACACAGGTGTCTGTAAAGCCGCCTACATTTGTTATCTTTGTAAATGATAAGGAGCTGATGCATTTCTCCTATGTCAGATATCTGGAGAATAAGATCCGCGAATCCTTCGGATTCAAGGGAACTTCGTTGAAATTCATTGTCAGAGAGAGGAAGGAAAAGGAATAATGGAACGCTTGGTTTGTCTTGCCATCGGATATGTGTTTGGAATCTTTCAGACGGCTTATATTTATGGAAAGATGCATGGAATCGATATCCGCCAGTGCGGAAGCGGCAATGCAGGAGCGACCAATACCTTGCGTGTGCTTGGTAAAAAGGCCGGACTGATCGTGTTTCTTGGAGATGTGGCCAAGACTGTCCTGGCTGTACTCGCAGTACGTCTGATCTTTGGAAACAAATATCCGGATATGCTGCCGCTGCTGGGGATGTATGCAGCCGCAGGCACGATCCTGGGTCATAATTTTCCGGTTCAGCTTGGTTTTCGCGGTGGAAAAGGAATCGCATGTACAGCCGGTATGGTGGTGACCTTAGGCCCGATCGTAACTTTGCTGGAAGCAGCTACATTTCTGTTGGTAGTAGGGATTACAAGATTTGTATCGCTTGGCTCTATTATAGTGGTGATCGAGCTGGTGATCGATCTGGCCGTATTAGGACAGATGGGATATTATGGAATGAGCCAGCCGCATCTGTATGAATTTTATGCAGTCTGCGCCGCCTTGTCTTTGATGGCGATCTATCGTCACAGAGCCAATATCAGACGGCTTATGAGTGGTACAGAGAGCAGGATTTTTGAGAAAAAAGCAGAAAAATAAGCTATTGGGAGGAACGGAAGATGGCAAATGTCAGTGTGATCGGAGCCGGAAGCTGGGGATTGGCTCTTGCAAGACGTCTTTGCAAAAATGGTCATGATGTGACCGTGTGGTCCCATCGGGAAGAAGGAGTCCGGGAACTGCGGGAACAGCATGAGAACCGTTCAAAGCTTCCGGGAGTGATCTTGCCGGAAGAGATTCAGTATACATCCAGTCTGGAGCAGGCAATTGTTGGAAAAGATCTGTGTGTGCTGGCAGTTCCATCGGTATACACCAGAAGTACAGCCGAGCAGATGAAGCCTTTTGTGACAGATGGACAGATCATTGTCAGCGTGGCGAAAGGAATCGAAGAGTCCACATTGATGATCCAGACAGATATTATCAGCCAGGTACTTCCGCAGGTAAATGCAGCCGTACTGTCAGGACCCAGTCATGCGGAGGAAGTGGGAAGAGATATTCCGACTACGGTAGTGGCAGGTGCAGCAGACAGAGAGACCGCAGAATATATCCAGAATCTGTTCATGAGTGAATCTTTCCGTGTGTATACCAGTCCGGACATGCTGGGTATTGAGCTGGGGGGAGCACTCAAAAATGTCATTGCACTGGCAGCAGGCGTGGCAGATGGTCTTGGCTGCGGAGACAATACGAAGGCAGCATTGATCACCAGAGGAATCGCAGAGATGAGTCGGCTGGGTGTGGCTATGGGTGGTCACATTGAGACTTTTAACGGTCTCACCGGTATTGGTGATCTGATCGTGACCTGCTCATCCCGCCACAGCCGGAACCGGAAAGCAGGCTATCTCATTGGTCAGGGAAGAACTATGCAGGAAGCCATGGATGAAGTGCAGATGGTGGTGGAAGGTGTCTATTCTGCCAGGGCAGCCAGGATCTTGGCTGAAAAATATGGCATTGATATGCCGATTGTGAATGAAGTCAATAAAGTGCTCTTTGAGAATAAAACTGCAAGAGAAGCCATGGCAGATCTGATGCTTCGGGACAAGAAGATCGAACATCCAGAACTTCCATGGAAAAAGTAATGAAAAAAATATAATTTTCGTGACAATATTTGTCGAATATATTATAATGGTTACAAGTGGTGCAGAGATGTACCCAAGAAGGAGGACCAGCAGATGGCGGGAATTATTAAGAGATTTAGTGATATTATGTCAGCAAACCTGAATGCACTTCTTGATAAGGCAGAGGATCCGGAGAAGATGATCGATCAGTATCTTCGCAATCTGGAGAGCGATCTTGGAAAAGTAAAAGCAGAGACAGCTTCAGTGATGGCAGAAGAGACGAAATGCAAGCGGGAACTGGATGAGTGTAATGCTGATATTGAAAAGATGCAGCGCTATGCAGAAAAAGCAATTGTAGCAGGCAACGATAATGATGCCCGTCAGTTTCTTGAGAAAAAACAGCAGCTTGTATCCAAACAGGCAGCTCTGCAGCAGGCCTATGATCTGGCTCATGGCAATGCAGTGAAGATGAAAGAGATGCATGACAAGCTGGTATCCGATATGGGAGAACTGCAGTCAAGAAGAGATGCAATTCGTGCGAAGGTTGCAGTGGCAAAGACTCAGGAGAGACTGAATAAAGTCGGTTCTTCTGTTGCAGGTGTTTCCAACAATCTTTCTGCATTTGACCGCATGGAAGAAAAAGCAAACCGTATGCTGGACGAGGCAAATGCTATGTCTGAACTGAACACAACCAAAGATGATGTGGCTGATCTGGCGGCAAAATATGATGAGGATTCTTCCAACACGGGTGTAGATGATGAGCTTGCAGCATTAAAAGCGAAACTTGGTAAGTAATATAGAAATAAGTGCCGCAAAGGATCTCATATTCTTTGCGGCATTTTGTATATACAGGGTACCTAGGAGGAACTGTTTTGAGTGAGATATTTTACTGTAAAAATTGTGGCGGCATCATGGAATTTGATGCAGCGACCCAGTCATTGAAATGTCCGCACTGTGGAGAAGAGCAGAAGATCGATGCCAACCGGTCAGCAGTCAGAGAACATAAGCTGACGGCAGAAGCCAGACAGATGGTGCGTGTACAGGATAAAAAATCCACAACGATGCAATGCCCATCCTGCGGAGCAATGGTGGAAGTGGAGCCTAACAGCACTGCCAAAGACTGTCCGTACTGTGGAACTGCATTTGTGCTGGCAGAAAAGCAGACAGATGTAATCGTGCCGGACGGGGTGGTTCCGTTCCAGATCGATAAGAAAAAAGTGGGAGAAGTTTTTCATAAATGGATCAAGGGCAGATTTTTCGCTCCCAATGAACTAAAGCATCTTTATCAGCAGGATAAACTACAGGGAATCTACATCCCGTACTGGACTTTTGATGCGAAGGCGGATGCGGTCTATCATGCAGAAGGCGGAAGAAACCGGATCGTCGAGTATCGCGATTCCAAGGGAGAACGGCATACCAGAACTGAAGTGACCTGGTATCCGACCAGTGGAAATGTGTCGAATTTCTTTGACGATGTGCTGGTGCGGGCTTCCAACAAGCTGGACACTTATCTGCTCCGGCAGATCGAACCCTTTCATACAAAGGATATACCAGCATATTCCCCCAATTATCTGTCTGGATACAGTGCAGAGATCTATACGGTGAATCTGTCCGATGCACATCGGGAAGCAAAAGAAGAGATGAAAACGGAGCTTCGCAGACTGGCAGAACAGGATGTGCTCAGAAGATATGATCAGGTCAGAGGCCTGAGACTGAATGATAACTACAGGGATGAAACCTATAAATATGTACTGCTTCCGGTATACTCCACTGCATATCAGTATAAAAACAAGCAATATCATGTACTGATCAATGGGGAGACTGGCCGGGTACAGGGCGAATATCCGAAGAGCGTGGCAAAGATCCTGCTGATGATTGCAGGAATTCTGATTCTGATCGGTCTGTTCTTCATGGCAACAGATGCATTTGCGTGTGGAGCGAAAGGAGTACCGGTGGCAGAGACGGCACAGGAAGAATACATAGAATATGAACCATTGACAGTGGATATTGACGGAATACAGGAGGTATAACACCATGGGTTTATTTGGCAATCAGTTTGCAAATGTAGTAGAGTGGGAAGAGTATCGGGATGATATTCTGTTCTGGAAATGGAGCAACCAGGAGATCAAGAAAGGAAGCCGTCTGATCATCCGTCCGGGACAGGATGCAATTTTCTTATATAATGGAAAAGTAGAAGGAATTTTCACGGATGAAGGAAGCTTTGATATTGAATCTGAGATCATTCCATTCCTGTCCACACTGAAAGGATTTAAATTTGGATTTAACAGTGGAATCCGTGCGGAAGTATTATTTATCAATACCAAAGAAGTGACCGTGAAATGGGGAACCAAGAATCCTATCAATATTCCGGCACAGGGACTTCCTGCAGGTATGCCGGTCCGGGCATTTGGTACTTTCTGCTGCAAGATCAGTGACCATGCGGCATTGATCGATAAAGTGGCAGGCATCAAACGTCAGTTTACTGTAGATGATGTGCAGGAACGTGTCATTTCCATGCTGGATCAGCTTCTGATGAAGTGGATCGTGAAGGAAGGCAAGGACATGTTCAATCTTCAGGCAAATTCCTTTGATATCGGAAAAGGCATTCAGGAAGACCTGGATATGGAGATGATGAAGATCGGCATCAGCATCACCACCTTTAATATTGCAAGCTTTACTTATCCGGAAGAGATCCAGAAGATGGTGACCAAGGCGGCATCTCAGAGTGTGGTTGGTGATATGGGCCGCTACCAGCAGATGGCGATGATAGATGCCATGGCAAATGGAAATGGAGGCGGACGTGCAGCTTCTGATATGGCAGGCATGGCAATGGGTATGATGATGGGACAGCAGATGGCAGGCCAGATGAGCCAGACCATGTTCGGAAACGGACAGCAGGCACAGGCATCTCAGGCGGCAGCTCCTGCTTCTGAGAATGCATCTGCAGGCGGCTGGAAATTCTGTCCGGAGTGTGGAACCAAGACAGAAGGCATGAAATTCTGCCCGAACTGCGGCAAAAAACTGATGTAGGATAAGAGAGGAACCTGAAAGTATGAAGAAAAAAGGAAATCCACTGGCAGAATTTCTGATCGGACTGGCTATGCTGGCAGCAGGAGGTTACTGGTTCTTGAATAGTGTCAGTGTATCGACTGGATTTTATACACTGCGTCTTGGAGGCTTCTATATGAACGGGGGACTGGTAGTGGTTCCGTTTATAGTTGGTGTGATCTGGTTCTGTGTGAATACCGATTCATTTGGAGCAAAACTGCTGATGGGTGCAGGACTGGTGATCATAGTTGCTTCTGTGATCGCGGCAACGGAATTCCGATTCCGTTATACCAGCCTGTATAATTATCTGATCATGCTGATCCTGATGTTTGGAGGCGCAGCACTGGTACTGAAGGTGCTTTGCCATGATCCGGATAAAAAGCGAAAAAAGGATGACTGAAGAGAATGACAAGAGAAGAATTTCGTACAAAAATTGCAGAAAAAGGATATTTGCTGTTAGATGGCGGTACAGGATCTGTTCTGCGCACCATGGGAATGCCGGCGGGTGTCAGTACTGAAAAATGGGCATATGAACATCCGGAAGTGATCGGTGAATTGCAAAGACAATATGTGCAAGCAGGATCTGATGTGATCTATGCACCGACATTTGCGGCAAACCGTATCTCTCTGGAAAATATGGGAATCGCTGATATGATCGTGGAACTGAACCAGACCATGGTAAAGCGGACGCTGGAAAATGTAGGAGACAAGGTGCTGGTGGCAGGAGATATCTCTACTACCGGAAAAGCCATGGAACCTTATGGACCCATGACCTATGAAGGATTGATGGATAATTATAAAGAACAGATCAAGTTGCTGGCTGATGCGGGGGTGGAACTGCTTGTTGCAGAGACGCTTATGTCTGCAGATGAAGCAACCGTGATCTGTGATGCGGCCAGAGCAGTCTGCAATCTGCCGTTGATCATTTCTTTTACCTGCGAAGGCGATGGAACTCTCTATTTTGGAGGAACTATTGCAGAAGCAGCAGCTGTGATGGAAGCTATGGGAGCTGATGCAGTAGGTGTGAACTGTTCTGTGGGACCGGACCAGCTGGATGCCGTGATCCGACAGCTTTCTGAGACCGTCAGCATTCCCATTGTTGCCAAGCCAAATGCAGGACTTCCTACTATTACAGAGACGGGTGCTGCAGTCTACAGCATGGGCGAAGAAGAATTTGCGAAAAATGTGCAGCATTTAAAAGAGTGCGGCGCATCTGTGATCGGTGGCTGCTGTGGAACCACGCCTGATTATATCCGACGTGTCCGGGAAAGTTTTGCAGAGTAAACTGCTACCGTGATAGAACGAAATGGACATAAAATATTGACAAAGACAGACCATGTTGATACAATATCGAAGTATGAACAATAGAAAGCAGGGGGATATATGGAAAAAGTAGTTTTTTCAATTCTCGTAGATAATACTTCTGGTGTACTGAGCCGTATTGCCGGTCTTTTCAGCCGCCGTGGTTATAACATTGACAGTCTGACAGTTGGTGTGACTGCTGATCCCAGATATTCAAGGGCAACGATCGTGACCAGAGGAGATAACACGATTCTTGATCAGATCGAAAAACAGCTGAACAAGCTGGAAGATGTAGTGGATATTAAGAAGCTGGAGCCTGACAATTCTGTATGTCGGGAACTGATTCTGGTGAAAGTGCTCTGTGATGAGAGCAACCGGCAGAATATTATATCCATTGCGGATATTTTTAGGGCAAAAATCGTAGATGTATCCATAGAGTCACTGGTAATCGAACTGGTGGGAAGCCAGAGCAAGCTGGAAGCTTTCCTTCGTATGCTGAAGGATGTGGAGATTCTGGAACTGGCACGTACAGGTCTTACCGGCCTGTCCCGCGGCACCTTTGATGTAAAGATGTATGATGAAGACGGCAGACTGATGGACAACGATTTTTCAAAAGCATAAAGCAAACACATTTTTACAAAAACGGAGGAGAAAAAAATGGCAAAAATTTTCTATCAGGAAGATTGTAATCTTTCACTTCTGGATGGTCAGACCATCGCAATCATCGGTTACGGCAGCCAGGGACATGCTCATGCACTGAACGCAAAAGAGTCCGGATGTCACGTAATCATTGGACTTTATGAGGGCAGCAAATCCTGGAAGAGAGCTGAGGAGCAGGGATTTGAAGTATATACTGCAGCAGAGGCAGCAAAGAAAGCAGACATCATCATGGTTCTGATCAATGATGAGCTTCAGGCATCAATGTATAAGAAAGATATCGAGCCGAATCTGGAAGAGGGCAACATGCTGATGTTTGCTCATGGATTTAATATCCATTTCAACCAGATCGTTCCGCCGAAGAACGTAGATGTTACCATGATCGCACCGAAAGCTCCGGGTCATACTGTAAGAAGCGAGTATCAGGCAGGAAAAGGAACTCCGTGTCTGGTAGCTGTACATCAGGATGCAACCGGAAAAGCTCTGGAGAGAGCACTTGCTTACGGTCTTGCAATCGGTGGCGCAAGAGCAGGTATTCTGGAGACAACCTTCCGTACTGAGACTGAGACTGACCTGTTTGGTGAGCAGGCAGTACTTTGCGGAGGTGTATGTGCACTGATGCAGGCAGGTTTCGAGACTCTGGTTGAGGCTGGATATGATCCGAGAAATGCTTATTTCGAGTGTATCCATGAGATGAAACTGATCGTAGATCTGATCTATCAGTCTGGTTTTGAGGGAATGAGATATTCTATCTCCAATACTGCTGAGTATGGTGATTATATCACTGGTCCGAAGATCATTACTGAGGATACCAAGAAAGCAATGAAGAAGATTCTGAAAGACATCCAGGATGGTACTTTTGCAAAAGACTTCCTTCTGGATATGTCTCCGGCAGGTGGACAGGCTCACTTCAAAGCCATGAGAAAACTGGCAAGCGAGCATCCGTCAGAGAAAGTCGGAAAAGAGATCCGCAAGCTGTACAGCTGGAACGGAGAGCAGAAGCTGCTTGAGAACTAAGATCTGAGTAAGCTGCCGCAGCAACATATGTTTGCTGCGGCAGTTTTTATATAAAGACGAAATCAAATAAACTGGGAGTTATATGTTGAAAAAGAGAGATTATTCCGTAAAACAGGTGCAGATCCTGTTCCTGGTCTTCCATATGATCATGGTAGCGTATGCAGTAATGTTCCTGCATCCCTATTATGGTTCCAACGATGAATTTACTCTGGCGGCCATCGCATCGGGTGCTTATGGGTCCTATACCTGGTATTTTATTTATCTGCACAGCGCCTTTGCCTGGATCCTCCGGTTTTTCTATACATTGTATCCGGCGTGGAACTGGTATACGCTGGTGATGTACGGGCTCATTTTTGTATCCCTGTCCGCCATTGGCTGTACCTGGATCCGAAGATCAAAGCGGATCGGCGGTATTATGGCAGTACTGCTGGTGCTGGCGTCTTTGAGCCCTATGTATGTGGAGTTTCAGTATACCAAGACGGCTGCGTTGGTGACGGCGGCAGGTTACATTCTGGTATTCTGTTCGGAGAGAAAGAAGCGTCATTTATTTGGCGGGATTGCCTTGTTAGTATTAGGCAGCTGGATCCGGTTCCAGGCATTTGGCATGATCAGTATTGTAGCTTTCGGATTCTGGCTGGGACTGGCAGTGAAAGCATGGAGGAACAGAGACTGGAAGACATTTTTTGTGAGAGACTGTCTGCCCTGCGTGTCGGCATTTGTATTAGTGTTCGGAAGTATTGCTCTGGAAAATGTACTGGTCTACACACCGGGAAGCGCAGAAGCTCATTATAAAGAGTATGACAAGGCAAGACAGCAGCTTCTGGATTACGGTGTTCCAGGATGGGATGAGTATCAGGCGGAATATGAAGAACTGGGGCTTACCAAGACAGATGTGCTTAATCTTCAGAGCTGGCTGATCGCCGACTATGACCGGTATACAGCAGATACCTTTAAGGCTATTGTGGCATTTCGACAGGACCGCCCGTTCCAGTGGGAATATCTCAAAGACTATCTGGTGATCTTGAGTCTGAAGCCGCTGTTTATTCTATCAGCTCTGGCGACATTGCTGTGGTTGATTCCGTTGCTTCTTATAAAAAAGAAAAAGTTTTGGGTGAGTCTGAATCCTGACTGGAAAATGATTGGAAGACGGGATTGGATCGCTGTTTTCTGGCCTTATGCTGCATTGCTGGGAATCTATCTTTACTTTATAAAAATATACCGGGTACTTCCCATTGTAGTAACTGCATGTCTGTTGGGAACCTTGATCTGTGCGTGGTCTGCAGTTCTTCCTGATCTTGAAGAACGATGGGGAGAAAAGCTGGTTGGAAAGCGTCTGGCAGGTACGGGGGCAGGAGCAGTAGTATTGACTTCATGTCTGCTGGTAAGGATGTTGATCCTGCCACTTACAGAACAGCCGTTACAGGAGTCGGATGCTAGTGTGGCATTCCGGAATCTCTATGATGCCATCAGTCAGGATAAGGACGTATATTATGCGTTTGATCCCATCAGCAATACTGGTGTGGAGCTTGGATATTCCATTTTTGAAAAACTACCGGATAATTATCTGACTAATATTTTCACATTGGGTGGATGGGAGACAGAATCTCCGCAGATCGTCAGTAATCTGGAGGCCTACGATCAAAGAAGTCTGCTGACTTCTTTGTATAAGAGTGACCGGGCAGTATTAATCTCGGATTCCATGCTGGAACATATTATGCTGCATCTGGACAGTATTTATGATGGATTGTTTATTACCTACTCCAAACTTAACCAGTTCGGCAACTTTAATCTGTATGCATTAAGCTATAAGATTTCCGGCGTGAAAGATGATGAGACTCACACAGCAGCACTGGATACAACTTATACAGCAGAAAATGAGCGGTATGATGTGTTTGAAGGGTCTGTCAACATGACACCGGAGGAACTGGAAGGAAAGAGTGTTTTTCTGTGGACAGAGAGTAAAGAGAGCGGTAAGCGACGGATCTTCCAGGGGGTATGGCAGCAGCAGGACGCGAATGGTCTGTATTCTGTCTTGTATGACAGTTCTCTGGAACCGACTGATCGTGTCCGCTTTATGATACCGAATTTGAGCTATCCGCTGGATGACCGGTATGAGGTGCATATTATGATCCGGGATGGCGATAAAGGATACAAACTGATGACGGATAATCTTCTTTATGACAGGAGCACCGGTGTATGAAAAAGCGGGAAGTGAAATTTGAACTACTGCGGATCCTCTGCATGTATATGATCGTGATCGGACACTGTCTGTTTCATGGAAGAGTGACGGCCAAACTGGGATATGGAACGGTCAATTATTTCCTGGATTACCTGGTGCAGGCATTTTCTGTGGTGCATGTAAATACGTTTGTGATGATTGGTGGATATTTTGCCATTGACAAAGTATTTCAGGCATCAAGACTTGGAAAACTGTGGAAACAGGTGGCATTTTACTCGATTCTGATCTGTCTATTGAACGCAGTGACCATTGGTGTGACAAGAACAGATGTGGTAAAAGCAATCTTTCCTATTTCTGCAAAGACCTACTGGTTTGCATCTGTCTACATGGGCCTGCTTGTTCTGATGCCATTTGTCAGTATGGTGGCGGCAAGGATGACCAGGAGACAGTACCAGTATCTGCTAGGGGCACTGACCTTGTTCCTGAGTGTTAATCATATGATATTTCGGGTGGATACGTATGGTACTTTTTCCGGGAGAGAGCTTCCGTGGTTTATCTATCTGACGCTGCTGGCTGGATATGTGAAGCTTCATACAAAAGAAGACCGACGCTATGCGTGGTATGCATTTGCAGGTTATGTGGTAAGTTCACTGGCTGTGCTAGCCAGTGTCTATCTGTCAGTGAAGACGCATCAGGAGGATATTGGATATTTCCTTAATTACAATTCTCCGCTGGCGTTGCTGGGAACATTGGCGTTGTTTGTCTGTGTACGCAATCTGCCGTGGAAAGAGTCGAAGCTGGATGGAGTGATCTTGAAGGTAGCAGGCGCAGCGTTTGGGGTGTATCTGATCCATGACAACTATCTGATCCGATATCTGGTGTGGGACACGTTCCGGGTCAGCAAGGTGGCGAAGACTCATTGGGCAATGATTTATGCAGTGGCGGTGGCAGCAATCGTCTATCTTGTATGTACGTTGCTGGAACTGCTGCGGCAGCAGCTGGTGAAATGGTTTGCACCGATCTGGGAGAAAACACTCTTATATAGGAAAGAACAGAATCTGTATCTGAAAATAACAAAAAGAGTGAATGATCCGTCTTGACATTTATAATACAGTTTGCTATCATAATTAGCAACGAAATAGAAAAATGCGTTGATGAGGAATAGTACATGCAAACCTGATTTCAGAGAGCTGTCGGATGGTGTGAGACAGCAGAGGGAATGTCTGGAACTCACCTCGGAGCGGCTGTCCCAAATCTTCTATATAATAAGAAGAGAGTAGATGCAGACGGAATCCCTGCCGTTACAAAGGGGAGGATATAAGAATCAGATGATTCCGTATCCGGCGAGTGTGTGAATATCACAAAATGAGAGTGGTACCGCGTAGGACAGTAGATCCTCCGTCTCTCGATTCTAAAAGGAATCGACAGATGGAGGTTTTTTTTCGTGAAAATGTAACGATTCAGAACCATGTACATGTTTCATAAGATTCTGAATGACTGCCAAACACTTTACGACACAAAAGGAGAGAAAAGACAATGATGAATTACAAGAAGTATACCAGACAGTATTTTATGCCACCAGAAAGATGCATGGACTGGGCAGACAAGGAGTATGTAGATCATGCCCCGGTATGGTGTAGTGTAGATTTGAGAGATGGTAACCAGGCTTTGGTTGTGCCTATGACACTTCAGCAGAAGCTGGACTTTTTCCAGATGCTGGTCAAGATTGGATTCAAGGAGATCGAGGTTGGGTTCCCGGCAGCATCTGAGACGGAATATGAGTTCTTAAGAGCATTGATTGAGCAGAATCTGATTCCGGATGATGTAACTGTGCAGGTACTGACGCAGGCTCGTGAGCATATTATCAGAAAGACTTTCGAAGCACTGAAAGGTGTGAAGAATGCAATCGTTCATGTATATAATTCCACGTCTCTTTCCCAGAGAGAGCAGGTGTTCCGCAAATCAAAGGAAGAGATTCTTCAGATCGCCGTAGAAGGAGCAAAACTTCTGCAGCAGCTGACGGAGGAAGCTGGTGCTGATTATCGTTTTGAGTACAGCCCGGAGAGCTTTACCGGAACGGAACCGGAATATGCATTGGAAGTATGTAATGCTGTTCTGGAAGTATGGAAACCGACCGCAGACAGAAAGGCGATCATCAACCTGCCGGTAACGGTACAGCATTCCATGCCGCATGTTTATGCACAGCAGATTGAATATATGTGCAAACATCTGAAATACAGAGAAAATGTACTGGTATCTCTGCATCCGCATAACGACAGAGGATGCGGCGTAGCTGACACAGAGATGGGACTTCTGGCAGGTGCAGACCGTGTGGAAGGTACTCTGTTCGGCAATGGTGAGCGTACTGGTAATGTGGATATTGTAACAGTGGCTATGAATATGTATGCACAGGGTGTGGATCCGGAGCTTGATTTCTCTGATATGACCAAGATCTGTGACGGATATGAGCATTTTACCGGCATGAAAGTCAATGAGAGAAATCCGTACAGCGGTGCGCTTGTATTTGCTGCATTCTCCGGTTCTCATCAGGATGCGATCGCAAAGGGAATGAAGTGGATCGACGAGAAACATCCGGATCACTGGACAGTACCGTATCTGCCCATCGATCCGACCGATGTTGGAAGAAGCTACGATGCAGACGTGATCCGTATCAACAGCCAGTCCGGAAAGGGCGGCGTAGGCTATATTCTGGAGCGCAACTATGGTCTGGTAATGCCGCCTAAGATGCGTGAAGCTATGGGATATGCTGCCAAAGCAGTCTCTGATGTGGAGAACAAAGAGCTTATGCCGGAAGAAATTTATCGCGTATTTCTCGATAAATTTGTCGGAATCAAGGAGCCATATCAGATCACCGAGGTACATTTCAAACAGGAAAACGGTATTACTACCGAGGTTACAACATGTTACAGGGGCGAGAAAAAAGTTACCAGTGCAACCGGTAACGGACGTCTGAATGCAGTCAGCAATGCACTGAAAAAAGCCTATGGATTTGACTACAAACTGGTTACTTATCAGGAGCATGCACTTACCAAGAGTTCCAGTTCCAGTGCGATCGCATATGTAGGAATTGAGACTCCGAACGGTAAAATCCACTGGGGAGCAGCCATTGACCCGGATATTATCCGTGCATCCATTGATGCATTATTAACAGCGATTAATCATTCTGTTAAGTAATATTTTTACAAAATTTGAGAACGCTTTTCATGAAATTCTGTGAAAAGCGTTCTTTTTTTATTCGATTTGTCATAAAAATGAAAAATTTAGTTCATAATAGTTAACAAAGTTGTAATAATTGTATTGACTTTCCAGATTGTCCCGGTCTATAATGCCAAACTGTAACGCGGCGGACGATAACCCACAAAAACACAAATGTCCGTCTGGTTTCCGGTAAAGAAGCCGGATAAAGGAAAACAGAAAAGGAGTGTATGTATGCGTAGATGCTATCTGGGTACAGCACTGGTTCTTGGAGGACTACTCCTGACAGGTGTGACACCCACCGGTTCCTGCGGTATTGGCACACTGACTGTGTATGCTGCAGAAGACACTTTTTCCGGAGAGCTGGTTGAAGCGATCCAGAATGAGGTCGTTACGGAAGACAACGTCGAAACAGAAATACCCACAGAGGAAACTGCAGAGCAGGTGGTCATGGAAGAGACACCGGAAGCTTTGACAGGAAATAGTTTTAGTCTGGAAGATCAGGAGTATCAGGTGCTTCTGAAGATTGTGGAAGCAGAGGCTGGATGTGAAGACACAGAGGGCCGTATGCTGGTTGCAAATGTAGTGATGAATCGTGTGAGAAATGGGTATTTTCCAAACACGGTCACGGAAGTCGTCTATCAGAGACAGGATGGAACAGCGCAGTTTTCACCCGTATCCGACGGTCGGATCGATACAGTGAATGTATCTCAGGGGACCATTGATGCGGTGGCAAGAGTGATGAACGGAGAAGATATTTCTCAGGGAGCTTTGTTTTTCCGCTCAGTAAGAAGCAGAAGCGGATGGTTTGATCAGAAGCTTTCCCGTGTGCTGGAACATGGAAATCATATATTTTATACCATGTAAGTGAAGAAAGAGGCGGAAAGCCTCTTTCTTTTTTTTCTTTCCTGTGGTAAACTGCAAAATAATAACAGCAAACACAGAAAGAGGAATGTAGATATGGAATTGTTATACAGAAGTACCAGAGGCGCAAAAGAACCTGTGACTGCATCTAAAGCGATCCTTCAGGGTCTGGCTGAAGATGGAGGACTGTTTGTTCCGGATTCGATTCCGAAGCTTACCTGTTCCATGGAGCAGTTGGCCGGAATGACTTATCAGGAGACCGCATATGAGGTGATGAAGCTCTTTCTCACCGATTATACCGAGGAAGAATTGAAGTACTGTATTAACAGTGCATACGACAAAAAGTTCGATACAGACGTGATCGCACCGCTGGCAAAGGTGGAGGATGCTTACTATCTGGAGCTGTTCCACGGGGCGACCATCGCATTCAAGGATATGGCACTTTCTATTTTGCCGTATCTGATGACTACTGCAGCGAAGAAGAATCAGGTGAAAAATGATATTGTGATCCTGACTGCAACCTCCGGGGACACTGGAAAGGCAGCACTGGCAGGATTTGCAGATGTGCCGGGAACAAAGATCATCGTATTTTATCCGAAGAATGGTGTCAGCCCGATCCAGGAGAAGCAGATGGTGACCCAGAAAGGGGATAATACATTTGTAGTCGGTATTCATGGAAACTTTGATGATGCCCAGAGTGGCGTCAAGGCAATCTTCGGAAACAAGGAGCTTGCAAAGGAACTTGATCAGGCAGGATATCAGTTTTCCAGTGCCAACTCCATCAATATCGGACGTCTGGTTCCACAGATCGTTTATTATGTATATGCTTATGCAAAACTGCTGGAGAGTGGTGAGATCAAAGATAGAGAGACCATCAATGTGACTGTCCCCACCGGTAATTTTGGAAATATTCTGGCAGCTTATTATGCAAAGCAGATGGGAATACCGATCGGAAAGCTGATCTGTGCTTCCAATGACAACAAGGTTCTGTATGATTTCTTCCGCACTGGAGAGTATGACAGAAACAGACCATTTATCCTGACCACATCTCCGTCTATGGATATTCTGATCTCCAGCAACCTGGAGAGACTGATCTATCGGATCGCCGGAGCAGACGCTTCCAAGGATCAGGAGCTGATGAAAGCATTATCTGAGCAGGGTAAATACGAGATCACTGATAAGATGCGCGCACAGCTTCATGATTTCTGCGGATATTATGCATCTGAAGATGAGACTGCTAAGAAGATCGCAAAGGTATACGGAGATACCGGTTATGTGCTGGATCCGCATACGGCAGTAGCTTCCTGTGCTTATGAAAAATATGTGGCAGACACTAAGGATGAGACTAAGACGGTGATCGCATCTACCGCAAGCCCGTATAAATTTACCAGAAGTGTGATGGAAGCTATCGATAAAGAAAAGTATGGCTCCATGTCTGATTTTGATCTGGTGGACGAGCTCAACAAGATCTCCGGCGTGGATGTGCCGAATGCCATTGAAGAGATCCGTACTGCTCCGGTCCGTCATAAGACAGTCTGCGATGCAGCTGATATGGAACAGACAGTAAAGACATTTCTCGGTGTGGAATAGGGGTGACACAGAATGAATGATGCATGGTCAATTATGGACATTGTGATCTTGGTATGTGGCGTATATGCACTGTATGCAGCCTATGTGCTGAAGACAAAGGGGAAGATCATCAAGACATTTCTTGTGTTCAAGGAGACGGATGTGAATACCTGTAAAGATCTGGGAGCATATGCAGCATCCATGGCACCGAAGCTGTCCACACTGGCAGGTGTGATGATCCTTTATGGAGTGGTTTCCTTGATCAATACTTATGTGGTCAGCATTATGAGCCTTTACTGGGTTATGATGGTGGCGTTGATCGGAACACTGATCTGGTATGGAATTCAGACCAGAAATGCAACGAAAAAATATTTCTAAACGTATTTTTGATATTGACTTTTTTTTGACGAGATGGGATAATATGCGAGGTGGGAAATGCTTGATTTCCTGCATCGCAACAAAGAAAAGAATTTCATACTTCTGAGTCTGGTCGGAAAGAGAGATTTTTTTCAGCGTAAGTCGAAAGATATACTAAAAGAAAGAGGTATAGTAAAACATGGGAAAAATTGATTTAACTAAGTATGGTATTACTGGAACAACTGAGATCGTACACAACCCGTCTTATGAGCTTCTGTTCGAGGAAGAGACCAAACCGGGTCTGGAAGGATTTGAAGTAGGTCAGGTCAGCGAGCTTGGTGCTGTGAACGTAATGACCGGTATCTATACTGGACGTTCCCCGAAAGACAAATATATCGTTATGGATGAGAACTCTAAGGACACTGTATGGTGGACTTCCGACGAGTACAAGAATGACAATCATCCGGCAACCCAGGAAGCATGGGAGGCTGTAAAAGAGCTGGCTAAGAAAGAGCTCTCCAACAAAAAACTGTATGTTGTAGATGCATTCTGCGGAGCTAACAAAGATACCCGTATGGCTATCCGTTTCATCGTGGAGGTAGCTTGGCAGGCACACTTCGTAACCAATATGTTCATTCAGCCGACCGCTGAAGAGCTTGAGAACTTTGAGCCGGATTTCGTTGTTTACAACGCATCCAAAGCTAAAGTTGAGAATTACAAAGAGCTGGGTCTGAATTCTGAGACCGCAGTTATGTTCAACATCACTACTCGTGAGCAGGTTATCGCAAATACCTGGTATGGCGGAGAGATGAAGAAAGGTATGTTCTCCATGATGAACTATTATCTGCCGCTGAAGGGCATCGCTTCCATGCACTGCTCTGCAAACACAGATATGGATGGAAAGAACACCGCTATCTTCTTCGGACTTTCCGGAACTGGTAAGACTACTCTGTCTACCGACCCGAAACGTCTTCTGATCGGTGATGACGAGCACGGCTGGGATGACAACGGAGTATTCAACTTCGAGGGCGGATGCTATGCAAAAGTTATCAACCTTGATAAAGAGTCTGAGCCGGATATCTACAATGCAATCAGACGTAACGCTCTTCTTGAGAACGTTACTCTTGACAAAGACGGAAAGATCGATTTCGCTGATAAGAGCGTAACCGAGAATACCCGTGTATCTTATCCGATCAACCATATCGAGAAGATCGTTCGTCCGGTATCCGCAGCTCCGGATGCTAAGAACGTAATCTTCCTGTCTGCTGATGCATTTGGCGTACTTCCGCCGGTATCTATCCTGACTCCGGAGCAGACTGAGTACTACTTCCTTTCTGGATTTACTGCAAAACTTGCAGGAACCGAGCGTGGAATCACTGAGCCGACCCCGACCTTCTCTGCATGCTTCGGACAGGCATTCCTTGAGCTGCATCCGACCAAATATGCTCATGAGCTGGTTAAGAAAATGAAGAAGAGCGGCGCTAAAGCTTATCTTGTTAACACCGGATGGAACGGAACCGGAAAACGTATCTCCATCAAAGATACCCGTGGTATCATCGATGCAATCCTTGCTGGTGCTATCCTGACCGCTCCGACCAAGAAGATTCCGTTCTTCAACTTTGAAGTTCCGACTGAGCTTCCGGGAGTTGATCCGGCAATCCTTGATCCGAGAGATACCTACGCTGACGCTGCTCAGTGGGAGGAGAAAGCAAAGGATCTGGCTGCTCGTTTCCAGAAAAACTTTGTTAAATATGAGAGCAATGCAGACGGAAAAGCACTTGTATCTGCTGGTCCGCAGCTGTAATTGTACATTTTATCGTACCTATTGGGACACTGCTATGCAGTGTCCCTTTTTATATGTACTGGTCAGAAATCAGATGCTGGTAATAAACAGATGAATAAAATATCAGGAAAGACCATACAATGGAGCATAGAGATTACACATTAGAGTTGTCAAAAACAAAAAAATAGGGTATACTATGGTTATGAATTTCCTGGGGTGTTCGAGAGCCCTGTTATTTTGAACCTACATTTACGTTTATGGGATTCCAAAATCGCAGGCCGGATGTCAAGCCTCCGTCCATCGCTGGATGCCAGGGGAAGGCTGAAAGCTCTGTTGAGGTTACCCACCTAGCTTTGGCTAGGCGTCAAAATACAGGGAACGGCACTTTGGGAAACGGAAGATTACGGGTACTGCAGATTGCAGTACCCTTTCTTTATTTATGCGACATGGCGAACTCTGATAGGTGCAGATGACTCTGTATTGTAAGCCGGTGTCAGTGGGAGGTGGAACATGTATCGAAGCAGACTGAAAGTAAAGACATTGATTCTGCTGTGTATGACAGGGGTTCTGATGATCCTGGCACTTAGGAGAGATCCGGATAGAAAAGGAGAGACAGGAGAAGAATTACTGATATCAGAAGAGGAAGGCGGCGAAGAGACAGGGGAAGCTGTTGGACAGGAAAAAATATGGACATCTCCGGGGAGGAATGCAAAGATCCGTGTTCTTCTGCTGGATCAGGGTGGAAGTATTTATCATAAGGAAAAAGATGTAGGGGAAGGATATCCGGGAGAACTTGATTACTATGAGGAGCCGCAGGGGTGGGTCATTGTCAATGAAGTACCGTTGGAGGAATATCTTCGGTTTGTGGTTCCCAGCGAGATGCCGGCTTCCTATGCATTGGAAGCGTTGAAAGCACAGGCTGTCTGCGCCAGAACCTATGCAGTCTGGCAGATGCAGGAATATGCTTATCCGGAATATGAAGCCCATGTGGATGACAGTACTTCATATCAGGTCTATCACAAGATCGACAGTCAGAACTCCACGGATCAGGCAGTGGAGGAGACGGCGGGACAGATCCTTCTTTATCAGGAGTATCCGGTAAAGGCATATTATTTTGCAACTTCCTGTGGAGTGACAACAGATGAAGCTATCTGGGAGGAAGGTAATACAGAAAACAGTCCGTACCTTTGCAGCAGGTTTGTCAATGAGACAACTTCAGAAAAGGATCTGACGGATGAAGAAACGTTTGCCGCATGGATCAGGACCAAACGTGCAGGAGATCTGGAAATCAGTGAACCATGGTACCGGTGGAACTGTGAAGTGCCATTTACTCAGATTCAGAAAAATGTGGAGAAATGGATGGCAGTCAGGCTTGCGAAGACCGGAGACGGGATCCTTATAAAGGATGGAGATCAGTATGTGCGGCCATCCGAAAACGTCGGATATAGGGGGATTGGAACGATTACAGAAGCGCAGATCCTGTCGCGGAATGCAGGCGGTGCAGCGCAGGAGCTTCTGCTGACTGGAAGCGAAGGAACATTGAAAATCAAATATGAATACAATATCCGTTTGATGTTGGGGTTGCCGGGAGGCATCATACATAAAAATGATGGGACGATCACCAGAGGGGGAGACCTTCTTCCCAGTGGATATTTTATATTGACACAAGCCAAGACCGATGGAAAGGTAACTGGATATGCGGTGACGGGAGGAGGTCTGGGTCATGGAGCAGGCATGAGCCAGAACGGAGCCAGACTTCTGGCGGAGCAGGGAAAGGATTATCTGACGATCCTTGATTATTTTTATCGGAATGTAACATTGGCAACGATGGAGTAAGGATGAAATCACGGAATCCTGTTTCTACAGCGGAGAGGAATGGAGGCAGGAATTTCTTGAATTTTCTGCTGAAACAAGGTAAGATACAGATTGACTGCCACAGAGCATGTCGATTTTACGAGGAAAGGATACATGAATGAGACGACTGATATTCATGATCATGGAAATAAAGAGAAATATTGCGGACAATCACGTATCAGCTTATGCGGCGCAGGCAGCTTATTTTATTATGCTGTCTCTGATTCCGCTTCTGATCCTTTTGTTGTCCATGATCCAGTTTACCGGAATTGGAAAAGCAGATTTTTACAGTCTGATCCAGCATTTGGTGCCGCAGGGATTCCAAAGCTGGATGTTGAGTATTATTGACGAAATGTTCAGTCGTACAGTGGCAACGGTATCATTGTCAGCAGTTGTGACAATCTGGTCCGCCGGAAAGAGCTTTATGGCACTGAACCGTGGATTTAATGCGATCTGCAGAGTGGATAAAAATCCCAACTATGTGCTGATGCGGCTCAGAGGAGCTGTCTTTGCACTGTTGTTTGTGGTGATCATCATGGTATCGCTGGTGCTGGTAGTTTTTGGTGATTCCATTCATCTGTGGCTTGTAAAATATATTCCGTTTGTGGCGGTGTTTACCAGAATCATTCTGTCTTTCCGGCTGTTTCTGATGCTGGCGATCCTGACAGTTTTCTTTGCGGCACTTTATAGTATGCTGCCGAATCGAAGATCAGGATTTCTTGATCAGGTGCCTGGAGCTCTGGCAGCGGCTGTGGGCTGGTATTTATTTTCCTTTGGATTTTCCATCTATGTACAGTATGGAAATGCATACAGTATGTATGGCAGCCTGACAACCTTGATCCTGTTCATGTTCTGGCTATATTTCGGCATGTATATTGTGCTGATCGGCATGGAGATCAATTGCTGGAGAGAGAAGCGGGTGAGCGTGGTCAGATGATAAGGAAAATGGCTTTCCCTTGATGTTTTTGCCATGCAATGGTAAAATATAGAGACATTGGGATGAAAGGAAATATACGAATGGATAAATTTGATCAGTACAAGAGGCTGCTGCGTCTTGGAATTGCAGGAATAGAGATTTTTATAGAGACTCTGTTCTTTGTATATGTATGGGATGAGGTGTATCGTGAACTGCGTGTGACCATGTTCCTTAACAAAGGTAACTGGATGATGATCGGTTTCTACGTGCTTTATCTGATGGTCTTTGTATATCTGTACGGAGGAACCAAATACGCATATTATAAAAAGGGGCAGCTGATTCTGTCACAGACATTGGGAACCATCATTGCCAATGCACTGATGTATATTCAGATCATTATGGTTGTGGGACGTTTTCCGTTTCCGACCATCTGGCCTATGCTGGTAATGAGTGCGGCAGATCTGGTGGTGATCATGTTGATCAATCAGTTGTCAGGTGGAATTTTCAAAAAGATGTTTCCGCCGAAACGGCTGCTTCTGATCTGCGATATGGAATATAAAGAAAATCTGATCCGCAAGTTATCCGGACGAAAGGATCTCTACACGGTTACCAGATGTGTGTCAGCAGCAGAGCCGCTGGTAAAGCTTCAGCAGGAGGTGCAGGATTGCGATGCCATGATGCTCTATGGATTGGAAGAGCAGAAGCGCAATGATCTGGTAAAATTCTGTTATGAGAAATCCATCCGTATTTATGTGGCTCCGGAGATCTCTGACCTGCTTCTGAGAGGAGCAGACCGGGTGCATTCATTTGATACTCCGTTTCTGCTTCTGAGAAATTCTGGAATCTCTTTTGAGCAGCGTGTGATGAAGAGAGCTATGGATGTGATCATTTCTGGATGTATGCTTTTAGTGGCCTCCCCGTTTATGCTGCTGACTGCGATTGCGATCAAGATGGAGGATCATGGTCCGGCATTGTTCAAACAAGAGCGTGTGACACTGAATGGAAGAAAATTTTATATTTATAAATTTCGAAGCATGATCGTGGATGCGGAGAAGAATGGAGCGCAGTTCTCCTCAAAAAATGACAGTCGTATTACAAAGGTAGGTAAATTTATCCGTGCGACCCGTCTGGATGAACTTCCGCAGCTTCTGAATATTTTAAAAGGCGATATGAGTATTGTAGGTCCCAGACCGGAGCGGCAGCAGTATATCGATGAATTCTGCAAGGAGACGCCGGAGTTTATTTATCGGCTGAAGGTGAAGGCAGGGCTGACCGGCTATGCTCAGATTTATGGAAAATACAATACGACACCGTTGGATAAACTGAAACTGGATCTGATGTACATTGAAAGCTATTCAGTACTGTTGGATATGAAACTGATCTTCCTGACTCTGAAGATCATGTTTACAAAAGAAAGCACGGAAGGAGTGGACGAGGGACAGAATCACGCATAATGGATGGATTGGACAGGATAGGACAGACAGAATAAAAGGAGATAAATGATATATGTGTGGAATAGTAGGTTTTACAGGTAAGCAACAGGCAGCACCGATTCTTCTGGATGGGTTGTCAAAGCTTGAATACAGAGGATATGATTCGGCCGGACTGGCTGTCCGGGATGGAAAGGCATTGGCACAGGTTGTGAAGGCAAAAGGAAGGCTGAATAATCTGGCAGAGAAGACAGATGGCGGAAAGACTTTGAAAGGAACCTGTGGTATTGGACATACGCGCTGGGCGACCCACGGGGAACCCAGTCAGGTTAATGCCCATCCGCATGTGTCAGGAAATTGTCTGCGATCTGGCTCCGGCGAGGTGGAATCAGAAGTGGTTGGAGTCCACAACGGGATTATTGAAAACTATACAGAACTGAAAGAGAAGCTGCTCAAGCATGGTTACACTTTCTATAGCCAGACGGACACAGAAGTGGTGATCAAGCTGGTGGATTATTATTACAAAAAATATAACTTAGGACCCATCGATGCAATCGCAAAGACCATGGTGCGTGTACGTGGTTCCTATGCACTGGAACTTATGTTCCGTGATTATCCGGGCGAGATCTGGGTAGCAAGAAAAGACAGTCCCATGATCATCGGTATCGCTGACGGGGAGACTTATGTGGCATCTGATGTGCCTGCAATCCTGAAATACACCCGGAATGTATACTATATCGGCAATCTGGAGTTTGCGAAACTGACACCAGGAGAAGCGCATTTTTATAATCTGGATGGTGATGAGATTGAGAAGCAGACAACCGAGATCAAATGGGATGCAGAGGCTGCAGAGAAGGCAGGATTTGAGCATTTTATGATGAAAGAGATCCATGAGCAGCCAAAAGCTGTCAGGGATACGCTCAATTCCGTTGTAAAAGACGGCAGGATCGATTTTAAGGAGATGCAGATCAGTGATGAGGATCTGAACAAATATGAGCAGATCTATATAGTAGCCTGCGGTTCTGCATGGCATGTGGGAATGGCCGCACAGTATGTGCTGGAAGATCTGACAGATATTCCGGTACGTGTGGAGCTTGCATCAGAGTTCCGTTATCGGAAGATGCCACTGAACCAGAAGGCACTGGTCATTGTGGTCAGTCAGTCTGGAGAGACCGCCGATACCCTGGCTGCATTGAGGCTTGCAAAGGAGAAGAAGCTTGCTACCCTGGCGATTGTCAATGTAGTTGGAAGCAGTATTGCCCGGGAGGCAGATCATGTGCTGTATACACTGGCAGGACCGGAGATCTCTGTAGCGACCACAAAAGCTTACAGTGCACAGCTGGCAGCGATGTATTGTCTGGCAGTGCAGTTTGCCAGGGTGAGGGAGAAAATCACAGAGGAGCAGTACAGCTTTTACATTTCTGAATTGTTATCGATTCCCGAGAAGATGGAGAAGGTTCTGGAGGATAAAGAACGGATTCAGTGGTTTGCGGCAAAGTATGCCAATGCTCATGATGTATTCTTTGTAGGACGTGGAATTGATTATGCGATCTCTCTGGAGGGAAGTCTCAAACTGAAAGAAATCTCCTATATTCATTCAGAGGCATATGCGGCAGGAGAACTGAAGCATGGAACGATCAGTCTGATCGAACAGGGAATGCTGGTCATTGGAGTCCTTACACAGGATGAGTTGTATGAGAAGACCATCAGCAATATGCTGGAATGTAAGAGCAGGGGAGCCTATCTGATGGGGCTGACGACCTATGGACATTATGAGGTGGAAGATCAGGTGAACTTCGCTGTGTATGTACCAAAAGTGGATGAACATTTTGTGGGCAGTCTGGCTGTGATCCCGCTGCAGCTGCTTGGATATTATGTCAGCGTGGCAAAGGGACTGGATGTAGATAAGCCAAGAAATCTGGCAAAAAGTGTGACGGTTGAGTAGGAAACCCTCTTGACTTTCAAAAAATCTGTGCTATAGTAGAAAAAGATATTTCAAATGCGAAGAAGGTGCAAGTAGCATTCTGTTTTCCATCAGAGAGATCGGGTCAGCGGCTGGAAGCCCGGTCAGGTTCAGGCAGAAAGGTCGAAGTTCACACCGGAGCAGCATTCCTGAACAGATAGAGTAGGGGATGACGTGTTACTGCACGTTATGCAGTTTTATGAGTGTCCGGCATAGCCGGAAAGCAGGGTGGTACCGCGGATTATAAGCTTCGTCCCTTTTGAGGGGCGGAGCTTTTTTATCGTATAGGAAACAAGGAAAGTTCCAGAACCGTCCGATAAATCTATGTAGTAGAAAAGGAGTTTCAACATGAAAGAAAGATTGCAGAAGATCAAAGAAGAGGCAATTGCCCGGATCAAAGAGTCAAAGAATCCGGAATCTCTCAATGATGTGAGAGTCTCTGTACTTGGAAAAAAAGGTGAGCTGACAGCACTGTTAAAAAGTATGAAGGATGTGGCTCCGGAGGAACGCCCGGTCTTTGGTCAGCTGGTAAACGACACCAGAGCTGAGATTGAGAAGGTTATGGAAGAGGCGAAAAAAAATATGGATAAGCTTCTTCTGGATGCAAAACTGAAATCAGAAGTTATCGACGTAACCCTTCCGGCTAAGAAGAATAACGTAGGTCATCGTCATCCGAACACCATCGCACTGGAAGAAGTAGAGCGTATCTTCATTGGTATGGGCTACGAAGTGATCGAAGGACCAGAAGTAGAGTATGACCTTTATAATTTCGAGAAACTGAATATTCCGGCAAATCATCCGGCAAAGGATGAGCAGGATACTTTCTATATTAACAAGGACATTGTGCTTCGTACTCAGACATCTCCGGTACAGGCAAGAACCATGGAAAAAGGCAAGCTGCCGATCCGTATGATCTCTCCGGGACGTGTATTCCGTTCGGATGAAGTGGATGCGACTCATTCTCCGTCCTTCCATCAGATCGAAGGTCTTGTTATCGACAAGAATATTACCTTTGCTGACCTGAAAGGAACTCTGGAAGAGTTTGCAAAAGAGCTGTTTGGAGAAAACACGAAGACAAAATTCCGTCCGCATCATTTCCCGTTCACAGAGCCCAGTGCGGAGGTAGATGTAAGCTGCTTTAAGTGTGGTGGAAAAGGTTGCCGTTTCTGTAAGGGATCCGGCTGGATCGAGATCCTTGGCTGTGGTATGGTACATCCGCATGTACTTGAAATGTGCGGCATCGACCCGAATGAGTACACCGGTTTTGCATTTGGTGTAGGTCTTGAGAGAATCGCTCTTCTGAAATATGAGATCGATGATATGAGACTGCTGTATGAAAACGATATCAGATTCTTAAAACAGTTTTGATAACCTGCAAAGCCGTGCGCAGATCGTTATGAACTATCCGGCGCAAGCTTGCTTGCAGAGGATTGTACATAATGGGATGCATAGGGCACGCAGTGCCAAGCGAGATGAAGTGAAACGGAATCGAGCTTCACGGCTTTGTACATAATATAATAAATTCAGGAGGATTACAAAGATGAATACATCTTTATCATGGATAAAAGCATATGTGCCGGAGCTTGAGGTGACTGCACAGGAATTCACCGATGCTATGACCCTGTCAGGCTCCAAGGTGGAAGGATTTACAAAAATGGATGCCGATCTGGAGAAAATCGTGATCGGACAGATCAAGAAGATTGAGAAACATCCGGATGCAGATAAGCTGATCATCTGTCAGGTAGATATTGGAGAGGAATCTCCAATCCAGATCGTTACAGGTGCTCCGAATGTCAAAGAAGGAGACAAGGTTCCGGTTGTTCTGGACGGTGGACGTGTGGCAGGCGGTCATGACGGCAAGATGACACCTGGCGGCATCCGTATTAAGAAAGGTAAACTTCGCGGAATCGAATCTAACGGTATGATGTGCTCTATTGAGGAGCTGGGTTCCACCAGAGATATGTATCCGGAAGCACCGGAGTACGGTATCTACATTTTCCCGGAGACTGCTGAAGTAGGAGCAGACGCCATTGAAGTACTGGGACTTCATGATGTGGAGTTTGAGTTCGAGATCACTTCCAACCGTGTGGACTGCTACAGTACGCTTGGCCTTGCAAGAGAAACAGCTGCTACCTTCCATAAGGAGTTCAAGGCTCCGGAAGTTCATGTAAAAGGCTGCGGCGGCGATGTGAATGATTATATTAAAGTAGAAGTGCAGGATCATGATCTGTGTTCCAGATATTGTGCCAGAGTGGTAAAAAATATCCGTCTTGCTCCGTCACCGGAATGGATGCAGAGAAGACTGGCATCCGTAGGCATCCGTCCGATCAATAATGTGGTTGATATTACCAACTACGTAATGGAAGAGTATGGCCAGCCGATGCATGCTTATGATCTGGATAAGATCGCAGATAAAAAAATCGTTGTCCGCCGTGCGGCTCACGATGAGAAATTCGTGACTCTGGATGGACAGGAGCGTACACTGGATGAAAATGTACTGATGATCTGCGACGGTGAGAAAGCAGTCGGTATGGCTGGTATCATGGGTGGTGAGAACTCCATGATCACAGATGATGTAAAGACCATGCTGTTCGAGGCAGCCTGCTTTGACGGAACCAACATCCGTCTGTCCAGCAAGCGTGTAGGACTTCGTACAGATGCTTCCGGTAAGTTTGAAAAAGGACTGGATCCGAACAATGCACAGGCAGCTATTGATCGTGCCTGCCAGCTGATCGAGGAGCTGGATGCAGGAGATGTGGTAAACGGAACCGTTGATGTTTATCCAGTGAAGAGAGAACCGGTTCGCATTCCCTTTGAGCCGGACCGCATCAACGCATTGTTGGGAACCGACATCAGCAAAGAGCAGATGCTGGAGTATTACAAACCGATCGAACTGGAATATGATGAGAAGACCAACGAGATCGTAGCTCCGACCTTCCGTCAGGATCTGTTCCGCACTGCAGATCTGGCAGAGGAAGTGGCTCGTTTCTTCGGATATGACAATATCCCGACTACGCTTCCGAGAGGAGAGGCAACCACCGGCAAGCTTCCGTTCTATCTGAGAATTGAAGCAGTGGCAAGAGATATCGCCGAGTTCTGCGGCTTCTCACAGGGTATGACCTACAGCTTCGAAAGCCCGAAGGTATTTGATAAATTGCTTCTGCCGGAGGATGCACGTGAGCGTCAGGCAATCGTGATCTCCAATCCGCTGGGTGAGGATTTCTCTATTATGAGAACTACTTCCCTGAATGGAATGCTGACTTCTCTGGCAACCAACTATAACAGAAGAAATAAGAATGTTCGTCTCTATGAGATGGGAAATATTTATCTGCCAAAGAGCCTGCCGCTCACTGAACTGCCGGACGAGCGCATGCAGTTTACTCTTGGTATGTATGGCGATGGCGACTTCTTCTCCATGAAAGGCATCGTAGAGGAGTTCCTTGACAAGATCGGTATGCATCTGAAAGAAACTTATGATCCAAATGCTGGAAAATCTTTCCTTCATCCGGGTCGTCAGGCAAATATCATCTATGATGGAACGGTAATCGGATATCTGGGTGAGGTTCATCCGACAGTTGCAGCTACTTATGGAATTGGAGAGAGAGCTTATGTAGCTGTTCTGGATATGCCGTCTATTGTTCCGATGGCAACTTTTGATCGTAAATATGAGGGAATTGCCAAATTCCCGGCTGTGACCAGAGATATTTCCATGGTTGTTCCGAAGAATGTTCTGGTAGGACAGATTGAGGAAGTGATCGCAGTCCGTGGCGGACAGATTCTTGAGAACTATGAACTGTTCGATATTTACGAAGGTTCTCAGATCAAAGGCGGTTATAAATCTGTTGCATATTCTCTGACCTTCCGTGCAAAAGACCGGACGCTTACAGATACAGAGATCTCTGCTTCTATGAAGAAGATCCTCAATGGTCTGGAAGCACTGGGTGCGGAGCTTAGACAGTAATGGATCGCAGAAAAATTACGCGGGTGCTGGCAGTTTTGGCAGCATCCGCTGTTCTGCTGTTCGGGTTTCTGATCGCACAGCGCTTGGCCGATCACTACAAAGATTCGGATGTGGTGCAGACTTCCCAGGAGGATTCCTTTTGCGTGGGAGATCTGACACTGGAACTGACCACCAGGGGCGGCTATCCTGTCTATTACAGTACGGATGGAAGTGTACCTTCCACAGAGAACAGCGCACTTTACAGCGGTCCTCTGGTGTTTGAAGCGGGTGATCAGGTTCAGTCTGTGACTGTTCGTGCCAGAGCATATCATCCGGCTTCTGGTGAGTGGGGAGAATTGTTCACCCGTACTTATTTTTATGCAAAGGATGAACAGACACTGAAAGAGCGGTACAGTACATACATTGTCTGCGTGACCAGTGATCCATATAATCTTTATGATTATGAGTATGGAATCCTGACGGAAGGTAAGATACGGGATGAGTATGTGGCCAGCGAGGAATATCAGTCTGATCTGCAGACTCAGCCAGCTAATTTTACCCAGAGAGGAAGAGCATGGGAACGTCCTGCTCATATTGAGATCCTGACACCGGAGGGTGAGAGGGTCATTGATCAGGATGCAGGTATCCGGGTATTTGGTCATGCCAGCCGGCAGTCCTACCGGAAGTCACTGAAGCTCTATGCCCGGGATGAATATGGAAAGGCAGAATTTGATTATCCATTATTTTCAGACAATATAGGAAAAGCCACAGGAGAAGTGGAGTCTGCCTATAAGCGGCTGGTGTTGAGAAATAATGGAACAGATAAGGCAGTGACCTTGTTTCGTGAAGAACTGTTCCAGACATTGATCAGTCAGATCGAAGGTGTGGATTCCAAGTCTGTGGCACCTATAGCTGTGTACCTCAATGGAGTCTATTACAACTGTGAGTGGATGCAGGAAGTCTATGACGAAGTCTATATGGAGGCCAATTATGGGACTTCCGGTGACGGCTATTATGAGATCGTGACCGTATGGGATGATACACCGGATGCAGAACTGAACCGTAAGGAACAGCAGGCGAAGAAGGATTACAAGGATCTGGTGACTTATGCATCTGAAGATCTGACAGATGATACTGTATTCGAAGAATTTTCTTCGATGGTAGATGTGGACAATCTTCTGCAGTATTTTGCCATTGAAACCTATATCGCCAACTGGGACTGGCCGCAGAATAATATTAAGATGTACCGTTACTATTCGCCGGGAGACGCCTATGGGGAAGACCGGCAGGATGGAAGATGGAGATATCTCTATTATGACATGGAGGCAGGATTCAATCTCTACAATGCCCCTGCAGAAGAGTGGAGAAGCATTCAGGACGCACTGGATGGCAATAAACTGTTTGCTGCAGTGATGAAGCGCACGGACATGCAGGAACGGTTTGCCTACTACCTGGAACAGTGTATCCAGAACTATTTTACAGAGGAAAAAGTGACTGCTGCCATAGAACAACTGAAAGCTCTGCGGGATCAGGAACTGGAAGCTAACATTGAACAAAAGAAGAGTCAGGATCCGACTTATTCTATGTCACTGGAAAATATTGATCAGAATATTGAAGTTATCTATGATTTTGTACAGCAGCGGCCGGACATGATCCGCCAGCAGATGCAGGAGCTGTATGGAATCTATATGAAATAAAGAGGAATACTATGAATTTACATGATTTTTATTATGATCTTCCGCAGGAACTGATCGCTCAGGATCCGCTGGAGGATCGATCCAGTTCCAGACTGATGGTACTGGATCAGGAAACAGGACATATCGAACACCATATTTTTCGTGAAATCATTGATTATCTGAATCCAGGAGACTGTCTGGTAGTCAATAATACGAAAGTGATCCCTGCCCGTCTTATGGGAAGTAAGGTGGGAACGGATGCACACATTGAAGTACTTCTGCTTAAGAGAAATGAAAATGATGTGTGGGAGACATTGGTGAAACCGGGTAAGAAGGCAAAACCAGGTACGAAGATCAGCTTTGGTGATGGTTTGCTGGTCGGTGAAGTGCTGGATGTGGTCGAAGACGGCAACCGTATGATCAAATTCACTTATGAAGGAATCTTTGAAGAGATCCTGGATCAGCTGGGCCAGATGCCTCTGCCGCCGTATATCACACATCAGCTGAAGGATAAGAACCGTTATCAGACGGTCTATGCAAAGCATGATGGATCCGCAGCTGCACCGACTGCAGGACTTCATTTCACACCGGAACTTCTGCAGGCGATCAAGGACAAGGGGGTAAATATCGCCCATGTGACCCTTCATGTAGGACTGGGCACCTTCCGTCCGGTGAAAGTGGAGAATATACTGGAACATCATATGCATTCAGAGTTCTATATGGTGGAGGAGGATCAGGCAAAACTGATCAATGAGACAAAAAAGAATGGTGGACGGATCATTGCAGTCGGTACGACCAGCTGCAGGACACTGGAGTCTGCTACTGGTGAGGACGGAATCCTGAAAGCAGGCAGCGGCTGGACGGAGATCTTTATTTATCCGGGATATCAGTTTAAACTGATCGACTGTCTGATCACCAATTTCCATCTGCCGGAGTCCACGCTGATGATGCTGGTGTCTGCACTGGCAGGCAGAGACAAGATCATGGCAGCTTATGAGGAGGCTGTGAAGGAGAGATATCGTTTCTTCTCCTTTGGGGATGCTATGTTTATTAAGAAAGATAAATAAGAGAATAGCAAAATCCCCGGAACATCTCAATAAAGTTCCGGGGATTTTACTATTCTTCCTCCAGCATCAGCTGGATCTTGGATCTTACCACATCAAAGGCCACATCATTCATACCGCTGTTGATGACCACATCTGCCAGCGCACGGGTGGGCTCTACATACAGATAATGCATGGGCTTAACTGTAGTCAGATATTGCTCCACAATATTGTCCAGGTCACGGCCACGTTCTTTGACGTCGCGGACAATACGGCGAAGAATCCGTTCATCTGCATCAGCTTCTACATAGATTTTAATATCCATCATGTTGCGGAGTCTGGGATCTTCCAGCAGCAGGATACCTTCTGCCAGAATGATCTTCTTTGGCTCAATGTGAATGGTCTTGTCAGAACGGTTGTGCATACTGTAATCGTAGACCGGACAGTCTACAGCAATTCCATTTTTTAAAGCTTCCAGATGTTGGATCATCAGATCTGTTTCCAGAGAATCGGGATGGTCATAATTGACCTTCTTCCGTTCTTCGAACGGCACATCATCCTGACATTTATAATAATTATCGTGGTAGAGGACAGCTACATCATCAGGGAAGGCATCGCGCAGCCGGTTGGTAAATGTGGACTTTCCCGATCCGGTTCCCCCGGCGATTCCTATGATCATAACATTATTACTCATATCGTCTCCTTTTTTTGTTCTTAATGATATCTAAAATATTTTACACTGTTTTAAGACAGATTTCCATAGCAATCTTCAGAATGTGGCTGTCAAATTTGCGCTAAGAACTGTTCGGCTTCATTGACTTTTTATCAGAGAAGGAGCATAATGAGTGAAGTTCAGCAAAACCAAAGTTCTATTTTGGGAGAACATTCAGATAGAGGGAGGCATATTCATGACAGAGAAACACATTAAACTTTCACCGGATACGGTGGTAACATTTGTAAAAAAATCACAGCAATGTGATTTTAATATAGATATTTCTTATGGTCACACAGAAGTAGATGCGAAGTCTTTGCTGGGAATGTTAAGTCTTGATTTCGGCCGCATCATGCATGTAAAGTATTATGGTAAGAATGAAGATCTGGAAGGTTATATAAATGAGCTGGCAGTAGAGTAAGATGACTGCAGACACAACAGAATAGATAAGACGGATAATGAGAATGCCCTGCAAAAGGATCTGTAGAACAGAACAGTCACTTTTGCAGGGCATTTTTTGATGACAGAAATTATTTTGCCAGTCGTGTCAGATCTTCATAGAATCCAGGATAGCTGATCTTCACGCAGTCAGCACCTTTGATCGAGGTCTCACCGTCTGAAGCAAGAGCGGTGATGGCAAAGGTCATGGCGATGCGGTGATCTAAGTGGCTGTCGATGATCGCTCCGTGGAGGGGGTAACCGCCTTCGATGATCATACCGTCATCTGTGCCTTCGATGTGAGCACCCATAGCACGAAGATTATTGACCATCACGTCTATCCGGTTGGATTCTTTGACTTTCAGCTCCTGTGCATCGCGGATCACAGTAGTTCCCCTGGCAAAGCAGGCAAGGGCTGCGACCACTGGAAGCTCATCAATGAGAGTCGGAATCACTGAACCACCGACAGTCACTCCGTGAAGCTCACTGTGGCGAACCAGCAGGTCAGCGGTAGGTTCACCATTTCCATAATTTTCATTGAGCAGAGTAATATCGGCACCCATATCCTGGCAGACGCGGAGCAGTCCATCTCTGGTGGGATTGATGCCTACATTTTTGATCAGTATCTCGGAATCTGGAACCATCAAAGCTGCCGCAATAAAATAAGCGGCAGAAGATATATCACCAGGAACGATGATTTCCTGTGCGTGCAGGTCCTTGCCGGGGGTGACTGTAGCAGTAGTACCCTTACTCGTAATATCAGCACCGAAATGTGTTAACATGATCTCTGTGTGATTCCGGGACAGATAAGGTTCGGTTACACTTGTGGTTCCGTCTGCATAGAGTCCGGCAAGTAAGATACAGGATTTTACCTGGGCAGAAGCAACTTTGGAGGTATATGCGATGCCATGGAGCTTCTGCCCGTGAATCCGAAGAGGTGCACAGCCGTTATCACGGATACTGGTAATATCGGCTCCCATCAGAGTTAATGGCTCCATGATCCGTTTCATGGGGCGGCTCTGGATGGATTCATCTCCATTTAACTCGGTGGTAAACCTCTGACCGGCCAGAATGCCGGAGATCAGCCGGGTGGTAGTGCCACTGTTTCCTACATCCAGCATAGAAGAGGGAGCAGTCAGACCATGAAGACCTTTTCCATGGATCAGGATCTCAGAATCCAGATCTTCTATGTCGATTCCAAGCTTTCGGAAACAGTCGATAGTGGACAGACAGTCTGCTCCTCGAAGAAAGTTGGTGACTCTTGTAGTTCCTTCTGCCAGCGCTCCGAACATAATAGAGCGATGGGAGATGCTTTTATCACCGGGAACAGTGATCTCACCTTTTAATGCATTGGTTCTGGTAAATATCATATAGCTTACCTCTCATATATCACATATCTGTGTTTTCTCAAGATTTCGATGGCGCTCTTCATAGATTCTTCATCATAAAATTCAATCCGGAGAACGGCCTCGATAAATTCACGGCTGTGTACGATGCCGATATTTTTCAAACTGATCTGATTGCTGGCAAGGATCGTGGCAAGAGTTGCAATTCCTCCTGCTTCATCCACCATATCACAGTAGATCTCATAGATCCGCGCCAGAGGACCATTGCCTTTGATCGGAAGGCTGTTCCGATAATCTCTGGATGTCTCAAATAAATGGTAAATAGCACCGGATTTGGCTTCATCCAACTGGTCTTTGATCTTCTCCAGAGAAGCGATATAATCAGTCAGAATCCTGGAAATATTTTTCCGGTTGGTCATGCAGATCTGTTCCCACATCTCCGGGGAAGAAGATGCGATCCGGGTGATGTCCTTGAATCCGCCTGCGGCGACCAGCTTCATGATGCCGTCTTTGGTATCTTCGTCCTTGACCAGGTTGACAAGGGACGAAGCAATAATATGTGGCAGATGGCTGATACCTGCAGTTACATAATCATGAGTGTGATAGTCGATGACCAGCGGAAGTGCTTTTAAGGAAGCTACAAAATCGCGATAAGTCTCTACAGCCTCCCGGGGGGTCTTTTCCGTAGGTGTGATCATGTAATATGCATTTTCAATGAGGATCCGCTTGGAATTGGCATAGCCGGTCTTCTCAGAACCTGCCATGGGGTGGCCTCCGATGAAATTTGCTTCCATATCAAGATCGGTTACCTTTTCGTGGATATCTGTCTTGGTGCTGCCTACATCGGTGATGATGCAGTCCGGTCCGATCAGAGGCTTTAACTGCTCCAGATATTTGGCATTGCTGGATACAGGTGCACACAGGAAAATATAGGTGCAGTCAGAAAAATCTTCGTCAATCTGATCAATGACCCTGCTGATCACTCCGTCAGCCACTGCCTGCTCCACAGAAGCACGGGTGCGGGAGTGGGCGATGATCTCTGTATCTGGATAAAAATAACGGACAGCTCGGGCGATGGAACCGCCGATCAGGCCAAGTCCGATAAAACCGATTTTCATTTGTCTATCTCCTTTAGCACGTTAATACATAAAGTATAGCACGTTTGTCGGAAAATGAAAAGAAATATATGAACGAAATAGAAGCTTAGTTGACAAACCAAACGGACTATATTAAACTAATGTAGTTGTAAAATACAGCAGGATTCTCTGAAAAACAGAGTTTTCAGATAGGATAACAGATCGGAAATCGAGATAGGAGGAAGCACGAAAATGAAACACAATTTCCGAAAGATAGAAGGTAAGTGGCAGCAGAAATGGGAAGATGCCAAGATCTTCAATGCAGTGGATGGAAGTCCCAAGAAGAAGTTCTATGGTCTGGTAGAGTTCCCGTACCCGAGCGGAGCAGGTATGCACGTAGGACATATTAAGGCATATTCCAGCCTTGAGGTAATTTCCAGAAAGAGAAGAATGGAAGGATACAACGTGCTGTTCCCCATTGGATTCGATGCATTCGGACTTCCGACTGAGAACTATGCCATCAAGACAGGTAAACATCCGCGTGTGATCACGGACGAGAATATTGCAAGATTTACCAATCAGCTGAAAAAAGTTGGTTTTTCTTTTGACTGGGATCGTGTGATCGACACCACAGATGAGGATTACTATAAATGGACCCAGTGGATCTTCCTGAAGATGTATGAGCATGGTCTTGTGTTCAGAAGCAAAGCACTGGTAAACTACTGCCCGTCCTGTAAAGTTGTTCTTTCCAATGAGGACAGTCAGGGTGGACACTGTGACATCTGCCACAGCGAAGTAGTACAGAAGTCCAAAGATGTATGGTATTTAAGAATCACGGAGTATGCTGACAAACTGCTGGCAGGTCTTGAGGATGTAGATTATCCGGCAAATGTAAAACAGCAGCAGGTGAACTGGATCGGTAAATCCACCGGTGCATTTGTTGATTTCAAGATCGATGGTGTAGACGAGCAGCTGGAGATCTATACGACCAGACCGGATACCCTGTTCGGGGTTACTTTCATGGTAATGGCTCCGGAGCATCCGCTGATCGATAAATATGCAGACCGCATCTCTAACATGGATGCCATCAAAGCATATCGTACCGAGTGTGCAAAGAAGACGGAGTTTGAGCGTACCCAGCTTGTAAAAGACAAGACGGGTGTGAAGATCGAAGGACTGGAGGCAGTCAATCCGGTTAACGGTAAAAAGATCCCGATCTTTATTGCAGACTATGTAATGATGGGTTATGGTACTGGTGCGATCATGGCTGTACCGGCGCATGACCAACGTGACTATGATTTCGCTAAAGCATTTAACATTGATATTATTGAGGTTATCAAGGGTGGCGACATCTCCAAGGAAGCTTATACCGGCGACGGTGAGATGGTGAACTCAGAGTTCCTCAATGGCTATACTAATAAGAAGGATTCCATCCAGAAGATGCTGGAAGAGCTGACCCGCCAGGGCATTGGACGTGCAGGTGTTCAGTTCAAGATGAAAGACTGGGCATTCAACCGTCAGAGATACTGGGGCGAGCCGATTCCAATCGTTCACTGTGATCACTGTGGTGTGGTTCCGGTTCCGTATGAGGAGCTGCCGCTTCGTCTGCCGAAGGTAGAAAACTTTGAGCCGGGTGTGGAGGGTGAATCTCCGCTGGCTAAGATTGATTCCTTTGTAAAATGCAAGTGCCCGAAATGCGGACGCGATGCAAGAAGAGAGACCGATACCATGCCGCAGTGGGCAGGTTCCTCCTGGTACTTCCTGCGTTATATTGATCCGCACAATGACAAGTGCCTGGCAGACCCGGAGAAGCTGAAATACTGGATGCCGGTAGACTGGTACAACGGTGGAATGGAGCACGTTACCAGACATGTGATCTACTCCCGTTTCTGGCATCATTTCCTGTATGACATCGGTGTGGTAAACACTCCGGAGCCGTATGCAAAGCGTTCTATCCAGGGACTGATCCTTGGACCGGATGGAGATAAGATGAGTAAATCCAAGGGCAACGTTGTTGACCCGCTGGATATTGTAGAAGAGTACGGTGCAGACACCCTGCGTACTTATGTACTGTTCATGGGTGACTACGGCGCAGCAACTCCGTGGAACGAGAACTCTGTAAAGGGTTGTAAGCGTTTCCTGGAGCGTGTAGCTGGATTTACCGATATGCTTTCTGAGGATAAAGAGACTGAGAAGCTGGAGACTCCGCTTCATAAGACCATCAAGAAAGTATCTTCTGATATTGAGGATATGAAGTTCAATACAGCAATTGCAGCACTGATGACTCTGACTAACGATATCTACAATGTTGGAAAGATCAGTAAAGAGCAGCTTCATACCTTCATCAAACTGCTTTGCCCGTTTGCTCCGCATCTGTGTGAGGAAATGTGGGAGGTTACCGGTGGAGAAGGATTCCTGTCTCTGGCATCCTGGCCGACCTATGAGGAAGCTAAGACGGTCGATGCACAGACCGAGATCGGTGTACAGATCAACGGTAAACTTCGTGGAACTGTTGTGATCCCGACCGGTGCTGACAAAGAAGAAGTATTTGCTATGGCAAAAGCCGATTCCAGAATCGCTTCCCTGGTAGAGGGCAAGACCTTCGTAAAAGAGATCTATGTACCGAACCGTGTGGTGAACTTTGTTGTGAAATAGATAAGGTTTTGGCAGAGGACACAGCCGTTTATGCGGCTGTGTCCTCTTTTTTGCTGATCTATAAAATCAAAAATACATAAGTCTGGCAATTTTCATAAAAACCTTGCTATTTTTGAAATATTTTAGTATAATTCTGACATAAGGGTTGGGGAAGATAAAAAAACCTGACAGCAAAAGTGCTGCAGCTCAATGCAGAATGACTAAATGTATCGGAGGAAATAGCTATGAACGTTTACACAACTGACAGTATCCGAAATGTGGTTCTTCTTGGCCATGGGGGATGTGGCAAGACCAGTCTTGTCGAAGCTATGGCATATGTTTCCGGTCTGACCGGACGTCTGGGAAAAGTATCAGACGGAACAACGATCAGTGATTATGATAAAGAGGAGATCAAACGTAAATTCTCAATCAACACATCTGTTGTACCGCTGATCTGGAAAGATACGAAGATCAACCTGTTGGATACACCAGGCTATTTCGATTTTGTAGGAGAAGCAGAAGAAGCAGTGGCAGCAGCAGATGCAGCAATCATCGTGGTATCTGGTAAAGCCGGTGTGGAAGTTGGTACTGAGAAAGCATGGGAGCTCTGTGAAAAATACAAACTGCCCCGTATGTTCTTTGTATCTGAGATGGATGTAGACCATGCATCCTTCCGTGAAGTTGTTGAGAAGCTGACCGAACTGTACGGCAAGAAGATCGCTCCGTTCTATCAGCCCATGCGTGAAAATGAGAAATTCGTAGGCTACATCAACGTTATGAAGATGGCAGGTCGTAGATTTACCGGTATCGGCACCAGAGAAGAGTGCGAGATCCCGGAATACAGCAAAGCAAACCTGGATATCTATCGTGAAGCCATGATGGATGCAGTAGCTGAGACCAGTGAAGAGTTCATGGAGCGTTATTTTGCAGGAGACGAGTTCTCTGTTGGCGAGATCCGTGCAGCCATGAAGACCAATGTAAACGATGGCAGCATCATTCCGGTATCCATGGGATCCAGTATTGAACTCCGCAACATTCACAACCTGATGAATGATATCGTAGAGCTGTTCCCGTCACCGGACAAGAAGAAATGCGCCGGTATCAATATGAAGACCAACGAGATCTTCGAGGGCGATTATAACTTTGCAACTTCCAAGTCTGCATATGTATTCAAGACTATCGCAGATCCGTTTATCGGAAAATATTCTCTGATCAAGGTTTGCTCCGGTGTTATCAAATCTGATGATACACTGTACAATGCAACCACTGAGACCGAGGAGAAGATCAGCAAGCTGTATGTGATGAGAGCCAACAAGCCGGAAGAGGTAAGTGAGCTTCATGCAGGTGATATCGGAGCAATCGGTAAAGCTGGATGCAAGACCGGAGATACCCTTTCTACTAAGGCAGTTCCGGTTGTATATGGTAAGACCGAGATCTCAAAACCATATACCTACATGGCATACAAGGCAAAGAATAAAGGTGATGAGGATAAGATTTCCCAGGCACTGGCAAAGATCATGGATGAGGATCTGACTGTAAAATCTGTCAATGATTCTGAAAACCGCCAGACCTTACTCTATGGTATGGGAGATCAGCATCTGGCAGTGATCGTCAGCATGCTGGCTGAAAAATATAAAGTGGATGTGGAACTGACCAAACCGAAGGTAGCTTTCCGTGAGACCCTTCGCAAGAAATCGGATGTAGAGTATAAATATAAGAAACAGTCCGGTGGACATGGACAGTATGGACATGTAAAGATGACCTTTGAACCGTCTGGTGATCTGGAGACACCGTATGTATTTGAACAGCAGGTAGTGGGAGGCGCAGTTCCGAAGAACTACTTCCCGGCAGTTGAAAAAGGTATCCAGGAATCTGTACAGAAGGGCCCACTTGCAGGATATCCGGTAGTTGGTGTGAAAGCCGTTCTCTACGATGGATCCTATCATCCGGTAGATTCTTCTGAGATGGCATTCAAGACCGCAGCGATCCAGGCATTCAAGAAAGGATTCATGGAGGCATCCCCGATCCTGCTTGAGCCGATCGAGACTCTGACAGTTCTTGTTCCGGATAAATATACCGGTGATGTCATGGGAGACCTGAACAAGAGACGTGGCCGTGTACTTGGAATGAATCCGGCAGGTGCTGGCAAGACTGAGGTAGTGGCAGATGTGCCGATGATGGAACTGTTCGGATATTCCACCGATCTTCGTTCCATGACAGGCGGAAGCGGAACGTATTCCTATGAGTTTGCACGTTATGAGCAGACCCCATCCGATGTACAGGAAAAAGAAGTTGCAGCAAGAGCGGCCGAGGTGTAAAATAGCATTAAATTCATACAAGAAGGAGACTGTGAAGAATCACAGTCTCCTTTTGCGGCTGTCAGAGAGGAATCCTCGGTGGACAGTCAGTGAAGTACGGGAGAGTGGAAAAGATGGAATTTATCAGAAAATGTTATGGCCGTGCCATATTGCTGGCTCGATGGTTATTTCTGGCAGGGATTGCCGGAGTGATTCTTGGTATCTTCGGAGGACTGTTCGGTAACAGTATCACTTATGTGACAGCATTCCGGAACGCGCATCCGTGGATGCTATATCTGCTTCCTGCAGCAGGTCTTGCAATTGTGGCATTGTATAAGCTGGATCCATATAAGACAGGTACCAACCGGGTACTGGAGGGTATTCAGTCGGATACCTATGTTCCGCTTCGGATGGCTCCGCTGATCGTAGTCTCCACGATCCTGACTCACGCTTTTGGTGGTTCAGCAGGACGTGAGGGTGCGGCACTTCAGCTGGGCGGAAGTATTGGAGGAACCCTTGGAAAATGGATGAAATTTGATGAATATGACAGGAAGATCATGATCATGTGTGGCATGAGCGCCGGATTTTCAGCGTTGTTCGGAACACCATTGACGGCAACCGTATTCGCTATGGAAGTGATCAGTGTGGGGATCATACAGTATGCAGCACTGGTTCCCTGTGCAGTTGCTTCTCTGACAGCACATCAGGTTGCAATCCTGGTTGGTTCCGGCGGGGAGACCTTTATCCTGGGTACGGTACCGGAATTTACATTGATCAATGCGGCGTTAGTGGTTATTCTTGCAGTTTTATGTGCGGCAGTCAGTATCTTTTTCTGTAAAGTGCTACATAAGACGGAGCACTGGTACAAGGAGATGATTCCGAATGAATGGATCCGCATTTTGTCAGGTGCTCTTCTTGTGATCCTGATGGCAAAGGTGCTCGGCACCACAGATTATCTGGGAGCCGGTATGGATGTGGTGGAACGTGCAGTCATGGATGGAAAGGTAGCTGCATCTGCATTTTTATTGAAAATCATATTTACTGCAGTGACATTGGGGTGCGGATTCCGCGGTGGCGAGATCGTACCGACGTTGTTTGTTGGAGCAACCTTTGGATGTCTGTTCGGACAGATCACCGGTCTATCTCCGGCGCTGGCAGCAGCCTGCGGAATGGCAGCAGTTTTCTGTGGTGTCACAAATTGTCCGATCTCATCCATGTTTTTGAGTTTTGAGTTGTTTGGATTTGAGTCCATGCCGTTTGTTCTGCTGACTGTGGCCATCAGCTATCTGGAATCTGGATATTTTGGACTGTATCACAGCCAGAAGATCCTGTATTCTAAGACAAAGCTCAAGTTTATCAATACTCATACCAAAGAATAAAAAACCCGGCAGAATTTCCGAAAAGCTTAACGCTTTCCGGAAAACACCTGCCGGGCCTTTTGCAGTGTTTCATCCATTTGCTGCTGTTCTTCCACAGATTTTCCTTCTTTCATGATCTTGAAGATCAATTCAAATTCATCCTTTGAAAACATCAGATTCTGCCGATTGGCAGAAGCGATCGCTCCTATAAGCACGGGCATGATCTCTTTTTGACTTGTCTTCCCTTCCAGCTGTGCAGCCAGATGGAGAAGAAGATTTAATTTTTCCGGGGCAATCTGCTGCACCCGTTCATCATAAAACCAATTCGGAATATTCATTCATTGTCACCTCGTTTCTGATCCGAAGATGTGGGAGCAGAAAAGCTCTCGAACATGCTCCGGTACAGATCCATATTTTCCATCATATCTGCCAGCTGCTCCATGGAAGCCTGTTCTTCCGGTGGAAGGATCCCTTTCAGGTGTCGGAATACGTGACTCATGTCGGCGGGCTCCTGTACGGGTGGATGTCGATCGTAGTAGTCGATGGTTGCTTTCAGTTCCATCCACTTGATGTAAATGGCACACATTTTCTGGAGATTGGCAGGAAGAAAGGGCAGGAAGGCTTTGAACATCTTAAGCTCTCCTGGAAGAATCGCTTCGTCAAATGGTGTCATGACAGTTAAGCCCCCTGCTTCTTTCTAAAATATATGAACGGCAGCCGGAAAACATGCGTTTCCGGGTCCGGGGTTTTCAGGCAGCAGAAGGGCTGTCAGAAGATCTGACAGCCCGGGCACAGAAGAGGTCCCTGACTGCTGACACCAGATTCAGACTTAGCATCCGCAGGAATTGCCACAGCCACAGGAGTTATTGCATCCGCAACCACAGTGGTTGGAACCAAATCCGCCGCAGCAGCACAGCAGGAGAATGATCCACAGGCAGGAGTTGTCAGATCCACCACATCCGCAGCCATTGTCACATCCACAGCCGTTGTTTCCCAGGAATCCGTTGCCGTTTCCACAACAGCAGCACAGAAGAAGGATGATCCAGATCCAGCTGCAGGAACTACCGCCAAATCCACTGCATCCACAGGAATTACTGCATCCGCAGCCAGTGCTGCAGCCACAGCCGCCTCTCGAACTTAAATCACTCATGAAGATAACCTCCAAAAAACTATTTACACTTCATCATATGCAGTGCTCCAAAATTGTGTTATACTTCATATGGCAATTCCTAACGAAAGACAGGAGGTAATGGACATGCCTGCAGCATATGCACATTATGTATTTGGAAAAAAAGTATTTCAGGAACTTTCCGGAACGGAGAAGGAGATCATAAGAAAAGGAGAAGACGCGTTTCTCTTAGGCCTTCACGGACCGGATCTTTTATTTTATTATTTTCCATTATGTAAGAATCGGATCAATCAGCAGGGAGTAAAGCTCCATAAGAAGATTGCAGCAGAATTTTTTGAATTGGGAAGAAAGCGGTACAAGGAAGATCAAGATTCGGTATTGCGGGCGTATTTATATGGATTTTTGTGTCACTATATTCTGGACAGCGAGTGTCATCCATACATTTCGGAATATATGGAAGAGCATGATCTGGGACATCTGGAGATCGAGACGGAGTTTGACCGGTATCTGATGGAGGAGGATGGGCGAGATCCGCTTTATTATGTACCGATCCATCATCTGATCAGCCGGGCTCATACTCGCAGGGAGATCTCAAAGATGTTTGATCATGTGACGCCGCGGCAGATTGACTGGTGTATCCGGCTGTTCCGACGCACATTGAAGCTGTTTGTATGCAGAAGCAGGAGAAAATTAAAGATTTTCCGTATTTTCAGCCGGCTGACAGGACAGGATAAGGAGATCGGAGGCCTGATCATGGATGGACAGCTCAATGAAGCATGCCAGGAAAGTGATCTGTTTTTGGAGGATCGGCTGAACAAAGGAGTAAAGCTGGCAGCAGAGGAAATTGAAAAATACAGCCATGCACTGGATACGGATGGATTCTTATCTATGCGGCTGTATCGGAATTACGAGGAATTTTAGGAGAGTATTACATGAAAAAGTTACTGGTTTATCTGAAAGGTTATGAGAAAGAGACCGTACTGGCGCCTTTATTCAAGATGCTGGAGGCACTGTTTGAACTGTTTGTGCCGTTGGTAATGGCGGCAGTGATCGATGTGGGAATCGGCGGACATGACAGAGGCTATGTGATCCGTATGTGTTTGGTGCTCATCGCCTTGGGAGTGATCGGTCTTGCCTGCTCCATTACCGCCCAGTATTTTGCAGCGAAAGCAGCTACCGGATTCTCTACTGTGCTCAGAAGGGAGCTGTTTGCACATATTCAGAGTCTGTCTTACACAGAGATGGACAATCTGGGTACGTCTACGCTGATTACCAGAATGACCAGTGATATCAACCAGGTGCAATCCGGCGTGAATCTGGTGCTGCGTCTGTTTCTGCGCTCTCCGTTCATTGTGTTTGGTGCCATGGTCATGGCATTTACGGTGGATGTGAAGGCGGCAATGATCTTTGTTGTAGCGATCCCGATGCTTTCGGTGGTCGTATTTGGCATTATGATCTGGACCATGCCGCTGTATCGGCGGGTGCAGGGAGCCCTTGACAAGGTGCTTGGGCTGACCCGTGAAAATCTTACCGGTGTCCGTGTGATTCGTGCATTTTGTCTGGAAGAACAGGAGCAGACACATTTTCGTGAGAAAAATGAGTGTCTGACCGATATGCAGAAGTTCGTGGGAAAGATTTCCGGTCTTATGAATCCGCTGACATATATCATTGTAAATGGAGCAGTTGTAGTGCTTCTGTACACAGGAGCCATCCGCGTGGATCAGGGGATCATTACCACGGGAGCAGTGGTGGCACTGGTCAACTATATGAATCAGATCCTGGTGGAGCTGGTGAAACTGGCAAATCTGATCATCAACATTACCAAATCCGTTGCCTGCGGAAATCGTATTCAGAGTGTGCTGGAGATTCCGTCCAGTATGAAAAATGGATCAGACACCAATCTTGCCAGGGCAGACGAGGTTGTCTTTGACCATGTGGGTCTGACTTATGCACAGGCTGGTACAGAATCCCTGACAGATATTGATTTTTCAGCGAAAGCAGGACAGACGATCGGTATCATTGGAGGCACAGGTTCCGGAAAATCCAGTCTTGTGAATCTGATCCCGCGTTTTTATGATGCGACGGCTGGAGCCGTGAAGATCAATGGGAAAAATGTAAAAGATTTTGATCTGGAGACGCTTCGGAAAATGGTTGGCATTGTGCCACAGAAAGCGGTGCTTTTCAAAGGAACTATTGAAGACAATCTGCGCTGGGGAAAGAAGGATGCCACGGAAGAAGAACTGTGGGAGGCTCTGGAGACAGCACAGGCAGCAGAGTTTGTAAGAGAGCGAGCAGACGGACTGCAGGCAAAGATCGAGCAGGGCGGCAAGAACCTGTCCGGCGGACAGAGACAGCGACTGACCATTGCAAGAGCACTGGTAGGGCATCCAGGTATCCTGATCCTGGATGACAGTGCGTCTGCACTGGATTTTGCAACCGATGCAGCGCTCAGAAAAGCACTGTGGGAGATGAAGGGTAATCCGATAGTCTTTATCGTATCTCAGAGGACCTCTTCCATCCGTCATGCAGATCAGATCATTGTGCTTGACGATGGAATGGTGGCCGGAATCGGAACTCACCAGGAACTTCTGGAAAACTGTCCGGTTTATCAGGAGATCCATTATTCACAGTTCGACAGAAAGGAGGAGAGAGCCGATGCGTAAGAAGATTCGTTCGGAGCAGAGTGAGACACTGAAAAAAGTACTGCGCTACCTGAAGCGGTACTGGTTCTTTCTGGCTCTTTCCTTTGGACTTGCTGCAATTACGGTGGCATCCACTTTGTATATTCCTTTGCTGACCGGAGATGCCGTTGACTGTGTGATCGGAAAAGGACAGGTGGATTTTACAGGAGTCTTTGCAGTGCTCAAAAGAATGGTCATGGTGATCGGTGTGACTGCAGTGGCACAGTGGGGCATGAATATCTGCAATAACAAGATGACCTATCAGATCGTGCGTGATATCCGAAATGAAGCATTTGCAAAGCTGGAGATCCTGCCGCTGAAATATCTGGACGGACATCCGTCAGGAGAAGTAGTGAGCCGGATCATTGCGGATGTAGATCAGTTTGCAGATGGACTTCTGATGGGATTTACCCAGCTATTTACGGGTGTGCTCACGATTGTGGGAACCATCGGATTCATGCTGAGTGTCAATGTAGGAATCACGCTGGTTGTGCTTTTGATCACGCCGGTGTCTATGATCGTGGCCTCCTTTATTGCAAAGAAAACATTTACCATGTTCCGTCTGCAGTCGGAGGCGAGAGGGGAACAGACGGCACTGATCGATGAGATGATCGGTAATCAGAAGGTGGTGCAGGCTTTTGGTCATGAGAAAGATGCCATGGAGCAGTTCGGAGAGATCAATGAGCGTCTGAGAAAATATTCTTTGCGTGCCATTTTCTTTTCCTCCATCACCAACCCGTCCACCCGCTTTGTCAACAGTCTGGTGTACACAGGAGTGGGAGTCACCGGTGCTCTGGCTGCTATCAGCGGCAGAATGACCGTTGGACAGCTAACTGCATTTTTAAACTATGCAAATCAGTATACCAAGCCGTTCAATGAGATCTCAGGCGTAGTGACGGAGCTTCAGAACGCCATTGCCTGCGCAGGAAGAGTCTTTGAATTGATCGAAGAAGAGCCGCAGGTGCCGGAACCGGCAGATGCCATGTCACTGACGGATGTGGAAGGCCGCGTGGATCTTGAACATGTGGCATTTTCCTATCGCCCGGATCAGAAGCTGATCGAGGATCTTAATCTGGCTGTGAATCCGGGAGAACGTGTGGCAATCGTAGGTCCTACAGGCTGCGGCAAGACTACAGTCATCAATCTGCTCATGAGGTTCTATGATGTGGATGCTGGTTCCATCAGCGTAGAAGGTGACGATATCCGTCAGGTGACCAGAAAGAGCCTTCGTTCTTCCTATGGTATGGTCTTACAGGATACCTGGCTCCGTTCAGGAACCGTTCGGGAAAATATTCTGATCGGAAAGCCGGATGCCACGGAAGAAGAGATGATCGAAGCGGCAAAGAACAGCCATGCACACAGCTTTATCAAGCGTCTGCCAAAGGGCTATGATACGGTGATCGGAGAGGACGGCGGCGGACTCTCTCAGGGACAGAAACAGCTCTTATGTATTACCAGACTGATGCTGTGCCGCCCACCCATGCTGATTCTCGATGAGGCAACCTCTTCCATCGATACCCGTACAGAGATGAAGATCCAGAATGCATTTGCCAGACTGATGGAAGGCCATACCAGCTTTATTGTGGCACATCGATTATCCACGATCCGTGAGGCGGATGTGATACTGGTTATGAAAGATGGTCATATCATTGAGCAGGGCAATCATGAAAGTCTGCTGGCAAAAAAAGGATTTTATGCAAAATTATATAACAGTCAGTTCAAGGATTAAAAAAGGAGGAACAAGATGCATCAGGCAAATGTATCACGTTATGAGACAATGAAGTACAACCGTTGTGGAAAGAGCGGACTCAAGCTCCCGGAGGTGTCACTGGGGTTATGGCACAATTTTGGAAGCACTGCTGTTTATGAAAACATGAAATCCTTGTGCTTTACCGCATTTGATCATGGAATCACGCATTTTGATCTTGCGAATAACTACGGTCCGGAGCCAGGCAGCGCAGAGACCAACTTTGGCCGGATCATGAAGGAAGAACTTCATGCCTACCGGGATGAGATCCTGGTCAGCACCAAAGCAGGTTATCTTATGTGGGATGGCCCTTACGGTGACTGGGGAAGCAAGAAATATATCATTGCCAGCCTGGATCAGAGTCTGAAACGACTGGGACTTGACTATGTGGATATTTTCTATCATCACCGGATGGATCCGGAGACACCTCTGGAGGAAACCATGGAGACCCTGGCGCAGATCGTGAGGAGTGGGAAAGCACTCTATGTGGGAATCTCCAATTACGATGGTGAGCATATGAAGCAGGCAGCAGCCATCTTAAAAGAGCTGCATTGTCCGTATATTATCAACCAGAACCGATATTCCATCTTTGACCGTACCATTGAGAAAAATGGTCTGAAGCAGGCAGCACACGAGGCTGACAAAGGCATCATCGCATTCAGCCCGCTGGCACAGGGAACTCTGACAGACCGGTATCTGAACGGTATCCCTGCAGACAGCAGGATCGCTACGGATGGAAGATTTCTTAAAGCGTCTCAGCTGACCGAAGAAAAGCTGGAGAGTATCCGTATGCTCAATGAAATTGCAAAGGAACGTGGAGAAAGTCTGGCACAGATGGCACTGAAGTGGGTACTCAAGGACCACGTAGTTACAAGTGTGCTCATTGGTGCTTCCAAACCATCTCAGATCCTGGATAATCTGAAGGTGCTGGAGAGTGCAGACTTCACGGAAGAAGAACTGAAGCGGATCGATCAGGCATCAAAAATGGAAAAATAAAAAAATAAAAAGATTTTGAAACTTTTTTGTATAATAGAGGGTCTAATATAGCAGAAATATAAAAAACAACATAATTTCAGGAGGTTCTATTATGAAGAAAAAAGTGGTAATGATGGTGGTAACGATGGCAATGGCAGCAGCTATGATGACAGGCTGTGGAGCAAAGGGAGATACAGCATCCCAGACCACACAGGAGAGTCAGACAGCAGATGCATCCACGATGAGTGGTACGCTGGATGAAGTGAAGGATTTTATGTTTGTGGTCACAGATGCCCAGGGAGCTTCTTATGCATTCACATTTGATGGTGAAAAACCAGAAGGACTGGATGATGCAAAGATTGGTGATAAAGTAACGGTAACTTACACGGGAGAAATATCTGAGGTTGATCCGTTTGAAGGGGAAGTTCTCTCAGTGGAAGTAAGCAAATAGTGGATTTCCACACCAAAAGACAGTGATCGTAATATTCTGATAGAGAGATGTTGACGAGAGGAATGATAACATGATCTGTCAGAATGCGATCCTGTCCGATGAATATATGGATTATATCTGGAAAGCGGATGTAAATCCGCCGGCTGAGATGGATCTATTGCCGTATGGTGTTTGTGCGCAATATATAAGTCCTAGCTTTTCTGTATATTATATAAGCAGGAAAGAGGTGTTTGGCAACAGAACATCACTTCCAATCGGGGATTATGCGCTGCCTTGGTGCTATACACAGCTCAATACAGAGAGCCTTGAAACGACAAAGATTCTGCAGGTGCAGAATCAGCCTGCATTGAATCTGAGAGGACAGGGAGTGATCCTTGGATTCCTAGATTCGGGGATAGAACTGAAACAGATGACATTCCGCAAAGCAGATGGGAAAACCCGGGTACTGGAGCTGTGGGATCAGACAGATCAAAGTGGACGCAGTCCCGAAGGATTTCAATATGGAAGTGTCTATACATCAGAAGACATTGATAAGTTGCTGGCGGAAGAACAGGAAGTGCTTCCTGGAAAAGATGAAAACGGACATGGAACCAAAGTGGCTTCAATAGCGGCATCCTCAGAACTTCTGGAAGAAAACTATCTGGGAGCTGCACCGGAGGCAGAACTGGCAGTGGTAAAGCTGAAACAGGCAAAGCCATTTATCCGGCAGATGCAGCGGATTCCGCTTGACAGCATTGCTTATGAGGAAGCCGACATCATGCTGGCGGTCCGTTATCTTGACCAACTGGCACAAAGAGAAGGAAAACCGCTGGTGATCTGCATGGCACTGGGAAGCAATACAGGTGGTCATACGGGAGAAAATGCACTTAGCCTTTATCTGAACTATGTGTGCCGGAAGGTGGGCAGAGCAGTGGCAGTGGCTGCCGGAAATGAAGGAAACAAAGGGCATCATTATTTTGGAATAGTCCCGAGGGATCAGGATTATACGGAAGTAGAGCTGCGGGTAGGAGCCGGAGAAAAAGGTTTTCAGGTCAATCTCTGGGGAAATGCACCAGATCTGTTTTCGGTGGAAGTGATCGCACCCAGTGGGGAGAAAATTCCCCGGTTTGTTGCCAGAAAACTGGATCGTCAGCGCTATGATTTTGTATTTGAAAGTACGATCCTGGATATTCAATATGAATTATCGGAAATCGTCTCAGGAGACCAACGCCTTTTGCTGGCGTTCCAAAATCCTACACCGGGAATCTGGATGATCCGTGTCTATGCGGAAGGAAATCTGGAGAACACATTTCATATGTGGCTTCCAGTCACAGGGTTCATCAGCGATGAGACTTATTTTTTACGGCCGGATCCGGACACGACAGTCACGGAACCGGGAAATGCGGAAGGAGTATTGACTTTTTCCGGATATGATGCCAGAAATGGCAGTATATGGTATGATTCGGGTCGTGGATATACGAGAAATGGCCGGATCAAACCAGACCTGGCAGCTCCTGCGGTGGAGGTGGCAGCAGTGGACCTGCGGGGAAGAGTAACGACCCTGACTGGAAGCAGTGCGGCCGCAGCTTTGGGAGCCGGAGCCTGTGCACTTTTGCTGGAGTGGGGGATCGTTCGAGGAAATGTTCCTGCCATGGACAGTATCACAATACAGCGGTATCTGATCCGCGGTGCAAATCGTCTGAATATCTTTGATTATCCCAATAAAACCTGGGGCTATGGAAGCCTGGATCTGTATGACGCATTTCGTTCTGTCTAGGAATACGAGCTCTTATCACACGTACTGTTTCCTGACACTTGCATTACCGGGATTCTTGTTTTCAGAGCTTGACATCTTCCTTCAACATGGTAAAATGTATACGAATTGAAATTGTATACAATGATACAGACTGAGGAGGATTATTAACAAACGTCATGCAGGACAAACAAGGACACAAGGAGAGTCGCGATAAGTATTCTTTAAGAGGAAAAGTATTTGAAAGTATCCGCGAGGATATTTTGAGCGGCAGATATGAGCAGAATACAGAATTAAAAGAGACTGCCATCGGAGCAGAGCTGGGAGTGAGCCGGACACCGGTAAGAGAAGCACTTCGTCAGCTGGAGCTGGAAGGATTGGTATCTATCATTCCCAACCGGGGAGCATATGTGAATATGATCACGGCCAAGGATGTGCAGGATATTTACGTGATCCGTTCCATGCTGGAAGGCTTATGTGCCAGATGGGCGACTGAGCATATTACCAGAGAGCAGCTTGATAATCTGGAAGAAACGCTGTGCCTGACCGAATACCATACAGAGAAGAAGAATTATGATAAGCTCTATGAGCTTGACAGCTTATTCCATGAGCAGCTCTATGAAGCAGGAGGAAGCCGGATCCTGAATCATGTGCTGTCGGATTTTCATGATTATGTGAAAATGGTAAGAAAAGCTACCATTTCCACCAGCAGTCGTTCTGTGACATCCACAGAGGAGCACAGGGCGATCTTTGAAGCTATCCGTGATCAGGATGCAGACAGGGCAGAGGCACTGGCAAAAGAGCATGTAAAGCATACGATCGAGAGTATCCGTGCTTATGGACTGGATAAAATTTTATAATGCTGAGGAGAGGTTACCATGGAAAAGATTAGAATGATGACACCGCTGGTAGAGATGGACGGAGATGAGATGACCCGAATCCTGTGGAAGATGATCAAAGAGGAATTGCTTCTTCCGTTTGTTGATCTGAAGACGGAGTATTATGATCTTGGATTGGAAAAGAGAGATGAGACCAATGATCAGATCACTATTGATGCTGCAGAAGCAACCAAAAAATATGGAGTAGCAGTGAAATGCGCAACCATCACGCCCAATGCAGCCCGTGTGGAAGAGTATCATCTGAAAGAAATGTGGAAGAGTCCCAACGGAACCATCCGTGCGATCCTTGATGGAACCGTATTCCGGGCGCCGATCATTGTAAAAGGCATTGAGCCTTATGTAAAAACGTGGAAAAAACCGATCACGCTGGCACGTCATGCCTATGGTGATGTGTATAAAGCTTCTGAGATGCAGATTCCAGGACCTGGCAAGGTAGAACTGGTCTACACTGCGGAGGATGGCTCCAAAAGTGCTGTGACAGTTCACGAGTTCAAAGGACCTGGCGTGGTGCAGGGAATGCATAATCTGGACGCTTCCATCGAGAGCTTTGCAAGAAGCTGCTTTACTTATGCACTGGCAACAAAGCAGGATGTATGGTTTGCAACCAAGGATACCATTTCCAAGAAATACGACCATCATTTTAAGGATATTTTCCAGGAGATTTTTGAAAAAGAATATAAAGAGCAGTTTGATGCGGCAGGTATTACCTATTTCTACACACTGATCGATGATGCGGTAGCCAGAGTGGTCAAATCTGAAGGCGGATTTATCTGGGCCTGCAAGAACTACGATGGTGATGTGATGAGTGACCTGGTGGCAACTGCTTTCGGATCTCTTGCCATGATGACGTCCGTACTGGTATCTCCTCATGGATACTATGAATATGAGGCTGCTCATGGAACTGTGCAGAGACATTATTACCAGCATCTGGCAGGAAAAGAGACTTCCACCAATCCTATGGCAACCATCTTTGCTTGGAGTGGAGCGTTAAGAAAGCGCGGAGAGCTGGATCAGATCCCGGAACTGATGCGATTTGCAGATTGCCTGGAAAAGGCATCTGTGAAGACCATAGAGTCCGGTCGCATGACCAAGGATCTGGCGCTGATCACAGAACTGACGGATGTGAAAGTACTCAACTCTGCTGCATTTATCCAGGAGATCCGCAAGGAACTGGAAGCACTTATGGCATAAAATAAACACCCTTCCCATATATTTAGAACAAATATGGGAGGGGTATTTTTATGGACAATAATCAGAATCCGAAAGAATTCCATCTATACAGCGACATCAGGGAAAGAACCGGCGGTGAGATCTACATAGGTGTGGTAGGTCCGGTGCGGACAGGAAAATCTACATTTATTAAGCGGTTTATGGACTTAATGGTGCTTCCTAATATGGAAGACATCCATGAGCGGGAGCGGGCCACCGATGAACTGCCCCAGTCGGCGGCTGGCAAGACCATCATGACTACGGAGCCTAAATTTGTGCCGAAAGAAGCGGTAGAGATCAAGGTGGCGGGGGAAATCTCTGTAAAGATCCGTCTGATCGACTGTGTGGGCTACATGGTGGACGGTGCAGTGGGACATCTGGAGGGAGAGACCGAGCGGATGGTCAGAACACCCTGGTTTTCCGGCGAGATACCATTTACCAAAGCAGCGGAGCTGGGAACACATAAAGTGATCCACGATCACTCGACAATCGGAATCGTGGTGACCTGTGACGGAAGTTTTGGTGAGATTCCTGTGGAAAATTACGAGAAACCAGAAGAACGGACGGTAGAGGAATTAAAGCACCTTGGCAAACCCTTTGTGATCTTACTCAACACTACCCGGCCATACAGCGAGCAGGTTCGTAACCGGGCAGAAGATATGTATCATAAATACCAGATACCGGTCATTCCGGTTAATTGTGAGCAGCTGAAAAAGGAAGATGTAAATATGATCCTGGAGCAGGTGCTGCTGGAATTTCCGCTGGTGGAGGTGGAGTATCGCATGCCCCGCTGGGTGGAGATGCTGCCTCTGTCTCACCCGGTGAAGCAGCAGGTGGTGGAAGCTGCCAGATCCATGATGGAACAATTCCGGGTACTCAGGGATGTAGGAACCGTTCATGCTTCTGTTGAAGAGACCTGCATCAGCAAGGTGAAGCTTGATCAGGTGGCTCTGAGCAAAGGCTGTGCCCGGTATTTGGTGGAGATGGAGGAGAGCTGCTATTATCAGATGCTCAGTGAGATGACCGGTATGGAACTTAAGGATGAATATGATCTCATGGAGCAGCTTCGGGATCTGTCCCAGATGCAGAAAAAATATGGAACAGTCATGAAAGCTATGGATATGGTGCGCCAGAAAGGCTATGGTATGGTGCTGCCGGAGAAGGAGGAAATCCATATGGAAGATCCGGTTCTTATCCATCAGAGTGGAAAATTTGGTGTGAAATTAAAGGCAGAATCTCCGTCTGTCCATATGATCCGGGCAAATATTGAGACAGAGATCGCACCGATCGTAGGCAGTGAGGAACAGGCCAGAGATCTGATTCAGTATATTCAGGATGGAAAGAGACAGGAAGAAGGTATCTGGCAGATCAATATTTTCGGAAAGACCATCGAAGAGCTGGTGGAAGATGGCATCCGCAGCAAGCTTTACCAGATTGGAGAAGAGAGCCAGGTAAAGCTTCAGGAGACCATGCAGAAGATCGTCAACGATTCCAATGGTGGACTGGTGTGCATTATTATATAGGAAATATTCGGATGAGGCTTTCATTTTGATAGAGGGATATGCTATACTCTTGAACAGCATCAATGACAAGAGGGAAAAGAAATGAAAGTAACCTATATATATCATAGCAGTTTTGCGGTGGAACTGGAAAAAAGTATGCTGATCTTTGATTATTATGGAAAAGGGGACCTGCCGGAACGTCCTGCGGGAAAGCAGGTCTATTTTCTGAACAGTCATAGTCATCCGGATCATTTTTCGAAGACGATCTTCAATCTGCGGGAGCAGTTTGGTGGAGCGGAATACGTGCTGGCCAGAGAGATTCGCCTGAAGCCGGAGGAAAAGAAGGACTGGATCCACAGTCTGAAGCCGGAGACAGATGTGGAGATCGGAAATCTTAAGATCAGAACCCTGAAGTCTACCGATCTTGGAGTCGCATTCATGGTGGAGACGGAAGGCAGACGGATCTATCATGCCGGAGATCTGAACTGGTGGCACTGGGAAGGGGAGGACAAGGCCTGGAACAACAATATGGCCGCCAACTATAAGCGGGAGATCAAGGAACTGGACGGCTGTGGGATGGATGTGGCATTTGTGCCGCTGGATGGCCGTCTGGAGAATGCTTATTACTGGGGCATGAAATACTTTCTTGAGCATGTGCCGGTAAAGGCGGTATTTCCCATGCATTGCTGGGATCATTATGAGATCTGCCAGAAAGTACAGGACGAGCCTTCTATGCAGGGACTCCTGGAACATTTTCATCCCATTGAGTACAAAGGACAGGAGTGGACATTATGTTAGTTAAGATCTATACAGACGGAGCAGCAAGGGGAAATCCTGACGGACCGGGCGGCTACGGAACTATTTTATCCTGTGTGGATGCTCAGGGACAGGAACATATCCGGGAATTCTCTCAGGGATATAAAAAGACCACCAATAACCGGATGGAGCTGATGGCTGCCATTGTAGGTTTGGAAGCATTGAACCGGCCCTGCCAGGTGGAACTCTACTCGGATTCCAAATATGTGGTGGATGCGTTTAACCAGCATTGGATCGATTCCTGGGTGAAGAAAAACTGGATCAACAGTCAGAAAAAGCCAGTGAAGAATCCGGATCTGTGGAAACGGCTTCTGAAGGCGAAGGAACCCCATCAGGTAAAGTTTATCTGGGTTAAGGGCCATGATGGTCATCCTCAGAATGAACGGTGTGATGAACTTGCCACTACGGCTGCAGATGGGACGGATCTGATCGATGATGTGGTTCTGACGTGATATTTTTCTAAAACTGACAGAAATATATGAGAAATCAGTTGCGATAGCCGAAATCGTGTGCTAAGATAAAATTTACATGAGCCGCTGAAAGTGCGGTTTGACAGGAGGAAAAGAAAGTGAAAGAATACGGCGTTAATGAGCTCAGAAGAATGTTTCTTGATTTCTTCGAGAGCAAGGGCCATCTGAAAATGAAGAGTTTTTCGCTCGTTCCGCATAATGACAAGAGTCTTCTGCTGATCAACTCAGGTATGGCACCTTTGAAACCATACTTTACAGGAGCTGAGATCCCACCGAGAAGAAGGGTGACGACCTGCCAGAAATGTATCCGTACCGGCGATATCGAGAATGTAGGTAAGACCGCACGTCACGGTACTTTTTTCGAGATGCTGGGTAATTTCTCTTTTGGAGATTATTTCAAGGATGAAGCGATCCACTGGTCCTGGGAATTCCTGACCGAAGTGATCGGACTGGATCCGAACAGACTGTATCCGTCTGTATATCTGGAGGATGATGAGGCATTCAATATCTGGAATAAAGAGATCGGTATCCCTGCAGACAGAATTTTTAAATTTGGTAAAGAGGATAACTTCTGGGAGCATGGTGCTGGTCCGTGCGGTCCCTGCTCTGAGATTTACTATGATCGTGGAGAAAAATATGGCTGTGGAAAACCAGGCTGTACAGTAGGCTGTGACTGTGACCGTTATATGGAGATCTGGAACAACGTATTTACCCAGTTCGATAATGATGGAAATAACAACTACACAGAGCTGGTTCAGAAGAATATCGATACTGGTATGGGTCTGGAGCGTCTGGCTTCTGTTGTACAGGATGTAGATTCTATTTTTGATGTAGATACTGTAAGAGCACTGAGAGACAAAGTCTGTGAGATGGCTCACTGCAAGTATCATGAGAGCGATGAGAAGGACGTATCTATCCGTCTGATCACAGACCATATCCGTTCCGCAACCTTCATGATCTCTGATGGTATTATGCCTACCAATGAGGGACGCGGTTATGTTCTCCGTCGTCTGATCCGTCGTGCCGCACGTCACGGACGTCTTCTTGGAATTGAAGGAAAATTCCTTGCAAAACTGTCTGAGACTGTGATCGAAGGATCCAAGGATGGATATCCGGAGCTGGAAGAGAAGAGAGATTTTATTGTAAAAGTTCTCAGCCAGGAAGAGGACAAGTTCAACAAGACCATTGACCAGGGACTCAGCATCCTTGCACAGATGGAAGAAGATATGAAAGCAGCAGGAACACAGACACTGTCTGGAGCAGATGCGTTCAAGCTGTATGATACCTACGGATTCCCGCTGGATCTTACCAAAGAGATCCTGGAAGAAAAGGGATATGGTATTGATGAAGATGGATTCAAGGCATGCATGGAAGAGCAGCGTACCAAGGCACGTACTGCCCGTGAGGTGACCAACTATATGGGAGCAGATGCAACCGTATATGATGAGATCGATGCAGCAGTGACCTCTGAGTTTGTAGGATATGATCATCTGACAGATCAGTCCAAAGTAACCGTATTGACCACAGATACAGATATTGTGGAAGCTTTGACCGATGGACAGATGGGAACCATCTTCGTAGAGAAGACTCCATTCTATGCAACCATGGGTGGACAGGAAGGCGACAAGGGTGAGATCACACTTGGCGATGCGGTATTCCAGGTAGAAGATACGATCAAATTGCTGGGCGGCAAGATCGGACATGTTGGTCGTATGACCAAGGGCATGATCAAGACAGGTGATGTAGTAACATTAAGTGTTCATGCCGCAGATCGTGCAGATACTTGTAAGAATCACAGTGCAACTCATCTGCTTCAGAAAGCATTGAAGACTGTTCTGGGAAGTCATGTAGAGCAGAAGGGCTCTCTGGTAACTCCGGACAGACTTCGTTTTGACTTTGCTCATTTCCAGCCGATGACTGCTGAGGAGATCGCAGAGGTTGAGACGCTGGTAAATAAAGAGATCCGTGCAGCACTTCCGGTGACTACCGATGTGATGAACATTGAGGAGGCAAAGAAGAGCGGTGCCATGGCATTGTTTGACGAGAAATATTCTGAGAACGTTCGCGTGGTATCTATGGGTGATTTTTCCAAGGAGCTGTGTGGTGGTACTCATGTAGCCAACACCAGTGAGATCCTGGCATTCAAGATTCTGTCTGAGTCTGGTATTGCAGCAGGTGTGCGTCGTATTGAGGCACTGACCGGTGATGCAGTATTTGCATATTATAAAGAGCAGGAAGCACAGCTTGCCAATGCTGCAAAACTTCTGAAAACTAAACCAGAAGCTGTCAGCGAAAAGATCGAGCATCTGTATGCAGAGATCAAAGCACTTCAGAGTGAGAATGAGGCACTGAAGAGCAAAGCTGCCAAAGATGCACTTGGTGATGTTATGAACCAGGTACAGGAGATCAAAGGCGTGAAGCTGCTGGCTGCAAGAGTTGACGATGTTGACATGAACGGCTTGAGAGATCTGGGAGACCAGCTCAAAGAGAAGCTTGGCGATGGTGTGGTAGTTCTTGCATCTGTCAAAGACGGCAAAGTAAGCCTGATGGCAACTGCAACCGATGAGGCACAGAAGAAAGGTGCTCATGCAGGTAACCTGATCAAAGCAATCGCAGCGATCGTAGGCGGCGGTGGCGGCGGACGCCCGGGTATGGCACAGGCAGGCGGAAAGAATCCGGCAGCCGTGGATGATGCCATCAAAGAGGCAGCCAAAGTGGTTGAAAGCCAGATTAAATAAAAAAATGAAAAAAAGGCGAAAAAACTGTTGACAAAAACGGTTTAAGCTCATATAATTTTAGCAGTGCAATAAAATACCCATACAGTTGTATTCTGCACAATACACAACTGGAGGGAGGTTAGGTGTGATACTATGTCAAACGTGATCGTTAAAGAGAACGAGACTTTGGATAGCGCATTGCGTCGTTTCAAAAGAAACTGTGCGAAAGCTGGAATCCAGCAGGAGATTCGTAAAAGAGAGCATTACGAGAAGCCGAGCGTAAAGCGTAAGAAAAAATCCGAAGCAGCTAGAAAGCGTAAATATAATTAAGGATTGTGCGGTGATGCCTTGACTGTAATGGTCAAGGCATTTCTTTTTCCAACACAAAATGAAAAAACGGGGTAATGCATGAGCAATATAATAGCGGATATTTTAAGCAATCGGATCCTGGTCTGCGGTGTTCTAGGATGGGCAGTTGCTCAGATTTTGAAGACCTTGATCTATGCCATGCTTAATAATGAGTTCCGGTTGGAGCGGATGTTTGGAGACGGGGGGATGCCCAGTGCCCATTCGGCAACGGTCAGTTCCATGGCAACGGCTGCAGCGATTGTCTATGGATTCGGATCTTTTGAATTTGCCATTTCAGCCATGCTGGCGATCATCGTCATGCATGATGCTATGGGGGTTCGGATGGAGACTGGAAAGCAGGGAAAAGTTCTCAATGAGATGATTGACTTTCTGCGGACAGAAGGATTTGTGGAAGCATTTAAGAAAAATGACAAAATGTATGAATTCTGGGAGGCAAGCCTGAAGGAATTTGTGGGACACACACCGATCCAGGTGGCAGCAGGCTGTATCCTGGGAATTGTGCTTGCATGTGTGCTTCTGCTGTAATAGGAAGATCAGATAAGGATTGTAGCGGCAACTGGCTGCGACAGTCCTTTTTCTATGGCTTTTATGCATATTTTTTCAAAATACAACTACACATATAACAAAGGGACGTTGAGGTGATATTCTGAAGGTTCTGAAAAAGTTTATTGTGTATATGATGGTGATCAGTCTGCTGTTCCCGATGAATGTACAGGCGGATCAGGTGGTTGCAGAGGTGGCGGCACCGCATGCCATTCTCATGGAAGTATCCACGGGAACAGTGCTCATGGAAAAGGCGGCAGACGAGAAGGTGCATCCGGCCAGTGTGACTAAGATTATGACCATGCTTCTTATTATGGAGGCGCTGGAACAAGGAAAGATCGCGCTGAATGATACAGTGACGGTGTCAGAGTATGCAGCATCCATGGGTGGATCGCAGGTCTATCTGGAGCCTTACGAGACCCAGACTGTGGAAACATTGCTCAAATGTGTGGCAGTTGCCAGTGCGAATGATGCTGCGGTAGCTCTTGCGGAACATATCAGCGGCAGTGAAGGTGATTTTGTAAAGAAGATGAATCAGAAGGCAGCAGAACTTGGCATGAAGAATACCCATTTTGTCAACTGCTGTGGACTGGATGATGATGCGCATCTGACGACAGCCAGAGATGTGGCGGTCATGTCCAGAGAAATCCTGAAAAATCATCCGCAAATCCATGAATACTGTACCATCTGGATGGAAAATATCGTACATACCACAGCAAGAGGTGATTTTGAATTCGGGCTTTCTAATACCAATAAGCTGATCAAACAGTATGAGTATGCGACGGGGCTCAAGACCGGTTATACCAGTGTGGCGGGCTTCTGCGTCTCTGCCAGTGCAAAGAAAGACAATATTGAGCTGGTGGCAGTCATTATGGGAGGTGCAGACAGTAAGAGCCGGTTCCAGGATGCGATTACGCTGCTGAACAGTGGATTTGCCTGCTGCAGTCTTTACCAGGATACCGATCCGGTTCCTTTACCGGAATTACCGGTAAAAGGAGGCGTGGCGGATACAGTGACGCTGAAATATGCAGGAACATTTTCCTATGTCTCCACAGATGGAACCAATCTGAATCAGATCGAACGGACAATGGAATTACCGGAGGAGATACAGGCTCCGCTGGAAAAAGGATCTGAGGTGGGAAGGCTGGTCTATCGGATCGGGGGCACAGAGATCGGCAATACAAAGATCTTGACGGAACAGGCAGTGGAGCAGGCAGGATTTTCGGACCATCTGTTTCATACGGTACACAGTTTTTTGTTATAAATACGGGATTTTCTTGCGGAACAGATAAAATCTGTGTTATGATAACTGTTATGAAAACTGGAGCAAAAAGAAAACTGGAAATAAAAACCTGGGAAATAAAGACGGATCGACTGAAAAGGACGGATGGATCTCTCAGAATCGTATTCCTGGCGGATCTCCATGACCGTTTGTGGGGAGAGGGACAGGAACAGCTTCTGGAGGCTATAGACAGTCTGGAGGCTGATCTGATACTGGGAGCCGGAGATATGCTGGTGGCAAAGGAGCATGCTGTGAAGATGGAGCATGCACTTTTGCTGTTTGAAGAACTCACAAAGAGACAGATCCCGATTATTTTGAGCAATGGAAATCATGAATCACGGATGCGCCAGCAGCCTGAGAAATATGAACATCAGTATGAAACGTATGCTGGACGGATGACCTCCATGGGGGTTCGGATCCTGTCAGATGAGGCGTGTGAGCTTGTACATGGAAGCAGCAGCGTGAAGATCTATGGTTATGAGATGCCGCTGGAGTATTACCACAAGCTTCGGCAACCTGTCTATAAAGGGGAAGACCTGGAGCAGAAGTTCGGACGACCGGATGAGAAGCATTTTCATATTCTGATGGCGCACAATCCGGTGTATTTTGATACCTATGCAGCATGGGGAGCGGATCTGACGCTGGCAGGACACCTTCATGGAGGAATCATCCGCATTCCTGGGATTGGAGGCGTGATCACCCCGCAGGTGAAGCTGTTTCCTGAATATGACAGAGGTTTTTTTGAAAGAAACGGAAAATATATGGCAGTCAGTGCAGGATTGGGAGAGCATACAGTTCCCATTCGGATCTTCAATCCACCCCAGCTGATTCTGCTCACAATAGAAGGAGTTGCCTGAAGTATGGCATTATCAGTAAAGATCGAGAGTTTTGAAGGACCGCTGGATCTTCTGCTTCATCTGATCGATGTAAATAAATTCAATATTTTTGATATTCCGATCGTGGAGATCACAGCCCAGTACATGGAGTATCTGAAATCCATGGAGACGGAAGATCTGAACGTGATGAGTGAATTTCTTGTTATGGCGGCTACGCTTCTGGAGATCAAGGCTAAGATGCTGCTGCCGGCAGAAGTGGATGAAGAAGGCGAGGAGATCGATCCTCGTGAAGATCTGGTCCAGAAGCTGCTGGAATACAAGATGTACAAATATATGTCTTATGAATTGAAAGACCGCCTGTCTGTGTCTGGAAAAGTCCTTTATAAGGATCCTACGATTCCAGAGGAAGTGGCTAAATATGAGCAACCGGTGGATCTGGAAGAACTGGTGGGAGATCTGACACTGACCCGCCTCAATGCGATTTTCCAGTCGCTGATGCGCAGGCAGAATGACAAGATCGACCCTATCCGAAGTAAATTCGGACAGATCGAACAGGAAGAAGTGAGTCTGGATGAAAAGATGATGGATCTTCGGACCTATGCACAGGAGCATGCGACATTCCGCTTTTCGGAGCTGATGCGGGAGCAGAAGGGCAAGATTCAGATGATCGTCACATTTCTGGCAGTGCTGGAACTGATGAAGACTGGTGAACTGACAGTGATGCAGGAGCATTTGTTTGACGATATGCTGATCACATCACAATTATAGACAGGAGAGACGAGGTACAGGTGTGGAACTGGAAAAATTAGAAGCAACCATAGAAGCGGTGCTGTTTGCCATGGGGAATGCAGTGAGCGTGGAGAAGATCGCTACAGCTATCGGCCATGATACAGAGACAACGAGAAAACTGGTACATCAGATGATGGATCGTTACAATCAGAGAGAAGGCGGACTGGAGATCATCGAGCTTGATGATGCTTTCCAGCTGTGTACCAGACGGGAATATTATGATGCACTGATCCGTGTGGCAAAGCAGCCGAAAAAATATGTACTGACGGATGTACAGCTGGAGGTGTTGTCGATCGTGGCATACAAGCAGCCAGTGACCCGTCAGGAAGTGGAGAAGATCCGTGGTGTCAACTCAGATCATGCACTTAATCGTCTGGTGGAGTACGGGCTGATCGGAGAGGCAGGAAGACTGGATGCTCCGGGAAAACCGATCCTTTTTGGAACAACGGAGGAATTTCTCAGGAATTTCGGTGTGCGTTCCACGGAAGAACTTCCGTCCATTCAGCCGGATCTGGTAGAAGAGATGAAGTCGGAGGCCGAAGAAGAGGTGCAGCTGAAACTGAACCTGTAAGACTTGCAGATAGAGTGCTGAATAGTGACAAGTTTCTGCGCATAGATTGAAACAAGGCAATGTGCAGGCGGCTTGAATATGAAGAAAAGAAAAAAATGGAAACCATATCTGATGTGCATTCTGACAGTGCTTCTTATGATGGAAATAAGCATAAGAGTACAGGCGGAAGGTACACCGGAAAATCTATACGCCCGGTCGGCAGTCCTGATGGATGCGGATACCGGGCGTATTCTTTTTGGAAAAAATGACAATGAAGTTATGCCCATGGCAAGTACGACCAAGATCATGACCCTTCTGGTGACACTGGAGCATGCAGATCTTGATGAGATCGTGGAAGTGTCCGCAAGGGCAGCATCCATGCCGGATGTGCAGTTACATATTCGGAAAGGAGAGAGGTATCGCCTGCAGGATCTGTGTTATTCACTGATGCTGGAATCTCATAACGATTCTGCGGTGGCCATTGCAGAGCATGTGGGCGGAACTGTGGAAGGGTTTGCGGCCATGATGAATCAGAAGGCAAAGCATCTGGGGTGCTATCACACGTATTTTATTACACCAAATGGGCTTGATGCAGAGGATGAACATGGGAAACATTCCACAACTGCAAGAGATCTGGCGCGGATCATGCGCTGTTGTATAAAAAATGAGACATTTCTTTCCATCACCAGAGAGCCTTCCTGGACATTTACAGATATGGACGGAAACAGAAGCTTTACGGTACAGAATAAAAATGCATTTTTACAGATGATGGAGGGAGCTTTGACCGGAAAGACCGGTTTTACAAATGAAGCCGGATACTGCTATGTGGGAGCACTGGAGAGGGGAGAGAAACGGCTGATCACTGTGGTGTTGGCCTGCGGCTGGCCAAACCATAAGACCTGGAAATGGATGGATACAAAGGCACTCATGAACTATGGTCTGGAGGATTACCATAAGGAGAGGGTGGGAAGTGACAGGATGGCATTGGAATCCGTATCCGTGACGGATGGACAGAAAGAAAAGGTGGAGATCCTGACTGATGCGGCTTTGGAAGATTTCTTACTGAAAGAGGATGATGAATTTACCATGGAGGTGCTGGTCCCGGATGTCCTGAAAGCCCCTGTACAGGCAGGAGAGCTGGTGGGAAGTGTGGCCTACTATATTAATGGGCAGATCGTGGATCTGTTCCCTGTGTATACAGCGTCAGAAGTGAAGAAGATCGATCTGGAATGGAGACTCAGGCAGGTGATCGATCTATGGCAGATGGGAAATATTTTATAAAAATTTTAGTATTTTATGCAGAAAAATGCTTGGCAGATCAGAAAAAATCAAGTACACTGAATAACAGATATAATACATTCAGGTGTCAGTTCGACACAAAGTTCCCAGAAGAGACGATATTGAGAAAAGAAAGGAAATATATGACATATGAAGAATTTTTAAGTGGGCTTGAAAAGGCTATTTTTGTGCAGAGAAGACAAGAAGAGACGATCAAACGGGTACAGGTGCTGAAAAATAATGGAGTACAGCTGGATGGATTTTCCTGTATGATGGAAGGACACCGGGAGCAGCCGACGGTGTACGTGAATCATTATTTCAGGGAAGATGTGACAAAGGAGGATCTGTGTACGCTGGCAGCGATGGTTCTGAAGATCCAGAGGGACAGCATGCTGCATCAGACTGATGATTTCGAGATGCTTCTGGATTATGAGAAGATGAAAAAAAGAATCTATTGTCGCCTGATCTCCCGAAATAAGAATGAAGAACTTCTGAAGACAGTTCCATGGATTCCCTGGATGGATCTGGCAATCGTGTTTTATATGGAGATTCCGGGAAAATTGATCAAAAATGCCACTGCCCTGATTCGGACAGCACATATGGAACGTTGGAAAATAACAGAAGACCAGCTCTTTGAACGGGCAAAGAAGAATCTGCAGAGACGAGGATTCCGCATGGTCGCCATGACGGAATTCCTGGGAGATCAGGTGGAATGCCCAGATGCAGAAATGTATATTCTGAATACGAAAAAGCCGGAATTTGGTGCGGCTGTGTTTGTGGATTCTCAGGTGCGCCGCATCTGTGCCCGGCAGATCGGTGGAAGCTATTATATTCTGCCCAGCAGTATTCATGAACTGATCCTTCTGCCGGACAAGGTGGATTATGAGCGCAAAGAGCTGGACGAACTGGTAAGGCAGGTTAACAGCCAGTGTGTAGAAGCGGAAGATTTTCTCAGCGATCATGCCTATTATTATAATGCGCAGAAAGATCGGATAGAATTCTAAATAAACGGAATAACCCGGGGGGAAAAAACAGCTCAGAGACAATTCGCAAAACCGCCTTGCGGGCTTACTGTTTTGCTGATGTGAGGGAACGAAAACAGCCCAGAGACAATTCGCAAAACCGCCCTGCGGGCTTACTGTTTTGCTGATGTGTGGGAACGAAAACAGCCCAGAGACAATTCGCAAAACCGCCCTGCGGGCTTACTGTTTTGCTCATTATGGGGCTCTCGCCCCATAGCTTTACAAAAACAGACTTTTACAAGCAAGCTTGATCAGTCTGTTTTGTGTAAATCTATTCGTCTCTGTGCTGTTTAGAAAAATATTACAAAAATATTACAAAAAACATTTGCTTATTTCCTCAACATGGTGTATGATAGTTGAGGTAATAAGCCAAGCACCTGTAGCTCAGCTGGATAGAGCACGGGCCTCCGACGCCCGGTGTCGCAAGTTCGAATCTTGTCAGGTGCATTTTTTATATTCAAAAATAATAAAAGGAGATGCGTATGGAGTTGAAGAACCTGAAAGAATTATTGCAGATGTACAAAAAGTACACGATCACCGGTATGGCTGTTTTTGCAACAGCAGCAGTATTGACAACTGGCTGTGGAACAACGAAGACCGGAGATGCTGCAGAGGGAACAACAGGTGCAACGAATGAGACAACGGAGGAAGACGCGAATGAGCTGATTGAGAACACTCATGCTTCGATAGAGCGTCTTGTTACAAAATATCTGGACTGTATTATCAACGGAGATACAGATACACTGGCAACGATCACAGATGAGCTGACCGATGAGGACAAGGCCAAGATTGTTTCCCGTGCGACTGCATATGACTCTTATGAGAATATGGTCTGCTACACAAAGGATGGTCCGGAAGAGGATTCCTACATTGTGTTCCTGTGTTTTGATATCAAACTGAAGGATTTCCTGAAGGTGGAGACACTGGTTCCGGATATTCAGTGTCTGTATGTGACACCGAAGGATGAGGATGGCAGTCGTTATATCCGTTACAGCAATGTGGAGGAAGACGAAGAACTTCAGGCCTATGTCAAGCAGCTTGAGGAAGATCCGGAAGTAAAGGCACTGTATGCGGATATGCAAAGCCGCTATCAGGAAGCACTGGAGAACGATGAGGCACTGAGAACCTTTATGGAAAAAGTGACTACTGGTTCTGGAAGTGATGAGGCAGAAGCAGGTGAAGAGCAGACAGAGGAAGCTGCTGCAGAAGAGACCACGGAAGAACAGCCGGAGGAGACTCAGGAGGAAAGTGTCGAGACTGGTGAGGCTCAGGCACAGAACCGTGAGACCCGTGTGAAAGAAAGCGTTAATGTTCGTTCCGATGCAACAACTGATTCTGATCGAATTGCACTGGCTTATCAGGGTGATGCAATCACCGAGATCGAGTCTTATGACAATGGCTGGAGTAAGGTTGAGTACAAAGGTCAGACTGGATATGTGAAGACAGAGTTCCTGGAATAGTAAAAAAAGAATAGAATGATAAAAAGCTCCATACCCTAGTATTGATTATGAGGGAAAGGAGCTTTTTTATGTTATCAGAAGCAGACAGAGCGGTGCTGGATGAGAGTTTCCAGAATACAAGGATGGCCGGTGAGGCGATCCATATGGTGATCGGCAAGGTAGAGGATGAGGATCTGGCACTGGATCTGAATCGTCAGGCCTGCCGTTTTCTGCAGTTCGAGGAGAAACTGCAGCAGATGTATGCCAGAGAGCATGAGACGCCGCCGCGGGATCATGTGGTGGACAAGACCATGCTGTGGGGCGGTATTCAGATGAATACGCTGATGGATGACAGTACGGAAAAACTGGCAGATATGATGATTCAGGGAAATACAAAAGGCATGACAGAATTGATGAAGACGGTCAAGGAAAACCGGACTGCCGCACGGGAATATTGCGAGATCGCAAAAGAAATCGCAGACTTTGAGGAGAAAAATATCGAAAAACTGAAAGCATATCTGAAGTAAGATAGACTGGTAATCAGTGACATATTTTGGTATAATCAAGAGCGTATGGCGGCAGTGAAAAGAGATCTGCCGCCATCAAAGAAAGGATTACATATATGTTACGTTTGAATAAATATTTAAGTGAAGCGGGCGTCTGTTCCCGAAGAGAAGCAGACCGTCTGATCGAGCAGGGAAGAGTGAAGGTGGATGGCACACCGGCAACGGTAGGTATGCAGGTGGATGAACATGCCCAGATAACCGTAGATGGAAAAGCAGTGGGTGAGAAAAAGCAGAAAACCATTTTGATCGCGGTAAATAAGCCAAGAGGAATCGTCTGCTCAGAAGCGCATCAGGGAAATGACACCAATATTATCGAGTTTTTGCAGTATCCCAAGCGGATCACTTATATGGGAAGACTTGACAAGGATTCTGAGGGTCTGCTGCTTATGACCAACCGTGGTGACCTGATCAATGAGATGATGCGGGCAGCCCATTATCATGAAAAAGAGTATGAGGTGGTGGTAGACCGTCCATTTACAGATCGTTTTCTCAACGATCTGGCAGCGGGTGTCTACTTAAAAGAGCTGGATGTGACCACCAGACCCTGTCAGGTACAGCGGCTTGGAAAACGTAAATTCTCTATTATTCTGACCCAGGGACTGAACCGCCAGATCCGCAGAATGTGCGGCGAACTGGGGTATCATGTGCAGGAGCTGAAGCGGACCCGGATCATGAATATCCGTCTGGGACACTTGAAGACAGGCACATGGAGAAATGTGACCGAGGAAGAACTGCAGGAGCTTCTGTATTTGCTGGAAGAGTCCGAGGCAGAAGCAGCAGAGGCAGCAGAGACGGAAGGAGCAGAATAAGATGGACAAGATTGCCCGTATGAGAGAGCTGGGGGAACTTTTGAGAAATGCCTCCAGAGCGTACTATCAGCAGGATCGGGAGATCATGAGCAATCTGGAATATGATAAGCTGTATGACGAGCTGGAGGTACTGGAGAAGGAGACGGGAACCGTGCTGGCAGGTTCACCCACAGTGACTGTCGGTTATGAAGCGGTGGATGAGCTTCCCAAGGAACGTCATGAGTCACCTATGCTGTCTCTGGATAAAACAAAGGATGTAAATGAACTGGCAGCATTTGCGGGGGAGCATGAAGTATTGCTGTCCTGGAAGCTGGATGGACTGACAGTTGTGCTTACTTATGAAAATGGGGAACTCTCCAAGGCTGTCACCAGAGGAAATGGAGAGATCGGAGAGGTTATCACCAACAATGCCAGGGTATTTCGGAATATTCCACTGAACATTGCCCATAAAGGCGAGACGATTCTTCGAGGTGAGGCGGTGATCCGATATTCCGATTTTGAAAAGATCAATGCAGAGATTGCCGATGAAGCAGCGAAATACAAGAATCCCCGTAATCTCTGCAGCGGCTCAGTGCGCCAGCTGAATAATGAGATCACGGCAAAGAGAAATGTCTATTTCTACGCATTCGCACTGGTGAAAGCTGACGGTGTGGATTTTCACAATTCCAGAGAGCAGCAGTTCTTATGGATGAAAGAACAGGGCTTTGATGTGGTGGAATATAAAAAAGTGACCGGAGCGGGTATTCCGAAGGCTGTACAGGAATTTTCCGAGGCAATCGTACACAATGATTTTCCATCGGACGGTCTGGTAAGCACATACGAGGATATTGCCTATGGTCAGTCCCTGGGAAGAACAGCCAAGTTTCCAAGGGATTCCTATGCGTTCAAATGGAAGGATGAACTTCGTGAGACAGTGCTTGAGAAGATTGAATGGAGTCCGTCCCGAACAGGACTCATCAATCCGGTGGCAGTCTTTGAGCCGGTAGAACTGGAAGGCACCACAGTCAGCAGAGCATCGGTTCATAATATCAGCATTGTAAGAGCCCTGAAGCTTGGTATTGGCGATCACATTACGGTTTATAAAGCAAATATGATCATTCCACAGATCGCAGAGAATCTGACCCAGAGCGGTAACCTGATCATTCCGGATGTCTGCCCGGTGTGCGGCGGTGAGGCGAAGATCATCAAGAGTAATGATGTGGAGTCACTGTATTGCATGAATCCAGACTGCCAGGCGAAAAAGATCAAGGCATTTACTTTGTTTGTGAGCAGGGATGCTATGAATATTGATGGGCTTTCTGAGATGACGCTGGAGAAGTTTATTGGCTGCGGATTTATCCGGGAGTATGCAGATATTTTTCATCTGGATCGTTACCGGGATGAAATTGTGACCCTGGAAGGATTTGGAGATAAATCTTATAATAATCTGATGAACAGTGTGGAACAGGCAAGACATACCACGCTGCCAAGAGTGATCTACAGTCTGGGAATCCCGAATATCGGGCTTTCCAATGCCAAAATGATCTGTAAGGAATATAAAAATGATCTGGAGAAGATCCGCAGGGCAACAGCGGAAGAATTAAGCGCGATTGCAGGTATCGGCGGTGTGATCGGCACCAGTGTGGAAGAATACTTCAAAGATGAAGAGCATAACCGGTGGCTCAACGATCTGATGAAAGAACTGGAACTGGAGCAGAATCAGGAGCCTGAAGGAGAACAGACGCTGGATGGAAAGATATTTGTCATCACTGGAAGTCTGGAACATTTTTCCAATCGGAATGAGCTGAAGGAACTGATCGAGTCCAAAGGAGGAAAGGTGACAGGAAGCGTTACCTCCAAGACCAGTTATCTCATCAACAATGATCTGTTGTCTGGTTCATCAAAAAATAAAAAAGCAAAAGATCTGGGAGTGGAGATCATCTCTGAGCAGGATTTTCTGGATCGATTTTCATAAAGCATAGAAGGAGCATAATCAAATGGATAATCTGGAAAATATTGACGTATCAAATATGGATGTTTCGACGATGTCAAAAGTAATTGAAAGACTGTGGCCCAAATTTCTGGACGCAGGCATGAATATTGTCTGGGCTGTGCTTATTCTGATCGTTGGATTAAAACTGATCAGTATTTTAAGAAAGTTTCTGAAGAAGACGCTTCTCCGTGGAAATGTGGATACCGGCGTGGTACAGTTTCTGGATGCGCTGGTGAAGATCTCTGCATGGACGGTTCTGATATTGTCACTGCTTGGACATTTTGGCATTCAGACTACCTCTTTTATTACGATTCTTGGATCGGCAGGAGTTGCTATCGGTCTTTCTCTGCAGGGAAGCCTCTCAAACTTCGCAGGTGGCATTCTGATTCTGATTATGAAGCCTTTTCAGGTAGGACATTATATCAATGCCTGTGGATGTGAAGGAACGGTCGCAGAGATCTCCTTGTTCTGTACGACTTTACATACGGTGGACAACCGCAATGTGGTCATTCCCAACGGTACGTTGTCCAATAGTAATATTGTGAATTTTTCTGCCAATGAAACCCGCCGTGTGGATATGAGCGTAGACGTGGCCTATGGATCGGACCTGAAAGCGGCAAAAGCACTGATCGAGAGCATTTTATCAGAGGATGATAAGATTCTGAAAGACCCGGCATGGACCGTTGCAGTTGATAATCTGGGAGACAGTGGAATTACGATCCTGATCCGTCCATGGGTGAAAGCTGCTGATTACTGGGATGTAAAATGGCGGACACTGGAACGGGTACATGACCGTCTGACAGAAGCAAATATCGATATTCCGTTCCCGCAGATGACAGTTCATCTGGAAAAATAATGTAAAGAGGGGTATACTGGAGACAGGGCACAAAGGAGAGCGACAAACGTATGGCAAAACTGTTTAAGGTATTAAAGAGCCGAACCGTGCTGGTGGGGCTTGCAATTCTCATACAGGCAGCCTGGTATATTCTGTTTTTGAGACAGCTGACCAGCTACTCTGTATTTATCAATGGATTTTTCCGGATCTTAAGTGTGGTGATCGTGTTATATCTGATCCGCAAGGATGAAAATTCGGCCTATAAAATCGCATGGATCATCCTGATCATGCTGATCCCACTGTTGGGTGGTATCCTGTATGTGCTGGTCGGAAACAAGAAGCCAAGCAAAAAGATTGCCCAGAAAATGGCAGTGGTCAAAGATGGCATGAAAGATACCATGAAGCAGAATGAGGAGATTCTTGCAGAAGTCAGAGCACAGGATGCGAATGTGGCAGGCTCTATGAATTATCTGGGAACCCTTGGCCGTTATCCGGTGTGGAAACATACCTCGGTGAAATATTTCCCCATCGGTGAAGAGATGTTCGCATCTATGCTGGAAGATCTGAAGAAGGCAGAACATTACATTTATCTGGAATATTTCATCATTGAGCAGGGAATCATGTGGAACTCGATCCTGGAGATCCTGGAACAGAAAGTAAAAGAAGGCGTGGAAGTGCGTCTGATCTATGATGATGTGGGGTGTGTGGACCGTCTGCCGATCCATTATACAAAGCTGATGGAGAACAAAGGTATCAAATGTATGGCATTTAACCGGTTCGTACCGTTTCTGTCACTGGCCATGAACAATCGTGATCATCGGAAAATCCTGGTGATCGATGGTTATATCGGTTATAGCGGCGGAATCAATCTGGCAGATGAATATATCAATGAAAAAGCGAGATTCGGTCACTGGAAAGATACAGGAGTGCGTCTTTTGGGAGAAGGTGTGTTCAATCTGACGATCATGTTTCTGGAGATGTGGAATGCATTTCAGAAGCCGGATTTTGATTATGAAGCCTTCCGTCCTCACAGGTGGCACCCGGAGACCTTTAAGACAGATGGTTATGTGATTCCTTATGCGGACACGCCTCTTGACAACGAAGAGCTGGGAGAAAATGTATATATCAACATTCTCAATCAGGCAAAAGATTATGTATATATTGCAACACCGTATCTGCTTATCAGCGATGAGATGGAGCGTGCGTTGTGCCTGGCAGCCAAGCGGGGTGTGGATGTACGGATATTGATGCCGGGCATTCCGGATAAGCCTATGGTCTTTTATATGGCAAAATCTTATTATCCGCCGCTTCTGGAGGCTGGTGTCAAGATTTATGAATATACGCCGGGATTTGTCCATGCTAAGTCCTATGTGTGTGATGACCAGATCGGAACTGTAGGCAGCATCAATATGGATTTCAGAAGTCTTTACCTGCATTTTGAGTGCGGAACGATGCTCTATCAGTGTGAGGCAATTCATGATATTAAGACTGATATGGAGCAGTGTTTTGAACAATGTCATCAGGTAACTATGGGGGACTGCCGCCAGGGCGTGATCGGTGGACTGTTCACCAGTGTATTGCGGGTACTGGCACCCTTGATGTAACAGGAAAATACCATAAGTGAAATACAACCAATAAAATATACAGAGGCTGAATAAATTATGAACGTACTATTTTTTCTGACACCGAAAAGTGAAGTTGCATATTTGAAAGATGAATGGACCCTGCGACAGGGAATTGAGAAGCTGGAATACAGCGGATATACTGCAATTCCCATGATCGACAAGGAGGGACATTACCTTGGGGTGGTAACGGAAGGCGATTTCCTTTGGACACTGAAAAAACGTTATGATATGAACTTAAAAGAGGCAGAAAATGTCTCAATCCTCACAGTGGAGCGTCGGATGGAATTCCGCCCGGTATCCATCAATGCGTCCATGGAGGATCTGATCCAGACAGCCATGAACCAGAACTTTGTTCCGGTCATTGACGATAAAAAAATATTCATAGGCATTGTCACCAGAAAGGATATTATCAAATTCTGTTTTGACACCTATGTAAAGACAGGCAAGGAGGAAAAAACATTATGAAATTAAAAGATCTTCAGGATGCAATGATCGCAGCCATGAAAGCGAAGGATAAACCGAGAAAGGACTCTATCTCCGCACTGGTATCCGCAGTGAAAAAAGCAGGTATCGATGCAGGATGCCGTGACGATATTCCGGAGGATATGGTCAATCAGGTCGTATTAAAAGAGCTGAAAAGCGTTAAAGAGCAGATCGACACCTGCCCGGCTTCCAGAGAGGATTTGCTGGCAGAGTACAAGGCCCGTTACGATGTGATGAGTGAATTTGCTCCGAAGCTCTTAAGCGCAGAGGAAGTAAAAGAAATCCTCACAAGTAAATTTGCTGACGTGCTGGCAACCAAGAATAAAGGTATGATCATGAAGACCGTTATGGGTGAGCTGAAAGGCAAAGCAGACGGTAAAGTGATCAATCAGGTAGTGGCAGAACTGACGAAATAAAAATCTTTTTAGGGAAGACTACTAAGATAAGGCGGGGTATGAAGAAAATCCTTTCCGAGTTTCTTTTTGGGCAATTCTTGTGCAGTACAAGCCTTGGTTGCCCATTTACTTGCTTATGGGAAGCTTTTTTTGTCAATTATTGGGCAGCCTGCACCTCTTAAGTAATCTATTGCCCAATATCATACTCACGGGAAGCTTTCCTTGTCAGTTATTGGGCAGCCTGCACCTCTTAAGTAATCTATTGCCCAATAGCTTCCTTACAGAAGTACTTTCTGAAGTGGTAAGCTAAAAGTAGACACTATCCAAAAAATTGTAAACAAGTGGTATACTTTGATCAACAAGTATATTTCTTGTTGCACAGGAGGTGTATCTATGATCCCAAAAGAACAGCGCATAGCCATTGCCAAAGAAATTGTAGACGGTTCTCTCTCTAGTCGTGAAGCTGCTGAAAAGTATGGTATTTCAAAATCATTGGCAGCTAAATATGCAACAGATTATCGTCGAGAAAACGGCTTACCCGTGAGAACATCCACTCCGCGTACCCCGGAGACGAAAGCAATTATGTTAAAATCTTCCAATGATTCGTTCCATTTGGAAGATTATCAGTCAATGACAAAAGATCAATTGATTGAAGAACTTATTAAATCAAAAATCAATGAAGCCAGGGCAAAAAAAGGGTACGAAGTGAAAGGGGATGGTCAAAACAAGGAGTTCATTTCTTTAAGCAGCAAGAATTCGAAATCGTGATGGAACTTTCAAAAGAATTTCCTGTTGCGGTTCTTTGCCGATTAATGAATGTAAATCGAAGTGGCTTTTACAAGTGGAAAAAACGCCTGGAACATCCTTCAAAACGACTGTTATCCTTTGTAAGTGATCTGGCATTATTCAAGGAATACCATGCTAAATATCCATCACATGGCTATCGCTGGCTTAATGCCAAGATTCGTTTAGATACAGGACTAAAAATGTCTGATCAGTATGCTCATAAGTGTTGTAAAACGGCAGGGATTATGAGCATATCCAAGCATTACCGCTATAAGAAACCAGGAGATCCATTCAAGGTGTATCCGAACCTAATGGCAACCGGGTTAAATATCACCGGACCATTGCAGTGTATCACAAGTGACATGACTGCATTTCGATTAAAAGGGGGTTATTATGAATTGACCTTGTATATGGATCTTTGGAATAATGAAATCCTGTCATACTCGCTTTCAGGTCGCAAAGGAGACAGAATGACATATATAAGTGGTCTAAAAGACTTGATTTCCATCAAGCAAAAGTATCCTGGTCTGGAAATGATTCTTCATACAGATCAGGGATCGGTCTATGCATCTAAGGACTTTAATGAGCTTTTGCCTTTATATAACATCGTTCATTCTATGTCCAGAGCCGGAACCCCAACAGATAATGCAGCAATGGAGGCGATTAATGGCTGGATCAAAACAGAGATGTTTACAGATCTGCACATAACCAGCAATGAAAACATTGAGAATGAGATAAAAGAGTATATTACGTTCTTTAATGAAGAAAGACCTGCATACTCATTAAACTATTTGACACCAAAACAATATAAGGAGTACTATGCTCAGTTTTGAGTGTATAAAAAATGAAAAAAGTGTCTACTTTTTGTTGACTAGTGCATTCTGGCTCTTGTTGGACAATTTCTGTAGAAGCAAAAAATCAGGAGTATATCAATGCCCTGATCACTATGGACAGGTTTCAGAAGAAAATGACAATGACTACGTTACCAATGACAATGACGACTTTGTGTTATCTGGAACAGAACGATAGTTATCTGATGATGCACAGAGTTAAGAAAAAGCAGGATATGAATCAGGATAAATGGATTGGAGTGGGCGGTCACGCAGAGGACTATGAAAGCCCTGAGGACTGTCTGCTTCGTGAAGTACAGGAAGAGACCGGTCTGACTCTTACAGACTATCGCTTTCGGGGTATTGTGACCTTTGCCATGAAAGATGTGGAGACGCAGTATATGTGTCTCTATACGGCCACAGGCTGGACAGGCAGGATGAAGGAAGACTGCCCGGAAGGCAATCTGGAGTGGGTCAGAAAAGATCAGATCCATACCCTTGATCTATGGGAAGGGGATAAAGTATTTTTCCGTCTGCTCACAGATGAGGTGCCGTTCTTTTCACTGAAGTTATATTATGAATCTGATGAACTGAAAGAATGCGTGTTGAATGGGAAAAATCTGGACTGGAAAGCCTTTTTGAATATTTAGAAATTATATTTAAAATATAATTTTTATATATGCTCCTTGTTTTATTTTGCTACATATGATAAGATGAATTAACCAAAAAGAAACATACAGTAAAATAAAAGGAGGAGAAGAGATGACAGAAGATACCAGGATGATTCTGAAGGAACTGTCGAAGGTTAATGAATGCCTTAATAGGATGGATGATCGTTTTGACGGGGTGGACAGACGTCTTGATAAGGTGGATGAACGCCTTGATAAGGTGGATGAACGCCTTGATAAGGTGGATGAACGCCTTGATAAGGTGGATGAACGCCTTGATAAGATGGATGACCGTTTTGACAGGATGGATGAACGCCTTGATAAGATGGACGAGCGTTTTGACAGAATGGATGACCGCTTTGACAGAATGGATGACCGTTTTGATAAAATGGATCAGAGAGTTGACAATCTTGAAAAAACAACAAAAGGAGAATTGCGTGCAATCAAGATGTATCTTGAAAATGAGATTGAGCCAAAGATCAGTATTGTGGCCGAGGGACATATTGATTTGATGCGCAAATTTCAAAAAATCCAGGTCTGTAACGAAGAATGGGAAATGATGAAAATGCGTGTTCTGGCATTGGAGCGCGGCGTTCGTGAAATCAGAGCTAAAATGGACGTAGCCTGAAATTTCAAAATAATTTCAAAAAGTGGTTGACATTTCTTCGAAACAGGCATAGAATACAAACAAGTTCAAGAGAACAGAACAAAATACTAAAACCGATGAGAAAGAGAAGTAAGCTTTCAGGCAAAGTTACAGAGAACTGCAGGTGGTGGGATTGCAGTACGGAGCAGATTGCTGAATGGCCTTTCGAGGGCGGCCCGAAATGAAAAGAGTAGGAACCGTCGGGAACCAAACCCGTTATCAATGAGGAGTGTATGACAGTACACCGAAAGTGGACAGCAATGTCAAGTTGAGTGGTACCGCGATTATAAGATATTTATAACCGTCTCAAGCAGAAAAAGCTTGGGACGGTTTTTTTGTATAATAAAAACGAAGGGCAGCCGTTTCAAGCCAGTGAAACAGCCCTGAATTTTTTGAATAGTGGAGGAAAAAGACATGAAAAAGAAAGTAGTGAGCGTAGTACTGGCAGCAGCAATGACAACAACTCTGGTAGCAGGATGTGGAAGCACCGGTTCTACAGACACCGCAGCAGATACTTCCGCAGAGGCAGCTGAAGATACGGAAGCAACAGACACAGCAGACACAACCGAAGCAGCAACCGGAGATACCATTAAAGTAGCTGTTGTAAAACAGATGGATCATGCATCTCTGGATGAGATCGCCAATGCAGTTGAGGAAGAGCTGGATACTATCGCAGCAAAGAACGGAGTAACTATTGAATATGAGACTTATTCCGGACAGGGTGATCAGTCAGTTCTGAATCAGATTGGAACTCAGGTGGTCTCCGAAGATGTAGATGTGATCATTCCGATCGCAACACTGGCAGCACAGGTGATGGCAAATTGTGCAGAAGAGACACAGACACCGGTTGTATACGCAGCAATTTCTGATCCGGATGCAGCAGAGCTTACCGGAATTGACTATGTAACGGGTACTTCTGATGCACTGAACACCGATTTTATCATGGATATGATGTTCAAACAGAACCCGGATGTACAGAAAGTCGGACTTCTCTACTCTCTGTCCGAGGCAAACTCCACAAAGCCGATCGCGGATGCAAAAGCATATCTGGATGAGAAGGGAATTGCTTACGAAGAGAAGACAGCAAGCACCAATGATGAAGTTATCACTGCAGCAAGCGCACTGGTCGCAGATGGTGTGGATGCAGTATTTACTCCTACCGATAACGTGATCATGGCAGCAGAACTGGCAATCTATGAGACCTTCGCAGATGCAGGTATTCCGCATTACACGGGAGCTGATTCCTTCGTAAGAAATGGTGCATTTGCTACCTGTGGCGTGAACTACACTGATCTTGGACATAAAACCGCTGACCTTGCATATGAGGCAGTAACCGCTGGCATGGCAGACATGGATGACTACTATCTGATGGATGGCGGCATCATCACAGTCAATACTGAGACAGCAGCAACACTTGGAATTGATTATTCCGCATTTAATGACATGGGAGAGGTTGTGGAAGTAACCACTACCGAGGAGTAAAAAATGGTTTATGTGATTCAGACAGCCCTTGAGCTGGGCTTTATGTATGCGTTGGTAGCTATGGCTCTTTTCTTAAGCTACCGGATCCTGGATATTGCGGATCTGACTACGGACAGCGGATTTGTCCTGGGAGCAGCAGTATCCGTAACGGTGGCAGCCGCAGGACATCCTTTCCTGGCAATCCTGGCAGCGATGGTTGCCGGATCCTGTGCCGGATTTGTGACAGCATTTTTGCAGACCAGACTGGGTGTTCCGTCTATTCTGGCAGGAATCGTTACAAACACAGGTCTCTATACGGTGAACCTGATGGTTATGGGATGGAGCTCCAATGTCAGTCTCTTAAAGCAGAGTACATTGTTTACCATGATGAAAGAGACCGGGATTGGAGGCGCATGGTATAAGCTCATCCTGGCAGCCGGAATCACGATCCTGGCTGGACTCTTCCTGGTATGGTTTCTGGGAACCCGTATCGGACTGAGCATCCGGGCCACTGGAGATAATGCAGACATGGTCCGTGCATCCTCCGTCAATCCAGTATTTACTATTACCGTTGGTCTTTGCATTTCCAATGCACTGACTGCACTGTCCGGCGCAGTGGTCGGACAGTATCAGAAATCCGCCGATATCAATGGTGGAACCGGAATTGTTGTGATTGGTCTTGCATGCCTGATTATTGGTGAGACGCTGATCGGACGAAGATCCATGGCAAGAAATGTACTCGCAGCGTTGATCGGAAGTATTGTATATCGTTTTATCTATGCGATCATTCTGAAGACAGGAATTGTTCCCATCGAGTGCCTGAAGCTTGTGACAGCCATTGTGGTTGCACTGGCGATTGCAGGACCGGAACTGAAGAAGTGGGCCGCTTTCCAGAAACGGAAGATGAGTGCAACAGCCAGAAGAGGGGGAAAATGATATGTTAAGACTGGAAAATATCAAAAAGACCTTTAATCCTGGTACCGTCAATGAAAAATGTGCACTGCAGGGGTTGTCCCTTCATCTGAAGCCGGGAGATTTTGCAACGATCATTGGTTCCAATGGAGCAGGAAAATCTACAATGATGAATGCCATTGCAGGTGTATTTTATGTGGATGAAGGTTCTGTGATCCTGGGTGGAAAGGATATTACTTTCACTCCAGAATATAAGAGAAGCCGCGTGATTGGTCGTCTCTTTCAGGATCCCCTGAAAGGAACAGCTCCTCATATGACCATTGAGGAAAATCTGGCGCTGGCATATCTTCGTACTTCCCGAGGAAATGCGCCGTTCAGTCGTGTATCCAAAAAAGATAAGGATTTTTTCAGAGAACAGTTGTCGCAGCTTCATATGGGGTTGGAAGACCGGATGAAGAATCCAGTGGGACTCCTGTCCGGCGGACAGCGTCAGGCACTGACACTTCTGATGGCAACCATGGTTCCTCCAGATCTGTTATTGCTGGATGAACATACAGCAGCACTGGATCCGGGAACTGCGGATAAAGTGTTAAAACTGACACAGGAGATCATTGAGAAAAATCATACTACCTGTCTGATGGTGACTCACAATATGCAGCAGGCATTGAGCATGGGTAATCGGACATTGATGATGGATGATGGAAAGATCGTTCTCGATGTAGAAGGAAAAGAACGGGAAAATATGACCGTGACCGATCTTCTGGAAAAATTCCACACAAAAGCAGGAAAAGATCTGGATAATGACCGAATCCTGCTGTCGATGGAGAAATAGAAAATTTATTATGTAGTCTTTAGAACCTGGAGTGCTTCCTGAAGAAGTGCTTCAGGTTTTTTGGCTGTGGAGATATTGAGGAATCAAAAAGAAAAAAATGCCAGCAGAACCGATGAGGATAGGGCCATTATTGGAAAAATACCCTGATATGATAGATCCATTATTTCTGTATTATGGAAGTAATAAACTTATATTATTCACGGCACAGCCGTGTAAGTGGCTGAAAGCCACATAATTACTGTATTTTAATTGAATATTGCTGTTTCACTTATCAAGTGAATGAAAAAAGAGCATCCGTTTGTGGTAAAATTAAGATGTCGAATCTTAAATAATAACCCAAAGGAGCCCTTTATGAGTATTGTAAACACCTACCACTAGAAAGCAATAGACAGATTAAAATAAATTTTGATGGAGGAGATTCCTCCGATGCAGACCTACTCTTATCAAAGAATTTTTATACATCAATTTTAATCCGTTCACACGCAAGCATAAAAAGAAAAAAGGTTGGGAGGATAATGGCGCATTATGGTTTCAGGAGATCCTGGAACACCTTCTGTATATGGTACCAGTCTTCATTTTTTTTCCACCCCAGAGACTTATTCACGGCAAAATTTCCATGGAGCATATAAAGGAAGATTTTTTCTGCCTCCCATTCGGTCACATGATAATTTCTCATGATTTCCGGGATACGCTGCGGTTTTTGCATTTGATACAGCTTCCTTAGGATATGATGAGATAAGCTTTCGTCCAGAAAAAGGATCCGATATTTTGGATTGCTTGCGGCACGCTGACAGGCCGGAAGCAGGGCGTCAGGATCCGGGTTTCTTTCTTCGATATTTTTCTCGTTTTCTATGCTCCGATTGGAGATGGCAGAGGAGAACGGCTGAATGGCGTCAAGCTCTGTAAGCCGGAGGGCGTCGTCCAGCAGTTCATCTAAAACGTTGTCGATATTATTATAATGCAGGTAAAAGGTTGCTCTGGTAATCTCGGATTGCTTGCACAGGGCGGTAACAGTTATCTTTTCATAGGGTGTATTCTGGAGCAGCTCCAGAAGCGCGTCCTTGATCATACCTTTAGTCATGATAGTTCTTCGGTCTGTTTTTCTTACTGTCAATTTGGTTTCCTCCATAAAAAGTGCTATACATAATTCGAGTATTTGTAAAGAATTGTTCCTGTCCGCAGGATGTTGGATAGGACTTTGAATGACTTTTACAGTATAATCATTTCCATACAGAGTGTCAAGAAACTGATGCATGGAAAGGAGATTATTTTATGGGCGAATATAAAGAAATAGCAGCGAAACTGAAAGAAGCAGATGCAATTCTGATCGGTGCAAGTAATGGATTTTCCATCTCTGAGGGACTTCATATTTTTGCGGACAATCAGGCTTTTGAAGAGGTTTTCGGAGATTTTAAAAGAGCCTATGGGATTCGGAATATCCTTTCGGGTTTTTTTGCCGACTGGCCCTCGGAAGAAGTAAAATGGGCATTCTTAAGCAGGCTGATCCATCACTATAGCATTGGGTACACGGGCAGTCCCAATACAGAGACATTAAAAACGCTCATCGGAGACAAGCCATATTTCTTTGTGACTTCCAACGGAGAAAATCATTTTGAACTTGCCGGATTTTCCCCGGACTGCATCTGGGAGATTGAGGGAAGCTGGAAGGAAATGCAGTGCGAGCAGGGCTGCCATGATACCTTGTATCCCTTATTCCCTCTGATTCCAGAAATGGCAGCGTCCGAGAAGAATATGAAAATCCCATCGGAACTTGTGCCCAGGTGCCCGAAATGCGGTGGGACTATGATTGGACATTCTCCCCAAAGGTATATGACAGCAGCAGACAGGGAGATACAGAGGCGGTTTCAGAATTTTGTTCAGAAATATCATGGAAAAAAGCTGGTTGTTCTGGAACTTGGAATTGGTTGGAGAAATCAACTGATCAAGGCACCACTTATGAATTTGGTGAAGAAAGAGCCTTATGCGGCTTATATTACCATAAACAAAGGTGAGATCTATATTCCGGATGAGATTGCGGCAAAATCCTATGGTCTTGATGGAGACATGACAGAGATATTGGAACGGCTGAAAGAGGCTTCGGAAGAAAGAAACTAAGGATGGAGGAAATGAAAATGAGCATGTATGAAAACTTGGTTATGCAGACGCAGATGAATTATTCCAGATATTACGGAACGTATGCCGCCGGAAAAACTCCGGTCAGATTAAGCGACAGAGAACCACTGCCTTACGAAAAGCAGATTGAGAAATTGATCGAAAAAATAAAAGAAGCAGATTGCATTGTAGTTGGAGGAGCCTCTGGACTGTCCTCCGCGGGAGGCGGGGATTTTTACTATGAGGATACGCCGTCCTTTCGCCGTTATTTTGGGAAGTTTGCAGAAAAATATGGGTTTCAGGGAGCGTTTGCAGGCATGGGGTATCCATATAAGACCCGCGGGGAATTCTGGGCTTATCTGGCTACCTTCCTGCATACGACGCAGACTGCGCCCATTAGGGAACCCTATCTGGATCTGGACGCCATTTTGCAGGGAAAAGATTTCTTTATTCTGACTACGAATCAGGACACACAGTTTGTCAAGATTTATCCGGAGGAGAAGGTGGCACAGATTCAGGGGGATCACCGCTTTTTCCAGTGTTCCAGACAGTGCTGCGACCGGACATGGGATGCGATAAAGCCGGTAGAAAAAATGATAGAGGCCATGGGAGATGGTACAAGCATTCCCGAAGAGTTGATTCCGCGCTGTCCGGTCTGCGGCGAGGAAGCGTTTCCGTGGGTGCGTGGTTACGGTAATTTCCTGCAGGGAAGAAAATACGATGAACAATATCAGAAAATTTCGAAGTATATCATGAACAACAAAGAGAAAAAGATACTCTTCATGGAACTGGGAGTGGGGAGAATGACACCGATGTTTATACAGGAACCTTTCTGGAACCTGACGCTGAACCTTCCGGATGCCTATTATATTGCCGTAAACGCACAATATGATTTCCTGCCAAAAGACATAGAGGAAAAGGGAATGGTCATTAAGGGAGATATTGCAAAAGTGCTGAAAGATGCTGCAAAAAGGGTGTGAAAAAATGGACAGCTTTTTTAAAGATATGCTTCCGAACAACAGAGCCTTTAGCGAGATGCTTCGTCCAGCAAAGGAACAGGTAAAACATCTGTCACCGGATAACATAGCCCAAAGAAGCGGAGCAGTCTTTCACGAAAGTGATGGAGTATTGGAGTTACAAAGCCTGAACCAAACGGTTCGGATTACAGTTCCTGAATATACATTTTCTCCCAGGCTTGAGGAATGGCATCAACTGGTGATTCTTCATTATTTGGCTCTGGCAGATGGGACTGCGATTTCTGATCAGGTCATTACGTTTGGAGGATTAAAGGATGGTCTTATCAGAGGGACGAAGTTTGACCATGACATGGAAAAGGAACTTCAGAGATTTCTGAATGGAAAAACACCGGATTGCATTCGGAAGATCTGCAAAGCCCTTGGGGCAGAATTTGCAGACAGCAATGCCGATCTGTGTGCAGTATTTCACTTTCTGCCAAACTATCCGGTCTGGTTGAAGATATGGTTTGCGGATGAAGAGTTTGAAGCGTCCGGGAAACTTTATCTTAGCAGAAGCGCCGACCACTATCTGACTATGGAGGACGCGGTTACGGTTGGAGAAATTCTGCTGTCGAAATTGAAGGCACAGGAGAGTGACAAAGCCGAAACGTCCTTGGATAACAGAAAGTGATCGTTTTGGTTTTGGTATATTGCTTCTATAAATCTACAGAATCTCTTCCCGCTGGTCATGGATCAGAAAGGTTTCCAATCCTCCCTTGATAAATTGATCAATGGTCTGTTGGATTTTCGTCCAGTCGCTGCAATGATTTTTGAGCATCATGCGGTTGATCGCAAGGCATCCGTTCATCTGAAAATAAAAGACAGCTTCTGCCTGTTCAAAGGTCAGAAGGCTGTTTTTCATCAGGCGTGTAATGAAATCCTCCTTGCCGAGATCCGCCAGCTTTTCCAGCATCCGGGCGGCAGTGACATCATCAAAGAACAGCACCTGATAATGGGATGCAGAACGGATTTTTTCACAGAACGGATAAGTGCAGTTTAACTTGTAAGGACAGAGTACATGATCCAGAACGCTTGATGTATCTGAAAGAAAATCCTCTAAAATGTCGTTCAGAACATCGTCGATATCGTAATAATGAAGATAGAAGGTACCCCGATTCATTTCAGCTTTTTTGCATATTTCTGTCACAGTAATTTTACTGTAGGGTTTAGTTTTCAGCTCTTCTAGCAGGATATCTTTAATAGTTTGGCATGTGTATCTGGTGCGACGGTCGGTTTTCTGTATTTTTTCCATAGAATCTCCTTTGGTTTCTATACAATTTTTAAATTTTGTTCAGAAACATATCAATGTGAAAATATTGACGATTGAATTATCGGATAGGTTTATTATAATTAGTTTGACGTTAAAAATCAACAGTATGTTCAGAAAAAGGACATGATGTATAAAAGAAAGGAGTAAACATAATGGGACATATCATAGCAGTTGCAGGAAAAGGCGGTGTAGGGAAAACAACATTGACAGGCCTGCTGATTCAGTATTTGTGTGAAAGTGGGAAAAAACCGGTGCTGGCAGTGGATGCTGACGCAAATGCGAACCTGAATGAGGTTCTTGGTGTGGGAATCGAATGCACACTGGGAGAACTGCGAGAGGAAATTGAAAGAGCCGGTGTGGACAGCCGCTATCAGATCCCTGTTGGAATGACGAAGCAGGCATATCTGGAAGCACGGTTGGCAGATGCCATCACAGAGGAAGATGATTATGATCTGATGGTAATGGGACGCACACAGGGGCAGGGCTGTTATTGCTTTGTGAACGGTCTGGTACAAACACAGATACAGAAGCTGCAGAGCAACTATCCATATGTGGTGGTAGATAATGAGGCCGGCATGGAGCATATCAGCCGGGGACTGATTCCGACAATGGAAATTGCCATTTTAGTCAGCGACTGTTCCAGAAGAGGTGTGCAGGCAGCAGGCAGAATTGCGGCATTGATGAAAGAACTGAATTTCAAACCGAAAACGTTGGGATTGATTGTGAACCGGGCTCCGGAAGGAAAGCTCGATGCAGGAACTATGGAAGAAGTTGAAAAACAGGGCTTAACACTTTTGGGCGTTGTGCCGCAGGATCAGGACGTGTACCAGTATGACTGCGATGGAAAACCGATCGTCCGGCTTCCGAAGGATTCGCCTGTACGCAGTGCTCTTCATGATATTGTGCAGAAGCTGGGATTATAGGAGACAGGGCAGATCTGGATGCGAATCTGGGATTGGCATTAGGCTTTCCGGAGGATATGGTAGATTCCATCGAGCCTATTTCTAAAATGCGAAAAATGATCGAGGAACGAACATATGACTGTAGCCCGGAACTGGTAAAAGAAGTGAAAGATATTGTACAGATAGGTAATTGCGAAACTCACGATGTTCGCTTGTAATCTTGAATCAAAATATAAACGGAATTGTGCATAGCATGATTTTAATGATGAAAAGTGGATAACTTTTTATTTTAGGCGCACTTAAATAAGCCATAGACTTTATTGAGTTGGTAAGTCCTAAGCAATAAGAGGTTTTAAGCTGCGAATAAATTCGTGATGATTGATTTTGTCAGAAAGTACAACGGTTATCAGTTGAGTAATACCTGCAAGAATCAGGTCGGCGTGAAGTGTTTTCTCATTTTGAGTCCTTCTTCCGGCCAGGCAGAGATTATCTTTGATATGGTTAATGCCTCTTTCTACGGTGGTTCTGATTTTGTAGGTGTTATTCCATTCTTCTGTACCACGAATAGCTCCAGGATAGGCACGAAGGTTTTTTTCAGGATAAATATACACCATTCTGCCGCAAGAGGACGTTGTACATGGATCATTGCATGTGCAGTGACGCTGGTACTTGCCAGTAGATTCATTTTTGATCCACTTGATTTTAGGGCAGACAAACTTATATCTGGTAACACCGCTTCTGAGTTTTGATATTCCTTCATATTTCATGGGAAGTGAATCATCATGAGGACAGCAGGGAATCCCATTTTCGTTAATTGTGTAGTCCTGTTTTTCAAGACCAGCCCTGGAATTCAGTGGGATATAAGCTTTATCAAAATGCTTATGATTTCCGAAAGTATCGCCGGTAAGAAGTTTGGGATAGAGTGCCGCAGTATCAAAAGCAGCATCGCCAAGGAAAGTTTTTGGGTTAATCAATGGATGCTTAAAAAAGAAATCTTTCAGAGTTGGAATTAAAAGTCTGGAATCATGAACAGACTTGTCTTCATCCGGCGAATCAGATTTCTTTTCAACGGCAATGTCAGGATGGGAAGACATAAAAGCTTTGTTATAAAAAGCGATATGTCTGATAATTCCAAGACCATTGGTGATGATGCCAAATTTGAAGACATAACAGAAATGACCGTTGATGTATAACTGTTTAATCTCTGGATTTGCAGAGGCATGCGTAGGCATGGAACCATAAGCAGCTTTATAAGGGTCATAATTCTTATCGAAGTGGTTAGCTTTCGCATAAGCCTTAAGCTGTCTGATAATGCGGTTAGCGTACTTTGGGTTATTTTCAGCAACAAAAGCTTCAATGCCTGAAGAATCAAAGATGGTCATATCTGCTTTAGCTGAATCAACAGCCTGACAAATGGGTTCAGTCAGATCAACAAGTCTGTCAAAAACGAGCTGTAAGTCATCAAGAAAATCTTGTTTAAACCGGGTGATTTTTGAAGAATCAGGAACCTTGGTGAAACCACAGAAATCACGGAGTGGTTTGGAGTAAGAAAGAAAAGTGAGAAGAAGCTGATCTGTAGGGATTGAGAAAATATGCTGGATAATCAAAGCCCACAGAAAAGCGCGCAAAGGGTATTTACGGGATCTTCCCGTTGATGCATAAAAATGATTTCTAAAAGAAATCGGAATAAACTCATCGATGTCGATGTGAGTTTCTAATAGAGAAAGAAAGGCAGGTTTGTCATTATCAAATTTATTTTGGCAATCTTGAAAAATATCTGCCAAAGAGAGCTGTTTATATGGTATCATATGTATCAGAATAACTCCTTTCTTGGAAGATGGTTTTTAGTTTTTTGTCAACTCTATTATACCATATCCGGTGAGGAGTTATTTTAATTTGGCAACAAAAAATGCCGTA